>Ga0209434_1000002_pt1 | contig 614764 bp, 550 predicted proteins | sample ETNvirnome_2_300_FD_184068 | JGI IMG/M metagenome (GOLD analysis project Ga0209434, IMG submission 184068) | Marine viral communities from the Pacific Ocean - ETNP_2_300 (SPAdes) (version 2) | ecosystem: Environmental > Aquatic > Marine > Oceanic | place: Pacific Ocean | collected 2013-06-22 | reverse complement strand
CGAACTGCGATTCGAGGATGAAGCGGACAAGGAACAGATCTACGTCCACGCCCAGAAAGACCTGGACCTGCTGACGGAAAACAACCGCACCGAAGTCATCAAAAATGACAGCCACCTGACCGTGGACCGCCATCGCAAGGCCCACATCAAGGGCAATGACCACGCCACCGTGGACGGTGAGAAACGGGAACAAACCGGCAAGGACCACAGCTTCAACGTCACCGGCACCCTGCACCTGAAAGCCGGCACCGCCTGGCTCAGCGACTCCGGTACCGAACTGCACATCAAGGCCGGCCAGAAAGCCGTCATCGAAGCGGGTGCGGAAATCACCCTCAAGGCCGGCGGCAGTTTCGTAAAGATCGATCCCAGCGGTGTCGCCATGGGCGGCGCCGCCATCAAGCTGAATGCCGGTGGATCGCCGGGTAAGGGCAGTGGGCAGAAGGTTCAGGTGCCGGAAATGCCGGGGTTGGTGGAGAAGAATGGTGGGGCTGTTGCGGCTGAAGAACTGCTGGAGACACCCCAAAGACCGATGGCCAAGCCCGACCAGATACGCGCCATCAAAAATGCCGCGAACCAGGGTAAGGGTATCTGCCAGGTTTGCTCGCCAGAATCGCAAGGGGCGGTCTGATGGGTAAGCTGGCTGAATTTCCCGATAAGGGCAGAACGTTCATTCTTGTCGACGGTGCAAAAGTGAATGATTTGTCCCAGATTATTTATCGTGAACTAGAAACACCTCATTGCGATGCGCTCTACAGGGAAACTGAGCTTGCTGACCTTTTGGAAATTTCACCATGGCTGGTTGAAACGGGAATAGACAGCTCTCTGGCACTTAGATGTTTCGAAGAGTGGAAGTCTCAGGGTGTAGCGATCGCAATGCAGTCTGACTGCAATTTTGAAGGGGTCATGGACCATTTGCGTGGATTGCTTATGGCCAGGTTGGTGACGGGGGATGACGTTGTGTTCCGATTCTATGATCCTGAAATCGCGCGGCATCTGTTGAAGCTGGATTCATCAGGTGAAGATGTGAGGCGATTGATGGGGCCTTGTAGCCTGTTCGCCATTCAGGATCGTCGCACGGGTGAGTGGGAGTTCTTTCACAATGACCAACCCAATAGTGAGCAACAGGCTGAGATGTTCAGCATTCGTGAGGAACACCAGGTTGCGATGGAGAGAGCAGCGGAAGAGACGGCCCTCAGGAAGCTCGAGCTTCACGTTGCAAACTACTTTCCCCATTTGCTTCAGAAAACGAATGCAGATGGGCAGGATTGGGGGGCAGTCTCTGCGCTAGTCGACGGAGCAAAAGCGCGGGGATTGTACAGTACCCGCGGTATCGCCCTGTATATCAACACAATCGGCTGGCTTGGGCACCATGCATTCGAAGGCAGTGAAGTACAGACTCTGTGGAAAGAGAATTCCGCAGTACCAGGCAAAGCCATAGCGCGAATTGCAGAATTCGCCGAGAAAAAGTCTACGGAGGGACTGGTCCATGGGTAGTGCTAACAGCTCAGCGTTTTTACAGGGTGCTGATGACATCGACTCAGCGGCACAGATGTGCCCTCTCAAGCTCAAAACCGTTGCATTGTATCCGGTGCGCTGGGCGATCAGTCAGGAAGAGGTTACTTTGCCCCCCAACTTCCGCCCACCTTCCGTGGCGCTTGGAACCACTCATTACTGTGTTCGAAAACTGACACCCGGTTGGGTCTACATGTTCTCCGAAGTTTTCGGAACGCTACATGAGTACCGGGTCAATGAGCAGGGCCTGATAACCGAAGTACAGCCCGGTGTGAACTCTGTACTGCTTCCAGATGTCGATGCTGAACGTGCTTTGCCCGCTATACATCACCCGGCTGGAGGAAAGGTGCTCCTGAAATTCGTGCAGCATCGATGGACTGTGCGTTTGCAGGAACTTGTACGAACAGATGCACAGGTCCGCGACGAGCATATGCAGCCGTTTGACTTGAGCGGGCTTCCGGAAAAGCGTGAAGGTGCAAATATCAGTGAAACCGAAGCCATAAACGGAGTGGTTGAAGATTTTCGGCCAGAACCAATGGATTTCGAGTGGAGCCTGACGGATTTCGCCCAAGGAATCAGCGAGTCGGATTTGCAGGGGCAGTGCAAGAAAGAAACTGAGTTTTCGTACTGCGTTGCCCTTAACGATGAAATCGGTATCACCTCCGAGCTGGGCCAACTGCATGCGCTTCATGTAAATCTGATTACGAATTACGCGGAGGAGAATGCATATGCCTACTCCACCTCCCAGATGGTGGATGCGCTCATCGCCCGTGAGGCCAGCAAGAAGGAAACGGAAGAAGAGCGGGATGAGAATGCAGAAGAACTGAAAGAACGCATTCGTTCCGCTGACAAGGATGCGTTCGTAGAGGGTTACCATAAGAGAATTGAGGAATACGACCAAGCACGTGGTCGTGTATTCGATGACTGGAAGAGATGGGTTGACTCCGACCATTTGGCCCGGAAACTGGAGTTCAACGACTGCTACTGTGCGGAAGGGTTCGAAGCGGTTGAGCAGGAACTGGCAGATATACTGGATGGCTATGTCAGTGCCGAAAAGGGTAAGGAAGACGCCGAAGAGTGGTTGGCTGCAGACGAAGGCGAAGCCGGTACGGTCGGAAACATGCTCAGTACCGTGCTGTTCCTGGCATCTGCCACCAACGGTATTGCCCAGAAACTGAAAGACCTTCCCGGTTTTGATTATGGTCGCCTGAAGATCGTCGACAGTATCTTCGACATGCCGGCACATGTGCGAGTGAGCACTGCCACTGATGTTCTGATGCTGGAATTTGCCGCCCCCGCCGCAAAGATGGGAACCTGGGCGAAAGACCCTCAGACTTGGCCGCAGTGGAAAAAATGGACCAAGGCCGTCCAGAAACGCTATGGCATAGATGTTCATCGACAGGGAATCACCCTGAATACCGCGACGGACCTGCTCACGGCGGTCCACCGCAAATCACTGGAAGCTGCTGGCCATAACCTGTCTGAACTGACAATGACGCCGCTGGCTGCCGGCATGGCGGATGCCAGGATCAGGAATTACCTGCGTGGCACCATGATCGACGTGTTCCACCTGACCCCGGATTTCAAGGACAACCCCTTTGGCTGGCTTCATACCCGATTGGACCCGGTGGTTGAAAGCATTAAACAGAACCGGGGCAAGTTCATTGGAGCCGTGACCTTCTTCCACGCGATTAATGTGGCAAGCCTGTTCTCCGGCCTGGATAAGACCCAGCAGGATGTAATGCTGGGCGACCGATCCGTCATCGACCGGTGGGGGTATTTTGTATCTGGCCTGTGGAGCATCGGCGAAGGTGTGGTTAACCTCAGCGGGTTGCTGATCAAGGAGGAGTACGCGAAAGCCCTCGGGGCAAACTTGTCGGCCGCTGGGGCGAGGGTGTCGGTGGCTCTAAGTATCTTAAAGGATGTGAAGATTTTGTCTGTTGCTGCTAAGGGCTTCGTGACAATCACCACAAAGACCCTTCCCTATGTCGGTGTTTTACTGTCGATAGGTCTGGAAGGAAGGCGGGGTCTCAAGGCCTTGGACACAGGCCATCACGCAATGGTGGCTCTGTCCGGGGTCCAGATTGGGCTGAGCATCGGTATCACTTCTCTGGCTTCGCTGGCTGTGGCGGGTGCGTTTACCGGGGCAGGCGTGGCCGTTGTGCTAGTGGTGGGCGCGGTTCTGATCGCAGTCTCCTTCGTCATCAGCATGGTTCAGCTATACATCGCCCGGTCCAGGATTGAGGATTTCTTGTCATTGTCATTCTGGGGCAACGCGCCGACGTTGCGTTACTGGGATGATCAGTCCCGGCCATCAAGCGCGGAACTGCTGGAGTCAAGCAGGACCATCGCTTCTACGGACGAGGGCGGAGAAATCCGGGAATATTTTGAAGCGGAACTGGATGCGTTCTACTACATGTTGTTCTCGCCCATAGTGCGGATAACCGAGTACATGCCCAAGAATTGGGCTATATCCCGGCAGGGCGAACATAAGGTCCTGTCGGAATTTACGAGTTTCGCAGTGTATTTCCCGGGTTTTGTTGAGGGGACTTGCGCGGTTTCCATCAAGCTGTTCGAGGCGAACAGGAACTGGTTTTCTGACGACGATTCGAGCGATATCACCGACCTGTTTGATCGCAGGAGGACGATAGACCCCTCTCCCCAAGGGCTGATGTACGGGTTTACCCACTACAACCACGACGGGTGGGAACAGCTTGAACTGTTGATCGAGTACGAGAAGGATGGACGGAAAGTGACGGGTGAAAACGGGCTCCGTTTTATTCTGGACGGAAACGATGTGGAGGAATTGGGTGTCGATGAAAGACTCGCCTTTGAAGTGTGATTTTCCGGAAACGGACCTGGAGCAACAACTGGAAAAGAAGCTGTACCGCACCCATGGTGCGCGGCTTGCCAGTCCGCCGGCCCGTAAGGTGGCGGGGGTGTCCGATTCCTCGGAAGGAATGGATCAAGGCGTTGCTTTCATTAGTGAGCGGCTCATGGACATTAGGACGGCCTTCTTGTCTCTTCGAAGGGCCATGCCAGTCATCGTAAGTATGTTCATGATAATTGTTCTGGCGTTGGGTTGGATTGTTAGCTTGTTCTACTCAAAGGCGTTGCTTGGAGTATTGATCGCTTTTGGTCCTGTCTGGGTGGCCGTCTACCTGTTCGAAATCTTCTTTCCGTACACGCTGCCGGTCCGGATCGACCGGAAGGAGGGGTTCGTCTACATAGGACACCGCGGCACCTTCTACCGGATTCCCTGGGACGAGCTGGAAGTGACCTTTTCCTACAACTGGCAGTATCTGGGCTCTGGGGTAGTGTGGGAGCGGCAGTACTACGCCCACCTGTTCATGCGGGAAAAGCATTACTTTTGCGGGAAGCCCCCCAAGATGCCCCTACAGCGCAAGAAGATCTTTTCTGGGTTTAAGGAAGAGGATATGTATCGGAAATGGAATTTCATTGTCAGGTATTACGACGAGGGGGTTGTTGAAGAGGATGAGGAGAATCTCTACGGAGCAAATTATGACTCCTATAATCAGCACGTGGCTGGCCAAATGGGTCGTCGTATTTTCGGGCATGTATTATTTTTCTTCTTTATGCCGACCATAGTATGGTCGAAGTATACACCCTCAAAATACAAATGGCCGAAAGAGATTGAAGCAATATTTGGGAAGATTAACTACTACTGATTCTCCGCTATTTGCACAAGCTGACTTCGGCTTATGCGGATCGCAACCAAGATGAGCGGCCTGCCGGTCTTCCTGCTTGTAAGTTGTAACTATAGTCCCGTATACGGAGATTAAAAAATGAAGAAAGGACTCCTACTCCTCCTCTGCCTCCTAATTACCCCCATCACCCAGGCCGGTACCTACCGCTGGGTCGATGAAAACGGCCAGACCCACTTCGGGGACCGACCGCCGGTGAATGCAGCCTCTGATGAAGTAGAGCTAAAAGCCCCCGCACCGTCTTCGGATGCCGATGCCCGCGCGCGCAAGGAGCGGATGAATGAATTCCTCGAGCAAACCGAACAGGAGCGGGCTGAGCGCAATGAAGCGAAAGCCAAGCAGGAGGCGAAAGCGGCTAAGCATGAGGCTCTTTGTGAGTCCTTACGGGCACGGTTGAAGCATCTTAAGAGCGTTTCACGTATGTACCGGCTGAACAAGGAGGGCGAGCGGGTGTTTGTCGACGATGAGGAGAATGAGCGTATCCGCCAGGAGTTTCGTGCGAAGGTACAGAGTGAATGCGGCGCCTGATTCCGTTTTGGTTTGCTTTCGCCCTCTTTACCGCGTTCAACGCCTATGCAGAACCACCGGAACTGGCGCTGGCCGGTGTCTACGACGAAGGCGTTGCCCTCGATGATTATTGGGTAAGCGAGAAACTGGACGGTGTACGGGCCTATTGGGACGGTGAGCGGTTCTGGTCCCGGGGTGGCAACGAGTATCGGGCGCCTGACTGGTTTACTGAGGGCTTTCCCGATGTGCCCATGGACGGCGAACTCTGGATGGGGCGAGGCCGGTTTGCGGAGCTGTCCGGCGCGGTGCGCCGGCTGGAACCGGTCGATCCCAGTTGGCGCCAGATCCGGTTTATGGTGTTTGACCTTCCGGCGCTCGATCAGCCCTTTGCTGAACGTGTTGCGGCTATGGAAGCGTTGGTGCAGCCATCACCGTCGCCATTCCTGGCCATGGTCGTGCAACGTAAGGCCACGGATCATGAGCGTTTGATGTCGGCGCTGGACAAGGTGGTGTCCGAGGGCGGCGAGGGTTTGATGCTGCGTCGCGGCGGCAGCCTTCATTCAACTGGCCGTTCAGATGATCTGTTGAAGGTGAAGCGTTACGATGATGCCGAGGCGGTCGTGGTAGCGCATCTTGCCGGCAGCGGAAAATACGAAGGCATGCTTGGATCAGTTCTAGTAAGGCGGAATGATGGCCGCCAGTTCCACATTGGTACCGGATTCAGTGATGAGCAACGGGAAGATCCGCCGCCGGTTGGGGCTACCATTACCTATAAATATTACGGCTTCACGTCGACAGGCCTTCCCAGATTTGCCAGTTTTCTGCGGATTCGCAATGACGAACCCGAGGCGCCGTGATCCTGGGGCGCTCAATTACGAGGTCTTCATCTACCGCCCCATACCTTGTGCTACAGTGGTTTTAACCGTGGTCGTTCTATATCTTTCCATGGTTGCTGAATGCCAGCTCTGTCAGGGCAACCCTGATGCCGGTAGTCAGTGGACAATGTGAATCGTTACCGAAAGCCGAAATAGCAGTACGACATACTGATAAGGAGGCAACAAATGGAAGCGAAATCCAGTCAGAACGAGTACGAGCAGGTCAGGCAAGATTTGCAGCAACTTCGCGAAGATCTCTCCAAGCTCACCAAAGCCGTTGCTGATGGGCAAAAGAGCAATATCAGCAGCCTTCGTGATGAAATTCGCCGGGAAAGCCGTGAGGCCTTTGATCAGGTCCGGCAACGCGGTGATGAGGCCTTCAACCGTGCCCGGGATGCGAGCAGTAAAGCGGTGCACGATGTTGAGCACAAAATCGAGGAGCGGCCGTTCCTGAGTGTTGTGCTCATGTTCCTCGCAGGCTTGTTGGTTGGCCGGTTGCTGGACCGCTGATCATGCCCGATTCCGCCTGGTTACAGGGCGTCTTGCGCAAGGCAGTCGCGGCCATCATAGGTTTTATGCTGGCCTTTGTGTTGCTGGTCGCCCTGTTGATTACCGGTTTTTACATGCTCGTCAATGCCGCCATGCTGGCTTTATCGCCCGTGATGGGGGAGGCCGGCGCCATGGCGGTGACGGGCATGTCCTGCCTGTTGTTGCTGGCGTTGTTTTTCTATCGAATGACACGTCCGGCTACGTCCAAGAAAACCGCCAGTGCCGCCGGTGAGGGTGATGACCAGCCTTCCACGTCACCAATCGATGCCATCAGAGACCTTGTCCGCAACAATCCACTGGAAGCGGTGTTTGCGGCATTTACTCTTGGTGTGGTGGAGCAGGGTGATCCTCGCCTGAAGTCACTGCTGTTGCAGGGCGGCATGGTCCTGATGAAGGAAGCTGAGGCCGAGCAGGCCCGAGACAAAGACAAAACGGACTCACGGGAAAGTGGCACGGACGCGCCAGTCACATGATCGTCACCTGAGCGTAACCCCCCGCGCCGACAATAGCCGTGCAGTACCATTCATTGCACAGGGAGCTTGTTATGAAGTTACGCACGTTACTGGTTATGGCATTACTGATGCCTCTATTCTCTGCCGCCCATGCGGCACCGGATTGGCATGGCAAGGAGGATCGTTGGACTCCGCCAGGCCTTGAAAAATGGCACGACAAGTGGCCGGATCTGAAGGACAGGCATCACCGGGGTAAACGCGAAGTCCATCTGGGGCCGCGCCCGTTCTGGCTGGTGGAAGACATGGATGAGGGGCGCCTGAAAGACCGGCTCCAGTCCTGCCGCGCCGACAAAATCCGTCCTACGGATTTCTCCATCGGCCATCGGGGTGCGCCGTTGCAGTTCCCGGAACACACGCTTGAATCCTATGTTGCGGCTGCCCAGATGGGTGCTGGCATCCTGGAGTGCGATGTTGCCTTTACCAAGGATCGGGAGCTGGTTTGCCGTCACGCACAGAATGATCTCCATACCACCACCAACATCGTGACGATTCCGGAACTGAACGCCAAGTGTACGCAGCCGTTTGTCCCGGCGGACCCGGCAAGTGGCACTGAGGCGCAGGCAGAATGCCGCACCAGCGATATCACGCTGGAGGAGTTCAAGTCACTGGAAGGCAAGATGGACGCCTTCAACCCCATGGCAACCACGCCGGAGGAGTACCTGGAAGGCACGGCAGACTGGCGCACGGAGCTTTACAGCAGTCGCGGCACCCTGTTGACCCATAAAGAGAGCATCGAACTCTTTAAACGACTGGGTGTGAAGTTCACGCCGGAACTGAAAACGCCGGTGGTTGAGATGCCCTATGAGGGCGACTACAGCCAGGAAGATTACGCCCGCCAGATGATTCAGGATTACGTTGAAGCCGGCGTGAACCCGAGGGATGTCTGGCCGCAGTCGTTCCTGCTGGATGATGTACTGTTCTGGGTCAATGAAACGCCGCGGTTTGGACGACAGGCTGTGTTTCTGGATCAGGAGCCGCTGACACCGGAGAATTCCTCCCTGGCGTGGATGGAAAGCCTGTCTGCGCAAGGCGTGAATATCCTGGCCCCCGCATTGTGGAAAATGTTGACCCTGGATGGCCACCAGCAGATCGTGCCGTCGGACTACGCTGAAAACGCCAAGGCAGCGGGGCTGGATATGATCGCCTGGACGGTCGAGCGTAGTGGTCCGTTGGCCAATGGCGGGGGTTGGTATCACCAGACCATCACCGACGCCATCAATAACGACGGCGACGTGTTCAATGTGATTGACGTGCTGGCCCGGGAGGTTGGGGTGATTGGTATCTTCTCGGACTGGCCGGCCACCACCACTTTCTACGCCAACTGCATGGGGCTTGCCGGCCGGGGCCATTGAAGGTCAGTTGCCTCGACGCCGTAAACTGGTGAAAATTCAGCCAATCGTTAATGCCGTTATCGGAGTAGACTGGTGATAACTCATCAAACGGTAGCGGTTGTGCATGGATACAGACACCAGTCCGGTGTGGCAAAGACACGCCTCGGCCATCCTCAGCGGGTTCCTTGGGGACTGGCTTGAGGCGCGAAACAACCCTTTGGCGGTGCCCATGGAGTTCTTCCACGGGCGCTCGCCCATTGACTTATCGGCACCCGCAGTGGAGTCGCCCGGTTCGACACTGTGCCTGTCCATACATGGTTTGATGGAACTGGAGACGGTTTGGGACCTTCCGGGGCAAGCTGAGTCTCACTACGGGTCCCTGCTGGCTGACGAAGGGCGCTCCATCACACCGCTTACCCTTCGCTACAACACCGGCCGACCGATTTATCGCAATGGCGAAGACCTTGCCGAGCTTCTGGAAACCCTGATCCGCCGTTGGCCGGTGCCAGTTGAGCGAATTATTCTGATGGGCCACAGTATGGGCGGGTTGCTGATTCGCAGTGCCTGCCATCATGGTCAGTATCTAGCTCACCGCTGGGTTGAGAAACTCACCGACTGTGTCTACATCGGTTCGCCACACGATGGTTCCTGGCTGGCAAAAGGCGCGAAGGCCACAGCCGACCTGATGAACCGGGCACCACGGGATTACCTGCGCGTGGTGGGTGAGGTGATCGATCTGCGCAGTGAGGGTATTCGCAATCTGTCCCGCGGGGAGGTTGTTCATGGGAATGAGGGCGAACCTCCTCTGCTACCCGGAACCCGGCATTACGTTGTCTGTGGCCTGCTGGCGCGATCCCGTCAACATCCGATCAACGCCCTGTTTGGAGATGCGCTGGTGCATGAATCCAGTGCTCGTGGCCATGAGCGGAGGGGCTGGACACTCAGTGGTGTCGCCAGCTTCCCCGGCGTTGACCATATCCGTCTGGCCCATCACCCGGATGTGGCCAGCCAACTGAAGGAGTGGCTGTTATGAGCGAACATAATCGCAATTGGTGGGCTGGCGTTGCCGATATAACAGCCAGTGGCCTCAATCACGGCGCTCTCAAAGTGGAGCGTATTCATCTGTCGATTGCGGATGAAACCTTCAATATTCTGCAACGGGTGCCGATTGCCCGGCCCTGGAGTGAGGCTGTTCGCTCCATCCACCACGGCATTTCCCGTCTCTCCTATCGCAGCGTTTCGCTGGCGGCTGCCAGTCTTGAAGCATCCGTGAAATACGTCAATGCGCCGAAAAGTTGCAAGGCTGACATTAACTAACATGAAAATGAGGTGAACAGACCGTATTGTGCATTTAACCCACATCCCGCCGATTTGTAGGTAGCCTGAGTTCAGGTAATCGGTATGACGCTTTACCGGTTAATCCAACAGGAAATCAATCATTTCCGAACTCAGAAGGATGGATGCGATATGAGCTATAAATCCGGTTTTGCCTATGTAACGGTTCTGGCCTCGGCCATGCTGGCCGCCCCGGTTGTATCAGCCCAGGACAACACCGATCGCGACAGCTCCGGTGTATATCTGAGCGGCAGTTATGGTGGCTACAAAGCCCATGGTGGCGAGTTTGATGATGAAAACGATCTGTTCGGCGTGGGGCTGGGCTACCAGTTCAACCAGTTCTTCGCCCTGGAAGCCGAGTACATTGATTTCGGCAACTTTGGCGACGATGACGTCGATGGCAAGTTGAAGGGTACTTCCCTTGGCCTGATCGGGCGGCTGCCTTTGACAGATACCTTTGGTGTTTATGCTAAGGCTGGCGCATTTGCTTCGTCGTTCGATGTAGACGCGTTTGACGAAAGTGAGACCTACGATGAGGTCAATCCATTTGTCGGTGCCGGTGTTGATTTCCGGGTCACCGAACAGTTGACGGCGTTTGCGGAATACAACCGCTACAACGTTGATATCGACGAAGACGACTTCAATGGCCAGGTCACCAATGACGGGCCGGACTTCGATACCGGTCGTGTTGGTATGCGTTTCCAGTTCTAACGTAAGTACCTGAAAAACCCGGGGCGGTTCTGGCCCCGGGCTTTTTATCAGCTTCTCTGCAATACCTACCGTATTACTGAACGTTTTCCAGCTCGCCAAACCGCTCTGCGAACAGCGCTGATGACAGGTAGCGCTCGGCGGAATCCGGCAGAACCACCACGATATTCTTGCCCTTGAATTCCGGCAGCTTTCCGATTCTGACCGCAGCCACAACCGCTGCACCACAGGAAATACCACAGAGGATGCCTTCCTCCTGCATCAACCGGTGCGCCATGTCCATGGCGTCCTGATTGCTGACTTTTTCCACCCGGTCCACCAGGTCCATGTCCAGGTTGCCCGGAATGAAGCCGGCGCCAATGCCCTGGATCTTGTGGGGTGCTGGTGTTTGGTCCTGACCGCCGCGGGCCTGAGTGATGATTGGCGAGTCTTCCGGCTCCACGGCAACGGTGGTGATGGCCTTGCCTTTGGTATTGCGGATGTAACGGGTTACGCCGGTCAGGGTGCCGCCGGTACCAACCCCGGACACGAAGATGTCGATGGCACCGTCGGTATCGTTCCAGATTTCGGGCCCGGTGGTGTCCTCGTGGATGCGGGGGTTGGCCGGGTTCTCGAACTGCTGTGGCATGAAGCAGTTGTCCGGGTCTTCAGCAACGATCTCTTCGGCCTTGGCGATGGCGCCTTTCATGCCCTTCGCCGGCTCCGTAAGCACCAGTTCCGCCCCCATGGCCTTCAGTACTTTGCGGCGCTCCAGGCTCATGGATGACGGCATGGTCAGTTTCAGCTTGTAGCCTCTCGCAGCAGCGACGAAAGCCAGCGCGATGCCAGTGTTACCGCTGGTGGGCTCGACGATCGTCATGCCGGGTTTGAGAGCGCCACGCTTTTCCGCATCCCAGATCATGGCGGAACCGATCCGGCACTTCACGGAATAGGCCGGGTTGCGCCCTTCAATCTTGGCCCAGATGGTGGCCCCTTCGTTGACCCGATTAAGCTTGACCAGCGGGGTATTGCCGATCGACAGCGAGTTGTCTTCGTAGATCTTAGCCATGGTGTCGTCTCCTTTGCGTTTTCCCTGTCGCAAAAGGATAGCATCAGCTAGCCCCGTCTGGCTGCCTGATCTTCAGTGGTCAGAGCTTCCAGGCGGTTGCGGCCGTTTTGCTTGGCGAGATACAGCGCCTTGTCTGCCAGCCGAAGGAATTCTGCCGGCACCGTGTCCTTGCCGGGTGTGCCAGTGGCCAGGCCGATGCTTACAGTAAAGCGGATCTGTTCGTCGTCGCAGCAGGTGGTTAGCCCCGCCAGACCCTCGCGGAATGCTTCCAGCCGCGAAACCAGCTCATCACGGTCGCTGAAGCTGGTGAACATCACAAACTCCTCACCGCCGAACCGGGTAAGGCGGTCTGTGTCACGCCGAAAGTGAGAGCGCATGGTATCTGCCAGCGCCACCAGACAACGGTCGCCCGCGTCGTGGCCGTAGGTGTCGTTGATTTCCTTGAAATGGTCCGCGTCCACCATCGCCACGGCAAAGCCGGCTCCGTGTCGTTGACACCAATGGAAGCTCTTGCTGAACTCACGGTCGAAATAGCTGCGATTGCCGATCTGAGTCAGGTCGTCTGTTACGCTGAGATGCGCAAGGCGGTCATTGGCCGCAGCGAGTTCATGATTCAGGCGCCCGAGTTTGCGGTTCCAATAGAACAGCAACCCCAAGAGCACCACGGCACCCATGATGAGCTGGAATACCAGGGTGTAGTCGACGGTCTGTTCCAGTTTGAGTCCTGCCCATTGTTGTTCAATGGTTTTAAGCTCCGCTTCCGTCAGGCTGGACACCAATTTTTGCATGATGTTGAAGAGTTCGGGCTGGTCATTCCGGGTGGCGACTCCCAGGGTCCAGTCTGCGGGAATCCGCCCGAGCACTTTCAGGTCTGCCAAACCCAGCTCCTGCATGTTGTAGCTGGCGGTGGACAGAGTGCCAAGGTACCCCGCCAGCTTCCGTTCCTGAACCATGCGCAGTCCGGTTTTTTCGCTGGGCACTTCCACCAGATTGAGGCCGGGATTGGTTGTCTTCAGCAGTTCCAGAAAAGCGTAGTCCTTAACCACGCCGACCGGTCGGTCCCCCATGTCGTCCAGTGTATTGATGTAGGGGGCTTCCACACGTCCCAGAAGCACGCTGGGAATCTGGATATAGGGTTTTGTGAAATTCAGGTATTCAAGCCGCTCCGGTGTTTCCATGGCCATGGAAAGCATGTCGCAGTGTCGGTTTTTGACTGCCTCTATGGACTCGGACCAGCTGTCTACGGGAAGAGGGGTGAATGTGATGTTGGAACGATTCGCAAACAGGGCGAAGATGTCGGCGGAAATACCGAGGTGTTTATCGTTTTCGCTGAGGCCCTCCAGTGGCAGCCAGTCAGGGTCTACGCAGATGGTCAGTTGTCGGTTGCGGTCGGCCAGCCAGGCCTGTTCGGCATCGGAGAACGTTAACGGGCCGGTGGCCGGTGTCCGGTTACGACGGGCGGAAGCGCCAAGCCAGCGATTCTCGATAGTGCGCATTTCCGTTGGGCTGATGGCCTCCAATGCGGCGTCCATTATAGAGGCGAGCGGCTCAAGAGCGGGACGCACGCCAAAGCGCAGGTCTTCTCCCGGCATGCCATCAAGGGTCATTTCGCCGGCAATATTCACTCCGGCAATGCGAAGCTCCCTCACCCAGTAGTTTCCGTTTGGCAGGGCTGCCAAGGCAACATCGACGGAGCCCTCAGCCAGAGCCCGGAACATGGCCTGCTGGGAGGTGAAAGCGAACACATTGTCGCCCAATGCCTCACGAAGGGGTCCCTCGTAGTAAATACCTGAACCAATAGCGACCTTCAGTCCCTGCAAGTCTGCTGGTGAGCTGAATGCCAGATTCTTATCCAGAGTGAAGGCGACGTTGGGAATGGTATGGTAGGGCCGGGTGAACCGTATGAACGCTTCGCGTTCGTCGGTTTTCGAGATATTGGCCATGATATCAATGTCACGGTCCATAAACCGGGGGTACAGTTCCGACCATTGCCCGGGCACCGGTACGATTTGCAGGCCGGTCAGATCCGATATCCGGTTCAGCACGTCAACGGACAGTCCTTGCAACGCGTCTGCGTCGTGAAAGCTGAAGGGCGCATAGTCACTCATAAAGCCCACCCGTACCGGGCCGACCTCACTGATGTAGTGCTGATGGGCATCACTCAGGGTAAAACCCGACGATTCAGCAATGCTGGTCCCGCCGTATTCCTGCCACCGCTTGAACAGTTCCTCAATGCGCTTATCGGGAATGGCAGCCAGGCCGCTGCTGACCACGTCAAACAACTCATCGTTTGATTTCAGAACGCCAAGTCGAAAGTCTTCTTTCGACCATTCTCCCAACGGTGCGGGGCCAGCAATCTCCAAAAACCGGAAGCCGGCCTCGTTAGCGTAGTAGTTCAGGGTCAGTTCAGGACCGATGATGCCGTCCACCCAGCCAAAGGCCAGTGCCCGGACCAGGCCGGGAATGGAATCGTAGGTGACGAGCGACAAGCCCGCCGTTTCAAGTGCATCGCGGAAATAGGCGTCACGCACAACGCCAATACGGTAGTCATTGAGGGATCCCGGGGAATCAATGTCTTTGAGCGGGTTGGCTGGGTCATGCATCAGATGCATCTGGCGAATGTGGTACGGCTCGGTAAACTGTATGGTTCTGGCGCGGCCGTCGTTGTATGAAATTCCTTCGATAACGTCGATGTCGCCGCGCTGGAATGCACCGAACACTTCGGGCCAACTGCCTGCCCGAAACTCAATGTCCAATCCTGACTGGCTAGCCACCTCCCGGACTATATCGATAGAGAAGCCGGAGGCTGTGCGGCCCGCCATGGACGTGTAAGGTTTGTTGTCGGCCACAATGCCAACGGAGATGGGTTCTTTTACAGAGGGCCAGGCAGGCATCGATAGGAAGGTGAGCGCCAGTACACCGAAAATGCTAGCAAGCAGTGTGATCAGAGATGGCCTTTGCCAGGCAATTACAGCGCTCATCGGGTGATTCACAATTCTGTGGTGATTAACTGTGAGTGTAGTCGTTGGCGGGTTATTTGCCCAATGACGAGGTGATTCGTGGCCTGCGATTGCTGGTGCGTGATGGTAGGATGTCGCCACCTCAGTACGTTATGGGAACGACCATGGGCCTTTTGTTTGAACAGATCGACAGCCAACCCTCATCATTGGGAGAGATCACGCTTCGCCGCCGTCGCATTCCGGCGCTGGGTGACCGGGATATCTATGAGGTGAAGCTGGGTGAAGAGTTTCTCATGTCCAGCATGTTTGTGGACGCGGAAGTAGCCCTGGCGGACCTGGGCCTGAACGCCGTCGAGGGCGAACAGCTGAAGGTGGTGGTCGGCGGCCTGGGGCTGGGCTACACCGCGGAAGCGGCCCTCAAACATGAGCGCGTGAGCGAGCTGCTGGTCGTGGATGCCCTAGACACCGTCATCCACTGGCATCAGCAGGAAAAGGTTCCGTTGGGTAAAGTGTTGAATGCCGACCCGCGTTGTCGCTATGTGTTGGGCAGTTTCTTCGATCTGGCGGTATCGGAATCCGGTTTCGATACCGAAACCCCGGGCAGGGTGTTTGACGCCATCCTGTTGGACATTGACCACTCCCCCAGGTCCCTCCTGAACGAGTCCAATGCCAGCTTCTACAATGCTGAAAGCTTAGGCAGAATGGCGGCTCACCTGCGCCCTGGCGGCGTTTTCGCCATGTGGTCCAACGACCCGCCGGACGAGCCGTTCATGGACGTGTTGCGAACTCTGTTCACGGATGTGGATGCGAAGGTGGTGTCGTTCTACAACCCGTTCCAGAATCGGGAGTCCACCAACACGGTGTTCCTGGCCAGAAAGCCTCTCAGTTAACGGAACGGCCGGTGTAACTCGAAAAATCCGGCCTTTGCGGTTGGTGCTGGTCATCCGTCATATAGGCGGATGTCAGGATGAACTCTGCGGTGGCCCGGTTGCAGGCGACGGGAATGTTCCACAATGCAGCAATGCGTAGCAGGGCCTTGATGTCCGGGTCGTGTGGCTGGGGTTCCAGCGGGTCCCAGAAGAACACCAGCAGGTCAATTTCCCCTTCCGCGATCTTGGCGCCAATTTGCTGGTCGCCTCCGAGCGGGCCACTGAGCAGGCAATGGATGTCGTCCCGGCCCAGGTTTTCCTTGAGCAACCGGCCAGTGGTGCCGGAGGCGTAGAGTCGGAGGGAGGCAAAGCGTGTCTGGTTGTCGGCGACCCAGTCCACCAGTTCTCTCTTTTTGTTGTCGTGGGCGACCAGAGCGACGGATTTAACGGCCATTTGCGGTAAAGTCTCCTTTTTGGGGTGTGTCCGGTATAGGGCTCCAGTGTTTCATATTCGTGATAAACGCGGAACAGGAAATAGGTGTTATGTCGACAGATCACGCCATCAACTGGGCAGAGACGCCCGCCGCCGTGTGGCGCCGCCACCGTCAGGGACTGCGGGCCATTCGGCGGCTCGACCCGGTGGGTTGGGCCGACCTGACCGGCATCGAGCGACAGCAGACAGCCCTGGCCCGCAACACCGAGCGCTTCCTGGCCGGTGAACCCTCGAACAATACGCTGCTCTGGGGAGCCCGGGGCACCGGCAAATCATCGCTGATCAAGGCGCTGCTTAACCGGTATCGGGAGCAGGGGCTGCGGATGATCGAGGTGGACAAGGACGATCTGGTGAACCTGCCGGAGATCGTCGACGACATCGCTGAATTGCCCTGGCGCTTCGTGATCTTCTGCGATGATCTATCGTTTGAAGTGGGTGAGTCTGGTTACAAGGCGTTGAAAAGTGTGCTGGAAGGCTCGCTCGAGCTGCCGCCCGAAAATGTCAGGGTGTACGCCACCTCCAACCGCCGGCACCTGATGCCGGAATTCATGGACGATAACCTGAAAAGCGAGATGCGCGGCGGCGAACTCCATCCGGCGGAGGCCATCGAGGAGCAGGTATCCCTGGCGGACCGGTTTGGGCTGCAGTTGTCGTTCTATGGTTTTCCCCAGGATGTATACCTGCAGGCCATCGATGCTCTGTTCCCCCAAGTGAGTGATCGGGAGGCGTTGCATCTTGAGGCCATTCGCTTTGCCACCAGCCGGGGTGCCCGTAACGGCCGCACGGCGCAGCAGTTCTACCGCCAGTTTGCCGGCGACCCGGATGCCTTTGGCCAGTAGGCAACTGGTTACTGTCGCCGCGCCAGCCTGATGAACCGGTGGTGAATCATCCGCACGCCGATGAACACCAGGCCCAGCACAACCGGTATGGCAATGCCCAGAACCATTGAGGTGTTGACGTCGAATCCGGCGTCATCGGCGGACTCCAGCGCCAGCTTCAGCAGTGCCAGCAGGTAGTAGCTGATGACCACCACGGAAAACCCTTCCACTGTGTGCTGCATCATCAACTGGATTTTTGAGCGCCGGTCCATGGAGCTCAACAACTGTTGGTTCTGGCTCTGGATGGCCAGCTCCACCCGTGTACGCACCATGTCCGAGGCCCGGTCCACTCTGCGCGACAGGTCCTCCAGGCGTTCCTTCACCGATTCGCAGGTTTCCACCGCCGGTGTCAGCCGCCGGGTCATGAACTCGGTGATGGTGAGGTGTCCCGACAGCTCATCTTCCCGCAGCTCTTCCAGGCGGGTCAGCACCAGCTGGTGATAGGCCCGTGTCGCCGAGAAGCGAAAGGTGGCATGGGCGCGGAAGGCTTCGATGCGGGCCGCAATGTTGGTCAGATCCGCCAATACCTCACGTTCGTCGATGCCCTGGTTGTCCGCCAGGGACTGGGTTATCACCGCCAGTTGCTGGTCCATGTCGTTCAGCGAGGGTGTCATCTCCCGTGCCAGTGGCAGCGACAGCAATGACATCAGGCGATAGGTTTCGATTTCCATCAGGCGTTGGGTCAGCCGGCCGAGCTGGCTGTCGGACATGTCCCGGTTGAGAACCATGAAGCGCCCAAACCCATCACTATGGAGCCTGAAGGTGCCCCACACCCGGGCCTTCCCTTCCCAGGGGCTGCTGCCCACCAGTCGTTCTCCCTCGAACCAGTGGCGGATTTGCGCCAGGTCGGTTTCCGGGCCGTTTGAGGCTTGCTGCAGGTCAATATGGAAGGCGGCCACAACGGTGCCGGTGAGCTTCTCGAGCCATCCCTTGGGCAGCGACGAGATGCCGGTATCCTGGAAGGGCTGATGGTCGTCCCCAATACCCAGATTAATAAACGTGTAGGAGGCAAACTCCATGTGCATTTCACGCCGGATACGCAGGGAGCCAAAGGTGGCCTCGTAGCAGCTGACGTCCTCCCGCGGCTCGGGTTGCCCCAGCATGATATGCAGGTCCTGCCAGTGGCGGAACTGGTTGGCCCGCTGCTCCGGGGTGGTTATCAGGGCGATGTGGGTAACCTGTGCCGGGCATGGCAGCACGTGGAACGGGCGGGAATGGAGCTCGTTGTAGAGCTCTGCCCGAAGAGGGTGCAGATCCAGCTGTGTGAGCGGCGGGTTCAAGGCTTGGTCCTTTGACGACGATTGAGGGGCCTACAACGGAACAATAAAGGCTCGCGGGTCGTTCCGAAAGACGACTTGTGGCTTACGACTCTGGTCGCGGGCGGGACGGCAAAAGCACTGTAAAACGCACGCCACCGGTATCATCGCTGGCCATCACCTGGCCGTTGTGGTGCTCGGCAATCAACCTGACGATCAACAGGCCCTGGCCCAGGTGTCCTTCCTGATGGCCGGTTCGCACGGACACGAAGGGGCTGAAAATGTCACTGGCGAGGTTCTCCGGCAGAGCGGAACCTTCATTGAACACGCTCAGTTCCAGTTGTCGGGCGTTCTGCGTCAGCCGTATTTCAATGTTTCCCTGCTCTGGTGTGAAATCCCGGGCATTGTCCACCAGCTTGTCCAGAAGCTGCACCAGCAATTCCGGGGAACCGTGGCATAGACAACCGTTGGCCGGTCCGATGTAGTGAATACGGTGGTCGGGGTCCAGTTCCTGATAGGCGAGGGTGGTCTGGGAGGCGACTTCGGCCAGGTCAAAGGTTTCCTTTTCGGCGTGGTCAAAGCTTTGCTCCAGCCGGGCTGCCTCGCTCATCCCTTGTAGTATCTGGCTGAGACGATCCGTGGCGGAGCGGGCTCGTTCGATGTAACTGGCCTGATCAGCCGGGTCTGTGGTTTGCCCCAGATTCTCCAGGGAAGAACGTACCACCGCCACGGGGGTTTTCAGTTCGTGGGACAGGCGTCGGGAGAAGCTCTCCAGATAGTCTGTGTAGCCCTGAAGGCGGTCCACCATTTGGCTGAATTGCCGTGACAGGTCGCCCAGTTCGTCCTTCGCTTTTGCGGGTGGCAGCGTGCCCAACACGCGGCCGTCGTCGTCAATGCTGGCGCTGACCGCCCGCTGCAGTCGGGTAATGCGCCAGGACAGCCAACTGGCGTAACCCAGCAGAACCAGCATCAGGCCGATGATCAATAACACGCTGCGGGAAATGACCGAACCAAGGGTGCTGCCGGACAACGCCAGCAATTGGTCCAGTGATTCTTCCAGCACCAGCATCCGGCCATCGCCCAATGATTGTTTCACCAGCATGTAGGTGTCGCCGTCCCGGTGACGAACCAGCCCCTGTGATGGCAGTTCCCCGGCGTCCATGCGATGGGTTTGCGCATTCAGTTGTGAAGGCTCGGGCTGGTAGAAGCTCACCAGTGCCCGCAGGCCGTTCAGGCTGATGCGTTCCAGGATCTGCAGTGGGCTGAGGCTGTCGAATTCGGCCTCGTCGGTTTCGGAGTCGCGTGTCTGGCGAGCAATCACCCAGCCGTCAGGCTCCAGAACCCAGGTGCCCTGGCCCGGAGCGATCATGGCCGCAAGTCGGTTTTCGAGTTGTGGCATTCGGGTGACGATGTGCGCTGAGGTGGGGCCAGCAGAGACGCGCCCATCACCGGTGGCTACCGGCTTTTCCATAGGCCATGTCACCTGGAAACCAAGGCGGGACGAGGGTGCCGGACGCGGCATTCTCAATTCAGCCTGGTAGCCGTTGCTGACCGCCTGCCAGTAGCCGCTGATGCGATAGTCGGTTGCCCCTTCGCGCTCCGGGTCAATCGCATTGATGGCCCCTGGCGCCTGGGTTCGGATCAGGCGCTGCGTCGTCTGCTTATCACCGATAACCTGGAGTTGGATCTGGTCATGGGGTTGGCGGGGTTTGCCGGGGTTGAAGAAGTCAGCGGTTCTGCCGCTGACACGAATCAGGAGGTAGAGATGGGTTTGATCGACGGCTGCCTGCCAGGATAACTCGGGTCTGTCTTTGTTGATGGCCTGTTGTGTGCCTTGCCACTGCTGCCGGGATTCTTCCTCATCATATCCGGGCCAGTCGTCGCCGTAGCCATCCAGATTCGGGCTGCGGGACAGGAGGTCGGCGTAGATAACGTTGGTACCCGCAGCAACCGTTGGGGTCTCGGCAAGTTGTTCCGCTGCAAAACCGGCCGTGCGTCCGGCCTGGCTCTGCAATTGACGAGCGGCCTGGTCACGCAGGGCCTGGTCCAGCTCCAGCACGAACTGCAGGCCCGCCCAGGGAATCAGCAGCATCAGCAGGCTGGCAATGAAGAGTTGGCGCTTAAGGGTCAAAACTCAGGCCTCATGGGCGTTCCAGCGGTAACCCATGCCGTAGGCGGTGTGAATGCCATCGAAGGCGTCGTCGATCTGCAGGAACTTGCGGCGTATACGTTTGATGTGTGAGGTCACCGTATTGTCGTCCAGTACCGTGCTGGCGGCTTCCATCAGTTGGTCGCGGCTGCGAACGTGGCCCGGGTGCTGAACCAGGGAATGCAGCATCCAGAATTCGGTGACGGTCAGGTCGATGGGCTGGTCATTCCATTCTGCCGTCATGCGGTCCACGTTTAATGCCAGGCGGCCACGGTGCACCACTTCATCCGGTTGCTTCAGGGCCTCGGCCCAGGCATCTGCCCTGCGCAGCAGAGCGGTAACCCGGGCCAGCAGGTGGTCCATGCTCATGTCCTTGGTGACATAGTCATCGGCACCCAGCCGCAGGCCGTGAACGGAATCGATGTCGCTGTCGCGGGCGGTCAGGAAAATGATCGGCAGGGTTTTGGACAGGCTGCGCAGGTCCTGGCACAGGGTAAAGCCGCCTTCGGGTTCATCGCCCAGTCCCACGTCGATGATGGCCAGGTCCGGCAGGGCGGTGCGCAATACCTGGAAGGCACTGTTGCGGTCACCATAGGCAGACACCCGGTATCCCCGGCGCTCGAACGCGTCACGGTAGTTTTCCCGGATGGCGGGTTCATCTTCAATCAGCACGATGTGTCGCTTCATAGCCTGCAACCATTCCCCTGTTTGTACGGGTTCCTATTTAACCATGGCCTGTGGCCAGAACAAGGTAAAGCAGAGGGTTTGCCACAATTCATCATTTTTTCATCGCCGGATCGCCAGATTGTGGCACCGGATCGCCGCTTCCATGGGCTGAAATAGTCGCCAGTTGCCACCAGGCGTGCTTTTTCAACCACAGTGATACAAGGAAGCGAAACAATGCTGTTGACCAACCTGGGACCCTATTCATCAACCGCCCCGAATGGCGGGCGGCAGATTGCCGGTAGTATGACAGGGAGCAAGATCTCCCCTCGGCTGCGACGCTGGCTGGAGGGCATTTCCCTGTGGCTGGCAGTGCTGCTTTTCCTGTTTGTACACCCGGTGTACGCAGAGGCCTCCGAAACCGGACGCGAAGGCGCCGGTGAGTTTCATTTTGTCGATGATGCCGGCCAGCGACTGGGCTCGGCAACCCTGTTGAACACAGACTACAACGTAACTGTCAGCGGTCTTATCGCCGACACCCGCTTGCGCCAGAGCTTCCGTAATACCAGTCAGCAGTGGCGGGAAGGCGTGTTCGTGTTCCCGTTGCCGGAAAATGCGAACGTATACGGCATGACCATGACCGCTGGCGAGCGGGTGATTGTCGGCGAGATTCACGAAAAGCAGGAGGCCAAACGCCAGTACGCCAAGGCGAAGGAGGAAGGCCGTAAGGTCGCCCGTGTAGACCAGCAACGGCCCAACCTGTTCACCACCCGTATGGCGAATATCCCCCCGGGAGAAACCATCACGGTTGAGCTCAACTACCAGCAGGCGGTGCGTTACCAGTCCGGCGAGTTCGAACTGCGCCTGCCCACCACGCTGACACCGCGCTACATGCCTGGCCAGGCACTGGACAACGAGCCGGCGCAGTGGTCGGGTGGTTGGGCGACGCCCACCACGGCAGTGCCGGATGCCGACCAGATCAGCCCGTTCACGGTGCGGCCCGACGATGTGGGCCCGGATAGCCATCGCGCAACCATTGCCCTGGAAATCAACGCAGGCCTGCCGGTAAGCCGTGTGTCGAGCCCCAGTCATCGAGTGACCAGTACCTGGAACGGCAACACCGTGGATGTGGCGCCGGAATCCCGGGCTGTGCTTATGGACCGTGATCTTATCGTGCGCTGGGCGCCTGCCCGGGGTATGGAGCCCGCAGCCGCCGTTTTCCAGGAGCAGTGGCAGGGTGAGGACTACCTGCTGGCGTTAGTGGTGCCCGGCGTCAATGGAAAACAGCGCCTGCCAAGGGAGCTGGTGTTCGTGATCGACACCTCTGGTTCCATGGCTGGCGAGTCCATCCGTCAGGCCCGGCAGGCGTTGTTGCGGGGGCTGGAGACACTCGATGCCGATGATCGTTTCAACGTTATCCAGTTCAACAGTCAGACCCACTCACTGTTTATGGAGGCGGTTCCCGCCAGTGGCAACAACCTTGCCCGGGCACGTCGTTACGTGAAAGGGCTGAACGCCGATGGTGGCACCGAGATGGCCTCGGCTCTGGATGCCGCGCTTGAGATGACCGGTGATGGTGGCGAGGAGTCCCGCGCCAGGGTCAGGCAGGTGGTGTTTATTACCGATGGAGCTGTCGGTAATGAAAGCGCGCTCTTCGGGAAAATTCGTGATGGGCTGGGCAGCAGTCGGCTGTTCACCGTAGGCATCGGTTCTGCCCCCAACATGCACTTCATGCGTGAAGCTGCACGCTATGGCCGCGGTACCTACACCGCCATCAGTGACCTGTCGGACGTGGCCCGCCCGCTGGACGAGCTGTTCGGTAAGATGGAGGCGCCGGTGTTGACCGATATCGCAGTGAGTTGGCCGGGCCAGGCCGCTGCAACCGAAGCCTTCCCTGACCGAATTGGCGATCTGTTCAGGGGGGAGCCCATGGTGCAGGTTGTGCGCGGCCTGCCGGCTGAAGGCGCACTCGACGTTTCCGGGCGTCTTCCGGATGGCAGTCAATGGCAACAGTCGTTGAACCTCGAACAGGCCGCCAACGGCAAGGGCCTGCATCGTCATTGGGCAAAACAGAAAATCGATAGCCTGATGGACAGTGGGCTGACCGGCCAGATTGATGATGACGCGCGCCAGCATGTGATCCGTTTGGGGCTGGAACATCAGTTGATGACAAAGTACACCAGCTTCCTGGCCCAGGACAAAACCCCGTCCAGACCGTCTCAGGAGGCGCTGGAAACCGACAGCGTGCCCACACTGCTGCCCGCCGGGAGCCAGGGCACGATGTTGCGATACCCCCAGACCGCAACCATGTCTCCACTGCTGATCGCCATTGGCCTGATTGGGCTGATGTTCTCGGCCGCGATCACGCTCCTGAAGCGGAGGGTATACCCATGAACCGATTGATTCTCCTGTTGGCGACGACGTTCGCGACTGTCCTGGCGGTCGGCCTGTGGATTCCGTTCAAGGCCCTGGTGGCGCAGGAGCTTCTGGAGCTGGCCTGGGCTGAAAGCCAGGCGCGGCAGCAGGAAACCCGGCCCTGGCCCTGGGCAGACACCTGGCCAGTGGCCCGCCTGATGGTGCCTGAAACCGGCCAGTCACTGATCGTGCTGGACGGCGCGCACGGTGAAAGCCTGGCCTTTGGGCCGGGGCAGGTGGTGGGCAACGACGGCCGGGCGGGCCCGGTAGTAATTGCGGGCCACCGCGATACGCATTTCCGGGGGCTACAGCATCTGGAAACCGGCAGCCGGGTAAAGTTGCAGGATCGCGATGGCGACTGGCGTTCATTCCGGGTGGACCGTATTCGCGTTGTCGATAGCCGGCACGAGCAAATCAATACCGCACAACTGCCCAGGGATTCGCTGTTGCTGGTGACCTGTTATCCCTTCGATGGCCTTGAGAACAACGGTCCGCTACGCTATGTGGTGGAGGCCACAGCCGAGCCCCTGGTGACGGCCAATAAAGCCGATAACGCCCTGGCCCGGGAGGCTGTTGCCGGAACCTGATTTTGGCGTACACTTGTGCGCCAAAAATTGCATCAGGGTTGTCGTTAATGGGAATGCCAAGAAAACTGCTGGCCTGGCTGATGGTGCCGGTCATCTGTCTGTTTGCACTGGTTCTGTATGTCGCCCGGCCATTCAATCCGGACAACAACCGCTTGCTGGCACGAACGATTGCCCGCGTCGGTCGTTTGCTCCTGGGCATGGAGCGCCCTCTGGAAGGGGCCGACAACATGCCGCAGGACCGGCCCACGGTCGTTATTGCCAATCACCAGCACAACGATGACCTGTTCGTGATGGGGGATTTGCTGCCGCCCCGCACCGTCACGGTAGGCAAGTCGTCGCTGATATGGATCCCGTTTTTTGGCCAGGTGTTCTGGCTCGGAGGCAATGTCATCCTCAACCGGGGACGCTCCCACAAGGCTGTTGCGGTGATGCAGGCGACCAGCGAAGCGATCAGCCGTGACCGCAAGAGCCTCTGGGTCTTTCCAGAGGGTACCCGCAGCCGCGGCCGGGGCCTGCAATCATTCAAGAAAGGGGCTTTTCACGCCGCCATTGCCTCCGGTGCGCCCATCACCATGGTCTGCGCCAGCCAGTACTATGATCGTACCCTGGGGTGGTCCGGCCGCCGCGAACCGGTGGCTATCCGGGTGCTTCCGCCGGTTGAAACCGCAGGACTCACGGTTGCGGATATTCCCCAGTTGATGGCCCAGTGCCGCCAGCAAATGGAAGCGGCCATCGCGGACCTCGAACCTACCGCCTGAACGTGTCCCACGAAACTGCCCGCCTCCCTGCGGAAGTGCTTGAAGCGCCGGGTAAAACAGGGCAGTCTTTCGGGGACTGTTTCGCTGCTCGGAGATGCATGCAATGAATCTGATTCTGTTCCTGATTATTGGTGGTGTGGCCGGTTGGCTGGCCGGCCTGATCATGAAGGGCCGAGGCTTCGGCGTACTGGCTAACATCGGTATCGGTATTGTCGGGTCCGTTCTGGGCGGTTTCGTTTTCCGCCTGCTGGGCCTGGCTGCGCAGGGCGCCATTGGTGAACTGGTTACCGCCACAGTGGGTGCCGTGTTGCTGCTGGCGGTTGTCAGCGCGATCAAGAAGGCCTGATCATGATCGTACCTGTCTCTGCCGTTTTCGCAGCCGTTCTCGGGCTGTTGCTGCTGGTGTTGTCGGGAATGGTTTCCCGTTTCCGCCTGAAATATAAAAAGAGCCTGGGTGTCACCGACGACCGGGACTTCCAGGCGGCTGTCCGCGCCCAGGCGAACCTGGTGGAATACGCCCCCTTGGGGCTGGTGATGCTTGCGATTGCCGAGTTGAACGGTGTTCCCAGCGGGCTGGTGTACTGGACCGGAATGGCCTTTGTGGTGGGGCGTGTGTTGCATGCCTTCGGCATGATCAATGGCCGGGGCGGCCCCCATATTGCCCGTATGGCAGGCATTCTGTTGACCTGGATTGGCATCCTCGCCATTGCCGTGTTGCTACTCTGGAACGTGTTCCAGGTTTACGGCTGAGTCTCCTGCGGGGGCGACGCAGCCCCCGGATCTTCTATTTGCAAGGCCGGGCTCCTAGAGCGCCCGCGCCATTTCCATGGTGACGTATTCCAGTTCCAGCCGGCGGTTGGCGGCGTGGTCTTCCGGCCGCGCCAGCGGGCGATCGCTGCCCCAGCCGCTCACCAGAATCTGGCTTTCCCTGACGCCCTCGCGAATCAGTACTTTCGCCGCGCTGCTGGCCCGCAGGCGGGACAGGAAATGGTTGTATTCACTAACGCCGAAATTATCGGCATGGCCATGGATTCGCACCGTAGCGCCCGGGTTGTGTCGCAGGTAGAGCGCGTGCTGGCGCAGGATGGTCAGGTCCTGCTCATCCAGTCGATGCTTGTTGAAACCGTAGTGGAACCGCAGCCGGTGTGGTTTGCGGGGTGTGCTGTCCGATGCCAGTGAGGGCATCGGCAGGCCTGATTCGATGGCCGCTCTGGCAAGTAGATCCGGATTGTCCAGTATGAGTACAGTCATGGCAGTTTCCTTGGTTGCACGTCCTGTTTTTCTTGTTGTCCCGGCAACTATTGGCTGTGGCCGGGACAACGGCAATTGGCGATTGGTCGAAACCCATACTCCGTGCTCGTTTCGAGCATCGTGCGATTCGCCCCTTTGCGGCTGCCCTGATTGAATGTCATTTGTATGACCATCGTGTGACAACCGCAGAGTAGCCTGTTTGTGGTGCCGCGCACAGTTTGTTTTGCCCGTGGCCGGCTAAACCGCTTCAGGATTCATTACAACGCGAAAAACTGGCCATGCTGTGGTAAAAAGCACCTCTCAAGAGACAAATTATGATGAATTGTGACGGCCCATGCTGATTATCCCCGCCGAAAACACCGTGAACTGGAAGCGCCCACCCTGGGTTACCCTCGGGCTGATCACGACTTGCCTGCTGGTATTCTTCTTTTACCAGGGCGACGACAACCGGCTGATTGAAGAAGCGGTTGAGCAGTATCTGGAATCGGACCTGAAGTCTTTGGAAGCCCCGGTATACGAGGACTACCTCGAGCGCCAGATTGAGTTTGAAGACAATCAGAATCGGGTCTACGACCTGCAGAACTTCCAGCAACTGCAAGAAGAGGGCGGGGACTTGTGGGTTGCCTACAGCCTGCTGGCGGACCGTGAGTTTTACCAGTACATGCTGCAGAACCGGGACAGGCTCTGGGCGCCGGCCGAGCGCCGCCTGTGGCTGGAGCAGCGGGGGGACATTCAGACCCAACTGATGGACAGGCTCAGCGCCAATCAGTTGGGGCTGGTGCCAGCAGAATTTTCCCTCTACACGCTGATTACCTACCAATTCCTCCACGGCGGCTGGGGCCATATTATTGGCAACCTGGTGTTCCTGTTCCTGTTGGGGTTTACCGTCGAGAAGGCCCTGGGGGCAGGGCGTTTCCTGCTGGCATACCTGTTGTGTGGCGCTCTGTCGGGTGTGGTGTTCACCGCGTTTTCCATGGGCAGTCACATACCCCTGGTGGGTGCATCCGGGTCTATCTCCGGGCTCATGGGCATGTACGTGGCCATCTACGGGTTGCAGAGAATCCGCTTCTTCTATTTCGTTGGTGTGTACTTCAATTATTTTCGCGCCCCGGCGTTGGCGATCCTGCCCGTGTGGTTGGGCAAGGAAATCTACGATTACTGGTTCGCCGGAGCCACGGGCATTGCCTACATGGCCCACGCGGGTGGCCTGGTGGCCGGCGCGGGTATGGTCTGGCTGCTGGGCAAGAGCTGGTTGCAGGTGAAGGAAGAGTTTTTCGAACCAGAGGAAGATGAGCAGGACGAGCGTTTCACCACCGGCTACAGTCAGGCCATGGCCAGCCTCGGCCGCATGGATTTCGACCTGGCCCGGCGCCAGTTCGAGGCGCTGAGAGAGCACTACCCGGACCGCACTATCCTGTTGGAGCACTTATATCAGCTGGCGAAACTGCGCCCGGACCTGCCGCAATACCGCGAGCGGACTCAGGAATTGATGAACGAGTCCCTTAGCCGGCGCCAGCCCGAGCGGATGGTCGAAATCTGGCAGGAATACCTGGGCAAAGGCGAAGGCCATGCCCCGCTCGACGCAGAGGACCATAACCGGGTGTTGTTCACCTGCCTTCGCAATGACGACCTGAAAGCCGCGGAGAAAGCCTTCGAACGCCTGCGCAGTGCCGGTGATCAGCTCCTGGCCAGCGAAGCCTGCCGCTTGCTGGCCGAGGAGTTCGAAAAGCGCGAGATGACGCCCAAGGCTCGCCACTACAGGCAGTTGTTACAAGAAGGCTAGCTCACGGTTGGACGGCCGATTGTTGGGGAGACTTTTCCAAAACACGCTGTGAATACATCCATGTACGCTCGGCTCCGCCATCCATGGCTACGCACGGTTTTGGAAAAGCCTCCCCAACAATCAGCCTGACTCCCTTACTCCTGAACTGCGAAAGAAGCCTTCGGGCCTTTCAATGGCTCCCGGTTCTCAACCTGCTGCAGGTACACATCTACCTGCTCGTGCAAAGGATGGTTCAGACAGCGTTTCTTGACGAAATTCAGGAACGCCGACGCTTTTTCCCACTGCCCCAGACCGTTCGCCAGCGCCTGAGCGACCAGCAGATAGGCCGGTGCCAGTTCCTCGCTGTCCGGGAAACGCTTGTGGAAGTCCTGCAGTAACTTCAGCGCCGGTTTGAAATGCCCGCGCTGATACAGGCAACGGGCGCAGCGCACTGACAGCTCGGGGTCCTCCAGCCGGAACCCTGGCTCCACAGTTTCTATAGCCGCCAACAACGCCGCTATACCTTCGCCGTCGTTCCGTTCCGCCAGCATGTTCAGCAATCGGGGGTGATACCGATACAGCTCCGGAATATCATTACGGGCGGTCAGCAGCTGATGCAACTGCCCTAACCGAAAGGCGTTCTGGGAATCCCGTTTCAGGGCTTCCTTGAGCATCGACTGGACCCGGTCGTAGTTGCCGTCCTTCAGATTCATGTCAATGTCGGCGTCAAACCGATGGGTGCGGTCGCGGTTCTGCATTTCGCCGGCGTTTTCGTCATCCTGCAGATCGCTGGCAAAGCCCAGCTCCTCCTGGTACTGGAACAGCAGGTAACCCAGCATGTGGAACAGGATCAGCGTAAAGGTGCTGTTGAGAAAACCCGCCAGTGTACGGGCAACACCCGGAGCGAAGTGGGTGAGGGCGAAATCCTGGGCTGCCCCGGACGCCAGGGTCAGCAGGATCAGGTAGCCATACAGCAGGAAATAGGGCGTGCCGATGCGCGAGATCAGCACCGCCAGGTTCATGGGGTTCACCGCGGCCATGACCGAGCGCTCCATAGCCAGCACCATGATGCTGGCGGGCAGGGCCAGTATCACGAAGGCCACGGCCAGGAACATCAACAGCGGCCCGCCAACCATGGCAGCGGCCGCTACCATGCCGCCCATAAGCGCAAACACCAGTAGCTGCAGGATCACAATGTCAAACCCGCTGCCGGTAAATGCCACTGCTACCGGAGGCGGTTTCATATGACCCTCGGCGGTGTGGCTGATAACGGCATAGGTATACTTCAGCAGTGCCAGGGCCAGCACCAGCGTGATGATCAGGCCGATGAGATTGCCGCTGACGACCAAGGGCACCAGCGTACAAATGGCAATAACCATCAGCGGATCGGTGTGGAACGGGTAGCGGAAGAAAGCACCGATCCGGTTCCAGAATGGCACGGCCTCCGTGGCGGCACCGAGATAGCGCATGGCACGGCTGCAGTGGGGGCACAAGGCGTGTTGTTTTCGGGTGTCCGCATCCGGCATGCAACGGGTGCAGTAGTGTATCTGGCAGTCACCGCAATGCCATTTTGCGGGTTCGCCGGGGTGGTAATGGCAGTCGTGTTTCACAATGGGCCCGGTTCTGGTACATCGAGGGTTTGAGGGGCAATGATGGCAGAAGGTCGGGTAGACTGTCACCGAATTTGCAGCGTACCAGTGTGGGTGGCATCGCATTAACGGAGGTTTCTTGGAGCAGGCGGCGGATCTGAACGCAGTCGGGCCGGACAGCAGGGGTCGCAACGACAACCGGTACACCTGGCGGGGTATTCTGTCCCTTGCCCTCAAACACAAGCCGCGGCTGGTGAGAGCGAACATGCTCGCCATACTGGCCACGGTGGTCAGCGTGCCTATTCCCCTGCTGTTGCCGGTACTGGTGGACGAAGTGCTGCTTGATGAGGCCGGCCCGGTGCTGCCCGTAATGCAGACGATGCTACCCGAAACATGGCACCTGCCGGTGGTTTACATCGGCCTGATGGTGGTAGCAGCGTTTCTGCTAAGGTCGTTGTCGCTCACCTTCAACGTGCTTCAGTCCCGTGAGTTCTCCAAGATTTCCAAGGATGTGGTGTTCCGTATCCGTTCCCGACTGCTGGGCCGGCTGCAGCGGGTGGCCATGTCGGAGTACGAAACCCGTGGCTCGGGCGGCATCACCAGTCATTTTATTACCGACCTGGATACCATCGACCAGTTCCTGGGTACCACCATCAGCCGTTTCCTGGTGGCGAGCCTGACCGTCACCGGAACCGCCATCGTGCTGATGTGGGTTCACTGGCAATTGGGACTGCTGATCCTGCTGTTCAATCCGCTGGTGATTTTCGCCACCATGCTCATTGGCAAACGGGTCAAGGAACTCAAACGCCAGGAGAATAGCGCCTACGAGGACTTCCAGGGTGACCTGACGGAAACTCTGGACGCGATCCACCAGCTCAGGGCGGCTAACCGGGAACAGCACTACCTGCGCCAGCTGATCAGCCGCGCCCGCACGGTTCGCGACCATGCCATACAGTTTGAATGGCGCAGCGACGCCGCCACCCGCGCCAGCTTTGCGCTGTTCCAGTTTGGTGTCGACACCTTCCGCGCGGCGGCGATGGTGACGGTCCTGTTCAGCGACCTGAGCATCGGCATGATGTTCGCCATCTTTGGCTACCTGTGGTTTATGCTCACGCCGGTACAGGAAATGCTGAATATGCAGTACGCCTGGTTCGCCGCCAATGCGGCGTTGGGGCGAATCAACCGCTTGCTGGAACTGGAGGAGGAGCCCCGTTACCTGGCGCTGGAAAACCCCTTCAGGGATCGTCACACCGTTGGCCTGACTCTGAAGGACATCCACTTCAGCTACGGTGAGGAATCCGTGCTCAAGGGCATTGACCTCCACCTTGAACCGGGAGAGAAAGTCGCGGTTGTGGGCGCCAGTGGCGGCGGAAAATCCACTCTGGTACAGGTCATTCTGGGCATGTACACACCGCAGCAGGGGCAGGTGCTGCTGGGTGGTGTGCCGGTCCAGCGCATCGGGCTCCCCTGTCTGCGGGAGAACGTGGCCACCGTGCTGCAGCACCCGGCCCTGTTCAACGACACCGTGCGACAGAACCTCACCCTGGGCCGGGACAAGATCGACGCCGAATTGTGGCAGGCCCTGGCGATCGCGCAACTGGACGGGACCGTGGCGGACATGCCTCAGCAACTGGATACCATGATTGGCCGTCAGGGGGTGCGTTTGTCCGGTGGCCAGCGCCAGCGGCTGGCCATTGCCCGCATGGTGTTGTCGGATCCCTCCGTGGTGATCCTGGATGAGGCCACCTCCGCCCTGGACGCCGAAACCGAGTTTCAGCTGCATCAGGATCTGGAGGCTTTCCTGCGTCAACGCACCACCCTGATCATTGCCCATCGTCTGAGTGCCGTAAAACAGGCCGACCGTGTTTACGTTTTCGAGGACGGCTTCATCACCGAGGAAGGGCATCATGATGAGCTGATCGCCCGCCAGGGGCTCTACGCTCAGCTTTATGGAGATCGGCAGGCCTGAGGAGGGTAGGGGTATTCACCGCCGCAATACTGAACATTCACGGAACCGCAGTTGAAGTCTGGTCAATCGGTGCAATAGTTATAGGAGACTTTCAAAATCAGGGTCTTTGCATCAGTCTATTGCCATCCGCGGTCAGTACGCTGATGCAAAGGCTACTGCTAAGCCTTCCGAAATCTTCGGATCATCAAAAGGAGGCACCTCATGTCGAAACAAAGCCTGAGTAAAGACAGTCTCAATACCCTTTCCAGCCTGGAGGCTGGCGGCAAGACCTATCACTATTACAGCCTGCCCAAGGCTGCCGACACCCTTGGCAACATCGACAAGTTGCCGTTTTCCCTGAAGGTGTTGCTGGAAAATCTGCTGCGCAACGAAGATGACGCCACCGTGGACCGGGGCCATATCGATGCGATGGTTCAGTGGATGAAAGACCGGAAATCCGATACCGAAATCCAGTTTCGTCCCGCCCGTGTACTGATGCAGGACTTCACCGGTGTGCCCGGTGTGGTGGATCTGGCGGCCATGCGGGAAGCGGTCAAGTCAGCCGGCAAGGACCCGGCAATGATCAATCCGCTGTCGCCGGTGGATCTGGTGATCGACCACTCGGTGATGGTGGACAAGTATGGTGACCCATCAGCCTTCAAGGACAACGTTACCATCGAGATGGAACGCAATCAGGAACGCTATGAGTTCCTGCGTTGGGGCCAGCAGGCGTTCGACAATTTCCGCGTGGTGCCGCCTGGGACCGGTATCTGTCACCAGGTGAACCTGGAGTACCTGGGTAAGACCGTGTGGAGCAAGGACCAGGACGGAAAAACCATCGCCTATCCGGATACCCTGGTGGGCACAGACTCCCACACCACCATGATCAACGGCCTTGGCATCCTCGGCTGGGGTGTGGGTGGTATCGAAGCGGAAGCGGCCATGCTGGGCCAGCCTGTGTCCATGCTGATTCCGGAAGTGGTCGGCTTCAAGATTACCGGCAAGCTGCGCGAAGGCATTACCGCAACGGATCTGGTACTGACCGTCACCGAAATGCTGCGCAAGAAAGGTGTCGTGGGTAAGTTCGTGGAATTCTACGGTGACGGCCTGAAAGACATGCCCGTCGCGGACCGTGCCACCATTGCCAACATGGCGCCGGAATACGGGGCTACCTGTGGTTTCTTCCCGGTGGACGAGCAAACCATCAAATACATGCAGCTGACCGGCCGCGAAGACGACCAGCTTGAGCTGGTGGAGGCCTATGCGAAGGCCCAGGGCCTCTGGCGCAAGCCCGGCCAGGAGCCGGTGTACACCGACACCCTGGAACTTGATATGGGTGACGTCGAGGCCAGCCTCGCCGGCCCCAAGCGCCCGCAGGACCGGGTTGCCCTGAAGAACATGAAGGCCTCGTTTGAACTGCTGATGGAAACCGCCGAAGGCCCGTCAGAGTCCCGCGAAGGCAAACTGGAATCGGAAGGCGGGCAGACCGCCGTTGGTGTCCAGGACAGCTACGAACACGCCGCCAGTCAGCCGCTGGAAATGAACGGTGAAAAGACACGGCTGGACCCCGGCGCGGTGGTCATCGCAGCAATCACCTCCTGCACCAATACGTCCAACCCCAGCGTGATGATGGCTGCGGGCCTGATTGCCCAGAAAGCGGTCGCAAGGGGGCTGGATACCAAACCCTGGGTGAAAACCTCCCTGGCACCGGGCTCCAAGGTGGTGACCGATTACCTGAAGGTGGGTGGTTTCCAGGACGACCTCAACAAGCTTGGTTTCAACCTGGTGGGTTATGGTTGCACCACCTGTATCGGTAACTCCGGCCCGTTGCCGGATGCCGTTGAGAAGGCCATTGCCGATGGTGATCTTACCGTGGCCTCGGTGCTTTCCGGTAACCGTAACTTCGAGGGTCGGGTGCACCCACTGGTGAAAACCAACTGGTTGGCCTCACCACCGCTGGTAGTGGCCTATGCCTTGGCAGGCAACGTGCGCCTGGACCTTTCCAAGGATCCTCTGGGCGAAGACAAAAACGGGAAGCCTGTGTACCTGAAGGACCTGTGGCCGAGCCAGCAGGAGATTGCCGAAGCGGTCGAAAAGGTGAAAACCGACATGTTCCATAAGGAGTATGCGGAAGTCTTTGACGGCGATGCCACCTGGAAGGCCATCAAGGTACCGGAAAGCAAGGTTTACGAGTGGTCCGACAAGTCCACCTACATCCAGCACCCGCCGTTCTTCCAGGGCCTGAAGGAAGAGCCGGACGCCATCGATGATATCAAGGACGCGAACATTCTGGCGCTGTTGGGTGACTCCGTCACCACCGACCATATTTCACCGGCCGGGTCGTTCAAAGCCGACAGCCCGGCGGGTAAATACCTGCAGGAGCGGGGAGTGGAACCGAAAGATTTCAACTCCTACGGTTCGCGCCGGGGCAATCACGAGGTGATGATGCGTGGCACCTTCGCCAACGTGCGCATCCGGAACGAGATGCTGGACGGCGTTGAGGGTGGATTCACCAAACACATCCCCACCGGCGAGCAGATGCCGATCTACGATGCGGCCATGAAGTATCAGGAAGAGGACACCCCCCTGGTGGTCATTGCCGGCAAGGAATACGGCACTGGCTCCAGCCGTGACTGGGCTGCGAAAGGTACCCGCTTGCTGGGCGTGAAGGCCGTGGTTGCTGAGTCCTACGAGCGTATCCACCGCTCCAACCTGATCGGTATGGGCGTGATGCCGCTGCAGTTCAAGGACGGGGTCGACCGCAAGAGCCTGAAGCTGACGGGCGAGGAAACCATCAGCATCAAGGGCCTGTCCGGTGACATCAAGCCGGGTCAGACACTCGAAATGACGGTGACCTATCCGGACGGCAAGACCGAGACCTGTGAACTGCTGTCCCGGATCGACACCGCCAACGAAGCGGTTTATTACCGCCACGGCGGTATCCTGCACTACGTCGTGCGGGAGATGCTCAAGTCGGCGTGACTGTTTGGTCTGGCGTTGGTCTGGCAGGGCAACCTGCCGGGCCTCTCAATACTCAGTTACCCATTACCCCGCCACTGGCAGTTCCAGCCAGAACGTAGCCCCCTCGCCCGGAACGGATTCATAGTCCACCGTGCCCTTCATGCGCGCCATCAGCTCCCGTGTGATGGCCAGACCGAGCCCGGTTCCGCCACTGGCTCTTCGGTCCGACGAATCAGCTTGTGAGAACTTCTTAAAAATATGCTCCCGAAAATGCGGGGCGACGCCCTCACCATGGTCCCTGATACACAGCCGAACCGACTCTCCGCGCTGGCTGGCGAAAATGTCGACGGAGGACCCTGCCGGAGAAAACTTGATGGCGTTGGACAACAGGTTGGTGATGGCCTGGTTCAGGCGCTGACGATCCACATGAACTGTCACGGCTGGCAGTTCAGCCACCTGAAGATGAATGTCTCGCTGTTGGGCAAAGGTTGCGATGTTTTCAACACTCTCGTGAACAAGATCCTGCAGAACATGGTGTTCGCTACGGAAGGGCATTTTGCCGGCCACAAGCTTTTCCATATCGAGTAAGTCGTTGATCAGGAACGTAAGCTGCTGGCTGTTCCGATAGGCGATGTGCGCCAGTTTCGAGGCCTTCTCCGGCAGCTCGCCGACGGCATTGTTGGCCAGCAGCCCGAGGGAGCCGGAAATCGAGGTCAGTGGGGTGCGAAGCTCGTGGCTGACAGTGGAAATGAACTCGTTCTTCAGGTGGTCGACTTTCTTCCGCTCTGAAATGTCCTCGGTGATCAGCCAGACAACGGGTTCGTTGCCGTCATCGTCCAGTTGCAGCCCGTGGAGCATGACGGGGGCCAGTTCCTGCCCTGGCGTCATGAAGTAGCCTTCGAGGCCGCTGAGTCTGGCATGTTCCCGAAGGGTTTCCTGAACCCCGGGCCTGTTGGCCAGCGGCTCTCCATGGACATCAAGCGGTTGGTCGAAGAAATCCAGTGACTGGACGGACCTGCCAAACTGGTTTTCGAACGTTGGGTTTGCCCGGAGCAGTCGATTGGAGGTGACACTGAACAGCCCGATGCCCATGGGGGCCAGTTCGAAGAGTCCCCAGAGCCGCCGCTGCATTTCGCGATCCCGTGACATCAGGCTGGTGAGCCAGAAAACAGCACCGCTGACAATGACCAGCATCGCGAACAGGCTGCCACGAAATATCCAGGGCTGACTGGGGTGGTTTGGCCAGCCCCCGACTGGTTCGGCAAACACCACCCAGGTAGCGCCTCTCATGCGAATCGTGCTGGTGACTGGATCTTCCCATTGAAAGGGGCGTGTGGAGAAAAAAACCGACTGAGTGTCATTAACGTCGGCCGACGACGAGATCGCTACATTGAAGTCGTCTTGCAACCTATCCAGCCCTATCGACGAGTACAGTTTCTGAAGGTCCAGTATCACTGAAATAACCCCCCAGAAATCGCCCGAGGCCTGTTCAAATATGGGAACACGCCCCGCCAGCCCCTGCCCGCCCTGAACCAGATCAATAGGGCCGGTGAACACCACGCGGCGGGTGTTGAGCAGCATCTTGATCTGATCTTGCGACAAGCTCTGTGCGGTCAGGTCGAGACCGATCGCAGCCTCATTGCCGGCCAGTGGGTAGACATGGCGAATCACAAAATCCGGAGCCAGTCCGAGGTTGCGGAGCTCCGGAGCAAGGCTGAAGATGACCGAGGCCAGTTCCCGAAAACGTTGGGCGTCGATATCGGGTTGTACTGCGACGTTGGCGGCCAGCCCCCACACGGTCTGGATGTTCTGCAGTATGGCACTTTGCAGCTTGAGGCTTATCTCATCCGTTTTTTCCTGCCACTGCTGACGAACATCGTTGCGGTGGCTGGAAGAGCTGGATGCATCAAGGGAAACCGAGACTACAATGACCAACAGCAGAACGCCCAGCCTTGAAGCCCAGATCAAACGATGAAACACGTTAGCCCGCGTTTGTGCCGCCACTATCGATTACTCGTCACTCTCATCGGGTTTGTCACTCTCATCGGGTTTGATGTCCAGCCAGAACGTCGAGCCGTATCCCTCAGTGGATTTGAACCCCACGCCGCCGCCCATCTGCGACATGGTCTCCCGGGTAATGGCCAGCCCGAGGCCGGTACCGCCACGGCCTCGGGTGTCGGAGCTGTCAGCTTGGGCGAACTTCTCGAATATTCTGGGTCGGAAGGCTTCCGGGATGCCTGTGCCATAGTCCGTGACTTCGATGCGAAAAAGGCCGTCATGAAGGTGTGTCAGTATGACAACCTCGGCCTCCGGCGGAGAAAACTTGATGGCGTTGGACAGCAGGTTGTCGAGTGCCTGGCCCAGGCGCCGGGCATCGATAGCGGCTTTGACCCAGGGATGGTGATTTTCGAACCGAAGTGAGATTTGCCGATCAACCGCGTAGGTTGATGTTCGATCCAGGCTGTCCTGAATGATCGCGCTGATGTTCTCGCTGTGCATCCGCAGTTCCATTTTTCCGGAGACCAGCTTTTCCATATCCAGCAGATCATCAATCAGATGCTTTAGTTGGTCGCTGTTGCGGGCTGCGATAGCCACCATGGCTTTGACTTTTTCAGGTAGATGGCCAAAAACCCCGCCCGCGATCAACCCAAGGGAGCCTGATATGGACGTCAGGGGGGTTCGTAGTTCATGGCTCACGGTGGAGATGAACTCGTTTTTCATTCGGTCAACCTTGCGGCGCTCTGATATATCCTCAACCAGCGACCACACCAGTGGTTCGTTGTCGGCACGCTCCACCAGAACGCCCTGGAAGAGCATCGGGAACCGGGTGCCATCCTTGCGGATAAACTCCTGCTCCACGGGGCCGAACCGCCCGTGTTCTTTCAAATCAGTGATGGCCTGCTGCGTTTGCTCGGCGTAGTCCTCGGGAGTGACGTCCCAGTAGTTCAGTGCCAGGAACTCGGCGTGTGAGTAACCGCTGTACTCCAACAGTGCCGCGTTAACATCAAAGTTCTGTCCGCTTCTGAAACTGGTCAGAAGAATGCCAATCGGTGACAGTTCGAATAAGGTACGCAGCAGTTGCTCTCGTTCCGCGAGTGCAAGCTGCGAGCGCTTCTTTTCATCGACGTTGGCGAGAAACCCATGCCAGATGACGCTACCGTCCGGGCGCCGTTCCGGCGTGGCCCGGCCCTCGACCCAAATCCAGTTCCCATCCGGAGCTCTGACCCGAAACTCGGACTCCCAAACCGCCAGTGCCTCCTGGGAACGGTCGATGGAAGCGGCTACATATTCAATGTCGTCGGGGTGTATGGCATCAAAGGCAATGCTGGCATCCTCTATAACAGTCTCCGGAGAAACGCCGTAAATATCACGTATGCCGTCGCTGCTGTAGAGGAACCTCGACTCACCATCCTGGAGTACCTGATACTGATAAAGCATTCCAGGCACGTTTTCGGACAGCTTTCGCAGCGTATCCTCATGGGAATGTTGCTGGAGAAGGGCTGCCATCCACTGTGCCAGCCACACGATAAACAGGCGATCCAGATCCGTGAACGGTCTGGATCTTGGCGATACCGAGGAAAAATTAAGCGTGCCGAAGAGCTTGCCATCAAACTCTATGGGTGCCGCAATATAGCTCTCGAGGCCCATTTGGGCATAGCACGACTGATGGCGATAGCGCGAGTCGCCCATATGGCTGATCGCCAGATGGTCGCCTTTTGCGAGCATCAGTGCACAATAGGTTTGTTCCACCGGTAGTGACAGGCCGGCTTCCAGTGGAGAGTCATCCGGCGCTCTGAACCAGCGAATCGTATAGACATCGGTGGTGATTTCGCTGACGATGCCGGTTTCCAGTTCAAGGTGTTGGCGCCCCAGATCCAGGGCCATGTCTATTTTTTGTTCCAGGGGCGCGGAGGCGTCCACCGTCAGGTTGTTCAGTGCACTCAGAATCCGGGTCTTCTCGAGTTGTTCCTGGCGGGATTTACTCGCTTCGAAGTCATTGATCTCTTCATCGACACATCGGGCCAGCTCTTCCAAAAGCATGCGTTGATCGCCGTCGAGCGATCGTGGCCGGGTGTCTATGATGCAGAGGGTGCCCAGGCGATAACCGTCATGGCTGTGGAGTTGGGCGCCGGCATAGAAGCGAATGTGTGGGGGGCCGGTAACGAGCGGGTTGTCGGCGAATCGTGAATCCTCGTGGGTGTCCTCGACGATAAACAGACGATCACTGAGGATGGCGTGGCCGCAGAAGGAGATATCCCTGGGGGTCTCCCTGGCTTCCAGCCCCTGGCAGGATTTGAACCATTGCCGCTTGTCGTCGACCAGTGACACCAGGGCAATGGGGACTCCGAAGGCCAGCTTGGCCATGCGGGTAAAGCGATCGAATCGCTCTTCTGGTGACGTATCGAGCAGGTGTGTCCGCTTCAGCGCAAGAAGTCGTACCGCCTCATTGTATGGATGTTGGGGTGCTATCATGAGTCTGCTTCCTTATCAGAAACGGTCGACGATGCTTCCCCAAAAACCGGAATGTCGACCCAGAAGTGCGCTCCCTGGTTATTGTAGTAGCCAACCTCAGCATTCATCAGTTGTGCCAGTTCGGCACAAATGGCAAGCCCCAGCCCCGTGCCCTTTACCGAACGGGTGGTACCGGTTTCGGCCTGCGCGAATCGTTTGAACACGCTGTCGGCAAAGGAATCCGGTACTCCGGAGCCCTGGTCACTGACGGTTATCCGAACGCCGCCCGCTGAGTTGAGCCGGGCGCTTATAGTGACAACGCTCTCCTGGGGAGAAAATTTGATGGCGTTGCTGATGTAGTTGTCCAGAATTTGCCGTAACCGGTGCTTATCACAGAGCAGATGCGGTAACTCAGCGCTGTCTGAAACCAACCGGACGTGGTGTTCGGCGGCCATGGTGTTGTTGTCTTCAATGGCGCTATAAAGTATCGGTTGGATCGCTTCGCTTTGAATTCGCACTTTTAGGCTGCCATCCGACAACTTATTGAAGTCGAGCAAATCCGACACCAGCAGTTGCAGGCGCTCTCCGTTTCTCAGGGCAAGGCTGGCCATGTTCTGGCTTTTGTCGTTGAGCTGCCCGGTTACGCCAGAAGTGAGTAGCTTCAACGCCCCGGTAAGTGATGTGAGTGGTGTGCGAAGTTCATGGCTGACGGAAGACATGAAGTGATCCTTAAGCCGTGCCAGGTTGTCTCTTTCTTCCAGGAGCTGGTTAAAAGCGCTGGCCAGATTACTGACCTCGGGAGTGCCGGACTCACTCAGGCGCATGGCTGAGTCAGGCCGTTCTGCCATACGCCGAATCCGACCAGTCATTCGATCAAGCGGTGACATGGTGGTTCTGACCAGCAGAAAACTCAAAGCGGCGATCACAAGCGTGATCAGCAGGCTGATGTTGAAGAACTGAATAAACGATTGGCGGGCTGGCGTGGTCGCCTGTTCGTAAGGCACAGCACGGACGAACACCCATCCCAGACGCTGCAGGTGATTGGTGGCGTATATCAGTGGGAGGCCATCTTTGCTGTTGACCTGTCCGAAAGTGATGCCGGATAACGCAGCGTCCGTCAGGGCATCTTCGCCAGGAGATGGCAGGGGTTCGATATTCTGGGAGCCCTTGCCGGAATCCACGTACAGAAAGTTTTCTGTGTCGATGATTTTCTCGATACCCTGTGATTCAGCAAAGCCTTTGCGTCGGTTTTCTGGTAACAGGCTGGTCTTGCCCAGGTCCAGGGTGCCACCTGCGAAGCCAAGTAGATCCCCGTCGTCGGTTTCGATGGGCGCCAGAAATGATAGCAGGGGCCTACCTGTGGTCCTTCCGATGATGGGCTTGCTGACAATGGGCCGTCGAGTTTCCACGGCCTCCTGGAAGTGGGGGCGATCCAGGTAGCAGGTCCCAATACGATTTGGAACGTGCACATTTTCCGCTACGGCACAGCCTTTGTCGTCGAATATGAGAAGCGCCGCCGGGAACAGGTCCTGAAGCGTCGTCTGGCGGGCCAGTGCTGCATTGAGATCAGACTGATCCGCAAGGCGGTCGTCGGCAGCAAGCTGCGACGCAAACGCTGACAGAGAGTTCAAACTGAGCTGCAGCCTCTGGTTGACGCGCTCGGAGGCTCTCTCAGCCTCGATAATCTGGCGTTGAGTGAGCAGATCTTCGAAGTCCTGCACCAGAGCCTGGTAAGCGATCGCAATAACGGCGGACACAGTTGCAAGGCTGCCGATGACGATGATGATGGCCACCCGGCTGCTAAGTGAAAGCGATTTGCGCGGCCGCAATGAAATTCCCCACTGTTGCGTTTTGACGGATAATGTTCTGTGATGAAAGAAGGTTAGCTCAATTGACGCGTTTATATTAGCAAAAACTCAAAGCCTGAGATTTCTTATGGGAAAGGATCCAAAAGCGGATATCGCCGACAAACTCGCGCAATTGCGACTCAGCTTTCGTGGTAAGGCGGAGGGAGAACTCGATCAGTTAAGCGAAGTTGCTTCAAGGATAACCGGGGGTGATCAGGAGCAGCGACTGCTGCGTGAAGACGTGATGTCGGCCTACCAGCTCCTTCATCGTCTGGCCGGTTCCGCGGGAACCTTCGGGTATGCGGCGTTGGGAGCGGAGGCGCGTAGGTTGGAGCAACGCCTTAAACCATTGGTGGAAAAATATCCGTTGCATGATGACGCCAGCCCCGGCGTTCCCAGCGAGGAAATTCCACAGGTTATCGATACCCTGGCACAGGCAAGGCAACTGCGTTCTTTGCTGGATGAAACCTCGGTGCCAGCAACCCGCCGCACCAACGATCCTGAGCGCTTAAACGATCAGTACAGTCTGACGGCCTCGGATGTTCATGTTGTCCTGTGTGGGCTGTCAGAAGGTTCGCAGATTTTTCTGGAGTACGCGCTCTCAAATCACGGTTTCTCGATATCGCACCAAGAGGTTTCTACCCTCTCGTTCAGCGGGACGCCGGGGGTAACCCTTGTGGTGACCAGTGAGGACGTACTTTCCGAGGTGTCTGCAGTGCTCGATACCAAGGCCGGGAACGAGAACATATTAAAACCACCGCTAATTTGCATCGGCAGCAGGGATGATTTTAAAACCCGGTATACCCTGGCCGAGAACGGGGCAGATGCACTGATTACGGAACCGGTTGATGCCACCATACTGGCGGACAATATTGAGCGTTTGGTCACGGAGCGGAGCCGAACGGTTTCCGGGAAAATACTGATTCTGGATGACGACGAAGATCTTGCAGGGCACTACCAAGCGGTTCTTGAAGGAGCGGGTTTTGTCGTCCGCGCCATCAGCAATCCCGAAACGGTGTTGTCGGAACTTTCGGAATTCTCCCCCGACATAATGCTGCTGGACGTTCGTATGGGGGACTACTCCGGGCCGACGGTGGCGAAGCTGGTCCGTTTTGATCCCGAATGGGTCAGCCTGCCGATTATTTACCTTTCGTCTGAGCAGGATAAGCAGGTTCAGCTTGAGGCGATGGCAAAAGGAGCGGATGAATTCCTGACCAAACCCGTATCCGACAGCTATCTTGTGCGCGCGGCTCAGATTCGCTGCTACCGCGCCCGTCAACTGAACGAGCTTCTGATACGGGACAGCCTTACAGGCCTGTTGAAGCACTCGTTCATCAAGCACGAAGTCGACAAGGAACACGCCCGGTGCAGGCGACAGTCGCGGTCTTCCGTTGTCGCCATGCTGGACCTGGATCACTTCAAGAAGGTGAATGATCAACACGGGCACAGAGTGGGTGATATTGTCATCAAGGCACTCGCAAATCTGCTCAGGCAACGTTTACGTTCCACCGACATGATCGGTCGGTACGGTGGGGAGGAGTTTGCGGTGGTTCTGCCGGAGTGTACGGTGCAGGAAGGGCAGTCGGTGCTGGCGCAGGTCTGCAAGACGTTCTCAGACCTGTCGTTCCACAATGATGGCGTCAGCCTGTCGGTGACCCTCAGCGTTGGTATTGCCGCGTTGGGTTCATTTGAGTCCGGTAGCGATGCGCTTAACGCAGCCGATCAGGCCCTATACGAGCGCAAAAAAGCGGGCCGTAACGGGGTGACCATTTTCCAGCAGGGATGAAGCGAGCGTTATGAAGGCACTTATTCTGGAAGATGACACTCTGTTGGCTGATTTGCTGGAAACGGTGGTTGGCGGGCTTTATCCCGGAATGGATGTTTTTGTAACGGCATCCGTCAAGGGAGCCTTGGCACATTGGTCCAAACACGGTGCTGACCTGATGATCATCGACTGGAACCTGCCGGATGGCTCCGGCCTTGAGGTTATTCGCGCTGCCCGCGAGAAGAGCAGCAAGGCCGCCATTGTCATGATCTCCGGTCGCGCTGACAGGGAGTCGGTTCTGAAAGCCGCGCGCTATGGCATCAATGGCTATATCAGCAAGCCGTTCAATGTGGAGATGGTGCACGAAAGGCTGACAGCACTGGTGGACCCGGCAGACTTTGATCGGGAGTCTCAACCTGATCTGGAGCACCTGCTGCAGACGTCGGTGGAGTCCGTTATTCAGCTGCCCTCCGCCGTTGATACGGCTCGGGTTCTCGAATTGATGGCACGAAAACAGGATATCTCGCCATCGCAACTCGCGGAGCGGTGGAATGGCGAGGTTGCTCTCACAACCCGCCTGCTTGATGTGGCCAATAGCGCCTCGTTCCAGAAAACCGGTGAGCCGGTTCGCAGTTTGCGTGACGGGATTGCAACCATGGGCGTGGATATGGCCTTGCGGCACGCCATGGCGATGTCACTGGATATTGGCGGCCAGTTACGCGATCCCCGTTTGGCGAAGAAAGCGACAGCCTTTCTCGAAACAGCCGAAAAGGTGGCCCAGGAGGCCGCACGGATTGCTCTGCGTATCGGGGTCGATCAATCCGCGGTGCATACGGCGGCCCTGCTCAGTCGGGTCGGCGAACTGGCGGTGCTCAAGGTGATGCAGCAGTGCCTGGATCGCAAAGGCGTGGTCTCCGATGAGCAGATTGAGGACGGGCTAAAGGCTTGGGCTCAGAATTATGGGAATCGTCTCAAAGTGCAGTGGCATCTGCCTTTGCAGTTGAGAGAGCTGATTGGGGCCGTTCACTTTTTACCGCGTGACGCCACAAGCGAGTCAAAACTGGTTATGCGTGCCTCCGCCTTGATCGCGGATGGGCAGAATCAGGACGAAGAGTGTTTGCGCTTGCTGCGCAGACTGGGTGTGGATAACCAAGACAGGGGTAAAGACGATGGCTAGCCCGGTTGGAGAGCTTCAGCGAATTCTTTATGTGGAGGACGATGCCGACATCAGGGCCGTGGCGGAGCTGGCACTGGAAACCGTTGGGGGGTTTTCAGTAAAGAGCTGCAGCTCCGGTCAGGAGGCGCTTGTTGAGGGTCCGGATTTTGACCCCGAACTGATCCTGCTGGATGTTATGATGCCGGGTATGGATGGCCCGACTACGTTTCAGGCGTTACGGGAAATTCCGGCATTGAGCGCGACACCTGTGGTGTTCATGACCGCTAAGGTGCAAACTGAAGAGGTGGCGTTCTACAGGGAATTGGGAGCGGTTGACGTGATACCCAAACCGTTCGACCCCATGACCCTTGCCGATCAGATACGTGAAATATGGACGTCCAAGGTGTGAACATGGTTGCAAAAGAATCGCCAGAGGAACTGAAACACAAGCTGAATCTGGAAACGTCCCGGATTAATTGGCATGACCTGCAGGTTTATTATGCCCGTGGCCATGTCGTGAAGGTGGTCCCGGAACTGGACCTGCTGGATGTGGCGGCAGAACTGTCAGCGGACAACAAGGCCCAGTTTGAGCGTTGGTTGGCCGATAACAAAGTGGGCGATGTCGCTCCGGATCTTGCCCGCCACTGGTATGACGAAAACACGGAACTCTGGGCAGTGGTGATTGCGCCCTGGGTGCTGGTGCAGGACAGGTCCGGGCATGTACTTCACTGAAACTCCTGGAATAAGGCCGTGAAACTGCATTACTTTCATGGGCGTGGCCCGCTACGGGCACTGGTTATGGTCCGGGAACAGCGCCGGGTTGAATTGTTCATCAAACCCGTCGGTGAGGACATCTGGGCGTTGGTGGCACTCAGTGGTTCGGTGGACGGCCAACCAGAAAAACATCGCTGCCAGGGCCCCTATCGTTCCATTTCCCAGGCGGAAGCGGTGTTGCGCAGTGTCGCGGGCGCGCTGATGGGGCAGGATTACCAGCCCCAACCCAACGACTATGTGGTCTGGTCGGTGATGGCCCAGCGCCTGGCGCGCACCATTCGAACCGATCGCGATGCCAGTGCAGGCAAGTTTCATTTTGATCCCGATCAGTACGAACCTATCGGCTGATCTTTCCCTCCCCAATACACTTTTTTCGAGGACTTCATGCTGACCGGCGCACTGCTGATCCTGGCACCGCTTTTCCTGGGGTTTGCCCTGGCACTTGAGAACCGCCATCTGATGACGGCCATTCACTACGGCGTTGAAGGGCTGGTGTACTTGATTCTGGCACTCTTGGGACTGAGCCTCGGGCAGATGGAAGGCGTTGGTGGCCAGTTGGCCAATATGGCATCCCAGGTTGCCGTGCTTGTGGTGGTACTGTTTGTGGCCAACTTGGCGGGGCTGTGGCTGTTTCACCGTTGGCAGCCGATGGCAGCGCGGGAGGATCACGTGGACCAGCCTCGTGGCTATCGTCGCCTTTTCCTGGCGGGGTTGAAGCCACTGTTGGCGGTTGTGGTGGGTGGTTTGGCCGGTTTCTACTGGCTGTCGGATATGCCCATGGCCGAAGACGTGGCGACCTGGTCGCTAATGTTGCTGCTGTTTCTGATTGGCCTGCAACTGCGCAATGCCGGCCTGTCCCTTCGTCGGCTGCTGCTCAACCGGCAGGGGTTGGGCATTGCGTTAGCGCTGGCCGGGAGCTCTCTGCTCGCTGGTTTTGCAATGGTGCCCTTGCTGGACGCCGCCTGGCATGAGTCGTTGGCACTGGCGTCCGGGTTTGGCTGGTATTCCCTGTCCGGTATTGTGATTGGCGATGCCCTGGGGCCGTCCTGGGGCGGTGTTGCCTTTCTCAATGATGTGATCCGGGAGATTATTGCGCTTGCGATTATTCCGCTGTTAATTGGCCAGCGACCGGCCATGGCCATCGGCTACGGGGGGGCAACTGCCATGGACTTCACCCTGCCGGTGATCCGCAGCAGTGGCGGCCTGGACTGCGTGCCCGTGGCGATTGCGTCGGGGTTTATCCTGTCGTTCCTGTCTCCCATCCTGATGGCCGTGTTCCTGTCCATGGGAGGGTGATGTTTCAGAGCAGGAACTTTCTGACGTCGATCTTGTAGTCTTCCGGGTCCACGGAACGCAGAATCCGGTCCTGGGTACCCGGTTTCGCCAGGTTCAGGGTGTCAACGGTGATGGGCATGCGAAAACGGGTGTCATACATCACGCGCAGCACGGGCAATCGCTGGTCCTCGTCGTTGGTCTCGATGACGACACCGAGACGGCCGCTTTCCAGCAGTACCAGTGAGCCAATGGGGTAGAGCCCCACACAACGAATAAACTCTTTCACGAGGGCGGCGTCCAGGTGTCCGCCGCTCCACTCCAGCAGTTTCTTCAGGCCCTGGGTCGGAGTCATGCCTTTGTGATAGACACGGTCTGAGGTAATGGCGTCGTACACATCGGTAATGGCCACCATACGACCGTACACGGAGATTTCCTCGCCTTTCAGACCCTCGGGGTAGCCACTGCCGTCCAGGCGCTCATGGTGCTCTGCGGCAGTAACGATGGCCAGTTCGCCAATACCCTCTGTTGCCTTGAGAATATCCCGCGAATGCCGCGCATGGGCTTTCATGACCTCAAACTCTTCTGGCGTTAGCCGTCCCGGCTTGTGGAGAATGTCGTCCGGCGTCAGGATTTTGCCGATGTCATGGAGCAGTGCACCAACAATGGTTTGGTGTAGCGCCTCCGAAGGCAGCTTGCGGTAGTTGCCAAACAGGGACATCAGCACACTGAGATTGACCGAATGCTCCAGCAGGTAGTTATCTTTCTCACGGATACGGCCCAGGCAACTGAGGGCATTGGCGTTGCGCAAGATAGAGCTCTGGAGCTCGTCAGCCAGTTGGTGAATGGGGGCTATGTCGATGGCCCCTTCAAGCTTCACGCTGTTCATCAGGTTGCCGACCAGCCCCTGAGCCTGGTTGTGCACCTGCTGGGCGAACACCATTTCCTCGGCCACTGTTACCCGTTTGAAAACGCCGGGAGTCTGTTCGCCGGCGCGCTGCAGCGCGGACTCGTTGCGGCGATCGACCTCGTGGGCTGGTTCCGAATCCTGGGAATCCAAGCCCTTGGCGACATCGATGTAGACGTAGTCCACCCCCATCCGGCGGATTTTTTCAACGGTGTCCTCTTTTTTGATCACGCCGCGACGGCGCTGGGTGTTGTGAGGAATCCAGTCGTTGTTCAGGTCGGTGATGTACATGCCGACCTTGAGCGCGGAGACGGGGATGCGTTTGATCATCGCGGCTGGAAGAACGTTCTCAGGCTGTTGTCATAGGTTGTAGCCAGTACGTTCTCCAGCGGTAGTTGTTTCACCTCGGCGATTTTCTCGGCAACAAATGGTATGTAGAAAGGTGCATTTTCCTTGCCGCGATAGGGAACCGGGGTCAGGAACGGTGAATCCGTCTCCAGCAGGATCTGCTCGATGGGTGCCATACGCACAATGTCACGCACGTTTTCGGCTTTGTTGAAGGTGGTGATGCCGTTAAAGCCCAGGCACCAGCCTTCGTCCAATGCGTATTGCGCCAGCCCCGGGCCTGACGTGAAACTGTGGATCACGCCGCGGCGCTTAAGAGTACCTTCGAACTCCTTCAGGATGTCGATGGTGTCGTCATCGGCCTCGCGGCTGTGGATGACCACGGGCCGGTCGGTGTCACAGGCGATCTGCAACTGGCGGCGGAACACGTCACGCTGAACGTCCCGGTCTGCGTTGTCGTAAAAGTAGTCCAGGCCAATTTCGCCCACTGCCACGATCTTGTCGTCGCCAGCGTGCGCGCGGATTTCCGCCTCGGCGGCATCGGAATACTGTTCGGCATCGTGGGGGTGTACCCCTTGCGTGCCATACACCCAGGGGGCTGTTTGGCTCAGTTCACGCACGGTAGCCAGATTGTCCGGCGACACAGCGATGGTGATCACACGTTCGATATTGACCCGCTGCGCTTCGGCCAGGGTTTCCGCCAGGGGGCGATCCTTGAGGTAATCCAGATGGCAGTGGGTTTCGATAATCGGTTGATCGAAAACGGGAATGTCGCGACGTTTCTTGCTCATTGGCGGTTACTTCACTCCATCGCAACCAAAGCGTTGGCTGCTATCCTGAGAACTTTGTCACAGTAGTTTATCAGCTTGTTCGATTGTTGACCTACATTGCTGTCATAGGGAGAAGTGCATGCACATCATTGTTGTTGGTGCCGGAGTGGTTGGCGTAACCACGGCGTATGAGCTGCAAAGCCGGGGCCATCAGGTAACCGTGCTGGAACGTCACAGCGCGGCTGGGAATGAAACCAGCAAAGGCAACGCCGCCCAGCGCTCCTACGGGGTGGTCTATCCATGGGCAGACCCATCCATGGTGTTGAAGGCCATCCCCTGGTTATTCAAGAAGGACGGCCCGCTGAAAATGTCGGTGCCGCCATCCATGGAAACCTTGCGGTTTATGTTCGCAACGCTGCGCTACGCCTGGTCGCCCGGCCTGTTTGGCCTGAACAAGCGTGCCATGATACGCCTTGGCATTCATAGCCGTGAACGCTTCCTGGCCCTTGAAAAGGAGCTTGATCTGCCGTTCGACGGCGGCCACCAGGGCCTGCTTCACCTCGCCAGCACCCCGGAAACCCTGGAAAGCTATCGCCAAACCCAACGGTTGCTCGACGAACTGGGTATCCCCTCCCGATTGCTCACTCCTGAACAGGTTCGCGAAGCAGAGCCCGGCATGATCGGGGATGGCCCACTCTACGGCGCCCTGAGCTATGACACGGATGGCACCGGTGATTGTCATCTGTTCTCCCGTGAACTGGCCAAGGCCTGCGAAACGAAGGGGGTGCAGTTCCGCTACAGCACGGAAACCGAACATCTGGTGGCTGATGATCGGCGGGTAACGGGGGTGACCATTCGCAAGGGTGATGGCACATCGGAAACCCTTGAGACAGACGCTGTGGTTGTCAGTGCCGGTTGCTGGTCGGGGCACCTTACCCGTCCCCTGGGGCTTGAGTTGCCGATCTACCCGGTGAAGGGCTACAGCTTTACGGTGCCCTTGAAAGACCCTGGCCGCGCGCCGGTGTCGACCATCCACGATGACAACTACAAAGTGGTCTCGACCCGTCTGGGAGAGAGACTACGCGCCTCCGGCTTTGTGGAATTGGACGACTTCAACCGCGACATTCCGGAAGCCCGGCTGGCGACCATTCGAAAGTCCGTGGAATCCCGTTTTCCCGGTTGCGCCGATCTGGAGGCCGCAGAGACCTGGACCGGTTTTCGCCCCATGACTCCGGACGGTCCTGCCATCATCGGTCGAGGCCCCCGGGAGAACCTGTTCCTCAACACCGGGCACGGCACCTTTGGCTGGACCCTGTCGGCGGGCAGCGCTTCGGTGATTTCCCAGTTGATTGATGGGGAGGCGCCGTCGGTGTGCCTGGATGCTTTTCGGCCTGGGCGATTTTCCGAGTGACGTTACCTTCGGCGGCGAGTTCACATCACCGCGCTGACGCTTTTTATCGGCGCTGGCAGCGCTTGAACGATTGGCTGGCGCAGCATCGTGAGTTCTGGCAACCGACGCCATTCGCTGACCCGAGCCCGGCCTGGACGAAGAACTGGCCGGCATTGGCGGACCGGGTTGCCCGGCTCTCTGACAGCGACTGTGTGCAATGGGACGATGATCCTGTTGCGCTGGCTGAATGGGTGGCCGGGGCGTTGCCTTCTTTCCGGGAGTTCGGTGAGCTGACCGACATTCAGCCACTTGCCATCGAATCCGCCGATCAGAACACCTTGCCTGAGGTCCGGGCAACGGATATGCCCGGGCGTAAGCGGCTTCAGGCCGGTGCCTTTGCAAGCGCTATCCAACCCTTGAAGCACAGCGTACTGGACTGGTGTTGCGGCAAGGGCCACCTGGCCAGAACCCTGGCACCCCTGTGCGGGGGTGACGTAACCGGGTTTGAATGGAACGCGACCCTGGTGGACGATGGCAACCTCCTGGCCGGAAAGTTCGGGGATGCGGTTACCCTGCAGTGCCAGGATGTCATGGCCGAGAACCTGACGATGCCTCCCGACGCTCACGGTGTTGCCCTTCACGCTTGTGGTGACCTTCATCGCAGGCTGATGCGTAAGGTGGCTGGCGAGGGCCTGCCAAGGGTGAGCGTTTCACCTTGCTGCTACCACCTGGCGGAAGCGTTGGACTACCAGCCTCTTTCCAGGCGCGTCCGGGCTTCAAAAAATGGCTTGGAGCTGACCCGCAACGAGCTGCGACTGGCCGTCAGGGAAACCGTGACCGCACCGAAGCGTGTGCGTGAGCAAACCCGCAGGATCAGTCGTTGGCGTCTCGGGTTCGATGGTCTTCAACGGCAGCTTCGCGGCGTGGATGCCTACCTGCCGGTGCCGTCGCACCCGACGCGGCTGACGAACGGCGATTTTGCCACCTTCTGTCGCTGGGCAGCCGGCAATAGGGGGCTGGAACTACCCGGGGACACAGACTTTGGTGTCTGGGAACGTTATGGCGAGCGGCGACGGCAGGAAGTGCGCCGCCACGAGTTGGTGCGCCACCTGTTTCGGCGGCCACTGGAGCTTTGGGTGGTGCTGGATTATTCAATGTTTCTTGAGGAACAGGGGTATGACGTTCGGCTGGGGACCTTCTGCGAGCGCCAGCTGACGCCCCGCAATCTGCTGATCGACGCCGAAAAAAGGTCTGTGGACTGCTAAATGGCTCAGGGCTTTCGGTACACCACATTTTCCACGCAGCCGTCCCGAAAATACACGTAGGTCAGTTCATAAAGGGCGCCATAGTATTTCGTCTGGTATACCCAGGTTTCCTGGGGTGTGGGGTAGGTTTCCGGAGGTCGGCCAAAGGCTTCTAGAACATGCTCTTTGGTCATGCCTTTCACCACCTGTTCCCGCACCAGATAGCGCCGCAGGTCGGTGGAGTTAATAAAGCGGCAGGTGTCATCACTGGTCTCCTCCTGAGTGCTTTTTTCCGGTTCTTCCACTGTTTCATCACGCTTGGGTGACGGCGGGAGGTTCTGGCCAAAATTGCCGCCAATCCGGTTGTCACGGATGGTGATTTCCTCGGAGTCTTCCCCGCAGGGCTGGTCCGAAAAGCGAGTATCACCACCGGCATCGCACCGGTAAACCTGGGGCCACGCAGCAGCGGGTATACCCCATGTGAGAATAAAGACGAACAACATTCGCTTCACGGCATTCTCTCGCGAGCATGAAATTAAGGGCGCCTGCCCGCCAATAAAAAAGGCGCCCGAAGGCGCCTTTTCGTTGAGCTGATCTGCACAGGATGTCTGTACAGGATCAACGTCGACGCTTAACGGCGAACCTGAATACGAGCCTCAACCCGACGGTTCTCCGCGCGGCCAGCAGCGGTCTCGTTACTGGCAACCGGCTCGGACTCACCGTAACCAACGGCATTCACACGGTCCTCACTGATGCCCAGGGCATCGGTCAGCCGGGTGGCAACTGCCTCGGCACGGCGCTGGGACAGGAAGCGGTTGTATTCCGCCTCGCCAATGCTGTCACTGTGACCGGCGATTTCCACGTTGGTTTCCGGATACTCGAGCATGAAATTGGCGACGCGGCGAATTTCATTGTCGAAGGCATTGCCGATCACCGAACTGTTGGTCGGGAACTGTACGTTCAGCTCGATGGTTTCGACGGTTTCTGTCACGCCTTCACAACCCATGGCATCCACGTCTGCGCCTGCAGTCGTGCCGGGGCACTGGTCCGCGCTGTTCACCACGCCATCGTTGTCGCTGTCCAGCTCACAACCACGGCTGTTGACGCTGGCGCCCGCCGGTGTGTTGGGGCACTGGTCCATGCTGTTGGCGACGCCGTCACCGTCGTTGTCACGCTCACAACCATTGCTGTCAACGTTCACACCTGCAGGTGTTCCGGCGCACTGATCGCGGTTGTCCGGCACGCCATCGTTGTCGCTGTCTGCGGCTTTGCGTGGTGAGGGCTTTGAGTCCGCGACGGTGCGAGAGAAGGCAAAGCTCAGGCCAAGGGTTGCCTGGGTATCGAAGGTGCTTTCGTCAATGCCATGGAACTCGCGCAGGTCCGCGCGAATGGAAACGCTGTCACTGACGTTGTAACGGAAGCCCGCCCCGACGTTGACGCGGGTTTCGTCATGATTGGAACCGGCTGTCTGGTAGCTCAGCACATCGTCGCCGAAGTCCGCGTGGCCGGCACCGGCCGAGACATACGGATTCCAGGCTTCATCCTGGCCGGCAAAGTAATAGAGGCCGTCCAGTCGATATTCTTCAAAGTCGCTACTGCCATTGACGTACTTCCGATCGGCATCCGCCTTGGAATAGACGCCTTCCACGGCCCAGTTGGGGTGGAAGCGAAATTCCGCGCCAATGCCCAGGGTGCCGGTTTCACTGAGGTCGCGCTTGTCGTCAAACAGCTGGAAGCCGGCAAACGGGTTCAGGTAAATGGTTTGCTCGCGTTCGGCGAGTGCGGGGGTCGCAAGGGATGTCGTCAGGGCCGCAATGGCCAGTGGGCGCATGATATTCATGCAGAACCTCCTGTTCAATTATCGTTGTAAAAAGTACTCATGTCGTACTTTCGCATAAAGCATTGCTGCAGCGTACTTACGTGAAATTTAAGTCAGGGGATTCAAAAAAACAAAAAAAGAGGGCCAGTGTTACGTCCGCAATTGTACTCAGGCCCTTGATGACATGGCGGTAAAATACAGGTGGGCACTTTTTTTGCTGAAATTCAGGGTGTCACCGTTGTCGAAAGCGACTTCGAAGGACCGTTCGTCCTCCCCCGTCACTGAGCCCGGCCCGAAGATGGCATGGCTGAGACGGTTTCTTGCCCAGAGCGGTGTCGTCTCCTCGGCCGTTGCTTCCGCACTTGTCTGCAATGTGACGCCTTGAAGGTGCGCATAGCGAAGACCGGTCGACGTCAGTGGTACGGTGGCTGTCAGTGCGTCAGCGCTGTCGCAGGAACGCCCGTCCAGCCACTGGCCAAACTCTTGGGACAGTGGAAAGCACAACTCATCGACAAACCGGCTTGGGCCCTGGTCGCCGTCAAGGTGTCTTTTTTCTCCGAATGGCCGGGTGATCAGGTGTAGTTGCTCCCGGGTTCGGGTCATGGCCACATAGAGCAGGCGGCGTTCACTTTCCAGGAAGGCCTTGGGGTCGTCCTGGGCTCGGGGGCTGTAGGGCAGGTACTTCTCCTGCAGTCCCGGCAGTATAACCGTCGACCATTCCAGGCCCTTGGTGCGGTGGATGGTGGAGAGTAAGGCGCCGCCATGGCGATTTTCGCCCGCCTGTTTCTTCAATGCCTTGAGGTGTTCCAGCGCGCCGTCAATGCTGACATCGAGTCCCGAGAGGTACAGCCGGAAGCCCCGGATGGTCTCGATGCGTTCGTCCGCGGTTTCATGGGTCAGTGCCAGGCTGCGAATGCCCTCGTAGAGTTCGGTTTCCTCCGCATAGCGGGATATCAGGTCTGCCACTGAGCCTTTGAAGCGCTCCAGCTGTGCCAGTGTTTCCCCGAGCTTGCGGAGCTTTTTGGCCGCCATGGGGGCCAGTGCGTCAAAGTCCATGGCCAGCAGCCGCTCGTGCCAGCCCTCGCCGAACCCAGCCAGAAAGCGTGCCAGCTGTTCGAGCTCGGGCTCCTTGAGGCCCACATGGGGGAAGCGCAGCAATTGCCGGGCAATATCAAGCCGGTCTTCATCAGGCAGATTGCGAATCCGGCCCGACACCACCATCAACAGGCTGGTGATGGCCTGAACCTCGCGACTGAACAGGGCTCCCTTCCCGGCGTCGATGCGGTAGGGCACTTGTCGCGCGAGCAATTTCAATTCGATAGGAACACTCTGGCTCCACACCCTGAACAGGATCGCCGTGTTGGCAAGCGCTTCGTCGTCCATGGGTTGCAGTAGTTTCAGGACGAGATCACTGTCGTTTTCCTGCTGGTGCAGGGTGATGCCGGTCTCAGGTGTGGTTGGATGGGAATGGCAGAGCACATCCTTGCGACCGGTGTTGTGACAGATCAGGTGATTGGCCAGCAGAGCCACCTGATGGCCATACCGAAAGGTATAGCTCAGGGTCTGCTCCAGTGGGCTTTCAAACTCTTCGCTGAAACGCCTGAGTATAAAATCGGGTCTGGCGCCCCGGAATTCGTAAATCGTCTGATCCGGATCGCCCACGACAGTCACCCGTGCCCGGTCACCGGCCACGTATCTGAGCAGTAGATGCTGGATTTCGTTGGTGTCCTGATACTCATCCACCAGTACCAGGTCCATTTTGTTGCCGACCAGGCGCTGTAAGGGCGGGTTCTGGTGAATGGCCATCACCGGTTCGTACAGCATGTCGGCGTAGCTGATGCGGCTCTGGGATTTGCGCCACTGTTCAAAGCTGTGGAACAGGTCGATCAGGTAGCGGTGTTTGTCGGAATAGCCGAGTTCCTCAAAGACGATGTCCACCGGGGACAGGGTGGTTTTCACCAGGTCGATGAAGTTAACGGCGGTTTCGACAAAGTCTTTCTTGTTGCGGCGGATCTCGTCGGCCAGGTCTTCTGGCGCCAATCGCCGTGTAAGCTGCCAGGCCTGATAGCTGATTTCCTGGTCGGTGAGGATCTTGTCGGAAAACCCGGGCAGGAAACCCTCCCGCACGAACCGTTTGTAAAGTCGTAACCCCATGGCGTGGTAGGTGCGAATTTCAGGTGTCGCCAGGCCCAAATTACGTGTTACGTCCTGAAGTTTGTGTTCAAAGTCCACCCGCGCAGCGCGGTTGAACATCAACACCAGCATACGGTTCGGATCATGCCCCTGTTCCAGCAGATAGCGGATGCGCCAGGCCAGAGTGGACGTTTTTCCACTGCCCGCCACGGCGGTGATTACCGCATGTTCAAAACCTGCGGTGATGATGGCCCTTTGCTCATCAGTGAGGTAATCGGGCAGATTGGAGGTTTCAGGTATTTGGGGTGGGGGCGACATGCTGTGTATTGTACCCGGCGACTGGTAGTGCTGATACTGGTGCCGCATAATCCTGTTACTTTTGTGCGTGGCATCTGGAGTAAGTCGCTCATTGGGTGCAGGAGGATTTGGATAGCCGCTTCCAAAACACGCTCAAGCACATCCCTGTGGCGCTTGAGCTCCGCCATCCATGGCTCCGCACAGTTTTGGAAGCGGCTATCCAAACCCTCCCCCTAATTTTGGAGAATGATGTTATGGCTGCAACGGCTGAACCGGTGAACGTGCTGGGTGAAAAGTTGGAAGTGTGTGGTACAGATCCGGAAACCGGGTTTTATCGGGATGGGTGTTGCAACACTGGCCCGGATGACCTGGGGGCCCACGTTGTCTGTGCAGTCGTCACAGATGATTTTCTGGAATATTCAAGTGCTCAGGGTAACGATCTGAGTACACCAAGACCTGAATTTGGTTTCCCCGGTTTGAAAGAAGGGGATTCCTGGTGCCTGTGTGCATCCCGCTGGCAGGAGGCGTTTGAGGCCGATAGTGCGCCGCGTGTGAAGTTGCGTGCGACGCATCGTTCAGCGTTGAAGTATTCAAAGCTGGAAGATCTTAAACGTCACTCCGTGGATTTGAGCTGAGTGGATGGCGGATCAAATCGGGCCTGATCTGGCCGGGTGGCAGGAGCTGCAAGCCGGGTTGCGGGCTGCCGGACATCGGCGGTTGGTGGTTCTGGAAGGTGAGCGGGCAGCTGCTCTTACGTGGCTGCGTGAACTTCTTCCAGTATTGTCGATAGCGCCAGGCGTCTGGACCGGGCCGGTTGAGGATCAGCCGGAATCCTCGCTGACCTCGATCAAACCGGTCGAGGGACGTCGCTGGCTGGGACAGGAACTGGCTTGCGTGGTCTGGGATGGCTGGCAGGGGAATCCGCCGGACGGTTTTGCGGCGTTGTCGGGAACCCTCGCGGCCGGTGGTCTGTTTTTCTGGCTGATGCCGAAGCTGGAAAACTGGGACGGTTTCGACGATCCGGATTATCGGCGCACCGGATTGGACGGAGCCGGTCAGCATTCGTTTGCGGCTCGTCTGGCCGGAGTTGTGGCCGGTGATCCCGATAGTATTCGTATCAACCCGTCTGTTGACCCTCAGCCGCCACTGCCAACGGCTGAACCACCCCGCGATGCCTTCCGGGTAGGCGCCACCGATGACCAGCGTGCGCTTGTGGAAGAGGTTGTTCGAACGGGGCTGGGGCGGCGCCGGCGACCGCTGGTGGTGACGGCGGACCGGGGGCGGGGTAAGTCTGCGGCACTGGGCCTGTCGGCGGTTCGTCTTCTGAATGAAGGGCGGCGGCGCGTGGTTGTGACGGCGCCCGGGCCGGATGCGGTGAAAACATTGTTTCACCACGCCCGCCTGGCCAGCGGGCAGGCCTCTGATCCTGACATGGGCACGGGCGATGTTGCGGTGGGCGATCAGGGGCGGCTGGAGTTCTGGCCCCTGGACCGGCTGCTTGCTGAAAAGCCGGAGGCGGAAGTGATCATGGTGGATGAAGCCGCCGCCGTACCGGCAGACCTGCTCAAGCGGATACTGCTGGGTTGGCCCAGGGTGATTTACGCTTCCACGGTGCACGGTTATGAAGGTTCCGGTAGAGGCTTTGCCATCCGTTTTCGCTCGGTGCTGGATGCCGAAACGCCTCACTGGCGCAACACATCGCTTACGGCGCCCATACGATGGTCTGCCTCTGACCCCCTGGAGCCGTTGACGCGTCGGATGTTTTTGCTGGATGCCCAGGCACCACCCGTCAGTGATGAAGAAGTGAATATCGCCGTTGAACGCTGGAACCCGGGTGCCGCAGAAGACAATGAATTGGAGGAGGCCTTCGGTTTGCTGGTGGATGCCCACTACCGAACCTCACCCGGTGACTTGCGCCAGTGGATGGACGATCCGGCCGCGGTGAGTTGGCGTCTGACCCGGGGTGGTGTTCTGGTCGGCGTGCTATGGGCGACGGTGGAAGGGGGGCTGGACAGCGAGCTTGCAGAGCAGGTCATGTTGGGCAAGCGCCGCTTGCGGGGGCATCTCTTGCCCCAGTCCCTGGCGACCCACAGTGGATTTGCCGAAGCAGCCTGCCAGAGTCTGTTGCGCATCGTGCGGATTGCCGTGAGTACTGAGGTGCGCGGTGAGGGGCTGGGGCAGACACTGGTGGCGGCTGCAAATGATTATGCGTGCAAGCAGGGGCTGGACGGTATCGGTACCAGTTTCGGCGGTAACGCCGGGTTGTTGTCGTTCTGGCAGCGGTGCGGGTTGGAGCCGGTTCGGCTCGGGCTGAAGCGCGAAGCCAGTAGCGGCGAGTATCCCCTGCAGTTGCTTGCCGGGGTGTCTGCGCAAGGTAAGGCGCTGACAGACCATTTGCGTGGCAGGTTGACGGAGCACTGGCTCACCCTCGTGCCGCGCAACTGGATAGACGCAGAGCCGGAGTTGATTCTGCGGATAACCTGCGGCCTTCCCGCTGACAGACCGCTCAATGAGAATGATTTCAGGGACCTGCACAGTTTTGCCCATGGCTATCGAGGCTTCGATCTGGCCTTGCCGGTACTGAGACGGCTGTCATTGCAGGCAGGCGTCGTCAACGGGATGGCTGACGAACGTTCGCGCTCCCTCTGGGCCAGGGCGGTGCTACAGGGTTGGTCGTGGCCCGAGTTGCAGGCGAACGGTGAATGCGTGGGCCGGGAGGCAGGCGAAGCGGAATTGCGCTCTCTGGTGGGCGATATTTTGCAGAACCGGCCGGACTTGTGAACCGCTCGCTTTCATTGCCGCCGACGACTGACCAGAATATCCGCAAAAATAAATCAACAGAGACTGAATCACCATGGCCCAGGGAACCGGCACCATCCTCGTGAGATTTCTGGCCGTCCTGGTCGCAAGCGCGCTGATGACAGCGTGTGCGACGAGCACAGATCCATCCAACCTTGAGCAGCGCCGTGCGTCGGTGGCGGATACGCCGTTGATGGCGGCGGTCAGCAACGGAAACCTGGAACAAACCAAGTCGCTTGCAGCCTCTGGCATGTCCTTGAACACACTGACCGAGGCCGGCACACCGCTCTCGGCGGCGGTCAGGGCGGGCGAGGACCGAATTGTCTGGTTCCTGCTCAGCGAAGGTGCAGCGCCGGACCTGGCCACGGCAAGTGGTGTCACGCCACTGATGATCGCCTCAGGGGATGGCCATCGGCGGATCGTGCAACTGTTGTTGTCGGCCGGCGCCAGCGTAAATGCATCGGACGGCGAGGGTACAACGCCGGTGATCCGCGCCGCCCGTAACGGTCATCTTTCCGTGGTGAAAGTACTGTTGGCCGCCGGGGCGAACGTCAATGTGAATCAGGGTGGCCACTCGCTGCTGATGCACATTGTCGAAGGCGGGGATTTACTGACCGCCGAGATGCTGCTGGCGGCGGGTGCAGACGTCAACTATCGCGGTAGCGATGGGCGAACGGCTCTGGATCTGGCGCGTGCCAGCAACAACCGGGATATCGAGATGTTGCTGATCCAGGCCGGCGCCGAGCTATGATGCGGGCTTGCGGCCCGTTCAGCTCAGTGCCATGGGGTCGTTGCTGTCGTCCAGTTCCGGCTCGAAGTGTTCTTCAACCACTGTGTCGGGCACGTCGCTGACGCTCGGGAATGACCAGGTGGGCTTGTGATCCTTGTCGATCAGCCTGGCTCTGATACCCTCCCGCAAATCTGGCCGCTGGGTGCAGCGGGCGGCCATGGTGTATTCCATCCGGAAGACGTCCTTCAGTGACATTTGCTGTGCCTTCTTTAGCTGGGTCCAGACCAGCCAGGCGGTAACCGGGCAGCCGCCGCGCAGGTTTTTCACACAGCCTTGCCACCAGTCGCTGTCGATCTCCGCCGCCAGGAGATTTTCAACAATGGCCGGGAGTTCATCGCCTGCGCTGAGCCTGGCGATGTCCTGCTCATGGCGCGCCAGTTCACTGGCTGGCAGTGCCCGGTAGTCCGGATGCTCAAGTTGCTTGACGAGCCGGAACAGGCGGTTGTCATCAGCCGCTGATTCACCGGTCCAGCGCTCCTCCTTCAACCGCTCGATCAATGATTCCACCTGATCTGGCAGGATGGCCATATCGGCCAGGCCAACCCTCAACGCGTCAGAGACGTTCAGCCGCGCTCCGGTCAGCCCCATGAACAGACCGATGCGGCCTGGCAGCCGATTGAGGAACCAGCTTGCACCAACATCGGGAAACAGGCCTATGGTGATCTCGGGCATGGCCAATGTGACATCGGGCGTTACCAGGCGGTAGCGGCAGGCGGAGAAAATGCCAAGCCCACCGCCCATCACCACGCCGTGGCCAATGGCGATCACCGGCTTGGGGAAGCAGTGAATGGTATAGTCCAGGCGATACTCACTGGCAAAGAACTCGGCCGGTGCGTCCGGATCTTCGTCGCCGGACAGGGCGCCATAAAGTTCGCGGATATTACCGCCCGCGCAGAACGCACGTTCACCAGCGCCGCGGAAAATAACCAGGCTGATGTGGTCAGCGTCGGCCCACTGATCCAGTACGGCCTGGGTTTCGTGGATCATCGACGCGGACAGGGCGTTCAGAGTGGCCGGTGAATCCAGGGTGATCAGGCCGATGTTGCCTTCCCTGCACGCGATTTCCTGAACCTGAATGGGCATGTCGACTTCTCCGCATCGAATGGGGTGATTATTGATCCATCACATTTGAGCTTTTTTTTTGCTGTGCTATAAGTTCGGTCAGAGTTCGCACCGGCAGGATCCTGTCGGGCTATAAAACGATGAGAGGGTAAAACCAATGAGACTGAAATACCACACCCTGGCCGCCGTGTTCGTGTTGGGGGCTGCCGCTCCCGCCGTTACCATCGCCGCTGGTGATGCTGAGGCCGGTAAAGCCAAGGCCGCCGTGTGCGCAGCCTGCCATGGCAAGAATGGCATCGCGGCCATTCCGGGTTACCCCAACCTGGCAGGACAGAACGAACAATACCTCGTGTCTTCGCTCAAGGCGTACAAGAACAAGCAGCGCAACGGTGGCCAGGCCGCCATCATGCAGGGCCAGGCGGCGGGCCTCAGCGATGAGGACATTGCCAACCTGGCCGCTTATTACGCCAGCCTTCCGGCGGATGGTGGGGAATAATCCCCATCACCGTCAGGACGTGGCAGGCGTTGCTTCGCTGATAATCCGGTAACTGGGTTCGTAAGCGCCGGAACCGGGTAACTTCATCCGGTCCTGGGCAACGAACTCTTTCAACATCGCTTCCAGGGGTGCCAGTAGCTCCGGATCGCCGGAAATTTCAAATGGCCCCTTGGCTTGCACGTGGCGTATGCCGCTTTCCTTGACGTTGCCGGCGACGATGCCACTGAACGCCTTGCGCAGATTCGCGGCAATCAGGTGAACCGGCTGGTCACGGTGTAGCGCCAGCGCCCGCATGCTTTTATGGGTGGGCTCGAACGGCATCTGGAACACCGGGTCGATCTTCAGCATCCAGTTGAAATAGTAGGCGTCCTGCATGGCCCGGCGGAAGGTTTCCACATCCTTCATGCCCTGTTTCATCGTGCGGGCGACTTTGTCCGGGTCGTCGATGATGATTTCGTACTTGCTGGCGGCTTCATCGCCCAGCGCGTTGCGAATGAACTGGTCGATCATCTCGAAGTATTCCGCGTTTTCCTGCTGGCCGGTAAAGACCACCGGGAAGGGCAGGTCGGCGTTGTCCGGGTGGAGCAGGATGCCGAGCAGATAGAGGATTTCCTCTGCGGTACCCACACCACCGGGGAACACAATCACGCCGTGGCCTGTCCGAACGAAGGCTTCGAGGCGTTTCTCGATATCCGGCATGATCACCAGCTCGTTGACGATCGGGTTTGGCGCTTCGGCACCGATGATGCCTGGTTCCGTCAGGCCAATGTAACGGCCGTTCTTCACCCGCTGTTTGGCATGGCCAATGGTGGCGCCTTTCATCGGGCCTTTCATGGCGCCGGGGCCGCAACCGGTGCAAATGCTCAATCCTCGCAAACCAAGCTGGTGGCCCACTTCCTTGCTGTACTGATATTCGCGCTCGTTGATGGAGTGGCCACCCCAGCACACCACCAGGTCCGGATGACGCCCTGCCTGTAGTACACGGGCGTTACGGAGGATGTGAAAGATCAGGTTGGTGATGCCTTCCGGGTCGTCCCGGCGAAGACCGACCGCGGACTGGGGGATTGAGTAGGAATAGATAATATCCCGCAATACCGAAAACAGGTGTTCGCGGATCGCGCGCAGCATTTGCCCGTCCACGAAGGCGTGGGCGGGTGCATTGACCAGCTCCAGTTTCAGACCCCGTGGCTGTGGCACCAGGCGAACGTCAAAATCCGCATGGGCTTCCATCAGGGTTTTACAGTCGTCGGTTTCAACACCGGTATTGAGCACGGCCAGGGCGCATTGCCGGAAAAGCCGATACAGCCCCCCTTCGCTTCGGTCCTTGAGCCGGTTGACTTCAAAGTTGGAGAGGATTTCCAGGCTGCCTTCTGGAGATACCAGGGCATTGATGGTGGATTCGGTCATGAACGCAAAAGCTCCTGAATGTTCTGCGGGCCCCTGGCGTCAGGGCGATGCCTTTTTATATGAGTATAGCGAGTATCGGGAATGCCTGATTTTGAGGCAAACGGCGAAACCGTTACACTAAGCGCTTTACTGTAATTACGCTACCCGACAGACGTCCGATTTATGAAACTCCTTATACGCCCCGCCGCCGAAGTGGCCATCAAGAGCAAACCCGTTCGCCGGCAACAGATGCGGCACCTGCGGCAGAATATTCGCAAACTGCTGGCACGCCTGGACGACGATATCCACGTTGAGGGTTCCTGGGACAGGGTTGATGTGGCCATCCCGGATGGGCGCGGCCTTGCGGGCCCGGTGATTGATGAGTTGGGCCGTATTCCGGGTATTTCGACCATCCAGGAGATAGGTGTATTTCCCTGGATAAGTATGGACGACGTGGCGGAGCAGGCAGTAGCAGCCTACGCAGACCGTATCCGCGGCAAAACCTTTGCGGTTCGGGTTCGCCGCCACGGTAATCACGGGTTTCGCTCGATTGATTTGGAGCGCTTTGTCGGCGCCGCCCTTTTTGAGGCTTCCGAGCCCGAGGGCGTAAACCTTCGCAATCCGGATATTGAAGTGCGCATTGAGGTCCATGAGGATCACTATCACATTGCGCACCGCAAACATCGTGGTGCCGGCGGCTACCCATTGGGCGCGGTGGAAACGGTGATGACATTGGTGTCCGGTGGTTATGACTCCTCGGTGGCGGCCTACCTGATGATGCGTCGGGGGCTTCGCTCCCACTTCCTGTTTTTCAGCCTGGGCGGTCCCGCCCATGAAATTGGCGTGCGCCAGGTGGTGCATTACCTGTGGGATCGTTACGGCGCCTCCCATGGTGCCAAGTTCATTTCCGTACCTTTCGAAGGCGTGGTCGCTGAAATCATGCGTTCAGTCAACCAGCGCCATTGGGGGGTGGTGCTCAAGCGCCAGATGCTGAAAGCCGCCTCTGACATTGCGGCCGCCAATAATGCCGCGGGGCTGGTGACCGGTGATGCCGTGGCGCAGGTGTCCAGTCAGACCCTGTCAAACCTCAACGTGGTGGACCGGGCCAGTAACGAGGTGGTACTGCGGCCGCTGATTTCCATGGACAAGGAAACCATTATCAACATCGCCCGGGACATAGGTACTGAGCCGTTTGCTCGAACCATGCCGGAGTACTGCGGTGTGATTTCCCGTAAACCGGCCACCCGCGCCAAGCTGCATCGGGTGGAGGAAGATGAAGCCGCTATGGACACCCGGGTTTTGGAGCAGGCCATCGCCAGCCGTCAGGACACGCCGGTCAACCGCCTTCTGGAAACCACCCGGACGCCAGAAGAGGTTGAGCTTGTACATACACCGGCTGTGAACGATGTGATTATTGACGTGCGCCACCCGTCGGAAGGAGAGCAGTCACCCCTGCAGCTCACCAGCAATCAGGTGGTGGAGATACCGTTCTACGAACTGAATGAGCGAATCCAGTCGATGCCGGACGACAAGCAGTACCTGCTGTACTGTGACCGCGGCACCATGAGCCGCATGCATGCCTGCCACCTGAAAGCCGAGGGCCACACCAATATCAAGGTGTATGCCCCGGCGAACTGAGATGGTTACCCTTCCAGCCCCTTGAAGAACTGCTGCACGTTGGCACTCAGGGCTTCCAGGTCATAGCCGCCTTCCTGCACAACCAGTGTGGGAAGGCCGGTGCGACGGATGTCGGAACCGAGGCGACAGAAGCCCTCCGAAGACACTGATACCTTGGCCTGGGGGTCGTTGTGGTAGATGTCAAATCCCAGGGTAAGTATCAGCACGTCTGGCTGGAACAGTCGAATGGCGGCCAGTGCCTCATCCAGTTTGGCGAAGAAATCTTCCTCCGAGGAGCCGTGGGGCATCGGTAGGTTGATGTTGTAGCCAAGTCCCTCGCCTTCACCGCGCTCATCCTCATAGCCACTGACCACCGGGTAGAAATTGGTGGGGTCGCCATGAATCGAGACATAGAGAACATCGCTGCGGTCATAGAAGATTTCCTGGATGCCCTGGCCGTGGTGCATGTCGGTGTCCAGTATGGCTATCCTGGGATAACGGGGTTTCAAATGTTCTGCGGCAATCGCGGCATTGTTGAGGTAGCAGAAGCCGCCGGCGGCGTCCTTTCGGGCGTGGTGGCCCGGTGGGCGACACACCGCATAGGCATGGCGCTCGCCGGCAACCAGGGCGTCAGCGGCGCCGAGCGCTGTCTGGGCCGACCAGTAGGCGGCATCCCAGGTGTTGGCTCCGATGGGGCAGCTGCCATCGGCCTGGTAGCGTGCAGCTTCCGCCAGGATACCTTTGAGGGCGTTTGGTGACCGGACGAAGATGTTGGAAATCACTTCGTCACCCCAGTCTTCCATCTTTGCCCAGCGCCGGTGGGCAGACTCCAGAAAGCGCAGATAGCCCAGATCGTGGACCTTTGAAATTGCACCGGCACCCTGGTCTGCAGGCTGCAACACCGGAATGCCCATGGCCTTCAGGCCTTCCAGCATCTGAGCGGTGCGATCAGGAACTTCCTGGGGCTGACGCATCTGGCCGCGGGTGAAGTAGGTCTTGGGAAGATGTTGGTCCTGCGCGGGATGAAAAAACGCCTTCATGTTCCTGCCTCCTGATAATGACATGGTTCGAGTATAGGCCCCCGCCGGCGCTGGTCAAAACACCATGGTCTGACTTTACAGTGGCGGTTTCTGCATCCACTATGAGAGACATATCACACTGACGCAAACCCCAATTTATACAATCCGAGAACATTGTGAAAAGGAGCCGAGATGATCGAGTCACCACTGCTTCCCAAGCTGACTGGCTACATCGGCGGTCGCTGGTCTGAATCGCCGGACGGTAACACCTTCGATGTCTATAACCCGGCCACGGGTGAGGTGGTTGCCAGTGTGGCATCGATGTCCGAAAGTGAAGTGTACAAGGCCGTTGAAGCGGGCAAGTCTGCGCTTCGTTTAACCAGTCCCTATTCCATCGAAACCCGTCGCAAGTGGCTGGAAGATATTCGTGATGCACTCAGGGCCAATAAAGAGGAAGTGGGCCGCATTCTGTGCATGGAGCACGGCAAGCCGTTGAAGGAAGCTCAGGGTGAGGTCGATTACGCCGCCGGGTTCTTCGATTACTGCTCCAAACACATTCAGGCGCTGGACGCCCATACCATTCCCGAAAAGCCGAAAGACTGTACCTGGACAGTGCACTACCGCCCGGTTGGTGTTACCGGCCTGATCACGCCCTGGAACTTTCCCATTGGCATGATCGCCAAGAAGTTGTCTGCCGCCCTGGCGGCCGGGTGCCCGTCGGTGATCAAGCCGGCCAGCGAGACGCCGCTGACGATGATTGCGCTGTTCGCGCTGATGGACAAACACGTCGATCTGCCAGACGGCATGGTCAACCTGGTTATGGGCAAGGCGAGTGTGATCGGCAAGGTGCTGTGCGAAAGCCCCGACGTGCCGATGCTCAGCTTCACCGGCTCTACCGAAGTGGGCCGCAAGCTGATACTGGATACGGCAGATCAGGTGAAGAAGCTCGCCCTGGAATTGGGTGGCAACGCACCGTTTATTGTCTTTGACGATGCGGACCTGGATGCCGCTGCTGATAACCTGATCGCCAACAAGTTCCGGGGCGGCGGCCAGACCTGTGTCTGCGCCAACCGGATTTTCGTTCACGAGAAAGTGGTGGATGAATTCGGTCAGAAACTTGCCGACCGGGTCAATCGCATGACCGTGGGTAATGGTTTGACGGAAGACGTTGACCTCGGCCCGCTGATCAACAAAGCCGGGTTTGATAAGGTGAAGCGCCACGTGGAAGACGCCCTTGAGCGGGGTGGTGAACTGGTGGCAGGCAAAATGCCGGCAGACCTTGGGGATGGCCACCTGTTCTTCCCGCCGACGGTCATTTCCGGGGTGACCCGGGACATGTGCTGCTCCCGCGAGGAAACCTTCGGGCCGCTGGTGCCCATGGCCACTTTCCGCACTGAGGACGAGGTTATCGATGCCGGTAACGACACCGAATTTGGCCTGGCGTCATACGTGTTCACGGCCGACGCGGAGCGCGCCCAGCGGGTGGCCGCCGGGCTGCGTTTTGGTCATTGCGGCTGGAACACCGGTACCGGACCCACGCCGGAAGCGCCGTTCGGGGGCATGAAGGCGTCCGGCACTGGTCGCGAAGGCGGCCTGGAAGGCCTGTTCGAATTCGTCGAGGCCCAGACCGTTCCGCGCGGGTTTTAAGGTTCCGGCGTCAACAGGACCTTAACGGAATCATCCACCAGGGTGGAATCGAGATAACCGATACTGCCCAGGGTGGATGACACCACACTCTTCATGCTGTTCGCCGAGGATACCTCCCTCGGCGGATGGCCCTTTCCGGTCAGAACCTGCCGCGACCAGAACGACTTCAGCCAGGCGTCATTGCGCTCGGTGATCAGGTCATTGAACTCATCCCGCATGCTGTTGCCCGCTGGAAGCTGGAACGCGACCACGCGCTGGCCGTCAGGCATTCGTGAGCTGCGGTTCAGGTAGATGTCCTTCACCTGCTGCACGGTGATGGAACCCGGGCCACCGTGGTGGCCGATGATCACCAATTCCGCCCGCGAGACACTGCTCAACAGGCACAACGCAATGAGCAATGCAGGCACGGATACGCGTCGAATCGCCATGGTGTCCCTCCTGATCAAAATGCGGCATCAAGCCGGACGGTGTATACGTCGGTGCTGTCGAATCGGCCGCCGGGATTGCCGGCCAGGGCATCCAGTTGGTTGCCAATCAGGCCCCCAGTGGTTTTGCCAAAGCCCCGGGCGTGGGTCCAGTCCACCTTCATGGCAACCGAGGTGGTCATGTCCCAGCGGAAGCCCAGACTGTAGGCCTGGCGACGTACGTCCAGCACCTCCAGTGGCGTGCCGTCGCGCTCGTAGTTGTCCTGGCTTTCGACCCAGGAAGCCGTTACATAGGGCGTGACTTCCTTTACCCGGTAGCCAAGCGTGATGTAGGCGGAGTCGGTGTCCTGGTAAAATCCGTCCACCTCAACCCGTGTCAGTTCCGACATCAGCAGCCAGCTGCCATCGTCGTAGGACAGGCCCAATCCCATGAACTCGGTTTTTTCTTCGTCACCAAGCGGTGGTGTTCCGCCGATGGTGGCTTCTGCATGGGCGTACACGCCACGGAAGGTCCAGAGGTAATTGGTCCAGTTGGCGGTCAGGCCGGTTATGTTGCGTAGTTCCACATTGACGGTCTGGCCAAGGGAGGCGGCATCATCGTCAAGGTGTCCTGCAAAGGCGCGTGTCTGAATGGATGAGCCAGAGAGGTTGATGGTATAGGCCGCATCGGCGCCCAGATAGCTGCGAACCGGTACCGGGTCGTAGACCGCCTCGGGCGGGCGCGCCCAGGGCTGGCCATAGCCAATCTCCAGGGTTTCGGATTCCATAAACAGCGGCAGGCGCATTTTACCGGCCCGCAGTTCGGAGCCATTGCTGAATTGGTGTCGCAGGTAGCCCCATTCCAGTTCCGTGTCCCAGTCTTCGCTACCACGGGACACCAATTGCAATACCGCGTCGGTGTTGCGGCTCAGTGAAAAGGTGCTCTGCAGGCCGAACAGGCTGAGGGTTTCGAGGTCGGATTGTTCCGTTGCCTCGCCGTAGCCGGCGTCATTATTGGCGCGGGTATAGCCAGTGCTGAAAAAACCGTTAAGGTGAACCTTTTCCAGGCTCGACTCGGTCATCTGCTTCTGCATGGAATCGAGCCGTTGTTCCAGCTGGTCAATTCGCTGGCTGTCATCGGCCATGGTGGGAAACGACAGGGTGGCGGTCAGTGCAAGGGAAGTAAAGGTAACGCGGGTAGTGCTTCGGTATACGGAGTACATCGTACATCATCTCCTTTGATGTCTGGTCGCAAGATGCGGGCGCCTTCCTGGCTTCAGGGGACTTATGTCTTGCCCCTGCAAATTGTCTGGTGCGGGAAAACGGTGGCCAGCGGAGGAACAGAAGGTTCTTCCGGGCAACCCGCGGCGGCGAGTATACCCAAGTTGACGCCAGTTTCATAAAAAGTGTTCACATTTTCTGTATCGGTACCTTACATGTGTGCGGGTAATCCCAGCACACCCACATCCGGCAAACCCTCCTTTCTCCTGTTATAATTCCGCACCTGTTCATTTAACCAGTAGCGACCGGATCTCTATGGATGTCTCCCACATTATCGACGCCCTGAACGACGCCCAACGTGAGGCAGTGACGGCCCAGAATGACCACTTGCTGGTGCTGGCCGGTGCGGGCAGTGGCAAGACCCGGGTGCTGGTGCACCGGATCGCCTGGTTGATGCAGGTGGACAAGGTGCCGCCCACCGGCATCCTGGCGGTGACCTTCACCAACAAAGCGGCGAAGGAAATGCGCTACCGCATTGAGCAGATGATGAATATTCCGGCTCGGGGCCTCTGGTTTGGCACCTTTCACGGCATTGCCCACCGGTTGCTCCGGGCCCATTACCAGGACGCCGGCCTGCCAGAGAACTTTCAGGTGCTGGACAGCGACGACCAGTTGCGGCTGATCAAGCGCGTGATGCGTGAGCTGCAGATTGATGAAAGCCGCTGGCCGCCGAAGCAGGCCCAGTGGTTTATCAACGGCCAGAAAGACGAAGGGTTACGGGCGGAACACATCCAGGAAAATCCGGGCGATCATTTCACGGCCACAATGCTGACGGTTTACCGACAGTACGAGAAGCTCTGCAACCTCAGCGGTTTGGTGGATTTCGGCGAGCTGTTGCTGCGCTCCCACGAACTGTGGCTGCATCGCCCGGAACTGCTCAGCCATTACCAGAGCCGGTTCCAACAGATCCTGGTGGACGAGTTCCAGGACACCAACACCATTCAATACGCCTGGCTGCAGATCCTGGCCGGGAACCGGGTACCACTGACGGTGGTGGGCGACGACGACCAGTCTATCTACGGCTGGCGGGGCGCGAAGATCGAAAATATCCAGCAGTATCAGCGGGATTTCCCCAATGCCCGTATGGTGCGGCTTGAGCAGAATTACCGCTCCACCCAGATGATCCTGAAAGCCGCTAATGCGGTGATTGCCAACAACGTCGGCCGGCTGGGCAAGGAGCTCTGGACCGATGGAAAGGATGGTGAGCCCATCAGCCTGTATGCTGCTTTCAACGAGCAGGATGAGGCCAACTACATCGCCGACACCATCAGCGGTTGGGTCAGCGAGGGCAATCTGCGCAGCGAATCCGCCATCCTGTACCGTTCCAACGCCCAGTCGCGGGTGCTGGAAGAATCCCTGATTCGCCAGGGCATTCCGTACCGGGTCTATGGCGGCCTGCGGTTTTACGATCGCCAGGAAATCCGCAATGCCATTGCCTATCTTCGCCTGGTGCACTATCGCCGGGACGATGCGGCCTTCGAGCGGGTGGTGAATATCCCGGCTCGCGGCATCGGTGCCAAGAGCCTGGCGGATATGCGCGCGTTCGCCACTGAACGCAGCATTTCTCTTTGGGAGTCCGCCGAGCGGCTGCTGGAGGCTGGGCAGGTAAAAGGCCGCGCCAAGACCGGTCTGCAGTCCTTCATGGGCATCATCGAACGCCTGACGGAAATGGTGGACGATGCCTCCCTGCACGGGCTGATGAAGAGCACTCTGGAGCTCAGTGGTCTCCGGGATTATCACGCCAACGAAAAGGGTGAGAAAGGTCAGGCACGGGCAGAGAACCTGGATGAACTGGTGAATGCCATGTCGGATTACGAGGTGGAAGAGGGCGTTGATCCGCTATCGGAATTCATCGCCCAGGCAGCGCTGGACGCCGGCGAGGCCCAGGCGGAGGCTAATGAGGATTGCGTGCAGTTGATGACCCTTCACTCCGCCAAGGGCCTGGAGTTTCCGCTGGTGTTCCTAGCCGGTGTGGAGGAAGGCCTGTTTCCCCACAGTATGTCGTTGGAAGAACCGGGGCGGATGGAAGAAGAGCGCCGCCTGGCCTATGTGGGCATTACCCGGGCCATGCAAAAGCTGGTGCTTACTTACGCGGAGTCCCGCCGGTTGTACGGCCAGGAAAAATTCCACGCGCTGTCGCGCTTTGTTCGTGAGATTCCCGGCGACTGTATCCAGGAGGTGCGGTTGCGGAATACGGTCAGCCGCCCGGCCATGATGGCCCGGCCCAACGAGGGCCTGTTCAGCCAGGAGCCGGACGTTGGCACGGGTTTCAGCCTGGGCCAGCGGGTACGCCATCCAAAGTTCGGCGAGGGCATTGTGATGAACAGCGAGGGCAGTGGTCACCACACCCGGGTGCAGGTGAACTTTGATGAGGGGGCTAAGTGGTTGGTGTTGGCTTATGCGCCGTTGGAGGCCTGCTGAGATCGGGAGTGAGCTTTGTTTGGCAAAGCGAACCTTGGAGCCAGATTTCAATAACTCGTCCATCACGACGAGAGATTTGGGAAATAGAATGGCTCAGCGTGTTCCGGAATTTCCCATTTTAACGGGGAGCGGTTGTTCCTTTCGCTTAGTAATCCATCAGCCTTTAACTGATGAAGTACTCGTCGAGCGGTCCGGTCTTTCCCGTCACGACCGCCAGCCAGGCGCAACGCATGAGCCCGCTCGACAGAGCCCTGAATGAATGCCTGAAACAAAATAAGCGATGCTTCAGGCTTTAGGGGATCGGGACAAGCCACAATACGGCCGTCCCGTCGCGCGTTGACATAATTCTCAATGCGTTGCTGCATTCCTTTCAGATCAAGCAGGCTTCCCACGTAATCCACCTGATCAATTGCCGTATCGACCATGAATCGGGTGAAATCCGTTAAACCTGTTTCGCTCAGTGGACCTCGGCCATCGGCAGTGCCCTGCTGTGGGTAATCAGCATGTGCAAGCTTGGCCTTGTAGTTGCTCGAGGACCGAGCTAAACCGCGGCTAAGGCACCATACACCAATCCCTTCAACACCGGCCGCCTGCAACGCCGCATCTGTCCAGAGACGAACAACCCGCCCGTTCCCATCAAGAAAGGGGTGGATCCATAGCAATCGATGATGTGCGGCCATTAGAGCGGTAATCCGCATTTCACCGGCGTATCGCTGACTCTTGTACTCAGAACAGAACTGATCCACCAGCGTCTTCACGTATTGGTGATCTGGCGGGATGTGCCTGCCGATGGAGACCGTACTGGTACGAAACTCACCACCAACCACTCTCTGCTCGTTTCCGTCTTCGTCCTTTACGACCTTTAGTCTCTCGGGAAGATCTGCGTAAAAATGGCGGTGAATGGATCGGATGAACTCAGGCGACAAGACTTCATCCAGGTCCCGAGAAGCGGATCGAATCCAATCCTGAACTTTAATGTGCGCGACTGACTCCAACTGGTGATCTCGAGCTGTGGGATCACTTTCATAGTTACCACGCTGCGCCTCACGGATTTGGTGTGGCAGCGTTTGGTTCCCTTCGATCAGATTGGAGTAATAGGAGTTAATTACAGCCATGTGGCGACGGATGGTCTGGGTTGTCTCATGGTTGAGATGCCCCGCCAGCTTCGCTGATTCGCGATTTAGAATACTCACTCTATCCGGAAGGTCTCCGTAGGCCTTTACCCTTCCTGTGGGCGCGAAAGGAGCGGCATTCATCCAGGATGTCATAGAACGTCTCATCGTCAATTGATCTGTCCGGTTCGATGGCCGGTTCCTAGAATCTAAATGGTAAGTCAGAAAACTGCAATATCAACGTACTGCGATCATTTTCCCTAGATGAGGAGCCAAAAAATGGTTGTCAGTGTCCGGTTTTATGTCCGGTTCGTGTCTCATTCAACAGCTACAATAAAATTCGCTTGTGTTTAAAAGCTTGGGGAGCTCGGCTTGGTCGCAAAGCGAACGTTCAGGCCCGAGTTACATTGCTTTCCATGTATTCAAAACCTCAGAAACTACCTCTCCGGAAATGTCATCTTGCCGGGCCACATTATAATTCTTGTTCTGTGGACGGAGTGTCTGACCAAGAACGTCTCAGTCGAACCGAAAGACTCCCTTACCCTCAGTTCCCACCCGTAGGGCTCTGGACTTGTCAAAACGAAAAGTAGAGGCTGGATAGTTTAGACCGGGCCAGGAGACAAACTCTGAAATGTTGCAAATAATTTCCACTGTTCTCAAATCGAAAAGTAACGACAATAAAACAACATTACAAAATTACTTTAATTAACAGACACAAACGCCATTCACTTCTAACCTAAACTCTATATGCTTATTGCCATTAATCAGGCGTAGTTAAAGCGCACGTCATTATCGCTAATCCAAAGGGATTTGTATGTCGCCGACACGTTTTTTAACCGCTCTCTCTGCCGCTGCGGTCATGTCAATCTCAGCTCAGGCTCAAACATTGATACAAACAGAAAATGTTGAGCGTTTCTGCACAAGAAGCTTGGCTGGCCCCGAAATAGCTACGCTGTATATCCGCTCAATAGATTTCGACGTCGGTATGTCCAGGATGGAGGACCCTTTGGCCCGCGAGTACGCAAAAAGCCACAATTCGTTAGATGAGAGGGGGAAATGGAAAACGGCTCGACTGGTAACCTATGCAGCCCTCGCTCGTCATCAGCGAATTCAAGACATAGATCCGCTTCTCCAGTTTGTTGCGGCTGTCTGTAATTCCAACTCCGACACTACGGTGCACGCAACGATTGGAGAGAACCTGAACTGGCTGAACGCTGTCGCTAATCTGTACGACACAGCTGGACGGCTCCCTGACCAGTTGAAATAAAAGGTTCCCAGCAAAGCCCAGCTTAAAGACAAGAAAACACCCACTTCGGATAGACAGGTGGTTTTTTCAGGCCTTCCCCTGTCCAAGGTGTGTTGGGATTGGACCGAATCTTCACGGGCCGCGATGTACCCTTTAAATTGCCGATAATCCATCATGCCTTTGTTGGCCTTACTTGCCCAGAACCTAGGCAAAAATCAGAAATTGAGGACAATTAATGATCTACAAAATCGCTTTTGCATCTTTAATGGCCTTCACAGTGCCGGCATCAGCTGATGGCCTTGAGATTACGGAGTCAAACCTAGATGAAATATGTGACGCTTTTGCTAGTGGTGTTTCTAATGTCTTGGAGCTTGAACCAGCTGAACAGCAGGCGTACGTCAAGCGTCAAATGCACGTTGCGCGCGAGAGTGTCATTCGTGATGATGCGGACGTAATTTCTACTGTTTCCCATCTCACTTCTGCCTTTCAAATGCACAGTCAGGCGCAGAGTAATCCCGGCCTCTCGGGGCTATCCGAAGCACAAGCCCAAGAATATTTTCAGGGCTTTAGGGACGATTGCATGGGCTCACCGCAGGGGATAGAGGTTATGATTAATGAAACTCATAATGCGATTTTAACGAGCGGTTGAGTGCTCTATTCCGCCCCAGTGTTGGGGTTACTTTGGACTTGAGCCAGTGACATGAACTAGGGTTCTATCCCATTACTGGGGAACATCCCAAAACTTCTATGTCTAAAAATGTGTCGAAAGAGGGGCCGCGAATGTTCGCTTTTGTTTAACGACTGAAGGAGCCTGATCGAAACCCGAAGGTGATCATCGACCGGACCTGGCAGCGTCTGCAACTGTAAACATCCCTGTTTCAGTTGGCAAATAGGTCCGCTTTCAAATGATTTGGCCAAGACAACGAATTTGACTGATAAGCGACCGGAACGGCCTCTTCTGGTTCTATGAAGATATTTCAGCTGTTCCCGGAGTCATAAACTGGCTGCCACGGACGCTTTATGTTCACATAAAGTAGCAGACGCGACCGTCCAATTTCACATAGGTTTCATTGAAGGCATGCCGTATACCGTCGCCGTATCGTTCGACCAGTTTTACAGTTCCATCAATCTTTCAGGTGATCACCGTAAGACCGCCAACAAACGCCGTGACCGACTCGTTTCGTTGCTAGGAAACCATTTTGACATTCTGGAGGCGTTCCCGTCTGGCTCAGTATCGCGCTTCACTGCTCTGTCCGGTCACGCTGATGTAGATGTCATGGTTGCTCTTCATTTCGGAAAGCACATCAAAGGCAAGACGCCAGATCAGATCCTTAAATCAGTCCGCGACGCATTAGGAGAATACGAAACCGGCGTTCGGCGGAATGGCCAGGCGGTAACTTTGAAGTATAAGACATGGCCAGACGTTGATATCGTCCCTGCATCAAGGGTTTCTGACAATGGAAGGGTCCTGGGATACGAAATTCCAAATTCAAATACAGGAAATTGGATATCTACAAATCCTAAAGTTCATTCAGCAGATGTCGAAGCGGCGAGTCGGCTTCGCGGTCCAAATTTTCGAAAGGCCATAAAAATGGTCAAGTGGTGGAATAAAGCGCACTCGGACTACATGCAGTCGTATCACATTGAGGTGGTGGCACTTCACGCCTGGTCGTATGAAATTGATGACTTAAGCTGGGCGCTCACTAGGTGGTTTGATCAAGCAGTCGAACTAGTACAGTCTCCGCTTTTTCATGATCGTGGCATTGTCGATGGCTACCTAACCTACAACTCTCGACAAGAACTGCTGAAGCGACTTGAAACCGCCAAGACGCTGGCACAATCTGCTTGGTTTGCGACATATGGAGAGAATGACGATCATAAAACCGCAATTACAAAGTGGCGTCAGCTTTTTGGTGGCTACCCTTTTCCGGAGTATGGATAACAATGGAAGAAGACATTTCGCGAGAACTTGAAAGGATTGAGGAGGATGCAAAATATTCCTCCAAAGGACATTTTGAGGCGGCCTCGACCTGGAGACATTGCAACTATTGGCTAGGCGTGCCTTCGGCAATCGGAGCGGGGGCAGCTGGTGTCGCAGCGTTCAACGATCTCGTTTTGGTATCTGGCATCGTTGCAGTTTGTGTTGCTGCGCTCACTTCAGTATCGACATTTCTTGATCCGAGTGCACGAGCAAACGCACACCGGATAAGTGGCGCAAGTTTCCTTGCGCTCAAAAACCAAGCCCGGATACTGAGAACGGTAGATCTAAAATCGGGTGACGCAACGGTCACTCAGCGATTCCGCGAACTGGCAGAGCGAAGAGACACCTTAAACTCTGACTGTCCGGAGATCCCAACGATGGCATACAAACGAGCCAAGGCAGGAATCGAACGTGGCGAGGCTGACCACAAGGTTGATGGACGATAGGGCAAACCATATCGGCGCGGTCTCTAAAGGAGTAGGCGGCTGAGCGAGTCTAATCAGAAAATCGTTGAGCCGGTACTTGTCTAAAAAGGGCCAAAATGAGCTTGGCAAAAAGGTCCGCTTTTGTTTAGTTCAGAGGATGCCCGGGTCGCAAAGCGGACATTAAGATTTGAGGATAACGCCCGCAGCATGCGAGGCTGCTGAATGGAGGCTAAGCCGCAATGGAGTAGCGATCGCCGTGCTTGCGCTTGTATGGATAATTTCTGCCGTGTTTGGGTAAATTGAGGCCCACCCCCAGTGGCCGCTGGGGGCCTTCATGCAGCAGCTCGGTAATGCGCCGGCTCCTCTTCCGAGAGACCGATAACAAGTGTGTAGCGCTGCATGACTCTCAAGCGATAACTCGAACAGTCATCGGGGCCTCGAGCCCGTATAGCAAGGCAGAGTCAGCTTATTATGAACCACACGGAAATCCAAACCCCAGTCAATGTCGGTGTCGATGTCGGTAAAGCCAATCTGGACATCGCCCTCCATCCCTCCGGGCAATTTCACACCATCCCAAATACCGAAGCCCACATCCGGCACTTCGTCAAAATCCTCAAAGATTACAATGTCGAGCGCATCGTCGTGGAAGCCTCGGGGCGGTACGAACATGCACTGGTTCAAGCCTGCGACCAGGCTGGCTTGCCCATCATCGTGGTCAATCCCATCAGCGTCCGGCGCTACGCCCAGGCTATCGGTGTGCTTGCCAAAACCGACCGGATCGATGCACAGGTCATTGCCCGGTACGCCGCCACGCTGAAGCCAGAGATCAAGCCAATTCCGGATAAGACTTCCCAGAAAATTAAGGACTTACTGATCCGGCGATCTCAGCTTCTGGAAATGTCCACCATGGAGAAAAATCGTCTCCAGATACTGCCAAAATACCTTCATCGGTCTATCAAAAGCCTGCTCAGAGTGCTCCAGAGCCAGATTGAAACGGTGACCCGACAGATCGACCAAGAGGTCGCCAAAGTCGATCAGTGGCGTACCAAAATGGAGATCATGACCAGCGTGCCTGGTGTTGGGAAAGTGCTCGCTTACACCTTCCTGAGTGAGCTCCCGGAGCTCGGTTCGCTGAACCGTAAGGAGATTGCCGCGCTCGTCGGTGTCGCACCCATAAACCGGGACAGTGGAAAGCTCAACGGCAAACGCAGAATCCGAGGGGGCCGCCACAGGGTTCGAACCGTGATGTTCATGGCCATGCTCTCATCCATCCAGTGCAACCCGGTCTTCAAACGCTTTTACGAACGTCTCAAGGCCCAGGGAAAAATCCCGAAAGTCGCTCTGATTGCCTGTATGAGAAAGATGATTGTGGTGCTCAATACCATGCTCAAGAACCAGGAGCCGTGGCGTGAAAATATGGCTTAATATATACGATTGACACCACAGTCACTTGTTAGGGCCGTGGAGTGACCTCACCTTTCCCTCCAACGCGCAGGCCGAGTGCAACAAGCATCTCCGTAACGATTTGGGTGTACACTGCTACCGCAACAGAAAACGCTTGGTCAGCCTCAGATGCCGAGGCAGTTGCTCCTTGGTGAATAATTCTGTTTCTAATTTTCTGGAGCTTTCTTGCTTCAACGAGCAAAGGCTCAGAGACGCCATTTCGGCATACGGCCTTAACATCAATTTCGGCCAGGCTGCTGAAGAGATTGGCCAACAGTTTCTCGTAACGCTCGAAGCCGGCTTGCCCTAGCGTATGGGTCACGATGATATCCGCCAACGCATCATTGTGGACAAGGCCGTAAACAACTGGTTTGAGAAGAGTCGCTTTCAAGAATAGTTCAATTGCTGACACAAAAAACACAATAGCAGCGGATGAATGGCCGTTCGCCTGTAATGCTTTCCCTTCATGCATGGCATCAACAGCCGGGCGCATCACGGATGGATTCTTTTCGTAGAACGAGCACATTCTTTCAGCAGTGAACTCTTGTACCGCTTGAGCTTTGTGCTCGGGATAAAGTTCTTTCGCAATTTCTTCGAAGAACTCATCCCTTGCTTCGTCATTAGGGTCGTAGCTCATGTTTTTGCCCAACGCCTTGCTCACCGGAAAATTAGGAGCGCAGCGAGTAATTTTTCCGAGTGCAGCAACTTGTTATATAGTTTAGCCGATTCAAACAAAACCAAATACATCACAAACCGCTAGATATGAATTCTATTAACTCACTAATGTCTAGTGGTTTTATATTCAAGTTATAAACATGCGTGACACCAATGTTGTGTATTTCTTTTATTAGCTCATCGTTAGTAAACGCAAAAGGATCAGGCCTATTGTCTCTATGCCGCGCTAAACCTGAGTGTGTATTTTTCAATAAATACCAATCACCATAGTCATCTGATTCTGAGGACACCAAAACAACGTTCAAACCGGTCCTATCTGAACACTCTACTCCACCCCAAGCCATAACAGGCTTACCCCTCATGGTAGGCTTAGTGATGTGAAGTCTTCGCTCCCCCCAAACATCGTTTGCATAGCGGCTAAGGACGTCCGACTCAGTTATTGGATGAAACCACATGTCAACGGCTTTGCTTTCAAAAATAATTTTCCAGCCCAAATCACTCCTTCCTGAAACTTCGGAAATCTTCATTTCTGCGCTAGAGCCAGAAACTTTGTTGAAATTATCTACAAACTCGGTGATAGGCTGAACCAGCTCATTCCTGAACTGAAAACTTAATATATTGCTCTTCCGTTTTAACTCTTTATCCTCTAACTGTTGCTCTGATAATGCTATTTCTGACTTTAGATCTCTCGAAATTTTATTTTCCAGTATTTTGTCAATTGCCGATTTATGACCGCCAACATTTTGAACAGAACCGATAAGGTCTTTTCTTACGTCATCCCAAGTGTTGTAACGATTAACAGGTCTTTTTGCAATTAATTTATTAACGACAGACGCAACTTTGGGTGAGATGTTTCGATTCACTTCATTCAGCGGTCGAGGGACAAATGTAAGATGTGCGTTCTCCCAATTATTTTGTGCTCCAAAAGCATGGTTTAAAGCGGCTATTTGATAAAAAACATGACCTATCGAGTACATATCCATTTGAATTGTGTTACTTTCAGCCCGATAAGCTTCTGGTGCAATGTACGGCTCAGTACCCCATCCCTTGAAGGTTTTTGAGCGTGTTTTTTCTTCAGCTATTTTTGCCAAGCCAAAATCCGCTATTTTAAAAATTCCGTTATCTATAAATATGTTGTCTGGTTTGATGTCTCGGTGAACAAGCACCTCATTGACAGCCTCCATTCCGTCAATAATTTGGAGGAAAATACCCAAGCAGGCATCTTCCTCCAATAAACTGGCCTGATTTTTCAAAAAGTCTTCTAGTGAACCATCATGAGCTAATTCCATGATAATGTATGGTGTACTAGGCTCAGATAAACCATCGTGGAAGCCGTGATAGCGAATAGTATTTTTGTGAGATATTTTTTGTGCTTTCTCCCACTCATTGATTAGCGAACGGTGATTGCTGTCATCAGGAAGATAATGCTGCAAAGTCTTCAGAGCAAACTTAGAGCTTCCGGTTTTATCTTCAATTAAAAAAACATAACCCATTCCACCTTGGCCTAAGAATTTTGAGATAACATACTCTTTATCTTCAAAATTTATACAATCATTAACTCTAAACATTTTACCGTCCTAATTGACCATCTGCTTAATTATGCTCGCCATAACCATATAACAGCTTATTAGTTTGAATTCACGCCAAATCCAGCCGGCTTTTTCAATCTAGGCCTGAATCATAGTGCGAATTTCCACTCCATTTCAGAGGGATACTAGCTGCCTTTCGACGACTCTGCGAACCCGGGCTCTGTCAAAAGTTTGCACGCGGCTTTTCTGTGCACATTTCTGCAAGTTACAAACAGGGAGCTGAAATTTTCTTCACTAAAACAATGAGCTACAAGGATGGCTTGTAAAAAGCGCGCAGCACTGCGCAAATTAAACTGCAAGCATTCTGCGGATATCAGGTAATTTTCATTATATGCCCATAAATTCTAAAGGTATTTTTGCTGGCTAAAAGCCCTCCCAGGAGCTCAGATTTAGAGCAATTCCTTAGCTCCAGAAAGGATCGATTTCTTAGGTTTGAGCCTGGAAAACAAGCTTGGATTGAGTGCGAGGCGAATGTTCGCTTTTGTTTAAAAGCGGACCTACTGAGCGTCTCCAAACTAGGCCGGAAACCGCCCCCGGGTTTGATTGGCAATTCGAACGAGAACCAGCATCAACGGAACCTCAACCAGAACGCCAACCACCGTCGCCAGCGCCGCTCCCGATTGCAGACCGAACAGTGCAATGGCTGCTGCGACTGCCAACTCGAAAAAGTTGCTGGCGCCAATCATGGCCCCGGGCGCAGCGATGCAGTGACGGACGTTCCAGAGCCGTGCCCAGCCGTAAGCCAGGAAGAAAATCAGGAAAGTCTGCACAATCAGCGGCACGGCAATCAGCACGATATGCAGCGGGTTGTTCAGGATAACTTCGCCCTGGAACGCAAACAGCAGTACCAGGGTAACGATCAGCGCTGCCGGGGTGACCGGCCCCAGGCGTTTCATGAACACCCCGTCGTACCAGCCTTGCCCGCGCTTTGCGATCAGGGCGCGGCGAGTAAGGTAGCCGGCGGTCAGGGGAATGACAATGTACAGCACCACGGAGAGGATAACCGTGTTCCAGGGTACCTGAATGTCGGAAATGCCCAGCAGGAACACCACAACGGGCGCGAAGGCGAAGAGCATGATGATGTCGTTCAGGGACACCTGCACCAGGGTATAGGCGGCATCGCCTTTGGTGAGATAACTCCATACAAACACCATGGCGGTGCAGGGCGCCGCCCCCAGCAGGATGGCGCCGGCGAGATATTCGCTGGCCAGGTCTGGCGCAATCAGTGGCTCAAACACCACCATCAGGAAAAACCAGGCAATGGCGAACATGGTGAAGGGCTTGATCAGCCAGTTCACAATGGTGGTGATGGCCAGGCCTTTTGGCTCCTTGCGCACGCCCACCACTGCGCTGAAATCGATCTGGGCCATCATCGGGAAGATCATGGCCCAGATCAGAATGGCAATAGGGATCGACACCTGAGCGTATTCGAATCGGGACAGGGTTTCGGGAACCGTAGGTGCCAGTTGCCCAAGGGTCACGCCAGCGATGATCGCCAGCGCCACCCAGACCGACAGGTACTTCCCGAACAGATCCATGCCTCCGCCGGAATCTTCGGTTGTGGTTTCTGCGTTGCTACTCATGACTTCTCTCTTACATGGACCGTTGATTGACGCGTTTTGAGACTTCAGCGGCGCTTTCCACCCGCTCGGAATAGCGGTCCGTCAGAAAGTCGCTGCGGTCCCGTATCAGCAGGGTGAATTTCACCAGCTCCTCCATGACATCCACGATGCGGTTGTAATAGGGCGAGGGCTTCATACGGCTATTGTCGTCAAATTCCATGAACGCCTTGGGTACCGACGACTGGTTGGGAATTGTCACCATCCGCATCCAGCGCCCCAACACCCGCAACTGATTCACCGCATTGAACGACTGGGAACCACCACACACCTGCATCACCGCCAGGGTCTTGCCCTGGGTAGGGCGTACGCCGCCGATGGATAGGGGAATCCAGTCGATTTGGGTTTTCATAATGCCAGTCATAGCGCCGTGGCGTTCCGGCGAGCACCACACCATGCCTTCCGACCACTGGGCCAGTTCCCGCAATTCCTGAACTTTTGGGTGGGAGGCGTCTTCAGCATCGGCAAGGGGTAGACCGCGGGGGTCGAATACGCGGGTTTCCGAACCCATGGCCTCCAGCAGCCGGGCAGCTTCCTCAACAGCTAACCGGCTGAATGACCGCTCCCGCAGTGAGCCGTACAGCAACAGTATCCTTGGACGATGTGAAGAAGGCGGAGTTGCAAAAACCTGTTCCTCAGTTGGTTTGCGGAACTGGTCAGGGTCGATATTGGGGAGGTCACGGGTGCTCATTGTAATGAAAGGGTCCTTTACTCGTTAAAATCTTCCGGATATTATGCAATAAAATAGATATGCATGAAAACGAATATATGGGAATTTGCATATGAAACGCCGCGTTTTGTTCGTCTGTACCGCCAATAGTGCCCGGTCATTGATGGCGGAAGCCTTGCTAAGGGAACTGGCCGGTGACCAGTTTGAAGTGGCGAGTGCCGGAACCGAGCCTGACAAACCCCATCCGATGGCGCTGCAGGTGCTCTCAGAGTCGGGCTTTTCCGTCGATGGTTTGCAGAGTAAATCGCTGGCAGGCGTTGAAAGTGAGCATTGGGATTATGTGATTACCCTTTGTGAAAAAGCTGCCAACGAGTGTGGCAACGTCTGTCAGCCCGCCCAGCAAATCGCCTGGGACTTCCCGGACCCGGTGCCAAGCGGGCGCCATGCCACCTTCGCACTGACCCTCAAGGAAATCCGCGAGCGCATTGGCCTGTTTACTTTGGTACACAGAAAAGAAACCGGTATGAAGCCGGTGAGCTTTAACCCGGTAACGGTGTTCAAGGCGTTGGGTGACGAGCTTCGCCTGGCTGCGCTGATGCTGGTTCGGCAGGAAACGAAACTGTGTGTGTGTGAACTCACCGCCGCCCTCGATATTTCCCAGCCCAAGGCCAGCCGGCACCTGGCCACCCTGCGGGAGGCGGGCCTGCTGGATGCAGAGCGTCAGGGGCAATGGATGTACTATTCGCTGAATCCCCGGATGCCCCAGTGGCTGTCGCGGGTTCTGGATGAAACTGCCGATAGCAATCCCGCCCTGATCACTGAGGAACTCGAGCGCCTTTCTGTCATGCCAGACAGGCCGGTTGTGCGGTGTATTTAATGGATAACGCTTTCTGGAGCACATCATGAGCAAGATCAAAGTCGGAATAAATGGATTCGGTCGAATCGGTCGCCTGGCCCTGCGGGCAGCGTGGCAGTGGCCGGAGATGGAATTCGTAGCGATCAACGATCCGGGCGCCGATGCCGAGACGCTGGCACATCTGCTGAACTTCGACAGTATTCATGGCCGCTGGGACCACGAAGTGGGTGTGGACGGCGACAGTATCGTTATCGAGGGTAAATCGGTTCGCGTCACCCGCAATAAAACCATTGGGGAGACCGACTGGTCCGGCTGCGATCTGGTGATTGAAGCCAGCGGCAAAATGAAAAAGGTGGACGTGCTCCAGGCGTATCTCGATCAGGGCGTCAAGCGCGTGGTGGTGACCGCTCCGGTGAAAGAGGCTGGGGCCAAAAACATTGTGGTGGGCGTGAACGACGGCATTTTTGATCCGGCCAATGACCGCATTGTCACTGCTGCTTCCTGCACCACCAACTGCCTGGCGCCGGTGGTGAAGGTCATCCACGAGAAGCTGGGTATCAAGCATGGTTCCATCACGACGATCCATAGCCTGACCAACACTCAAACCATCATCGATGCGCCCCATAAGGACCTGCGGCGGGCCCGCGCCTGTGGCAGTTCACTGATTCCGACCAGCACCGGTTCCGCCACCGCGATTATCGAAATTTTTCCGGAGCTGAAGGGCCGTCTGGATGGCCATGCCGTGCGGGTGCCATTGACGAATGCCTCGCTGACCGATTGCGTATTCGAGGTGGAAACACCCACGGATCGCGATACCGTAAATCAGTTGTTAAAAGAGGCTGCTGAGGGCGATCTGAAAAACATTCTGGGCTACGAAGAGCGCCCGCTGGTGTCCATCGATTACCAAACCGACCCTCGCTCCTCCATTATTGATGCCCTCTCCACCATGGTGGTGAATGGTACCCAGGTGAAAATCTACGCCTGGTACGACAACGAATGGGGCTACGCCAACCGCACCGCAGAACTGGCGCGCCGGGTAGGTTCCGTCTGATATGACTGCTGCCATCCGACAGTACCTGGTCATCACCGGTAATTACTGGGCCTTCACCCTGACGGACGGGGCCTTGCGGATGCTGGTGGTGTTGCATTTCCATCAGCTCGGCTATTCACCGCTGGAAATTGCCCTGCTGTTCATTTTCTACGAGTTCTTCGGGGTGGTGACCAACCTGGTGGGTGGCTATTTGGGCGCTCGCATGGGGCTGAACCGCACCATGAATATCGGGCTGTTCCTTCAGATTGCCGCTCTTGCCATGCTGGCGGTGCCGGCGGCCATGCTGACGGTGCCTTGGGTGATGGCGGCGCAGGCCATCTCCGGTATCGCCAAAGACCTGAACAAGATGTCCGCCAAGAGCGGCATTAAGCTTCTGGTGCCAGATGAGCAGCAGGGCACTCTGTACAAATGGGTGGCCATCCTCACTGGATCGAAGAACACCCTGAAGGGCGTGGGCTTTTTCCTCGGTGGTGTGCTGTTGATGGCTGCTGGGTTCCAAGGCGCGGTCGTTATCATGGCGGTAGCCCTGAGTGTGGTGTGGCTGGCCAGCCTTTTCCTGTTGGGGCAGGACTTGGGCAAGAGCAAGGCAAAGCCGAAGTTTCGCGAAATTCTGTCCAAGAGCCGGGCCATCAACGTGCTGTCTGCTGCTCGAATGTTTCTGTTTGGCGCCCGGGATGTGTGGTTTGTAGTGGCTCTGCCGGTTTATCTGCACACCGTGTTTGGCTGGGATTTCTGGAAAGTGGGTGGCTTCATGGCCACCTGGGTGATTGGCTACGGCTTTATCCAGACCCTTGCGCCGCGTATTACCGGGAATATGGAAGGCCGGCAGCCCGCCATGATTTGGGCGGCGGCATTAGCGTTAATTCCAGCCGGTATTGCGGTTGGTCTTATGGTGGGCTGGTCGCCCCAGTTCGTGGTGATCGGCGGCCTGCTGCTATTCGGGGTACTGTTTGCCATCAACTCGTCGCTGCACAGTTACCTGATTGTCAGCTATGCGCGAGGGGATGGTGTCTCGCTGGATGTGGGTTTCTATTATATGTCGAATGCCGCCGGCCGCTTGCTGGGAACGATCCTGTCCGGCTGGGTTTATCAGGCCTACGGGCTGCAAGCCTGTTTGTGGATATCCGCGGGTCTGGTGGCAGCAGCGGCGATACTCTCGATGTTCTTACCGGAGAAGCGGCCAGTTCCTGCCACCTGATCAGGTGGCCTGGTCGGGAACTTCCCGGATGCGGCCATGCTCGTCGATGGCCACATAAATGAAGAGACCTTCGGTTACCTTGCGCGGGGCCTTGGCGGTGCGGTCCAGGGTCCAGACTTCAATGTTGATTTTCATGGAGCTGCGCCCCACTTCCACCAACTCACCGTAACAGCCAACCTGGGATCCCACCCGCAACGGCGAAAGAAACTCCATCCTGTCCATGGCCACAGTGGCGTTGCGGCCCTGTGAAATTCGCCCCGCGAGCGTTGCCGCAGCAATATCCATCTGTTTAACCAGCCAGCCGGCGAACACATCGCCGTTGGGGTTGGTGTCTGAGGGAAGAGGGATTACCTGGATTACCAGTTCGCCCCGGGGCGTGGGTTTGTCGTCATCAAGCGCCGTCATGGATTCAACCTTATCAGTTCGGAATTGTTTTAGTACCCCGCATGTTAGCGGCCTGCGCCGCGTCTGCAAGAAAAATTGAACGTCCTGTTCTATATTTCAATGGCTGTAACAAAGTTGTCATAGAGTGCCTTTATTGTTCACACATCGGTGAAGCAAACCCGTAAATAAAGTCAACGTGACAAATGGAGACTCAACGTGATCAAACTTAGAACAGCCCTTTCAACTGTGGCACTGGCCGGTAGCATTGCCGCCGTGTCGACTCCTGCCATGGCGCGCGACACCATCAGCATCGTCGGTTCCTCTACTGTTTATCCGTTCGCGACGGTTGTGGCTGAGCGCTTTGGTTCTTCAACTGACTTCCCGACTCCGAAGCTTGAGTCAACCGGTTCTGGTGGCGGCCTGAAGTTGTTCTGCGCCGGTATCGGCACCCAGCATCCGGACATCACCAATGCGTCACGTCGCATGAAGACGTCTGAGTACGATCTTTGCCAGAAAAACGGTGTAAAAGACATCACCGAATTCCGCATCGGTTCTGACGGCATCGTGATTGCCAGCTCGCAGAAAGCCGATAACCTGGACATCACCCTTGAGCAGCTTTTCCTGGCCCTGGGCAAGCAGGTTCCTTCACCGGACGATGAGACCAAGCTGGTTGATAACCCCTACGAAAAGTGGAGCGACATTGACTCCAGCCTGCCAAACGTTGCCATTCGTGTGATGGGACCGCCTCCCACCTCCGGTACCCGTGATTCTTTCAACGAGCTGGCCCTGCAGGGCGGCTGTGAAGATCTGCCAGCGGTTGCCGACATGAGCGAAGACGACATGGAAGGCGTGTGTCAGAGCGTTCGTGAAGATGGCGCGTTCATCGAAGCCGGCGAGAACGATAACCTGATCGTTCAGAAGTTGATCGACGACAAAGGCCTTTACGGTGTGTTCGGTTACAGCTTCCTGGAAGAGAACGCTGACCGTCTGCAGGCTGCGACGCTGAACGGCAAGGTACCGACGGCTGAAGCCATTGCGGCAGACGAATACCCGGTTGCCCGTTCACTGTTCTTCTACGTCAAGAAAGCCCACGTTGGTGTGGTTCCGGGCATCGCGGAATACGCCGAGTTCTTTGCGAGCCCGAGCGCCATGGGCAAGAATGGCTACCTGAAGGACGTTGGCCTGATCGTTCCTCCGCGCGACGCGCTGATGAAGCTGCAGGACAAGGCATCTGACATGCCTAACCTGGCCAAGGAAGAACTGATGTAAGCCAGTCGACAAGGTGTTGACTGACAAGGGTGCGGGTCTTTGAAAGGCTCGCGCCCTTTTGCACGTCTGGAAAGCGGCATGTGCGTCCTGTTTTCCGAATGATTACACTTGTGGTCCTTTTTAGCTTGTTACGGGAATTTTCATGCAACCGGCCAATCTGCTTTTACTGACCATCGTGCTGTCGATGGTTGCCTACGGCTTGGGCTATGCCCGATCGCGGTCACTGGCGATGCCGATGGGGGGCATTCGTCATCTCAAGTCCCTGCCCTTTTATTACGGGGCACGAGCGGCTTTGTGGTGCGGCATTCCCGCGCTGCTGGTGCTTGGGCTCTGGGCAGCGTTCCAGGGAAAAGTTATCCAGACCCTGGTTATTGGCTCCCTGCCACAGGAAATGTTGCCGGCGTCCGAGGGCGAGGCGAGTCTTCTGTTGAGCAAGATCAGCAACGTGGCCAGTGGTAGCCTGCCTCCGGGGTTTGCGGAAGCACCCATTGTTGAAGCTGCAGAGCGACTGAAGGCGCTGAGGGAACAGAGCCGGATGTTCATGACCACCCTGGTGGTGTCCGTCTCTGTGCTGGCGGGATTTTTGGGCTGGCTCCGGGTTCGCCCGGCACTGAACGCCCGGACACAAGTGGAGTCGATCCTGAAGTGGCTGTTTTTCGCCTGTGCCGCGCTGGCGATTCTGACCACCATCGGAATTATTTTCTCCGTGGCGTTTGAAACCTTCCGGTTCTTTCAGAAGATTCCGTTCACCGAGTTTATCTTCGGCTCCCAGTGGAGCCCGCAAACCGCATTACGAGCAGATCAGGTGGCAGCCCAGGGCGCCTTTGGCATGATCCCGCTGTTCACCGGCACGCTGCTGATTTCGGCGATTGCGATGCTGGTTGCGGTGCCGGTGGGATTGCTGTCGGCGATTTACCTCTCGGAGTACGCCAATAAGAAAGTACGCGGTGTGGTCAAGCCATTGCTTGAGATGCTGGCGGGTATCCCGACGGTGGTCTACGGCTTCTTTGCAGCACTTACCGTCGCGCCGTTCATCAGTAACTTCGCGGCCTCTCTGGGTATCGATGCGTCGTCCCAGAGTGCGCTCGCCGCTGGCGGGGTCATGGGCATCATGATCATTCCGTTTGTGTCTTCACTGTCGGACGACGTCATCAACGCGGTACCGCAAACCCTGCGTGACGGCTCCCTGGCTTTGGGCGCTACCCAGTCGGAAACCATGAAGAAGGTGATTTTCCCGGCGGCACTGCCGGGCATTATGGGCGGGGTGCTGCTGGCGGTCTCCCGGGCCATTGGTGAAACCATGATCGTGGTCATGGCCGCGGGCCTCGCAGCGAATCTGACGGCCAATCCGCTGGAAACCGTCACTACGGTTACCGTACAGATTGTCACCCTGCTGACCGGCGACCAGGAATTCGACAGCGCCAAGACCCTGGCGGCCTTCGCCCTCGGCGCGATGCTCTTCCTCGCTACCCTGTTGCTGAATGTGGTGGCCCTGAAAATCGTTCGCAAATATCGGGAACAGTATGACTGATCAACGTTCACAGGCGGAGCTCGTCCGCCAGTCACTCAAACGGCGTTACCGCAAGGAGCGCCGGTTCCGGGCCTACGGCATACTGGCGATTGCGATTGCGCTTTCCGCCCTGGTGGTGCTGTTCGTCGACATTATTGGTAAAGGCTACACCGGCTTCACCAAAACCACGATCACCATGGAAGTCGAGCTCGATGGTGAAATGATGTACCTGGACGACGCCACGGACAAAAAGCAGATCAAGATGGCTGATTTTGTGGAGCCATTGGTGCAGGCGATGATCAAACAGGTGCCTGGTGCAACGGAAGAGAACAGGGATGCTGTCCGTGATCTGCTTAACCCCTACGCGTCCAATGAGCTGCGTGACATGCTCGAGCAGAACCCCGAGTGGCTTGGAACCACCCAAACACTGACTGTTCTGGCTCACACCGACGTGGATGTCTACGTGAAGCATGCAGGTGACGACGCCTATTCGATCAAGCTCAGTGACCGGCAACAGCGCTGGGTGGATCAGCTGGTGGAAAATGAGGTTGTGCAGACGTCCTTCAACGATGTGTTCTTCAGCAGCGGCGATTCCCGTGATCCGTCCCGCGCCGGTATTCTTGGGGCGATCGTCGGGTCTTTGCTGACCATGCTGGTGACACTGGTGCTCTCGTTCCCCATCGGGGTTGCGGCTGCCATTTACCTGGAAGAGTTTGCACCCCAGAACAGGCTCACGGATTTCATTGAAGTGAACATCAATAACCTGGCTGCGGTGCCGTCGATTATCTTCGGTTTGCTGGGCCTGGCGGTGTTCATCAACCTGTTCGGCATGCCTAGATCGGTGCCGGTGGTGGGCGGTCTCGTACTGACGCTGATGACCCTGCCAACCATCATCATTTCCAGCCGGGCGGCCATTAAAAGCGTACCGCCGTCAATCCGGGAGGCTGCCGAAGGTATTGGTGCCTCCAAAATGCAGGTGGTGTTACACCATGTATTGCCGCTGGCCATGCCGGGAATGCTGACCGGTTCCATTATCGGCATGGCGCAGGCACTGGGCGAGACCGCCCCCCTGTTGCTGATCGGGATGGTGGCGTTCATCGTTGATGTTCCGGACGGCTTTTTCGATTCGGCGACGGTACTCCCGGTTCAGGTCTTCCTGTGGGCGGGCAGCCCGGAGCTCGCCTTTATAGAACGTGCGTCAGCAGCCATCATGGTATTGCTGGCATTCCTGGTTAGCATGAACGCACTGGCCATTTGGCTTCGCAAGCGCCTTGAGCGTCGGTGGTAAGGAGATAAGCGATGAATACGATGAACCCAACGATTACCAAAGAAGCCGATCATCAAGAGGTTGAGGCGGTTGCTCCGGTGCGGGAGCAGCCCGAGGAAACGATCATTGAGGAAGGCAAAACGGTGGGAGAGCCTTTTGCCGACAATGCCAAATTCAAGCTTCGCGATGTCAATGTTTCCTACGGTGATACCCGGGCGATCAAGAACATCAGCCTGGATGTGGCGAAGAACGAGGTCATTGCCTTTATTGGACCTTCAGGGTGCGGCAAGTCCACGTTCCTGAGGTGTCTCAACCGGATGAATGACAGCATCGAAATCTGCAAGGTGACGGGGTCACTTCAGTTGGACGATCAGGACATCTATGACCGTCGCCGCGACGTTGTCGAATTGCGTGCGCGGGTGGGCATGGTTTTCCAGAAGCCAAACCCGTTCCCCAAGTCCATTTATGACAATGTGGCCTATGGCCCCCGGATTCATGGCCTGGCCAATCGAAAATCCGATCTTGATGACATCGTCGAGAACAGCCTGCGCAAGGCGGGGCTGTGGGGCGAGGTCAAGGACCGTCTGGATGCGACAGCCACCGGAATGTCGGGCGGCCAGCAGCAGCGTCTGTGCATTGCGCGCGCTATCGCGGTGAGCCCGGAGGTTATTCTGATGGACGAGCCTTGCTCTGCACTGGACCCCATTGCAACCGCGAGGGTGGAAGAGCTGATGGCGGAAATGTCGGAGAGTTACACCATCGTGATCGTGACCCACTCGATGCAACAGGCAGCCCGTGTATCGAATCGAACGGCGTACTTCCACCTGGGGCATCTGGTGGAAGTAAACGAAACCAACAAGGTGTTTACGTCGCCCGAGCACGAACTCACCGAATCCTATATCACCGGCCGTTTCGGTTAACGCCGGTATTGTTGAACACTGGAGAACACAGTCATGCCAGATAAAAAGGACGATGTTTACGGCGATCACATTTCGCACAAGTTCAATGACGAACTGATGGCCCTGAAGAGCGAGTTTCTTGAGATGGGCGGCCTGGTGGAGTCCCAGGTCGACCGTGCGATTACCTCACTGGTGGAAAATGATGGCCACCTGGCGGACGAGGTCCGTGCCACGGACAAGAAAGTCGATCAGATGGAAATCGACCTCGACGAGGAAGCAACCCTGATTATCGCCCGTCGCCAGCCCACCGCGCGTGATCTGCGGTTGGTGATTTCGGTGATCAAGATGGTGGCGGACCTGGAGCGGGTTGGTGACGAGGCCAAGAAAATCGCCAAGTTTGCCATCAAGCTGTCAGAGGAAGGTCAGGCGCCTCGTGGGTACGTGGAAGTGCGCCACATTGGCAATCATGTTCTTAGTATGTTGCACGATGCCCTGGACGCCTTTGCCCGTCTCGATTCTGAGCAGGCGCTGCGGATCATGAAGGAAGACAAGCGGGTAGACGAGGAATACCAGGCGGCCACGCGGACGTTGCTGACGTTCATGATGGAAGATACCCGTAACATTTCCCGCTGTATGTCGGTGATGTGGATTCTCCGCGCCCTGGAGCGGGTGGGGGATCACGCCTGCAACATTGCCGAGAATGTGATCTTCATGGTCAAGGGTGAGGATGTTCGGCATACGCCGGTGGAGGAAGCTGAGAAGGTCGTCGGGCGCTGAGTTCGTAGCCTTCTGGTGCGGGTGTTCCCGCAGGGCAGGAGGCACTGTTCAGGACACGCCCGTGAATACGTCCATGTAGGGCTCGGTCGCGCCATCCCTGGCGCTCCACGGTCCTGAACAGTGCCTCCCGCCCGGCTTTGTATATATCTCAGATATCGCCGGGGCTCAAGGCGATCAGCCTTGTTTCAATTTATCGGTATACGGCGGCCAACCGAGGGGCTTGCCGGCCAGCAGGTGCAGGTGGATGTGGAATACCGTCTGGCCTGAATTTTCGCCGCAGTTCATGACGACCCGATAGCCATCGTCGGCGAAGCCCATCTCCTTCGCCAGTTTGGCGGCAACCCAGTACAAGTGGCCCACCAACTCCCGGTCTCCTTCCTCAATATCGTTGATCGTTGCGATTTCCTTTTTCGGGATAATCAGCAGGTGCACCGGTGCCTGTGGGTTAATGTCCTTGAACGCCAGGCTGATGTCGTCTTCGTAAACGATGTCCGCCGGGATTTCCCGGTTCATGATCTTGGTGAAAATGGTTTCCGCCATGATGATTCCCTGTTGATGAGTTGAGGCTTGTGAAACGCTTTACAGTTGCTTCATCCCCGGCAGCCGATCCGCCAGTTGTCGGATCAGCGGGGGTAGTTCGTCGTCGATGCCCATAGCGTATTTGGCCACCCGGTTTCTGGCAAATGGCATTGCTTTCGCGGCGCCCAGGCCCAGATTGCGCAACAAATGCAGAGGCGGCGTGCGGTTGCTGAACAGGTGGTAGAACACGTCCATCGCCATCATCATACGGCGGTTGGCCGGGCGGCGTTGTTGCTCGTACTTGGCCAGCCACGCCGGATCGGCCAGGTCGCAGCCTGCGCGTTTGGCCTCGCGGATGACGGTCTGCAGGCAGAGGGCGTCCTGGAAGCCCAGGTTGACGCCCTGGCCTGCCAGTGGGTTGATTGTGTGGGCAGCATCGCCCGCCAGCACGACACGATTGTTCACATAGGTTTTGGCGTGCTGGCGGGCAATCGGGAAGCTGGCTTTGGCTTCAATGTGCGTCAGCAGAGGTAATTCCGGCGGGAAGGCGTTCTGTATTTCTGCCATCAACGCACGGTCGTCCAGCGATTTCAGGCGCGCTAGTTGCTCCGGCGAGTCATACCAAACCAGAGAGGCCCAGCTTTCGCCATTGCCCGCGGAATGCAGCGGCAGGAAAGCTCGTGGGCCGGACGGGTAGAAGCCCTGCCAGGTGATGTCCTCAACCGCGCCCTGGTAGCGAACCGAAATGACCATTGCCTGTTGCTGGTACTGGTCCCGGGTTACGCCGATGCCCGCCAGTTCCCGGACGCCGGATGCCGCGCCATCGGCGCCCACCACCAATTGGCACTCGAGTTCGGTGCCGTCCTCCAGGGTCACGGCAGCGTGGTTGTTGCCGTTTTCGAGGTGACTGACGGCGTTGTCGGGAAACAGGGAGACCGAGTTCAGAGACGCGGCGCTGTTCCACAATGCCTGCTGGGTAATGCGATTCTCCACGATATGCCCCAGGTGTCGGGCGGACAGGTTGCCGGCGTCAAACACTACATCGGCGACCTTGCGGGGCAGCAGGTTGCTGAGTGGGTGGCGGGTCTCGTCCCATACTGCCAGGCGGGCGTAGGGTGTGGCACGCATGGCGAGCATACTGGGCCAGACGTCAAGATCGTTGAGGTAGCGCTCACTGCCGGCGCTCAGGGCTGACACGCGGATGTCTGGAGGCAGCGAGGGATCGAATTCGGGGGCGGAGCCACGGTCAACCAGGGCCACGCGGAAGCCACTGCGGCCAAGTCCGGTCGCGAGGGCAGCACCGACCATGCCGGCACCGACAATCACAATATCAAAGGCTTGAGTCATAACGGGTTCCTGTCTGGTACGCCCAGTTTACGCGATGGACGCATCCAGACAAGCCGTCCGGATCAAGCCTGGGCCGGTTTTTGGTGTCAGTAACCGGCCAGGTTGGCGGTGGGGCTGCCGGTCAGGGACTCAGCCCTGCGGGCGCGGCCCTTGAGCCAGGCTGGCTTTTGCGCGCCTGGTTTTACAAATCCCTGCTCCAGCACCATCGGATGCACCAGTTCCAGGAAATCTGACGTTTTCATGTGGATGGATTCGGTGTGGCTGCCAGCGGCAAAGGCGAGTTCCGGTTGCCGGGTCAGAGCTTCTGCGCAATACACGGACATATCAAACAGGTTGCCGAATGGCGGCATGGCGCCCACTTCGCACTCGGGGAAGCGGTCCTGAAATTCCTGTTCGTCCGCAAGATCGACAAAATCGGTATCCAGGATGTGGGTCAGTCGGTCCCAACGGATACGCCAGGTAGCGGGCATGACCAGCATGGCCATTTTGCCATCCAGTTCAATAATGACGGTTTTCACCACCCGGTCGCCGGCGATTTTGACGTGGTGGGCGAGTTGCTGGGCAGTAAACGCAGGGGGGTGAGACAGGCACATGTATTCCACGCCTGCCTGATCAAGGTATTCCTTCAACTGCTGTACCGGCATAGTGACAACCTCCTACCAGCAATGACAGCGGTACTGGAACCGGTGATATTCCTGACCCGGTTCCGGTGACTGGCGGTGACGCCGCTAATGCGACTGCACCGCCATTACTGGTCAGCTTAGTTGAGGCTGTACAGAATGCGAGTAACAGTGTGTGTTAATGAGATACCAATCACTCGGATTTGTAGACATGCACATCCCGCTGTGGGAACGGAATGGTAATGCCCTCGGCGTCGAACGCCTTCTTCACTTTCTCGTGCATGTCCCAGTAGTACGGCCAGAGGTCATCGGTGGCGACCCAGGCCCGGAACATCAGGTTAACGGAGTTGTCGCCAAGACTGCCCACGCAGATACGGGGTTCCGGATCCTTCAGTGAACGTTCGTCCTCGTCGAACAGGCGCTTCAGAATGGCCTTGGCCTTGTCGATGTCGTCGTCGTAGTGAATACCGAAAGTCATGTCACAGCGGCGCTTGTCGTAGATGCTGACGTTCACCAGGGTGGCGTTGGACAGGCTGCCGTTGGGAATGACGATGCGGCGGTTATCGAAGGTATTTACCACCGTGTAAAGAATCTGAATCTCCGCGACGGCACCCAGGTAGCCCTGAGCTTCGATGGTGTCACCGACTTTGAATGGCTTGAAGATCAGAATCAGTACGCCGCCGGCAAAGTTGGCCAGGCTGCCCTGCAGCGCAAGGCCGATGGCGAGGCCAGCAGCACCAATAACAGCGATAAAGGACGTCGTAGCGATGCCGATCATCGACGCGACGGAGATCAGCAGCATCACCTTGAGGATGGCGCTTATCAGCCCACACAGAAATTTGTTGAGTGTCGGGTCTTTTGCGCCCAGCTTTTTATCGAGAACCCCGATGCAACGATTGATCAGCCAGAGGCCGAGTACCAGCGTGATGATGGCCAGGACGACCTTTGGGGCGTAGGTCATGATCAACGAGAGTGCCTGGTCCCATAGCTCCGAGGCATTAATGTCGGTTCCCAGAAGATCTTCCATTCAGTGACTCCTTGTTCGGTAGTAGTGGCTTATTGCTTTAATATGACAGGGACAACGGCTGTTCAATTGATATTTGCCTGTGTTTTGTTATAGCAGAGGTTTGTGGCAAACGTACAACATGCGCGTCCAGTTTGGGTGGGAGCGTTGTACGTTGTAAATCAACGACTGGCCCACCCGATGATGGTTTCCGGCCCGCCCTTCACGACAATGCGGCCTTCCTTCTGGCTGAGCTGGTAGTCATACATGGGGTCGTAGTAGTCCTGCAACAGTGCCTCGATCCATTCATGGTGCGCACCGGTCTCACCGGTTCGGTGCTGGCGGTCGAGGGCATCCTCCATCATCTGCCGTAGTCGGCTATGGCGTTCACCGCCGAGGCGTTTCCGGATTCTGTCGAGGGCGCTGAGAAGGTAGTCGCGAAAGTTGAGCCAGCCTGCTTCTGTGCCGTCGCGTTCCACGTAGTCGGCCGTCATCTGGTCAACATAGTCTTCGCGGATGATTCGTACTCGCTCCTCGATCGGTTGATCCAGCACCATCAGGGGTGCTGCTGCCATTCGGTTTCTGAGGCTTTCCGGCAGGGCGCATCGGCCCACCAGTCTGCTTTCATCTTCCAAATACACCGTCCCGCCGACGTGATGATGGGCCTTGAGCATGGCCACGGCCAGGCGGTTTTCGAAATCAATCTGTGACGGTTGGGACGTTACCTGACGACCGAAGCTGGAGCCACGATGGTTTGCCAACCTTTCAAGGTCAACAGGATTGGGCAATTGATTCAGCACGCGGGTTTTGCCGGTGCCGGTGCGGCCGCTGAGAATAACGAACTCGGACGATGCCGTGAGGGCTTCCAGGCTGTCGATCAGGAAGCGGCGCATGGCCTTGTAGCCACCCTGGATGAGCGGAAACTCGATGCCAGAGTCTTTGATCCACTGCTGGGTCAGCCGCGAACGCAGGCCGCCGCGGAAGCAGAACAGGTAGCCGTTCGGGTTTGTGGCGGTAAATCGCTTCCAGGCTTCGATGCGTTGCGCCTTGATATCCCCGGAAACCAGTTGGTGGCCCAGTTCAATGGCCTTGTCCTGACCTTTTTCCTTGTAGCAGATACCGACCCTGTGGCGTTCCTCGTCGTTCATCAGGGGCGCATTGATAGCATTCGGGAAACTGCCCTTGCTGAACTCGATCGGGGCCCTTACGTCCATGAGCGGAACGTCGTTCAGGAACAGGGAGAGATAGTCGCTGGTATCAGGTCTGGACGGCATGGCAGGTTTGGGTTCGTACGGGAAATGAGGCAGCAGTATAACGAACATGCTGGTTTTTTGCTCGCCTGCGGGTGTGCCGCCGCGCCGCTGCCGCTACAATGCGTGCCTTGCCATGCCTGTGTTCCGGAGTAACCATGACCCCCGACATTCTAGATCAGCATCTTGGGAAAACCCTCAGCCGGGGGCAGGTTGCCGTTACAGCCCCGGCGGGTTGCCCCGACATCGTTCTCTACCTGTTCGACCCAGGAGTACTGGAAGGCCCACTAAGCCATGAAGAGGCGCAGGCGGTGGTTGCTGAGCCGGCGTACTGGTCGTTTTGCTGGGCCAGTGGACAGGTATTGGCGGCCTATATCCTCGCACATCCACATCTGGTGAAAGGCAAAAAGGTGTTGGATTTTGGATCCGGTTCCGGGGTGGTGGCTATTGCTGCCGCAATGGCCGGGGCGAGGGAGGCCATCGCCTGTGATATTGACCAGGCTGCACTGGATGCGGCAGCGGCGAACGCCAGGTTAAATGGCGTGTCGGTGACCCTGAGCGCCGATTGGGCAACGCGGCCGAGCGATGTGGACGTTGTGACCGCGGCGGACGTGTTGTATGACCCGGAAAATCGCCCGCTGCTGTCCGAGTTCAGGCGAGCCGCGCCTTTGGTGATACTGGCGGATTCTCGCTTGCGGAATCTGGGTGACGACCACTACCGGCAACAGGACGTAATCGAAGGCCGCACCTGGCCAGACCTGAATGAGTTTGAGGAGTTTAATCGGGTGCGGGTGTACCTGGCAGGCCAGAGCTCGATGACCTGAGAGCGGGCGAAAAAAAAGGGCAACCTTTCGGTTACCCTTTTTCGGAACAGGTGTCGCGTCCCTGCGCTGTTGGCAACTACCTTGTTGCCGATTTCCCTTGCCAGTCCCTGGTGCCGGCGTCCGAGCCGGCGATCCGAAGAGGTCTCCCTTAAGCGAGCCATCCCTGTGTCCCTGCTTCTCCCTGCATCCAATTGCCGGGGTGCATCCAGTGCGTCGTCCATTTCCCTGTCATCCTTGATGTAAACACTATACCAACCGCAGTTTTACAAACATGTGAACTGTGCACGCCAGAGCAGCTGTGCTGGTAGTGGTTTTGTTATAAGTTCTTTAATATCAGTTAATTGAGATATCGGCGGGTATTCCTGTCGGGGAAACCTACGCTATGTCGCAGCAAGATCTTACGAGTTTGTAGGATATATCTCACACAAGTCCGGGTTGATGTCTCAAGTCCGGTGGGTGGTGCTTTATTGACGGCTGTTGGCGTGAACGATGGGCCGGTCGTTTTGCGTGTGTGGCCTTATAAATCCGGGACACGGTAGTAACCCGATAGCAATGCCTGCAGCGTCGGCGAGAATATCGGCAATGGCAAAGGTGCGGTAGGGTAGCTGGGCCTGGACAAGCTCAATGCCCAGCCCGAACGCCAGCAGGCCGATGACAATCCACAGTTTCCCCAAGCCCGGCCAGGCCAGCCGGGTAACCACCGCCAACTGCAAGAATGCCAGCAGGTGATTGACTTTGTCGCTGGCTGCCGAGGGAATCGGGTAGGGTTGGCTGGTGGTTGCAAGGTAAATGATGGCGGCGGCCGAAAGAGCCAGTATTGCCCGCCAAAAAGGCTGATACTCGAGCAGAATCAGAATGCGCTGCCTCAGGAATGCCATGGTCACCGTCGGGCTGTGGTGGAGTTTGCAACATGATATGCTTTGCGCCCCGTCACTGTCATCGAAGCTGAGGTGCTGCGAGGTATGTTGAAAGGTAATTTTTTCCGCGGCCTGGGTTACCTTGGAGAAGGGTTCCGGCTGATACGGCAGCCTGGACTGAGATTGTTCGTTGTTATCCCCCTGGTTATTAATATTCTGTTATTCGGCCTGCTGTTCTACTTTCTGGCTGAACTCTTTGCAGCGATGATTGCCACAGCCATGAGCTGGTTACCGGATTGGGCGTGGCTACAAAGCCTCGACTGGTTGTTCTGGATTCTCTACGGCGCCGTCATCCTGTTGATGTTGGCTTACGGGTTCGTGATCCTGGCGAACCTCATCGGCTCGCCCTTCTACGGTTACCTCGCGGAACTGACGGAAAAGCACCTGACCGGTCAGGAGGTCAGCACCGATGATGGCTGGAGCCAGATCATACGGGATATTCCCCGCTCTCTCTGGCGGGAGGTGCAGAAAATCCTCTACTACCTGCCCAGGGCCATTGGCCTTTTCATTATCGGTGTTATCCCGGTGGTCAATTTGGTGGCGGCCGTGCTGTGGTTCGTCTTCAATTGCTGGATGATGTCGCTGCAGTACGTGGACTACCCGGCGGACAACCATCGGGTCAGTTTCCCGGCCTTGCGGCGGCTACTGGGTGACACTCGCCTGTCGGCTCTCGGGTTTGGCCTGCCGGTGGCATTGGCGGCCATGGTGCCGGTGCTGAACCTGGTGGTGGTGCCTGCCGCGGTTTGTGGTGCCACCGCCTATTGGGTGCGTGAGAACGGTCCCTCGAACACAGACGTATAAAGCAGTTACGGTGATTTAAATCTGTCGGAGGTTTCTTGGATACATCGGAATTTGTAATTGGTCAGCGCTGGGTCAGCCACAGCGATACCGCGCTCGGCCTTGGTATTGTCACGGACATCTCAGGCCGCCGTGTAACGCTGGGTTTCCCGGCGGCGGATGAGGAGCGCACCTACGCCATCGACAATGCTCCGCTGTCGAGGATCATCTACCAGATTGGCGAGGCTATCGAAACCTTCGATGGCGAACGTTACATCGTGAGGGCCGTGGAGGATATCGGCGGTGTGCTGATGTACCACGCCGATGACGGCGGAGAGAACCTGATCCATGTTTCCGAGGTAAAACTCAGCAGTTCCGTGGACTTTTCCGCCCCCCACCAACGGCTGTTTGCCGGCCAGTTTGATCGCAATGGTGCGTTTCGCCTGCGGATGGCCACCGCGCAACACCTTGACCGGTTACGTGCATCCTCGGCTCAGGGCCTGATCGGTGCGCGCACGCAGCACTTGCCACACCAGATTTACATTGCCCACGAAGTGGCAACACGATACGCCCCCCGGGTTCTGCTGGCGGACGAAGTGGGGTTGGGCAAAACCATTGAGGCCGGCCTGATCCTTCACTATCAGCTGCACACCAGTCGTGCCCGTCGGGTGCTTATCGTGGTGCCGGATTCATTGATGCATCAGTGGTTGGTGGAAATGCTGCGGCGGTTCAACCTGCGATTCTCGATCATTGATCGCAGCCGGTATGAGGCCATGGAGGATCTGGAGGGGTTGTCGGAAGAGGATGACGACCTGACCGATGCCGATGAAAACCCGTTTGAGAGTGAACAGCTTGCACTGTGCAGCCTGAATTTCCTGATGACCAGCGAACAGGCCCAGGCGGATGCCATTGCCGCCGGTTGGGACCTGATGGTGGTGGATGAGGCCCATCACCTGGCCTGGAGCCCGGAGGTGGCGAGCCCTGAATATCGGCTGATTGAGCAGCTTTCAGAAGCCAGCAATGGCTTGTTGCTGTTGACCGCAACCCCGGAGCAGGTGGGGGTGGCCAGCCACTTCGCTCGCTTGCGGTTACTGGACCCGGCACGCTTTCACGATCTGGAGACTTTCCGGGAAGAGGAAAAGCAGTACGAAGTGATCAATGGGGTGGTTTCCCATATCCGAGAGCAAGGCATAACCGCTGTCTCCGACACGGATCGGAAAGCCCTCGAGGGCTGGCTGGGTGATGAGCTGGAAGGTTTGATGGCGTCCCAGGAGCCGGCACAGGCCGTGGTTGATGCATTGCTGGACCGTCACGGTACCGGTCGCGTGCTGTTCCGGAACACCCGCGCCGCCATCAAGGGGTTCCCGGAGCGCCATCCGCTACCGGTTGCGTTACCCTGCCCGGAACTCTACCAGCAGGGAGATGTTTGTCAGGGGGTAGCCGGGTTAACGCCCGAAACGGCCGTGGACGAAGAACAATGGCTGGCGGAAGATCCCCGTGTCGCCTGGCTGGAGAAGACTCTGACCGGCCTGAAGCCGGCCAAGGTGGTGGTGATCTGTGCCCACGCCTCGACCGCCATGGCTCTGGAGCACTACCTGCAACTGCGTGCCGGTATCCGCAGCGCTGCCTTCCATGAACATCTGAGCCTGATCGAGCGGGATCGCGCCGCAGCTTACTTCGCTGATACTGAACAGGGCGCCCAGGCACTGATCTGCTCGGAAATCGGCAGTGAGGGGCGCAATTTCCAGTTCGCCCATCACCTGATCCTGTTCGATCTGCCCGCCAACCCCGACTTGCTGGAACAGCGCATCGGCCGGCTCGACCGGATTGGCCAGACCGACACCATCGACATCCATATCCCCTACCTGCAGGGAACGGCCCAGGAGGTCCAGTACCGTTGGTTTGAGGACGGCGTGAACGCGTTCAATGAAAGTTGCTCTGTGGGTGTCGCTGTCCACGATCATGTGGCCGTGCAGTGGCAGGCCGTCATTGATGGTGCGACGGACGACCTGCCGGCGCTGGTGGATGCTTCGCGGGCCGAGGCCGAGCGCCTGCGTACGTTGCTGCGCAACGGCCGCGACGCGCTCATCGAGCTTAACTCCTGCCGTCCGGACGTGGCGGAGGCGTTGATCAGCCAGATCGAATCCGAGGAAGAATCCGCCCAGGTACGTGACTATATGATCGAGGCCTGCGATATCCTCGGCGTTGATGTCGAGGATCATTCCGAGCATGCCGACGTGCTGAGGCCGGGCGAGCAATACCAGGCCGGACACGTGACCGAGCTGCCGGAAGACGGCCTGACCGTTACCTGGAGTCGTCAGCAGGCTCTTGAGCGCGAAGACATGGCCTTCATGAGTTGGGAGCATCCGCTGGTGACCGGCATCATGGAATCGGTCACCAGTTCCGGGCTGGGTAAGGCGGCTTTGGCCAGTATGACGGTCAAGGCGCTGCCACCCGGCACCCTGTTGCTGGAGGCCCTGTATACCGTGCATTGCCCGGCGCCTGAATCGCTGCAGTTGTCCCGGTACCTGCCGGTCTCGCCGTTGAGGCTGCTGGTGGATGTGAACGGGCGTGACTTGTCGGCAACTCTGCCTCATGACCGGCTCAACGACATGTGCTCGAACATCCGCAGGCGCACCGCTCAGGCCATCGTGCCGCAGATTCGCCCGCAGGTGGAAACCATGGTCGATCATGCCGAACGCCTTTCCGAGCCGCACCTGGAGCCCCTGAGAGCGTCGGCCCTGGCCCAGGTCAGAGACGTGTTCGGCCCGGAAATCCAGCGTCTTGAGGCGATGAAGAAGGTCAATCCGACCATTCGTGACGACGAAATCGATTTCTTCCGTAAACAGTTGCACGCCGCGGAGACGTTACTGGGGCAGGCCAGCCTGTCCCTGGAAGGCATTCGCGTGATTGTAACTGCCTGATGGTGAACCAGTTGCTGGTCAGGATTCATCTGATCAGGTAGGTTGAACGTAACAGAATGTAGTTTTTGACATTCAAAACCACGGACGACAGAGAGTATCCATGATGACTTTCATACTGTTTCTTGCTGCTGTTACCGGCCTTCTTGTTGTGATGCGCAAGGAATCCGGTGCCAAACCCGCTATCGGGGTGATGGTGGTAACAGGCGTGCTTTCGCTTTTCCTGGCGTCAGGATTGCTCGCGCTCATACTGTTTATCGGCGCCGCCGTTACCGCCGCTGCAGGTCTGCCGGGATTTCGCCGGAGCTGGCTGACCCCGCGGGTATTCGCCATGTTCAAGAAAGTGGCTCCCAAGGTGTCCGATACCGAAAAGGTGGCCCTGGAAGCGGGGACCGTCAGTTGGGATGGCGAGCTGTTTACCGGGCGTCCCGACTGGCACAGCCTGCTGATCAACCGCAACACGGGCCTGTCTGAGAAAGAGCAGGCCTTTGTGGACAACCAGTGTACCCAGGCCATTTCCATGTGTAACGCCTGGGACCTGGCCGTTGAACGTGCTGATCTGCCGGCGGATTTGTGGGAGTTCCTCAAGAAAGAGAAATTCTTCGGCATGATCATTCCCGAGGAATACGGCGGCCTGCACTTCTCCGCCAAGGCCCAGACAGCGGTGTTGCAGAAGCTGGCGGCCAACGAAATGCTGATGGTCACCGTGGGCGTGCCCAACTCCCTCGGCCCTGGTGAGCTACTGGTCAAGTACGGCACCGACGAACAGAAGAACCACTATCTGCCCCGGTTGGCGGATGGTCGCGAAATTCCCTGCTTCGGCCTGACTGGCCCCCGCGCCGGTTCCGACGCCACCTCGCTGCCGGACACTGGTGTGGTCTGCAAGGGCGAGTTCGAGGGCAAGGAAGTGCTGGGCCTGCGTCTCAACTTCGAGAAGCGCTGGATTACCCTGGCGCCGGTTGCGACTGTGGTTGGTCTCGCCTTCCGCATGTTCGACCCCGACGGGCTGCTCGGTGACACCAAGGACTATGGCATTACCTGTGCGCTGATTCCCCGCAATACCAAGGGCATGGAAATCGGCCGCCGGCATTGTCCCATCGGCACGCCATTCATGAACGGCCCCATCAAGGGCACCGACGTGTTCATTCCGCTGGATTACATCATCGGTGGCCAGGAAATGGCCGGGCAGGGCTGGCGCATGCTGGTTGAGTGCCTGTCCGTCGGACGCTGCATCACCCTGCCATCCGGCGCGGCCGGAGCGGCTGCCTACTCCGTGGGCACCGCTGGCGGCTTCACCCGCATCCGTCGCCAGTTCAATACCCCGGTGGCAGACATGGAAGGCGTGCAGGAGCCTCTGGCCCGCATTGCTGCCAAAACCTACATCGCCCAGTCGGCAGTGAACCACACCGCGAACATGATCGACAAAGGCGAAAAGCCGGCAGTGCCGTCGGCGATTCTCAAGTACCACCTGACCGAATTCCAGCGCAGTGTCCTGACCGACGCCATGGATGTGCATGGTGGCAAGACGGTCACCCTTGGCCCCCGTAACTACCTGGGTGTCGGCTTCAGTGGTGCGGCGGTTTCCATCACTGTGGAAGGCGCCAACATCATGACCCGAAGCCTGATGATCTTCGGCCAGGGTGCAATACGCTGTCATCCCTATGTACTGAAGGAACTGGCGGCCAAAGACAACGATGACATCGACGCGTTCGACGATGCCTTTTTCGGCCACGCTGGCCTGATCTTCGGCAACGCTGCTCGTGCGTTCACCCAGGCTCTGGGTATCGGCAAACCCGACGTGCCGTTTGACCAAAATGCACGCAAATACGCCCAGGGTGTGGCCCGCTTTAGCGCCGCCTTCGGCCTGTGTGCCGACGCCGCGATGACCACGCTGGGGTCGGAACTGAAAATGCGTGAGCTGATCTCCGCCCGCCTTGGTGATGTGCTGGCCAATCTTTACCTGGCCTCCATGGTGCTCAAGAACTGGCATGAAACCCAGCCGGTTGACGGTGAGCGCGACCTGATGGAGTACAGCATGGCGCTGTTGCTGAACCGAGCGGAAACCGCCATGGAAGAATTCCTCCAGAACCTTCCTAACCGCCCGGTCGCCATGGCCTTGCGTGCCATCACCATGCCCCTCGGCCGTCGTTGGGACCAGCCCCATGATGATCTGGCCCGCAAACTGGCAAAAGCCATCTCCACCGACAGCCCCGTGCGGGAGAAGCTGTTGGCCGGCGCATGGACGACGGCTGGCGACGGCAAGGGTGCGGTTGAGAATCCCATTGCTCAGTACAACTATTTGCTGAAGGATTACGACAAGGCCGAACAGCTGTATCGCAAAGTCACCAAGGCGTATGCCAAGGGCCAGTTGCCGATGGACGCGCTGCATCCGGAAGAACGCTTCGAAGCCGCGCTGGAAGCGGACATCTTCACCAAGGAAGAGGCCGAGTTCATGCGCGAGTACGAAGCCGTGGTCCTGGAAATGCTGACCGTCGACGACTTCCCGTTCGACGAGTTTGCCCGTAACAAGGACACGCTGATCGACCACAACCCGGCCTGACAGAGGGTATAGGGGTTTGGATTGAGGATGCCGGATGGCAACATCCGGCAGACACCAAATCATGAGGTAATTTGGGAATGTGGCTATCAATCCTGGCCGTAAGCGCCGGAGCCGTCATCGGCGCTAACCTGAGATGGGCACTGGGCCTTTGGCTCAACAGCAGCTACCACGCCATTCCCTACGGCACCCTCGCCGCCAACCTCTCCGGCGGCTGGCTTGTTGGCCTGCTTATTGGCTATTTCGTTCATGGCACTTCGTTGGCACCGGAGTGGCGCCTGTTTGCCATTACCGGCCTTTGCGGCGCCCTGACCACCTTCTCCACCTTCTCCCTGGAAATGCTTTCCGCTATCCAGGAAGGCAAATGGAGCATGGCCCTGGCTGGAATTCTGGCCCATGTTGTTGGCTCTATCCTCATGACAGCACTGGGAATTTACACCTTCGGGCTGGTCCGGGGATGATGGGTAACACTACGTACGGAATAAATGAAAAATACGCTTGGCAATCCCAAAAACAAAGAGTAGAGTTATTTGCGTAGGAAAGATTCAGTAAAGCTTTCATGAATAAGACGTACCTCCGCAGTTAGTAGTGACCGTCCTGTTTTTGATTCCGCGAATTCTGTATTTCCGTAAACGCTGATCAGGTATCACGACGATGGCCTGGCGGCAAGATAAAATGATTGATTTCAGGAAGTTTAAGTATGTCTACTACTACCGGCACTGTTAAGTTCTTCAACGAAGCAAAAGGCTTTGGCTTTATCACTCGTGAAGGCGGCCCGGACGTATTCGTGCACTACAGCGCAATTCAGGGCAGCGGCTTCAAGACCCTGGCAGAAGGCCAGCAGGTTGAGTTCACCGTTACCCAGGGCCAGAAAGGTCCTCAGGCGGAAAACGTTACTGCTATCTAACGGATAGTAGGGCACCGCCAGAAAGGCAGCCTCGGCTGCCTTTTTTTGTGGGTGGATTTTGTGATTCCCACCCGAATGTGACATCTTTTATACCCTGCCGTCGGGCGATCGCCCAACCTTAGTTTGCTCAGGGCCTGCTATGCTGAACACCCTCAAAGCTGTCTGGATCCTGTTTTGGGCTGCACTGCTCACGCTGATCCTGTTCCTGCCTATTGTTATCGCCGCACTTGCCGGCCGCAATGGCAACGCCGCCTTTCACGGCACCCAGGTATACGCCTGGTGCATGCTTAGACTCACCGGAATCCGCCTTGAAGTCAGCGGACGCGAGCACATCGACCCGGCCCAGCGCTACGTTATCCTCAGCAACCATGCGTCCTATTTTGATCCCCCGGCCCTGGTGCTGGCATTGGGGCTGCAATACCGCTGGGTGATCAAGAAAGAGCTGCGTAAGGTGCCACTGTTTGGCCTGGCGCTGGAGACCTCGCGTAACCTTTTCATTGACCGATCAAAAGGCAGTGATGCGCTGGAAAGTATCAAGCGCGGCGTCGCCCAGTTGCCCGAAGGCACCAGCATCCTGATGTTTCCCGAAGGCACCCGATCCTGGGATGGCAAACTGCTGCCCTTCAAGAAAGGCGGGTTCGTCATTGCCCGCGACGGCGAACTACCCGTTCTACCGGTGACGATCCGAGGCTCCCATGACCGACTCCCCAAGGGAACCGCGGTATTCTCGCCAGGTTTGATCGAGATTATTGTTCATCCGCCGGTAGCCACCGCCGGACGTGAGGTGAGGGAAGTTCAGGAAGAAGTGAAGGGCACCATAGAAGGTGCCCTCTGAAGGGCAACGATCAGTCGCCGAAAACGTCTTCGTAGAGCCGCAGGGTGCCCTCCCAGGAACGTTTTGCAGCCTGCTCGTCGTAGGCGATGGGCATATTGAATTCCTCGGCGACCTTATCCGCTCCCGGATTGGTGAACGAGTGCATGACACCGGGAAAACTGACCAGCGTTAGATCGGCCCCGGCATCCTGCATTTCTTTCACCAGACCGGACACCTGATCCGAGGGCACCATCTTGTCCGCACCACCGGTGTAGACGTGAATCCTGGGCTGAACCTTGCCGGCTTCGGCTTTGATGGGGCTGCCCAGCGCGCCGTGATAGCTGACTACGGCATCCAGATCCACACCCAGGCGTGCCATGTTCAGTACCACGGCACCGCCAAAGCAATAACCCTGGGCGGCAATCCTGCTGCCGTCGACACTGTCGTGCTTCGCGAGCAACTCCTTGGCGGCCATGAAGCGAGCCTTGACCTGATCAATATCCTTGGTCGCCTCCTTCATAAAGGCCTGCGCATCTTCGGGATGTTCGGCGAGTTTGCCGGAGCCATACATATCCAGCGCAAACGCCGTGTAGCCGGCGGCTGCCAGCTTTTCCGCCTGCTCACGGGCAAACTCATTGTGCCCCCACCATTCGTGAACCACCAGAACGCCTGGGCGCTTGCCTTCGGCTTCGTCGTCGTAGGCCATGTAGCCGGTAAACGTTTTGCCGTTTACGGTGTACTCCACGGTTTCTGTCTGCATGTCGGCTGTCACCTGTCCACTTGCCAGGGTAAGGGCTACTGCGAGTGAGAGCGGCGCTGCCGCCAGGGCATGCCTGTATCTGTTCATTGGTTCCTGCTCCGTTTGGGTCGATTGCGTGGATTGCTTCGGGTTTTACGCCGAGGCCCATTAAACCGATGCATTCAATTGCTACTGCCGGTGTCAGACCTTTTTACTACACTTTACCCGATGAGACATCGTTTACCCGACGGATTCAAGGGGTCAGGCATGAAGATAGGCGTACCGAAGGAGATCAAGAATCACGAGTACCGGGTGGGAATGACACCGGCGGCGGTCCATGAGCTGTGTGGCCACGGCCACAGTGTTTGCGTTGAGACGAATGCTGGTGCTGCCATCGGCTTCACGGACGATGATTATGTGAAGGCCGGGGCCGAGATTCTGGAAAACGGAACGGCGGTGTTCGAGGCAGCCGACATGGTCGTCAAGGTCAAGGAACCCCAGGCGGAAGAGCGAGCCTTGTTGAAGTCCGGCCAGACCCTCTTTACCTACCTGCACCTTGCGCCGGATCAGGCCCAGACCGATGACCTGGTAGCGTCAGGGGCAACCTGTATTGCCTATGAAACAGTCACCGACAGCCACGGGCGGCTGCCGCTACTGGCCCCTATGTCGGAAGTGGCGGGGCGGATGTCGATTCAGGCTGGTGCCCACTGCCTGGAAAAATCCCTCGGCGGTCGAGGTGTGCTGCTGGGCGGTGTGCCGGGTGTGAGCCCTGCGCGGGTAACTGTGATTGGCGGTGGTGTGGTGGGTCAGAACGCTGTCGCTATGGCCATTGGCCTGGGGGCCCATGTAACGGTCCTCGACCGCAATATGGACGTACTGAGAAATCTTGACCATCTCTATGGCAACCGCATCAGCACGTTGTTCTCAACCGCCGCGACCCTGGAGGAAGCGGTGATCGAGTCGGATCTGGTCATTGGCGGCGTGCTGATTCCCGGAGCGTCCGCACCCAAGCTGGTCACCCGTGATATGGTCAGCCGTATGCCCGAAGGCAGTGTTATCGTGGATGTAGCCATTGATCAGGGCGGTTGTACTGAAACTTCGAAACCCACCACGCACGATGCGCCTACCTACGTTGTGGATGGGGTGGTGCACTACTGTGTCGCCAATATGCCGGGCGCGGTGGCAAGAACCTCCACTCTGGCGCTGAATAATGTAACACTGCCGTTTATCGTCGCCCTGGCCAACAAGGGACCGGAAAGGGCGATGAAGGACGACCCCCATCTGCGCAACGGCCTCAACGTGTTCCAGGGCAAGGTCACTTTCCGCGAGGTGGCGGAATCCACCGGCTATGAATTTGCAGATCCTGACCACCTGCTCTGATAGCAACGTCATTCAAACAAGGAGATTTCATGAAACTGATCGGTTCCACCACTTCCCCCTATGTTCGCCGTATCAGGCTGCTACTGGATGATAGTGACTATGAATTCGTGAACCTCGACATCTATGGTCAGGGCAGGGATGAGCTCCGGCGCAACAACCCGGCGCTGAAGATTCCCATGCTGATCGACGACAATCAGGAGGTGTACGATTCCCGGGTAATTGCCCGCTACCTCAGCGAAAAGCAGGGCATGGTGCCGTTGACCTGGGACCAGGAAAACCAGCTGACGCTGATTGACGCTGCCAACGATTCTGCGGTGATCCTGCTGCTGTCGGCCCGTTCGGGCATCGATACCAACGAAGACCTGATGTTTTTCAACCTCCAGCGTGAACGCATCATGATGACGTTCAGAACCCTGGCGGCCATGGTGGACGATGGCCAATTCGCCCAATGGAACTACCCCGCCATCTGCCTCTATTGTCTGGTGGACTGGATCGAGTTCCGGGACCTGGTGGATTTTGCCGGCATTGAGAGTCTGCTCGGGTTCAGGGATCAGCATCGTGATCAGCCGCTTGTCGCCGCTACCGACCCGAGAAAAGCGTAAGGTTTTGTCGGGAAGTGATTGGCAATAAAAGACAAGGTGGCTTTAACACTTGCGTTTCTAGGCTATAGTTGAGGGTAGCGTGGCCTGATCTTTCCAGGCCCGTGAGGCGTATCCATTCAACCAATAATAAAATTACCTCAAGGGGGTAAAGCCATGCTCCTGAATCACGCATTTGGTCTGTTCACCCATCCCGATGCCGAGTGGGCCGAGATCCGCAAGGAACACGCACCTCCCCGGCGGCTCTATGTTGCCTATGTGCTGTTGCTTGGCGCGATAGCGCCGATCTGTGCCTACATTTCCACGGCTCATATCGGTTGGACGGTGAGCGGTGAGCGCGTCATAAAGCTCACGGAAGTCAGTGCGATACAGCTAAGCGTTCTGACCTATCTGGCCATGCTGGTGGGGGTGTTTGCCCTGGGGTTCGCCATCAACTGGATGGCTCGGACATATGGTGCCCATGAAGAAACCGTTCCTTCCAATGGCATTGCGTTGGCGGCTTATTCCTGTACGCCGCTGTTCCTCGCCGGTTTTGCGTTGCTCTATCCGGTGCCCTGGTTCAATGCCCTGGTCTTCCTGGCGGCGGCCTGTTATGGCGCCTGGCTGATGTACGATGGCCTGCCGATTGTCATGGGCATTCCCAAGGACCAGGCGGTGATGTACGCCGGTGCCCTGTTGACCGTGGCGCTGGTCATTCTGGTGTCAACCCGTGTGGGTTCCGTCATCCTCTGGAACTATGGCCTGGGGCCGGTCTTCGTCGAAGGGTAGCGGCTTTGCCCGGCCTGTCGTGATTTGCTATTCAGGATGTCGCCATCCGTCATCCTGTCGTTACACTTTGGCGCTACCTTTTACCTGACCACTAAACTAGGGCAGGGAAAGGTATGAAACGATTGAGCCGCAGGGACTTCCTGAAAGCATCCGCTATGGGCATGGGCGCTGTTGCCATATCCACAGGGCTGGCCGGATGCATACTCGACAGCAGCGACAAACGTGATATCCGCTTCTCTCAGGGCGTTGCCAGTGGCGACCCCCTGCAGGATGGCGTGATCCTCTGGACTCGTGCCGTACCGGACGACGATTCCGGGCGGGACGTGGACATCGCCTGGGAAGTTTCTACCGACGCTGACTTCCGGAGCATGACTCATTCCGGCCGCTCGCGCGCCTCGGCTCAGCACGATTACACATTCAAGGTGGATGTTCGGGGTCTGATGCCCGGCCAGCGCTATTACTACCGTTTCCGCACCGCCAGAAGCACCTCCCCGACCGGCATGACGCAGACCCTTCCAGAGGGTGCGGTGAGCCAGGTGAGGTTTGCCGTGGTGTCCTGCTCCAATTACCCCGCCGGCTACTTCAACGTGTATCGGGAAATCGCGGGCCTGGATAACCTGGATGCCGTGCTGCATCTGGGGGATTATCTCTATGAGTACGACAGCGACCCGGATAGCTATGGCGCCGCGCAGGCAGAAGCCATGGGCCGTACGTTCCCTGCGTCGAATAACCGTGAGCTCATCACCCTGGAGGATTACCGCCATCGCTACGCGATTTACCGGGGCGATGATCATTTGAGGGAGTTGCACCGCAAGGTGCCGTTCATCACTGTCTGGGATGACCACGAAGTAGCCAACGACACCTGGAGGAACGGTGCTGAGAACCACAACGCCGATGAGGGTGATTTCAGTGACCGTAAACTCGATGCACTGCGTGCCTACTTTGAATGGATGCCGATCCGGCCGGTCACGGACGGAGACCAGGAAACCATCTCCCGCAGCTTCCGCTTTGGCGACCTGGTGGACCTGCACATGCTGGATACACGGATCATCGGCCGCGACGAACAACTGGCCTACGCTGATTACCTGACCCAGGATGGCATTGACGCGGCCCGGTTTGCCGCAGATGTAGGCGACCCGAACCGCACCATGCTGGGTGCGGAACAGCGGCTTTGGCTTGAGAACGCGCTGGCAACCTCGACTGCCACCTGGCAGGTGCTGGGGCAGCAGGTGTTGATGGGACGGATGACGCTGCCTGCGGAGCTGCTGGCGGGCATCATCAATCCTGACCCGTCTGTGTTGTTGCCCCTGTTCGCGGAACTGGCCGGCCTCAAGGGCCGCTACCTGGCTGGAGATCCCTCGTTGACCGCCGAGGAAATCGCCCGGATCGAAACCGTGCTGCCCTACAACCTGGACGCCTGGGACGGCTACTACGTGGAACGGGAAGTGATCCTGGAAACGGCGAGGCAACTACAAAAGAACCTCGTGGTACTGGCCGGGGATACCCACAACGCCTGGGCCAGCAACCTGAAAACCGGCAATGGTGACCAGGTGGGTGTGGAGTTCGCCACGCCGGGGGTTTCTTCCCCCGGTCTTGAAGACTATCTCCAGTTGCCTGAAGCGACCATACCCGATGCCGAGGCGGCTATTGAGCTTCTGGTGGACGATCTCGACTACCTGAACGTGAACCAGCGGGGCTATATGCTGGTGACATTTACGCCCGACGAGGCGAGGGCGGACTGGCGCTTCGTCAGCACCGTCAAAGACCGTAACTACGAGATTGTCAGTGGTCGCAATGCTGCGCGGCAGACCTTGCCGGGGCCTGGCAACCGTTCACTGGTAACGCCCGGTTGACGGCATCTGTAAACCCGCTGCCGAATGATTCAGGCGGCGGGTTCGAATTGCCGTTGCAACCACAGTTTGATGTCGTTGGATTCGTACAGCCACTGATCCTTGCCGTCATCCTGCCGAATTCGCAGGCAGGGCACCTTGACGTGACCGCCGCCGGCTTCCAGCTCTGAGCGGCGTTCGCCGTCATGCTGTGCGTCACGGGTTTCGATGTTGAGGCCCAGGCGCGCAATTTCCTTGCGGACCTTGATGCAGAACGGGCAGGCCGTGAACTGGTAAAGCGCGAGGTCTTCGCAGGCACTGTCCACCTTTGCCTGTGCGTCAGGCGTGCGCGTGATGCCCTTGGGTGTGCTCAACTTCTCGCTGATCAGCATGAAGGGGGTCAGGATCAGCCGAAGGGTACGGAAAAAATAGCGGATGATGATTCTCATGGACTCGATACTGCTCCAGTCGATGGGGTGGATTTCGTTGCAGACCAAACCGGATAGGGAATGCCCGACAGCCTGTTCATGCAATAAGCGTGTGCCAGAAGCAGGCAAACGCCAGCCATCAGGACGGGCAGTTGTGCCGGATCAGGCATCAGGCCGAGTGATACGATAAGCGCAGTGGCTCCGGCCGGCGGATGCACGACACGGAATAGTACCATCAGGCAGCCGGTCAGGCCGAGGGATAAAGCCGAAGCGCCGACCCTTGGCAGATCGACTCCGTGTAAAAATGCGGAGGCCTGGTCCTGTAGACCAAAAATATGAAGACTGAACAGCCCCATCAACGCACCGATGAGGTGGCCGCAAAAGGTATTGCGCGGAGAGGCCGGTTCCGCGAGCGGAACGTGGAACAGTATAAACGCCGTGGCGCCAAGCGACGGGAATATGAAGGCTTCCTGAGTAACCAGTGCGATAAAGGAAACAAGCGCGATACTCAGTGTGCCGTTGATCAGGCTAAACCCCGCCATTACAGTTCGGCGGCTGTATCGGTTCGTCAGCTGTTCAAGATGAAACACCTTTAGCAGACCACTGGCTAACTGCCAGCGCAGTCGTTCGTTTCTGCGTCCCATTGCTCTCTCGTTAACCTGAATCATTTGCACCAAAAAGGTGCGTGATAGTAAGCCCTGACCCTGCACAAGGCAAATTGCTATTTCCGATAACCGTGAGCGACTGGCAAAGGTTCACTGATGCTTCTGAGCAGAAGGGCGTAAGGTATTGCCTGGGGCGTTGTATTGCTGTCGCCGGGCGTTTCTGACAGTCTTTTGTTAATGACAGAAACAAGGCCGGGCTAACCGGACATTCAGGAGAGCACAGTAATGACAGAAGACAAACGCCGCCGTTATTCCGCGCCCGTGGTCGACGGCCTGGGCAAGTCGGCAAGCCGCGCCATGTTGCGGGCCGTGGGGTTTACCGATGAAGACTTCCGCAAACCCCAGATTGGTATTGCCTCGACCTGGAGCAACCTGACGCCCTGCAATATGCACATCAACCAACTGGCGGAGGAATCCGCTGCTGGTGCCGACGAGGCCGGGGGCAAGAGCCTGACGTTCAACACCATCACGGTATCGGACGGCATCGCCAACGGCACCGAGGGTATGAAGTACTCTCTGGTGTCGCGGGAAGTCATTGCCGACTCCATTGAAACCGTGGCTGGTTGTGAAGGTTTTGATGGCCTGGTTGCCATCGGCGGCTGCGACAAGAACATGCCCGGCTGCATGATGGGTCTGGCGCGGCTGAACCGGCCGTCGGTATTTGTCTATGGCGGCACCATCATGCCCGGCGAGAATCACACCGACATCATCTCTGTGTTCGAGGCGGTGGGTGCCCATGCCCGAGGTGATCTGGACCTGATTGAGGTCAAACAGATCGAGGAAACCGCGATTCCGGGCCCAGGCTCCTGCGGCGGGATGTACACCGCCAACACCATGGCCTCGGCGATCGAAGCCATGGGCATGAGCCTGCCGGGCAGTTCTGCCCAGAACGCTATTTCCGAGACCAAGGCGGCAGACTGCAGGGCGGCGGGCGCGGCGGTGCTCAACCTGCTGGAGAAAGACCTGAAGCCATCGGACATCATGACCCGTGAGGCGTTCGAGAATGCCATCACCGTGGTGATTGCCCTGGGTGGCTCCACCAACGCGGTGCTGCACCTTATTGCCATGGCCAGTACCGTTGGCGTTGACTTGTCGCTGGATGACTTCGTGGAAATCGGCAAGCGGGTTCCTGTGCTGGCGGACCTGCGCCCCAGCGGTCACTACATGATGTCAGAACTGGTGGCCATTGGTGGTATCCAGCCATTGATGAAGATGTTGCTCGACCGTGGCATGCTCCATGGCGACTGCATGACGGTCACCGGCCAGACACTGGCGGACAACCTGAAAGACGTGGCTCCGTACCCGGCAAGCCAGGACATCATTCATGCCTTTGATGACCCCATCAAGGCGGATAGTCATCTGCGTATCCTTTACGGCAACCTGGCGCCCACTGGTGCGGTGGCCAAGATCACCGGCAAGGAGGGCACTCATTTCACTGGTCGTGCACGGGTGTTCCAGTCTGAGGAAGAGGCCCAGGAGCGGATCATGGACGGCACTGTTGTGGCCGGGGATGTGTTGGTGATCCGGTTTGAGGGGCCCAAAGGCGGCCCGGGCATGCGGGAAATGCTGACGCCTACCTCGGCCATCATGGGCAAGGGCCTGGGCAGCGATGTGGCGTTGATTACCGATGGGCGTTTTTCCGGTGGCAGCCACGGTTTCGTGGTTGGTCATATTACACCGGAAGCCGCCGAAGGGGGCCCGATTGCGCTGGTGGAAAATGGTGACACCATCACCATTGATGCGGTGGCTAACCGTATTGAGCTGGATGTTTCGGAGCAGGAAATGGAACGCCGCCGACAGGCATGGACGGCACCGGCTCCCAGGTTTACCCGCGGGGTGCTGGCCAAGTACGCGCGTACCGTAAGCTCCGCCTCGGAAGGCGCAGTGACGGACAAGCCCTGAGTGCGTCAGGGGCAGGCCGGTTCAGGCTTGCCCCAAAAAAAGCCCTGCCCGTAGAGGTCCGGGAATTGCTGTAACCAGCGCACCACGGCCTCATCTTCAACACCTTCAACCACCACATCCAGGTCCAGTGCTTCACCCAGCTCCAGGGTCGCACGGAAGATTCGCTGGCGCGTAGGGTGGTCGAGAATGTCTTTCAGGAAACTGCGATCTATCTTGAGCTCATCCAGTTCAAAGCTCGCCAGTGTGCCCAGTGATGAATGGCCGGTCCCGAAATCGTCCATGGCAATTCGGAACCCTTTTCGGTTCAGGGTGTGAATCATACGGCGGGAAGCCTCTGGATCGGTCATCATCGCGGTTTCCGTAATCTCCAGTATCAGGTCTTTCGCCTGAATGTTGTGACGGGTGATGATGTTGGTTACCTTCTCCTCGAAGCCAGCATGAGTCAGGTCCGTGGCGGAAATGTTGACGGCGATGGCCAGCTCGTCGCCGTAGCGGGCTGTCAGGTGGGGGTATTCGCTGCAGGCCCGTTCAATGACCCAAAGCGTCACAGGATAGATCACCCCCACCTGTTCGGCCTGGGGAATCCACTGGTCTGGTGGTACATACCCGAACTCCGGGTGATGCCAGCGTATCAGGGCTTCCACCGAACGAACTTTGGCGTCTCGAATGCGCACTTTGGGCTGGTATTCCAGCCACATACTGTTGCGGGCGAGTCCGTTTTCCACCTCCAGCATTAACCGTTGTTGCTGGTCTTGCCGCTCGGTTAGGGCCGGGTCGTACCCAGGGAGTCCCCGGCTGTCGTTCGCTGATGCGGCCCCCGCGGAAGAGAGCAGGCTGGCGGCTCCGGTTGTCAGGATGACCGAGCCTGCGGCAGCGCCAAGGAAGAACGCGGACTCCGCAAAGCTGGTGCTCGGCGCCCAACCCGTTGTATGTAAAAAAGAGATCACGGCCCCGACCAGTATGGCGAGGAAGGCAAGCCCATAATAGCGTGCAAGGACGTGCTGACGAATCTGGCTCAGAACCACCAGCAGGATAAACGCGCCACCAGCGAGGGCCAGGCCGAGGAAAGACGCTTCGCCAACACCCGGAATGTTCACCGGCGTCGCCAGTAGATGCAGGAAAGCCAGCAGACTGATGACGTGAATGATTCGCCGGGAACGACGGCCCAGCGGCAGGAAGTGCGGCGTGAATTCACACAGTGCGATCAGGCACAGCGGCAGACTGATGTGCAGCAATGCGTTGTACTGCGGCTGGTCGGGCCAGATAAACCAAAGGCCAAACTGTTCCAGAACCAATTGGCAGTGCAGGACACCGGCCATGAACACACTGAGCCACGCGAGGCCGGGCCGCTGTAGCATAAACACAACTGCCAGGTTGAACAGCAGTGCAAACGCCAGAATCCCGCCGATAAATACTTGCCGTACCAACGCCATCAGGTCCTGAGGCAAACCCGTTTCCAGGCTCGATAACCAGTGGACGCTGCCCAGTGCCTGGGGAGTCAGCAACGCAAGCAGCCATCCGTAGGCAATGGCAAAGATCAACACGATCAGGGGTAGCCAGCGGTAGAAGCCATTGCTCGCATCAAAGGGCAGGGGCGTACTGGCGATTTTCTGCGTCGTTTCGGGTCCGGTTGAATCCATTCGCTTGGTTGTCCTGCTCGTTTCCCGGAGGGCTTGTTACACTATGGTTACCTTGTGAAATATTGTGTAACAATATGATTTCAATGTAATTTTACGCGATTTTATACGGTTTTGCATTTGATGTTTTAAACGCCTGAATGAATTCTGTGTCCGATCCCGTTAATACTTTTACCCTGGCCTACCCGGAGCCAGCCGCCAATTTGGCTGGTATAGTGAAAGGCTGACACCGTAATGACACATAACAAGGTTTGACCAATGATCCGAACGGCCATTGTCCTGGCGCTGACAGTCCTGTGTTTGCTCAACGTTTCCCGGGCGATGGCGATCGAGAGGTCCGAGTTGCAATTGGCATCCGTTAACGCAGCTGTGGCCTATGCCGACGATGAGGGGCTGGTTTACGGCAAGAATGCGGATCGACGGGTGCCCATCGCGTCCATCACCAAATTGATGACTGCGCTGGTGGTGATGGAGTCCGGCGAGCCCCTGACCGAATGGCTGGACTTCCGGGAGCGCCATATTCCCGCTCCGGCGAATGCCTATACCCGTATTCGTGTGAGCTCCGAGCTCAGACGCTCTGACGTACTGCGTATTGCACTGATGTCGTCAGAGAATTTTGCGGCCCATACCCTGGCAAGACACCATCCCGGTGGGTATGACGCCTTTATCGAAGCGATGAATGCCAAGGCCGTTGAGTTGGGAATGCTGAAAACAACCTTCGTGGATCCCACTGGGTTGTCGGTTGACAATCGTTCCACCGCGGCGGATCTGGTTCGCCTGGTCAGGGCGGCCAGCCAATACCCACAGATACGGGAGTATTCCACCACCCGCTATTTCACCGCCCAGTTCCGCCAACCCAGATATCGACTGGCGTTCGGGAATACCAATGTCCTGGTTCATCGTGACAGTTGGGGCGTGGGGATCAGTAAAACGGGCTATCTGTCCGAAGCTGGCCGTTGCCTCGTTATGCTGTTTGAACTGGATGGCAAGCCGTTGGTAACGGTGCTGCTTGATTCTCTGGGCACCCGTTCACCGATGGGGGATGCGGGCCGGATCAAACGATGGCTGACCACCGGCGCCGGTGGCAGTGTTGCTGCGGCCGCGCGTGCGTATGAGCGGAAAAAGAACGCAGCTTATGCCGCTTCGGATGGTGCATCCGTGAGCGTGAACTGACCTCTGGCGAATCGGGAACGCAGCGTATGATTGAGATATTCACCACCGGTGGCACCATCGACAAGGTGTATTTCGATGCCAACAGCGAGTTTGAGATTGGCGATAGTCTGATTGCGGAGCTGTTGGCGGAGTCCAACATCCATGACGGCTATACCCTGCACGGGTTACTGCGCAAGGACAGTCTGGAAATCACGGACGGCGACCGGGAGGTCATCAGAACCGCCGTCAGTCAGTGTAACGCCGAGCGCATACTGATCACCCACGGTACCGATACCATGCCGGAAACCGCCAGAGAGCTGCTGTCGGTGAAAGGGAAAACCATTGTGTTGTTTGGCGCCATGCAGCCGGCACGTATGCGCCGGAGTGACGCGGTTTTCAATATCGGCTATGCATGGGCGGCGGTCCAGCTATTGCCTCACGGGGTTTATATCGCCATGAACGGCGAGGTGTTCGAGGCAGGTTCCGTGCGCAAAAACCTGAAGGCCCAGCGCTTCGAACGCACCTGATCAGCCCAGGCTGTTCACTTCCTCCGTGGTTAGTTCCCGGTATTCTCCCGGCGCCAGTGAGTTGTCGAGTACGAGGGGGCCGACACGCCATCGGTGCAATCCCGTCACATGGTTACCCACCGCCGCCAGCATTCGTTTGACCTGGTGGTAACGCCCTTCCGACAACGTCAGGTCAATTTCCCCGGCATTGAGTAAATGGACATCGGCAGGTCTGGTTGGCCGCGACTCACCGTGCAGTAATACACCCTGTTGCAGTTGCGTGATGGCGAGGTCATCAATGGGTTCGGCGAGCGTCACCCGGTAGGTCTTGGGGCATTTCACCCGGGGCGATGTGATGCGGTGTGACCATTGGCCATCGGTGGTCAGCAGCAGGAGCCCGGTGGTGTCGGCGTCCAGCCGCCCGGCGATGTGGAGCCCGTGGCGGACATCTGCGGGCAGCAGGTCCAGCGCCGTGGGCTGCTGACTGTCGGTGGTGGCACTGATGACCCCGGCAGGCTTGTGCAGCATCAGGTACCGCTCTCCTGGCAGTGACAGCGGCTGGTCATCGAGGGAAACCCGGGTGTCTGCGGCCACCGGAGAAGCGGATTTGCGACAGATCTGCCCGTCCACCCGGATTCGGCCTGAACTGATGGTTTTTTTCGCATCGCGGCGCGACAGCGTGGTCGCGTTGGCAATGAAATAATCCAGGCGCATGCTCAGGTACACCCTTCTCCTGGCGGCGGCAGCGTTAGGCTGGCAAGGCACAGTACCTCCGCAGAACCCGTCATTCGCGACCAGAGCACGCCGAGGAGTTCCCCGCCAATCGCCGGACGCTCCAGCTGTGAACTGGGCTCTGGCTCAAGACTGTCGCCATGGTACTTGGCGAGTATGAAGGTGAAGGGATGCGCCCCGGGGATACCCAGGCGGATATCGGTGGCCGTGAGCTGGTCGCCGTCCATGTCGTAGTGCAGGAAACCACGCGTAAACCAGTCCAGTCGCTGGCCTTCTGGTAATGACGTGGCGGCCTTTGCCAGGCGGGGTTCGCGGGGAAAGTGTTCCACCGTAACGGGGCCGTCGCCATCCAGGAATCCGGTCACGATTTCCACCCGTTTTTCCTCACCCACAACGGTCACTCGCCACAGCACGGTATTGAAAGGCATCGGCTGAACCAGCCGTGGGGCCTCTTCCAGGCCTTCCTTGGCCAGCGTGGGGCCAACCCGTTCCTGGATGATTTGTTGCGCCGTTGCGCTCCACCCGAGATAAAGCGTTGAAAGGAGCAGGCCGGCCATGATGGCGCTGGTTTGTGGCCCGCGGATGAGGAACGCCGTGATGCCGATCAGTAACGGCAGGGTATAAAGCGGGTCGATGATGAAAATGCTGCTGATGGCCACAGGTGGCCCTATAGGCCAGAACAACTGGGTTCCGTAGGTGGTAAAGGCATCGAGCAGAGGGTGCGTCATAAGCACAAGCGCGGTGAGCGCAAACCAACGCCCGTAGCCGAGATGGGGGCGCCACTGATGGAGTGCAAAAGCCAGCAATACGGACAGCGGCAGCAGGACAAACAGCGAGTGGCTGAATCCGCGGTGCTGGGTAAAGTTGGCGACCGCCGTGCCGTAATCAATGATGACGTCCAGATCGGGAAGGGTGCCGAGAACGGCACCGACCAGCAGGGCTGAACGGCCAAGGGTTTTTCCGGCAACGGCACCGGCCAGCGAGGCGCCCAGTGCCGCCTGGGTAATCGAATCCATCGGGATAACACCTTGTCATTTAAGTCCGGCAGGTATTATGCGCGGAATCGGTTGTCGGATCACGCCCCAGATGGTCGGCAGATGGCTGTCAGGTATCACTCCCGGACGTTTCAGACGTCAGGTCTACCCCCAAGGCATTGAGAACCGTGTCGCCGGGATAGCCGTCGGCAACGAGGCCATTTTCTGACTGGTAGCCGCGAATAGCCGACCGCGTGTTGGGGCCAAGGATGCCGTCCGGTTTCCCGGTATCAAATCCCTGCTCGTTCAACGCTTTTTGCAGGGTAAGGATGTTGTTCCGTGACAACGCTGGCATATCCTCCGGTGGCGGGTTCTGCAGTTTACCGGCACCGGCGATGCGGTCCGCCAGATGTCCAACCGCGATAGCGTAGAATTCAGAGCGGTTCCAGCCCATGATCACATTAAAATTCTTGTAGGCCAGGAATGCAGGCCCCCGGTGCCCGGCCGGGACCACCAGCGCGGCTTCGATGGGCTCGTTCGCCAGTTTATTGCCGAAGGCGTCGGTTACGCCCAGGGTGCGCCATTTTTCCAGGGGTAGTCGGCGGCCGTCCGCCATGCTGTAATCGAACCCCTGGGGCAGAAGAACCTCCCGCCCCCAGCGGTAGTCGCCATCCCAGCCGAGATCCTGTAGAAAGTGGCCAGCTGACATCATCGCGTCCGGCAAGCTGTTCCACAGGTCGCGCTTGCCATCGCCGTCGCCATCCACCGCATGGCGCAGGAAGACGGTTGGCATGAACTGCACATGCCCCATGGCGCCTGCCCAGGAGCCCTCCATCTGCTCGGCGGGTATCGCGCCCTCGTCAATGATTCTCAGGGCTGCAATCAACTGTTCGGTAAAGAATTGGCTGCGCCGTTCGTCGCACGCCAGGGTGGCGAGGGAGCTGGGCACCGACATCTTGCCAAAGTAGGAACCGAAGTTGGTTTCCAGGCCCCAGAACGCCACGAGATAGGGGGCGGGCACGCCGGTTTTCCGGGTGACGCGTTCAAGCAGTGCTTCGTGTTGGTCCAGCAACTCCCGCCCGCGGCTTACCCGGTCGGAGTTGACCCTGCGGTTAAGGTAGTCCGCAAAGGTGGTGGTGAATTCGGGCTGGCGGCGGTCGAGCTCTATCACTCGCTCCAGGTATTCTGCGCCTGCCAGCACTTCGCCCGCCGTTTGTGATGACACACCCGCCTCGATGGCCTGGCTTTCCAGGTGTTCGATGCACTGGGGGAAACGGTTTTCCAGGTCGGCGTCAGCGGCCGCGGACACGGACGCACTGCTCAGGACGAACAATCCGCTGAGTGAAAGGTGTCGAATCGTCCGTTGGCTCTTTGATGTCCCTGTGAATATGCTCGGCACGCTAAACCTCGGTCTGGAGTGGATGTTTCTGGCTCATGGTAGCCTGTTTTTGTGGCCCTGAAACACTGTTGTTACCGGATTCCGGTGACAATTCTTTAACCTGGTGTTCCACACCGCATCGGATGTGTCGTCTTTTTGTAGTCCTGCTATTCCCCACCATCGGCTTGTTCTATAGTTTGCAGAACGATACGACAACTTTCTGAAAGACAAAAGGTCCGAAAATGGCAACGCTGAAGGCGCTGGTGGTGGATGACGCCAGCTTTGTGAGGGATCTGGTCAAGCGAACGGTGCGTCAGCGTTTTCCAGTGATTGACACCACGGATGCCCAGAACGGCCGCCGGGCGCAATCACTGATGTCGCGCACAACGTTTGATCTCATCCTCTGTGACTGGGAAATGCCGGAGATGTCGGGTCTGGAGCTGTTGCAGTGGATGCGCCAACAGCCACAGTATGAAAAAACGCCCTTCATCATGATCACCAGCCGTGGTGACAAGGATCATGTGGTTGAAGCCGTCAAGGGGGGAGTCTCTGAGTATCTGGGGAAACCCTTCAGCCCTGAGGGCCTGAGCAATAAGATCATCAAGGTGATGGGGCGCCGCCTCAAGGACGCCATGGATCGCGGCGGGAAGTCCATGGCCGGGCCGGCGGAAGCGTTTCGCGAATCCGCCAGCCTGCTGACCCAGAAGCGGGAAGCTGCTTCTCCGGCACCAGTCCGTGCCAGCAAGTCGTCCACGTCCTCTGCCTCCGGGTCGACAGCCAGGCCGCCAATGAGCGTGGCGTCGGTGCGTTTTTCAGACAGCACTCTGCGCTCAGTCGTCAAGGACATCACCCTCACGGAAGTGCGGGTGATCGCCAAGCGGGACCAGCAGTTTCCGGGCATCCTTGATCAGGCTGTGGTGGATATCGAAGTGTCCGAAGGGCAGGTAGCGCGGCTTAATGGTTACGTCCACCAGTTGCAGGCGGTGGACAAACGCCAGGACACGGATTTTGTGGGCGTGACCATCCGATTTGTGGACGAAGACCCGAAAAAGCTGGAAGACCTGTCCCGTTTTATCGCCCGTTTCCGCAGCGGCGGTTAGCCACGAAAGCTATCCCAATCAGGACGCGGTCTCAGGAAGCCTTTCCGCCAATCGTTCCCGGGGGAAGTGGCAGATGAATTCGCTGCCGTCGCCAATCCGGCTTCGAATTTCCAGGTTACCGTCATGGTTGAGCAATACATGCTTGACGATCGCCAGCCCCAGGCCGGTGCCACCGGTCTCCTTGTGTCGGCTGGGGTCGGCGCGATAGAACCGCTCGGTAAGCCGTGGGATATGAACCGGGTCTATACCGATACCGGTATCTTTCACTGACAGATGCCCGCCGTCGCGGTCTGTTTTCCAGATGATGGTGATGAGTCCACCGGCAGGTGTGTACTTCACGGCGTTGAAAATCAGGTTGGAGAAGGCGCTGCGCAGTTGGCTTTCGTCGCCCCTCAGCAGATGGCGATCGCCAATGCTGACGTTGAATTCGTGGCCCTGTTCGCCGCTGAGGGCCTTGGCGTCGTGGCAGATCTGCTGGATCATCGCCTGTAAATCCGTGACCGCATCGTTGATGGTTTGCTCGCCGGTTTCAATTCTGGACAGCAATATCAGGTCGGTAATCAACGCTTCCATGCGCGAGGACTGCTGCGCCATGGTGTTGATGGCGCGCCGCCATTTGGGCGGCAGGTCGTCGGCGTTGTCCACCAGGGTTTCCAGGTAGCCGCTGATCACCGTCAGGGGTGTTCTCATCTCATGGGAGACGTTGCCAACGAAATCCCGTCGCATCTGTTCAAGCTGGTACAGGCGGGTTACGTCCTTGGCCACAATCAGGCGGTCGTCGTCGCCAAACAGGCTGATCTGGATTTGCAGGTGAATGTGCGGTTTTGCGGGTGAGTTCAGTTCCAATGGTTCCCGGTAGTCGCGGGAGTCGAAGTAGGCCTTGAACGCGGGGTTGCGGATCAGGTTGTGAATAAACTGCCCGCGGTCCGAACTGCGACGAAAGCCCAGAAGATGCTCCGCTGAGCCGTTCCACCACTCCATGGCGCCCCGCGAGTCGGTCATGATCACACCATCCCGCATGGCGTTGGTGGACTCCTGGACCCGGTTGATTTGGGCGCGAAGTTTGTCCTGGGTGCGTAGGTGGTTCTGGTGAAGCCTGTGTAGGCCGTCGAAGATGTCGCCCCAGAGACCAACACTCTGAGGGGCTTCGTCACTGCCGCTGGGATTGCCGAGCCAATGGTACAGACGTTTGGCCTGGGCCAGAGTCCACCACAGGTAAGCCAGCAGCCCTGCCGTCAGCCCGTAGAGGGGCTCGCCAAAGAAAAGCCCGACGGCCGTGCAGGCTATCAGGAGCGTGATAATCCATCGCAGGTACTTTGACCAGTTGTGTTGCATTACAGCTGCCCCTGAATCAGTTCCGGGCCCTTTTCGGGGTAAAGGGCGCCGGTTGTGGTTATGCTGCTCTGGTTGAGAACCGGTAGCCGGTGCCACGCACTGTCTGGATCAGGTGATCATATTGGTCGCCAAGGGCTTTGCGCAAACGGCGTATGTGAACGTCGACGGTTCGCTCTTCAACATAGACGTTCCCACCCCACACCTGATCAAGCAGCTGGGAGCGAGTATAAACCCGTTCCTGGTGTGTCATGAAGAACTGCAGTAACCGATATTCCGTGGGGCCGATGTTCAGTGCGCCGGTTTCCGTGGTGACCCGGTGGCCGACCGGGTCCAGGGTCAGGCCATCCACTTCGATCGGAGTTTCCACGCCGGGCGGCGTGGTGCGGCGCAATACGGCTTTCAGCCTGGCCACCAGCTCCCTCGGCGAGAAGGGCTTGGTGATGTAGTCATCCGCACCCACTTCCAGGCCCTGGATCTTATTGTCTTCCTCGACCTTGGCCGTCAGCATGATGATGGGGATTTCAGCCGTTGCCTCTTCTTTTTTCAGGCGCCTGGCCAGTTCCACGCCGCTGGTGCCTGGCAGCATCCAGTCAAGGAGTATCAAGTCGGGCTGTTTGTCAACGATCAGGGCATGCGCTTCGCGGGCATCCGCTGCCTCAAGGTAGTCGTAGTCGGCCATTTCGAGGGCCACAGCGATCATTTCGCGGATGGGTGCCTCGTCATCGACGATCAGGACAGTTTTTCCAGTCATGAGCATTAACCTGTGTCATACCGAGTATTGTTGCTGCCTCATTACAACCGGGTAGTGTTACAAGTATATGACAGTAGCAGGCTGTGACTGGATTTGTTCGACTAACTGATGATCCGGTCAATCAACAGACCGGTGAAAACTGCAAAGCCCGCCCAGTTATTGTTGAGAAAGGCCTTGAAGCATCCGTCGCGTTCGCGGAAGCGGGCCAAGTGCTGCTGGAAGACAAACAGGCACGCCATGGCGACGAGCCCGAGGTAATAGAAAACGCCGAGCTCGGCCTGCTGTCCCACGAGGATGAGAATCAGCACCACCAGGGCCTGCAGGATTGCGATAACCGCCCGGTCGGCGTCTCCGAACAGAATGGCCGTGGATTTGATGCCAATCCGGATGTCGTCATCACGATCCACCATGGCGTACAGGGTGTCGTAGGCAACGGTCCAGAGCACGTTGGCGGTAAACAGCAGCCAGGCCAGTTTTGTGACCTCACCGGCCTCGGCGGCCCAGGCCATGGGAATGGCCCAGGAAAAGGCGGCCCCAAGAAACAGTTGCGGCAGATGGGTGTAACGCTTCATGAACGGGTAGATGAACGCCAGTACTGCACCCCCGAACGACAGATAGAGAGTCAGCGTGTTGGTGAACAGCACCACCATCAGGAAGGCTGTCACGCAGAGGCCCGCGAACAGGGCGACAGCTTCCCAGGCTTCAATGCGACCGGAGGTCAGTGGGCGGTCTTTGGTGCGTTTGACGTGTCGATCCACCTTGCGGTCGGCAAAATCGTTGATGGCGCAACCGGCAGCTCGCATCATGAATACGCCGAGGGTAAAGACGATAAAGTTGCCAACGCTGGGGAAGCCGTCTGCGGCCAGCCAAAGTGCCCAGTAGGTTGGCCATAGGAGGAGCAGGCTGCCGATGGGGCGATCGACTCGCAGCAGTCGGGCGTATTCTGCAAGGCGGGCCTGGATGTGATCTGGCACGGCATTGGGCAGCATAGGTCTGGTCCGTCCGGGATGATGTTGCTGAGGCTGAGCGGGGATTATAGCCAGCGGTGAGGTTCGGTTAAAAGAGCCGCTGCGTCAGGGGCAGAGCGTGGGCAGGAAATACTCGCCGACCAAGAGGCTATGATGACCGCTGAAAAAACGGGAGCGGCGGGCCGCCATGGGTTGATGGCGGTTAGCCCGATGGCAAAGACCGGTCTCGAACGGCCCCCGTTGCCACTGTGGGTTGCTGAACAGATAGGCGCCGAGAGGGCGGCGCCCCAGGTTGCGCAGGCGGCGTCCACGCCCTGAGAGGGTTGCCAATGGAATGATCGTACGGGCGAGCACCCAGGGGGTGTTGTCGCCGTTCAGGCAAACCTCGCGGATCCACGCATTCTGGCGCACCGGAATACCCAGGGTATGGGCCTCCTCCACAGTGGGGCGGGCAAAACCTTCCTGGAGGATATCCACGTGAAAGTGCTCGCGGCATCGGAGTTGAAGCGCCCGGGTCAGTGAGCCCTCCAGCGTCAGCCAGTGGCTGAGCGGCCCGTGGATGGCCGGGTTCTTCAGCGCAGCTGCTGAAAAAGAGCGGTACCAGTCCGTAGCGGGGGTGGAGATGGCGTTTTCACCCTCAAACATGCTGGGTGCGTACCGGTCAAAGTCCCTTGACGGCATAAATTCCCGGGGCGTTGCGCCAGTAACCTTTGTAATCCATGCCGTAGCCAAACAGGAAACGGTCCTCAACTTCCAGGCCGGTAAAGTCTGCCTTCAGGTTTGGCTTTGCCTTGCGATCGTGTTGTTTGTCGACCAATACGGCCGTCAGAACCTCGCTGGCGCCATGGGCGAGGCAGTAATCTGCAATGGCGCAGAGTGTCGTACCCTCGTCAAGGATGTCGTCAACGATCAGTACCGTGCGGCCATTCATATTGGCTTCCGGCTGCAGTTTCCACTCCAGGATGCCACCGGTGGTTTCCTGGCGGTAGCGAGTGGCGTGAAGGTACTCCGCCTGCACGGGAAACGTCAGCCTTGGCAGTAGGTGGCCGGTGAGGATAAGGCCGCCATTCATCACACAGAACAACAGCGGGTTGGTGTCCTTGAGGCGCCCGGTGATCTCTTCTGCAAGAGACTGGATGGCAGCCTGTACCTGCTGTTCGCTCACCAGGCAGTCGGCTTCGGCCATTACCTGATTCAGTTCGGCGACGGTGTCGGTCATAGCACTGGGGTCCTATCGTAAAACGGCCGATTATACCGGAGGTGGCACGCTGAAGGGAGGGGCGTTTCCCGGTTCGCCTGATGGAAATTCTGGCGATTGGCAGAAAACCCGTTGAATAGCCGTCGGCGACGGCATTGGTCAATGCCGCAGCGGTGGGTATGATGGTTTCCCAGTGTGAATGGTGCCAACTCGGTGCATGAAAGACTTGCGCGCATAATTGTCTGACAATTATCATCGCGCCCCAATGAGTTTCGGAGGAATGACATGAAGAAGTGGCAGTGCGTTGTCTGTGGATTTATTTACGATGAGGCGGAAGGCTGGCCGGAAGACGGTATTGAGCCCGGAACCGCCTGGGAAGACGTACCGGAAGATTGGGAGTGCCCGGACTGCGGCGTGGGTAAGGAAGACTTCGAGATGATTGAAATCGGCTGACACGCCGGTACCGCTGAACAGGTTTGGAGAGCAGTAATGAGCGCAGACGCCCCTATCGTGATTGTGGGTACCGGAATGTCAGGCTATTCGCTGGCTAAGGAAATCCGTAAGCAGGACAAGGACACACCAATCGTCATGGTAACGGCGGACGATGGCTATAGTTACTCCAAGCCCATGCTTTCCACTGGCTTTACCAAGGGCAAAGAGGCCGATGAACTGGCGCAGGCGTCGGCGGAGGCAATGGTGGAGCAACTGAACCTTCAGCTGCGTACTTACACCACCGTGACCGGCATTGATCCGGATGCCCACGAACTTGTGCTGGGGGACGAACGGCTAGGGTACAGCAAACTGGTGTTGGCCTGGGGTGCCGATGTGATTCGCCTGTCCATTGCCGGTGACGGCCATGAGCGTGTCTTTTCCATCAACGACCTGATGGACTACCGTGCTTTTCGCAAAGCTCTGAAGGGCAAGAAGCGGGTGGCCATCATGGGTGCGGGCCTGATCGGTTGTGAGTTTGCCAACGACCTTCGCAACGGCGATGTCGACGTGGATGTGATTGCTCCTTCTGATGCCCTGATGCCGGGACTTTTACCACCGGCCGCTGCGGCAGCGGTGCGCGATGGACTGGAAGGGTTGGGCGTCCGTTTTCATCTGGAAACGGTGGTGGAGCATATTGCCAATAGCGGGGATGGTGTTCGCCTGACCCTGGCCAATGGTGAGGAACTGGAGTCCGACCTGGTTATTTCCGCGGTCGGGCTGCGTCCACGCACGGAGCTGGCTGCAGCAGCGGGCCTGGAGACCCAGCGTGGCATTGTGGTCAACCGCGCCCTGGAGACATCGGTGCCCGACGTCTACGCACTGGGTGACTGCGCTGAAGTCGACGGTCACGTGCTGCTGTATGTGCTGCCGCTGATGGCGTGCGCCCGTGCGTTGGCAAAGACGCTGGTGAGTGAACGCACGGAAGTGAAGTACGGCACCATGCCGGTCATGGTAAAGACCCCCTGTTGCCCAACGGCGGTGTGTCCGCCCCCGGCGAATGCGTCGGGCAGCTGGGAAGTGGATGCGGACGGTCAGGACGTCCGTGCCCTGTTCAAGAGTGAGTCTGGCGAGGTTCTGGGCTTTGCGGTAACCGGTGGTTATGCGATGGAAAAGCAGGCCCTGTCGAAGGAAGTGCCTCCGATTCATGATTGATGGGCGATATCAGGATTGCGAAAATCCCCGGCTTGCGGTAGAAACTCATTCGTGAGCTAACGATATTGACAGGAGCTGGCATGCTTGAAGTAACCAGAAAACTGGTGGATCTGCTGGATCTTTCCCCCATCGGTGACGACCATTTCCAGGGGGACAGTGAAGATCTCGGCTTTCCCAATGTGTTTGGCGGCCAGGTTCTGGGGCAGGCGCTGATGGCCGCCAGCCGCACGGTGGAAGGTCGCCTGCCACACTCGCTCCATGCCTACTTCCTGCGCCCCGGCAATCACAGCATGCCCATTGACTACGAGGTTCAGCGGGTTCGGGACGGGGGCAGCTTTTCTGTCCGGCGTGTGATCGCGCGCCAGGGTGGCAAGGAGATCCTGACCGGCTCCATGTCGTTTCAGGTGGCCGAGGAAGGCTTCGAGCACCAGCTCGACATGCCCTCGGCGCCTGATCCGGAAAGCCTGAAATCCGAGCAGGAGTACGGCGAACTGCTGGCGCCTCATGTTCCTGAACATCTCCGTGATACTCTGACCCGGGATCGCCCCATCGAAATCCGGCCTGTAGACCCGGTCAACCCATTGAAGCCGGAACCGCGTCCGCCATACCGGCAGAGCTGGTTGCGTACCCAGGGGCACCTGCCGGATGACCCGGTGTTGCACCGTTGCCTGCTGACTTACGCATCAGACTTTTCTTTCCTGGGGACGTCACTGAACCCCCATGGCGTGTCGTTTATGAACAGGAAGATGCAGGTCGCAAGCCTGGATCATTCCATCTGGTTTCATCGTGAGTTCCGTATGGACGAGTGGTTGCTCTACGACAAGGACAGCCCCAGCGCTTCTGGCGGCCGCGGCTTTAATCGCGGCAACTTTTTCGACCGCCAGGGCCGGCTGGTGGCATCAACCACCCAGGAAGCCCTCATCCGTGAGCGGGGATAGGTCAGCGGAGATAGTTAGCCAAGCTTGCGGTTTCTTTCATGATGCTTGTAGTCGCCCAGCCAAACGATGATGTCGTCGAACGGCAGTGGTGGCGTCAGAATATAGCCCTGGATCATGTCGCAGCCCATCCTTTCCAACAGTTCCATCGTCTCTGCGCTTTCCACGCCCTCGGCCACAACGGCGTAACCCAGGCTGTGGCACATTTCGATCGTGGTCTGAACGATGACGCGGTCACCAGCCTGGGAAGCCAGGTCTGTAATCAGTGAGCGGTCGATCTTGATCTCGCTGGCGGGCAATCGCTTGATATACGACAGCGAAGAGTAGCCGGAGCCAAAGTCGTCAATGGACAGCGGGATACCTGTGGTGTGAAGGGAGTCGAGAGCGCGCAGTGAGTTGACCGGATCCTGCATCATTGAGGTCTCGGTGACTTCCAGGATGATGGTTCCGCGATGCGTGTGATGACTGCCCATCAGGCGCTGGACGTACAGCGGGAAGTCCGGTTCCCGCAGATTGTTGGGGGAGATGTTCACCGAGATATTGAGCGGGTAGCCGTTCTCCAGCAATTGCCCTCTCAGTGCCAGTGACTGTTCCAGTACCCAGCGTGTCAATGGTTTGATCAGTCCGGTCTGCTCGGCCAGGGCAATCAGCTCGTCGGCGGGTATGGGCTTTTTCCGGCCGGGCCAGCGAATCAGCGCTTCAAGGCCGACCACCTCCCTGGTTCTCAGTGACAGCTTTGGCTGCAGGTATAGGGAGAGTTCACCGTGTTGAAGGGCCTGTTGCAGTTCGGACACCAGGGTAAGGCGGTCCGCGCTGTAGGAGTCCCGCGACGGCTGATAATAGGCCAGCCCACGGTCTCGGGCGTCGTCCGAGCCCTGCGCAATAAAGGCGCGCCGGATCAGGGTATTGGTGTCGGTGGCGTGATCCGGGTAGATCGCCGAGCCAGTGTGGGGGGCCAGCGGCAATTGCATGCCCAGATAGTCCAGCGGTGCACGGATTTCCTCAAGGGCACGAACAATGGCACGGGGTGTTTCCGAAATAACATCTGCTTCCACGATAAACCCGAAGGTGGCCGACTCCAGTGAGGCCAGGTAGAAACTCTTCCGATCATTGGTCTCGACCGCACAGATGCCGGGCAGTTCGCTGACGATGCTGTTGAAACGCCGGGCGGCGAGCTCGAGCAGCCGGTCGGTGTTGCGATGCCCCAGGGTTTTGGTGATGGCTGGAAGGTTGCTTAGGTGGATCACCGCAATGGAGAGGCGCTTTTCCGGCTCTCGGTTGATCAGTTCGTTGATGGTCATTTCCAGGCAGGCGCGATTGGGCAACCCCGTTAGCGGGTTGTGGAGGGCCTGTTCGATCAGTCGCAGCTCTGCCGAGCGCCGTGCCGCCATGGCGGTGATCTCTGCTTCGCGGGCGCGAACCTTGTCTTCGCGTTCCTGGTAGAGCCGGGCGGCCAGGGCGATGGTCAGCAGGACGGCTTCGAGCGCGGAGCCGATTTCGATGCCGTAGGCCGTCACGAAGCTGTTGGGCACGAAGCCGTATTTATTGGCTGCGGTGATGGCGCTGCCCAGGGTGAGCAGGCCCCAGGCTATGGTGTAGTAGCCGGCTTGGGGGTTGCCCCGAATCCATTGTATCGGCCCCATAACGGTCAACAGCAGGCAGCTGGGGATTGCCAGGGCAACCGTGAGCCGGCTGGCAACGCTGTAGTCGGTAACGAACGTTGCCACCGCCACCACGACGTTCACCAACACCATATACCACACCAGCTTGTCCATGCGCGGGCTGGTGACGCGCAGGTTGAGGAAGGCACGTGAGAACAACAGGGTGAATATTAATGCCACCGGCACGGTGAGAACCATGGTCTGGTTGTGCAGCCAGGGCGACTCTGGCCAGAGCAATTGGTAGGTGCTGCCATTCAGGCTGCCAATAAACATCAGATAGCTGAGGGTGGAGAGCACGTACAGCAGGTACATGCGCTCTCTCAGTGCCAGGAAGATAAACAGATTGAAAAAGATCACCATGATCAGGATGCCGTAATAGATCGCGTGCATCTGGTCTTCGATGGACGTGGCTTCGAAGTAGGTTCGAGGGTCCCACAGTCTGATGGGGATCTGCATGGCGCCCTGAGTCCGAACACGCAAAAACACCTGGTAATCGCTTAGCGGATCGGTTTCGAAGGAAAACAGAAAGTTGCGGTGTTGAATCTGGCGCTGCGCAAAGGGAAGGTGGTCGCCCGTTGAGATGCGTTGCCTGACGACGCCATTCTCTATCAGGTAGAAGGTGATATCGTCGAGCTGGGGGTAGCGTATCTCCAGTAGCTTACGGTCACTGGGTATGGCGGATACAGGAACGCGGAGCCACACGGTGTCGCGAATGTAGCCGAAGTTGGGGCTTTCGCCTTCCAGTGACTGCCATCGGTCGGAAGCAAGGGCTTCCCTGAGATCCATCTGTTCCGAAGGTGCCACCCGAATATAGTCCATATCCGGTTCTGCAAAGCCGGGCGAAGCCGCGTTTGCCTGGGTTCCGAAAGCCATCATGATCAATGCGCCCGCCAGGGCGAAAAACTGAGCAATATGGCGCACGTAGTACCGATCTTGTTGTGATTGTCTGGCTCAGTATGGCGTTATCTGCCGGGGGGCTCAAGGCTGATAATGCCGGTTTTCGAACGTCACTTGTGTCAGGTGTTACAGCTGTTCAAGCCACTCCCGTACCCAGGGAACGGCTTCCATCTCCGGCTCGGTGGTTTCCAGGGCATCAATCCTCAAGGTATCCCCCACTTTCCGGGCTGAAGTTTCGTATAAAGCCTCTTCCATCAGCTCACCGGCACCACAAAAGGTGTCACCGTAGGAGCTGTCGCCAAGCACAATTACGCCAAACGGACGCGCGGGTTGTTGGGGCAGTTGCTCGCGCAGCCGCAAATAAAACGGTAGCAGGTTGGGGGGTAGCTCTCCCTGGCCGGTGGTTGATGTACACACCAAAAGCGGTTCGTCGTTCCCGGTGATGTCCTCCAGGTCGGGCTCCTCAAGGATCGTGATCCGATGCCCTTCCGGTTCCAGGGTTTTCTTCAAGGTACGTGCTGTCAGCAGGGCGCCACCATAAACGCTGCCGACCAGAATCCGGATTGAAGCCATGAATGGTCCTGTTGATTCGTAACGACAACCGTCCTTTGACGGCTGTCTGCGTTGGGGCCCGATCATAGCCGGTGATGCGGTAACGCTCAAGATCCGGCTCCGGAAGGGCTGGTTTCCCTGGGGGAGGTTCGTACTCTGGGAGCAACGCGATTGCGCCCGTCTTCCTTGGCGCTGTATAGGTGGACGTCAGCCTGTTTCAGTAATTCATCCACTGAGCCGGTCTTGGCAATGGAGCAGATGCCGGCGCTGATGGTGACGGGCATGCGCTGGCCGGTAAAGGAGAACTCGGCACTGGCGACCTCGGAGCGTAGCCGTTCTGCGAGAGTGAGAGCCTGTAGCAGTGACGTGTCCGGCAACAGGATCAGGAACTCCTCTCCGCCCCAGCGTGCGGCCACATCCGTTTGGCGGATAACGGTTTGCATCAATTCCGAGAAGGCCCGCAGTACGTGGTCACCGGCGTCGTGTCCGTAGTCGTCGTTGATACGCTTGAAGAGATCCAGGTCGATGAGAACGATGGAGAAATGGTGGCCGGAACGCCGGTACCTTGAATACTCCTCGTTCAGCCGATGCTGCATGTCCCTGCGGTTGGACAGGCCCGTCAGTTCGTCAGTACGGGCTGCATGTTGGTGGGTGCGGGCCATATCCATCAACTCATTGCGTGCCTTCAGGCGACTGGCTTCCAGCACGAAACAGAAGATGGATTCGAACGTCAGCGTGGCGAAAAAACGGATCTTGAAGTCTGTGCTGTATTCGGCGGTCACCAACGGTAGTTCAGGGAACTGGAAAACCACAACCGCCAGCAGGCAGCAGAATAACAATACCGCTGTGCCGGTTTTCAGATCGGTCAGGTAAAACAGCAGCGGCGGGAACACGTAGAACCAGAGTGGGCCGGTGTTGCTCTCGCCACCGGTGATGATCAGGTATCCGAACAGCAGGCCGACAATGGAGATCATGCCAGCCTTCTGATGGCGGCGGTTGCGGGAACGGGCAAAGGACAGCATGTTCATTGCCACCAGTCCCGCAAAGAACCAGAGCGAGAAGGCGTGGTGAGTGTGGGTTGCAAACCACGCCTTGGCGCCAATGCCCAGCAGGAAGAGGATGGCCATGGCTGACAGACCGGTCAGCAGGCGGGAGACGCGTTCCTCCTCGCCTTCGTCGGCTACTTGTTGGCTGGTATCGGGGAGTCTGGTCATGACACTTTTTGTTGTTGTCGATTTGTTGTTGGTGCTTTGTCCAGACTGCGTGAGCCGGGATAGTGAATCAGATTAGTCGAAGCGGGAAATCTGTACAGCGACTTTGGTCAAGCAATTACCATTATGACCGTTATGTTTCAATTTCATGGCAAAAAATTTATAGTTGCCGCCGTAAGTACTGTGAAACTGTAGCTTCCCGTATCCTCCCTGTTGCGAGACCTGACGTATTATGGCCGGCAAAAACGGATTCCTCGATACTCTCCTGACCAGCCCATCGACCGAGCGTTATCGCGTTGGCTTCAGCTTCCTGTTCCTGCTCTGCATATTTATAGCCGTGGGACAGATCAGCGACGGCATGCCCAACAACATGCTGCTGATGGCAGCTGCGGTCATCGGTGGCTACATGGCCATCAATATCGGCGCGAATGACGTCGCCAACAACGTCGGCCCGGCGGTGGGGTCCGGGGCGCTGTCGCTGGGTGGCGCGGTTCTGATCGCCGCCGTGTTTGAGGCCGGCGGTGCCATCATCGCCGGTGGTGACGTGGTTTCGACCATTAAAGGGGGCATTATTGCCGCTGAAAGGCTCGATGATGTCAGCGCCTTCGTGTGGCTGATGACAGCCGCACTTCTTGCCGGCGCCCTGTGGCTGAACCTGGCCACCTGGATGGGTGCTCCGGTGTCCACTACCCACTCCATTGTCGGGGGCGTTCTTGGGGCCGGAATTGCCGCCGGCGGCTGGGGCATTGCCGACTGGGCCGTCATGGCCAAAATTGTCGCCAGTTGGGTGATTTCCCCCGTAATGGGTGGCGTGCTGGCGGCGCTGTTCCTGTATGCCATCAAGAAGACCGTGCTGTATCGCAAGAACGTGGTGCCGGCGGCAAGAATCTTCGTGCCCTGGCTGGTGGCGATCATGGCCTGGGCCTTTGGCACCTATTTGATGGTGAAGGGGGTCAAGAAGGTCGTTGAAGTAGACTTCCTGGGGGCCTCTCTGGTTGGTCTGGGGCTCGCCGCAGTCATTTTCTTCCTGATGCGGGTTCTGGTCGGCCGCCGTGCCGCAACCATGGAAAACAGCTCTGCCGGAGTGAATACCCTGTTTACCTGGCCGCTTATATTTGCCGCGGCATTACTCAGTTTCGCCCATGGGGCGAACGATGTGGCCAATGCCATCGGCCCGCTGGCGGCCATTAACGATGCACTGTCGGCTGGTGCAGTGGTCACCGCAGCGTCCATTCCTTTGTGGGTAATGCTGGTTGGTGCCCTTGGTCTGGCCGTTGGTCTGATGCTGTTCGGCCCACGCCTGATCAAGACCGTGGGGACTGAGATCACTGAACTGGATAAAACCCGGGCGTTCTGTATCGCCCTGTCGGCGGCGCTTACCGTCATCATCGCCTCCCAGTTGGGGCTCCCGGTCAGTTCCACCCACATTGCCATCGGTGGTGTGTTTGGTGTTGGTTTCCTGAGGGAGTATCTGAAGTCAAACTACGCCACCCAGCTCCACAACATCATGGACAGCCATGAGGAAGAGGAGCGTGAGCGTCTGCGCCCGTTCCTGGAAGATTTCCGTAACGCCTCGGTTGAGCAGATGGAAAACCTGCTCCAACAGGCCAAGAAAAAGAAACAGGTACCGCTCTCCAAGAAGGAGCGCAAACGCCTTAAAAAGATCTACCGCGAGGAGATGGTCAAGCGTTCGCACCTGACTCGTATCGTTGCTGCCTGGATCATTACGGTGCCCGCGTCGGCCTGCATGGCGGCCGTTCTGTTCTTCACCCTGCGCGGGCTGATGCTGTAAGGGATTGTCGCGCTGGTTGTCAGGTGCCTGTTTGGCCCATACTATTCTTCAATACGGGAGGCGTTTGCCTCCCAATAAGTTGCCACTCTGTCCGGGGATTGATTCATGAGTTCAGCAGAAGAAAGCCGTCAGGCGAAGGTCATTGACGAGCTCAGGGTGTTTATCAAGAAGGTCCTCAGTGATCCGACCATTGCGGTGAAATCGGTGGAAATTGCCCGCAAATATCGCAATCAGCCCAATGCCAATGAGTTGATTGCCCGTGAGATCAGCGCCAACACAACGATCCGTATTCCGGAGAGCTGGAGTCGGGCGGATCACATGTTTCTCGATATCCTGGACGAAGTCCTGGATGACGAAGAGGCGCTTTACTGATCTTTGTCAGGCCTGCCGAACGCCGGGCTGATGCTGCTTCAACACGGCATCGGCCATCTGGTCCAGGATGGTGATTTCGTCCTGGATGCCCTCGTCCGATGACAAATCCCGCTGTTCCTTCAGTATGTCCGCGAGGATTTCTTTCGTGGTCAACGGGTTGGCCAATACCACCCGGAACACGATGCAGGGGAAGTGATAATAACGCGACGGTTCGAGCCGGGTACGGGAAACGAAGGCTTTACCCCGTTCACGTTGGGTTTTCTGAATGAACTTGGTGATGCGGTTCAGGCAGGTGTTGAGTCGTTCGGCCTGTAGCGAGTCCGCGATTGCCAGTGCCTGCTGCACTTTCTCCGGGCAATAGCGATAAGTCAGGATATTGAGCTCTGGTTTGGTGATGAGCTCGAAATCCGTTTCTGCGTTGATCATTTCCGCAAAGGTTTGTGCCTTGTCGATGCCCTGGTCGATGAGGATCTCATAGCCTTCCCGCGCCAGGATTCTCAACCCCGACTGGATCAGCATTGACATGCCCGGCCGCGAACCTTCCAGGGTGGTACTACCCAGATCCCGCGAGCCTTTACGGATAATGTACTGGGCGTGATGCTCGACAGCGCTTGCCAGGCCCGGGTCGCGGAACACCACCAGCCCAGCCCCCATGGGAACATAGAGTTGCTTGTGGGCGTCGAAGGTCACCGAGTCGGCCTTTTCGATGCCCCTGAGCAGGTGCCTGTGGGTGCGGGAAAACAGTGTCGGCCCACCCCAGGCCGCGTCCACATGAAAATGGGCGTTGAACTCCCGGGCGATGTCTGCCATGGCGTCCAGCGGGTCGACGTTGCCGGTCTCGGTGGTGCCGGCAATGCCGCAGATGGCCATGACCCGGATTTTCTGGCGGTGCAACTCCAGGCATTTCTCCCGCAGTGCATCGGTGTTGATGCGGTTGTCGTCATCGGTGTCGACAGGCACCAGGAAGTCCCGGCCCAGACCCAGTACATCGGCGGCTTTGCGCAGTGAGTAGTGGCCGCGGCGGGAGACCAGAATGGCGGCACCCTCGCAGCCGTAATAGCGTAGTGCCCGGAACAGGCCTTCCTGATGGATACCGCGGAAGCTGCCTTCGGCGGGGAACGCGTTGTTGCGTGCCACCCAGAGTGCGGTCAGGTTGGCCACGGTGCCGCCGGAGCACATGGCACCGAGGGCGTAGCGGGGATCGTGCATCCACTTGCGGTAGAAGGCACCGTCCTGCTCATACACCAGCCGGTGGATCATGCCCAGTACCTGGCGTTCCATGGGCGTGAAGGCCTTGGAGGTTTCGGTTTTAACCAGGTTCTGGTTGAGGGCAATCATGATCTTGGACAGCGGCAGCATGAAATAGGGCAGTGCCGAGGTCATGTGGCCGATAAAGCTGGGAGACGCCGTGTGTACCGAGTTGGCCACCAGCTTGTCGAGCAGGAATTGGGCCTGTTCGGAGACGAAGATGGGCTTTTCCGGAATGGCGTAGTCCGAGAAGTCTTTCTCGACTTCGGAAAGATCCCGCTCGACCGCAACGATGTGTTCCTGGAGGAATCCGGCAAGGTTGCGGGATATGTTCTGGTCAATCCTGCTCAAGGTGGATTCAGGCGCCTCGGGCACGGTGAATACACGATACATGGCCTCTACCGAGGCCTGGGCGGATTTTTTCTTTCCGGTCATAGGTGCCACACACTATCAGTGGTCATTCGCAAAGCCTGTCCCGGGCGTTCCGTTCTCCCTGAGGGGGCGTAGTATACGGTGTCGTGAAACCATACGCTACAGCATGGGCCCTGCATGGCGGGAGGGTCAAAGTATCTCTCGGTGTACGTCCAGTATGGCAGCGTCGATGCGTTCCTGTATGGCTTTTTCGATCTGGTCGAGGCGCTGGGCGATCTGTTGCGATGAGCCTCCGAGGGCGGCGATGGTCCAGGTGGCGCAGTCGAGGGCGTCCTGGTCGGCGGTTTCGGCGACGGCCAGGTCGGGTTCTTTGCCCCAGACGGCTTTCAGGGCGGTGAAGACTTTGCGTTTGGCTTTGAGGTCTTCGCAGCCGTAGAGCTGGAAGTGCAGGGTCAGGATGCCCACGTGGGGCGTGATGACTGTTTGCTGGGGCGTATTGCCCTCTTTTAGCAGCCTTCTTAGAGCTTCAGACATAGGTGTTCCGATTTTGGTGCTGGAACTGGAGGCGATGGGCTTTCCAAAACACGCTCCTGCGGCACGTCCATGTGACGCTTGGGCTTCGCCATCCATGGCTCCGCACAGTTTTGGAAAGCCCATCGCCTCCAGTCCGCGAACCTTTCAGGTGGAGTCCGCTTCGCCAGACAGTATGTATTGTCCAGCAGTCTGTTTTCTAGCCTACTACAGGCGTCGCCCGTTTGATAATGGCGGCCGGGTCGGTGCCGGAGGGCAGGTTGCCGTAGTTCAGGCCGCCATTGTGTTCCAGGCGGGAGGCGCAGAAGGCGTCGGCGACCGCAGGGTCGGAGTTTCTCAGCAGCAGTGACGACTGCATCAACAGGGCCAGGCGATCCACCAGGTTGCGGGCGCGGTATTCGAAGTCGCTGATGTCGGCGAAGTCGTTCTGCAACTGGGCGAGGAAGCGGTCGAAGCGGGCGTCGGCGCCGCGGGCTTCGGCGGCTTCGCTGAAGAAGGCGTCGAGGGTGTCTGGTTCTTTCTGCAGTGCGCGCAGGGTGTCCAGGCACTGGACGTTGCCGCTGCCTTCCCAGATGGCGTTGACTGGGGATTCCCGCAGCAGTCGGGGCATGATGCAGTCTTCCATCACGCCGCTGCCGCCGATGCATTCCATGGCTTCGTAGGCGTGGTTGGGGGTGCGTTTGCAGATCCAGTACTTGCCAACCGGAGTGGCCAGTCGTGCCAGCAGGCGCTCGTGCTCCAGATGTTGGCTGTCCAGGGATTTGGCGATTCGCATGGTGTAGGCCAGGGCGGCTTCGCTTTCCAGTGCAAGATCGGCGAGGACGTTCTGCATCAGCGGCTGTTCGCTGAGTCGCCCACCGAAGGCGCTGCGGTGGCGGCAATGGTGGGACGCCTGGGCCAGTGCCTGGCGCATGCCGGCGGAGCTGCCGATCATGCAGTCGAAGCGGGTCATGGCGACCATTTCAATGATCGTCGGTACACCTCTGCCTTCCTCGCCCACCATCCACGCCAGGGCGCCGCGCAGTTCCGCTTCGCTGGAGGCGTTGGCGACATTGCCCATCTTGTTTTTCAGGCGCTGGATTTGCCAGGGGTTTTTGCTGCCGTCCGGGCGCCAGCGTGGCATCAGGAAGCAGGACAGGCCGCTTCTGGTCTGGGCCAGCACCAGGAAGGCGTCGCACATGGGGGCAGATACAAACCATTTGTGGCCGACCAGTTCATAGGCCTGCCCCGGGCCTTCTGCACCGATGGCGTAAGCACGAGTCGTGTTGGCCCGGACGTCGCTGCCACCCTGTTTTTCCGTCATTGCCATGCCGATGGTGACGGATTGTTTTTCGCTGTCCGGCAGGTTTCGGGGGTCGTAGCTATTGGCGAGGATTTTGTTTTCCCAGGCCGCGGCCAGTTCCGGTTGTTTGCGGATTGATGGAACGGCGGCAAAGGTCATGGTAATGGGGCAGCAGTGGGCGGCCTCAATTTGGGAGTGCATGTAGTACTTGGCCGTTCTCGCGACATGGGCGCCTGTGCCGGGATTGGTCCACGGGCTGCTGTGGAGGCCGTTTTCCATCGCTGTGGACATCAGTTGGTGGTAGGCGGGGTGGAAGTCCACCTGATCCGTGCGATGGCCAAAGCGATCATGGGTATTGAACGCCGGTTTGTTCTCGTTGGCATGGAAGCCGAGCGCGATGGTGTCCGCCGCGCCGGCGAAAGCACCAAACTGCTTAAGGTCGCTGGTCGCTGCTGCGGCGCCCTCCCGGGCGACCGCCTCCTGCAGGGCCTTGTCCTGTTCGAAGAGGTTGTAATCCTCCAGAGCAGGTGGCTGATTGAAGACCTCGTGGGTAACCGCCAGGTAGCGGTCGTCACTGGAGGGGGTTGCGGTTTCCTGCTGCAGGGGCTGGCGGGCCTTCATGTTTATCTCCTGGTGCCAGTCAACCCCTGCATGCAAAAGCAAATGATGGAGTTGACCAGCGGATCGTGGTCGTTGGTCTCTGCCTGCTCCGTGGTATCAGCCTGTGCCGGGGACAGAGGCCCCACAAGGCTTTCGGCGATGGCACCTACAAGGCAGGTACTGCTTTGCCTGGCATCCTGATCCGGGAGGCAGCCCTCCTTGATGCCGTCCCGGATGGCCTGCTCGAAAAGTTGAGCGTAGGCGCGGCGGAACTTGAGGCGCTCTTCCTCAACTTTCGGGTCTACCGGCTCTGCGATCAGCGACCAGGCCATCACCGGACCTCTCAGGGCTCTCTCCGCAAACTGGCGAAGGGCCACTTCCAGACGGGAAACGGCGTTATCTTCGGCGGCCAGTGCCTCAGCGACTTTGTCGACTTCCCGTTGTGTCGCAATCCTGAAGATCTCTGCAAACAGGTCTTCTTTGGACTCAAAGTGTCGGTAGATGGTTCCCGTAGCAACGCCGGCGCACGCTGCGATGCGCGTTATCTGGGCGCTGCGGAAGCCGCCGTCGGCAACGCATCCGTATGTGCATTCGATAATGCGCTTACGGGCCTCTGCCTTGCGATTGCGCATCTTTTCCGTTTCCCGATATGCCATGCGGGTTCCTTATAAGTAGTGAATCATTATTCATTCTTTGTGTCAATCAATAGACCAGTATAGCTTGGTTCATATTATTCTTTAAAAACAATATCGTGGAGTTGCTTACAAAAATTTACAAAAAAACCGTTGTCAGTAAATAGCGTTGCAACTGAAAGCGGATTATAAAGACGCCAAGGCAGGTAGTAAGACGCATCCGCCGAGATGGGGCGGCCGTGCCATAACAGGCTTGGCGCGCTCGTTGTACTGTTTTCGTTGATGGAGAAAATCATGAGTGAATTCGACGAAAGCAATCTGGAGCAATCCGGTAGCTGGACACATGACAGCGACGATACACATTCCATTGCCGGCCGTGCGCGAATCCGCGCTCAGCTTCAGCAGGATATTGAATCGTTTCTGAGCCAGGGCGGCAGAATTCAGGAAGTGGATACAGCATTCCGTTCGGACCCTTCCCGCAAGGTGGATGTCGGTTTCAATAATCGCTCCCTCTGAATTCATGAAGCCGCAGCCTCTGAGGCTGCGGCCTGTTTGCGTTCGTGGCTTACGGTTGTTTTGACGCCGGTCTCACCGCTGTATCCCGTATTCCTCTATGCTGCGTTCTGCAGGATAGCGTGTTCCGTGCACCATGACCGTTACTCACCCCACATTCGACCCTTAAACAGGCCGCGTTCATGAGAGGATTCCTTCGTTTTGCAACCACGGCGCTCGTCGTCATGGCGCTGATCGCGGCAGGCATGGTCATTTTCTTTGGTGATACCCCGACCCCCGCCCAGGAGACAGTTGATACAACCGCCGATACAGAAAGCAGCGTTGTGCCAATGTTGGATTCCACGTCAGGACGTGGAGTGCCTTCAACACTGGTCGGCGAAACCGCGGTTGCGGTGCCGGATACAATGCCAGCGTCGTTGGCGGGAACCAGCGTGCCCGGTGGCTGGGCCGAAACCGATGCTAATGGCTCCCTGGTCCCCACGCCGCAGTTGCGCCAGTTGTTTGAATATTACCTGGCGGCTCTGGGCGAGGAGACGTTACCCCAACTGGTTGCCCGGATAGAGCAGGCGTTGGCCCGGCTTGAAGAGCCGGCCCGATCGGAAGCTCTCGACACTTTGGGGGACTATCTGGACTACAAGCTGGCGTTGGGCGACCTGGAAGCCACTTATGGTCATGACGCCACGACGAATGCAGAGGACATGCAACGGCGAATGGCAGAAATACGCGCCCTGCGACGCACCTGGATGGATGCGCAAACCGCCGACGCCTTTTTTGCAACGGACGAGGCCGTAGACCAGTTCCAGGTTGAGCAACTGCGTATCCGAACCGATCCGTCTCTGTCTGAAAAGGAGCGGGAGCAGGCGCTGGCAGAAGCCGAGAAGGCGCTCCCGGAACCGCTTCGTCAGGCACGCCGGGAAACCCGCAAATTCGCCGACTATCAGCGTGCGCAGTCGGAATTCGCGGATGATCCCGACGCCTTGCGCGCCTGGAGGGAGGAACGCTTTGGTGCCGAGGCTGCCCGTGAGCTGGAGAAGGTGGAAGCTGAACAAAAGGTATGGGAAGCCAAGTGGCAGGCCTATAGCCAGGACCTGGCGGAGCTTGACGACATGGGGCTTGCCGGCCCGGAGCGCAAAGCCGCCATTGACGCGCTCAGGGATGATTATTTCGAGGGCGCTGAAAAGCTGCGTGCCGAGGCCCTGGATTCCATCCGGTAACAGTCCTTTCATCTGAACGTAGTAGCCTGATGGTGTGGCTCGGCTGTAGGCCCTGCCACCGCCGCTTATGGGCGTGTATGATGGGGCGGTAGCCCCATTTTCCACAGGAGGTATTCCGTGAGCTTTTCGGCCAATCGCATGTTCCCAGCCACTCGTCTGCGTCGTAACCGGGTTGACGGTTTTTCCCGGCGTCTGGTTCGGGAGAATCAGCTCAGTGCCGACAACCTGATTTTTCCGGTGTTCGTACTGGAAGGCGAGGGTCAGCGGGAGGCGGTACCCTCCATGCCCGGCGTCGAGCGCCTGAGCGTTGATCTTCTGGTGGAACAGGCGGCGGAACTGGTGGCGCTTGGGATTCCGGCCGTGGCGCTGTTTCCCGTGGTGCCTGCGGAGCACAAGAACCTGTCCGGATCTGGCGCGTGGGATTCCGATGGTCTGGCCCAGCGTGCGGTGCGTGCGCTGAAGGACGCCTACCCTGAGTTGGGTGTTATTACCGATGTGGCACTGGACCCATTCACCACCCATGGCCAGGACGGCATTATCGACAACGACGGCTATGTGCTGAACGACGTGACCGTGGAAGCGCTGGTTAATCAGGCGTTGTCCCATGCCGACGCGGGTGCGGATATTGTGGCGCCGTCCGACATGATGGACGGCCGGGTCGCTGCCATCCGCGACGCCCTGGAGTCCGCTGGCTATGTGAACACGCGTATTCTGGCCTACTCTGCCAAGTATGCTTCCAGTTATTACGGGCCGTTCCGCGATGCGGTCGGCTCAGCGGGCAACCTGGGCAAGGGCAACAAGGCCACCTATCAGATGGACCCGGCCAATAGTGATGAGGCGCTCCAGGAAGTGGCGATGGACATCGCCGAGGGGGCCGACATGGTGATGATCAAACCCGGCATGCCGTATCTGGATATCGTTCACCGGGTAAAACAGGAACTGCAGGTGCCAACGTTCGTCTATCAGGTCAGTGGCGAGTACGCCATGCACATGGCCGCTGCCGAGAACGGATGGCTGGATGGCGACGCCGTGATGATGGAGAGTCTGATGGCCATGCGCCGTGCCGGTGCAGACGCCATCCTTACCTATTTTGCCGTCAGGGCTGCACGGCTGATGCGTGATAACCGCACCTGACAGGTTACAGTCAACAGCAGGGTGCCTTAAGGCCTCTGATAAATGGAAGCAGTAAGCAATGACTACTGAATCTGCAAACAAGCTAAAGGCTGTCGATGTTCCGGACGTGCCGGCTCCCGTGGAAGCACCATCCCCCGGCGTGGAAGTTGATGTCGCCGCCCAGGAAAATTATTTCAACCGCGAACTGAGCCAGCTTCAGTTCAACTACCGGGTGCTCAAACAGGCTCTGGATACCACGCATCCGTTGATTAACCGGCTGATGTTCTGCTGCATTTTCAGCAGCAACATGGACGAGTTCTTCGAGATCCGGGTGGCGGGCCTGCGCCAGCAGATCAAGTATGGCCGTGAAACCCTGGGCTCCGACGGCATGATGCCGGAGCAGGTGTTGGGCGAAATCAGCCGGGTGGCCCATGAGTACATCCGGGAACAGTACGACATCCTGAACAACGTGCTGATCCCCGAGATGGAGCAGGAAAACATTCACTTCGTCCGGCGTCGTGAATGGACGGAAGCTCAGGCCGACTGGGTGCGCCGTTACTTCGAAGAGGAAATCCTGCCGGTGGTCAGCCCCATCGGGCTGGACCCTTCCCACCCGTTCCCGCGCCTGGTCAACAAAAGCCTGAACTTCATTGTTGAGCTGGACGGTAAGGATGCCTTCGGTCGCGAAACCGGGATGGCCATCGTGCCTGCGCCACGTTCGCTGCCGCGTCTGGTCCGGCTTCCGGATGACGTTTGTAACGGTGGCGACAACCTGGTGTTCCTGTCCTCCATGATTCACGCCCATGCCGATGAGCTCTTCCCAGGCATGGAGGTGAAAGGCTGCTATCAGTTCCGCCTGACCCGCAACGCCGACCTTGAACTGGAAGACGACCTTGAAGATCTGGCCTCCGCCCTGCGCGGCGAGTTGCTGAGCCGGCGCTTCGGTGACGGCGTGCGGCTGGAAGTGGCGGACAACTGCCCGGAAGAACTGGTGCATTTTCTGCTGCGCGAGTTTGGACTGACGGATCGTGACCTTTATCAGGTTCACGGCCCGGTCAACCTGACACGTTTGATGGCCGTCGGTGGGCTGGTGGATCGCCAGGACCTCACCTATTCGGGTTTTTCGCCGTCGATTCCCAGGCAGATCCGTGCCAAGGAATCCATGTTCGATGCCATCCGCAAGCGCCCGCTGCTGTTGCTGCATCCCTATGAAAACTTCAGTCCCGTGACCGACCTGTTGCGGCAGGCTGCAAAAGACCCACAGGTCCTGGCTATCCGTCAGACCCTGTATCGCACCGGTGCCGACTCGGAAATTGTCGAAGCGCTGATGGATGCAGCCCGGCGTGGCAAGGAGGTGACTGCGATCATCGAACTGCGGGCCCGGTTCAGCGAGGCGGAAAACCTGGAGCTGGCCAGCCGGCTGCAGGAAGCGGGTGTGATCGTGGTCTACGGGGTGGTGGGTTACAAGACCCACGCCAAGATGATCCTGATCGTGCGCCGTGAGGAAGGAAAACTGAGGCGTTACGTACACCTGGGTACCGGGAACTACCATGCCGGTAACGCCCGCCTGTATACCGATTACAGCTACATGACCAGCGACGAATCCATCGGTGATGACGTCAACAAGCTGTTCCAACAGCTGACGGGCATGGGCAAGGCCTTGAAAATAAAGAAACTGTTTCACTCACCCTTCACACTCCATACCCGTCTTCTGGGCCTGGTGGACCGTGAAGCGGAACTGGGGCCCAAAGGCCGGATTATTTTCAAGTTTAACGCCCTCACTGAGCGAGAGTTGATCAAGGCGTTGTATCGTGCGTCCCAGGCAGGCGTGAAAATCGACCTGATCATCCGCGGTATCTGCTGCCTGAGGCCGGAAGTGCCGGGGCTGTCGGACAACATCCGGGTGCGCTCCATCATTGGCCGTTTCCTCGAGCACACCCGGGTTTACTATTTCGGCAACAACGGCCGGCCGGAAGTCTATGGGTCCAGCGCCGACGGCATGGAACGGAACCTGCTTAGCCGCGTGGAAACGGCGTTTCCGATTGAGGATCCGGCGTTGATTGCCCGCGTCCGCGAAGACCTGGACACCTATCTGGCGGACAATTGCCAGTCCTGGGTCTTGCAGCCGGACGGTAGTTACATTCAGAATCAGGCAGCCGAGGGCGAGGATCGCCTGGCGTCGCAACTGGTCCTGCTTGAACGCCTGACCGGGAAATAACGATAACCCGCATGCGCCTGCCCCAGTGGAGGCGATGTGGGCGCTGTAATGGAGTAAAGGCTGTTGAAGAAACAATGGATGGTTGCCGGTGCAGCCGTACTGGCGGTTGGTGTGGCTGCGCCCTGGGCCGTTGGATATGTAACCGAACAGCAGTGGCAGAGGGTCACTGCGGACGTTAATCAGGCGCAGCCCCTGTTCAAGCTGCAAACCCGCGATTATAACAGGGGCTACATGGGAGCCGAGTTCGCCGGCACCATCACGATCCAGGATCCGGACACCGGTGACGAGCACTCATTCGACTATCAGGCCCGGGTAAGCCATGGGGTTACCGGCAGCCTGATTGATTTTACCCCGCCTCCTGAGCTTGGCGCTGAAGTTGAGAAGATCTTCCCCGACGAAAAGCCCCGGTTGACCCTGGAGACCCGCCTGTGGGGAACGGCGATCGCCGAGCTTTCCGTGCCGGCTGTGAGTGTGATCGACGAGGAAACCGGCGAGTCCTTTGATATGTCGGAAAGCTTTAGCCGAGCAGAAATCAGTGGCAACGGTTCACAGGCTGATATCCTCATGCTTTGGCCGGGCGCCGTGATTCGGGGGCCAGACCTGCGCATCAGTATCGAGGATTTTCGCCTTGAACAGACCATGGAACACCTGACAGGCGACGTCTGGCTGGGTGACGGGGACATGTCGCTGGCGCGACTTGAAGTGGCGGCACGGGGCGAGCCGACCCTTCGCTTTGATGACTTTTCGATGAGTGGTGAGACTACCACCGACGATGACGGCAAGAGCATTGATTCCGAGGCTGTCGTTACTTTGGAAAAGGTAACGGCGGACGACGAGAGCTTCGGCCCTCACCGTATGGAAATGGTGTTAAGTGGCCTGGACGTGCAAAGCTGGAGTGACCTGACAACGGCAATGACGGACATGCAGGCGGCTGCCCTGAACACCGCAGGCGGCGATTCGAGTGCCATGATGCAGCAGCAGATGGAATCCATGAATCGCATCAATCAGGCCATGCTGGGCCTTGCGGCCAACGGTTTCTCGTTCGGGTTTCCGGAGCTGTCCTTTGCCACGCCTTATGGCCCGGTCAATGGCGAGATCATGGTGCAGCACCCGTCGCTGTCTGACGACGAGAAAGACCAGATGATGATGGTGATGCAGCAGCTGACCGGCAATCTGGATGTCAGCATGCCGCTGGCTCTGGTGGAGCAGCATCCGGAGCTGGGGATGCAGGTTGCGCCTTTGATCAAGCAGGGCATGGTGGTGCAGGAGGGTGACCGGCTGCGAATCCAGGGCACACTGGAAGATCTGGCCCTGGACATCAATGGCAACGTGATCCCGCTGCCACCGATATTCTGATCCGTTGTTCTGTGCTGCCCGGGATGGGCAGCACTTTCCCGTCTGTCAGTCCTTGATGAATTTCTGTTTGAGTGCAGCTTCCACAGCCGGGTCGACAAATTCGGAGACGTCACCGCCCAGTGAGGCGATTTCGCGGATCAGGGTGGAGGAGATGTACGACAGGTGGTTGGAGGGTGTCAGGAACACGCTTTCCACTTCCGGCGCCAGGCGGCGGTTCATGTCGGCTAGCTGGAATTCGTACTCGAAGTCGGAGACAGCTCGCAGTCCGCGGATGATTACGGTGGCGTTCTGTTCCCGGACGAAATCGGCGAGCAGGTTGCTGAAGCCGGTGACGCTGACGTTGGGCAGGTGGGAGGTGGCTTTTTCCACCAGCACGCAGCGTTCTTCCAATGTCAGTAGCGGGGACTTCTTGGGGTTGTAGGCGATGGCGACGACGACTTCGTCGAAGAGCCGGCCTGCGCGCTCGATGAGGTCGGTATGGCCGTTGGTGATCGGGTCAAACGTACCCGGGTAGATGACTTTTGGCATTCGGAGCTCCTTTTCACCGGAAGCGCACAGGATAGCAGCCTTCGTCTTGAACCAAAATGTTCCCTAATCCCTCACTTCTGCGGGCTGCTGACTTTGGATTGCTCGCTTTGGTGCATGTGCCGCATGAGGATGGCCTTCCAGGATACGCTACGAGCACATCCATGTGCGCTTGAGTAAAGCCATCCTTGGCTTTACACAATCCTGGAAGGTCATCCTCACGCGGCACCCCCGGTTTCACACCTGCCTAGTTTCTTCACCGAATCCACCTTTCCGGCGGTCTCTTTTGGGTTTACACCTTGAGTTTCTGAGCCAGCCTAGTGCTATTTCTTGCAGCTAATGCATAAACCGACAATTGCGGATTCGCGCCAATGCTTGTTGGGAAGATCGAGGCGTCGTGGACGCTGAGGTTGGCCACGTGGTGGTGTTCGCTGAAGCCGTTGACGACGGATTCTTCCGGGTTGCGGCCCATGCCGCAGCCGCCCATTTGGTGGGCGGTGAACAGGCGGACGCGGTGGGGTTCCATGGCGAGGTTGTCGATGCCGGCTTTGGCGTCGGCCCACGAGGTGTACCAGGGGGAATCCAGGTGCATGATGCGGACTTTCTGGGCGCCGGCGGCGAACTGGATCTCGGCCATTTTGTAGAAGGCGTCTTTCAGGCCCTTCCAGAGGTAGTCGCTGACGGGGTAGTCCAGGATCGGGCTGCCGTCGTCGCGGAGGCTGACGGTGCCGCCGACGCTGTCGGGATGGAAGCCGTCGCGCAGCAGGGCGATGACGGAGTTCAGCCGGGGCAGTTTCGACAGGTCGCGGATCTGTTGTTCGCCGTGGCCGGGAACCACGCCGGCGGACATGGCCGGGTGCAGGGGCGGTACTTCCAGTTTGAAGCCGGCGGGGCCGTCGACGCCCTGGGAGAAGTTGAATTCGTCGGAATAGATTGACTGAGGTGCACCGTAATAAGGATCGACGGTGTCAGGCATTTCCGCGATGGTGGCATTGACCGGGTGCAGGAAGGTGCGCTTGCCAATGCGGTCGTAGGGGTCGGGAATGTCTGAGCGCAGCAGCAGGCCAGGTGAGCCGATGGCGCTGGCGGCCACCACGAAATGCCGGGCTCGCAGTTCCACGGTGACGCCAGACGGGGTGACACCGTCCGCCGCCATGGCCGAGGCCTGAAGGTGGCTGATTTTGTTCTGCTCCATCACCAGTTTGTCGGCCCGCAGGCCGTGGAACAGTCGGGCATTGTTGTCCAGGGCGCCGGGAATAGTGGTGGTCAGAGCCCCCTGTTTGGCGTTCGTGGGGCAGCCCACGCCGCAGTAACCCAGGTTCCAGCAGCCTTTGACGTTGCGTGGGATCACCTCCCAGGACCAGCCCAGCGCCTCGCAACCCTGGCGCAGGATGTCGTTGTTCACATTAGGCTCGGCCAGCCAGGGCTCAATGTTATGTCGTTGCTCGCGGCCGTCGAACCAGGGCTTCATGGATGCCGGGGTCAGGTCGTCGAGCCCGAAACGGCTGGCCCAGTGATTCAGCGTCGGTGCCGGTGTACGGAAGCTGGACGTCCAGTTCACTGTGGTAGAGCCGCCCACACACCGGCCCTGAAGAATGGCGATTGCTCCGTCTTTGGTGACCCGGCTCATGCCTTCCTGGTAGAGGGAGGCATAGGCGTCCAGCTCGTTCATTTTGAAGTCTTTCTGGTGATACAGACGGCCTTCTTCCACCAGAATCACCGACAGCCCGGCTTTCGCCAGAATCTCCGCCGTGGTGCCGCCCCCGGCGCCGGTGCCGATGATCACCACATCGGCTTCGTGGGTCTGGTTCTGTGTCAGGGTGGCGCCGTCGGTGACCTTCCAGCCAGCCTCAAGCCCACGGGCGATACGATCCGTTAACGACATAATAATGCTCCGGTTGGCTCAGGCGTTGTCTTTGAACTGGGGCAGGGCGTCCACGGCCCAGGCGGGTGGTCCGGGGTAGCCGGAGAGGTGCCAGTGGTCTTCGTGGCCATAGAACGCCACGTTACTGACCTTGGTCAGGGCGATGTAGCCGTTGTTGAACAGCCCAACACCACTGGTGCGCCAGCGCTCAAGGAAGGCATCCACGGACTGCGTGCTGGCGTTCTCCCAACTCGACCAGATCCGGGCAACCGTCACCCGTGTCAGCCCGAAGTTCAGCAGGTCAAACAGACCCCGCAACTCCTTCTGGTTGGCGGGTCCGAACTGATGAATCCCGGCATCAATGCGCTCAATCGTCGCCTGAATCTGCTGGCGGCGAACCACGGGCTCCTCAGTCAGCCCGGGGCCCACCATGGCTGGTAGCAATGCCTGGAACAACACAATGTCGTCGCGGGTCAGGAACTGGAACTCGTAGCTCTGGTCCATCGCCCCCGGCATCGGATAGTCCCGCCCGGCGGGCGCGGTTGCACAGCCGGACAGGCCAGCGGTCACACTCACCGTGCCGAGGAACATGGCTCCACCAAGCCCGGTCCGGAGAAAACTCCGACGGTCCATGGCGGAATCGGAAAGGTCCGTTTGCACGGATCGAGAAAGGCTTTCAGGCATAACGACTCTCTTGTTCTTATTGTCTTTTTTTGGCCGGCGACCAGCACCCAAGTCACCGAATAAACAACTTATATACCATCTTGTGAGCCGTCGTTCCGTGCGGCGCATACACAAACTTGCCACTGTTGAACTTCTGCTTACTGAAAATCGCCCGTTGATGAGAGAACGTCAGGAAACCTTCCTTGCCGTGGTAATGCCCCATCCCCGAATCACCGATACCACCAAATGGCAGGTCATCCTGGGCAACGTGCATCAGTGCATCGTTGATGCACATGCCACCGGAATGTGTCTGGTTGACCACATGCTCCTGCATCGACTTGTCGTAACCGAAGAAATACAGCGCTAGCGGGCGAGGACGGTCATTAATGTAATGGATCGCCTCATCCAGGTTGCCATAGCTGATGATCGGCAGAATCGGCCCGAAAATCTCATCCTGCATGATCTTCATATCCGGCGTGGTCTTCAGCGCCAGCGTAATCGGCATCTTGCGGGTGCCATCCTTCAGGTTCTCATTGGCCGGATTGATCTCAATCAGCTCGGCCCCTTTTTCCCGCGCATCGTCAAGATAGCCTTGCAGGCGGTCATATTGGCGCTCATTGATAATCGCCGTGTAATCCTCGTTATCCCGCAGGCTCGGATACATCGCCGCAAACTGATGGCGATACTCATCCACAAATGCCTGCACACGGTCTGCCGGGCACAACACATAATCCGGTGCCACACAGGTCTGGCCCGCATTAAGTGCCTTGCCGAAAGCGATACGCTGGGCGGCGTCTTCCATCGGAACATCCGGCGATACGACGGCAGGCGACTTGCCGCCCAGTTCCAGAGTCACCGGCGTGAGATTTTCCGCGGCTGCCCGCATCACCAGCTTGCCCACCGACGTGGAGCCGGTGAACAGAAGGTGATCGAAGGGCCGGCTGGAAAAGTCTGCGGCGACATCCGCCTCACCGTTAATCACACAGACCAGGTCCTCCGGAAACGCAGATTCGACAATCTCCTTGAACAAAGCAGAGGTGTGCGGCGTGAACTCCGACATCTTGATCATCGTACGGTTACCCGCAGCCAGTGAGGCCACCAACGGCCCAACGGCCAGATACAGAGGGTAGTTCCAGGGCACGATGACGCCCACAACACCCTTAGGCTGGTAGTGAACGCGGTTGCTGGCGGGCTGGAACAACACGGACACATGCCGCTTGGAGGGCTTCATCCAGCCTTCCAGGTTTTTCAGGGTGTAGTTGATGCCCTGAATGGACGGCATCACTTCCGCAATCAGCGATTCGTCCTTCGAACGACAGCTGAAGTCCCGGTCGATGGCGTCCAGTAACCGATCCTGATTGGACAGCAGTACGCGCTTGAGGCGCTTCAGATTCTCCTGACGCTCGGTTAGCGACGGCATCGGGTTGTTGCGAAACGCCTTCTTCTGGTCCTCAAACACACGGTGGGTGTGCTGGATGTGCTTCTTGCTTTCAGTCAGCTGGACAACGGTGGCTACCATATCGCTCTCTCCTCGCGGCCCCGGCCTGCCGGGTCGCCGCCCTTATTGTTCGTGGAGCCTGTGACAGCTCCTGAATGCGGTGGTGAAAAAGTATTCAGTTTGCGCTTGGGGCTATTATTAGAGTATATACTCTAGGTAGTCAAGCTGGCCCTAATGGCTGATCGGGCCATCCACGGATCGCAGCGCCAAAGCACAGGCACCCACACAACAACACGCATTGCTGAGCCTATGAAAACCCGAGACAAGATTCTTCTTTCGAGCCTTGATCTGTTCAACGAAAGAGGAGAGCGCAACGTAACCACCAACCATATCGCCGCCCACCTGGCGATATCGCCGGGCAACCTGTATTACCACTTCCGTAACAAGTCCGACATCATTTACGAGATCTTTCTCGAGTATGAAAAGCTGGTGGATTTTTACCTGGATATCCCGGAGAACCGGCCCATTACTCTGGATGACCTGACCTTTTATCTCGAATCGGTGTTCGATGGCCTTTGGAGCTATCGGTTTTTTCACCGCGACCTGGAATACCTGCTCGACAGTGATCAACGCCTGCGCCAGGACTACCGCGAGTTCACCAACCGCTGTCTGGCGGCGATCAGCCGGATATTCGAGAAGCTGGCGGAGGCGGGAATTATCGAGCCTCAGCCTGAAGAGCTGCGTTCCGCGATGTCCCTGAACGTATGGTTGGTCATTACCAACTGGATGGCTTTCCTGAAAACCGCCCACGCCTCTGAGGCCTCTGCGAGCCTGACTCTGACCGAGCTGAAGCAGGGCATCTATCAGGTGCTGACCCTGGAGATTCCCTATCTGACGGCGGATTACCGGGAGCAGGTGATGACGTTGCGGGAGAAGTATCGTCCGCGTTTGCCGGATGCGGCTGACGCATCGGTTTCAGGGCAGGGCGAACCCATCTGGAATCATTGAGGAACTTTTGATCAATTGGCGTGTCAATAGTTACGACATCGGGGATTCGGACATTCTCGGTGTCTCCTGAGTGAGTTCTCAGGTTTTAGCACGTCGCAAACCCTGACGTTTCACCGGCCTGTCTTCTGGCAGGTCGGCTTTTTATGCCAGCCCTCCCCTCATAACCCCAAACCGACCTTCCATTGCATCCTTGTCAGAGCGTTTTAAATCCAATAAACTCGTGAATGTTACCGGTAACATGCGCCGGCACAAAAACAATCAGGAGATACCAATATGTTCCCGACAAGACTCGCAGCTGGCCTTCTGTCAGCCACCCTGGCGTGCAATGCCCTTGCCGCCGATTTCACCTTCAAGTTCCAGTCTTCAGATCCTTCCGGCGTCAAGAACTTCGAGATCCAGCAGGCGTGGGCCGACCGGGTAGAAGCGATGACCGGTGGTCGTGTCGAGATTGACCTGCTGCCGGTGGGTAGCGTTGTCAGCCACACCGAAACCCTCGGCGCCATGAAAATGGGCGTGTTGGATGGCCATATTTCCGTGACCGGGTATTTCTCGGGAAAGGATCCTGCATTCGGCCTGATCGGCAACACCGTTGGCGCCTGGTCCAGCCCGGACCAGCTCATTGATTACATCAACCATGGTGGCGGCTATGAGTTGATGAACGAGCTCTACAAGCCCTATGGCGTGAAATTTGTCGGCGGTGGCGGTACCGGCGTGGAGTCGTTTGTGTCGAAGAAACCGCTGGATGGCGTCGAGGATCTCAAGGGGCTGAAGATGCGCGCACCGGAAGGGCTGGTGCAGTCTGTCTTTGCCGCCGCGGGCGCATCCCCCGTGAACCTGCCGGGGTCTGAAGTCTACACGGCGTTGAGCAAGGGTGTGATTGATGCCGCGGACTACACCGTGTTCTCCACCAACCATGAGGCCGGTCTGAACGAGATTGCGCCGCACCCGGTCAACCCTGGTTTCCATTCGCTGCCATTGATTGAAATCGCGATGGACCTCAAGGAGTGGAACAAGCTGCCAGAGGACATTCAGGCCATCATGACGGTATCCGCCCGAGACTTTGCCCAGGATATCAGCACCCAGTTGGCGATGGCCGATCGTGAAGCTGTCAACGAAGCCCGGGCCAACCCGGACATTACCATCCACGACTGGTCCGCCGAAGAGCGTCGGAAGTTCCGCACCATTGCCCGTGACCAGTGGCAGGTCTACGCAGAACAGTCGCCCAATGCCGAGAAGGTCTACCAGTCGGTGACTGAGTACCTGGAGTCCCAGGGCCTCCTCTAAAACAGGTTCCCTCGATATCAGCCTCCGGGCGCCCTAAGGCCCCGGAGCGAGGAGTTCATTATGTCCGTTGAAAACAACACAGATGCCCCGGCGTCCGGTTCTGATCGCGAAGATATCCAGCCTGATAAGGGCGAGGATGTCGGGTTTACCTGGCTGGACAAGGCCATTGTCTGGCTTGGCAAGAGGCTGAGCCTGGTCTTTGCCGCGATTGTCGTGGTGTCGTTTTACGAGATTGTCCGCCGTTATGTGTTTGATTCCCCCACGCTCTGGGTGCACGAAACCGTGACCTTTGCAGGTGCCACACTGTTTGTCATTGGCGGGCTTTATGCCCTGGCTACCGATCGACACGTGCGTATTGTATTGATCTATGACGCCGTCTCTCACCGTGCCCAGCGTTGTTTGCGGGTTGTCCACCATCTGCTGGGACTTGCCTTCTGCGGCATGCTGCTGTTCGCCAGCTGGTCGATGGCGACCGAAGCCGTGCGGGCGCCCTGGGGTGGCTGGCGACTGGAAACCTCCGGCTCTGCCTGGAACCCGCCGTTTCCCGCGCTGCTGAAGGTGGTCATCCTGATTGCGGTGGCGGTCATGACGCTTCAGTTCCTGTTGCACCTTATTCGCGACCTTCGTGGCAAGGGAGATAAATGATGTTTGAACTGGCCTCCCTTGGTATCGGCTATGGCAGCCTGTTGATGCTTGTCATGCTGATTGTATTGCTCCTGACCGGTATGCAGTTGGCGTTTGCCACCGGTCTGGTCGCTCTTGTGTTCGCGCTCGGTTGGTTTGGCCCGGATGCCCTGCCCATTGTCAGCAGCCGTCTGTACAGCTTTATCGGCAACTATGTGTTCCTGGCGGTGCCGATGTTCGTGTTGATGGCCTCGCTGCTGGATCATTCCGGCATTGCCCGGGACCTGTTCGATGCCATGGCCCGCCTGGGTCGCAAACTCCGAGGTGGTGTGGCCATCCAGACGCTGGTGGTGGCGGTGATCCTCGCCTCCATGTCCGGTGTGATCGGTGGCGAGACGGTGTTGCTGGGCATCCTGGCGCTGCCGCAAATGCTGCGCCTGGGGTACGACCGCAAACTCGCCATCGGCACCACCTGTGCCGGTGGGGCACTCGGCACCATGCTGCCTCCCAGTATCGTACTGATTATCTACGGGCTGACCGCCAACGTGTCCATCGGCGACCTCTTCAAAGGGGCTTTCTTGCCCGCACTGATACTGGCGCTGCTCTATATGGGGTATGTGTTGATCCGGGTTTGGCTGAAGCCGGAGATGGCGCCGCTGCCCTCGGATCAGGACACACCTGAAACACCAATGCCGAATTTCTTCAAGGCACTGCTGTTTCCCCTGCTGTCCGTGGTTGTGGTGCTGGGCAGCATCTATGGCGGTGTGGCGTCGGTCACGGAAGCCTCGGCCCTGGGTGTGATGGGTATTGCCATCAGCACCTGGATTCGTGGTGAGCTGTCCCTTGCCATGGTGCGCAAGGCCACCATCAGCACGCTGCGGGTGTGCGGCATGATTATCTGGATTGGTATCGGCGCAACCGCTCTGGTGGGCGTCTACAACCTCATGGGCGGTATCGATTTCGTCCGCGACATGGTTTTCGCCGTCAGCGGTGGCCATGGCCTGACGACGATCCTGTTCATGATGCTGATCCTGCTCATCCTGGGTATGTTCCTGGACTGGGTCGGCGTTGCCTTGCTCACCATGCCGATCTTCGTGCCGATTGTGACGGAACTGGGCTATAGCCCGATCTGGTTCGGGGTGGTGTTCTGCATGAACATGCAGGTGTCCTTCCTGTCACCGCCGTTTGGCCCGGCGGCCTTCTATCTCAAGACCGTGACGCCAAAAGACATCTCCCTGGGGGAGATCTTCCGTGCCCTGCTGCCGTTTATCGCGCTTCAGGTGGTCGCCCTTGGTCTGCTGATTGTGTTCCCTCAATTGGCGCTATGGTGGCAGTGACATGAGTGAAAGGATGACACCAAAGACACCAAAAATCGTGGTGATGGGCGTGTCCGGGTGTGGCAAAAGCCTCACCGGGGCCAGGCTTGCACAGGAACTCGGCGTTCCGTTTTTCGACGCGGACGATTACCACAGCCGTGCCAACGTGGAGAAAATGGCAGCCGGTATTCCGCTGACCGATGAGGATCGTCTCGGTTGGCTGGATGACCTCGCCAAGTTGATCCGGCGGGAAGAGGGTGGCCTGGTGCTGGCCTGTTCCGCCTTGAAGCGCGTCTACCGCAAGCGTTTGCAGGGGGGCAGCCCGGAAACCCGGTTCGTTTATCTCAAGGGGGATTTTGAAACCATCTGGGCGCGCCACTCCAGCCGAACCGATCATTACTTCAATGGTCACGCGATGCTGGAGAGCCAGTTCCATTTGCTGGAGGAGCCGGGGCCGGGTGAAAACGCGGTGGCCGTCGATGTCTCCGGTACGCCGGAGCAAGTGATCCGTCACTGCCTTGTCGGGCTCGGGTATGATAGGCCTCTTTGAACGTTCTGGCTGGAGCCGTAAATGGTAAAGAACAAACGTCCCACATTGCAGGACATTGCGGACCGGGTTGGTGCCACCAAGATGACGGTCAGCCGTTGCCTTCGTGGTGCAGACAATGTCTCCAAGCCTATGCGGGAGCGGATCTTTGCCGAAGCCGAAGCACTGGGGTATATCCCCAATCGCGCGCCGGACCTGTTGTCCAAGTCCACCAGCCACGCCATTGGTGTGTTGCTTCCGTCCCTGACCAACCAGGTCTTTGCGGATGTGATCAAGGGTGTGGAAGCGGTTACCGAGCCCGCCGGTTACCACCTGATGCTGTCTCACTACGGCTACAGCCCCGAGATTGAGGAGCGCAGTCTGTCATCGCTGCTGTCCTACAACGTGGACGGCGTGATTCTCTCCGAGAGTCAGCACACGGGCCGCACGCTGAGGATGCTTCAGACCGCTGGGGTGCCCACCGTGGAAATCATGGACACGCATTCGACCCCGTTCGAGCAGGCTGTCGGGTTTGATAACGTCAGCGCGGCTTATGACATGGTGCGGGAGATGATCCGGCTTGGACGCAGGCGCGTGGTCTATCTCGCCGTGCGGCTGGATGCCCGTACCTTGCAACGTCAGGAAGGGTACAGCCGGGCAATGGAAGAGCAGGGGCTGACGCCAGTCACCCTGCGCAGCGAGCAACGCTCGTCTTTTAGTGTGGGTGCCACCCTGATGGCGCGGATACTGGAGGAGAATCCGGACGTTGATGGCATCTTCTGCACCAACGATGACGTTGCGATTGGTGCGTTTTTCGAGTGTCAGCGCCGGGGTATTCCGGTGCCAGAGCGGATTGCGATCGCCGGTTTCCATGGTCACGACGTTGGCCGTGTGATGGTACCTCCCCTGGCGAGTGTGATCACACCACGAGAGGCCGTGGGCCAGAGGGCGGCCCAGGAGCTGCTGGCCCGCCTGGGCGGTGCCGGCATCACCGAGCCGCGTATCGATCTGGGCTACCGGATAGAGCGTGGAGGCACGCTCTAGTTAGTCCTCGGTTTCCAGCCAGGCGGTCAGTGCCTCCCGGCACTCTTCGACTCCCCGTTTTGACGTTGCCGAGAACATAATCAGGTGCTCCACGCACTGGAACTCTTCCAACTTTTTGGCAATGCCCATCATGGCCGTTTTGGCCTGGCCAAATTTCAGCTTGTCGGCCTTGGTGGCAAGAATCATCAGTGGAAGGTTGTTATGTTCGCACCATTCCACCATCATTTGGTCGAAGTCCGTTAATGGGTGGCGTATATCCATGACCAGTACCAGCCCCCGCAGGCAGCGGCGATCATTCAGGTAGTGGCCCAGATGTTTCTGCCAGTCGTCTTTCATATCCCGGGACACTTTGGCGTAACCGTACCCGGGCAGATCGACCATCCGGCAGTTTTCCCGGTTGAGTGAGAAGAAATTGATCAGCCGGGTGCGCCCGGGGGTCTTACTGGTACGGGCCAGCTTGCCGTTGGTGGTGATGCAATTGATGGCGCTGGATTTGCCCGCGTTCGAGCGGCCGGCGAAGGCCACCTCGGAACCGTGGTCCGGAGGGCATTCCTCCAAGCGTGAGGCACTGATCAGGAACCGGGCGCTGTTGAACGAGAGGCTTTTTTGAGTCAGGTCTGATGACACGGGTGTTGGTATTCCTATTGGATTTCAGTTATCAGGGATTAATGTATAATGCTACACCAAATCCGGGCAGTACGCTGAGCGTTGCTGCTGAACAGCCCCGGTTTGTGCCTTCTTGGCCAGTGCCTGCCGGCTGCATAACGAAGAATACTTTTGGATGAGAGAAGCGGAGCGAGCATGAAAAAACTGATCGCAGGAGTTGTTCTCGGTGTTGGCCTCACAGCGATGGCTCACGGGGCGGGAGATCCTGAAGCAGGCGAAGCAAATGCAGCGGTGTGTGCCGGATGTCATGGCCAGGGTGGTGCCAAGCCGGTCATGGCGGTTTACCCGAAATTGGCGGGCATTGGCGAAGAGTATCTGTACCAGCAATTGGTTGCGATCAAGGAAGGCAAGCGTGAAATTGCCGAAATGACGGGCCTTTTGAGCGACATGTCTGACCAGGATCTGCAGGATCTTGCGGCCTATTTCGACAGTCAGGACATTACCGTGGCCCAGGCCAACCCCGATCTGGTTGAAGAGGGGCAGATGCTTTACCGCGGTGGCAACATGGCTTCTGGCGTGCCGGCGTGTGCCGGATGCCACAATCCTCGAGGCATGGGGAATGGGCCTGCCGGCTACCCCAGGCTCAGTGGTCAGAGCGCCGAGTACGTCGAAAAGCAGCTCAAGGCATATCGAGACGGTGAGCGTGATGCTGGCCAGAACGCATCCATCATGATGGATGTCGCCGCCAAGTTGACCGACTCTGAGATCAAGGCCGTTTCGAGCTACGTGTCCGGTCTTCAGTAACCTCTGACACGCGCTACGGCTGAAAAAAACCCCGCTGATGCGGGGTTTTTTATGAGTTGCTGCTGTTTAATCCATGCCCGGTGGAACTTTTCGTGCCTGCTGGGTCATAATCCTTTCACATCATCCAATCAGATAACCGGAGACCATGAATGATCCGATTAATCCGGAACGCCGCACTATCCATCCTGGCCATGTCGTTTATTGCGCAGGCCAGCGCCGCCAACTGGGAAGAAGGGACGCACTATCAGGTGCTGGATACCCCGGTGAGAACCGCCAGTGAGAGTGGTATCGAGGTGGCTGAGGTCTTCTGGTATGGCTGCCCCCACTGCTACACCTTCAAGCCGCTGGTCGAAAGCTGGGCGGAAGATCTGCCTGAAGACGTCAACTACGTGAAAATTCCTGCGGCCCTCGGCCGCTCCTGGGAGCCCCATGCCAAGGCCTTTTACGCGCTGGAAGCCATGGGAGAACTGGACAAGGTTCATGACGCACTGTTCGATGCGCTTGCGGGAGAGCGTCGCCCGCTGAATTCGGGTGAAGCTCTTGCTGATTTCGTGGCCGGGCACGGTGTCGACGGCGAAGAATTCCTCAAGAATTACAACAGTTTCGGTGTTAATGCCAAAATGCAGCAGGCTCAGGCCAAGATTCGGGGTGCGCGTGTTACCGGCACACCGACTATGCTTGTGAATGGCAAGTACAGGGTTACGGCTTCCATGGCGGGTAGCCATGAAGCGGCATTGGAGGTTGTCGATTACCTGATTGAGCAGGAGCGTGCTGGTCAGGCCGAGTAAATGCATGGGCCCGGTCCGCTGGCCGTGACCGGGCCTTGTCAGGAGTCTGAGCTGCCATCATGTACAACCGTATTCGCAAGCAGCTGAATGGTATCCTCAGGTCGACGAACGGCCCGCGCGGGGCTTGTTCTGGCGATGAGCACGTTCCCGAGTTTGAGGCGCATCGTCACATCCGGCTGCTGACCTTCAATATCCAGGTCGGCATCAACACCTCCTCCTACCGCCACTACTTCACCCGGAGTTGGCAGCACTTTCTGCCTCACCGCAACCGCATCCAGAACCTGGACCGTATCGCCACCCTGCTGAGTAACTACGATGTGGTCGCCCTGCAGGAGTGTGATGGTGGCAGTCTGCGCAGTGGTTACATCAATCAGGTTCAGTATCTGGCCGAGGCTTCAGGCATTCCTTACTGGTACCAGCAGCTCAATCGGAACCTTGGGCAGCTGGCTCAGCACAGCAATGGCCTGCTGAGTCGTTATCGTCCGCTGGATGTGAAGGAGCACCGGTTGCCCGGACTGATTCCGGGGCGGGGTGCCATTATCGCCCGTTACGGGGCAGAGGAAGACCCCCTGGTGTTGGTGATGATGCACCTCTCGCTCAGCAAAGCGGCTCAGCAGCGGCAACTGGCGTATATTCAGGAATTGATTTCCGAGTATCAGCATGTGGTTCTCATGGGGGATCTGAATAACCACGCAGAGCAGTTGTTGAGCAATACGCCGCTGAAGCATTCGAACCTGGTCCCGCTGCCCGAGACGGCCCACAGTTTTCCGAGTTGGCGACCGGAGAGGGCGCTGGATCACATACTGGTCAGCCCAAGCCTGGAGATACGACGGTCAGAGGTGGTCAGCTATCCGGTGTCGGATCATTTGCCGATCGCCATGGACATCAAGTTGCCCAAAGGGTATCTGGAAACATTTTAAGGCCAGGCACAAAAAAACCCGGCCATGGCCGGGTTTCTTGGGTAACGAAAATCTTACTTGATCTTCGCTTCCTTGTACGCAACATGCTTGCGGACAACCGGATCGTACTTTTTGATCTCGATTTTTTCCGGGGTGTTACGCTTGTTCTTCTTGGTCGTGTAGAAGTGACCAGTACCTGCTGATGAAACCAGCTTGATTTTCTCGCGCATGATGCGGCTCCTTAAAATTTCTCGCCGCGGGCACGAAGATCGGCCAGCACAGCGTCAATGCCTTTTTTGTCGATAACACGCATACCCTTGGTGGATACGCGCAGCTTTACGAAGCGCTTCTCTGATTCAACCCAGAAGCGATGGTTCTGCAGGTTGGGCAGAAAACGACGACGTGAGTGGTTCATCGCGTGAGAAACGTTGTTACCGGTGACCGGTCGCTTACCGGTAACCTGACAGACTCTGGACATACTTGCCTCCGACCTGAGCTTTGGTCCTGAAAATGCGTATTTAAATCGTTTAATCGGGTCTCTGGTTGCTACCTGCGCCTCAAAAAATGCACGCTGCTCGCCAGACGCCGCCAGAAAGGGACGCTTTTATACCAGAACTGCCTCCCCAACGCAAAAATTTGTTGGGAATTTGGCCAGTTTTCCGATGAAGCGCCAACAGGTTTACATCAGCCCCTTTACATCAGTCCCCGTTCTGCAAGTGATATTACCTCACCATGGCCGACAACCATATGGTCAAGAACCCTGATATCCACCAACTCCAGTGCCTCTTTCAATCTCCGGGTCAGTGAAATGTCCGACTGGCTGGGCTCTGCGACCCCTGACGGGTGGTTATGGGCGAATATAACCGCCGCTGCGTTAAACTCCAGGGCTTGCCGGACCACCTCCCTCGGGTAGACAGCTGCGCCGTCAATGGTCCCCCGGAACAACTCCTGATAGCGGATCACCCGATGCCGGTTATCCAGAAACAGGCCTGAGAAAACCTCGTGGGGGTAGGTGCCAAGGCGGCTGCACAGGAAACGACGGGTATCCTCCGGCGAGCGCAATGGGTCCCCCTGGCGAAGTGGCTCGTCCATGACCCGTCGGGCCATTTCCATAGCCGCCTGGACCTGGGCGTACTTTGCAGTACCGAGCCCTTTGACGTCGCAGAATTGCCTGCGCGAAGCGGTCATCAATCCTCGCAGGCCACCGAAGGCTTCGGTGAGATGGCGGGCGAGCGCCATCACGGGCATGCCGGCAGTGCCGGTTCGCAAAAAAATGGCCAGCAGTTCCGCGTCCGACAGGCTGTTGGCGCCGTGGGCCAGCAGGCGTTCCCTCGGGCGTTCGTCGGTGGGCCAGTCTGAATGTGACATGGTGGAGTCCTTTCTACCGTTATTGCGCGCATCCTGCGCCTTAAATACCGGGGTGGGGGTCGCCCGGTGAACGGCTGGAATTCTAGCATGGCTGTGAGGCTGCCGGCAGCGCTCTGGCATGCTATCTTATAAGCCTTTCATTTCGTGATGAATACGGAGCCGTTGATGGCCGCTAAACGAATTCTGCTGGGCGTGACCGGTGGCATCGCTGCCTACAAGAGCGCAGAACTGGTTCGCCTGCTAAAAAAATCCGGTCACGAGGTACGGGTTGTGATGACCCGTGGTGCCGAGGCCTTCGTGACACCACTGACGTTTCAGGCGCTTAGCGGTGAGCCGGTCAGAACCTCTTTGCTGGATCCGGAAGCAGAGTCCGGAATGGGGCATATCGAACTGGCAAAATGGGCCGATCAGGTAGTGATTGCGCCCGCCTCCGCGGATTTCATAGCCCGCCTGGCCCAGGGCATGGCTGACGATCTTCTGACCACGCTTTGTTGTGCCACAGAGGCCCCCATTGCAGTGGCTCCGGCGATGAATCAAGCCATGTGGGGTAATCGCCGAACCCAGAGAAACATTGAGCTGCTGGCGGCGGATGCCCAGGTGACCCTCCTGGGGCCCGACCAGGGCGCGCAGGCCTGCGGTGATGTCGGGCCGGGCCGAATGCTGGAGCCCACTGTGTTGTTTGACCTGATTTCCGGTGCCACCAAAGGCCCGCTGGCGGGCCGGCGTGTGGTTATAACCGCGGGCCCTACGCGGGAGCCGATTGACCCGGTGCGCTATATCAGCAATTACAGCTCTGGCAAAATGGGGTATGCGTTGGCCTCAGCCGCAAGAATGGCCGGTGCGGACGTCGTCCTTGTCAGTGGTCCGGTGTCCATCGAAGCGCCGGCGGGTGTTGAGGTTCGCGGTGTGACAACCGCGCAAGACATGCTGGAGTGTGCCAGTGGCGCTGTGGATGAAGGCTGCGACCTGTTTATTGCGACGGCGGCGGTGGCGGATTATCGCCCCGACAGCTGTGCTGGCGACAAGATCAAGAAAACGGATGAAGGCATGAGTCTGTCGCTGGTGCGTAATCCCGATACCCTTGCTGCCATAGCTGCGCGTGCCGATGCGCCCTTTACCGTGGGTTTTGCGGCAGAAACCCGGGACGTAGAGCATTATGCCCTCGACAAACTGACACGCAAAAAGCTGAATATGATTGTGGCCAACGACGTGTCTACGCCAGGGCTGGGTTTCAACAGTGACAGTAACGCAGTGATTGCTTTCTGGGCCCAGGGCCAGGAGGCGATCGGGCCTGACACCAAGGTGGCCATCGCTCAGCGACTGATGGCACTGATTGGCGAACACCTCAAATCAAAGGCTGGCGCAGCCGGCGCTCTGTAACAAGGAAACTCAATGACCCGCAAAACCTTTCAGGTACGCATTCTGGATGACCGGATCGGTCGTTCAGTCCCTTTTCCCGAGTATGCGACGGATGGCTCTGCAGGGCTGGACCTGCGCGCCTGTCTGGACGCACCGCTCACACTGAAGCCGGGGCAGACCGAACTGATAAAGACCGGACTCTCGATTCACATCGCGGATACTTCGTTGGCAGCGATGATTCTTCCCCGCAGCGGTCTCGGCCACAAACATGGCATTGTGTTGGGCAATCTGGTGGGCCTGATCGATTCCGACTATCAGGGCGAGTTAATGGTTTCCTGCTGGAATCGGGGGCAAAGCGAGTTCACCATCGATGTGGGTGAGCGTATTGCGCAGCTGGTGCTGGTGCCAGTGGTACAGGCAGACTTCGAAGTGGTGTCTTCCTTTGACGCCAGCGTGCGAGGTGACGGCGGCTTTGGTTCCACGGGAACGCGATGAGGCGTCAGGCGCAGATCGCTGCTCAGGGTCTATACTTCCCTGATAATTGAAGAATTCGGGCGAATAACACCTGCAGGATGGACTATGAAGCTTGGTAAAAAGAAGAACTCTGAGGACGCTGCACCCGATGCCAAACCGGACGGGAAGCAGACAAAAAAACAGAGCAAGGAGAAAAAATCAGCCACCGGCCCACGGCATAAACGGCTGACGTCCGTTGCCGTTTCCCAGGCTGTCGTGGTGGTGCTTGCCGGCGTGGCTTCGGCAGCATTGCTGTATTTTCTGTTGGCGGTTCCGGCAGAGTCCCGTCGTTACGACAGTCAGGCTGCCCTGGAGGCAGACGCCGTGGCCGTGCGCGTCAATCAGCAGCTTGCCTTGCTGCAGTCCACGGTTGAGGGTGTCGCCGATCAGGATTATGTGCGCGCCGCCCTGAGAGGGGAGGCTTCTCTGAGTGCCGCCGCAGCAAATCTTGCCAAGGTGTTGCCGGATATTGAGGCCGTCTACCTTTTCCCCTACGGAGACATTCCCCGTACCTCCTCCGAACCCACACTGGGTTTTTCCGGCCTGGACCTTGCTCGTCGCGCCGAGACGGGGCAAAGGCTTTTCCCGGATGCGTTTCCGCGCAACGGCCAGTGGTATCTGCAGATGTCGACCCCGGTTCGCAACCCCCAGAGTCGAGCCGTCACTGGCAGTGTCCTGGTGGTGTTTGATGCCGCACGGCTGCAACCCCTGATGACCGGTGTTAACTCGGCATTGGGCGGAGAGTTTTCCCTTGTTCAGTCGGTAAATGGTTCAACCCGCAACATCGTCAGCCGCGGTAGTGGCAATGGCCCGACGTACGAGCGGGATCTTGTCAACCCTGACTGGAAGCTCCGATACAAACCTGCCACTGCCCCCGCGCCGCTTTTCAGTGGCACGATGGCTATTGTGTTTGCGCTTGTTCCGGCCCTGGTCGCCGCAATCATTGTCTGGGTCTTGCTCGGCAATGCCCAGAAAGGGCTGCGACAGGACGTAACGGCCGTTATCCAGTGGGCCCATAAGGTCTTTGGTGGTGAGCGGGTGAAGCCACCGACGTTGAAGTGGGACATGGTGGCGTCGACGGCTGAAGTGCTGCACCGGCTCGCCCAGATGGTGGAAAAACGGGTTGCCAAGGCCGGTGAATCGGCGCGGCCGAAACCGGGCAGTCGGCAGCCATCCCCATCAACCGCCGATGAGCCGTTGTTCCAGGACAGGGACGTACTGGACATAGATATGCTTGATGGCGATGACGATGTGCTGGGCTTTGGCGGGTCCGATGGCCTTGACGATACGCCAGACGTCGAAGAGGTCAGCCTGCCTGAGGCCGAGGTCTCAGACACCATATTCCGGGCCTACGACATTCGTGGCATTGTTGGCGATACCCTGACGGCGGATATTGTCACCGTCATCGGCCGTGCCATCGGCAGTGAGGCTATTGAGCGGGGAGTGGACAGTCTGTGCATCGGGTACGATGGCCGGCATTCCAGCCCCGACCTGGCCGATGCGCTGGCGCGGGGCGTCATGGCCACTGGATGCAACGTCATCCATGTGGGGGCCGTGCCCACCCCGGTACTCTACTTTGCGACCCACGAGCTGGATAACGGTTCCGGTGTTATGGTGACCGGCAGCCACAACCCGGCCAACTATAACGGTCTGAAGATCATGCTGGGTGGCGAAACCCTGTCCGGCGAGGCAATCCAGAAACTGCTGCAGCGAATCCGTACGGGTGACTTTGCCAGTGGCCATGGTGCCCAGTCTTCAGAGGATGTGCGCCGCGCTTATCTGGATCGTATCGTGGGTGACATTGCGGTTGCGGCGCCCTTGAAGGTGGTGCTGGATGCTGGAAATGGCATCGCCGGAGAGCTTGCACCGCTACTGATCGAAGAGTTGGGCTGCGAAGTGATACCGCTTTACTGTGAGGTGGATGGTAATTTCCCCAATCATCACCCCGATCCTGGCAAGCCGGAAAATCTGGCGGACCTTATCGAGCGCGTGAAGGTCGAAGGCGCCGATATCGGCCTGGCTTTCGATGGCGACGGCGACCGCCTGGGCGTTGTGACCAACACCGGGAAAATCATCTGGCCGGACCGCCTGCTGATGCTTTTTGCCCGGGATGTGGTGTCGCGCAACCCCGGTGCCGATGTGCTGTACGACGTAAAGTGCAGCCGTCGCCTTGCGGGTGTGATCTCCGAGGCTGGTGGCCGGCCAATCATGTGGAAAACCGGTCACTCGTTGATGAAGGCCAAGATGAAGGAATCCGGTGCCTTGCTGGCGGGTGAAATGAGCGGGCATATCTTCTTCGGCGAACGCTGGATGGGCTTTGATGACGGCTTGTACTCCGCTGCCAGATTGCTGGAAATCCTTGGCATCGAAGACCGGCACTGCGATGAGGTCTTTGAGGATTTCCCCGAAGATATCAGCACCCCGGAGCTGAACGTGGAGGTCTCCGACGAGACCAAGTTCCCATTGATGGAAAAGCTGGGCCGCGAAGGGGACTTCGGTGACGGAAACATCAGCACCATTGACGGTATCCGCGTTGAATTTACCGATGGCTGGGGCCTGTGCCGTGCTTCCAACACCACACCGGTGTTGGTACTCCGCTTCGAGGCTGAAACCGAAGAGGCGCTCGAGCGTATCAAGGCGGTATTCCGTGAGCAGCTTCAAAAGGCGGCTCCGGACCTTGTCGCGGATTTCTGACAGCTCTGAAATAATGAACCGACTTTTCTGACTAACAAGGCAAGATGAATGGCTCTGGATCGTGAAACAGCAATGCAGGTGGCGGCCGTACTGAGTAAGGGGCTGCCCTATATCCAGCGGTTTACCGGAAAAACGGTGGTGATCAAATACGGCGGCAACGCCATGGAAAATGAGGAGCTGAAAAGCAGCTTCGCCCGTGATGTCGTTCTGATGAAGCTGGTGGGTATCAACCCCATTGTGGTCCACGGTGGCGGCCCCCAGATCGGTGAATTGCTCGAGCGCCTCAACATCAAATCCAATTTTGTGAACGGTATGCGCGTTACCGATAGCCAGACCATGGACGTGGTGGAAATGGTGCTGGGCGGCCAGGTTAACAAGCAGATTGTCTCGCTAATCAACTCCCATGGCGGTACAGCAGTTGGCCTGACCGGAAAGGACGCCAATCTGATCCGCGCCCGCAAGCTGGAAGTCATGAACCGTTCCGCGGAGCTGCAGCGTCCGGAAATCATTGATATCGGTCACGTGGGCGAAGTTGCCAGCGTGAACGTGGAAGTGATCGACATGCTCACCCGTAGCAATGTTATTCCGGTGATCGCTCCGATTGGTGTTGGTCCCGATGGTGCGTCCTACAACATCAACGCCGATCTGGTAGCGGGCAAGGTGGCGGAAGCCATGAAGGCAGAAAAGCTGATCCTGCTAACCAATGTGTCCGGCCTCAAGAGCAAGGAAGACAAAGTGCTGACCGGATTGACCGCAAAACAGGTCAACGAGCTGATAGACGATGGCACCATCCACGGCGGTATGCTGCCCAAGATCCGCTGCGCCCTGAGCGCTGTGGAGAATGGTGTTCGAACCTCCCACATCATTGATGGCCGCGTAGCCCATGCAACGCTGCTGGAAATCTTCACGGATGAAGGTGTCGGCACCCTGATCTCCCGTAACTGACCAATGCCGCCTGTTGCCTCGCAATGCGAGGTAACATCCTGGCGTCACGCCCCAAGAGGACCACATCATGAAGCGCCTGCTGACCTTTCTGGTTATCCTGGCCCTGATAGGCTACCTGTCGTTCAAAGGGGCGGTCTGGTGGCTGGCTGACCAGCGGCTGGCCGATGCCCAGCAGGCGATTGAGGAACTGGGCGTTATTGATCGGGGTCATATTCGCTCGGACCTCGTCGGCCGACTGGTGCTGGGTGATGGCAGCTACCAGGATTTCCGGCTTACCCGCCCGGTGGCGTTCGACCGGTTGATGTTCAATGCAGGCTCTCCGGTCGCCCTCGTGCGTGCGCTCCTGGACCCTGCGGACCTGCCCCCGCATTGGTCATTGGTGGCGGAGAACCTGAGCCTGGGTCTCGACACCAACATGTTCCGTAACTGGGTGACGGCAGCAGGCGACGCAACCCCGGCGTTGTTCTCACCGGTCTGCGGTCCTGATCATCGCCAGCAGTTGGGTAGCGGTGATCTGATGCGTCTTGGTGTCGATGGTGTGTCCGGGGAGGCTATGGTCATTCAGAGTGGCGATGGTCTCTACGCGGAGCTGACGACCGCCAACGCCGGCAGCGTGGAATTGGACTGGCCCGGCGCTCGCCTGAATCCGCTGTCATTGCCGGCCCTGCCGGAATCCACGCAGTCGCCGGTTACTGTGACATTGCGGGATGGTGGCCTGATGCGTCGTGTTGCGGCCTACTGTGCCAGGGAATCGGGTGTGGAAACCGGGGAATGGGCCGGTATCGTCATGGCAGCGTTTCGCGACTCGCTGGCGGCTCGTGGCTTTGGCGCCAGTGACCAGTTGCTGGCCCTCTACCGACAGTGGCTGACAGAAGGCGGAGAACTGACCCTGGAATTGAATCCTTCGGCACCGGTATGGGGCGTGCCTGTTCGCAGCGATGAATCCGCAGACGCCAGCCTGGCCGTCCGCTACAACCGTTCGGTGGTGCCCGATGTCTATCTTGAGCGCATCGAGCCCGCGGTGCCGGATGTGCCTCAGGAAGTGCTTGAACCGGTAGTGCCGGGAGAGGGTGCCCCGGTCGTCGATGGCTGGAACCTGGCCGACACGGAGAATGCTGAAACCTGGGTTGGGCGCACGGTGAGAGTTACGCTGGACAATGGTAATGTTGTGGAAGGCCGCCTGGTCAGCGTGGGTGACGAACGACTGGAAGTCGCACGGCTGATTGATGGCGGGGAAGTGGCGTATCCGATCGCCATCAGACTGATTGCAACGTTTGAGGTCTGGCGCCAAGGCCAGGCCCGCTAGCCCCACACCGGGGCGGAGAGTGTTCTATGTCCGGATCCATCCAACACCTGCCTGGCATTCGCGAGATGCTCACCAGGCTGATTTCACAGCCGTCGATCAGCAGTGCGTCTGCCGAGTGGGATCACAGCAACGAACCGGTGGTGCGTACCCTGGCCGAATGGCTGGAGCCCATGGGGTTCAAGGTCGAGATACTGGAAGTGCCCGGATTGCCCGGAAAGTACAACCTGATCGCGACACTGGGCAGCGGCCCTGGCGGTCTGGTGCTCTCGGGCCATACCGATACCGTCCCGTTTGACGACAAGCGCTGGCAAAGCGACCCGTTTACCCTGACCGAACGGGACGACCGCTGGTATGGCCTTGGCACCTGCGACATGAAAGGCTTTTTCCCGCTGGCCATTGAAGCGGCCAAAGCCTTTGTGGACCAGGACCTGAAGCAGCCACTGATCATTCTCGCCACCGCCGACGAGGAAAGCTCCATGGATGGTGCCCGGGCGCTGGCCGAGGCCGGTCGTCCCAAGGCCCGCTATGCGGTCATCGGTGAGCCTACCGGCTTGAAGCCTGTGCGCATGCACAAGGGCATCATGATGGAGCGCCTCGTGTTCGAGGGCCAGTCCGGCCATTCCTCTGACCCGTCCCTTGGCCGCAACGCGATGGAAGGCATGCACGAAGCGCTGGGTGAACTGCTCGCGCTGCGGTCGGGGTGGCAGGCGAAATACAGCAACCCCAATTTCAAGGTTCAGTTACCCACCATGAACCTGGGTTGCATCCACGGCGGTGATAATCCTAATCGCATTTGCGCCCGCTGCGAGTTGCATTTTGATCTGCGCCCCTTGCCCGGCATGGACATGAAGGCACTGCGCCAGGAGATACTCGACACCCTGCAGCCGGTCGCCAAAAGCCGTGAGTTGTCGCTGACATTTGAGCCGTTGTTCGATGGTGTGCCGCCATTTGAAACCCCGGCCGAAGCCGAGCTGGTCCGCGCCTGTGAGAAACTGACAGGCCATACTGCGGAAGCGGTAGCCTTTGCCACGGAAGCACCGTGGTTGCAGAAATTGGGTATGGAAACCCTGGTTATGGGCCCCGGCTACATCGATCAGGCACACCAACCCGATGAATTCCTGGAGTTGTCGCAGTTGGACCCGGCGGTAAAAATCCTCAAAGGATTGATCACAAGGTTCTGCCTTTGATCGTTTGGAAGGCAGCTCAGTGGTATAACGAGGGTATTGGCGGGAGACTCTCCCAAAACCGTGGAGCGCCAGGGATGGCGCGACCGAGCCCTACAGGGACGTATTCACGGGCGTGTTTTGGGAGAGTCTCCCGCCAATACCCGGAACGCTCCATAAGCTGAAAACTCGCAGGAGAAGAGTTTGAAATCGAACGAATGGCTGCACGGATTCCGCCACTCATCGCCCTATATCAATGCACACCGTGGTCGCACTGTGGTGTTGACGATTGGGGGGGATGCGATTGCCCATGACAACCTGATCAACATCATTCATGACATTGCTTTGCTAAGCAGTTTGGGTATCCGGCTCGTGGTGGCCTTCGGTGCAAGGCCCCAGATTCAGTCGCGTCTGGACGCGGCAAACGAAGAATCCACTTTCCACCGAGGCTTGCGGGTAACGCCGGAACAACAATTGACGCCGGTGCTGGAAGCCATTGGTGGGCTGCGGGCGTATCTGGAAAGCCAGTTGTCCATGGGACTGGTGAACTCACCCATGCATAACGCACGAATCAGGGTAAGCAGCGGCAACTATGTCACCGCGAGGCCGGTAGGCGTTCTGGACGGCATCGATTTTGGCTATACCGGGCAGGTTCGTCGGGTAGACGTGGCCGGAATCGAGAAATTGCTGGAGTTGGGCCATATCGTACTGCTGCCGCCGCTTGGGTATTCGCCGACCGGAGATGCCTTTAACCTGTCTTATGAAGATGTGGGTAGCCAGGTGGCCGCTGCGCTACAGGCTGAGAAGCTCATCATGTTTGCCGAGAATCAGGGGTTGCTGGATGAAAATGCCGGACTGATCCGTGAACTGTCCGCTCGTCAGGCATCTGATCGTCTGGCGGCAGGTATGGTGCAGGGGCATGATGGCGATCTGCTGCGGGCAGCCTGTGACGCCTGCGTGAAAGGTGTGCGTCGGGCTCATATTATCAGTTACGTCGATGATGGCGCGTTGCTGGAAGAGCTGTTTACCCGTGACGGTGCGGGCACGCTGGTCAGTGGTGACAACTACGAGCAGATCCGCCAGGCCCGGGTGGAGGACATTGGCGGTATTCTCGGCTTGATCCAGCCGCTGGAAGAGCAGGGCATTCTGGTGCGCCGTTCCCGGGAAATGCTGGAAACCGAAATCAGTCGGTTCGTGGTGGCTGAGCGGGACGGCACGATTGTGGGATGCGCTGCGCTTTACCATTACCCCGATGAAGGTGCGGGCGAGCTTTCATGTTTCGCCGTGGACCAGGCCTATCGCCGTGCCGGTCGCGGTGATGACATCCTGGCGATGGTTGAAAAGCTGGCCCGGGGCCAGGGCATCCAACGGTTGTTCGTGCTGACCACCCAGACCGAACACTGGTTCCGGGAACGGGGGTTCCAACCTTCCACGGTGCGTGAATTGCCGGGGCCGAAGCTGGCGTCCTACAACACCCAGCGTAACTCAAAGGTCTTCGTGAAAGCGTTGTCCTAGATCGGATAGCCGGCGCTGTCGAATGTCTTGGGACTGATCTGCCAGGGTCTCCACCGCTTTATAGAAGTCGCTGAAGTCGCCAGCATGGTCCCGGAGTAACTGTCGGAAGGCGGGCACATGCTGGTTGTACTGGCTGAACAGGGCGAGGTTGGCGTTGTTCAGTCCGGTCGGATTTTCTCCAAACGGTCCTGGCTGCTCCCAGGTTGCTGACAGGGCCAGGTAATCGTCCTGGAGGGCCTGGAACAGCTGCGCTTTCTGATGTCGGAGTTCCGTCTTGGGCAGGGTGCCCTGTCGGGCGTAGAGTGCTTCAAGCTGCCGTGATACGTCCTCGACCAGGGCGAGGGTCTGGTTGCGTTGACGTAGACGCGCCAGCGCCCTCTGGAACCCCGAACCATCGCCCTCTGTTTCTAGCCACAGCCGGAGGCCCTCCAACTCCACGGCAGTTGCGAAGCTCTCATTAAAGGCCGTATCGTCGCTTATATAGACCACGCGATGCGCCAGTTCATGGAACATCAGCGCTACCATGCGGTTGTCTGGCAACGACGTGAAGCCGGTGTGTAGAGGGTCGTCGAACCAGCCCAGGGTTGAATAGGCGGTGACACCACCAATGAACGTGTCGTAGTTGTCCGCCATGAATAATTGCTGCTCGTTCCGGGCGTTCTCCAGCTCGTAGTAGCCCCGGTAGGCCTGGCAGCCAACCACTGGATAGCACCACCGATGGGCCTGAAGGGAAAACTCCGGAACGGCCACCAGATTGACAACCACCCAGGGCCGCCCGAGCTCAGCGTACTTTGCAAAGGCGTCTCCCACCGGCAGTGCCAGACGATGCGCGGCAAACTGACGGGCTTCGTTCGCCACCAGGAGTTTCTGCTTCAACGCCGGCGGTGTTGATGGTGTGTCGATCAGTCCGGACACGGATTGCGTGGACATCATCAGTGACAGGTGGCCACTGACCGCCTGGCTGTAATAACCTAAAGTCGTACACCCTGAAAGTGTCGTTATCAGTAGCATAACGAAGTAGATCTGACTAAGCTGTTTCATAGTCCAGGCTGTTATTTTGTGGCTGGCTGGCATAGCTGCCAGACGCTATATTACAGCCATGTTCCCCCAAGTAGCAGGTAGCTACCGCTGCCTTTCAGGGATACCGGCCGGTGACAGAAACAGTTTACCCTATCGGGTCACTCGGCTTTACCAGATATCAGGTAGTTCATGGATCCGAAAGAACGTCGTTCTAGTCCCCGCCAACCGATTAAACTCGCTGCTCAGCTGGATGTTGGCAGTGGTGACAATCTACCGTGCCAGATCGCCGACTTTTGCGCGGAAGGCCTGTTTGTACGTTATTCCGGGGAAACGTCCAGAAAACTGGATCAGGTGCTCTCGCGGGGTGCCGAGGAACTGGTGGTACGCTTTCGCAGCCCTGATGGCCGTAAGCGCCATGAGCTTCATGTAAATATCAGGCGGCGGATAGAGGGCGCCATGGGCGTGAGTTTTACCCGCTCCAACCCGGAAGCCGTCAGCGCCATGCTGGAGCAATGTGGTGCCAACCGTCATCAGGACCGTGCGTCACTACGGGCACCCAGTGACAAGGTCCAGTTTGTTCTGCATCAATCCGCGAAGGCGGTGATTCAGTATATTGAGCCGTTGATGGATGCCTGCCTTGTGCAGATGACAACCGCCTTGCGGGATGCTGCCCAGAAGGCTGGCAATGACCAGCAGGCGAATGAGTACATGGATGCCTCTGGCCAACTTCAGGCCCGTCAGCGGGTCATCTGGCATCAGATGGCGCGTAGCCTGGAATCGCCACTAAAGCCTGCTCCGAAGGGGTTTCCAGGGTCTGAATTGTCGGTTGTCGACAAGGGCGAGTTCGAAGACTGGCTGACGATTCGGGTGATGGTCACGAAGGCGGATACCCAATATCGGGGTGAATTGCTTCAGCTGAAGTTGCGGCTCGATAAACTGGGCATCGCCAATTCCACGGGGCATCATAATCCGTTAGGGCCTTCGCTGATCTGTGAGTCTTTCCATGTTGGCTTGAGCCAGCTCAAGGCGGATCGCGAGGTAGAAAAAGTCTGCCTGCGTGTCTTCGAAAAATCGGTGCTGATGCACCTTGGGCCGCTGTACCGGGAGTTGAACAGCATCCTGATCCGCCATGGTGTGCTGCCGGACCTGGATCTCAGCAAGTATCTCAGTGAGCAGGCGCCAAAGACATCCGAACAGAGCGAGAAAAAACCAGCTCCGCCGACGGAAGCACGGCAACCGGACGACTCTGGAGCGGCGGTACAGCAGGCCCCGGCGCAAAAGAGCAGCCAGCAGTCATCCCGTAAGTCGGTGACCGAGTTTCGGGGCTATGCCAGCGCCGCCCAGAACGCTTTTGCCACGGTAAAAAACCTCCTCGGTACCCTGTCTGCCAGCCGCCTGGCAAGGGGCGACGTTGCTCCTGCTGATTTTTCCCCCGGTGCGAGGGAGCTGTCTGCCGGAGAGTTACAGAAGCAATTGCAGGAGCTCCAGGTACAGGCTGCGACGGTGGCTCCGGACCAGCCCTCCCTCCGCGAACGTGTCGTGGAAAGAGTGAAGGAAAGCGGTGAACATGCCCTGGGCGAAGAGCAACAGGGCACGCTGGACGTGGTGGACCGCTTCTTCAACAGTGTGGTGGAAAGCCCGAAACTCAGTGAATACGCCCAGTCGCGGATGCGCCAGCTGGAAGTGCCAGTGCTGAAAGTGGTGATGCGCGACCCGGAATTCTTCGACGACCAGGAAAGCCCGGTGCGCGGTGTGATGAATCGCCTGGCCCAGTTGGGTGTGAAAGGCGGCCGCATCAATCCGGTTGTTCAGCGGCGTATTGATGAGCTGATCCAGCGGATAGCCACCGATTTTGAGCAGGATACCAGCGTGTTCGAGAACGCGGTGCAGGAGTTGGACTCGCTGATTGATCGCCAGAACCTGGTCTACCGCCGCAACGTGGAAAGGGTAACGGCAGCAGCGGAGGGCGCCCAGAAGGTTTCTGAATCCAAGAAGGCGGTTGCCCGGGTGCTGGAGCTTAAACTGGCCGGGAAAAAAGTGCCGAAAGCCGTGGTCAGTCTGCTGGATGGCGGCTGGCGAGACCTGCTGTCGCTGACCTGGATACGCCAGGGAGAGGACAGCCCTCTGTGGCAGGATTACCTCTCGGTGATCGATTCGCTGATGACCTTCGCGGAGGATCCGCAAAGCAATATCAATCTGCCCGAGCTGCTGCGGGTGATCCAGGATGGACTGGCGTCCATTTCCAGCAACCACATGCCGTCCTCCCAGATACGCGACGAGCTCAAGCAGTTTCTGGTGCGCAGCCCTGAAAACCCGCCCGAGATGGTGGAGATTCCACCGTCGAAAAGCGAGGACGACAAGCGTCAGGCAATGTCCGAGCGTGATCAGCGCAGCCTGCAGCGGTGGATCAACCGGGCACAGCAATTGCGTACCGGCGACTGGTTGCGGGATCAGGAAAAACCGGATGAGCCCCAGTATATCCGCCTGGTATGGGTAGCCCGAGGCTTCAGTCGATTTGTATTCGTCAATCATCAGGGTATGCGCGTGGTCGAGCTGGCGCTGGAGGCTTTGGCCCAACACATGCGCAAAGGCATTATCGTTCCGGACAACCAGTACGACCGGCCCCTGGTGGATGAGAGCATCGACCGGATGGTGCGTAAGGTCTATGACCAGTTGTCGTGGGCGTCCACCCATGACGAGCTGACCGGCTTGCTGGGGCGCCGCGAATTTGAACGTATGTTGGATCAGCAACTGGCCAGGCGCGAGGACCAGCGGGCTCTTGTGTTGCTGGACCTGCGGCAGTTCCGTCTGCTCAACGATACGGCCGGCTATCAGGCCGGTGATGAAGCATTGCGCAGGGTGGCTGATGTGCTTCGCAGCCATGTTGGTGATGGCATGCCGCTGGCCCGGTTCTCGGGGAACGAGTTCGCGTTTATGTTGCCGGCGGAAAACGCCCTGGACGCGTCTCGTGGGATAGTCTCAGCCATAGAAGCCATGGAATTTGTTTTCGACAGTGGCAGTTACCATCTCTCTGCCAGTGTTGGCCTGGCACCTGAGTTGCCGGCGCTGGCAAATGCCGAACGTTGGCTGAAGGCGGCGGAGGAAGCCATGAAGTCGGCCAAGAAACGCGGCCATGGCAAGGTGATGGAATACACCCTGGATGCGCATGACCATGCCCGTCAGGAGCAGATTGCAGCGAAGGTGGCCAACCTTGGGGATCTCAACGAGGAGCGTATGTTGCTGCGTTGCCAGAAGATCATCCCGCTGCACGCGCGTACGTCCATGGCAGCGCAGTATGAGGTTCTCATCAGTATGTATGGTGATGACGGCAACCTTATCACCGGCAAGGATTTTGTCCGCATGGCGGAGCGTTATGATCGCATGCAGGCGGTGGACCGCTGGGTGGTGGGGCATATGCTGGACTGGCTGCGCGACCACGCACCGGATCCGAAGCACATGGGTGGGATTTGCATCAACCTTTCTGGCCACTCGTTGAATGATCAGCAGTTGATGGAGTTTATTTACGACAAGCTGAGCCAGAAGGACGCACCCATTGAACGACTGTGGTTCGAAATAACCGAGGCCTCCGCGATCAACGACATTCAGGGCATTTCAGAATTCATTGAGGAAATGAAGGAGCTGGGATGCCGTTTCTGCCTGGGGGATTTTGGCAGTGGGCCAACGTCGTTCCAGTTCATGCGCAGCCTGCCGGTGGACATGATCAAGCTGGACAGCGCCTTCACCAGCCAACTGGACACCAGTGAAACCGATCAGGCCATGGTGAAGTCCATGGTGGATATGGCGCACTACATGAAACGGGAAGTGATTGCTTCACGGGTTGAAACCCGCGCGGTTCTCGATATGCTGACCAGTCTGGGTGTGGATTACGCTCAGGGTTTCACCATCGAAAAGCCGCGGCTGCTGACCAGCCTGGACTGACTTTCCGGACCTCCTGCTTATGTCTAAACGCCATCCGATCATCGCGGTTACCGGCTCCTCCGGCGCTGGAACCACCACTACGGGTGAGATATTCAGCCGCCTGTTTGCCAGCGAAGGGCTGCGGGCCGCCATGGTCAGTGGTGACAGCTTCCACCGCTACAACCGTGAGCAGATGGCCCGCCTCGCGGCGAAGGGGCAGTTCGGTGAACGCAATCATTTTGCCCTGGCGGCGAACCATGTCGACAAGCTGGAAGCCCTGTTCTATGACTATGGGCACACCGGCAACGGCCAGTTCCGCCAGTATGTGCATGACGAAGACCGGCGGTTGATTGAGGCCGGCCACAAACCGGGTACCTTCACCCCCTGGGGACCGCTGGCGGCGGAAACCGATCTTCTGTTCTACGAGGGGCTGCATGGGGGCGTGGTCAGCGATGCCTACAACATTGCCCAGTACGTGGATCTGTTGGTGGGAGTGGTACCGATCGTCAACCTGGAATGGATCCAGAAAATTCACCGCGACACCAACAAGCGAGGGTACTCACAGGACGCCGTCGTTCAGACCATCGTCAACCGTATGGACGATTACGTGCACGATATTGTCCCTCAGTTTGCGCACACCCATGTGAACTTCCAACGCATTCCGCTGGTGGATACCTCCAATCCTTTTGTGGTCCGCGATGTGCCGACAGAAGACGAGAGCCTGATCGTCATCCGGTTCCGAGACCCATCGGAGGTGGATTTCCCCTATCTGTTGCAAATGATTGGCGGCAGCAGCCTGTCCCGGTACGACACGCTGGTCATCCCGGGAACCAAGCTATCGCTGGCCATGGATCTGACCATGCGCCCGCTGGTGCAGGAACTGATCGCCCATAAGCCCTTTGCCTGAAGGCCTTCAGGCCGTCAGACGGCCGTCCCTGTAGTCCCGCAGAGTCTGCTCGATCTCTTCACGACTGTTCATCACGAACGGGCCATACTGCACCACAGGCTCGCCAATCGGTTTGCCGGCAATCAGCAGCACTCGGGCTCCGTTCTTACCGGCGCCAACGCGGACGCTGTCACCTTCGGAAAGAATGCTTGCCGCTGAGCGTTTCAGGGGCTGGGGGCCTGTCGCTGAATGCAGGGACGCTTCTCCGGCGTACAGATAGAGCAGGCCTTCCAGTTCCGGATCGATCGGCAGCAGGGTTTCCTGTCCCGGTTCCAGGTGGATATCCGCATACAAAGGCCGTGTGCTACCTCCGGTGACGGCGCCCTGGTGTATCTGGCCGTCAACGGTCAGCTCTCCAGCCACCAGCTTGATAACTCCACCATCGAAGGTAATGGCTGGTATTTCATCAGGCTGGATATCGCGGTAACCCGCCGGTTTCATTTTGTCCGCAGCCGGCAGATTGAGCCACAGCTGGAAACCGCGCATTTGCCCCGATTCCTGCTGGGGCATTTCAGAGTGGACAATGCCCCGCCCGGCGGTCATCCATTGCACGCCGCCATTCTTCAGGTTGCCCTGGTTACCGAGATGATCCTCATGCAGCATGTGCCCTTCGATCATGTAGGTAACCGTTTCAAATCCGCGATGCGGATGTGACGGGAAGCCGGCCATGTAATCCTGCGGTTGGTCGGAACCGAATTCGTCCAGCATCAGGAAGGGATCGAGACGGACGTTCTGCTGCTGTCCGAGGGAGCGCTTGATACGAACGCCGGCGCCATCGGACGTTTCGGTACCGGGAATAACCTGTCTGAGGGTTCGTTCTGTCATGACGGATCTCCTTCCAATGCCAAAAATCGCCGGGTTCAGGCGGTCAGGGTTTCAATGGCTCGTCCGGCCTCTTGCAGGGAATTCTCTTTTTTATCATCCCCCATATTCAGGCCCTCGGCGTAGACAAAGTGAACGTCCTTGAGGCCGATAAAACCAAGGAAGGATCGAATGAACGGCGTCTGGGAGTCGTTCGGCGTGCCGGCGTATAGGCCGCCGCGCGCCGCCAGGATGTACACCGGCCGATCTTCCAGAAGGCCAACAGGGCCGCTCGCCGTGTATCGGAAAGTGATGCCGGCCCGGGCAATGTGGTCGAAATAGGCTTTCAGCACCGACGGTACACCGAAGTTGTACATCGGCACACCCATAACAATGACGTCTGCGTCGACAACTTCACTGATCAGCAAATCTGAATAATCGACGACGCCTTGCTGTGAGCCATCGCGGTCGTCCGCGTTGGTCAGGAAGGCACCGAACCGTTCGGCGTCCAGATGCGGTACCGGCTCTGCGGAGAGATCCCGATAGGTGGCCTGGATGTCGCCGTAGGTCTGCCGGAGCTGGTCCAGTGTCTGACTGACGAGTCTGGATGACTGGCCGTCCTGACCAAAAATGCTTGCGGTAATAATGAGAATATTCTTCATGTTCAGAGCCTCTTGGTTGATTAGAACGCTATGAGGCTATTGAACTGCGTGACGGGAGAAGATGAAATCGGAGAATCTTGGAATGGTTGTTCAGTTAAATTGAACAAGTTGGCCCGCGCCCCGGTAAGGCGCAGGCTCAATCTTTCTGTGCGTGTTACTACTCTACGTTGCGGGAGTAGAAAATCTCCAGCATTTCCCGGCGCAGACGATCCTCGATGGACTGTGCTTCCTGGGGGTCAAGATCGCTGGCATTGACTCCGAACACATAGTTATCCAGATCGAAATTCTTGAGCATCATCTTGGTGTGGAACAGGTTTTCCTGATACACGTTGACGTCAATCATCTGGTAGGCGTTCTGGGTATCTTCGGTCAGGTAGTTCTGGATCGAGTTGATGTCGTGGTCGATGTAGTGCTTGGTGCCGTCCACGTCGCGGGTAAAGCCGCGCACACGATAGTCCACCGTGACCACATCGGAGTCGAAGCTGTGGATCAGGTAGTTCAGTACTTTCAACGGCGAGATCAAACCGCAGGTCGACACGTCGATATCCGCCCGGAAGGTGCTGATGCCTTCGTAGGGGTGGCTCTCCGGGTAGGTATGTACTGTTACGTGGCTTTTATCCAGGTGGGCCACGATGGCATCCGGCAGGGGGCCGGGTGACTCTTCGTTGTCCGGTTCACCGTTGCTGAGTTCGTGTTCGGCAATCAGCATGGTGACAGAGGCGCCGTGGGGCTCATAGTCCTGACGGGCAATATTGAGCACGTTGGCACCGATGATCTTGACCACGTCGGTGAGGATCTGGGTCAGGCGTTCGGCATTGTACATCTCATCGATGTAGTCAATGTAAGCTTCACGTTGCTCTTCGGTCTGCGCATAACAGATGTCGTAGATGTTGAAGCTCAGTGATTTGGTCAGGTTATTGAAACCATGTAACTGTAGTTTGGTTTCCATGTTCAGCCCCCCCAATTGTCTGGAGATGAATGTCAGTGGTCATGTCTGTCTGATGCATGCCACCAAGGCCGCCACCGATAACTGACCGGATTGTTTACCTTTTGCGCAGACCGGCGGAGAAGGGTGCGTATTATGCACATCGACCTTCAATTTGGGTAGAGTACGGGGCAACATTCTAGCATCCGTAATAACCGCCGGTTTGCCACAGACTGGCAGGCCGCTGTGACCGCGTTGTGGGAACCTGTTGTTTGCCGGTTCAGGCGGTGTCGCGTATCTCATGGCTGTGGGTGATGGCAACGCCCGCCTTTTCCAGCATGATAGACGCAGAGCAGTACTTCTCGGCCGACAGGCTGACGGCCCGCTTCACCAGGTTTTCCTTGAGGTTGTTTCCGGTGACCACGAAATGCAGATGGATGCGGGTGAACACTGCCGGAACGGCGTCGGCCCGCTCCGCTTCGAGTTCGGCATGGCAGGCGGTGACGTCCTGACGGCTTTTCTGCAGAATGCTCATGACGTCGAAGGACGAGCAGCCGCCCAGCCCCATCAGCATCATTTCCATGGGGCGTGGCCCCAGGTCCTTGCCGCCATGGTCGGGTGGCCCGTCCATTTGCACCGAGTGGCCGCTGCCGCTGGTTGCCCGAAAGCTGGCGTCGCCGGTCCAGTCAATGGTTGCTTTCATCTGATTTCGCGCTCCGAGTGGGATATAACGTACGATTGGCAGCGATGCTAGCACATCCCGTCAGCACCAGCAGCCCGCTGAAAAGCAGCCCCGCTGATGTGGTCTATAATGTTTCAGGTTGCCGAAACCGAGCCATCTTGTTATAAGTTGCGCTCATAATGAATAAACCCGCAGGGAAAGCAGGGTGAATAAAAACATTGGGATCCCGCCAGTACAAAGGAGGCATGACTCGCACTATGGCCACTATCGTCAAGCCGGTTGAGCAGAAAACCAAGCATCTGGACTATTTTCTTTCGCAATGCCATCGCCGGCGTTACCCTGCCAAGAGCACCATTATTTATGCAGGGGACAAAAGCGATTCCCTGTTTTACATCGTCAAGGGCTCCGTTACCGTCATTATTGAAGACGACGATGGCCGCGAGATGATCATGGCTTACCTGAACGCTGGGGATTTCTTCGGTGAAATGGGGCTGTTCGACAACATGGATTCGCGCAGCGCCTGGGTAAAGGCGAAGACGGAGTGCGAAGTTGCCGAGATCAGCTATACCAAGTTTCGTGAAATCGCCCAGCAGGACCCCAGGGTTCTGTACTTCATCGGCGAGCAGATGGCCTCACGTCTGCGCCAGACCACCCGCAAGGTGGGTGATTTGGCTTTCCTGGACGTGACTGGACGGGTTGCCCGCACCCTGCTGGACCTGTGCAAGGAACCGGACGCCATGACCCACCCTGATGGCATGCAGATCAAGATCACCCGCCAGGAGATCGGTCGGATCGTGGGTTGCTCCCGGGAGATGGTCGGGCGGGTTCTGAAAACCCTTGAAGACCAGGGCCTGGTGCGAGTCAAGGGCAAGACCATGGTGGTGTACGGTACCCGCTAAAACCGATTACCACCCTGTCCCGAAAGGCCGCTGGAACCAGCGGCCTTTTTCGTTGTATGGGGCAGCTCAGGGGTGTGCAGCCACGAATGTGCGGACGGCACGAGATACGGCTTCGGGTTCCGTCAGTGGCGCCCAATGGGTTGTATCCAGCGTTTGCAGGGTTAATTTTCCGGTCCAGCGAACCAGATGCTCGTTCAGTTGAGGGCGCACATATGCGTCCCTGGTCGGGATGATTACCTGGACCGGACAGCGCGCCACCCGGGTTCGTGGCCGCAGCAACCGGGTCAGGAAGTTCGCCCGGTAAAGCTTGACCCCATACAGCCCGTCGGACTTCTGGGAGGCGCTGAACCTGGCATCGGCAACCTGCTCATGATGCTTCAGGTACCCTGGCCAGAGCCTGTCGAGGCCGGCTTTCCAGATCATTTCCGGGATCACAGGCACTTGGAACAGGAACACGTACCAGGAGCTTGTGAGTTGCTGGAGTACCTTCGCTGCCCCTGCCAGCCCGGGTGTTTCCAGCTGTTTCCGGAGCCAGAAGCCGATGTGGTCCAGACAGGGGCCGGAAATGGAGGTGTAGGAGCGAATGCGATTCTGCAAGGGCTCTCCGGTGACGGACTCCCAACTCTGGATCGCCCCCCAGTCATGCGCGATCAGGTGGAACTCGCGTCCGGGGATCAGGGTGTCTACCACGGCTTGGAGGTCGTCGGCCAGCAGGGCCAGGCGATAATCCCGGGTTTTTCGGGGCTTGCCGGACTTGCCGGCACCACGGACATCGTAACGGATCACCAGATACTCCTGGCTCAAGGCGGCGCTGACCTTGTCCCAGACCTGAAGATTGTCCGGGTAGCCATGAACCAACACCAGCGGCGTCGAGTCCGGATGGCCTTCGGTAACGGCATGGATAGTGAGCCCGCCGCTGTGCACCCAGTGTGTTTGATGATTGCCCACAATCAATACCTGCCCTGTGTTTGAGAGTCAGGTCAGGGTAACCATCCTGGCGCCGACGCCGGATAGCAGGGCGGGCCAAACACCGGGCCAAAGGTGTCAGTCCACGAGAGCTACGGACTTTATTTGCATCCACACGGTCTTGCCGGGTTCAAGGCCGAGCTGGTCTACGGAGCGGGTGGTCAGCCTTGATAACAGCGGTGTTGGCCCCGCCAGAAGCCGCACAAGGCTAACGCCCGGCGCCACATCCGGATCGACCTGATCGATGATGGCCGGAACCAGGTTCTGGATGCTCTGGTCGGAATGCTCAGCCAGCGCGAGGCTGATATCCCGCGCCAGGACCTGCACACGAACCCTGTCTCCCGGTGTCAGCCGGTCGTCCTGGCGCAACCACAGTTGGCCCCCGTCGAACCTGAACAGGGCCAGATGCCAGCGTGGGTCCAGATGGTCGATCCGTCCTTCCAGCAGAACCCCGGCATCGTCTTCCAGTCGAAAGGGGTTGTTGGTGCGGGCGAGCGTTTCCTGCAGCGGGCCCTGGGCCACCACCCGGCCATCCTCCATCATCACGATGTGGTCGGCCAGGCGGGCGACCTCTGGCGTGGAGTGGGACACGTAGATGATGGGAATCGCGAGGGTGTCCCGGAGCCTCTCGAGGTAGGGCAGGATGTCCTGTTTACTGGCTCGGTCCAGAGCAGACAGCGGCTCATCCATCAGTAACAGCCTTGGACTGGTCAGCAGTGCCCGCGCAATCGCGACCCGCTGGCGCTCACCACCGGAAAGTCCGGCCGGCATGCGCTCCAGGAGGGATTCCAGGCCAAGCCAGCGAACGGCGTCATCGAATCTGATCTGTCGTTCGCCGGCGGGAATGCGACGGTAACCGAACTCCAGGTTCCTGCGGACGTTCAGGTGGGGAAAAAGCTGGGTTTCCTGGAAAACGTACGCCAGGGCGCGCTTGTGTACCGGCCGGACGAGCTCTTCCGTCTGCCAGGGTTCGCCCAGCACGGTCATGGTTCCGGGCGCGTTCTGAAGGCCTGCCATGCACCGAAGCAGCGTGGTCTTGCCGCAACCGGAGTGCCCGAACAGGGCGGTAATGCCGGTACCCGGGAGGGTCAGGTCAACGTCCAGGTCGAACCCCGGAAAGGCACACCGGAAGCGGGCATGGATAGTGGCGGTCATCTGAGAGCTCCCGCGCGGGCTTTGCCGTTAAGCGCGTAGAGGGTCACCAGAACCACAAAGGAGAACACCACCATGCCGGCGGACAGCCAGTGGGCCTGGGCGTACTCAAGGGATTCCACGTGGTCGTAGATGGCCACCGACAACACCTTGGTTTCACCCGGGATGTTGCCACCGATCATCAGGATCACGCCGAACTCACCGATGGTGTGGGCGAAGGTGAGCACGGAGGCGGTCAGGAATCCGTTTCTTGCCAGGGGCACGGCGATAAACAGGAACCGCTCCCACGGGGCGGCACGAAGGGTTGCGGCGGCTTCCATGAACCCCTCGCCTACGGCTTCAAAGGCATTCTGCAGAGGTTGAACGGTGAATGGCAGGGAGTATATGACCGACGCCACCACCAGGCCCTCAAAGGTAAATGGCAAAAGGCCGATCCCGAGGGACTGTGTTATCTGGCCAACCCAGCCGTCAGGCCCCATGACCAGCAACAGGTAGAAACCGAGCACTGTGGGTGGCAGCACCAGGGGCAGGGCGACGATCGCTGCAACCGGCTGGCGCAGCCAGCGCCGGGAGCGGGCCAGCCACCAGGCGATGGGCGTGCCAATGAGCAGCAGCAACAATGTGGTGGTCGTGGCCAGCCTGAGTGTCAGCCAGACCGGGTCCCAGTAGGTTTCAAGCATCAGTCAGCCGTGTCGTAAGCGGGGTCATAGCCATAGCCCCGGATCGTGGCGATGGCAGTGTTCGATTTCAGGAAGTCCATCCAGGCCAAGGCTGCCTCATTGCTGGTTCCCCGGTTCAAAAGGATAGCCTGTTGGTCAATGGGTTGGTAATAGTCCTGGGGCACGTTCCAAAGGGAGCCTTCCTTGTCGTCCCAGGATGTTACCTGAGACAGGGCTACAAAGCCGGCCTGGGCGTTGCGGCTGACCACAAACTGAAAGGTCTGGGCGATGGAATCGCCACGAACCAGCTTCGCCTGCAGTGCCTGCCAATGGCCTAAATGTTCCAGAACCTGTTGTGCTGCAAGGCCGTAGGGCGCGGTCTTCGGGTTTGCCATGGCCAGCCTTGCGAACGTTTGCTGGGCCAGGTAGTTCTCAGCGTCCCCGAAAGCGTCCGGGGTCGGGCTCCAAAGCACCAGCTTGCCCCGGGCATAGGTGAAGCGGGTATTGGGGGCGCCGGCCCGCGCCTTCTCAATAAGCGCCGGTCTGCGTGCATCGGCGGCCATGAACACGTCGAAGGGCGCACCGTTCCGGATCTGGGCGTACAGCTTGCCGGTGGACCCGAAGCTGGCTGAAACCGTGTGGCCAGTCTTGGCTTCAAACTGTTTGGCCAGTTCGCGGGTGGTGTCGGTGAAATTAGCAGCAACGCCGAGGCTGACTTCACCGGCCATGACCGGGAGGCTGGCTATTGAAAAAAACAGCAGCGTGGCAATGCGTAAGAAGCAGACTCTTGGTTGATGATCCGCTGACGTGGATTGGTACATAACCGTTTTCAGTGACTCCAGATTCAGTTCTGCTTGCGCGCCAACTTAAACATCATCTCGGGAGCGACACGCTTGACCCAAAGCGCTGCCATTTCCTTGCCCTTGCCGACGGGAATCTCGCGTTTTCCCTTGGCCAGCGCACTGACGATGACATCCGCGCACTCGCCGACGTCCATGCCACCGGCAATGTTCTCGTCTTCCTCGCCGAAGGCAGAGCCATCGGCCGCCAGGGCATTGCGGGAAATGTCCGTGCGGATAAATCCGGGGGTGATGGTGGAGACCAGAATGCCATCGTCTTCCACCTCGGCCCGCAGGGCGTCGAAGAAGCCCATCACCGCGTGCTTGGCGGCACAGTAGCCGGTGCGCAGGGGGACGCCGACTTTACCGGCCACGCTGGCGGTCACCGCCAGGTGTCCGGATTGGCGCTCCAGCATATGGGGGAGCACGGCCTTGGTCAGCGCAATCTGCCCCATCACATCCACATCCAGTAGCTTCTGGTACACCGACAGCTCGGTATCCTTGCACAGAGAGCGTTGGGAAAGGCCGGCGTTGTTGATCAGCAGGTCGATCTGGCCGAAGTGACTGATGACGTGGTCGGCAGCTACCGGAAGTGAGGGCAGGTCGGTAACGTCAAGAGGCAATACCAGCATGTTTTCCGGGGCGGCGCCGGCATCAATGCAGTGCTGGCGGACCCTCTCCAGCTCTGGCTGGCGTCGCGCCGAAAGAACAACTCTTGCATTTTCGCGCGCAAACCTGGCTGCCAGGGCCTCACCAATGCCGGACGAGGCGCCGGTGATCCACACGACTCTGTTGGTAAACATGGGCTTACTCCGATTAGTTGGGTGGCATTGATCTTAGCGCCCCGGGCCGGTCGGCGTCATGTTTTTACGCGCCGGAGTCTGTCCCGGTACGCAGGCAGTCGAGGATGTGGTGCCAGACCTCGTCAGCATTGGTTTCATTGACCAGTTCGTGACGGGCGCCGGGAAACAGACGGTCGGAGGCAACGAGCAGGCCGGCGCCACGAAGGTTGGCAACATGCCGGTTGAAACCGTGTCCCATCTCGCCAACCGGGTCGCTGTCACCGGCCAGCAGGTGTATCGGAAGGTCCTTGCGCCATGTTTTTGGATTGATGGTCAGCATGCCACCAATGAAGTCGGACCATAGGCCTGCCGTGCAGGGAAAGCCGCAGAGTGGGTCTCTCAGGTAGCGGTCCACCTGTTGCGGGTCGCGGCTGAGCCAGTCATGGCTGGTGCGATTGGGGGAGAACGCCTTGTTGAAGGCACCGAAGGTCATATTGTCGATCAGGCGGCTGTGGTGCCGTTTCCCGCGCAGTGCCCGGAGAGAGCGGACCAGTGCCAGGGAGGCCCGCAACTTCGGTTTGTCGATACGATTGGTCGCGCAGAGGATCAGTCTGTCGATCTGGTCACCATACTGCTGGCTGAAGGCCTGGGCGATGAACGAACCCATGCTGTGGCCGAACAGCGTTAGCGGGAGGTCGGGGTGTTGCTTTCTGGCATGGACAACGACTTGCTGCAGGTCGTCCACTACTTTCTGCCAGCCCTTGTGGTCGGCGTAATGGCCAAGGTCAGTTTCGGGGCAATGCGGTCCGTGGCCTCGATGCTGGATCGCAATCACCGATACCCCCTGCTGGTTCAGCCAGAGCGCCAGCGGCTGGTAGCGGGCTGCATGCTCCGCCATGCCGTGGGCAATGACCAGCACGGCCGACGGGGCCTCCGCCGCCCACGACAGCAACGGAATTCGATGGTGATCGGGGCTGTTGATGAAACTTTCCTGCAGGTCCATGTTGGTCGATTCCGGGCGGGTTGTTGGCGTAAACGGGAGTCTAGCCGGAAATCGGGCCTTAATGTGAGACGGAGCCAGAAAATCCGGCTTTTGTGGCGCTAGTCCGCGTCCCGATCCCATTCGGGTGGCTTCCACAGGTGCTTCAGGCGGGCTTGCAGGCCGCCTGGTCGGGCCATGGCCCGGAACAGGTCCACGTACTCGTGGGTCCACAGCACTAGCAGGTTCCTGGAGTGTATCGGTCGGGTAATGCCGTAGTCCGGTGGTGCCTGTTCGTCTTCGGCGACAAAGGTGCCGAACAGTCGGTCCCAGACGATCAGAGTGCCACCGTAGTTGCGGTCGATATAGCCGGGGTTGCGGCCATGGTGAACCCGGTGATGGCTGGGGGTGTTGAGCACGGTTTCCACCCAGCCTGGCAGTTTGCCAACCAGCGTGGTGTGAATGAAAAACTGGTACACCAGTGAGAGGGCATAAGCCACGCCGATCCACACAGGATTGAAGCCGATCAACGCCAGGGGCACATAGAACAGCCACATGCCGTTAAAGATATTGGTGGCATTCTGGCGCATGGCGGTGGAGAAATTCATTCGCTCGGAGGAATGGTGGACCACATGGGCGGCCCAGAACCAGCGTATGCGGTGGCTGGAACGGTGCATCCAGTAAAAACAGAAATCCACTCCAACAAACGTCAGAAGACCCGTTGCCCAGTTCAGTTCCAGATCCAGCAGGCGGTGATGGTAGAGGAATGCGTATACGGGAAAGGCGATCAGGCCCGCGAACAGCAACTCTGTCAGTTGGTAGCCGGCACCCAGGGCAAAATTCCGCAGGGCTTCCGGTACGTCCATGCGCGTGGGGTCGTGGCGAATCCGCAGGTACTCCCACAGGGTGACGGCAATAAACACCGGCGTAGCGACAACGAATATCAGTTGGCGTTCGTCCAGTGCCAGCCAGGGGGCGAGGGTGTTCCAGAGGGGCAGCAACCCGCTCTCCTCAAGAACCGCCCTCATCATGTCCATCAATGCCATGGTGAAACCGTATTGTGATTGTAGGTGTGACTGTATTCTGCGCCGATGGCGATGCCATAAATTGACAATAAACGCCACAAAATTGATGATTAGTGCCAACAATGAATGACGCAGCGCGTGGAGGACGGTGAACCATGGCCAAGGTAATGCGGGTAACCGGTGCCTGGACGGGACTGCTATCGGACTGGCTTGAACAGGAGGGACTGGAGAATGCCCCGGTCAGGATAGCGCTGGCGCGCTGGGCGTCGGAAGACAACGTACCGGTGCCGGTGTGGCGTGACCTGCTGGCGCAGGGACTGGCTCTGGCGCCTCAGTATGCCGCTCCCGAGCTAAAGGTGGGGGCCTGTGTGCGTCCTGCCCATGTGGGTGTGCTCGGCTATCTGGTGCTGGCGTCCGACACCCTCGGCGAGGCCATGTTGGCCTACCAGCGCTACGAAACCCTGTTTTATGGTGCCAGCCTGGCGGAAATCGAGGTCGTCGGTGATCAGGCGGAAATGCGCTGGCCGCCCTCGGAGAATGAGCTTGGCCAGCAGGCGGACGGCGCTGCAATTGCAGCATTGGTGACCTTTATGCGTCGCCAGATTGATCAGCCCCCTCCGCCCTCGCTAGTGAGTTTTCTGGGTGACGTCAGTGCTGAGGCGGCCAGGGAATACGAACGGTTTTTTGGCTGCTCGGTGACCTGGAACGACAGCCATGTGCGAGTCCGGTTTCCGCTGCATTACCTCAGCCTGCCCATGCCCCGGCGAGACCCGACACTTCGCGAGTTGCTGGACCGGCAGGCCCGTGCCCTGCTGCGGGCGTTGCCGGAGGCGTCACAGGCGGGCTCGGGCATTGATCGCCAGCTACAGCAGGTACTGCTGAAACTGTTGTCTGATGGCGAGCCCACCCTTGCGCGTGCATCCCATGCCATGCACATGTCACCGCGAACGCTGCAGCGACGCCTGGCCCGGTATCAGTTGAGCTGGCAGCAGTGGCTCGATCGGAACCGGGAACAGCTGGCGCGACAGTACCTGGACGACACCTCACTGACGCTGACCGACATTGCTCTGCTGTTGGGCTTTTCCGAGCAAAGTGCTTTTACCCGGGCCTACCGCCGCTGGACCGGCAATTCACCCGGCCGAGAGCGCCGTCAGTGGCTCAGCGATTAGCAGCATAGACCTTTTCCAGCGTGTGGATCTGTGGCTGCCATTGATCCAACCAGGCCTGTATGTCTTTGGGGATTTTCGCCGGTTTGGGCCAGGGCACCGGGTATTGGCCGGGCTGGAACATGGGTGCGAACAAGGAGGCCGCGGCGAGGTCGGCGCGGGAAAAGCTGTCTCCAGCCAGGTAGGGCTTCTCCTGGTAGGCATTCGCCAGTTCGGTCAGGTAGCGCTCCATGGTTTCCCGCGACTGCGCGGCGGTTTTCTCGTTGATCTTCATCCATTTGCGCATGACCTCGTCCACCCGGCTGAAGGCCAGTCTCAGTAGAATCCGATTGTAGAAGGGCGTGCCCGCAGCCAGCATGGGAACGACCACCTTGGGGCGTTGCAGGAAGTGGTGGTAGGAGTAACAGCGCACGCTGGGGCCGGCTTCGTCGTCCAGCCGCTGTTCCCAGGACAGCGCGGCCTCGCGGGCCTGCGGGTCGGTCGGCGTCAGCGGGTCTTCGGGAAACGTGTCGTCCAGATAGTCAATGATGGCTTTCGATCCCTGAACCCGGTGACCGTCATGGTCCAGTACCGGTACCGATGAATCAGCGCCCGTCAGTTTGCGGATGGTGTTGATGTGCTGGCCGGGCAGAAGGCTGATGGCTTCGTAGCTCAGACCTTTGTGATCCAGGGCCCAGCGAGCCTTTTCGCAGTAGTGTGAAATAGCAAACTGGTAGAGTTTTATCGCCATGACGTGGAATGCTCCCGGGTGTTTTGATGGCCTAAGCGTAATGCTTTAAGACAGGAAATGGTAACGGCTCTGCTTTAAAATCGGCAGCCATCATGGATAATCTGCAACTGTTACAACCACAGGGAATGAGGAATAGACAATGAAAGGAATCGCTGCGTTGTGGCCGCTGACGTTGGTCATGCTTGGACTAATTGCCGGCTGCGCGTCTGGCCCTGGTGAGGGTAGTCAGGAGGAAGCGGTCAAGGCCTGTAGCCAGGCGCTGCCCCCGTGTTTTGCTCCGGGACCCATTGAACAGCCTTTTGTTGCCCGGGGGAATGAACCGTTCTGGCGGGTGATCGTCGAGCCAGGGCAACTGGAGGTGGAGCGAATGGGTGTGGAGCCGGTCGCATTGCGTTATGACATGGTTGAGCAAAGCCCCACCGAGCGGACTTTTCGCGCTGAGGGCGATGGCATTCGGATTGAGCTCAAAGCGGCCAGCCAGTTATGTCGCGACTCCATGTCTGGCATGCCTTATCCCCGCCAGGTTCGTCTTGCCATAAACGGCGAGGCAACCAGCGGCTGCGGGGGTGACCCCGAAGAGTTGTTTCTGGGGCCTGAATGGGTTGTTGAGGATATCGGAGGTCGCGGCATTGTTGACAGCTCCCGGGTCACACTGAACTTTCAGGAGGACCAGCGTGTTTCCGGGCGTGCGTCCTGCAATCAGTTCAGCGGCGGATGGAACCTGACTGGCGAGGGCCTTGAGTTTACCCGTATGGCGTCCACCAAAAAGGCTTGTGCCCCGGCGCTGATGAACCAGGAAGACCGATTCCTGTTGCTGTTGGGTGAGGTTCGACGCTTCGACATTGGCCGGCACGGTGAGTTGCTGCTGGTGACCGGAGATGGACGTCTGATCAGGGCATTTCAGTCCACAGACTGAGTCCGTACTGGTCCAGGATCTGCTGTACCCGGCCGCTGTCCATGAGTTGTCGGGTGCCTTCCGTTAAGAGTTTCGCAAGTTCTTTTGCGTCTTCCCGTACCGGGGAAAACGCGACGAAGGCATCGATTTCGTCGACCAACCCTGCTTGCCGTGGCGCGGGGACAGTGTCGTTGTTGTTCATTTCCCACCAGGCCATCACGTAGATATCTTCCGCAAAAATGTCAGTACGGTGTTGGTCCAGCAGGTAGATGGCCCGATCAAGGGGTGACGGCCCCGCGATCACCCAGATTCGTTCCGGGTTGGCCTGATGCTCCTCAATGTACTGGTCCAGCTCATCGGTATAGGAGTACCCATTGATGACCAGCAGCTTCTGGTTATGGAGCGACGCCAGGCCGTCGTATACCCAGCGGTTGTCAGGGTGGGTAAACAGCGCAATGGCTGAGCGCCCCTGGGGGGTGTCTGGGAACACGAAATCCGGGGCATCGGTTGTGAAGGCACCGACCACTGCGTCCAGTTGACCTTCACGCGTTAATTGCAGCGCCCGTGCCCAGCTAACGTTGACGTACTCCACGGTATAGCCGGCTTCGCCAAGGACCTCGCGGGCAATGTCCACCATGTAGCCCTCGCGATCGCTCCCCGCTTCGCAGTTATGGGGGCACCAGGGATCGGATGCGATAACGATCGTCCGGGGCCGGGGTGTCGTATTGGAAAGGGCAGCGGACAGGGCCTCATTGGTTGGCGTCTGCGTGTCGACGTCTGAAGAAGGGCTCTCTTCGTCAGGAGGAGGTGAGCAGCCGTGCAACAGGAGTACGGTTAGTAGAGCCACTGCCAGTCTGGGCATGATCGTTGTCTGGGGCACCGCGAAGCTACGGCGACCTATTTATAATAGCCCGTCTGTCACGCTGCTGTCATCCAGGAGCCCACCTCCACCGGGATGGCCCCCGATCAGTAACGGCTGCGATTGTCTCCTTCCGATGCATCGACCGGCACCAGTGCCTTGACCAGTTCTTTCATCTCGAGAATGCCTACCTGGTTGCCTTTTTTGACCACCCGATAGACAAGGTCGGTATCGCCGTCGGATCTTGCGATCACCGACTCCAGGTTGTCCCGATCGGAAATGTCGCCGGCACTGTCAGCGGGAGGTTCCGTGGTTTTTGCCATCACGGAACGCACTCTCAGAACCCGTGCACGATTGATGTCGCTGATGAAATCCGTAATGTACGGATCGTTGGGATGCATGAGAATTTCCTGGGGTTCGCCCTGCTGGACGATGTGTCCGTCCTTGAGGATAACCAGGTGGTCCGCCAGCTTTAGCGCCTCGTCCAGATCGTGGGTGATGAACACCACGGTTTTCTTCAGTTCCTCCTGCAACTCCAGCAGCAGGTCCTGCATGTCGGAGCGAATCAGCGGGTCCAGGGCGGAGAAGGCCTCGTCCATCAGCATCACGGGCGAGTTGGATGCGAGTGCCCGGGCAATGCCCACGCGCTGCTGCATACCGCCGGATAGCTGGTGCGGGTATTGGTTTTCGTTGCCTTCCAGCCCCACCCGGGCGAGCCATTTCTTGGCTTCGTCCTCGAAGTCCCGCACCGTATGGCCTCTTACCAGCAGCGCCATGCCGGCGTTCTCCAGCACCGTCTTGTGGGGGAGCAGGGCGAATTTCTGGAAAACCATCGACATTTGTTCACGCCGCAGCTTCCGCAATCCGTCCTCGTCGAAGGCGAGTACGTTTTTGCCATCCACCTTGATCTCACCAGCAGTGGGTTCGATCAGCCGGTTGAGATGGCGTATCAACGTGGACTTGCCTGAGCCCGACAGACCCATGATGACGGTGATCTCGCCTTCTCGCATATCCACGTTGATATCCTGGAGACCCAGTACGTGGTTATGCTTTTCCAGCAGTTCGGCCTTTCCCATACCCCGGCGCACATACGCCAGGGCGACATCGGGAATGGGGCCGAAAATCTTGTAGAGGTTCCGGATGGAAATCTTGATATCCCGGTCCACGATTCGCTCCCTTACTGTTTCTGTGAGGCGTTGATGCGCGCCAGTGAGGCCTTGGTTACCCGGTCAAGGATCACCGCCAGAATCACGATGCCAAGGCCGGCAACCAGCCCGACACCCAGCTCCAGGTTGCGAATGCCCTGAAGCACCAGCACCCCGAGCCCCGGTGCCGACACCAGGGAAGCGATAACAACCATGGCCAGGCTCATCATAATGGTCTGGTTTACACCCGCCATGATGTTGGGCAGCGCCAGTGGAATCTGGACCTTGAAGAGTTTCTGGTGGCTGGTCATCCCGAAGGCGTCAGCGGCTTCGATTACATCCTTGTCCACCAGGCGGATACCCAGGTTGGTGAGACGGATGACCGGCACAATGGCGTACAGGATGATGGCAATGCCGTAGAGCTTGGACTCGGTCACGCTGAACAGGAAGATCAGCGGAATCAGGTACACAAAGGGCGGCAGTGTCTGCAGCATGTCGAGCACGGGAATGGTCAGACGCTGCATCATGTCGCTGCGGGACATGGCAATGCCGATGGGCACGCCCAGCAGCACACAGAGGAACGCGCAGACAAAGATGATCGACAGCGTCTCCATCGCATACTGGTAGTAGTCAATAAAGGCCAGCAGAACCAGGCTGCCCGCCACAAATCCCACCAGTTTCCAGGATTTGGTGACGACAAACACCACGGCCAGCAGCGCCGGTATCACGATCCACCAGGGCGTGTTCAGCATGCCGTAGAGTGTCCCGTCCAGAAACCAGCTTAGTGGTTGAGTCAAAGGGTCCAGAACAACACTCAGACTGTCCTTGATGGACAGGAAGCCCTCTTCAAGACCTTTTGTCAGTTCCCTGGATTTGGGGAAGGCCGCGCAGGACTCGTTAAGCGCGTCCATGGATGGAAAAGGCAGGTCCCATAGTGACTCTGCTTCGGCGTCCGTTCCTTTGGTTTTTTGCAGCAACGCCGCCATTGACATGGGGGCATCACTTTGGCCGTCAGAGCACCAGTCTTCCAGACCCAGTGATGAAAACACGAAATCGTAGGTCGCCATTTGCGGTCAGTTCCCAGAAGCGTTCAGATGAAAATGGGTAATGTGAGTTCGCCTGTTCGGTTTGACAGGGCCGGGAGACGGCCCTGTCAGGGTAGGTGGAGAGATTACTCTCCCAGCACCGAAGCCAGGCGTTTCTTGGCCGAATCGTTCAGCCAGCTTGACCACTCGTCGCTGTTGTTGCTCAGGAAATACACGGCCGCTTCTTCTGCCGACGCGTTGTTGGAATCCATCCACGCCAACAGGGCGCTCATGGTGTCGGTTTTGAATGTCAGCTTGCTGAGCATTTCCGCAACTTCCGGCTCACGATCCTTGAAGTCCGTGGTCACGGACGTCAGTACGGTGGCGGCGGGAAATTCAGACACGCCAGGGTTGTCCGCATCCTGGGTCTGGTTACGGGTGTGAACCTCCGGCTTGTAGTCACCCAGTTCGACGCGGGTCATGTCGAACTTGCCGAGCGGGACAGTGGGGCCCCAGTAATAGCCAAACCAGGGCTCTTCAGACTGCACGGCAGAGGCCATGGACGAGGCCAGGGTTTCACCGGAACCGTGGTTGAACACCTCAATGCCAGAGCTTTCCAGGTCGAGCGCCCTAACCAGGTTGTCACTGACCACACGACAACCCCAGCCACTTGGGCAATTGTTGAAGCGGTTGTCCACCAGTTCCGGATTAGCCATGACACCTTCGATGGTGGTCAATTCGGGGTACTTCTCGGCCAGGTAGGTTGGAATCCACCAGCCTTCAACGCCACCGGGCTCCAATACTTTGGTCAGACGCTCGATCTTGCCCTGTTCTTCCAGTTCCAGGTAGGCCTCACCTGCGGAGTTGAGCCACAGTTCGGTAACGATGTCCGGTTCACCATTTTCGGCGACCGAGGTAACAGCGGGGACGGTGTCGGAGGGAACCACGGTGACATCACAGCCGTACCCCTGCTCCATGATGAATTTGGCAACGCTGGTGACAACTGTGTTGGATGCCCAGCCCATTTCGGTGATGGAAACTTCACCGCAATCGGCCTGGGCAAGTGCAGGCACGGACATCGCGCAAAGCAGCGCGACTGGCGTTAGCTTTCGCATGATTGGTTCTCCTTATGGATTTTGAAAATACGCGGAAACAGATCCGCTGGAGCGGTTCTGAAGACCGCTCTAGAGGTGAATACGCCGTATTGATACTGCGTTTTCAGAGGGCAAGACAAATGTTGTGACCTCGGTTACTACGTATATTTAAGAGTAACGCCCTGAGCGTGAGTTACAAGCCATTCATGTAAAATGTCGCCAGAAAATGCACATGCTTTCCGGTGTTTTGAGCCCCAGTGTCAACGAATTGAAGCAATTCAGCAGTAGTTTGAAGGGTTGTCTGAAACGGGAGAGCCCCATGACCGAATTGCGCAAACTGACCCCCCATTCTGCTATTCCTGCCGAACAGGCCCGTCGGGATAGCCGCCAACGCCATCTGCTGAGAACCTTTCTGCCGGAGATGATTCGTCTTGAGCGTGTGCTGGCGGAAGCGCCGGGACAGGTTACTGTGAAGACGCTCTCTCGGGTTGCGATGAAACACATTGACCTGCCGATCTACCGGGTTGACCTCGGCAGCGAGGCACCCGATGCGCCAGTGGTGATGCTGGTGGGTGGCGTTCACGGTCTTGAACGCATCGGCAGCGAAGTCGTCATGGCCTGGTTGCGCAATCTGCTGGCAAGGATGTCCTGGGACGGGCATCTCCAGGCCCTGCTGAAAAAAGTGCGGGTTACCCTGCTGCCCATCCTCAACCCCGGCGGCATGTATCTGAATCAGCGCAGCAATCCCAACGGGGTCGACCTGATGCGCAACGCACCGATCACCGCCCAGGACCGCAGTGCGTTCCTGTTGGGCGGGCAGCGCTTCTCCCCGCGCCTGCCGTGGTTCATTGGTGATCCCGAGCAGGGTATGGAAGCGGAGAACCAGGCCCTTGAGTCGGTGATCTCGGAGCTCCTGCCAGGCCGTCCTTTCAGTGTCGCGCTGGACTGTCATTCCGGTTTCGGCTGGCAGGACCAGATCTGGTTCCCCTATGCCTACCGTCGTCGCCCCATGCGACGGATCGAATCGGTGATGGCATTGAAGCTGATCTGGGAGCAGGCATGGCCGGAACACAACTATCGCTTCGAGCCCCAGTCCCGTCATTACCTGACCCACGGTGATCTGTGGGACTATTTCTACAAGAAGATCAACCGCAGCGGTGAGGGCGCCTTTATTCCCCTTACCCTGGAACTGGGCTCCTGGCGATGGATCAAGAAGCGCCCACGACAGTTGCTGCGACTGGACGGCTTTTTCAATCCGCTGGTACCCCATCGCCATCGGCGCGTACTGCGAAGTCACCTGACCTTTATCGATTTCCTGGTCAGCGCCGCCGCCCATCACGAAAACTGGTTGCCGCACTCGGATGAGGCGTCCATGCTAAGGGAGGCCGCCATCGCCCACTGGTACAGGGATCATCACTGACAATGCACTGGATTCTGTTGCGCGGACTGACCCGGGAGCAGTCACACTGGGGCTCTTTTCCCCACAGGCTTGAGGAAGCCTTTCCCGGTCATCAGTTCCATCTGGTTGATCTTCCGGGCACGGGCGTGCACTTCAAGGATCCCAGCCCTGACCGTATCGCGGAGATCCGGGAGAAGGTTCGCCGCAGTGTTGGTCACATTCCAGCGCCATACAATCTCATCGCTTTGTCCATGGGCGGGATGGTCGCCCTGGACTGGGCTCAGCATGTCACCGAGGGTGAAATTCAGAACCTGGTGCTGATCAACACGAGTTCCGGATTCAGCCTGCCCTGGCGACGGATGCGTCCGGGGGCCTGGCCTCGTATCGTTCGCCTCCTGACGCGCCGGGAACTGTTCGATCGTGAGGTGGATATTCTGCGGTTGACGAGCAATCGACCGGTCGACCTCGATGTCATGAAACACTGGTACAGCATCCAGCGCCAGCGGCCAGTCAGCTATGCCAACGCCTATGCCCAGATGAAAGCGGCGATGGCCTACAAACCCCTGCCTCAACGCCCTCTGCCGAACGCACTTGTACTCGCCAGCAAGGGTGACCGTATTGTCCATTGGAGCTGCAGTAAGGTGTTTGAGCAGCGTTGGCAATGGACGCTGAAAGTTCATTCGTCCGCCGGCCATGACCTGCCAATGGACGACCCTGAATGGGTCATCCAGCAGATAAAAAACTGGCTGCCCAAATGATTACGGTTGCTTGACGCAACCGGTGTTCCGCGGCAGTCTTCTACACAATTCCTCAGATTCACCCCGAGATACTTATTTGGATTGGAGTCGATAACAATGAAAATCTTTGAGACCAAGACAGCGCCCAACCCACGCCGGGTAAGGATGTTCATGTCTGAAAAGGGCCTGTTGGACAAGGCCGAGTTTGTTGAGATCGATCTGCAGAAGGGTGAGAACCTGACGCCGGAGTACGCGGCCAGGAACCCGATGAAGAAAGTACCCGTGATGGAACTGGACGACGGCACCTGCATCGCCGAAACCATGGCAATTTGCCGCTATTTCGAAGAAAGCTATCCGGATGCGCCAACCCTGCTCGGGGACACGGCGTTGGAGAAAGCGCAGGTGGAACAGTGGCTGCGGTGGATCGAGTTCTCCTTTTTCCTGCCCACCGGTATGTGTTTTCAGCACACCAGCGGCTATTTCAAGGACCGCATGAACCCGATCAAGGAATGGGGTGAGGAGTGCCGCACCTCGGTGGAAAAATTCATGCACTTCCTGAACAAGCATCTGGATGGCAGGGAATACATCTGTTGCGACCGGTTCACGGCCGCGGATATTAATGCCTTTACCACGGTGGCCTTCGCCCGTGTGGTGGATATTCGCATCAAGCCGGAGCAGGCCAACCTCCAGGCCTGGTATGATCGCATCAAGCAACGTCCTTCCGCCCAGGTATGACCCGATGACCCAACAGACCCCACTGGCCTGTGCTCTTGATAGAATCGATACCGCCAACCGTGCAGACCCCAACATCGAGCAGGTTGGCGGAATACCCTTGCCCAAGGAATACGCCTACAGCCAGCACATGACCCGCTGGCTGTTTGAGCTTGAGCCGCAGCCCTCCGAACGCATGCAGATTGCCTGCCGCGCCCAGCACATCGAGCGCTGGACCATCCCCCGTAGCGATTTCCCGGAAGGTCGCAAGGCCTATTACGAATGGCGCCAGGCCTGCGGCCGCATGCATGGCCGCCGGGCCGCCGGAATCATGGAGGAATGTGGCTACCCACAGGAAGAATGCCAGAAGGTGGAAACCATCCTGACCAAGCGGGAGTTGCGCAAGGACGCAGACACACAGCTGCTGGAAGACGTTGCCTGCATGGTATTCCTGGAACGCTATTTCGCGGATTTCTATGAGGAAAAAGCCGATTACGACCGGGAGAAATGGCTGCGCATTGTCCGCCGTACCTGGGGCAAGATGTCTCCGCGTGGGCATGAAGCCGCGCTGAAGCTGGCCGAAGGGATGCCGGCGCATTTGCTGGCGTTGCTGCAGGAGGCGTTGGCTGAGGATTAGTCCGTGCTCAACCCATGCCCGCTGACTTGTTCGAGCTTTGCGTAAGCCCTCCTAAAAAAACAGCTCCTGCAGTTTCTTGCCAGGTTCTTCGGCCCGCATGAAGGACTCGCCCACCAGGAAGCCGTAGATACCCCGGTTGGTCATGGTCTCCACATCGGCCCGGGTCATGATGCCACTTTCGGTGATCGTCAGGCGGTCGGCCGAAATCCGTTCATGAAGGTCGAAGGTGGTATCCAGTGAGACCTCAAAGGTGTGCAGGTTGCGGTTGTTGATGCCCACCAGCGGTGTTTTCAGGGTGAGGGCATCGTCCATTTCCTCGCCGTCGTGAACCTCGACCAGCACGTCCAGGCCAATTTCATGGGCAATGCCTTCCAGCTCCTGCATCTGGTCCCTGGTCAGGCAGGCGGCGATCAGCAGGATGCAGTCGGCGCCAATAGCCCGGCTCTCGTAGACCTGATACGGCGCCACCATGAAGTCCTTGCGGATGACCGGCAGGCTGCAGGCGGCGCGGGCGGCTTGGAGGTAGTCTTCATGACCCTGGAAGAAATCCTTGTCAGTGAGTACTGACAGGCAGGCGGCACCGCCTTTTTCATAGCTTTCGGCGATGGCCTCGGGAACAAACGGATCGCGGAGAATGCCTTTGCTGGGGGAGGCTTTTTTGATCTCGGCAATGACCGCAGGCGTTTGCTGTTCGATGCGTCGGCGAAGGGCGCTCGCAAAGCCCCGCGCTGGCGGTTGATTGCCAGCCATGGCCTTCCGATCGCCAATAGAAACCCTGCGCGTACGCTCATCAATTTCCTCCCACTTCCGATCAACGATCTTTCGCAGGATGGTAGGCGTCTTGTCCAGATGTCTGTCAGTCATTGTCAGGCTCGTATTAGAAACACTGCGAAAAGTCAGCAAGCTCGGACATCTTGCCGGCTGCCAAGCCTGAGCCCATGGCGTCCAGCGCCATCTCCACGCCTTCCGCCGTCGTCTTCGCCAGGCCTGCCACATAAATTGCTGCGCCGGCGTTCAGGGCGATAAGATCCCGCGCTTTCTCAGCCATTTCATCATGACCACGACCGAACGCGGCACGGATGAGTTTCAGGGAGTCCTCGGCGGTATCCACCGTGAGACCAACCAGCGCCTGGCTCTTGATGCCCAGGTCTTCCGGCGTGATGTCGTACTCAGTGACTTCGCCGTTTTTCAGCTCCGCCACATGGGTGGCGCTGGCCAGGCTGATTTCGTCCAGGCCATCCTTCGAGTGCACCACCATAATGTGTTCGGCGCCCAGGCGGTGCAGAACCTCCGCCATGGGGCGACACAGCTCTTTCGTGAACACACCGATCAACTGGCGCTTGACGCTGGCCGGGTTGGTCATGGGGCCAAGAATATTGAATATGGTACGGCAACCCAGTTCCTTGCGCGGGCCAATGGCGTGTTTCATGGCGCCATGATGGGCCGGGGCGAACATGAAGCCAACGCCGATCTCCTCCACGCAGCGTGCAACCTCCTCAGGCGCCATCTGCAGGTTGATACCCAGCTTTTCCAGCAGGTCCGCGCTGCCGCTCTTGGAGGACACGGCACGGTTGCCATGCTTGGCCACAAAGCCACCGGCTGCGGCGACCACAAAAGACGCCGCGGTGGATACGTTGAACAGATTGGCACCGTCACCGCCGGTGCCCACGATATCCACCAGTGGGTCGGCGTTGACCGTCACGCGGGTGGCCAGTTCCCGCATGACTTCGGTGGCGCCGGTGATTTCGTCAATGGTTTCGCTCTTGATGCGCAGCCCCATGAGAAAGGCCCCAATCTGCGCATCGGTGGCTTCACCCTTCATGACGATGCGCATAACGCCCTTCATCTCCTCCGTGGACAGGTCCAGGTTGGAGGCGATGCGGTTCAGTGCTTCTTTCATGTCCATGTGGTGGCCTCTTATCGTGTCTTCAGAAAGTTGCGCAGCAGCTCATGGCCCTGTTCCGTCATAATAGACTCTGGATGGAACTGTACACCTTCGATGGGCAGTGTTTTGTGCCGAACACCCATTATTTCTTCCACCGAGCCATCGTCATTGCGAGTCCATGCAGTGACTTCAAGGCAATCCGGAAGGGTGTCTTTGTCGATCACCAGGCTGTGATAGCGGGTCGCCTTCAGCGGGTTGCTCAGGCCACGGAAAATGCCCTGGTCCTTATGGTAGACCGCAGATACCTTGCCGTGCATCACCTGCCCGGCGCGAATAACCTTCCCGCCGTATACCTGCCCGATGGCCTGGTGGCCGAGGCAAACGCCCAGAATCGGCAACTTGCCGGCAAAGTGGCGAATGGTGGCCATGGAAATGCCTGCCTCGTTGGGCGTGCAGGGGCCGGGAGAGACAACGAGGCGCTCCGGTTTCAGGGCTTCGATGCCCTCCACGGTGATCTCGTCGTTGCGGTAGACATGAACATCTTCGCCCAACTCGGCCAGGTACTGCACCACGTTGTAGGTGAAGGAGTCGTAGTTATCGATCATCAGCAACATAATCTTATCCTCCGCCTCAGTGGTCGAAATCGTTGTAGGTCATGGCGACGGCGCGGAAAATCGCGCGGCCCTTGTTCATGGTTTCCTTCCACTCAAGGCGGGGCACCGAGTCGGCCACCACGCCGGCCCCTGCCTGAATATGCAGGGTGTTGTCTTTGATTACCGCCGTGCGGATGGCAATGGCGGTATCCATGTTGCCATTAAACGACAGGTAACCCACGGCACCGCCGTAGACGCCGCGCTTCACCGGCTCCAGTTCGTCGATGATTTCCATGGCGCGAATCTTGGGGGCACCGCTCAGGGTGCCGGCGGGTAGGGTGGCGCGCAGCACGTCCAGGCAACTGGTGTTGTCTTTCAGGCGGCCGGTGACGTTGGAGACGATGTGCATCACATGGGAATAGCGCTCCACAATCATCTTGTCCGTCAGCTTTACCGTGCCGGTTTCAGACACCCGGCCAGCGTCGTTGCGGCCCAGATCGATCAGCATCAGATGCTCGGCGATTTCCTTGGGGTCGGCCAGCAGTTCGGCTTCCATGGCCCGGTCCTCGGCATCGGTGGCGCCACGCTTTCGGGTGCCGGCGATGGGGCGCACGGTGACTTCATCATCTTCCACCCGCGCCAGGATTTCCGGCGATGAGCCGACGATCTGGAAGTCTCCCAGATCCAGGAAATACATGTAGGGGGACGGGTTCAGCACCCTCAGCGAGCGATACAGGTTCAGCGGTGGTGCCTCGAATGGAATCGACATGCGTTGCGAGATCACCGTCTGCATCACGTCGCCGTCCAGCACGTATTCCTTGATGTGGCCCACGGCCGCTTCGAATTTTTCCTGGTTGAACCCGGAGATGAAGTCGCTCTCATCCACGGTTTTACCGCGCAGATGTTCCGGTGTGCGGGGCGCGTTGGCCGTCTGCCGGTGCAAGCGGGACTCCAGGTCGTCAATTCGCTGCAGTGCCTGTTCGTAAGCGCCCTCCTGATTTGGGTCGGCATGGACAATCAGGTGCAGTTTGCCGCGCAGATTGTCGAACACCACCACGTCGTCGGACACCATCAGCAGGATGTCGGGCGTGCCGATCTTGTCCGGCGGGCAGGTGTTGCGCAGGCGCTTCTCGATGTAGCGCACGGTGTCATAACCGAAATAGCCAACCAGGCCACCATTGAAGCGGGGCAATTCCTCCAGGTCCGGCGCGTTGAAGCGGGCCTGATAGTCTTCGACGAAGGCCAATGGATCGTCGACCGTGGTTTCTTCGATCACCTCGTCGTCGCGGGTAATGGTGACGGTGTGATCATGGACCTTTAGAACTTCCCGGCTTGGCAGACCAATAATGGAATAGCGGCCCCACTTTTCACCGCCCTGGACGGATTCAAACAGGTAGGAATAGGGCCCGCTGGCCAGCTTGAAATAGGTGCTCAGGGGCGTGTCCAGGTCGGCAAGGACTTCGCGGTATACGGGGATACGATTAAAGCCGGCCTTGGCGAGCTCGGCGAATTGCTCGGGTGTCATGATAACGGTTCCTGAATCTGATCTGTATGGAGGACGTTCGGGCGGCATTCAGCCGGTGCGCCATCGCCACCATCGTGTTGCGCGGGTTGTCAGTATGCCCTGCGCTGTTATCAGACTCAGTCCCTGCACGGCAGGAATCTCCCGAATTGAAGGTTTCAAATCAATATCCTGTGAGATTACAAAAGCTGGGCCAGGGAATCAACAACGGCATCCGCACCGAGCGAATCCACGGGCGCCCCATAATTGTAGCCGTAGCGTACCGCCACCGAAGGAATACCCGCCGCCAGGGCCGCGCTGATGTCGGTGACCGAATCGCCCACCATCACCGTGGTGCCCCGGGTGCCGCCGAGCTCGGTCATGGCATGGATCAACGGTTGCGGGTCTGGTTTGCGCACCGGCAGGGTGTCTCCACCGATGCTGATATCGAACCAGTGTTCAATGCCCATCTGCTCGAGCAACGGCGCCACAAACTGTTCCGGCTTGTTGGTGACGATGCCCATGCGGCAGCCGTGGTCGGCAAGACGGGTCAGACATTCCTCCACGCCGTCGTAGAGCACGGCATGCTGGCCGTTAAGGTTTTCGTAGGCATGGTAGAACATCGCCAGGGCGTCATTGAACAGTGCGTCGTCCTTCGGGGTTGCAGGTTCCCAGTCCGCTTGCCCGGCAAGGGCACGCCGCACCAGCACGCTGGCGCCATTGCCCACCCATTGGCGCACATTGTCAGCGCCGGCTTTGCGGCGACCCAGCTGTTCCAGCATAGCGTCAATGGCCGCTGCCAGGTCGGGGGCGCTGTCAACCAGGGTGCCGTCCAGGTCGAACAGGGCCACTCCCGGCCAGCGTTGGCTGAACAACCCCGCCAGGCTCATCGGTTCGAACTCTGCTTGGCCAGTTCCAGCTCTGCCCGCATTTTGTCGATGGTGGCTTTGTAGTCGTCAGTGTTGAAGATGGCGGAGCCGGCGACAAAGGTGTCGGCGCCGGCTTCGGCGATCTCGCGGATGTTGTCGGTTTTCACACCGCCGTCGATTTCCAGGCGAATGTTGCGACCGCTGGTATCGATGCGCTTGCGGGCTTCGCGCAGTTTGTCGAGAGTGCCTGGAATAAACTTCTGGCCGCCGAAACCAGGGTTTACGGACATCAGCAGGATCATGTCCAGCTTATCCATCACGTGATCGATGTAGTGCAGTGGCGTGGCTGGATTGAACACCAGGCCCGCCTTGCACCCGCCTTCACGAATCAACTGCAGGGAACGGTCAATGTGATTGGAGGCTTCCGGGTGGAAGGTGATGTAGCTGGCGCCGGCATCGATGAACATCCGGATCAGGTCGTCTACCGGTGATACCATCAGGTGCACGTCAATTGGAGCGGTAACCCCGTGTTTACGCAATGCTTCGCAGACCATGGGGCCGATGGTCAGGTTGGGTACGTAGTGGTTGTCCATGACATCGAAGTGGACAATGTCGGCGCCGGCGGCCAGTACGTTATCGACTTCCTCGCCCAGTCGGGCAAAATCGGCTGACAGGATGGACGGGGCAATCTGGAAAGGGTTCATGACGGCTCTCTTGAACGGTTTGATAGTGATATCGACGATGGCGCGTACAGCGGTTTTCTCTGTAAAAGCCTGCAAAAGGCTGCAAGAGTCTGCAAAGGCTGCTGGGCCGCAAAGCTGCTAGTCTACCAGTTTGATGGTGATTTTTCGCACGGAATGAGTGACAGCCTGTGAGCAAATGGATTAAAAAACCGGTTGTGCAATGTCGGGTCATCCTGGCCTGCCTTGTTGCTTTCTGGGCCTCGTTAGCGTTGGCGCAGGCACCGAAAGAGGCGCAGAAAGGCGCGCAGAACCCGACCGGGAAGGAAACCGGGAAACCCTCCGGGGCGGCTGTTGAAAGGCCGTTGATATCAACGGGGCTCGATTCGGATGCAATCGCCCGGGCCTGGCCGGACTCGTCTGTATGGCTGGAGCCACCGGAAGAAGAACCGGTGCTGGCCCTGTTTGAGCCGGAAGCCGAGACGCCTGCGAAGGGCGCAGTGCTGATTCTGGCCGATGAGGGGCAATCACCCGCTTCCGGATTGGCCGCTGCCCTGCGACGGCCGATGGCACGTGCCGGTTGGGCGGTGATGGTACTTGGGCTCGAGATGCCGCCATACGAGGTACAGGAAGCGCGTCGACAACGGGGCTTGGAGGCGCCTGAAGAGGCGGGCGCGCCGGACACGGACGCCGCCGATGAAACGGGCGATAAACCTGGCGAGTCGGTGATGATCGATGTGATGGCCAGTGACGATGTTGAGGCATTGGCAAACCAATACCAGGCACGCATTCAGAAGACCCTGGCCGCGGCGGCTGGCAACCTGGTTGGTCGTGGTTACAGCCGGGTGGTCATGGTGGGTGTCGGCCGGGCGGCTGGTCACGTCACCCGCGCGGCCACTGCCAGCGGGGGGCAGGATGTGTCGGCGCTGGTCTGGATTGCGCCAGCGTTTAGTCAGAGCGATTCGAAAGCCCTGACGGAGTCGCTTGGTGAGTCTGGTGCGCCCAAAGTCCTGGAGCTCCACAGTGCCCGCAGTTCATTGGGCGCTGGAGGTATGGCTCAAAGGTCACCAAAGCAACGGGAGGCCGCATTCAGGCGGGCGGGGATTGCAGGCTACTCCCGACAACCTGTCGCAATGACTGAACAGCCACAACCCAGAGAGGCGCAAGCGCTTACCAACCGCATTTCAGCCTGGCTTGACTCCGAACGCTAGAAAACCATCAGCCACCCACGGCGGTGGATGAGCCGATGACAACGCCACCACAGCTGACGGCATCGCCGGTCAGGGCGGCAGGTTTGCCTTCTATCATCACCGTCGGGCTGCCAGCTGCGATGGCGCGGGGATGTGGTGGATGCTTGGGCTTGGAGTGCATGGCAAGCTGGTCGCCCAGCCTCGCAACGGGCTTGCCGTCGATCAGTACAGTAGCGCTGCCGGTAATGACAGGGGTCGGGGGAAAGCCTTGGTGATCGGTTCCGATGTCGCCGAGCAGGACGAGTTTTTTACCCATGGGAATGCTCCTTTTCAGTGGGTCTGCAGGCCGCTGGTCCGTGGGCCTTTCTTTTGCACTTTTGTGCTTTTGCACTTCTGTGGTGTGGTTCTGATCTCGGAGTTTAGCAAGCTTGGCGCTGAACTCAAAACGCCGGATTCAAACCGACAGGCGCTGGCTGATCAGTTCCCAGGCTTGCTGGTAGCGTAAAAGGCGGTCCTTTGCCCTGGTCAGTTCCGCCGGGCTCAGCTTCTGTTGTGCCAGTTTGTCCGGGTGGCATTCCGACACTTTTTTTCGGTAGGCCCGTTTGATCACCTCGCGGGTGTCACGGCGGGTAACGCCGAGAACCTGGCAGGCCTGCTCGAAGGTGGAGGGGCGGGGCTGGCTCTCCGGTTCGGTGATCCAGACCTTGCTGGCGTAACTGTCGAGAATGTCATCGCTGACCCTGATCGGCAGCCCCATCTGGTCAATGGCGTCCTCGCAACGATAGCGGCGGGGCTTCTCCGGGCGTCCCTGCAACTGCGCTGCGTGGCAAAGGCAGATGGCAACACGCAATGAGGGAGAGGGCCAGATTCTGTGGGTCAGGCGCAGGCCCAGCGCTTTCAGGGCAGGGATGCGCTCTGCAGTCTTACCCTTGCGGAAATGGCCAATGGCCTTGCGCCGCTGGCGGCCGGAGAGCTTCAGTGCTTTCATCAGGGTTTCGGCGAAACCGATGTCTTTCTCCGTTACCCGCCCTTCCGATTTGGCGATGTAGCCCAGAAAAAAGAACAGGCTCCGGCGACACCAGCGCGGCAGTCGGGTTCTGACCAGCAATTCGGTGGCCTGGTGGCCGCAGGCGGTCAACTCTCCAAGGAGCTCACTGAACTCTGCTTCCATTCGTGCGGGCAGGTTATTGTCTCTGGTCTCAGAGGTCATGGCTCAGCCCCCGCCTTCCATAAGCATCCGGTCCAGCTCCCGTAGCCGTTCCGGGGTACCGATATCCATCCAGTGTCCGCTGTGGCGAATGCCTTGCACCCGCCCCCGGGTCATAGCATCCCGCAGGATGGGCGCCAGTTTTCGGGCACCCGGTGTCAGCCCCGAAAACAGGCGACGGTTTAGCAGGCTGATGCCGGTAAACGTCAGTGTTTCAGGGCCGCTCTCAATCACCGTGCCATCCGCCCGCAGGCAGAAGTCGCCCGCCGGGTTGTGGTCAGGGTTGCCTGTCATGACCAGTAATGCGTCGGCATGTTCGGGTGGCGTCAAATGGGACAGATCAAAATCACACCAGATGTCGCCGTTGATCACAACGAACCAATCGTCGTCGCTGCTGGTCAACAGGGGCAGTGCCTGAATAATCCCGCCAGCAGTCTCCAGGGGATCGTTTTCCCGCGAGTATTCAATGACCAGCCCGCCGTTACTGCCATTACCCAGCTCCGCCTCGATCTGCGAGCCCAGCCAGGCGTGATTGATCACGATCTCCCGGAAACCAGCGGCTTTCAGCCGTTCCAGATGGTGCACGATCAGCGGCTTGCCGCCGGCAGGCAGGAGCGGCTTCGGGGTGGTCAGGGTCAGCGGCCGCATGCGCTCGCCTTTGCCGGCTGCGAGAATCATCGCTTTCACTGGCCGAATGTCTCCACTGGGCCGATCTGCTGCTCAATGGGCGGTACCACGGTGTCTGTGAGCCATTCGTGGAAGTGGCGCAGGGCGGCCTGACGGCTGCTGGCCTCCACCAAATAGCCCACGGTGCGGGGAACATCCTTCAGGAAACCGGTCTTGCCGTCACGTATGGCCAGCCGGGCAAAGATGCCCGCGGCTTTCAGATGGCGCTGCATGCCCATGAGCTCCAGCCACTGGCGGAAGGTGTCCCTGTCAGCCTTGTGGAGGCCGGCCTCGGCACTGAGCACGCGGAAATGGTCTGTCCACTGGTCGATGCGTTCTTCCGGCCAGCGGATATAGCAATCTTTCAGCAGCGATACCAGGTCGTAAGTGACCGGGCCGCGCACGGCGTCCTGAAAGTCGATCACGCCGGGCCTCGTGGTGCCTGCGCGGACCAGCAGATTGCGGGAATGGTAGTCGCGGTGCACCGCCACATTCGGCTGGGCCAGGGCGCTCTCCCGCAGGAAGGCGAAAGTGGTGTCCAGTAGCGCGCGTTCTCCGTTTGAGAGCGTCAGTCCCAATTGTTGTGTCAGCAACCAGTCCGGAAACAGAGCCATTTCCCGGTCCAGCAAGGCGATGTCGTAAGCCGGAAGTGGGTAGTCGGGAGCATCGTCGGCCTGCTGTATGCGGACCAGCTCGTCCATTGCAGCGCCATAAAGCTGGTCGGCGTTGGTGTGGTTTAAGGCGCCGAGCATCAGGGCGTCACCGAAGTCTTCCAGCAGCAGGAAGCCTCGGGTCAGGTCTTCGTGGACGATGTCCGGCACAGCGATATCAAGGCTGCGCCAGTGATGGGCGATCGCCACGAAGGGGTGGCAGTCCTCATGCTCGGGCGGCGCATCCATCACAATATACGGCTGGGCCCCGGTGCCATGTGGGTTGCCGCTGACGCGGAAGTAGCGGCGGAAACTCGCGTCGCCGGATACTGGCTCGGGTGTCGCCTGGTCAAAACCGGGAAGGTCTCTGACCCACTGGGTGAGCATTGTCAGGCGGGTATCCATGGAATTGGCTGTTATCCTGGCTCAGAAGTTATCGGTGACCTGGCCGCAACGAACCTGCGGGCTCATGGCCGAAAGTTAGCAGATCAGTATAGAGGCGGTAAAACGGTTTTGCAGCAATGGTCGGTTTCCGTTAACAAAGGCCGGTTTCCGTTAACAAGGCAAAGGGCGCCGTGTAAACTAGGCCGCTGTTAAGTGTCTCCGACAGCCGCGAATCCATTCTGGACAGGAACCCGCTCACCGTGCCAGCCCCAACAAGGAAGCTGCGAATGCCAACGCCCCGCATGCGGCACCGTCTCGGGTTGCTGTTCGCGTCCGCTACGGGTTGCACAATGTTGGCACCAATGCCGGTGGTTTATGCCCAGGAAGCCGCCCCTTCGGCTGCCGAGATTGACTGGCGGCCGAAGTCTGACTTGCCGGAGGATGTCCGTCGTTCCCTGCCGGACTTCTGCGAGGGCGGCTATTTGCCTTCCGCAGTGCCGGGGACGGTTAAAGGCGGCGCTGGAGAGCCAGCAGCGAAACATGGCCAGGCGCCCCTACAGGCCAGTGGGCTCAATGCGCGGTATGAACTCGACAACGAACTGTTTCTGCGGGGAGACGTTCGTCTGCAGCAGCCGGGATTCCAGGTGACGGGCTCCGAGGCCCGCTACAACCAGGCAACCGGTGCGGTGGCCATAGAGGGGCCGCTGACCAGCCGCGGTGACGGCTTCCTGCTGACCGGAGAACGTGCGGACTACGACGTCAACAGCGGCCGGGTGGACATCAATACCGCGACCTTTCTCCTGCATGGCCCGGAAATGCGGGGTTCGGCCACTCAGCTTTCCCGCACGGCGGAAGACCAGGTACGAATTCGTGGCGGCTCTCTGACCACCTGCGCCCCGGACAACAACGATTGGTCCATCGTGGCGTCCGACATCCACCTGGACCAGGGCGAAGGTGTGGGCACCGCAAAGCACGTACGCCTTGAGATCAGTGATATCCCGGTGTTCTACTGGCCCTATGCCAGTTTCCCCATTGACGATCGCCGCAAGACAGGCTTTCTCTATCCGTCTTTTGGTACCTCCAACGCGGGTAGCGGCGCTTTCCTGTCGGTTCCCTACTACCTCAACCTGGCGCCACACTACGACGCGACGCTGACGCCCCAGTACATACATGGGCGTGGATTGTTTACCGAGGCGGAGGGGCGTTACCTCAGCAGTCTTGGGGAATCGGTGCTTCAGCTAGGCTACGCGGGCAACGACACCGAGTACGAGGAGGAGTTTCCCTCGCAAGGGGGTGAACGCTGGGGGCTTGATTTCAGTACCCAGGCGAGATTCGGATACGGCTGGACCGGCTACGGGGATTATTCCGTGGTTAGCGACGACGACTACCTCAGTGATCTCAACCGCAACCTGGAGATCAATCGCGCAACCCATCTGCGTCGCCGGGGTGGTATCCGCTATCGGGATTCCTCCCAGTATTTCGAAACCTATCTCAACGGCTACCAGACCCTCAGCGATTTCATTGCCGACGAGAACATTCCCTACTCGCAGTTACCAGAAGTATTGTACGGCGCCACCGTGGATGCGGGGCCGGCGGAACTGAATCTGGAAAGCCAGTACACGTATTTCTACCGCGATAATGATGACCTGACGGGGCTCGACCGGGCCAACGGCCAGCGCTTTCGCGCCATACCCGAGCTGGCATTGCCCATGCGGGCGCTCTGGGGCTATGCCAGACCTTCCGTCAGTGTCGATTACACACGCTATGAGCTGGAGGACTACACCACACGGGACCCTGGCTTTGATCGTACCGTTCCGGTCGCGGAGTGGGATTCCGGCCTGTATTTTGATCGCCAGTCCAGCCTGTTCGATATTCCCTATAACCAGAGCCTGGAGCCCCGGCTTTACTACGCCTGGGCTGATGCCGATGCTGACCAATCGTTCATTCCGGATTTCGACACCGCCATTCGCTCGTTCAGCTTCGACCAGTTGTTCCAACGCAATCGTTTCAGCGGCGGTGATCGGGTAGGTGATAGCAATCAATTGACCGTGGCACTAACCAGCCGCTTCAATGATCTGCTCACTGGCGCTGAACGTGCCCGCTTCAGCATTGGCCAGGTTCACTATTACGATGACCGGGAAGTGACGCTCGATGGGGAGGGGGCCTCTGACGCCAGTGACTCCCCGCTGGCCGGTGAAATGGTTTTGCGACCGGTGGACGGCCTGGAAATTCGAACCTCCGGCCTGTGGGAGCCAGACACCAGTAAGACGCAGGAAGGTCGCAGTCAGCTGATTTTCCACTCCGATGATTACCGTTATCTGGCCAGCCTGGGGCACAGTTACCGGCGAGACGAATTCGAGCAGTCGGATATCGGGGGCGTTTTTCCTGTCACAGACCGTGTTAGTCTGATCGGCCGCTGGGTCTACGATTCCGAGCTTGATCGTACGGTCGGTTCACTGGCCGGGCTGGAATACAATAACTGTTGCTGGAGTGTGCAGCTGGTGCACCAGAATTACCTGACGGACGATGAACAGCTTGAGAGTCGCATGCTGTTTCAGATCCAGCTCAAGGGACTGGGCGGGAGCGGCGGATCGTCCAGCCAGATTTCCGAAGCCATCTATGGCTTTGACGAAAGGGAACGTCGCCGTTTCGGTGATCGCTGATGCCTGACAGTCAGGCTCGGGATGCCGGGGTGACAGGCAGTATTCTTCCATACTAGAGGTGACTATGAAGGCGAACCTTCGCCATTGCGCACAAATGATGCTGGCACTGATGGTTGTGATGGTATCCGCAACCGTACAGGCGGACCGTAAACTGCTTGATCAGGTGGTGGCAGTCGTCAACGACGACGTTATTCTTCAGTCCGAGCTCGAGGCACGGATCAACACCATCACCGGGCGGCTGCGCGCTCAGGGCACCGGATTGCCCCCAAGGGATATTCTGGAAGAACGGGTTCTGGAGCAGTTGATCAGCGAGTCCATCCAGTTACAGATGGCGGACAGGGCCGGAATGCGCATCAGCGACAACGAGCTCAATGAAACCCTGGCATCCATCGCCCAGCGCAACAATATGACGCTGGCCCAGTTCGAGCAACAACTGGTCCAGGAAGGCGTCACCTATCGCGAGGCCCGTGAGCAGATTCGCAACGAGATGATTACCAGCCGGGTACAGCAGCGCCAGGTTGGCAATCGCGTGCGGGTTACGGATCGGGAAGTTGAGAACTACCTTGCGGCAATGGAGGGTCAGGGCCGTAGCAATGCAGAGTATGAGCTTGCCCATATTCTCATTGAGGTGAACGATTTCAATGACGAGGACGAGGTCAGCGCTGCCCGCGAAAAGGTGGAGCAACTGCGTGAAGAAATTGCCGAGGGGCGGGACTTCCGCTCTGTTGCCGTTGCTGAATCCGATGCCAGCAATGCCCTCGACGGTGGCAACATGGGATGGCGTGCCGAGAACCAACTGCCGTCACTGGTGGCCGATGTGGTCCCGGATCTTGAAACCGGAACCGTCTCCCCGGTACTCAGGAACAGCAGTGGCTTCCACCTGGTGATGGTGATGGATCGCCGCGGCGGTGATAAAGCACAGTTCATCGAGCAGTCGAAAGTCCGTCACATCCTGGTACGCACCTCGGAAACCGTGTCGGAAGCCCAGGCGGAAGCAACCATTCGCGATCTCTATCAGCAAATCGATAATGGCGCCGATTTCGCCGTCATCGCCCGGGAGCACTCTGATGACCCGGTTTCCGGCTCTGACGGTGGTAACCTCGGATGGGTCAGCCCCGGACAGATGGTGCCGGAGTTCGAGCAGGCGATGATGGAAGCGGATGTGGGCGAGCTCAAGGGTCCGTTCCGCTCCCAGTTTGGCTGGCACATTCTGCAGGTGCAGGACCGTCGTCAGCAGGACATCAGCAGTGATGTACGGGAATCCGAGGCGCGGCAGGCCATCTACCGCCGCAAGTTTGATACCGAACTGCAGAACTGGCTGCGGGAGATCCGCGACGAGGCGTTTATTGAGTTCAAGAGCGGCTACGGAGCTGACAGCGAATCATGACACAGCCGGTCATCCTCGCACTGACAGCGGGCGAACCTGCGGGCATTGGCCCGGAGCTTTGCTTGCAACTGGCCCTGAAAAAACGCGGGCCCGGCATTGTGGTGGTGGCCAGCAAACCTCTGCTGGAGGCGAGGGCCCGACTGCTTGGGTTGAATGTAGAGCTGGAAGACTGGGCGCCGGGAGCACCAGCCACTGCTGAACCGGGCCGGCTCTCCGTGCTTTCCGTTGATGGATTGGCGTCCACTACGGCCGGCCAGCTGGATCCGGCGAATAGCGCCTATGTTCTGGAAACCCTGCGAGTAGCCGCCCAGGGCTGCCTTGATGGTACGTTCGATGGGATGGTGACGGCACCGGTTCACAAGGGCGTTATCAACAACGCCGGCATCGCCTTTAGTGGCCACACGGAGTTCCTGCAGGAGCTCTGTGGTGTTGAGCGTGTGGTGATGATGCTGGCCACGGACGAGTTAAGAGTGGCACTGGTGACCACCCATTTGCCCCTGAAGGACGTCTCTGCGGCGATTACGGCCGAGCGCCTGGCCCAGGTCACCCGTATTCTGGACAATGACCTGCGCAAGTTCTTCGGCCTTCAGCATCCCAGAATCCTGGTTGCAGGGCTTAACCCCCACGCTGGTGAAGGCGGACATCTGGGGCGGGAAGAAATCGACGTCATCGAGCCGACCCTGGACAAGCTGCGCCGGGAAGGCATCGACCTGACTGGCCCATTGCCGGCGGACACCCTGTTTACCCCTCATTGGCTCGATAACGCCGACGCGGTACTGGCCATGTACCATGACCAGGGCTTGCCGGTTCTCAAATTCCAGGGCTTCGGCCGGGCGGTCAATATCACCCTGGGCCTGCCCATTGTGCGGACCTCCGTCGACCACGGCACCGCCCTTGATCTGGCCGGCACGGGCAGGGCAGATGCCGGCAGCCTGGAAACGGCAATCCGGGTGGGTGAACGAATGGCAACTTCAGCGAAAGAGATCCTATCGAGTGAGTAGCAAACACGGCCATCAGGCCCGGAAACGCTTCGGTCAGAACTTTCTTCACGACCCCGGCGTGATTGAACGCATTATTCGCGCTATCCATCCCAAGCCGGACGATGCCCTTGTGGAAATCGGGCCTGGCCTGGGCGCTCTCACCGAGGAAATGCTTGCCGTTAACTCGAACCTCCAGGTGGTGGAGTTGGATCGGGACCTGATTCCGGTGCTCAGGACCAAATTCTTCAATTACCCCAACTTCCGCATTCATGAAGCGGATGCGTTGAAGTTTGATTTCGGCGAACTGGTTGCCGACAAGCCCCTGAGGATCATCGGCAACCTGCCGTACAATATTTCCACGCCATTGATTTTCCACTTGCTGGGGCATTCCGGCGTGGTGCAGGACATGCATTTCATGCTGCAGAAGGAAGTGGTTCAACGAATGGCGGCGGTGCCCGGAGACAACAACTACGGCCGGTTGGGGATCATGACCCAGTATTTCTGCCGGGTGCAGCCGTTGTTTGAAGTCGGCCCAGGCGCTTTCCGGCCAGCGCCGAAAGTGGATTCCGCCATCGTTCGGCTGGTGCCCCATAAGACGCTGCCGCATCCGGCAAAGGATTATAAGCTGCTGCAGGCGGTGGTGCGCACCGCCTTCAGTGCCCGGCGAAAAACCCTCCGAAAGGCGCTGGCCGGCATGGTTTCCGTGGATCAACTCAACAGCGTTGGCATCAACGATGGCCTGCGCCCGGAAAACCTTGGCCTGGCAGAGTATGTTGCGATTGCCGATTTGTTGGCCGACAGTAAACCTGAAAATTTCGGTGCTGATGAGGTAAGTCATGACTGATTACGCCATTGGCGATATCCAGGGCTGCTATGAACGTCTCCTGGATGTGCTCGCCAAGGTGGATTTCTCACCGTCGCGGGATCGGCTCTGGGTGGCCGGCGACCTGATCAACCGCGGCCCGTCTTCGCTGGAAACCCTGCGCTACGTTGAAAGCCTGGGTAGCTCTGCAGTGGTGGTGCTGGGCAATCACGACCTGCACCTGCTGGCGGTGGCCATGGGTGGCCATGCTCTGAGGAACAAGGACACGCTCGCCGATATACTCGAAGCGCCGGATCACCAACGGCTTTTCGATTGGCTCCGGCAGCAGAATCTCTGTGTTCATGATGAAGACCGCAATCTGGTGATGGTCCATGCCGGGCTGCCACACATCTGGTCTGTGGAAGAAGCGGTCGGCTACAGCCGGGAAGTGGAAGCGGTGATTCGCGGGCCCGAGGCCGAAAGCTACTTTGCAGATATGTACGGGAACTGGCCTGAACGCTGGCACCCGGACCTCAGTGGTATGGATCGGTGGCGGGTCATTACCAACTATTTCACCCGTATGCGGTTTATTGCCGAGGATGGCACCCTGGAACTCGCCGCCAAAGAGTCGGCCGCGTCGGCGCCGGATGGCTATGCACCCTGGTTTCGCTTCCCTCGCCAGGATGATGTGCGTGTGGTGTTCGGACATTGGGCAGCACTGGAAGGCCAGACTGAAAGCACCCGTTATTTCGGGCTGGATACCGGTTGTGTCTGGGGTGGAAAGCTTACCCTGATGAATCTTGATACCGGGGAAAAGATCCATTGTGACTGCTAGACAGATAGAACCCCTGCGCCCGGCACTGGTGTTGGGCGCGCTGTTTGCCCTGTTAGCGGTGATGGCAGGAGCCTTTGGTGCACACGGGTTGCGTGGTGTAATTGACGAGCGGGGGCTTGAAGTTTTCCAGACTGCCGTCACATATCAGATATACCACTCATTGGCGTTAATTCTTGTCGCGATACTCCCGGTTGCGGGTCTGTCGCGGCGTTTGCTCGGCGTTGCGGCCGGCTTTTTTGTTGCTGGAATCCTGTTGTTCAGTGGCAGCCTGTACCTCCTGGTGCTAACGGACCTTCGCTGGATGGGGCCGGTTACGCCGGTTGGAGGAATCGGCTTTATGGTGGGCTGGATATTGGTTCTGATGGCGGGATTCAGGCGTTAGAGACAGATGTTTAAGGCAGGTAACGTTATGCAGGTACAGGTCAACGGTGACGCCATGGAGCTTCCCGAAGAAGTCACTGTCGCGGTATTGATAGAGCGGATGGCATTGGTTGGCAAGCGATTCGCTGTGGAAGTCAACGAAGATATTGTTCCCCGCAGCCAGCACGCCACCTTCAGCCTCAGCGATGGCGACAGGGTAGAGGTGGTTCACGCTATTGGCGGCGGTTAATAACCGCCTTGCCATTCCTTTTCCACGATTCTTTTAATGAGTTCAGGTGTAAAGCATGAGTGACAGTTCTGAAAGACCGCTTCCCGAAGACAAGCCGCTTGAAATCGCCGGTCGGGTATACCAGTCCCGGTTGCTGGTAGGCACAGGTAAGTATCGGGACATGGCTGAAACCGGCCATGCGATTGAAGCCAGCGGTGCGGAGATTGTCACCTTTGCCGTGCGCCGTACCAATCTGGGCCAGAACCCGGATGAACCGAGTTTGTTGGACGTGGTATCCCCTGAGCGCTACACCATGCTGCCTAACACCGCTGGCTGTTACACCGCAAAAGATGCCGTGCGTACCTGCAAGCTCGCACGGGAGCTGCTGGATGGCCATGACCTGGTCAAGCTGGAAGTGCTGGGTGAGGAAAAAACCCTGTACCCGAACATGACCGAAACCCTGGTGGCCGCAGAGGAACTGATCCGCGATGGCTTCAAGGTGATGGTGTATTGCTCGGACGACCCGTTGCTGGCCAAGCGTCTTGAGGAAATGGGCTGTATCGCCATCATGCCGCTGGGCGCACCAATTGGTTCCGGCCTGGGTATCCAGAACCGCTACAACATCCGCCTGATCGTCGAGAACGCCAATGTACCGGTGTTGGTGGATGCCGGTGTAGGTACTGCTTCTGATGCAACCCTGGCAATGGAGTTGGGTTGCGATGGCGTGCTGATGAACACCGCCATCGCCCAGGCCCAGGACCCGATCCGCATGGCCAAGGCAATGCGCCTGGCTATTGAATCTGGCCGCGATGCCTATCTGGCGGGGCGTATGCCGAAGAAGCTTTATGCCAGCGCATCGTCGCCCCTTGATGGTACTTTCTTCTGATCAGGTCCAGAATTTCAACTGATGGTGCCAGTACAGGCGGGCGCATCCATTCGGGACACGCCGTGAATACGTCCCTGTAGGCTCGTAAAAAACATCCCTGTTTTTTACGGTCCCGAATGGATGCGCCCGCCTGCACCCAAATTCCGTAGATAAACAGAGCGCTGTAGTCCTGTTATGACAGAACAAAAAATCAGTCGCCGTGAAGCGATTCTTCATGCCCTCGTGGAGCTTCTGGAGAAAGATCCGGGAGCACGAATTACCACTGCTGGCCTGGCCAAGTCGGTGGGTGTCACCGAGGCGGCCTTGTATCGCCATTTCCCCAGTAAACGGAAAATGTTCGAGGCGCTGATCGAGTTTGCCGAGGAGGCGGTGTTTTCCCGTTGCCAGGTCATCCTGCAGGAACAGGAGGATGTTCGGGTTCGGCTACAGCAACTCGTGCATCTGGTGCTGGTGTTTGCCGAGCGCAATCCGGGGCTTTGCACGGTGCTGACCGGTGATGCCCTGATGGGGGAGAACGAAGCCCTGCGCAAGCGAGCGTCGCAGTTCTTCGAGCGCCTGGAAACCCAGGTACGCCAGGCACTCAAAGAAGGCGAGATTCGCCAGGGTTTGCGCCCGAGAACCAGTTCAGCTCGAGGCGCGGACTTTGTACTGGTGTTTATGGAGGGCCGGGTTCAGCGCTATGTCCGTTCCTCCTTTTCCCGATTACCCTCCAACGACTTTGAAGAGGCCTGGGGCCTGGTTTCAGAAGCGGTCTGGGGCGTTCAATCGTAGCCCGACGCCTTGCGCAGGATGTCACGAACCGACTCCCAGACCGCCGGGGCTGATATCAGGATATCCCGCCCCCACAGGTCCGCCGGATAACCCTCCGGCACCTCACTGAAATGTCCCGCCGTCGCACCCGCCTCCAGCGCAATCAACCGTGCAGCGGCAAAGTCCCATGGGCTGACGTTCTCGTAGTAGATGTCCAACCGCCCGCAGGCCACCCAGCAGATGTCCAGCGCCGCAGAACCGATACGGCGCAGATCCCGGCATTGATGAATCATCGCTTCCAACCGACTTATCAGGGGTTCAAGGCTGTCCTTGGTGTAGGGGAAGCCGGTCGCGAACAATGATTCCCTTGGCCGTGTCGCCCCACTGTGTTTGATGGGGTTGCCATTCAGGGTGGCACCGATGCCCCGCTTGGCACGGAAGGTTTCACCAGAAAACGGAGCGTGTACCACGCCTGCCTGCACCCGCCCCTTTTCCGCATAGGCGATGGAGACTGCCACCTGGGGGTGGCCGTAGGCGTAATTCACAGTGCCGTCGATGGGGTCGATGATCCACAGCGGAGTGTCCAGGTGTTCGGCCTGGCTCAAGTCCGGCATGGTTTCTTCGGAGAGGATGCGATGGTCGGGGAAGCGCTCGCGAATGGCGCCGGTGATCATCTCGTCGGCCATTACGTCGGCGTGGGTGACCAGCTCCGACTGCTGTTTGTAATCGGTACGAAGGGTGTTCTGTTCTCGTTCGTGCTTGATCAACTCACCGGCCTTCAGGGCCAGCTCTTCGGCGAATTCCGCAATGGCGGTAATGGCTTCCGGGTTAGACATGATGGCGCCCTCCGATCTGAAATGAGGGCGCCAGTCTATCATGACCCTGTTACAGGCCGGTGAGCCACTGCTCCATCTTGTCCATGGCTGTCACCAGTCGCGGACAGGCCTGTTTGACGAAATCGTCACTCAGTTCCTGTTCACCGTACTCTTTTCCGGCCAGCGCCAGAGCCTCAGCACCGTCAAAGTCCACAAACGCGAGACGTGCGGCAAGGTGGTCCGGGACAAAGCCGAAATCACTGGCCGGCAGGATGGCCACACCGGTATTTTCCAGTAGCGACTGACACAGAGCCTGACTGGTTTTGATGTCGCGACGGGCCAGTGCTTCGCGGAAGTTGGAAAAGTCCGGGAACAGGTAGAACGCACCCTCGGGCTTTTGCACCACGGCCCCCATATCCGTCAGGCGGCGATGGAGGTATTCGCCTACTACCTTGAGCACCCGGCGTGACTGCTTCAGGTACTCATCCAGGTCTTCGCCACCATTAAACGCAGCAATGGCCGCATGTTGGATCGGAGCGCTGGTTGCGGTGTAGGTTTCGCTGGCGATGATCGCCATGGCGTCCTGCAAAGGGCGCAGCTCGGGCGGAAAAATAAACGTGCCGAGGCGCCAGCCACCCGCGCCAGCCCACTTGCTCAGGCCAGTGCTGATAATGGTGCCTTCCGGGTAATAGCGGGCGATGGACTTGTGCCGTCCCTCAAAGTGCACTTCGCCGTATATTTCGTCCGACAGCAGGATCAGTTTGTACTTGCGAGCGACGTTGGCGATAGCCAGCAACTGGTCGTCTGTGTAGGTACAGCCCGTTGGGTTGGACGGATAGTTCATGATCAGGATACGTGGTCGTGACGGGTCGTCGCGGCAGATGATGTCCAACTCTTCCGCGGTCAGCTGCCAGTTGTTTTCCGCGTGTGTTGGCAACCAGTGTACTGAGCGGCCGATAATGCGTGCCTGCGGCGCGTAGGATACCCAGCTTGGGCGCGGGATCAGCAAGTCGCCATAGTAGGCGAGCTGCAGCATGAACAGCAGCTCCTTGGAGCCGGGGCCAATCAGTACGTCTTCCCAGGTGCAGCGCATGCGCTCACTGCGGTTGATGTAGCCCGAAATCGATTCCCGCAGGGCCTTAAGGCCCTTCACCGGAAGGTAGTCCTTTTCATGGGCATGCTCGCGCAGGGCATCGACCACACGGTCGGGCACCGGAAATGGCGACTGGCCGAGCCCCAGCTTGATAATGTCCCGGCCTTCGGCGCGAAGCTGATTACTGAGTTCGTTGATTCGGAGGGTGGCGGAGGGCTGGATGCCTCTGACGTTCAGGTTGATGGCGTAGCGGTGATCAGTCTGGATGTCCATGGTCCCGGTCTGTTGGTTGAGGGGTACAGCCCGCAGTATAGGAAACCTTTATGCGCCTGTGTGGTTTCGCAGATAGGTGATTGCCGCAGACGCTAGTCGGAATTGCGGGTTTTCAGCTCGGCCAGCACCTTGTTGAATTCGTCGCGGAGCGCCTCCCCCTTCGGATGCTGGCGGGAGAATGCCGCCCGAAACCCCCGCACTTCGCCAACGGTTTGTGGCATTGCGGATACATTTGCCAGCTCCGGACGGTCGGCGATGTGTTTGTCGATCAGATACCGGCAGACGGTTTCCTCGCAGATGAACAGGTCGATACGGCCAAAGGCAATCATTTTCAGCCCCGTGAGTTCCGGGGATTCCTGGCTGATCTGAACAACCCGGGCGTTGCCGGCGACCAGCCATTCCATGAACTCGGGGGCATAACTGTAGGACGCGGATAGCCCAATCCTCAGGCCGGCGAGATCATCCAGCTCCTGCCACTGAAGGCCCCGGTCGGAAAGGCTGAAAAATACATCCCGGGCCTCGCTGATGGGGTTGGTGAAGTAGTAGTGGCGGGCGCGGCTTGGCGAGTATGTCAGGGAGTAGATCAGGTCGGCGGTTCCAGCACGAGCGCTCGCTTCCGCCCGGGCCCAGGGTACAAGCCGGAAAACGGGGTCATAGCCCATCCTCGTCAGGACCTGGCGAAGGGTTTCCGTGTGGGTACCCTTCACCTCACCGTTATCCAGGTATTGGTAAGGCGGATAGATCGACGTGACAACCGTCATTGTGGGGCGGTCGGCATGGGCAATAACGGGAATGAGCACAGCGAGTAGAAGTGCCAGAAAACGTCCAGACATCAGTGCCTTGATCCAAGCAGATGAGAAAGTGTCGTGGCGCCAGTATAGCGATTACACCCTGCACCTGCACAGGTGGTGGAAGGGGCATGCATCAAAACTGTTAAACAGCGAACGGTCGATTCCGGTTTTCATCCGTATAGTATTCCGCACCGCAGTAACAATAACAGCCATTTTGCGGAGAAACCCATGGACACCAGAACGGCTGAAAACGCCGACTGTGCGCTACTGTCATCCGGAGACTGCCTTCCCCTGGCCCGCGTGCTGATCGTGGATGATCATCCATTTTTCCTGTTTGGAATTACGGCGATTCTTGAGCAGGAGCAGCTCGCCCGGGAGGTTGCAACGGTAGCCTCGGTCGCGGACGCGGTGGACGATCTCCGTTCGCGGCCGGAAACCTCTCTTGTCCTGCTGGACCTGACATTGCAAGGGGAGGCGGGCCTGTCGTTGTTTTCCGAGCTTGAACAGATCGGGCTGCCGATTGCCGTGGTGGTCATCTCCAGCCGCGAGGACGAGGCCTCAGTACGAGCGGCACGCTCTGCGGGCGCCGTGGGGTTTCTGCCCAAGTCTGCTGGCCGCCGCTCGCTGCTTCGAATGGTCCAGCGGGTCAGCATCGGCCAGTTGTTCTATCCGTCGTTGCCGTTTCCTTCCCTGAGCCCGGAGCACCTGACCCCGCGCCAACTGGAGGTTCTTACACTCTTGGCGGATGGGCTTCCCAACAAGCGGATTTGCCAGGCCCTCGACCTCACCGAGCACACGGTGAAGACTCACCTGAAAGCGATTTTCACCCATTTAGGTGTTCACAACCGGACCGAATGTGTCGCCGAGGCAAGAGCGCTGGGACTGCTCTGACGCGATCAGTCAGCAAGACGATCCAGTTGGGTAATCGCGGCTCGCAGTCTCATGGGTATCAGCGGTTTGTGCAGTACCCAGAGTCGGCGTTCAGAGTCGTAGCCCTGGGGAATCGTTGTATCAGCCGTCATCAGGATGCCACCGCGGACCGACTTGCGAGCGAAAAGCCGATCGTAGAGGGCATCGCCAGACATTTCCGGGAGGTGGACGTCACTGACCAGAATAGCGTTGGACGATGCGCCCCAACGGGTGATTGCCTGTTCCGCGCTGGCAACGCCTCTCACGCTGTAGCCCCAGGACGCCAGGGTTTCGCAGGTCCAGTGACGAGCCTCATCGTGATCCTCCACAACCACCAGTGAGGGTGAGTGAGCGGAAGGTGGAACAGCCGCTCCGGAAACGGACTCTGTTGTCTGTGGTGCGGGCGTTGCCGGCAGGAAAACCCGGAAACAGGCGCCTTGCCCTGGCGATGAACTGACGTTGCAATGTCCCTCCATCATGCCCGTCAGCTCATGGACAATGGCCAGCCCGAGCCCCAGGCCGGGGCAACTACGCTGGCGCTGACTGTTGCGAAAAAAGGGAGTGAAGATCTGCTTGAGGCTGCCGTCATCGATGCCCCGGCCATCATCCTGTACCTCGAAGCACAGCTTTCCGTTGTCCTGATGGGCTCGAAGATCAATGCGGGTGGCGTCGCTATGTTCCAGGGCATTCGTTACCAGGTTCTGGAGCACGCGGTGCAGCAACTGCGGGTCGGCAAACACCCCACTGCCGGTGGCGGGTTTATGGATGACTAGCTGCGCGCCCGGGCGTTGTACCTGCTCGCTAAACGTTTCAGATACCTGCCGTATGACCTGCCACGTACAAAGCCTGGTGGGCTCAGGGGAGATCATGCCCTCCTGGATGCGGGAGATATCCAGAACCGAGGCCAGCAGGTTGTTGAAATGGGTGACCGAGGATTTCAGTCGCGACACCAGCGACTGCTGTTCACCTGGCAGACCGTCAGCGGTGAGGTTTTCCAGAATCAGGCTGATGACATTCAGGGGTTGACGAAGGTCGTGGCTGGCGACAGTAATAAGTCGGGTCTTGCGGTGATTCTCCTGTTCGGCCTGTTGTTTGGAGGCGTTGAGCATCTGGCGATCCAAAAAGTGGGCTCTCTGACGGTGTTCACTGAGCCAGGACCCTACCATCCCGATGATGTTGGCAGTGCCTATGAAAAACCCGTTAATCATGAGTTGGTGAGCCTCTGAACCGGTGGCGTACTCCACCCAAAGATAGGCAATGATGACCAGCAGGGAGGCGCCGGAAACCGTGCGAAACGGGATGCCCATCACGAAGTAGCCAAACATCAGCATCAGCAGGATGCCTTCATAGGGCAGTGGGTGGTTCTCCAGGCGTGCAAGCCCAATAATGCCCACCACACTGAGGCCGCCAACCAGATAGGCGAGCGCATAGATCTTAACGAAATGATCGTCGCGAATGTCTCGATAGGACAGCCACCACACGCCGATGATGACCGGGCAGGTGACCATAAGCCGAACTGCGATGGTATCCCGTGCGATGGCCGCGGGCAGCATCAGGGAATCCAACAGGGTATATACCAGGAACAGCGTCAGCGCACTGGCGGAGACCAGCCGTGCGCGTGACCGTATGCCTTCGTCCCTGGCTTTGCGATAGTGGGCTTCCAGCGCAGGCTCAAACCGCAGCCGTCGAAACCCGTTGGCCCGTTGATCCCGAAGCTGGGAAAAATTCATCGAGGACTGTCCGGTTGTCGTTGTCGTTACCTCCAGTTTACGCCGGCCAGATAGTCAGGAATGGCATTGGAGCACACTATGGTGATTGTGACTCCAATACCCGCAGTCGGGCCCAGGTGCGGGTCTGTTCGGTATCAAAGTGCTGTTTCAGTAACCGGTTCTCCTGGGTCGTCCTGTCCTCTTCCGCCAACCCTGAGTTGTCCAGACTCGCCAGTGCCTGCTGGAACTGCTGGTATTGGCTGTCGAACTGCTCCCGTTCCTCCATGTAGGCGACCACTTCTCTGGCCTGGGCATCATCAACGCCCAGTTCCCGGAGTCTGCGTCCGGCCTCGGACGGTGAGTCGGCGTCGGATAACGCCTGTTGTCTTGCCCGGTGGTCCCCGCTTTCCTCAATCATGCGGGTTTCGGTGCGGCGGATGACCTCAGGAAGCTGCTGTCGATGCCATTCAGCCAGTGTGTTTTTTGCTTCGGCGGACAGGTCGGTGCGCTGCTGGATATCAAGGGTGGCGAGCGTATAGTCGCCGTAGGCCTCCTCCAGCCCGAAAAAGGCCTCGTGAGTGTCGGCGGAGAACATGCGCCGGCGCAGCTGTTTCATGTCGGCCAATGCACCCTTGAGCATTTCCAACTGGTAGGCGGGGTCGTGCTGCCGGGCGGGGTCAAGGCCCTGGTTCCCAAGTGCCAGTGAGGCATCCTTGTACGCCAGGTACCGGTTGAGCAGGGCCATGGCTTCGCGGGCGGCGCTTTCCGGCAGGCTCTGTTGGGCCAGGGTTCTGATCTGGTCCAGTGCCTGCTCGGCTGATACCTCACCAATGGTGTTCAGGAAGTAGTCGAAGAAGTCGCGGGTTTCCAGATCAACGATCAATTCGCCGTTGGCGTCGGCCCGTAAGTTGCCGTCGATATTGGTACCCGCGAGGGAGCTGGCAAACGGTTGGTCTCCCAGGCTATCGGGTGTCTGGTAGGGGATGGGCGTATCCTCGCCAACGGCAAGTGGCGCCTCGGTAATACCGGGTTCTGGTTGTTCTGAGGTCGTGGCGGGAGTGCTCGCCGCCTTTGTTATTGCTTCACCGCGTGGCTCGTCCGCCAACAGGAACCACACACAGGCAAACACCACCGGAACGGTCATGATCAGGGGAAGTAAAGCCTTCTTGTTCAGTCTGTCGCTATTGTTCATACCCATTATCCTGCCTTGGCAACTGTCGTCGCCGGGCACGCATCAGCGGGGCGCCCGGCGACGGTTCAGACTCGAAAGCGCGAGGGTTACAGCCCGCGATTTTTCAGGCGGTTGGCATGGCTGCGATAGAGCGAGACCGGATTGGTCCGCCACGAACGAGCGCCGAACAGGTGATTGATGGCGTCTACGTGGTTCATGTCGTAGTGGGTGCCGATGACGTTGCCCATCTTGGTGGAACATTCGCCGACCAAGCCATCATTGGGCTCGTTGCCGAAAGCCAGCGAGGTAACACCCAGGAACGGGTCGGTGATGTCGGTCCAGTTGGTCCAGACCGATGTGCCGGTCCAGGAGAAGAACTTGATCCGGTTGCCGTTGATCCACACGTCTTCATTGGTGCCCGCGCATGACCACCGGTTCACCCCTTTCCAGCCGAGGGCGTTGTTCAACTGCGTGGTGCCCGGTGTGGTCAGGGTTTCCAGAGCGGCAATACCATCCTGTGGGTTGTTGGAGCCAGACAGTGCGTTGACCAGATCGCCAAGCGCGTTGGCAATGGCGCCGGCTCCACCTTCGACATAGCTGCCGGGTGGAATGATTCCCCGCGCGACGTCCGCGACTTTTGAGCCTTTGTTGACGCCATTGATAGATGTTACCGAGGCAACTTTGTGGGGAATAAGCGAGGCGGTCACGCGGGAGGTGGGCGCGCCCTGGCTGTGGGCCATGATGTTGACCTTCGAATGCCCAAGCCCGTTGATGTAATTGGCGAGTTGCTGGCCACGCTGCTCGCTGCTGTTCACAAAGGACACACTGGCGGAATATACCCGGGCGCCGCTGCGCTCAAGGTTCCAGGGAACGTTGTGGAAGTAATTGATCAAGCCACCGATGGTGTTGAAACCGGTCACACCGTGGACCAGAACGATGGGATGCTTTGTTTTGGTATAGCTGGCATGGCTGAGTGTGGGTGCTGCAAGCACGGCACAGCTCATGATCACCGCGAAAGTGATGAGTTTACGCATGGTTGACTCCTGTTGTTTTTGTGAGAAAGCACACCCTGTGAGGGCCGCTTATTGTCGCCAATGCGTGGAGGATTATTTGCGATTGGGGCGGGAGTAAGAATCGCCCATTTGGGGGAGGTGATCTGTCGCGTCGACGGGGGGATGTGCCCGGAGGTTAGAGGTCCGGGCCGAAACGGTGGGGGTCCAGCTCCATATGGATGATGCGAGGGCCGAGCATGATGATTCTGCCGAGGTAGCGTTCCTCTCCGGTTGATGTGAATTCAAACAGGAAGCGGCGCCACACCCGGGTACGGCCGTTGTCGTCACGCTTGAACCATACGCCACGCAGGTACACGGCGTCGTCCAGCAGCATCACATCCATTTTCTTACAGTAGTTCCTGGCTGCCTGAAGCACAAAGTCCTTGATGGCCTTGGCCCGCCACCAGTACCAGGTGGCGAAGCCGGCTACAAACAGCCAGAAGAGCGTTCCGAGGGTCACTGGGCGTGAGCCGTATTCCCAGTGCTGCCATTTGCGTCGTCATCCGCCGTGGAGCCGTGGTGGTCACGGCCCAGGAGGATGTAGAACGCGGGCAACACGAAAATGGTGAACAGCGTACCGATGCCCAGGCCTGCACTGATGGTCAGGCCGATGGCGAACCGGCTTTCCGCGCCCGGGCCTACTGCAATCAACAGTGGAACCATGGCGAAGATCAGCGCCAGGGAGGTCATGACGATCGGGCGCAGACGGATGGCCGCCGCTTCCACGACTGCCTCGCGCTTGTTCAGGCCCTTGTCCACCTGCAGCTGGTTGGCAAACTCCACGATCAGTATCCCGTTCTTGGACACAACACCGATGAGGGTGATCAGGCCCACCTGCGTGTAGATGTTCATGGTGGCAAAGCCGAGCACAATGAAGGCCATGGCCCCAGCCACCGACATCGGTACTGATACAAGGATGATGAACGGGTCGCGCCAGCTTTCGAACTGGGCTGCCAGCACCAGGTAGATCACCAGCAATGACAGGAAGAAGGTAACCACCAATGCGCTACCCTGATTCGCGAACTGACGCGACTCCCCGGTGTAGTCGAACGAGAAACCCTGCGGGAAACTGTCTGCGGCGGCATTCTCCATGAAGGCCATGGCATCGCCCACTGTCACTCCCGGCGTCACAACGCCCTGCAGGGTCAATGAGTTCAACTGGTTGAACTGGGTGCGTTGTGACGGCTCCACGTCTTTCTGGAAGCTGATGACGCTTGATAGCGGAACCAGGCTGCCGCTGTCGGCACGAATGTAATAGTCATTGAGCGCCTGCTCGTCCAGGCGGAAATCCTGGTCGACCTGGGGAATGACCTGATAGGAGCGGCCCTGCATGTTGAAGCGGTTGATGTAGCCACCGCCCAGCATGCTGGACATGGCACGGCCAACGTCCTGCATCGACAGCCCAAGATCCGCCACCCGGTCACGGTCGACGTTGATGCGGGTAACCGGGCGGTCAAAGTCGATGGATTTCTGCAGGAACATGAAGTTACCGCTTTGCATGGCCTGTCCGAGCAGGTCATTGGCAACGTCATTCAGGCGCTCGTAGTCCTCGCCCGTGGTGATCACAAACTGGAATGGCAGGCCGCCACCGGAACCCGGAAGGGAAGGTCTGGGGAAAACGGCGGTCTGCAGGCCGGTGACGTTTTTCAGTTCCTGGTCAAGCTGTGGCTGAACCTCGAACTGGCTGATGTCACGCTCGGACCAGGGCTTCATCTTGAAGCCGCCGAACACGGCGTTGGGCCCGGTAATGCCGAGAATCATGAAATCCTCATGGTAGCCGGGTACCGTCGACATACGCTCCTGCACCTCATCTCCGTGTTCCTGGAGATAGTCGAGGGTGGACGTCTGGGGACCAAGCCCCTGATAGAACAGGATGCCCTGGTCTTCAGTGGGTGCCAGCTCGTTCTGGCTCATGGCCACCATGAAATAAATCGATCCCAGCACCACGATGGCGAAGAAAATCACCACGGACTTGGTGTCCATCAACGACGCAAGAGCACGTTTGTACCCATTGGCCAGGCCGCCGAAGGAGCGCTCCACGACCTGCTCGAACCGCCCTGGATTGCCGTGGGGCTTGAGGATCTTGCCGGACAGCATTGGCGACAGGGTCAGTGCCACGATGCCGGAAATAACGACGGTGCCGGCCAGGGTAAATGCGAACTCGGTGAACAGTGAGCCAACCAGTCCGCCCATGAAGCCGATTGGGGCATAGACCGCCACCAGGGTTGTGGTCATGGCGATGATCGGCGTTGCCATTTCGCGGGCACCGTTCAGGGCCGCGTTGAAGCGGGACTCGCCCTCTTCAATGTGGCGGTGGACGTTTTCCACCATGATGATCGCGTCGTCCACGACAAGACCGATGGCGAGTACCATCGACAGCAGTGTCAGCAGGTTCAGTGAGAAGCCCATCATCAGCATGAAAAAGGCGCCGCCAACCAGAGACAGAGGCACCGCCACGGACGGAACCACGGCTGCCCTGACTGAGCCCAGGCAGATGAAGACCACCACCAGAACGATAACCAGCGCCTCCAGCAGTGTCTGGATAACCTCTTTAATCGAACTGTCGATAAAGTCGGACGCATCGTAGGCCAGGCGGACATTCATGCCGGAAGGCAGTTGGCTTTCAATCCCCGGAAGTTCATCTTTGACCAGCTTTGCAACCGTCAACGGGTTAGCGCCGGGTGACAGTTCAATGGCTACGTAGGTTGCTGGCTGGCCCTTGTACAGGGCCAACTGATCGTAGGTCTCGGAGCCCAGTTCAACGCGGGCAATGTCCCGCAGGCGGATCAGTGAGCCGTCGGATTCCTTGACCACCAGATCCTTGAACTGCTCCGGATCACCGACGTCGGTGTCGCTGGTCATGCTGATCTTGGTGTATTTGCCCTTGGTGTTGCCTACCGCCGCCTGATAGTTGTTGCGCAGCAGTACATCCACCACTTCCTGAGGAGTCATATCGACAGCGGACAGACGCTCTGGGTCCAGCCAGACCCGTAAGGCGAACTGGCGACCCAACAGGTCGGCCTTGCCCACGCCGGACAACGCCTGCAGCTTGGGCTGCACCACCCGCGTCAGGTAGTCCGTGATCTGGGGTACCTCCAGCTCATCGCTGTAAAAGGCGATGTACATCAGCGCGGTGGAATCGCCGGTTGTGGAGGTTATTACCGGGTCCTGCGCATCGGCGGGCAGCACGTTGCGCTGACTGGCCACTTTTGCCTGAATCTCGGCCAGCGCTGCGTTGGCGTCGTAGTTCAGCACCATCTTGGCTTCAATGGTGGATTGCCCCTGGGAACTTGTGGACGTGAGGTAGTCGATGCCACTGGCTTCAGCGATGGCCTGCTGCAATGGTGTGGTGATGAACCCTTTTACCAGCTCAGAGCCAGCGCCGGGGTAGGCGGTTGTCACCGTGACGGTGGTGCTTTCAAGTTCCGGGTACTGACGGATTTCCATCTCCATCGCTGCCCGGGCCCCGAGCAGCAGGATCAGCAGGCTGACCACCGTCGCCAGGACGGGGCGCTGTATGAATATGTCGGTGAAACGCATTACTTGGACGCCTCCGCCGGCTGCTCATCTTCCTGGACTTCAACGCGCTGGCCAGCCCTCAATCTCAGCAGGCCCTTGGCGACGACCTGCTCACCTTCTTTCAGGCCTTCGAGCACCGCAACGCGACTGTTCCGGGTGTTGCCGGTCTGGACGGTGCGACGATTGACGACCAATTCACCGTCATCATTCTCTTCGACAACAAACACGAAATCGCCGTAGGTATTGTAGGAAATGGCGGTTCTCGGCACGGTGACAACCTCCTGATCCTGGGGTTGCCTGGTTGCGACCGTGGCGAACATGCCCGGGCGAAGCTGGTTCTCCTCGTTGCCAAGCGTGGCACGAATCCGGACGGTACGGGTTTGCGGATTAACCGACGTGTTGATGGCGCTGACCTGGCCGGCAAAATCACTGTCGGGGATGGCCGCAACGGTCGCCACTACGTCGTAGCCCTGTTGCACCATGGGCAGGTCTTTTTCCGAGAGGGTGTAATCCACGTAGATCGGATCGAGCATGTTGATTTCGACGATCGGCGTACCGGTACCAATGTATTCGCCCTGATCCACCAGACGGAGGCCAAGCTTGCCGTCAAAAGGCGCGCGGATGATTTTCTTGCTCAACTGGGCTTCGGCTTCATTGACCCTTGCCCGTGCTGCGTCGAAATTGGCCTTGGCTTCATCGTACTGGGATTGCGACACGGCGCGCTTGGGAAGCAGGTCGGACACCCGCTTGAACTCCTGCTCCGCGAGCTGTGCCTCGGCACGGCGTGTGCGCAATGCGGCTTCATCAATGGCGGCGTCCAGGCGGATCAGGATGTCGCCTTTTTTCACCGTATCACCTGACTCGAACGCGATGTTCTCAACCACACCGGGAACTTCGTTCGCCACTTCAATACCATTGATGGCTTCAACGCTGCCAACGGCTTTGATCTCAGGTGTCCACATCTCGGTGCTGGCCATGGTCGCGGAAATTTTCGCCGGCGGCTGTGGCTGGGAAAATTGTTCCTGCATCTGGCCGAACTGGTAGAACTTGTAACCAAAAATGCCGCCGAGCACGACACCGAGAAAGATGAGTACAATCAGGAAGCGGGAGGCAGTGCGCATAATTCAGGTCCTGGGTCGTATGTCCGTTACAGGTAATCGTGTTAGCTTTGCAGGCTCCTGATCCCGTAGGGATGGAGTTGCCCGGCTCGTCGGGGGCTGTGTTGGCAAGGACTCGTCAACAAACCGTAAAGAATAGCATCCTATACAAGCGAGAGGGTTGCTGTCACTGATTTGTCAGTGAAAATGCGTACAATTACTGCGCTCCAGGCGCCTTCGCCTGCCTTGTCCAGGCGGGTCCGGGAGCTCGTCCCGTTCACTAGGTTGCCAAACAAGAATGACAGATTTACGACTCGGTCATCTATAAGGATTGGCGAATGCAATGGATTCTTGGTATTGCACTGGCGGCAGCCGTATTTATTGTGCTGAAACAGTGGGGCGCGTTATCGCCGGAGAAGAAAAAGGCCGCCACCTGGAAAGTCGTGTTGGTGGCTGGCGCCGCGGTGCTTCTATTCATGGTGTTGACGGGGCGGGTGCATGTGCTGACCGCCGCAGTGGCCGCCCTATTACCACTACTGAGAAAACTGCCAGCCTTATTGAAGTTTGCCCCAACGGTCAGCCGCCTGTTCGGGCAGAACCGTCAGAGTGGGTTTGGTAATGACGACACCGCCACCCAGCATCAGCGCAGGCAACAGAGTGCCAGTTCCGGAAATATGTCTGTCAGCGAAGCCTGTGAGGTTCTGGGGGTTGCGCCAGACTGCACAGACGACGAGATTGTGCAGGCGCATCGACGTTTGATCCAGAAGCTCCATCCCGATCGAGGCGGCAACGATTACCTGGCCGCAAAGATCAACGAAGCCAAGAGTGTCTTGCTGAAACGCCGTGCCTGACCGGCCTTAAAGAACCTCAACCTTTACCTCGAAGGTCTGATTCTGACGGCGACTGTTCCCGGTTTGGTAGGTGATGCCGGACTGCTCACCTACTCGTTGTTGGCGCGTGCTGCCGAGTTCCACCCATTCACCGGGTTCTACCCGGCGTATGGTCATCACCGCCTCGGTGTCGTAGCCGGGCGGATTGCCCTTCGGGTCTTCCTCAAAAGAAACGATGTTCAATTCGACCGCCTGATCTGAAATCACTTGCGGGCTGACCAGGAAGCCGCTTCGGGTTTCGACCTGTCCCAGAAACGCCGCTGGATTACGGCCCCCGCGGATGGCGATCGGTACGGTGCGGACCTGGCCAGAGGCAATATGAGCGGATTGCCCATCCTGAACGATCAGCGTGCGTTCCTGATTCCGCCGTGTCGTGGTGACCTTGCGTTCTGCCTGTACGCTGACCTGGTTGTTGTTGACGGAAAACCCGCCGCCACCGGTTTTGGCATCCACGTTGTGTCGGGAACGAACCGTAATGCGCATCTGTGAGGGGGCGACGTCCATGGTCTCCACCAGCCTGCCGATTTCATCCAGCACCTCTGGTTCACCACGAACCACCATTTGCTGTCCGCGAGCGGTGATCGACACCTGGCCATCCGGATAAAGTTCGCGGATCTGTTGTGCCACACCCGCTGCGGAGCGCTGTGCCATCTGGTAAGTACGGGCCTCAGGCGCCGCTGCTATAGCGCCTGAAAAAAGCAGCAGGATCAGCAACAAAGAAAGCGTGGGCCGACAATTCATCGCTGTGTTCATGAGTGACTCCGGGACTGGTAGGGCCGCAATACCTGCAAAAAACCGAATTTACGGGTTGCAAAGCCGGAAACCGGGGATATATATTGGAAAGCATGAAGACGACACACGCGACCTGTCAATTGAATGTTCTGCAAGCTTTCGGTGAAAAATCGATCGCTGCGGTCGCTGCTGTGTTTTTTTGGTGGTTTGGTTATGGCTATTTTAGCCAGAGCCCGGGCCGCCCATAAGATCTTCATCGACCGAATAACGAGGAAGGCAGCCCGGCAGAAACCCAGGCTGCCACCGGACTCAAAAAGCCCCGACTGGTAGCCACCAGCCGGGGCTTTTTTGATTCTGACACAGGGAAACGGGAACACTGACCATGAACATGTCGCTGAACATCGAGACACTGAACGAGACCCAGCAGCCATCAGAGGCTGAGCCGGGAACCCGGGAAGTGCCGCTGCCGACACCTGCCGAACTGCGAGCCAGCCTGCCGGTTCCTGCTCACATTCAGGCGCGGATTCGCCAGCACCGGGATGCTGTTCGCCGGATACTCAACGGCGAGGACCCGAGAACGCTGGTGGTCGTTGGCCCCTGCTCCATCCACGACGAAGTGGCGGCACTGGAGTATGGCGAGAAGCTCAAAGCGCTGGCGGATGATGTCAGCGACCGTTTCCTGATTGTGATGCGTACCTACCTCGAAAAACCCCGAACCACCGTTGGCTGGAAAGGCCTGCTCTATGACCCGGAGCGCACTGGCAGCGGAAATCTCAACGAAGGCTTGCTGCGTTCCCGGCGCCTGCTGTTGAACCTGTCAGACATGGGCCTGCCATTGGCCACGGAAGCCCTGAGCCCGTTCGCCATGGATTACCTTGGTGACCTCGTTAGTTGGACCGCCATCGGTGCCCGCACCACTGAGTCCCAGGTTCACCGTGAAATGGTCAGCGGTCTGCCGATGCCGACCGGTTTCAAGAACGGCACCGACGGCAGCATTGGCGTTGCCATCAACGCCATGAAATCAGCGGCCCATCCCCATCACCGGTTCGGCATAGGCAGTCATGGCGCACCCGCGATGATTACCACCGAGGGCAACCCCGATACACACCTGGTATTACGGGGCGGGCGAGGTATTACAAACTACGATGCGGAGAGTGTCCGCGAGGCCGTGGATGCCTTGTCCAGCGCAGGTGTTTCTGCTTCGGTGATGGTCGATTGCAGTCATGATAACGCTCAAAAGCAATCATCGCGGCAACTGGAGATAGCGAAGGAAGTCATGTTCCAGAAGCGGTCGGGTAACCGAAATATTGTTGGATTGATGCTGGAAAGTTTTCTTGAAGAAGGGCGTCAAAATGACAGCGACGATTTAATTTACGGATGTTCCCTAACGGATCCCTGCATTGGCTGGAAGCAAACGGAAGAATTGCTCAGATCGATTTAACGGGAGATATCACCCAGTTCCGATGTGCCGGGCGGGTAGCCTTGGTCAGGACCGTGGAGCGCCAGGGATGGCGCGACCGAGCCCCACATGGACGTGCTTGTGGGCGTGTCCTGGCCAAGGCTACCCGCCTGGCTCAGGCAATCGGCTCTCAGTCCTGGCCGGGGTTAAGGGCCTCGCCCCCGTCCCCAGACACTGTTGAAAACAGCAACTGCCCCGCCAGTAACAACAGAACGCCCCCCATCAGCCGGTCAAGCCAATAGCCGAAACGGTTAAACCCCCTGCGGATCTGCGGCAGGGTGAAGAATACCGCCACGGCCATGAACCACAGGCCGGTGGCCACTGCCATATAGACGCCATAAGCCGTTTGAATCGCAATCGGCGTACCCGGGCTGATGATCACGGAAAAGAGTGATACGAAGAACAGCGTGGCTTTCGGGTTCAGGGTATTGGTCAGAAAACCCAGCCGATAGGCCGCGAAACCGCTTTGCCGACCACCGTTTGCCGTTTCGACATGAATGCCGCCGGCTTTCGAGCGCAGACACTGTATCGCGATCCAGGTGAGATAGAGGGCGCCAACCACTTTGAGAATGCTGAACAGCACCAGCGACTGCTGGATGATCAGGCCAATGCCCAGCAGGGAATACCCCACGTGAATCAGAATTCCCGTGCCAATGCCGAAGGCCGTCAGCAGGGCGTTGCGACGGCTTTGGCACAGCGCCTGGCGAAGCATCACGGCAAAGTCTGGCCCTGGGCTGGCTACGGCCAGGAAATGAACGAGGGCGACGGTGATGAATTCCGGCCAGTAGTTGTGCATACCTTTTATCTCCAGGAAAGCTCCGTTACAGGGCGCCAGTCTAGAAGGCGCGGTTGAAAAAGTCCCGCATCGAATGCTGCGACGTCTTTGGTTGGCAACTGAACGGTTTCCCGTATTCACTCCTATACTGAGGCAGAACCATGAAATTTGTAGGCGGTGAGGGGAGTTGTAGACGTGGAAAAACGCAAAGTGGATGTCGCTGTTATTGGCGCGGGTACCGCTGGCATGAGCGCCTATCGCGCTGCCCGAAAGCATACGGATAATATCGTTTTGATTGAAGGGGGTGCCTACGGTACCACCTGTGCCAGTGTCGGCTGTATGCCCAGCAAGCTGTTGATTGCGGCGGCCGACAGTGCCCATCAATTGCACAAGGCACCTACGTTTGGTGTTCATCCCGGTGACATCCGAATTGATGGCAAGGAGGTGATGGCGCGTGTCCGCAGGGAGCGGGACCGGTTCGTCAGCTTTGTGGTGGAGGCTGTAGAGGGGTTTCCCGAGGCTCACCGGCTTCGCGGCCAGGCCCGGTTCCTGTCGCCTCACCGAATTGTTGTCGGCGAGAAAGTGGAGGTGGAAGCCGCCCGTGTGGTCATTGCCACCGGTTCCCGGCCGAACATCCCCGGCTTTCTCAAGGACGCCAAGGACCGACTGGTGGTGAATGATGACATTTTCGAGTGGGACGACCTGCCTGGGTCCGTTGCCGTGTTCGGTCCCGGCATAATCGGCCTGGAACTGGGGCAGGCGCTCAGTCGGCTGGGGGTTCGGGTGCGGATGTTTGGTGTCAGCGGAAGTCTTGGGCCGCTTCAGGAGGAAGCGATTCGCAACTACGCGCTGAAAACATTCAATGAAGAATTTCCGTTGGATACCAGCGCCAAGGTCCGGTCGGTTGAGCGAACGGACGACGGCGTGCGTATTCGCTTTTCGGGAGCGGATCGCAGTGAAACCACGGAAACTTTCGACTATCTATTGGCAGCCACCGGGCGTCGCCCCAATGTCGACAGTCTGGATATACAGAACGCGGATATTGCCGAGGATGATCATGGCTCACCGCTGTTCGATCATTACACGCTTCAGTGCGGTGACAGTCATATCTTTATCGCTGGAGATGCCAACAATGAAGTGCCACTGCTCCATGAGGCGGCTGATGAGGGGCGAATAGCCGGCGATAACGCGGCTCGATACCCGGATGTGCGGGCGGGGCTGCGCCGGGTGCCATTGGGCATCGTGTTCACCGATCCACAGATCGCCACGGTGGGGATGACCCTCAACGAAGTCGATGAGCGTTGTAAGGGTGGTTATGCCGTTGGTGAGGTTTCTTTCGAAGGGCAGGGGCGCAGTCGCGTTATTGGCGCTAATAAGGGCTTGCTGCATGTCTACGGTGAGCGGGGCAGTGGGTTATTTCTGGGCGCGGAGATGTTTGGCCCCGCAGCCGAACACATCGGACACTTGCTGGCCTGGGCTCTGCAGAAGCGCATGACGGTGAGCGAGATGCTGACCATGCCGTTCTACCACCCGGTAATTGAGGAAGGAGTTCGTACGGCATTGCGTGACCTCAACCGCAAGCTGGATATTGGGCCACAACCGATTGAGCATTGCCTGGATTGCGGCCCGGGTGGTTAGAGTCTGGGAAATGGCCCTGATCAGAAACTCCGGGCAACCGGGATTGCCTCCGCACCAGAGACGCCCCTTGCAATCTGCTGCTTCCGCGCCCATATCTTTTCATGAAAGAAATAGGCCACCGTGTTAATCGCTGGTTCTACCATGGCAATCAGGCTGCCAATCAGTATGTCGCCGGTCAGCAGGTAAGCAACGGTAAAGGCCACGGTGAAGTGGGTAATGGCGAATGTGATGGTTTTCAGCAACGAGTTGTCACCCTTTGAACCATGGTCATGGAAAAACATCTTCAGGGCACTCATAGTCAGTCAGCTCCGCAAGTGCGATGGATATGGGTCCATTCAACAGCAATTGAGAATCGTTGTTAAATAAATAATATGCAGATTTTTGATAGCCCTTAGCTATTACTTGGTCTTGCCAAAGATTAGTAAGAGCTATCAAGAAGATTGGATAACTAAACTTTATCTATTCACGATTCCTGGTTAGATTAGCCACCAGTACATTCCGGTAACTGTCAAGGAGACACGTTATGAGCAAGAACTTTATTGGTCTGGACACTGAAAAGACCCAGAGCCTGGCGAACGCACTGAACGATCTGCTGTCCAACTACCAGATCTTCTACATGAACGTTCGTGGCTATCACTGGAACATCAAAGGTGACAACTTTTTCGAACTGCATGCCAAGTTTGAAGAGCTTTATGACGACCTGCTGTTGAAGATTGACGAGATAGCCGAGCGGGTGCTGACCCTCGGGCACAGGCCTGCACACGCCTACAGCACCTACATCGAAAAATCCGAGGTGCCTGAGCGAAAGGATGTGGCCGATGGTAAGGATGCTGTTGAAAACATCGTGGAGAGCTTCGCCAAGCTGATTGGTAAGCAGCGGGAGTTGCTTCACCTAGCTGGCGATGCGGACGACGAGGGCACCGTTGCGTTGATGAGCGACTACATCTCTCAGCAGGAAAAGACGGTATGGATGTACCGTAGCTACCTCGGCCAATAAAGCCCTTGAAGCTCTCAATCACTTGAGCAAGTGTTGATAATGGCGACCGCACGGTCGCCATTTTTTTGCTGATACCACCTTCCCTGAGCAGTTCTGACTTAAAAGTGACGCATTTCTGTCACCTCTTCTCCATAAAGTGTCGTGTACAACCACACGTGTAACGACAGAAGAAGAGGCAAACATGACATTCCAGAACTCACTCCTTACGGCAGCCATCCTCGCATCCACCCTGGGCCTGGCGGCCTGCGACGGTGATGACGGCGACGATGGCAGTACCGGTTCGCCCGGCACCAGCCAGACCCTGATTGAGCTGAATACCCTCGGCACCTATGCAAGTGGTGCTTTCGATGAAGGCGCAGCGGAAATCGTGGCTCACGATCCCGCCAACCAGCGTCTGTTTGTCATCAATGCCAACGATTCGACCGTGGACGTGCTGGACATCCAGGACCCGGAGATGCCGGTCAAGCTCAGCACCATTGATGCCACCGCCGAAGGTGCTTCTGCGAACAGCGTGGCGGTATACGGCGATCTCGTGGCCGTCGCCATTGAAGCCAACGTCAAGCAGGACAACGGCAAGGTGGTGTTCTATAACAGCACTGACCTGAACAAGGTGGGTGAAGTAGAGGCGGGCGCCCTGCCGGATATGCTGACGTTTACCCGCGATGGCCACAAGCTCCTGGTGGCCAACGAGGGCGAACCCAGTGATGACTACAGTGTTGACCCGGAGGGTTCCGTTAGCATTGTTGACCTGTCCAACGGCGTGGCTGCGGCGACGGTCACCACGGCCGGGTTCGCCAGCTTCAACGGTCAGCTGGCCGAACTTATGGAACAGGGCCTGAGAGTGTTCGGGCCGGGCGCCACTCTGGCACAGGATCTGGAGCCGGAATACATAGCGATCTCTATCGACGGTGAAAAAGCCTGGGTCGCGATGCAGGAGGCAAATGCCGTTGCCGAACTGGACATCGCGGCCGGGGAGATTACCGCCATTATTCCGTTGGGTTTCAAGGATCACAGCATCATCGGCAACGAATTGGATGCCAGCAACGACGACAGCGGCATCAACATTCGCAACTGGCCGGTGAAAGGCATTTACCATCCGGATGCCATGACCAGCTACGGTTTTAACGGAAAAACCTATTACATCACCGCCAACGAGGGTGATTCCCGGGATTACGACGGCTTCAGTGAGGAATTCCGCGTCGCCGACCTGACGCTGGATGCCATGGCCTTCCCGAACGCTGCCGAGTTGCAGGAAGACGCTAACCTGGGACGCCTGAACGTCACATCCACCCTGGGTTTTGGCAATTCCTGCGCGCCCAGCGATCCTGCCAACGTCATTCTCGTGGGCGGTGAGTATGACCGGAGCTATGTGGAGAATAACTGTGTCTACAGTGAGCTCTACGCCTACGGTGCGCGTTCGTTTTCAATCTGGTCGGAAACCGGCGAGCGGGTCTTCGACAGCGGCAGTGAATTCGAGCGCATTACCGCGAGCCTGATCCCGGACAATTTCAACAGCAATAATGACGAAAATGCGTTCGACAACCGCTCCGACGATAAGGGACCAGAGCCTGAGGCGGTCACCGTGGGTACCATTAATGGCCAGACCTTTGCCTTTATCGGCCTTGAACGGGTTGGGGGCATCATGGTCTATAACGTGACCAATCCGCAGAACCCGGAATTCGTCCAGTACCTCAATAACCGCGACTTCTCTGCCTCCCAGACCGATCTTGAGAGTGGAATGGCGGGTGATCTTGGGCCCGAGGGGCTTGCCTTTATCGCTGCTGGGGACAGCCCCAATGGCAAGCCAATGTTAGCGGTAGGCAACGAGGTGAGTGGCACGACCACTCTGTATGGTATCGATGTGATTGAACTGGCCGCTGACTGACCGTCGGCGTGATAAGGAGAACCGGACCGGGTACTGCCCGATCCGGTTCTATACGTTCTCTCAACCCTGGGAGACCGTCGCCAGTGGTGGCACCTGCTGATGCAGGAACCATTTTTCGGTGACCACCTTGCGGGTAAACCAGTGAGACCGCATCAGGGTACTGGCCAATGGCATTTTGACCCAGTCCGGCACTTGCCAGCCCTCATCCTGAGGCATGGCGCGATTACCAAAACGGCTGGCAATAGCTTCGCCGTAGGCCTGCAGTGCCTGGGCGGAATAATCCTCCTGGTCGCGAATAATGTCCGCCGCCATCAACGCAGACTCGATGGCAGGGCGAATACCTTCGCCGCTCTGGGTGTAGGCCAAGCCGGCGGAATCCCCGATCAACAGCAGGCCGTCATCGGCCAGTTGTCTTTCCGCGTGGGCGTATAGCAGGTAGGCATGACCTTTGAACTTGCCCGGTAAATCGGCCGGTATGCGTCCTTCGGATTTCATTTCCTCCACGAAGGCGTTGAGGTGCTCGGTCAGTTTGTGATTGTCTTCCCGGCCAAGGCCGATATTGAGGAAATTACCTTTTCGGAACACCCAGGCATAGCCCTTCAGGTCGCGGCAGAACCAGAGCTCGGGGGTGTCGCCACGAGCTTCGCACACCTCGGCCTGTTGAGGCGTCATCTCGAATTCCACCTCTTTGGCCGCCACTACGACTTCGTGGCTGCCGGGGCCGTCTCCCATCAGCTTCGCCACCGGGCAGAAATGGCCCCCGGCACCTACGATCAGGGGCGCCTCCCAGGTATCGTTGATCACCCAGTTGCCATCGCGACGAACAATGGACTTGACCGGTGTGTTCAGTTGCTTCGGCACGGCTGTCCTGTCCAGAAGAAACGCATCGAACTCGCAGCGTCGTATGCCGTAGCTGACAATCTCACCGTGGTCATTTTCCACCGCCGATTGCCCCATCATGCCTATACGGAACCGCCGGATGGGCTGAAGGGTTCGTCCGGTGCCGTAGTGGTTGATGTCGATATCGAGACTGTCCATCACCGCAGGAGTAACCCAGCCGGCGCAGGTCTTGTCCCGAGGAAAGTCCTGCTTATCGATTACCAGAATGCGTTTGCCGCTGTCCTGCAGTGCGTGGGCGAGGGTGGAGCCGGCAGGCCCGGCACCTACGATAATCAGGTCGTAGTAGTCCATGATTATGCCTCCGGAGCTGCGGGGGACGAATAGATGTCCTGGCGGTTTTGTGGCAGCTGGTTGTTCCCGCCATGGGTGAAGACCACCTGGAACAGTTGCAGTGACCCGGCGCGGAAGGCGGCTATGGAGCCGGCGAGGTACATTTCCCAGGCCCGGGCAAAGTGCCCGTCGTACATTTCTGTGACCTTGTCCATGTTGCTTCTGAACCGTTCCATCCAGTGGGTCAGCGTCTGTGCGTAGTGCAGTCTGAGATTTTCGACATCCAGCACCGAAAAGTCGCTGTGTTCGCAGATACCCATGAACTCAGAGATACTCGGTGGGTAAGCACCCGGAAAGATGCGTTTCTCGATCCAGGCGTTCATCAGCATGGGCCGGTTGCGGCCGATGCTGTGCAGTAACGCCAGGCCGTCCGGCTTCAGGGAACGACTGATAAGCTCCGACAGCGCCAGGTAATTGTCCTTGCCGACATGCTCCAGCATGCCGATGGACACAAAGGCGTCATATTGGCCGCTGATGTTGCGATAGTCGTCTTCAACGTACTCAATCAGGTGGTCCAGCTGCTGACGCCTGGCTTCTTCCCGAGCGTACGTCAGCTGTTCTTTCGAGATGTTGTAGGAATGTACCTTCACGCCGTAATTCCGGGCCATATAGCGCGCTAGACCACCCCAGCCACAGCCGGCTTCCACAACCGTCATGCCGGGTTTTAGTCGTAACTTGCGGCAAACGTGCTCCAGCTTGGCCAGTTGGGCCTGTTCCAGGGTCAAATCCGGCGTTTCGTAATAGGCGCAGGTGTACTGCATTTCGGCATGATCCAGCCAGAGCCGGTAAAACTCGTTGCCCAGATCGTAGTGGTGGTGAATGTTCTCCCGGGCTTCAGAAACGCCAGTAGAGCGGGGGTTGTGGTTGCGCCACAGGGCTTCCAGCCATTTGGGCCATTTCTGCCTGGCGTTGTGAATTGAGCGGTAAAGTGTCTCCATCAGCTCCGAAAGATCGCCATCTACCTGCAGCCTGCCCGCACTGTATAGATCCCCAAACGCCAGGTTGGGGTTGGTGACCAGCGTAAACAGCGCCTTGGGGTCTGTCAGTTTGAGCGTAAAACGGGCATGGCCTTCTTCGGGGTCAATGAATTCATTGTTCCACAGCTGGAACCGTAGCGGTGGTGACCCGGCCATGCGCATCAGCTTGGCGATCAGCCAGCGTTCATAACTGTGAGGCTCACGGTCCGCCTGCTGCTCTTCCAGGGGCAACGTCAGGACGTGAGGCCTGTCCTCCGGTCGGTCGTTGGTGGGCGCTGGGGGCTTCCGGGCGGTGCTTTGGCTCATGGATACATATCTCCCTTTTTCAGCTGGTTAATCACGGACTGAAGTCGGCGGGCTTGGCCGACAGTGATTCAGCATCAGGGCGTGTCCCGATATCACAACTGAGAATCGCCTGCTTCGTCTTTAGTATAGAAAACAAGCGTGTTTTGTCATATCCCCCCACACACCAAAGAATGGAGGGTTGCTATTGGGGCAATAGGTAAAAGGGGTAAAAGCGGGAATGGCGGGCGAAAAAACCGGGGCTGCACGGCCCCGGCTTGTTGGTGTGCTGTCGACTGGCGCCGACGTCAGTAGGTCGAACTCATGCCAAACCATTCCGGGAAAATCACGATCATCACCAGCACCAGTACCTGCATCAGGATAAACGGTAGTACCCCTTTGTAGATATCGATGGTCTGTACACCGGGTGGTGATACGCCTTTGAGATAGAACAGACTGAACCCGAATGGGGGCGTCAGGAAACTGGTTTGCAGGTTCATGGCAATCAGAATCGCGAACCACAGCATGTTGATGCCCATGGCTTCCGCCACTGGTGCCAGGATCGGAACGATGATGAACGAAATTTCCACGAAGTCGATGAAGAAGCCCAGCACCAGGATGACCAGCATGGCCAGGATGATGAAACCCCATTTTTCGCCGGGAAGCTGCAGTAGCCATTCTTCCAGCAGGTAATCGCCACCGGTGTAGCTGAACACCATCGAGAATGCGGTTGCACCGACGAGGATGGCGAACACCATGGCAGTGACCTTCACCGTGTCCTTTGAGGCATCCCACACCATCTTGAAGGAGAACTGGCGGTAAATGATGGCCAGCACCACGGCGCCGACACCACCGAGCGCCGAAGATTCCGTGGGGGTGGCAATACCGGCAAAGATGGAGCCCAGTACGACGATGATCAACGCCAGCGGCGGGATAATCGCCAGCAGCGCTGCACGGATTTCCTTGCCCCGTGACAGTCCGCTGTCATCCGGCATGGCGGGGCCGGTTTCAGGCTTGAAGCGGGTGAGAACAAGGATGTAGATGATGTACAGACCGACCAGCACCACACCTGGGATAACGGCTGCCCTGAAGAGGTCGCCAACCGGGAGCCCGAGCACGTCGCCAAGGATAATCAGGATAATCGAAGGCGGTACGATCTGGCCCAGTGTGCCGGACGCACAGATAGTGCCCGTTGCAAGCCGCTTGTCGTAGTTATGGGCCAGCATCACGGGGAGAGAGATCAGACCCATGGCTACCACACTGGCACCGACGACGCCCGTTGATGCGGCGAGCAGGGCACCTACCAGGATGGTGGAAATGGCCAGGCCCCCTGGCAATCCACCGAACAGGCGGCCCATGGAGGTCAGCAATTGCTCGGCCAGCCGCGTGCGTTGCAGGACCACACCCATGAAGATGAACAATGGCACCGCCATCAGCACCGTGTTCTGCATGACGCTCATAATGCGATAAGGCATGAAAGCAAACAGATCCATGCCTTCGGCATAGATCCCGAAAAACAGGGCAACGCCGCCAAAGGTAAAGGCAACCGGGAAGCCCAGCATCAGCAGGAGGAGGGCGGCTCCGAACATAATCATACCGATCATGCGAGACCCTCCGCGCCGTGCTTGGGCTCATAGGTCTTGTCGCCGGAGATAACCCGTATTGCGAAGGTCACCATGTTGAACCCGGCGATACCGGTAAACACCGCGGAAATCGGGATCACGCTCTTGATCACCCAGCGATGGGGTAGCCCACCCGGGTCGCCGCTGCCTTCGCCCATGCTGTAGGACTCAACGGCAAAATCGTAACCGTAGTTCCAGATCAGGTAGGCAAAGGGGATGACAAAGATAACAGCACCAACGATGTTGACCCAGGCCTTGGTCTTGTCACGCCAGCGGGTGTAGAAAACGTCTACGCGAACATGGCCGTCCGTGCGCAATGCGTAGGGGATGCCCAGCAGGAACACCACGGAATAGAGATGCCACTCCATTTCCTGCATACCGATCGAAACTTCATTGAAAGCGTAGCGGGCTACTACGTCGTAGAAGACGTTACCGGCCATCAGAATCATTGCGGCACAGGCCACCCAGCCGCAAAAAATGGACAGGGTGGCCAGGCCCTCGTCCAGCTTGATAATCCAACGCATTGATTGTCCTCCGCCAGCGAGCCGGCGATTTTTCAATTGCTATAAACGACAAAACCGGGATCACTGCTAGAGCGATCCCGGCTCAGTTACTGCCGATATGTTACTCGACTTCTGCCATCGTGTTTAGGTAGGCCCGCTCGGAAATGTCCGTGTAGGCCCGGCTCTTCTCAAGATATTCCTGTTGGGATTTTACAATCTTTGCGGCTTGCTCATTGTTCGCTGCCGCTTCTTTCAGGAGTTTCTCGTTGGCCTCGTGCATGGCCTGGAAGATTTCCTCAGGGAATTTCTTGATCTGTACGTTCGGGTACTCTTCCTTGATGTTGGCCCAGGCTTCTGCGTTTGCGTGCTGAGAGTGAACCAGCATGTCGTAGGAGGCTGTGCGCATAGCGACGCGCATGATTTCACGAAGGTCGGCTGGCAGTTTTTCCCATACCTTCTTGTTCACCAGGAACTGCAGCTCCGTGGCGGGCTCGTGCCAGCCAGTGTAGTAATAGTCTGCAATTTGCTGGAAACCGAGACGCAGATCCAGGGAAGGACCAACCCACTCAACCGCGTCAATGGTGTTGCGTTCCAGGGCTGTGTAAAGCTCGCCCGGTGGGATGTTGGTCGGATTAACGCCTACTTCTGCAAACACCTCACCGGCGAAGCCAGGAATACGCATCTTCAGGCCCTGCAGGTCTTCGAGAGTGTTGATTTCCTTGCGAAACCAGCCGCCCATTTGAACGCCGGTGTTGCCACCCGGGAACGACAGCATGTTGTGGGGTTCGTAAACCTCCTGCATCAGTTCCATACCACCGCCGTGGTAGAACCAGGCGTATTGTTCCATCGCGTTCATGCCGAAAGGCATGCTTGTGAAGAACAGGGTGTTGGGTACTTTGCCTTTCCAGTAGTAGGACGCGGAATGACCCATGTCGTACTGGCCGGCCTTGACCATATCAAAGACACCGAAGGGCGCTTTGTGCTTGTTTGACGAGTCGATGCGGACCTTCAGGCGGCCGTCGGACATCTTTTCGACAGTTTCAGCGAACCGTTTGGTGGTGTCACCGAAAATCGGGAAGTTGGGCCCCCAGGTCTCGGCCAGGCGCAGGGTAAACGTGTCTTGAGCGAGGGCTTGTGTGGAAGCAAAGGTAGTTGCTACAGCCAGCACAGCCGCGGATAGAACAGAACGGATCTTCATTGCTCTTCTAGCCTCTTTTGTCGTTATTGTGTTGAGAGCCTCTCCCTCTGTCTGGGAAAGTAACTCCTAATTCTAGTTCAAGTTATCAACAAACGTTAAGAAACGGAACGAAAAACCCGCCTCTGTACGACCTAGGTCTTACGACTTTCTCCCGCTGGTCAGCATGAGGTAATGTTTCCGGTCTAGAACAATCCGATCTGCTCACCCGCAGGACGCCTGAAGAGGTCGCTTCTAAGGGGCTCTGCCTGATGAAGGTTCAGGCCCAGTTGCCTTGCGCGCTTTGCGAAGCGCTGGCGGACAAGATCTGCGTAGGGGCCCGTTCCTGTCATTCTGCGCCCGAACTGGGCATCGTAACTTTTGCCACCCCGCAAATCGCGCATGCGATTCATCACATGACTGGCCCGGTCTGGAAAGTGCCGCTGCAACCAGTCCTGGAACAGCTCATCCAGTTCCAGCGGCAGGCGAAGCATGATCCAGCTTGCCCGTTCCGCACCTGCCTCTGCTGCGACCCCCAGAATGCTCTCAATTTCATGATCGTTGATGAACGGGATAACCGGCCCCAGGATGATGCCCGTTGGTACGCCGGCAGCGGCCAGCTCACGGATGACTTTCAGGCGTGTCGCCGGCGCTGCAGTGCGAGGTTCCATCTGGCGCTTCAGGGTATTGTCCAGGGTGGTTAAGCTGACCCGAACGGAACACAGGCCCTGATGTGCCAGTTCTGACAGCAGGTCCAGGTCCCTCAGAATCAGTGCCCCCTTGGTGATAATGGACACCGGATGGCGATACTCGACCAACACCTTGAGGACGTCGCGGGTAATTTCCCGGTGCTTCTCAACCGGCTGATAGGCATCGGTGTTCACGCCAAGGGCAATTGGCGACACACGGTAGCCGGGTTTATCGAGCTCCCTTCGAAGCTGTTCCGCAGCATTGGGTTTGGCGATCAGCCGGGTTTCGAAGTCCAGCCCCGGCGACATGTCCCAGTACGCATGGGTAGGCCGGGCAAAGCAGTATATGCACGCATGCTCGCAACCTCGGTACGGATTTATGGACTGGTCGAACGGCACATCCGGCGACTGGTTCCGGCTGATAATCGTACGCACCTGTTCATCCACCACTTCGGTTGCCAGTGAGTCCGGGCAGGTATCGTCAGCGGGGTCCTGATACCAGCCATCATCGTATTGGCGGTCCGTCACTATGGGCTGGAAGCGGTTCTGTGGGTTGAGGGGTGTCGCGCGAGTCTTCATGGGGGAAACTCCCGATACTGTTTATATATACAGTACTATCGGTGACTCGCGATTTCCAGTTTTCATGTACAGAGAGTGGAAGAATTCAGACATCATCCATCATGCCAATCTGCCTCGCGAGCCTCATGGCTTCGTTCTCCTCCATGGCGCGTAGGGATTCAGCGAGTTCTTTCGCTTCCGGAATCTCTGCCTTGCCGGCCAGGCTGTCATACAGGTCGATCAGTTGGTCATGGAAGTCGAACACCTCGCGGACAATGCTGTCGAAGTCGAGACTGGCGTAATGATCATCGCAGGTGCGGTGGGTTTTGATGGCCTTGTGTTCGTCGTTCAGGTAGTCGTAGAGTCTTGTTTTCAGGGCTCGTGAATCGGCCTGTTTCTCGAACTCCGCCGTGATGCGCTCCAGTTCGGCCTCATGGTCCGACAGATACGTCAGCAGTGCCCGGGCTCGCTCCTCCTTGTTTTTTGTTGAGCACTCCGACAAACATCGGGACAGGTGGGCGTGGAGCTCGCGAGCCCACTCAATCAGGTCTTCAAAGCTTTTAATGTCCATTTGCCAGGCTCCTTATCCACATGGGTAATCGGAGAGCGGATGTGAATCGCCACTGCTCATTACTACTCATCACTACATCATCAGTACGAGAAGTCTAGCCGACATTGCTAAACTTGTCCGGTGACCCCCACGGCCTGATGAGATACCCTCTGGACGGTAAACCATCTGTGTACTCGCGAAATGGAAACGCCAATGGCAGAGCAACCCCCACTGGGAATCATCGAAGGCTTCTATGGCCCGTTGTGGAGCTGGGAAGAGCGTCGGCAGCTGGTTGCGGCACTGGCTCCCCATGGTTATCGGAACTATTGGTACGCACCCAAGGCGGATGCTTTTCTCAGGCGCCGGTGGAACGAGCCGCATCCGCAAGCGGAGGCCGATGAGCTGGCTGATTTCGCCCGGTTTTGTGGCAGTCACGGAGTCCGGTTCGGCATTGGCCTGAGCCCGTTCGAGGTGTTCAACAATTTCGATGGCTCGGCGAAAACCGCGCTGACGCAAAAACTGGCAGCGTTTGATCAGTTGGGTATCACCGATCTGGCGATCCTGTTTGATGACATGAAAAGCGATACACCGGAACTGGCGGCCAGACAGGCGGACATCATTCACTGGGTGGCAGAACGCAGTACAGCGGACCAACTGACCGTCTGCCCCAGCTACTACTCCGATGATCCGGTGCTGGACCGGGTGTTTGGTCCTCGTCCCGAGCATTACCTGGAAGATCTAGGCAAGGCACTGGACCCGTCCGTGCAGGTGTTCTGGACGGGCGAGGAGGTGTGTTCGCGGGAGATATCGCCGGGCCACCTGCAGCGTGTTTCAGAAGCGCTGGGGCGCAAGCCGGTGCTGTGGGATAACTACCCGGTGAACGACGGTGACCGTATGTCCCGGCATCTGCACCTGCGGGCATTTACCGGCCGGCCGGCGGCCAACGGCCCGTATCTCTCGGGCCACGCCATTAATCCCGCGTTACAGCCAACGCTCACTACGATTCCGGCCATCACTCTGGCCCGTAGCTACGAACAGGGGCCCGGCTACCAGTATGGCAAGGCCTTCCAACTGGCCGCCGAGGAAGTGTTGGGCAAAGAGTTGGCGCAGCAGGTACAGGCCGATCTGCTCCTGTTGCAGGATGCCGGCTTGCATAGGCTCAGTACCGAACGCCATCAGGCGCTGACGGAATGTTATGGCCGCTTTGATCACCCGGCCGCCAGCGAGATCCTGCATTGGCTGGCCGGCCGCTATCAGGTTACCGATGAAATGGTGCAGACCCAGTAGCCGGTGGCGACTGTCTATTTAAGATAGTACTCCACGGTGGTCACCACCCGGACGGTTTTAATCGGCTGTTGGCCTTCGCTGACGCCTGGTGCCTGGTCTCGGGCCAGGATCTGGAACACGCCCTGATTGGCGCGGCGCAGGTTCCCCAATTCAGTTTTTGCATCCCTGGCAAACTGTGCGGCGGCCTCGCGGGCGGCGGCGGTGGCCTCGGCAATCATCTCGGGTTTGATGTCGTTCAACCGGTTAAACAGGTAAGTCGGCCCGCCTGGGCCATAATCGGATGACAGAATGACGCCGGAATCCACCAGTTCACTGACAGACTGCGCGGCCTGGCGAATGCGATCGATGTCGTCGCTGCGAACCATCAGGGTCTGGTTGATGATGAACTTCTGGCCGTTGCTTTCCTGGTAGGGATTGGCGCGGGTGTCCGTAACGTCCAGGCGTTGCAGTTCCACTGCGTCTGTGTCGATGGCTTGCAGCTTGAGGAAGGCCATAATGGCTTCGCGGCTGCTGCGGGCCTTCTCGCGGGCTTCGTCCAGGCTGTTGCCGGTAGCGACGAAACGCAGGGGCCAGAGTGCGAGGTCCGCCTGCACCTCCCGTTCCGCAACGCCCTTGACGGTGACGAAACGGTCTCCGGTGCGTAGCCCGGTCAGGCCGTTGGCGATGAGTGACGCGGAAACAACGGCGGCAATCGCCAGGATCAGGGTAGACAGAATTTTCATCACGGCGTCCTTGTGCGTGGATCTGGCGGATACCATCGCCGCAAATACCGGGGGCGTCAAGCGCCCCCGGAGGGGAGGTCTGCTAAGAGGAGGCGGTTGCCACCTCGGCCTTGCCGGTCTTGATCATGGCGTAGCCAAACCCGATTATCAGCGAACCGATGGCAATGGCGGCCACATAGGGCAGTACTGTGCTTACCGCGTTGGGAATGGCGAGCACGAACAGACCGCCATGGGGTGCCATGAGCTTGACAGTGAACAGCATGGACAGGGCGCCCGTGATGGCGCCCCCTACCATGCACACCGGAATCACGCGCAGTGGGTCTTTGGCCATGAAGGGGATCGCACCTTCGGAGATAAAGCACAGCCCCAGTACGAAGGAGGCCCGCCCGGCCTGCCGTTCGGCCTCTGCAAACTTGGCGCGGGCAATAAAGCTCGCCACACCCATGCCGATGGCGGGCACCATGCCCGCGGCCATGATCGCCGCCATGGGGGCCGAACCACCACTGCCTTCCGAGAGTAAACCGACACCGAAGGTATAGGCGGCCTTGTTCACCGGACCGCCCAGGTCAAAGCACATCATGGCTCCGAGAATACCGCCCAGCAGGATGGCGTTGGTGGTGCCCATCCCTTCCAGGAAGTTGGTCAGCCCATCCATCAGGGCGGCGGCGGGTTCGCCGATCACGTAGATCATGGCCAGGCCGGTGACCAGGCTGGCCAGCAACGGAATGATAAGGATGGGTTTGAGGGATTCGATGCTCTCGGGCATTGGCAGCTTCTGGCTGATGAAACGGGCGACGTAGCCCGCCAGGAAGCCCGCGATGATGCCGCCCAGGAAGCCTGCGCCAAGGGTGCTGGCCAGGTAGCCGCCAATCATTCCCGGCGCCAGGCCCGGCCGGTCGGCGATGGACCAGGCGATATAGCCGGCCAACAGGGGAATCATCAACTGGAAGGCGGTGCCGCCGCCGATCTGCATCAACGCGGCTGCCAGGGTGCCCTCCTCTTCAAACGCGTCAATGCCGAACACGAATGACAGGGCGATCAGCAGGCCGCCGGCTACCACCATGGGCAGCATGAAGGATACGCCCGTCAGCAAATGCTTGTAGGGGCCGCGTTTCTCGCCACCACCTCCTGAGGTCGCTTTTTTCTGGCCTTCCTCGACAGAGGCATTGGTCATGGCGTCATCAATGGTGGGCCCCGGTTTTTTCAGGGCGCTGCCGGTGGACGTGCGCCAAAGCCGCTTGCCGGCAAAACGGCTGGGGTCGACTTCGATATCACAGGCCAGGATCACCAGATCCGCCGCCTCGATTTCCTCGGCGGTCAGCGGATCCTGGGCACCCACGGAGCCCTGGGTTTCCACGCGGATCTGATGGCCAGCCGCGGTCGCGGCGGCGGTCAGGGCTTCTGCCGCCATAAAAGTGTGGGCGACACCGGTGGGGCAGGCGGTGACGGCGACAATGCGTTTGCCTGCGTTACCTGAGGTGGCAGGCTCGGGCTGTGAAGCCTCTGTTGGTTGATAGGGCTCGGCCTGCTTTTCGGCCTGGTCCAGAATCGACGCGGGATCGGGCAGGGCGGCCGTTACCGGGACCTGATAGAGGCGTTTGCCGGCGTAGGCGTTCAGGTCCGTTGGTGTTCCTGTTGCGGCAACGACCAGGTCCGCCGAGGCGATGACATCCTCGGGCAGGGACGACAGTGGTTGCTGCGGGCTGCGAATGTCTGTTCTGGCTTCCCAGCCCTTTTGCTGCGCGGCCCTTTCCAGGGCCCGGGCCGCCAGGAAGCTGGTGGCCACGCCCTGAGGGCAGGCGGTTACAATGATCAGTTTCATGATGGCATCTCCCCATTGTTGTTGTGCCCGGGCCAGGGGGTAAAGAGAGTGACGCGGGTTTGCTGAATCAGTTGGATAAAGTCGTCGGCCATTGGATCGCCAACGCCAATGTGTCGAACGCACTCGGCCGACAGCGCGGTGGCGGTTGACAGCACCTGTTCCGGGTGATGACGTTCGAGCAAGCCGTGAATCATTCCGGCCAGCAAAGTGTCGCCGGCGCAGACCGTGCTCGTGGCGGTCACGGGCGGTGGCAACGCTTGCCAGTTGCCCTTCGGCGACAGCCAGAGCACGCCTTTCTCGCCCATGGAAATCACCACATTGGCGATGCCGGTGGCCTGAAGTGAGCGGCCTGCCTCGGCGATGGCGTCCAGGCTCTCCAAAGGGTGCCCGGCCCATTCGGCCAGCTCTTCCGTATTGGGCTTGATGCCGTCTGGCAGCGCCTTAAGCCCGGCTGTGAGGCCTGCGCCGCTGGTATCCAGCCACACCGGGATGTCTGCTTCGCGAGCCAGGGTGACCAGTTCCGCCAGTGCCTCGGGCGGAAAGCCGCCGGGCAGGCTGCCAGCAATGGCAACGGCATCGAACCTGTTCTTCAAGTTACCCAGGCGTGCCTTTAATCGGTCCAGGGCATCCGCGGGTACGTCAAATCCGGGCCCGTTCAGATCGGTCACACGACCATCGCCCTCGGCAATTTTCACGTTGATGCGATTCTGCCCGGGGATGCGGACAAAGTGGTCTGCCAGGATGTCAGACGAGAACAGGCGGTCGAAGGGCGCGGCGTTGATGTCTCCCAGCAGTCCGGACACGGTCACGGTATGGCCGAGGCGTGACAGCACACGGCCCAGGTTAATGCCTTTGCCGGCAGCCTCCAGACGTGTGGACCGAGAGCGGTTCACGTTACCCAGCCGGATTGAGTCGGTCTCGGCATTTAGGTCCAGCGCCGGGTTCAGGGTGATGGTGAGTACCCGGGCCATTACAGTGTCTCCAGGGCGTCGCGCACTTCGGCTGCGGTGGCCTTGCCCAGCGCCAGTTTCGCCTGTTCACGGGCGTGTTCGCGGCTAAGCCCGCGGATACAGGCTTTGACCAGTGGCACTCGCCGGCTGGTCACCGACAGCTCGTCCACATCCAGGCCCAGCAGTACCGGAATAGCCTGTGGGTCGGAGGCCAGCTCGCCACAGATACCCACCCAGCGTTGGTGAGCATGGGCGGCTTCGACGGTCATGCGGATCAGTTGCAGTACCGAGGGGTGCAACCCGTCGGACTCGGCCGAAAGCTGGCCGTGGCCACGGTCGATAGCCAGGGTGTACTGGGTGAGGTCATTGGTGCCTACCGAGAAGAAATCCACTTCCGGTGCCAGGGTGTGGGCCAACAGGGCACAGGAGGGCACTTCAATCATCACGCCCACCTGCAGGCCCTGGCAGGGAATCTCGGCGCGGACCCGTTCGACGATGGCCTTGGCCGCGCGAAACTCTTCCAGGTCCTTGACCATGGGAAACATGATTCGCAGTGGGCGGTTGTCGGCAGCCGTCAGCAGCGCGCGCACCTGGGTTTCGAGGATTTCCGGTCGGGTCAGCGACAGGCGAATACCGCGCAGCCCAAGGAAGGGGTTGTCCTCGTGGGGAAGGGGCCAGTAATCCAGGGGCTTGTCACCACCCACATCGAGGGTGCGTGCGACCAGTGGCAGGCCGTTGAGGGCGTCGAAGGCATGGCGATATTCCTTCACCTGGGTGTCCAGGTCAGGCGCGTCCGGATGCTCCATGAAAATGAATTCGGTACGCAGCAGGCCAATGCCATCGGCGCCCCGGTCGACAGCATCCGGGGTGTGGGCGGTGTTGCCAAGGTTGGCGCATACGTCGATGGTGTGGCCATCGGTGGTGGTGGCTGGCTCGTTCCGGCACTCGTGGGCGTCCGCCTGCAGGCGGGTGAGTTGGTCCAGGCGACGGTCAATGCGGTCGCGGCGCTCGGCGCTGGGATTGGGCACCAGGCAGCCGCGTTCGCCGTCGACCACCAGGTTCGTTCCGTTGCTGATGGTCAGGATACGGTCACCAGCCCCGACCACGGCTGGGAGCCCCAGCGCCCGAGCCAAGATGGCGCTGTGGGATGTGGCGCCACCACGGGCCGTGATCAGGCCGCGAACGCGTTGGGTGTCCAGCCTTGCCACATCGGAAGGGCCCAGGTCGTCCGCCACCAGTACATAGGGTTCGTCCGGCGGTGTCGGCATGGCCACCCCGCAGAGGTTGGCCAGCACGCGCCGGCCAACATCCCGCAAATCTGCCGCCCGTTCGGCCAGAAGCCGGTCTGCCAGTGCTTCCTGGGCACGCGCGGCGGTATCAATGGCGAGCCACCAGCCGGCTTCGGCAGACGCGCCTTCGTTGATGGCTTCCAGGGCGGCCTGGTAGAGATCGTCATCCTGGAGCATTTCCACATGCACCGACAGAATCGGTGCTGCCTCACCGCCTTCGGCCTGGCGAATCAGCGTGCGCAGTTGTCCGTCGGCCTCGTCGATGGCCCGGCCCAGTCGGCTGGTCTGTTCACCGGCATCGCTGGCGGTGGCGGGGTAGTCCAATGTCGGCTGGCGCATGACGAAGGCGGGTGCCAGAGCCAGGCCCGGTGAGGCGGCGACCGCTTTCAGCGGTTCGTCATCGGCCAGAGGTTCGGGTTCCGGCTCGGCAGGCGCCGGCTGGCTCTGTTGTTGTCGAAGCGGGGAGACGGTTTCTCCGAGCCCGTCATTGATGGCCTGGCAAACGGCTTCTACCGCCTGTTCCGCATCGTCGCCGGTTGCGGATATGATCAGGGTTTGCCCCCTGCGGGCACCGAGGCCGATGATCCGGGTGAGACTGGTCGCCGATACCGAATTGCCATCGCCGTCCTTCAGGCGGATGCGAATGTCTGCCTTGTGCTGACGGGCTTCCTGTACCAGTTGTTTGGCGGGCCGGGCGTGTAGGCCATGGGTATTCAGCAGGCGCACCCGGTCGCTGACCGCATTGGCCTGCTCACCGGAAAGCCGGGAAAGTACAGCATCCACGGACTGGCTTTCCAGGGGGATGTTCTGGGCCAGGAAATTATCGATACGTTCCAGCAATTCGCGGCAGTCGTCGCCAGGGCCCGCCAGGCAGAAAACGCCAGCGAGGTCGTCACGGGGTTCTTTGGGTGTTGCCAGTGCCAGCGCAGGTCGGATACTGCCAACGCTGTGGTGAACCAGCCAAAACCCCTGGCCCAGACCGACGGGTGGCTGGCTGACAATTTCCTTCATAAAGCTGGCGTCGACACAGCCCAGCCCCTGCAGCCTGGCCGCAGCGCTGATGGCCAGTTCGCTGGTGGCCCGGGTGTTAACGCCCAGGCACAGGGTCTGAGCGTCGCATTTTGGCACCACTGGCTCCTTCGACAATAGGGATACCAGCGCCTCGGTGTCATCGGCCTCGGCCAGTTTCCGTGACAGGCCGGGTTTGTCCAGTACGCGGGTCAGGTGGCGCAGGATATCCAGATGCTCATCCGACTGGGCCGCAATGGCGACCAACACATACACAGTGGCGTTGTCATGCCAGGTAACGCCGCCAGGAAACTGCAGCACGCGGATGCCGGTGCTGGTGACCGCCTCGCGGCTTTCCGGTGTGCCGTGGGGGATGGCAATGCCGTTGCCAAGGACGGTGGAGGACTGTTGCTCCCTGGCCAGCATGCCCGCGTGGTAGTCGGGAGTGGTCCGGCCTGCATCCTGCAGTTCCTGGCTGGCCTGGTTCAGGGCATCCTGCCAGTCGGTTGCAGTGCAGCCCAGGCGGATATCATTGGCTGTTAGCGTCAGCATGTGGGGAGCCTCGCCTTGTTGTTGTGAATACCATTAAAATCTGGGTTGCTGAATCGTGTCAGCAAACATAGAATGAATCATGAAACAGATATGATCAGAAATCAAGCAATCTGTGCCCAGGAGGACTCGGCCCCATGACCCTTGCAGAACTTGCCCGCCTGGCGGGGGTGTCCCGCACCACCGCCAGCTACGTGATCAATGGCCAGGGGCCGGCCCGCCGGATCAAGCCGGCGACTATCGAAAAGGTGATGGCGGTTGCGCGGGACAACCACTTCCAGATAGACCCGCAAGCCGCGTCGCTGCGTGGTGGGGCCAGCCGCACCCTGGGGTTTATCCTGCCGGACCTGGAGAACGCCAGTTACGCCCGCCTGGCCAAATTGCTGGAGCAGGGTGCCCGTGCCCGGGGCTATCAATTGCTGATTGCCGGCTCCGGAGATGACCCGGATACCGAGCGCGAGCTGGCACGTTCTCTCAAGGCAAGGCGATGCGATGCCCTGATCGTTGCGAGTGCCCTGCCACCGAATGACCCCTTCTACCAAGAGTTGCAGGAGGAAGACCTGCCGGTGATCGCGGTGGACCGATCGCAATCACCGGGTGTGATCAGTTGCGTGGTCAGCGACAATCGCAAGGGCGCAGCCACACTGGCCCGTTCAGTGCTGGAGCCGGGCACCGGGTCGGTGGTCTGGCTTGATGCGGTGCCGGCGCTGGCGATGACACGGGAGCGCCGCGAGGGCTTTGAGGCGGTGGCTCGGAGTCGCAGTGGACAATGGGCGGTCTACAGTGGTGAACACTATGACCGAGCCTCCGGCGCCCGACTGATGCAGCAGGTGCTGGCGGATCAGGGGCTTCCGGATGCGTTGATTACCGCCTCGTACACCCTCTTGCAAGGGGTGCTCGACGTGCTGCTGGAGCAGCCGGGAGGCTTGCCGCAGTCCCTCAGAATGGCTACCTTCGGAGATGACCGGCTGCTGGATTTCCTGCCGGTCAAGGTTCACTCGTTACCCCAAAAACACGAAGCCATTGCCGAGGCAACGCTGGACCGGGCGCTGGCTGCCATCGCAGGTCACGGCGAGCCGGAAACCGTTATTATCAACCGCTCGCTGAAGCGGCGACGCTGAGGCAATGGCCGGGAGGTTTCCATGGCACAGGTTGAACTGAACGGAAAAACTGTGGAATGCGTTCGTGGCGACATCACCCGCCAGGATGATCTGGAAGCAGTCGTTAATGCCGCCAATGCCCAATTGATGTCCGGGGGCGGTGTCGCAGGCGCGCTCCATGCTGCGGCAGGGCCAGGGCTGGCTGAAGAGTGCCGGCCCATGGCGCCGATCCGCCCGGGTGAGGCGGTGATTTCAGGGGCGCATAACCTGCCAAACCAGTACGTCGTCCACTGCCTGGGGCCCGTTTACGGTGTGGATGAACCTTCCGATCACTGGCTGGCGGAATGCTATCGCAATGCCCTTGAGTTGGCAGACAGTAAAGCAATTGAATCCATAGCGTTTCCCGCCATTTCGGCAGGGGCTTTCGGTTACCCGGTGGAAGGGGCTGCAGAGGTTGCCATGGCGACGGTCAGGCAGGTATTGCCGCGTCTGGGAAGGGTTAGGTATGTGCGCTTCGTGCTTTTCAGCGCAGCGGACGAGGCGGTTTTTTCCCGCGCCATGGGGGCGGCTTTCGCCAAGGCTGGTGAGGCTTAGTCGCAGGTTGTTTCTGGCACCTTCCGGAATGCATCCATCATCGATTCGTGTCCCCGTGCTTCGTCCCGGTACTCCGGGGGCAGCGGTAGCAGGAAGTAGAGATAGTCGCCCTTGTTTTGGTTACCGGTGAGCGGTAGTTCGTCGCCGTCGGGCTGTGCTTCCATAAAAACCGGGCTTATAACCGCTACAGACAGCTCGGGGTTTCGCTGCAAAAGGGCCTCTACCGTGCCCAGGCGCTCCTCGCTGTGAAAGGTGCCCGTCAGGTGAATGACCTGGTGCTCGGGGTGGCGTTCCCTTGCGGCCAGTATCCGGCTTGCCATGGTGTTGTCCCGCAGCAACTGGGCGTGATAAGTGTTCTGCAGTCGCTCATTGTCGGCGGTGCCATGCCGGCCGCCCATGGTGCCAAAGAATTTTTCCCGGTAGGCCGCGCTGCCTGCGAAGGGCGCGTCTGGGATGTGGCGCTTCCGAGCTGCGTTCAGGTCCGCCAGATACTCGGGCCCCTCGCGCCCCACGCAGCGAGCGATATCGCCCGGTGCGTTTGCGGCGATGACCGGCAGGCCCTGGCGCCGGGCAAATTCCACCAGCGGTCTGTAGGCGTATTGGTAGATAGGCCAGGCGCCGGCATCCTCGACCAGTTCCATTTCGCCAATGTCGCCGGCCAGGTAGCGGTCCAGCACCGGCTGCCGGTCCACCTCGAACTGTTCCATGGATAACACCTGTTCAGGGCGATGCTGGTACAGATGAGCCTGCAGGCGGGATTGGAGCAGGTGAGCGCCCTGGTGGCCGTGATATTCGCCAATCATGACCACATCCTGTTCCGCAAGCCGCTCGGCCAGTTGCGGTATGGAAACCGCCGTGCCGGATACGGCCTCGACCACGGGGGCATGATAGTGGGTTTGTGGTGGCGCCGGTTCCGGTGTTGGTGCCAGCAGGTAGCAGCCCGTCATTAGCGGGATGACAGCAAGTGACAATGTGATCGGCGCATGGGACATGAAAAACCGGCCAGTCTTGCAGCCGCTCAGGGCCGCGTTGGAGAACTTGATAGACATCTATACGATGCTGCGGATTGCGTAGCCAGTCAATTGTTCATGAACGAGCGTGCTATAAGGCACCGCTCCGGTTTTATTCCATACGTTCTGCGCTATGCTACCGACATTCCCCATCTTGCCAGAAGGACGATCATGATCCCCTTTCGTTTTGTTGACCGCGTGAAGTTCATCGTTGAGCGCCAACTCGTAAAAGGTGCGGGCTTTCAGTTGTTAGTGGTGGGTGTCTTTATAGGCATCATTTCGCTTGTTGGCGGGCTGCTGGTGATCCCCCTCGGAACGCCTTTTGAAGATGTCGGCGATGCCATCTGGTGGGCTTTTTTGCGGCTGACGGACCCGGGCTATCTCGGAGACGATGTGGGTAACTGGCAGCGGTTTGTGTCCACCATTCTCACCGTCAGCGGTTATGTGGTTTTCATGGGCACGCTGGTGGCGATCCTGACGCGCTGGTTGATCGCCAAGATGACCGACCTGGAGCGGGGGCTGACCCCGGTTACCCTGCGAAACCACATCGTAGTTCTGGGCTGGACCAGCCAGACCTTACCGCTGCTGGGCGAGTTGTTGGGGTCATCAGGGCGCATGCGCCGTTTCCTGGAAAAACGTGAAACCAACCGCTTACGCCTGGTGGTGCTTTCCGAGCATGCCTCGGCGGCCCAGGTGCATGAGTTGCGCGACGAGCCCGGTATCGGGCGCAAGTCTCGCCAGATCATCCTCCGTGCCGGCGCTGCCATTCAGCCGGATGCCTTGCAGAGGGTAGCCTGCCTGGATGCCGCGGCTGTCATAGTGCCCAGTGCCTCCCATCAGGCGGGCAGCCTGGTGACATCGGACGTGGAGACCGTGAAGGCGTTGCTGTCCATTGCTGCTCAGGCACGACACCTGGGGGCATCACTGCCCTTTGTCATTGCCGAGATACAGGATGTGCGCAAGCTCCCGGTGATTGAGCGCGCCTATCCCGGAGAGGTGGAGGTGGTTGCCGGCGATGCCACCATAAGCCGGCTAATGGTGCAGAACATCCTCCATCCGGGGTTGTCGGAAATTTACAACGAACTTCTGACCGCCGGTGAGGGTTGCGAAATCTACATCCGGGGTGGCGATGCCCTGGCGGGACTGTCCCTCGGAGAATTGGCCTCTCTGCGGCCCCAGGCAATTGTGCTGGGTATTCTGAAGCGGTCGGGCAAGGCCTGGATGGTGAGGATGCCGGCGTCGTCAGACACGGTGATTGAGGCCGGGGACCGGGTTGTCATGATGGCCAGGGACTACACCGAAACCGAGTCGGATTCGAAGGTGCCGCCGCTGCCGGTTATCACTCGAGGTGAACCCGCAAGCCGGGCTGTCTCGCTTTCAGGCGGGGTTCACCGGATTCTTGTGCTGGGATGGAATCGCCGGGTGCCAAGCCTGATCGATGAGTTTTCCAGCTACAGCCAACGGCGGTTCGAGGTGGATCTCGTTTCGGTAGTGCCTGCCAAGGAGCGGGAACAGGAAATTGACCGTTACCTGGGGGGGCAGCGGGACGTGATCTGCCGCCATATCGAAGCGGATTACATGGTGGAAGGCGAGTTGAGGCGGGTTGGGCCGCTCAACTATGACTCCATTATGTTGTTGAGCAGTGATCGTCTGGCGTCCGGCGAGGAAGCTGACGCCCGTGCCATGGTGGGTTACCTGCAACTGGAAGACCTGTTGAGTGAGGGTGATAGGCGCCCGCAACTGATCATGGAACTGAGCGACCCGGACAATCGAAATCTGTTAATGGGCCACCAGAGTGAAATGCTGATCAGCCCAATGATCATCAGTCACGTGCTTGCTCAGGTCGCCCTGCGGCGGGAGCTGAGGGTGGTGCTGGATGAGCTGTTTACGGTGGGCGGTGCTGAGGTGCAGTTCCGGGATCCCCAGGACTATCCTTTGCCTGCCAGCGCGGATTTTCAGGTACTGGAGAAAACGGTCGCTGCGGAAGGAGAAGTGGCGCTGGGCATATGGCGCGCGCAGCCCGACTCGTTGGGGCGGCATCTGGCGCTGAGCCCGCCACGGGACGAGTATCTTGACCTGAATAGCGCTGATCGGCTCGTTGTTCTTTGCAATGCGTGAGGGAAGATGTCTTCATTCATACAAAAAATGCCGAATATAGATAATATAAATTTCAATTATAAAATCAAAGCCACTAAAGTAACCCTCAATGTCAGCGGTCTGGTTATTTTTTGAACGGACGCTGGCTCGCTGAAGTCGCTTTTATGCTTCATAAAAGAGCACCTCAAACCTTAGAAACAGGACTGAGACCATGCCATACGCAAAAGACGTTGACGCCATCGCTTCCCTGCTGAAGCAAAACCCGACCTGGAACGCCATCAAGCCCGAGCACGCGGCCCGCATGCGCGCCCAGAACAAATTCAAGACTGGTCTGGACATCGCCAAGTTCACCGCGAAAATCATGCGCGAAGACATGGCGAACTACGACAAGGACACGGCTCAGTACACCCAGTCCCTGGGTTGCTGGCATGGCTTCATCGGTCAGCAGAAGCTGCTGTCCATCAAGAAGCACTTCGGTACCACCAAGCGTCGTTACCTGTACCTGTCTGGCTGGATGGTTGCGGCCCTGCGCTCCGAGTTTGGCCCGCTGCCTGACCAGTCCATGCACGAGAAGACCGCTGTATCTGGTCTGATCGAAGAACTGTACACCTTCCTGCGTCAGGCGGATGCCTGGGAACTGAACCACCTGTTCCGCGCCCTGGAAGAAGCTCAGAACGCTGGCGACAACGCCAAGGCTGACGAGCTGATCAAGCAGATCGACAATCACGAAACTCACGTTGTGCCGATCATCGCCGACATCGACGCTGGTTTCGGTAACGCCGAAGCAACGTACCTGCTGGCCAAGCAGATGATCGAAGCAGGCGCTTGCTGTATCCAGATCGAGAACCAGGTGTCCGACGAGAAGCAGTGTGGCCACCAGGACGGCAAAGTGACCGTTCCTCACGCCGACTTCCTGTCCAAGATCAACGCTGTACGTCTGGCTTTCCTTGAGCTGGGTGTGGACGACGGTGTGATCGTTGCCCGTACTGACTCCCTGGGCGCTGGCCTGACCCAGAAGATCGCTGTGACTGAAGAGCCGGGCGACCTGGGCGACCAGTACAACAGCTTCATCGACGGTGAAGTGATCGAGAAGGCTGAAGACATCAACAACGGCGACGTTGTGATCAAGCAGAAAGGTCAGCTGGTTCGTCCCAAGCGTCTGGCATCTGGCCTGTTCCAGTTCAAGCCTGGCACTGGCGAAGACCGTGTGGTTCTGGACTGTATCACCAGCCTGCAGAACGGTGCTGACCTGCTGTGGATCGAAACCGAGAAGCCCCACGTTGGCCAGATCGCTGCCATGGTTAACCGCATCAAGGAAGTGGTTCCCGATGCCAAGCTGGTTTACAACAACAGCCCGTCCTTCAACTGGACCCTGAACTTCCGTCAGCAGGTATTCGACGCGTGGAAAGAAGAAGGCAAGGACGTATCTGCCTACGAGCGCGCCGACCTGATGAATGCCAAGTACGACGAAACCGACCTTGGCAAGCTGGCCGACGAGTGGACTGCCAACTTCCAGCGTGACGGGTCACGTGAAGCCGGCATCTTCCACCACCTGATCACTCTGCCGACTTACCACACGGCTGCTCTGTCTACCGACAACCTGGCCAAGGGCTACTTCGGTGACGAAGGCATGCTGGCCTACGTTGCAGGCGTACAGCGTAAGGAAATCCGTCAGGGTATCGCGACTGTGAAGCACCAGGACATGGCCGGTTCCAACATCGGTGATGACCACAAAGAGTTCTTCGCGGGTGACGCAGCTCTGAAGGCTGGCGGTAAAGACAACACCATGAACCAGTTCTAAATAACGGTTCGGTTGTTGTTCCCGGGCTTGCCCGGGACCTGCCACAAAAAAAGCCCTGCCGGGATTCCGGCAGGGCTTTTGTCGTTTAAGGGGGTAAGGGCCATGGGGATAGGGAGTGGAATTCCTTAGTGGCGTTCACTCAGCTTCTTGCGGGTTTCCAGGCGACCTTCCCGACGGATTTCGGCGTTGTTGAAGCGGCGTTTCTCGTCGTCGGTTTCCGGCTCTACCGCAGGCACGTCCACGGGATTGTCGTTCTCGTCCAGCGCAACGAAAGTGAAAAATGCGGAAAGGATATGTCGGGATTCTCCGGTGTAGCTGTTTTCCGCTTCCACCCGAGCTCCGATTTCCATGGATGACCCCCAGCTGCGGTTCAGGGCAAGGCTGAACAGCAGGGTATCGTTGCCCTTGGCGGGCGCGCGGAAGTGAATGGAGTCCACCGCTGCCGTGACGCAGACATGGCCGGAGTGTCGTTCCGCCACCACCAGGGCCAGACGGTCGCACTTGGCCATAATCATGCCCCCGAACACCGTCTGATGTGCGTTCATGTCATTGGGAAAAACCTTGTAGACATGTTTGTCGATGGCAGAGGCCGCAACCGGCCTGGTGGGTCTGGATGGCATCGTGTGTGCTCCCTGTGATGAACGTATCGCTACTATACCGATCAGGGCGTCTGTTTAAAGCGTTCGATGCGCTCGCCCGTTTCCGGGTGGCTCGACAGCATGTCGCGAAGGCTGTCCCACCGGCTAGTGCCTTCCTCGGCCTCTGAGGAACGGTCCTCGCCATGAGCAGCCATCAGGCGCTCCATGATGGTAACGAAGTGGGTCGGGTCCAGGTCGTGGTCCGTCATTGCTTTCAGGGCATAGGCGTCGGCCTCCCGTTCCATGTCACGGGAGTAGGACAGGCTCATCATGACCGCCGGAACCACTACGGTTGCGTCGGAAAACGCAGACAGGTCACCGGTCATCATCACGATCAGCCAGAAAGTCAGTGACGATTGCACCATGCCTTTCATGCCATGGTTATGGGCGACATGGCCGATTTCATGGGCGAGGATAGCGGTCAGTTCGTTATCACCTTCGGCGAGGTTCACCAGATCGTCCGTGAAGATCATCGTGCCGTCCGGCAATGCCATGGCGTTGGCGCCGATGGCGGGAGACGAGCGGAAAATCACTCTCAGGTCTTTGCCCGCCACTGGCGTCAGGAAAGGCTCGAAGTGGGCCTGCAACGCCTGTTGGCGTTCCTCCGACAGCTCAGAAGGTTCAAGCCAGGTGCTGTCCAGCGTCGTGAGTGTGGAGTCGCCAACCTGCTCCGCTATGCTGTCCGGGAGCGCATTGGCCACGGCCTGGGCCGCCCAGGGCACGCCCCAGACAAACGCAGCGCCGGTGGTCGCAATCGTGACGACGACCGCAACCAGAATCAGCCCCAGGTGATTCTCCAGCGCGTGCAGCAGCCGATTGCCACGCCCCCGCCGGGATTGCCGGCTAAGCTGATCCACCGCGGCGTTGTCTTCGGTTTCAAAGACCCCATCGTCAGGCAGGTGGAGGTAGCGGGGGGTGTTGCCAATCCGTGGCGATATGGTCACATCGTCGTGCGCGAGGCGCAGTCGGGTGTCTCCCGCATCAACGATGATCACGCCAGCGGCGGAGCGCAATACTGCGCCCCGCCGGCTGGAGTCATTACCTGAATAGAACTGACCTTCGATCGTGACTTCAGATGGCGGCGAAGTCGACATCGAAGGCATCTCCCAGTTCCTGTCCCAACGCGCTGGTGCGGTTCTGTTCGGCCGCAACGAAGTGGTTCAGGTCACCGCTGACCATCATGGCCGTGCAGGAAGCCCGATACCTTGCCATGCGCACCTTGGCCCAGGGGGTGAAAAGGCCAAGGGTGAGGACTACGAAGAAACTGTTGGACAGGTAAATCCACACCATTTTCAGCGGTTGCAGGCGGGATTCAAAGCCGTGACGGTCGAGGTGGACGGCATTGAGGAAGAGGTTTGAAATGCCCGCCATGAAATAGCCGAACAGTGTCAGGTAGCCAGCACCGGCAATGATCGACCCGACGGTAAAGCCGACATAGCGCATGGCGAGGAACGCCGCAACACCGAAGGCAATGGCGATCAGCAGGCCTTTTCCGAAGAAACGGTAGTAGGATCCGGTATCGGCTTTGAGCGCGAACTCGGTGGTGCCGTATCGGCTGCCGTTAGCGATGAATTCGTGGGTTTTCTTCATCACCAGTGGGGTAAGCAGCAACAGGGTCAGCATGTTCAGCAATGGCCACACAAACGCCACCATGAAAGCCTGGCCATAGCGGCCCTGAAAGTCGAAGCGGATGTTGCGGTAGGCACTGTTGACGGCATTGAACCGCAGCGAGCGCACCATGATCCAGGGTACGAGGGGGATAAATGCGATGGCAAAGACCACGGCAGCTTCAACATACATCTCGGAAAGCACCACGTAGACAACCAGGACAGCCAGGGCAATCAATCGACCTTTGAGGATAGTGATCGGGCTGGCCAGGTACTGGAAACTGGCGCCATCGAGTTTGGTGTTGCCGTAGAAGTATTGATTGTTACGCACTGTGGCCCAGGCCGAATAAATGCCAAGGGTGACAATGGTCAGCAGGATGTTGACGATCCAGATTCCGAAATACTCGCGGCCGTTGCCGGTGAACTCCAGCGGTGTCTCCCGTTGTGGACCGGTCGGGGTGGCCGTTGCTGGCTCGTCGTCTGACGATGCTGGCGGTTGGGCGCCGGCGGTTTCCAATTTGGGGTTTACTGCAGCGGCGGGCTGTTTCGCAATTTGCACTTCGGCACCAGCTTTTGTCAGTCGCTCCTGGTAAACCAGGGCGTCCGCGCGACTGAGACCGGACTTGAGTGTCTTGGTGGCACCGCTGAAAAGGCTTGCAGTACGTTCGTCGGAGATCCGAAACAGGGCTTGTACATTTTCCCTGACTTCTGCGTCGTCGAATCCTTCGAGAATCCGCCCGGCAAACGTTATCTGATAGAGTTCGTTGTGGAGTTCCTTGGTCATGACGTCCCTTGTACCTGTTGTTCCCTGATGGGGTGTTCATGTCACCCGTTGTAATCGAAAGATGGTGCTGCGCTCGTAAAAGACCGCTACGGGAAGAAAGTTACCAGAAATTCATGCGGCATGCGCGATATCAGGCACAAATAATCCATGTTAAACCGACGATAAACCGTCGGATGTAAAATTAAGGGGTAGGCGTGACCACAGAGCAGGGAATTGTCTTCGCAGTGTTGGGGGCCACGCTGGCTCTGTTCATCTGGAACCGGCTGCGGTTCGATGTGGTGGCGATGCTGGCGTTGTTGGCGATTGCCATTGCCGGGCTGGTGCCCACTGACGAACTGTTTGCCGGCTTTGGTCACCCTGCCGTGGTGACCGTTGCGGCGGTTCTGGTGATCAGTCAGGGCCTGGTGAATGGCGGTGTGGTGGATAACATAGCCCGGTTCCTGGGGAAGGTAGGGCACCGCCCCACCATACAGGTGCTTACCCTGACGGCGGTCGTTGCGCTCTGTTCCGGTTTTATCAACAACGTGGGTGCGTTGGCGCTGTTGATGCCGGTAGCGGTGTGGATGTCCAGGGAGGCAGGGCGTTCGCCCTCATTGCTGCTGATGCCACTGGCGTTTGGTTCGCTGCTTGGAGGCACCATGACCCTGATCGGGACGCCTCCGAATATTATCATTGCCAGCTATCGGGAAGGCAGCGAAGCGTTCGGTCTGTTCGATTTTGCGCCGGTGGGCGCTGCGATCACCTTTGCCGGTGTCGCTTTCATCGCCCTGGTGGGGTGGCGATTGACGCCCAGAAGGGGCGACGAAAGTGGGGATGACGACAAGCTTTTCAGCGTTGGCGACTACCTGACCGAACTGAAGATCCCCGAAGGTTCTCCCCATGCCGGCGCGACACTCCACAACCTGCTGGCGGAAAGCGGGGAAGACCGGGACGTGGTGGTGCTGGCGCTGATTCGCGACGACAAACGCCAGCTTGCGCCATCAACCTACAAGGTACTGCAAGAGAATGACCTGCTTCTGGTGGAATCGGACACCGAGAGCCTGCAGGCGTTCCTCGACAACACCGGCCTGGAACTCGGTAGCCAGGATGACTCCGAATCCGAAGAGGACAAAACGGCACGGAAAAGCCGTAAAAAGGAACTGAATGAAGGTGAGGTGCAGCTGACCGAAGCGGTGATCACCCCTGAATCTTCCCTGGTGGGGCAGACGGCCAATCGCCTCAATTTGCGCGAGCGCAACGGCCTCAATATTGTTGCCGTTGCCCGGCAGGGGCATCGGCTGAAGCGCCGGCTGGGGGATATTCGCTTCAATGCCGGTGATATTCTGCTGGTGCAGGGCTTCGAAGACACCCTGACCGGTACGCTGTCCAACCTCGGTTGCCTGCCGCTGGCCGAACGTGGGTTGCGCTTGGGCTCTTCCCGCAAGACCCTGCTGGCATCCGGCATCTTTATCATCAGTATCGTTGCCATTGTCAGCGGTTGGCTGTCAGCCCCGGTGGCGTTGGTGTCCGGCGCTGTGGCCATGGTTTTGACCAAGCTGATTGACGCCCCCGGTGCCTACCGGGCCATCGACTGGTCCGTGATTGTGCTGCTGGCGGCGATGATCCCGGTGGGACAGGCGCTGGAAACCACGGGTGGCGCAGAGTTGATCGCCGGCCAGATGCTGGCAATTGGTGACGGACTGGCCCCATCGGCCGTGCTGGTCATGGTTCTGGTGGGAACCATGCTGTTATCGAACGTGGTCAATAACGCGGCGGCGGCCATTCTGGTGGCGCCTATTGCACTGAGCCTGTCCGCTGAACTTGGCATGGCTTCCGATGCGGTGCTGATGGCGGTTGCAGTTGGCGCCTCCTGCGCCTTCCTGACGCCCATCGGTCACCAGTCGAATGCGCTGGTGATGGAGCCCGGAGGCTATCAGTTTGGCGACTACTGGCGTTTGGGCTTGCCGCTGTCGATCCTGGTCACCGCTGTTGCCGTACCGATGATCCTGCTGGTTTGGGGGTGACGAAGAGTGATGAAGAGTGATGAAGAGTGATGAAGGGTGATGAGCGCGAGCATCGAGAGCGTTCCCTGTACCAGGCTCTCTGTTATGCTGAAGGCGAGAAACGGGTAATCGACGGAGCCGACATGACGCAGAGCGAACAGGCGCAGAAAACAGAACTGCTGGCCGAGTTGGAGGCGACCCGCCAACGGACCTTTGAACTGGTGGACTCCCTCAGTGATGAGCAGCTTGAGGTGCCCTACCACCCCGGCGTGAACCCGCCACTTTGGGAAATGGGGCACGCGAGCTTTTTCTACGAAGTGTTCGTTTTTAACCTTCTGGATGGAACCCCGAGCTACGATCCGTCCATGGATGACCTGTGGGATTCGTTTCACATTGATCATGGAGACCGTTGGAGTCGCAAACTCTTCCCCGGCCGTGAGCAAACCCTTCAGTATTTCAACGCCATCTACGATCGTGTTGCGTCGCGCATCGCACAGCAACCACTGACCGACGAGGCCCTGTACCTCTATCGCTACGCCATTTATCACCAGCACATGCACATTGAGTCGATGACGTGGTGTCGGCAGACGGTTGCCCTGCCTGCTCCCCCCGGCATTGTTGGCGCCTTGCCAGAACGTGTGGAGCCTCTGCCCGGCGATGCACTCATCCCCGGCGGTCGCTACCAGATTGGAATGCCGGGCGAGTCTGACTGCTACGCCACCACCGACTTTGCCTTTGATGGGGAAAAGCCGCGTTTCGAAACCACGGTGGAGCCGTTTGCAATTTCTCGCACCCTTGTTTCCAACCGTGATTTCCTGGCGTTCGTTGAGGATGATGGCTACCGGCGACCTGAACTCTGGTCTTTCGGAGGACGCAAGTGGTTGAGTACCGAGACCGATACTGCCCTGGTGCATGGCAGCTCCCAGCCAATGTTGCGGGAGCCCAGGCATCTACTTTACTGGCGCTGGCACGAGGGCGAATGGCAGGAGCGTGTGTTTGACCGCTGGCAGGCCCTGAATCTGGATGCGCCTGTCGTCCACGTCAGCTATTGGGAGGCCGAGGCCTATTGCCAGTGGGCCGGCCGCCGCTTGCCAACAGAAGTGGAGTGGGAGGCTGCGGCACTGGGTAACCGGATTGGCGAGGATTTTCGTCGTTTTCCCTGGGGGAATGAACGCCCAACACCCGACCATGCGGATCTCGACGCCACCCACATGGCGCAGCAGCCGGTGTGGGATTATCCGGCGGGTGATAGCCGCTCCGGCTGTCGCCAGATGATCGGCAGTGTCTGGGAATGGACCAGCAGTCAGTTTCTTCCCTACGACGGATTCAGGGTCGATATGTACCCCTTTATGTCTACCTTGCAGTTCGGTGATCACAAGGTGACCCGGGGTGGTGGGTGTGCGACATCCTCATGCCTGATCCGGGGCACTTACAGGCAAGCCTATCTGCCCCTTCGCAACGACGTGTACACCGGGTTTCGCACCTGTGCGCTGTCGGATTCGGCTTCTGGTACACGCTGAGGATCTTGATATGAATGTCTATGAAACCGACGAACTACTCGGGCAGTACCTGGGGTTCCATTTTGGTGAAAGCCATTTCGGAGTGGGAAATTATCCCGCCCGCTGCGCCGGTATCTGCCAGGAGTTGATGGCAGGCCGGGATAAACGACGAGCGCTTGATCTTGGGTGCGCGGTGGGCCGCACCGCCTTTGAGCTTGGCCGGGTCTTTGACCATGTGGTGGGAGTGGACCTTTCCCGCCGGTTTATCGATGCGGCGACTACCCTGCAGAAGACCGGAGAGATCGATTACTTCCGCCGCGACGAAGGGGAACTTGGCGAACGCGTAACGGTGAGCCTGAATGCCCTGGGGCTCGACCGGGCGACGGAAAAAGTATCGTTTGCCACCGGCGACGCCAGCAACCTGGGGCCGGAACATGTGGATTATGACCTGGTCTTCGCGGGCAACCTGATTGACCGTCTTCAGGATCCGGGCGCCTTCCTGGAAAGCATCCATAGACGCCTGGCTCTGGGCGGCACTCTGGTGATCAGCTCGCCCTATACCTTGATGGATGAATTCACCCCGATTGCCAACTGGATTGGCGGATACGAACGCAATGGCCAGCCCTATACGGTCTATCAGGGTATGAAAGAGATACTCTCGCACCATTTTGAAGAGATACAGCCGCCCAGGGATGTGCCGTTTGTCATCCGGGAAACCCGCCGTAAATTTCAGCACACCATTGCGGAGCTCAGTGCCTGGCGTCGAACCCGGTGATCAGTCCCGGCGGGTAAAAAATGCTGTCTGGGTAGGGTGCCCAACGTCGGGTACGTAGTCTCCAATGCCTCCAAATCGCACGTCATAGCCGTTGCGCTCGGCCACACCACGGGCCCAGCGCTGGAACTTGGGCCTGTCCCATTCGAATTTGTGGTCTTCCTCGCGGAATTCACCCGGCGCCAGGTCGAACAGGGGGTTGTACTCCCGATTTGGCGTGGTCATGAACAGATACCCTGGCCGGTATTCCCCGAACACCGCGCGTTCCACCCTCGACAGCTGCTCTGGCCGGACATGTTCAATGGTTTCCACCATGGCGGCCGCATCGTAGCCGGTCAGGGCAGGATTGCTCTCGGCGTAGGAACCGCGGACCAGCCGGATCCTCGGCGTTTCTTCGCACAGGTATTCAGCGAGCACTGCACGGGCCTGCTGAAGAGACACGCCGGAATCCTCAAGGCCGGTTATGCTCTCGAACTGTGGGTCGGCAAGCATGCGGTAGAGCAGGGAGCCGGAACCGCAACCCAGGTCGAGTACACGCCTTGCCCCAGTCGACTTCAGGGTACGCAATACGAAATCCAGACGCTCCTCGTGGAGGGAGGTCATCTGGGTCATCATGCTGTTATCCGGAGCCTTGAGTTCGTGCATCAGGCTTTTGCGTTCTCCGTTGGTGATGGTGCCTGGCCGTCGCGATGCAACACCTGGCTTGCCAGGGCGACGCCGGTTTCGCTCATGGTCAGGTAAGCCTCGTCCGCACCCGCTTCGCGAATTCGCTCTGCTTCGTCGGCGTACAGGGTATGCGCCACAATATAGCCGGTGAAGCCCTTTTTCCGAAGGTTTCTGGCGGCGATCAGTTTGCCTTCGATGTCACCCATGGCAAGGATGACGGCTTCAACCGCGGGCATGTGCAGCCCCTGCCAGAAAGAGATGTCCTCCGCGTCACCAAAGACCACGTTGCGTCCTTCCTTCTGGTGTTTTTCCACCTTTGCCGGGTCGGAGTCAAGCGCCTTGATCAGTGGCTCCTCACGAGCAAGCTGGTCATAGGCGGCTGAGCCGGTACGGCCCATACCCATCACCAGTAATCTGGTGTTGCCCAGGGAGATCGGTTGTTCGTCGGGGTGGCGCCGCTGGCTCTCAAAGGGAGCCAGACGGGCACTGAGGCGCTCATAGACCGTGTGGGAAAGCCGGTTCACGGGGGCAGACACCACGAAGGACAGTGCCACGGTGATGGCCAGGGGGACCAGCCACTCCGGCAGGGCGACACTGGCCACGATAAGGCCAAATTCACTGTAGTTGGTCAGTGACAGGGCGCTCAGGAAACTGCTGTGAGAGCGCAGGCGGAAGGCCAGCAACAGGAAGAAAAACAGCACCCCTTTCAGGGGCACTACCAGCAGCGCTACGGCTGCAAACAGCAATGCCTCGCTATCCGGCAGGCCGCCAATGCCGATCTGAAGGAAAAAGCCCACAAGGAACATTTCCTTTACGCTCCAAAGCGATTTGGTCAGTTCCTGGGCGCGTGGATGATTGGCCAGCATGGCGCCAAGCACCAGGGCGCCAAGCTCCGAGCTCAGCCCCACTGCTTCAAAACCGAGCCCGCCAAGAACCAGAGCCAGTAGGAGCCCGAGCAGAACCAGCAACTCATCGTGACCACTAGCATCCAGCAGTTTGAACAGCAGTGGTCTGAGCAGGGGCAGGCCAAAGATGATCAGCGCCCACTGGGAGGGCGTCTGGCCGGCGGCCAGACTCATCACCACGAGGGCAATCAGATCCTGCATGATCAGGATTCCGATGGCGACACGCCCATGGAAGGCTCTCAGTTCACGCTTTGTTTCCAGCACCTTGGCGGCCAGCACGGTACTGGAAAAGGAGAGTGCGATGGCGAGCAGAAATGCAGTCTGCCACGTGAGTTCCATCAGCAGGTAGAGGCCGGGGGTAAACACCGCACAGGTGATGCCAAAGTGAAGCAGGCTGCCGCCGATGACTTCAGGGCTGATGATGGAACGTAGCTTCAGCTTCAGGCCAACGGTAAACAGCAGCAACAGGACGCCCAGGTGGGCGATGTGTTCAAGAACATCGGTAGCTTCAATGGCCAGGTCAGTGGCGGCGGAGAGACCGCTCAGCACAAACCCTGCTGCCAGGTATCCCACCAGGGGCGGCAGGCCAATGGCTTTGACCGTCAGGCCGAGGACAAAGGCAAAGGATATCCATAGTGCTTCGGGCATGGGTCACTTCACGGTTTAGAAACAAGGCTCTGGCAAGGCTACCGTGTTTCCGTCGGGCCGTGTAGTCAAAACTGACTTGTCGTGCCAGTTATCACGCGTTGGCGATCACTTTCCCTGGCCGGTGGCGGTTGCGACGAACTCGCGGAACAAGCGTGCGGATTCTTCTGGCACCTCGACCATGGGGGCGTGGCCGACGCCTTCCAGAAGCACTTTACGGGCATCTGGGATTCGCTCGACGAACACATCAGCGTTGCGATAATTGATCACCCGGTCTTCCATACCCCAGACCACCAGAACCGGTGCCTGGATGCGGGTGATGGCATTGCGGAAGTCATCCTCGTAACCGGTATCCCGGATGGCATCGAAAATCACTTCGTTGACGTCGCGGTTGGCAATGGCCTTCTCTTCCATGACGTCGTAAATGGGCCAGGGCACGAAGGGTTTCTTCTCCAGCGCAAAATCAACCAGGCGTTCAAAGTCGCCCTCCTGGGAGGGGATCAGCGGATTGTCACCGCCCATGACCAGGCTGACCAACTCGCTGTCGTACTCAAAAATTCCCGCCGGATCAAAGAGGGTGGCGGTGAGGATCTGGTCCGGGTAGGTCGCTGCATAGAGAGCGGTGATGGCGCCGCCCATGGAGTTGCCCATCATGTGCGCTCTCTGGACGCCCAGAGCATCGAGAATCCTCGACAGGTGCCTGACCTGATCCTCGAATCGATATCCCAGGTCCAGCTCCTTGCTGCTGTCACCATGGCCGGGCAGGTCGATGGCGTAAACGTTGAACTCATCCGTCAACTGCCGCGCCAGTCGGGTCCAGTTGTCCTTGTTGGCGCCAAAGCCATGGACGAGCACGATGGTGTCGCCGTCCACCGGCTCTGCATTGCTCAGGTAGGCAATGGTCATCTCACCAACGGTGATACTGGATTCCTCCAGCCCGGCACTGGAGCGTTCCCAGCCAATGGCGTTGTCATACAGAGCCTGGCGGGAACAGGCACTGATCATCAAGGTGATGATCAGTATTGAGAGGGTCGACAGGACAGATCGTTGAGCCATCAGAGCGTTCCTTGCGAAGAGTGGGCAGATTCGGGCCTGCGCTATCAGGTGTTTTCCCTGGCAATCGCGCGATAGGCAATGTCCTTGCGATAGAAGGCACCGTCCCATGAAATGCGCGCAGCTACCTCGTAGGCGCGCTTCTGTGCCTCCGTGACGGTATTGCCCAGGGCCGTGGCGCACAGCACTCGTCCACCGTTGGTAGCCACCTGTTCCCCGTTCAAACGGGTACCGGCGTGGAAGACCTTCTCGCCCTCGGTTTCCGATTCTGGCAGCCCGGATATGACGTCGCCCTTGTTGTAGCTGCCAGGATAGCCGCCCGCAGCCAGCACGATGCCCACGGAAGCGCGCTCGTCCCAGTCTGAACGGCACTGGTCAAGCTTGCCGTCAATGGCAGCCCCGCAGAGTTCCACCAGATCCGATTTCATCCGCAGCATGATGGGCTGGGTTTCCGGATCGCCAAAGCGGCAGTTGAATTCAATGACCTTGGGGGTACCTTCGCCATCGATCATCAGGCCGGCGTACAGGAAACCTTTGTAGGGGTGGCCTTCCGCGGCCATGCCGCGCACGGTGGGATAGATTACTTCGTCCATGATTCGCTTATGGACATCCTGAGTGACCACAGGAGCCGGGGAGTAGGCCCCCATGCCACCGGTATTCGGACCAGTGTCACCGTCGCCCACACGCTTATGGTCCTGGGAGGTCGCCATGGGTAATACGTGCTCGCCATCTACCATGACGATAAAGCTGGCTTCTTCGCCATCCAGGAATTCCTCAACCACGACGCGGTTGCCTGCATCACCAAAGGCGTTACCGGCCAGCATGTCGCGGATGGCGTCTTCCGCCTCCTTCAGCGTCATGGCAACAATCACGCCTTTGCCCGCAGCCAGGCCATCGGCTTTCACCACGATGGGTGCGCCCTGCTTGCGTACATAATCCAGTGCCTGGTCCACGTCGGTGAAATTGGCGTAGGCGGCGGTGGGAATGTTCTGGCGATCCAGAAAGTCCTTGGTGAAGGCCTTGGAGCCTTCCAGCTGTGCGGCACCGGCACTGGGGCCGAACACCCGCAAACCACGCTCTTCGAACAGGTCTACAATGCCATCAACCAGCGGCGCCTCGGGGCCGACAATGGTCAGTCCCACGTTATTGGCCGCGGCAAAGTCCGCCAGGCCGTTGAGATCCATCACGTCAATGTTGATGTTTTCCAGGCCTGGCTCGCGGGCGGTGCCGGCGTTGCCGGGGGCAACAAACACCCGGTCAGCGTCCGGTGATTGAGCGGCTTTCCAGGCCAGTGCGTGTTCGCGTCCGCCGGAGCCTATAACAAGAATATTCATGATCGGTTCCTGTGTGTCGGATTAGTGCCGGAAGTGGCGCATGCCGGTAAACACCATGGCAATGCCGTGCTGGTTGGCTGCGTCGATCACTTCCTGGTCACGCATGGAGCCGCCGGGCTGGATCACGGCGGTAATGCCGGCTTCTGCGGCGGCGTCGATACCATCCCGGAAGGGGAAGAACGCATCGGACGCCATCACCGAGCCTTTTACCTCAAGGCCTTCATCGGCGGCTTTGATGCCGGCAATCCTGGCGCTGTAGACGCGGCTCATCTGGCCGGCTCCCACGCCGATGGTGCGGCCCGCCTTGGCGTAGACAATGGCGTTGGACTTGACGTACTTGGCCACTTCCCAGGCGAAAAGCAGGTCGTTCAGCTCCTGTTCGGATGGTTCACGCTCGCTGACCACCTTGACGTCTTCCATCGCTACCATGCCCAGGTCACGATCCTGAACCAGCAGGCCACCGGTGACGCGTTTGTAGTCCATGGATTTGGCGCGTTCGCCATCGAACTCGCCACAGGCAAGCAGGCGTACGTTCTTCTTGGCGGCGACCAGCTCCACTGCTTCTCGTGCGATGGTCGGGGCAATGATCACTTCCACGAACTGACGGTCGATGATGGCCTTGGCAGTTTCCGCGTCCAGTTCGCGGTTAAAGGCAATGATGCCGCCAAACGCAGAGGTGGGGTCGGTGGCGAAGGCCAGGTCATAGGCCTGGAGGATGTCGGCGCCGATGGCCACACCACAGGGATTGGCGTGCTTGACGATCACGCAGGCGGGATCGGCAAAGGGCTTGACGCATTCCAGCGCGGCATCGGTGTCGGCGACATTGTTGTAGGACAGTTCCTTACCCTGAAGCTGTTTGGCGGTGGCAATGCAGGCTTCCCTGGGGTTGCGCTCGGTGTAGAAGGCAGCCCGCTGGTGGGGATTTTCTCCGTAGCGCATGTCCTGAACCTTCAGGAACTGAGTGTTGAAGGTGCGAGGGAAATCGGCGTTGTCGTTGTCGGCGGTGCGGCCGCCGAGATAGTTGGCGATAGCACCGTCATAGCCGGCAGTGTGCTCGAAGGCCTTCACGGCCAGGTCAAAGCGCGTGGTGTAGCTCAGCTCGCCGTCGTTGGCTTCCAGCTCTTTCAGAACACGGCTGTAATCAGAGGCGTTCACCACAATGGCCACGTCGTTGTGGTTCTTGGCAGCCGCGCGAACCATGGTAGGGCCGCCAATGTCGATGTTCTCAATGGCGGTGGCAAGGTCGCAGTCCGGTTTGGCGATGGCATTCTCAAATGGGTAGAGGTTTACAATCACCATGTCGATGGGGTTGATGCTGTGCTCTGCCATCACCGCGTCGTCGACGCTGCGACGACCAAGGATACCGCCGTGGATTTTCGGGTGCAGGGTTTTGACCCGGCCATCCATCATTTCCGGAAAGCCGGTGTAGTCACTGACTTCGGTGACGGGTACCTGGTTTTCCTGCAGGAGGCGAAAGGTGCCACCGGTAGAAAGCAGTTCGATGCCGCGATCGGTCAGTGCACGGCCGAATTCAACGATACCGGTTTTATCGGATACGCTGATCAGCGCACGACGGACGGGGGTATTAGCCTGATTTGCCATGGGTCACTTATTTCTGCTGGGTATGAACGAATGAAGGCCTCGCGAATGGTGTCCGGGAGGCCCTCGTTTCAATCGGGTAGCTGGATTATAGCAGACCGTACTGTTTGAGCTTCTTGCGCAGAGTGCCGCGGTTCAGGCCAAGCATGGTCGATGCCTTGGTCTGGTTATTGCGGGTGTACTTCATCACCTGCTCGAGCAGCGGGGCCTCTACTTCCGATAACACCAGTTGGTAGACCTCGGTCACCGGGGCGCCATCGAGTTGAGCAAAATAGTTTTTAAGGGCAACTTCCACGCTGTCGCGCAGGGTAACCGTGTTGCCGCTGCTGTTCACCGTTTGCAACTGATGAATATCATCGTTGGCAGGTGGGGTCAGGTTGTCTTTAGCCAAAGTCTCAGCGGTCATGCTGCGAATACCTCTCCATTTCGTAAGCCTGCAAAGTACTGTTGAATACTGTCTTTCTGCGCCATCGCGTCGTCAATGGCGTTGAAGCGTTTTCTGAACTGTTTGTCTTCGTCGTGGGACTGGAGGTACCAGCCCACGTGTTTCCTGGCAATTCGTACGCCCATGGTCTCGCCGTAAAAGCGGTGCAGGGCGTCCAGGTGTTCGCTTAATACCTGTTCCACCTCATCCACAGGCGGCTCCGCAAGGTGTTTTCCGGTTTCCAGGAAATGCAGGATTTCCCGGAAAATCCAGGGTCGTCCCTGTGCTCCACGGCCAATAAGCAGCCCGTCAGCACCGGTGAACTTCAGTACATGCTGTGCCTGTTCCGGCGAGTTTATGTCGCCGTTGGCAAATACTGGAATGCTCACCCGGGACTTTACGTCGGCGATCGTGTCGTACTCGGCCTCGCCTTTATAGGCATCGGCGCGGGTACGACCATGAATGGCCAGGGCCTGGATGCCAGCGTCTTCTGCCATGCGGGCGATCAGTGGCGCATTCCGATGTTCCCTGTCCCAGCCTGTGCGCATCTTCAGTGTCACCGGGATGTCCACGGCAGCCACGACCGCTTCCAGGATATCCCGTACCAGCGCCTCATCTTTCATCAGTGCTGAGCCGGCGGCCTTGTTACACACCTTCTTGGCCGGGCATCCCATGTTGATGTCGATGATCTGGGCACCGAACTCGGCATTCAGCCTGGCGGCGTTGGCCAGCATCTCAGGGTCGCCGCCGGCGATCTGCACAGAGCGGGGCTCGGGTTCACCTTCATGGTTCATGCGCGTTTGTGACTTGCGCGTATGCCACAGTTTGCTGTCCGCAATGACCATCTCGGATACAGCCAGCCCAGCGCCCATTCGCCGGCAGAGCAGGCGAAAAGGCCGGTCTGTTACACCGGCCATAGGTGCAACAATCAACGGATTGGGCAGGGTGTACGGCCCGATTTTTGCCGTTGGCAGCATGATCTGAATCCGTGTAACAGCGGGTTAAGCGAACGTCGGATGTGATCGGCTGCTCAATAAGTAACCGATCCTGATCCGAAGGGCGGTAATGATACCGCTGGCAGAGATCCTATTGAAGGGGCGAAGCCATGAAAAAATTGATTATTTTTCGTCCTCTCTGGTTGACTTTCAGTCTATTCGGTGGCCGCCCCCGCTTTCTGTCGAGTGAGGACTTGCTTACTCCTGATAGGCGCGGAAGGCGATATTGTAGTTCACGGCGTCCTTTCCAGGGTCGCGGATGTTGATGACGATCCTGACGGGGGTATCGGTCGGCATCGCCTCAAGATCACGGCCGTCTCCCGCCAGGTACTCGTCCGGTGTGAACACACTCTGGGCGACCACATCACCATTCAGGTTGGAGAACGTCAGGGCGATGGCGGGGAATGGCTGTTCAAAAGCGGCCCGGTTGATGATGACGGCATCAACCACCAGTTGGCTGCGGTTTTCCGGATTGGTTCGGACCACCAGTTTGCGGCTCTGGATGGCATCCACATTGATCAGTGGTTTCAGTTCGCACCCGGCGATTTCGCAGCCCTGTTCATAGAACGGGCGCAGTTCCGGTATGGAAGACAGGCGGTCGAACTGGAACCAGGTGACTTGCGCCACCAGGACGCCGATCAGTGCCAGGATAATCAGGGTCCATAGGACCGTTCTCACGCGGCCCCTGCCATTGCCTGCCACAGAGACCGGCTCCCTGCGCAGGTTGCTGTAGGGGGAGCCGGCGATAAGAGGTTCGTTGTCGGTTACCGGCCCGGCATCATAGTCGAAGGACGACGATTGGGGTTCATCGACGTAGAAGCCATCGGCGTTGTCCACCGGTTCCAGGCTCAGGTCTTCGGGTTCCCGTGGTGTTGCTTCGGGCTCACCCCAGACCTGTTCATCAAATGGCTCGTTCTCGAGTGGTTCTGATTCCGGTTGCTCGAATTTCGCAGGTTCTTCTTCTGGCGGCTCGGGTTCAACAGGGGCAGGCTTGGTCTTGCGCCTGGTGTCGTCTTCTTCGGACAACATCGCCTCGGCCCAGCTTTCATCGATTTTTTCGTGGGTTACGTCGTCGCTGTCGGTCTCGAACGTGCCACCGCTGCGCTCGTCGACAGTGCGAAAGCTGTCGCTCAACTCGTCGTCGGAGAAGGTCAGCCGGGTACCAGCGTATGGGCCCTCGGCAGCATCTTCCTCAGGGTTGTCCGCAAAAATCAGGTCATCATCCGAGGTGAACCCTGGATCTGCCGGAGCATCCTGCTGTTCCGGTGCGGACGGGCCGCTCTTTGGGCTGGATATGCCTGAAGCGCCCTCGTTTATCCGGTGTTCGACGGCATTGAACACCGCCATGCAGTTGCCGCAACGCACTTTTCCGCTGGCTACGCTCAGCTGTGCGTCGGTGACCCGGAACCGGGTTTCACATTTTGGGCATCGTGTCTGCAGGCTGCTCTGGGTCATGCTTCTTTCCTGTAGGCGGCATCGCTACGAGTCACGGAGTTTAGTTGGTTCGGCAGAATTCGTCACCTGTCGTTGCGCCGTCCTGTGAGCCGTATCCACTCCTCGCGTTGTTCCGGCTCGTCCATGATGAACCAGGGCTCGTAGGCCTCCATGACCTCCCGGGCCTGGTTGGACAGTATGCCGGATAACACAATATCACCGCCTGGTTTTACCTTTGCTGCCAATCTGGGTGCCAGGCCAATCAATGGCTGGGCCAGTATGTTGGCCAGCATGATGTCCGCCATGGTATCGGGTTCATCCCCGGGCAGGAACAGGTCTAGCCGGTCTTCTTCGACCTTGTTGCGGCGAGCATTTTCCCGGCTGGCTTCCAGTGCCTGGGGGTCTGTGTCGACTCCGATAACGTGGTCAGTGCCCAGTAATAGGGCTGCAAGACCCAGTATGCCGGAGCCGCAACCATAGTCGATCACTTGCCGTGAGGTCACGTCCTGACCATCAAGCCATTCCAGGCATAGAGCCGTGGTGGGGTGGGTTCCGGTGCCAAAGGCCAGGCCGGGATCCAGCAGCAGGTTGGCGGCGTGGGGATCTGGAGCGTCGTGCCAGCTGGGCACGATCCATAGCCGGTCACCGAAGCGCAGTGGCTTGAAGTCATCCATCCATTCGCGTTCCCAGTCCTTGTCTTCCACCAGGGTAACGTCGATGTCGGGTAATGATTGTTGTGTCTGCTGGTGCCAGGCATCCTTAACGGCGGCGCAGAGCTCTTCAATATCGCGATCGGACCCGAACAGGCCGGTGACACTGGTCTGGTGCCAGAGCGGCGTTGTACCCGGGTCGGGCTCGTACAGGGGCTGGTCTGCGGCATCTTCCATGGAGACGGCTTCTGCGCCCATCTCCATGAGCAGATCCTCAAGCTGGTCCGCGTTATCCGGATCAGCTGGGATCTGTAGTTGTATCCAGGGCATGTGGGTGTCCTGTTTGGTAGACGAATCGACTGATCGGGTCAGTCCCGAATCAGTTTTTCCAGATAATGGATGGTGAAGTCTACCTGTTTAAAGCCGCCATCGCGTACCAGTTTTCTGTGCAGCGCCTGGTTCGTCTTGATGCCCTCGACCACCAGTTCATCCAGCGCATTCTTCATGCGGCGGCGGGCAATTTCCCGATCGTCTCCCCAGGTGATCAGCTTGGCGACCATGGAGTCGTAGAATGGAGGTACGGTGTAGCCGCTGTACAGGTGAGAGTCTACCCGTACACCGTTACCGCCAGGCGCATGGAAGTGCTTGACCTTGCCCGGGCTGGGTACAAAGGTTTGCGGGTCTTCGGCGTTGATACGGCATTCCAGCGCGTGGCCGGAAATCTTGATCTCGTCCTGGGTGTATTGCAGGGGCAGGCCACTGGCAATGCGCAGCTGCTCGCGAACGATATCGACACCGGTCACCATCTCTGACACCGGATGCTCCACCTGCACCCGCGTGTTCATCTCGATAAAGTAGAAGGCGCCGTCCTGGTACAGGAACTCGAACGTACCTGCACCCACGTAGCCAATCTCCTTGCAGGCGTCGACACAGGCTTTCAGGGTCTTCTCACGCGCTTCCGGATCGATATTCGGCGCCGGGGCTTCTTCGATGACTTTCTGGTGCCTGCGTTGCATGGAGCAGTCACGGTCGCCAAGGTGGATGACGTTGCCGTGGGTGTCCGCCAGTACCTGCACTTCGACGTGGCGGGGGCGTTCCAGATATTTTTCGAGATAAACCGTAGCATCCCCGAAAGAGTTCTTGGCTTCCGACTGTGTGACCTGCACGCTCTTCAGCAGGGCCGCTTCGGAATGCACCACCTGCATGCCGCGGCCACCACCGCCAGAGGCGGCTTTGATAATGACCGGATAGCCAATTCTACGGGCAACTTCCAGGGTGCGATTGTCGTCGTCCGTCAACGGGCCATCGGAGCCGGGCACGGTAGGGACGCCCGCTGCAATCATTGAGTTGATGGCGGAGACTTTGTTGCCCATCAGGCGAATGGTATCGGCTCTGGGGCCGATAAAGCGGAAGCCGCTTTTCTCAACCTGTTCAGCGAAATCCGCGTTTTCGGCGAGGAAGCCGTAACCGGGATGGATGCCGACGGAATCTGTCACTTCAGCCGCACTGATAATAGTCGGGATGTTCAGGTAACTGTCCGCAGCACTGTTGGGGCCGATACAGACCGACTCGTCCGCCAGGCGAACATGCATGAGGTCGCGGTCGATCTGGGAGTGGACAGCCACGGTTTTGATGCCCAGCTCCTTGCAGGCGCGCAGGATGCGCAGGGCAATTTCGCCGCGATTTGCGATCAGGACTTTTTCTAACATAGCCATGAGAGTATCACCGGGTTCAGGAAATGATGATCATCGGCTGGTCGAACTCGACCGGCTGACCGTTCTCCACCAGGATCTCGGCGATGGTGCCGCTCTTGTCTGCCTCGATCTGGTTCATCATCTTCATGGCTTCGACGATGCACACCACGTCGCCGGCTTTCACTGATTGCCCGACTTCCACAAACGCTTTCGCGGTGGGTGAGGGCGAGCGGTAGAAGGTGCCGACCATTGGCGACTTCACCGCATGGCCGGAAGGCTCTGCCGGCTTTGCGGGCTCGTCGGCGGCTGGCGCGGACGGCTGCGGTGAGGCGGGCTGGGGTGCTGGTGACGGATAGTGTGCCATATACTGTGGCGCAGCCAGTTGTTCACGACGCCGGGAGATGCGAACAGAATCATCACCCTCGTGAATCTCCAGCTCCTCGACGTCGGATTCCTCCAGCAGTTCGATAAGTTTCTTGATCTTGCGAATGTCCATAGTCAGTCCGATCCCGTTTTAATCAGTTCTATCGATGAATTCGTTGCAGGGCGGCTTCGAGTGCAAGGTCGTACCCCAGGCTGCCCAGCCCGCAGATAACGCCATCGGCGATATCAGAAAAGTATGAGTGATGACGGAATGCTTCCCGCGCATGCACGTTGGAAAGATGGACCTCAATAAACGGTATGCCCGAGGCCAACATGGCGTCCCGCAGTGCAACACTGGTGTGGGTGAACGCCGCCGGGTTGAAGATGATGAAATCAACCCCTTCTGATCTGGCTTCATGTATCCGCTCAATCAGTTCATATTCCGCGTTTGACTGTAAATGTAGCAGGTGATGGCCATCTTCGGCGGCTTTCCGGTGCAAACGGTCGTCAATGTCCGCCAACGACTCGTGGCCATACACCTCCGGCTCGCGGGTTCCCAGCATGTTCAGGTTGGGGCCATGAAGTACGAGTATGGTCGACATGATTTCGTCTGCCTTGCTGACTTTTTTACAGGATCGCCGAATTTAGCGACATTTTCCCACAATGGTGCGTTCTTGAAGTCTTCAGATCAACACTTTTTGACAATCGGGTGTGTGTCGAAAAGTATCTTATCTCTGTGTCGAAAAGAATCTTACCCACGCACAAGCAATCTTTGTCGTTTGCACGGTCATTGTCGTGAAGGGGGATCAGGAGTTCTATAAGACGTTGGTTTCATAGAACGGCCCCGAGAGCGGGGCGGGGCCGTTGCTGGGGAGAGCCCGCCAGTGGCGTTTGGGCTCAGTCGCCGGCGGCGGTCACGCAGTTGCGGCCCTGGGCCTTGGACCGGTAAAGAGCCTTGTCCGCCCGTTCGCAGAGAGCCTGGGAGGTATCACCCTTCCAGGCGGCAACGCCGCAACTGAAGGTGACATTAAACTCCCGGTCGCCAGCCGGTTGCAGCAGCTCCGAGAAACGCTCGCGGATTTCGTTCAGCACATTGCGGGCATCGCTCTCGCGGGTGTCCGGCAGAATAATGGCAAATTCCTCGCCACCGTATCGGCCAATGTGGTCGGTCTTGCGCAAGCGCTGTTTCAGGAACATGGACAAACTTCGCAGCACGCGGTCGCCAATGGGATGGCCAAACGTGTCATTCACCTTCTTGAAGTAGTCGATGTCGATCATTGCAAAGCACAGTTGCTGGTCTTTCTGCCGCGCCCGCACGATCTCCTGATCGAGCAGGTGCAGGGTATGAGTGTGATTGAATAGGCCGGTGAGGCTGTCGCGGATCATCAGCGCCAGCAGTGACCGGGCGCGGCGGCCCCGATTGTGTATGGTGGAGATCAGGTGTTTCGGGTCAATCGGCTTGGTCAGGAAGTCATCGCCCCCCAGGCTCATGGCATGCAGCTGTTTGGAAACGTCTTCTTCGGCGGATAGGTAGATGATAGGCACGCTATGAAAACGGTCCTGCTGGCGGATTACTCGCGCGATTTCCATGCCGGTGCAGCCAGGCATGTACATGTCCAGAATGATGATCTCCGGCGAGAACGACTCCAGCGCATGAATGATTTCCATCGGATCGGTGATGATGTGGGCATTCATGCCCGCTTTTTTCAGAACCGTTTCCATGAACTTGGCCTGAGCGCGGGAGTCATCCAGCACCAGCACTTTGTAGGGCTCAACGGTATTGCCGTGGGTGTAGGTCTCGATCTTCTCGATCAGCTGGCCGGGATCAACCGCCGGGTAGAAGAATTCCTCGCCACCGCAGCGGGACGCCCGCAGGCGGGTTTGGATGGTGCCATCTTCGTCGCTCATGAAGATGATGGGGATGGGTGTGTCGTGTCGCTCCTGAAGCCGCTCGATGGTGGCAATTCCGCTCAGCGGCTCGCCGCCGTAGTTAACGTCCATCAGGATGGTTTCGGGTTTGTGAAGTGCGCAGGCTTCGATCAGCTTGTCGGCGGTGTTGAACGCTGACGCACGGAAGCCGAAGAACTCAAGCTGGCGGATCAGGCGGCTGGCCATCTCTTCACTGGCCAGAGCAATATAGACGGGCGTGCGTCGATACTGTTGGGGAGCCTCGCTGGCTTCCTGGTCGGTCCGTCTCAACGTGCATTGGGACAGCTGCTCTATGGCGTCCTGGAGCTTGCGATCCAGGCTTTCGGGAAGCGCGGTGCCTTCCGGCCACTCGCCGATCAGGTCAAAAACCTGGCGCCCGGAATCGGCATGGCTTTCCATGTCGAAGCGCTTTGCGTAGCGAACCAGCTTGTCGGCTGCCCTGGCAAAATCGCCCCTGAAGGCGGCAGACTGGCCGGTGTCTTCGTGGATCTTTTGCCATGTATCCAGGACGACGCGCGCCTGGGTGGTGACACGGCGAGCGAAGTGCTGCCTGAGTTTGTCTTTCTGGCTATCGTCGTTCATTGTGCTCCGGCCTGTGTTTTTCTCGTTCTGAGCCGCCCGTTTCCGGTACAAGCGGATATTTTCAACATTAGTCTTTTTGCAGAGTCTATAGTGTTTAATGTTGTCGGCGTAGGTGACGCTGTGTAAATGTTTGTCAACTCTGCGGGGCAGGTCACACCAGATAGCCGACAATCGTTGTTTCAGACTAGGGGCTGCCAGTGATGGCACGGACGCAAAACGACCGACAGATCTCTCGCCAGCAAGGTGTTATTACCTTGCGCAGTCTGCTGTTGCTGTTTACCGGTGGCATGTTGCTGCTTGTGCTGGTGGCGGCGGCCAGCGTCAGTTTTGACCGGTTCCGGGACTACATGTCGGGTCAGCTCCAGGGCCATGCCCGGGATGGTGCCACGGCCATTGGCCTGTCCCTGTCCAATGCCATTGACGGTCGCGATCCAGTGGCCTCGTCTTCATTGATCGATGCCGTTTTCGACAGTGGTCGTTATCTCTCGGTGGTCTACGTCAATAATCAGGGTGAGGAGGTGGCCGGGCGGGAAACCTCCCTGCGTGAGGTGGATGTGCCGGGCTGGTTTGTGGCGCTGGCGGATCTGCCACTGCCGGTGGGTGAAGCGGAAGTGGTGCGCGGCTGGAGTCGACTGGGTAAGGTGCGGGTCGTAAGCCACCCTGGCCGGGCCTACGAAGACCTGTGGGTGGTGACGGTTAGAATCGTGGCCGGCTCTGCCCTGATTGGTGGCCTTGGGTTGATCGGCCTGTTTTGGATGATGACACGCCTGATGCGTCCGCTCAGGGCTGTTGAGAAACAGGCCAGGGCCTTGGGTAAACGGGACTTCAGGCGTCGGGTCGACATTACCTCCACGCGGGAATTGAACCAGGTCACCCACGCGATGAACCAGATGGCGGATGACCTCGGGCGACTTTTTGAAGGGCAGGCCAAACTGATCCAGCACCTGCGCAAGGTGAACAACGAAGACAGCCTGACCGGGCTTGCGAGCCGGCAGGCGTTCGAGCAACGCTTGAAGGTTGAAGTGGAATCGGAAGAGCGGTCCGCCCCCGGGGTGCTGTTCCTGATCCAGTTGGAAGAGTTCGCCCAGTATAACCAGAGTTATGGCCGCGACGAGGCCGACCGCTTGCTGGTTCGCATTGCGGGGGCGCTGAATACGTTTGTCCATGCGCACAGCGATTCGTTCGCCGGCCGCATGACGGGTGCCGGGTTTGCTGTCTTCCTGCCTGGTGTTTCACGTGCCGATGGGGTGATCTGGTGTCGCCAACTGGTCGAAGAGCTGGATGGCATCTATTCCGACCTCTCCGCTCCCATGGATGTGTCTGTTCATGCAGGCATTGCCCAGGCTGCTGAAACCCGCAAAGCGGGCGAGCTTATGTCAGCGGCCGACGAAGCGCTTCGGCAGGCACAGATGGAGGAGGGATCTGCCTGTCATGCCGCTGATCGCGACCGGCCTGAGCACCATGACAGTGAAAAGTGGCGGATCATGATTGGCGAAGCGATCACCCAGGGACAGATGTCGCTGTGGATGCAGCCCATGATCAGCAATGGCGATAACGGGGTGCTGTTCCATCAGGTCTTTTCCCGGATGAGAACGGAGGAAGGCTGGATCAAGGCTGGTATTTTCGTGCCCATGGCGGAACGCTTTGGCATGATCCCCGACATTGATCGCTGGGTCCTTGAGCGTTCCCTGGCGCTTCTGCATACGGAACCAGACACTCGCCTGGCGTTAAGCCTGGGCATGGTTTCGGTGGCCAGTGAGGCATTCCGCAAAGAACTTCTGGAGCAGCTGTCCGCTGCCGGCAAGGAGCGCTGGCGATTGCAGATTGGTATTTCCGAGCAGGCTGTTCACCACCACCGGACGGCGGTAGGACTCCTGGTGCGTGGGCTGAACCGGCTCAAGGTGCCGGTGATTGTCGACCGCTTCGGTGTAGGCGGGGTGCCCTTCAGCTACCTGAGGAATCTGAGGTTCCAGGCACTGCGTATTGATAACAGCTTCGTTCATGATATCGACAGCCACGACGACAACCGCTTCTACCTCGAATCCGTGACGACCATCGCCCACAGCCGCGGCGTGCGGGTCTACGTCACAGGTGTTGAAACAGCCGGTGAATATGCGGCACTGCAGGGTGTCGGTATCGATGGCGCAATGGGGTACCATTTGGGCCGGCCATTTGAGGTGGGACATTAGTGTGTGATCGCGGTTACAGTGCCGAAAAACGCCGCAAATTGCATAAACGTTGCCGTTGCTTCATGGTATTCGCAGTGCGCGAACGGATAGCGTCCGGGATAAAACGACAAACAGGGGAACTGAAAACCGATGCCAGGAAAAATCAGACAGTATTTCAGTGATCGCAAAGACGACGTTCAGGACTACACCGGCGGAGGGGTTGTCGGCAAATTTATACTGGCCGTTGTGGTTGTGTACCTGCTTGTTGCCCTGGTGCTAGGCATGATCTGGAGCAGCGAGCCAGACGTTTTCTCGGTACGCGAACACACACGCGCCGTGGCCAATGAGATGCAGCGTGAACCGGTGGCCGGTTTCGCAACAACGGCAACCATGATCCGGGTGGCGGAGACTCTTCTCGATAAGCCTGGCGGTTACGTTTCGAACGACATATTCCCCCCGGGGCTTTGGCTCGACAACATGCCTAACTGGGAATACGGGGTGCTCGTTCAGCTTCGCGACCTGTCCCGTGCCATGCGCAAGGACATCAGTCGTTCCCAGAGTCAGTCCGCTGAGGACCCTGACCTGACAATTGCTGAGCCTCAGTTCCACTTCGACAGCGGTAGCTGGGCCATTCCCTCCACCGAGGCGGAGTATCGTCGTGGCATCCAGGCCCTGTATAGCTACCTGGACCGCTTATCACGCCCCGATCAACCCAACGCCCAGTTTTTCGCCAGGGCTGACAACCTGGCCAACTGGCTGGCGGACCTGGAAACCCGCCTGGGCAGTCTATCCCGAACGCTTGGTGAGAGTGTTGGCAAAGCGTCGGTGTCCGACGCCGTGTCCAACGTCAATCCCGGCGACCCGCTGTCGGAAGATGTCATGGGCGAGGAGGTCAAGACCTCCTGGACGAAGATAGACGACGTGTTCTATGAGGCGCGCGGCAGTGCCTGGGCTCTGTTGCATATCTTCCGCGCCATTGAAGTGGACTTCCGCAAGGTGCTTAACGACAAGAACGCCCTGGCCAGCGCCAAACAGATCATTATCGAACTGGAAGGTGCGCAGGGTGAAATGTGGAGCCCCGTGATTCTGAACGGCAGCGGCTTCGGTGTGCTGGCCAATCACTCATTGACCATGGCGGCGTACCTGTCCCGCGCCAGCGCTGCGATCAGTGACATGCGTGACCTGCTGACCCGAGGCTGATGCCGGTACAGCATCGCCGCATAAAAAAAACCGGGCCACGCAGCCCGGTTTTTTTGTCATCGACTGAAAGCGTCGCCGATCAGCCTTTGTAGGCCTTCACGGACGCTTCGATGGCCTTCTTGGCTTCGGCGGCGTTGGCCCAGCCCTGAACCTTAACCCACTTGCCCGGCTCCAGCGTCTTGTAGTTCTCGAAGAAGTGCTGGATCTGGTCGCGGAGCAGTTGCGGAAGATCTTCCACATCTTTCACGTCGGTGTAGCTCTTGGTGAGCTTGTCGTGGGGTACGGCAACCAGTTTGGCGTCGCCACCGGCTTCGTCTTCCATGTTCAGCACGCCAACCGGGCGGCAGCGAATCACGGAACCGGCCTGAACCGGATACGGGGTCACCACCAGCACGTCAATCGGGTCACCGTCGTCAGCCAGGGTGTGGGGAATGAAGCCGTAGTTGGCCGGGTAGAACATTGGCGTAGCCATGAAGCGGTCTACCAGCAGGGCGCCCATGTCCTTATCCAGCTCATACTTCACCGGGGAGCTGTTGGACGGGATTTCGATGGCCACGTAGATGTCTTCCGGCGGGTTCTTGCCAGCAGGGATATGGTCGAAGTTCATGGTCGATCCTTTCTGAAGTGCGTTTAACTGCGTTTAAAAAGTGGGCGCAATTATACGGGACAATGGTGTGGATCGAAACTAAACGTTGGTATCGCCTTACCGCTACAACCGCATCTGCTTGGCGATCAGTTCCTTCATGATCTCATCGGTACCGCCGCCAATCGACAGGATCTTGCCATCCCGGTAAAGCCGCTCTACGACGGATTCACGCATGTACCCCATGCCGCCGTGAATCTGAACGGCCTCGCGGGTGACTTTCTCGCACACCTCCACCGCAAAGTTCTTCGCCATGGCAACCTGCTTAATCGGGTTCTTGCCCGCCTGCATCAGCGCGGCACAGCGATAGGTATACTCCCGCGCCACGTCCACTTGGGTGGCCATGTCGACCAGCTTGTGACGGGTGACCTGGAATTTGTTCACCGGCCGGCCAAAAGCCTCCCGTTGGCCGGCCCAGGCTATCGAGGCTTCAAGGGCGATTTCGGCTGTCATGTAGGCCATGATGGATAAGCTGAGGCGTTCAAACAGAAAATTGCTCATGATCGCGATAAAGCCCGCATTCTCGGCACCGATCAGGCGGTTGGCAGGCACCCGGCAGTCCTCGAAAAACAGCTCCGCCGTATCGCTGGCCCACCAGCCCATTTTCTTGAGCTTCTTGCCGGTGGAAAAGCCGGGCATATCGCGGTCAATCAACAACAGACTGATGCCACCATGGCCCTCGCCACCGGTGCGTACCGCAACGGTGTAATGATCGGCACGCATGCCGCTGGTGATAAAGGTTTTGCTGCCGTTGACGATGTAGTCATCGCCGTCCCTGACGGCCCGGGTTTTGATATTGGCAACGTCGGACCCGCCGCCGGGCTCGGTAACTGCCAGCGCGGCAATCTTCTCGCCTCGCAGCACCGGGGGCACAATCGCTGCTTTTACGTCCTGCTGCGCCCACTTCGCCACCGGAGGCAGGCCGATATCCAGCGACCCCAGCCCAGCCACCAGGCCGCCGGAGGTGGATCGCATCAGCTCTTCGGAGACGGCGACTTTCATGAAAATATCGCCTTCACCAATGCCGCCAAGACTTTCCGGAAAACCGACCCCAAGCAGCCCGGCCTCCCCAGCGGTCTTATAGAGCTCCCTGGGGAACTCGCCAGCTTCCTCCCAGTCGTCTATATAGGGCAATACATGAGTGGCAACGAACTTGCGGGCACTCTGGCGAACCTGTTCATGGGTATCGTTGAAATAATCAGACACGGAAAGCCTCCCTGTGATCAAAAATCATGGAAGCAGTCTCACTCAATTTCAGCAACCAAGCAAGCGCTTGGTTTTCAGAAGGCCCGAAAAGAGTCCAGGCCGTGGAGAGGCAGGGACATCAGGGGACGTCAAAAACAAGGATGTTTTTGTCGAGCGTACACGGACGTATTAACAGCGTGCCCCTGATGTCCCTGTCTCTTCACGGTCTCCTCCGTAGTCAGTCGTCCTGTCGAGAGAAACTCTTTACCCCGTCTTCGGTACCCAGCAACAACAAGTCCGCAGGACGCCGAGCAAACAGGCCATTGGTCACAATGCCCACAATGTTGTTCAACTGCTCTTCCACCTGAAGCGGGCGGGAAATATCCAGATTGTGGATGTCCAGGATGATATTGCCGTTGTCGGTGGTGAAACCCTCGCGATAAACCGGGTCGCCGCCGAGCTTGACGATTTCGCGGCCAACGTGGCTGCGAGCCATGGGTACCACTTCCACCGGAAGCGGAAACGCGCCCAGAATATCCACCTTCTTGGACCCATCGGCAATGCAGATAAACGTCTTGGCCACCGCCGCTACGATCTTCTCTCGGGTCAGGGCGCCGCCGCCCCCCTTGATCAACTCCAGGCGTTCATTGGTCTCATCGGCACCATCGATATAGAACTCCAGGGGGCCGGCACTGTTGAGGTCGTAAACCGGAATACCATGGCTCTTCAGGCGCTCAGCCGTGGCGTCGGAACTGGCGACGGCGCCATCGAAATCGGTGCGGATATCCGCCAGCAGATCGATGAAACAGTTGGCCGTACTGCCGGTACCCACGCCGATAACGCTCTCCTGATCCAGGTGCGGCCTGATATGGTCCAGTGCGGCCTTGGCGACGGCTTTCTTCAGTTCGTCCTGATTCATCGATCGACTCCGGTTTTGCAGGAAAGTGTGGTTAAAGCCGCCATTATAGCTCTTCTGTGGGGCGAGCTTATAGACGGAACCCCGGCAAAGTTTCTACACTGTCCGTTTTCCCAACGACAATCCAACTCCGGACGGACCCATGCCGCAACGCTACATAAAGAAAATCCTCGATGCTCGTGTTTACGACGTGGCCATCGAGACTCCGCTGACCGAGGCCCGTAGCCTCTCAAAGCGCTTTGGCAACAACATTCTGCTCAAGCGCGAAGACCTTCAGCCGGTGTTTTCTTTCAAGATTCGTGGCGCCTACAACCGGATTGCGCAGCTCTCTGAAGAGCAAAAAGCCAAGGGCGTGATTTGTGCCTCTGCTGGCAACCATGCCCAGGGCGTGGCCCTGGCTTCCAAGAACCTGGGTATCAAGGCGGTCATCGTCATGCCTCAGACCACGCCAGAGATCAAAGTGCGATCTGTGCGTGATCACGGCGCCAAAGTGGTTCTCAAGGGCGACGCTTTTGACGAGGCCGCAGCTCATGCTCAGGAGCTGATCGCGAAGCACGGCTACACCTACATCCCGCCCTATGACGACCCGGACGTCATCGCCGGGCAGGGCACTGTGGCCATGGAAATCATGTGGCAGTTCAGCAAACCCATTCATGCCATCTTTATCTGTGTTGGCGGCGGCGGACTGATTGCTGGCATGGCGGCCTACATCAAATACCTGCGCCCGGAAATCAAGGTGATCGGCGTTGAACCCGAGGACTCCAACTGCCTGCAGGCGGCCATGAAGGCTGGCAAGCGGGTGGTACTGGACGAAGTGGGCATCTTCGCGGATGGCGTGGCCGTCAAGCAGATCGGCAAATACCCCTGGGAGATCTGCAAGGATCACGTAGACGAGGTGATCACCGTCTCCACCGACGAAATCTGCGCCGCCATCAAGGATGTCTTCGAAGACACCCGCTCCATCGCCGAACCGGCTGGTGCGCTCGGCGTGGCTGGTATCAAGAAGTACATCGAGCGCGAACAGATCGAGAATGAAAACCTGGTGGCCACCCTCAGTGGGGCCAACATGAACTTCGATCGTTTGCGCTATATCTCGGAGCGCACGGAAATCGGTGAAAAGCGCGAGGCCATCCTGGCGGTGACCATCCCGGAAAAACCAGGGGCCTTCAAGACGTTCATCAACGCCCTGCACAAGCGTAGCATCACCGAGTTCAATTACCGCTACGCCGATGCCACCAATGCGACCATCTTCGTGGGCATCCAGATTGCGGCGGGCGGCCATGGCCGTGAAGATCTTATCCAGGACCTGCGGGAAACCGGGTACTCAGTGATTGACCTGACCGAGAGCGATCTGGCGAAGCAGCACATTCGCCATATGGTGGGTGGTCATGCGCCAACCATCACCAACGAGAAGGTTTTCCAGTTCGAGTTCCCGGAGCGCCCGGGCGCCTTGCTGAAGTTCCTGATGTCCTTGGGCACGCGCTGGAACATCTCCATGTTCCATTACCGCAACCACGGTGCGGCCTACAGCCGTGTTCTGCTGGGCGCCCAGGTGGAAGACGACGAAGTGAAAGACTTCGAGAAGATGCTCGACAAGGTTGGCTTCCGCTACGAAAACATGACTGACAATGAGGCTTATCAGCTGTTTTTGGGAGCCGGGAACAATAAGTCTGGGTAACGCGGATTAGGATTGGGTACGGCTGGCCTTCCAAAACTGTGCGGAGCCATGGATGGCGGAGCTCAAGCGCCACATGGATGTGCTTGAGCGTGTTTTGGAAGGCCAGCCGTACCCAATCCGGACGGTGAACTCCTGCTCTAGAAAGTCTTACAAAACTTTAATCTGTGAAAAATTGTAAAACGCAGGATAGGTGTTAGTCTTTCGTCTAATTCTTGAAAACAAGAATAGTCAACTGATTTAGATCGATTTTACTACTTAAAATACCGGAGAATCCCCTCATGGGCCGCAAGCCTGACATTATCCGGACGGTCGTGCTGATTTTCGCCGTTGGCCTTGTTATTACTGGCTTCACATCACTTCAGGCCTCTGACGATGAGCCTACGGCCTCCGATAGCGAAGCCTTTACAGTGTCCGCCGTTCGAGACTAAACCTTACCGAAAGCTCTTCGATCTCATTCGGTAACGCTCTCTGTCAGTCACCACACTGTGCAGAGGGATATCCCAGGGTTCCAGCGGTAACTCCGATACTTTTTGACAGTCATGGGCCAGCCCGATCAGCTTGGGGGCCAGTCGTGGCCGGATTCGCGTGAACGCAAAGGTGCGATCATAGAAGCCGCCACCCATGCCCAGGCGGCCACCGAAACCATCAAACCCCACCAGCGGAAACAGCACTGCATCCAGCGCCCATGGTGGCCGCTCCAGCCCCTTGTGGAAGGGTGGTTCAGGAATGCCAAAGCGGTTGGCCGTTAGCTCGGTGCCATCGGTAAAAGGGCTGAAAACCAGCCTGCCGCGGTGCACCGGATGCAGCACCGGCAAATAGAAGTGAATGCCTCGCCTGCGGGCAACATGAACGTACACCTGGGGATCAATTTCACCGTCGTTGGGCAGGTATACGGCAACGTGGCGGGCCCTGAAAAGGTCAGGATGTTTCAACAGGTTCAGCGCAAGCTGGTCAGCGGCAATCTGTTGTTCTTCCGCAGACAGCGAGCGGCGCTTCTTCCGAAGGGCCTTGCGAAGATTGCTTCGGGATTGCGAGTCAGGGTGCTCTTCAAAGGGCTGGGATGAGACAACGTTGGTCAACATAGAGCTTTTTCTACCATCGGGCTGCCCCTGTTGTACAGAAAAATGTCGCCTGTCACCGGTCTCTGGTTATGTCGGTGTGGCGAGCCGATAGGCTATCATTGGCCCTTCAAACTTTTCGTTCAACAGCAGGTCAACCCATGAACCATGATGCATTAACGAGTGTCCTCGAATCAGACGGCGAAGAACGATACGACTATTTCCTGAGCCAGGTCGGGGAGGAGCGTGAAATCTGGATTCTGGTGAATGCGGAGAATCGCTTCCTCAAGATCGTGTCTGAAGATGGCGATGTGGAGTACCTGCCGGTATGGCCCAGTGAGGCATTCGCGGTGGAATATGGTAAGGGTTCCGACGATCTCACGCCTAAGCGTATTCCGTTGCCGGATTTTTTCAGGAAATGGGTGCCGGGTCTGACGAAAGACGGTCTGGACGTCGGGGTGCTGCCTGGCCTGGATGATACCCTGTGGATAACCGAGCCGGAAGAGCTGAAACGCGACCTGCAGGATGAATTGTCGAGTTTCTGAGGATCTTGGTTGAAAGTAAAGCTTCCCGGGCTGCCGTTATCGGATGTGGCCCTTGAACCCAAAGTTCAAGGTCGGTGGCCGCTGTGACATATTAGGCTTTCCCCGTATGGGGACGTGCTCACAATGCCCTGAAGTAGCCACCTGGGTAGTGCGCATCGGCTCGAGGACGAATCCGACCAGCGAACAGCCCAGGAAGTTAATTTCATTATACGGGCATTGCCGGGGCCGATTGCAACACCTGAATCGGATTCCTGTGTAAGGACTAGTTACCGGTGCCTTCACCCAGTGCGGTATCGAGCTTTTCGTCCATGGCGTTGAGAATTGAACTGGCGGTGTCCGACATGGTGTCCCGCTCAAGCATCTCATTGGTGATGTTGAGTGCCGCCATCACGGCGATACGTTCGGTACCGAATACCTTGCCGCTGGCACGTATTTCCCGCATTTTGGTGTCCAGGTGCCTGGCGGAGCGGAGAAGGGCTTCCTGCTCTTCCTGGGGGCAGGCGACCAGGTATTCCTTGTCGAGAATCTTGACTTCGACGGTTGTCGGCTGCTGTGGCATCAGTGGTGCTCCAGGGCCCGGAGGCGGCCTATCATGGCTTCAATCTTGTTTTTGGCAAGATCATTCTTGTGCATGAGCTGCGCTCGCTCACGGTTCCAGTCGTCCTGCAGCTCGCGCAGCATCGCGTTGTCACGTTCCAGTTTGCGACAGTGTTCGATCAATCTGTCGAGTTTGTCCGCCAATGCCTGTAGTTCGGACTGTTCCATGAGTCGTCCAACGCCTGTATCAAAGAAGTGAACTAACTATAAGTGTGGACTGCAAGCTGGTCAATTTACAGGGATGTCATGGCCCGCGTTGCGTGATGTCCGTCACTCTGGGGCCACGTGTCCCAGCCCCTGTTTTCGGCTGCCCCGCCAGGCCTGGAGTGCTGGAATCAGTCCCACGAGCAACGCGGCCAGAGGGACGCTGGCGATGATCGACCATTCCGTTGCATTCAGCGGCCGCAAGCCTACCTGAACGCCCCATGTATCCAGTAGCCAGGGGCTAAGAGCCGCGATGCCGGCCGCTCCGGCCAGGATCGCGAGCCCGCAGGCCGCGATGGCCAGCAGAATGCATTCGATCACGTGCAATGCCGCGATGAGGACCGGCGAAGCCCCGGTAGCCCTGAGAATCGCCACTTCCTGCCGCCGCTGCGCTTGCAGAGTCAGCAACACGGCCACGAGCCCGACCAGGCTGGTGACCACGACAAAGCCGGTGATGCCCAGCAAGGCTTTTTCGAACTGACCCATGATTCGCCAGAGTTCGCTGAGCGCCACCCCCGGGAGAATCGCCGACAACGGTTCGAGCTGCGATTCGTTGATCTGGCGCTGAACCTGAAAAGTCAGCACCTTGCGGTCGATGCCCACGAATGCGGCGGTAATCGCGTCCGGTGTGAGGTCCCTCTGCCTGGCCTGTTCGGGCGTGACGGTTCGCCCGGGGATGGCAACACCGGATTCCCAGCCAATATGGATGGCTTCGAGGCCCTCCAGGCTGACGTAAACTGCCTGGTCCACCGGTGTGCCAGTGGGAGCGAGGATGCCAGTGACCGTAAACGGAGTGTCCTTGTGGTTGGAGAAGCTGGTCTTGCCGCCACCATGGGACAGGACAACCCTGTCGCCAGTCTGGTGAGCGTGCTTGCGGGCTACTTCGGCCCCCAACACCACGTCGAAGACATCGGCGAACCATTCTCCCTCGGCCAATGCGGGTTTCTGGTCCCGACCGTAGCGGAAATGTTCCGGGAACTGCTCGCTGGTGCCGACAACCCGGTGCCCGCGATAACTGTCACCCAGGGATATGGGCACCAGCCAGCCGATGCGCTCATCCTCCTGCAGTTTCTCGTAGGTACTCCAGCGGATGTTATTGGTGGCGTCACCGATGTGAAAGACCGTGTACAGCAGCAGGTTCAGCTGACCGCTGCGAGCGCCCACGATCAGGTCGGTGCCGGAGATGGTGCTGGTAAAGGACTGCTTCACTTCGGTGCGAAGGTACTGAACGCCCAGAAGCAGGGTGATGCTGAGCGTCAGGGTCAGGGTTACCAGCGCCAGTACCCTGCGCCGATACCAGAGGCTTGCCATGGCCAGAGACAGTGCCAGCCGCAGGTTCATGGGGTCACCTCCAGGGCCAGTTGGTGGTTAAAGCGTTGGGCCAGGCTCTTGTCGTGACTGACAAAGACAACGGATGAGTGTTTTTCCGCCGCCAGCCCCAGCAACAACTCGATAAAGCGGTCCCGGTTGTCGCTGTCCAGGGCCGAGGTGGGCTCGTCGGCGAGGATCAGTTCCGGGGCGCCGGTCAGTGCCCGGGCGGCGGCTACTCGCTGTTGTTGCCCGACGCTGAGGGTGGTAACACGCCGGTGCCAATGGCTCTGGGGGATGCCCAGGGCAGTCAGCAGGGATTTCGCTTCTGCCTCCGGCGAAGACAAGGCCCGCGCTCGGCGTTTCCGTGAAAGCTTGCAGGGCAGTGTGACGTTGTCCAGCGTGCTCAGGTAGGGCACCAGGTTGAACTGCTGGAAGATAACGCCCATGTGGTCGGCCCTGAATCGGTCGCGTTGGCCGCTGGTCAGGCCTGCCAGGTCTGTGCCCAGTAATTCCAGGCGACCGGTGTCCGGCACGATCAGGCCTCCCATCAGGCTCAGGAGTGTGCTCTTACCGCTACCGCTGGGGCCTCGCAGGAAAAGGTGTTCACCGCTGTTCAGTGTTACGTCAGGATAGCGGATGCCCGGCTGGGTCCGGTCCCAGCGAAAAGTGAGTTCGCTGATGCGGAGGGTTTGCCGTGGGGTTACGGAACTCTCTGAGGTTACGGAACTATCTTTGTGCAAGTCTGTCTTGCCGGTCATGTCAGGCATTGGTCATCCGGTGTATGATCCCTGAATCGTTACAGGAGACGTCAGTTTTATGTCAGAACCTCTGGAATCCCGCTCGCGGCAACGCTCTCTGTTCGCCACCCTGTGTATGGTGGCGCTGGTCGCGGCCTTCAGTCTTTCAACCGCCGTTAGCGCAAAAGACGCCTCGCAAGAGATCGACTGGCTGGAATTGATGCCAGAGGAGGATCTCAACCTACTCGAGAATATGCCAGAAGTCTCCCACGAGGGTGACGGCCCTGCCACATTGCCGGACGAGATCATGACAGGCCGCGTGGTGCCTGAAATGGATGGCCGGTCGGGCCGGATTCCGGGTTTCGTCGTGCCGCTGAAAACCACACAGGATATGCGCATTCTGGAGTTTTTCCTGGTGCCATACTATGGCGCCTGCATACACGTGCCGCCACCTCCTCCAAACCAGATCATCCATGTGAAGTACAAGAAGGGCTTCAAGCTGGAAGCACTCTACGATCCGGTGTGGATTGAGGGCACCCTGAAGATCGAGAAGACCGAGAACGACATTGCTTCGTCCTCCTACTCCATCGTGGCGGAGAACGTCTCACCCTACGAGGAGTAATGTCTCTGCAGGGCGTTCATAGGTCAGTTGTTGGCAGTAAATGCCCGGTTTGAGGGTGTCAGCCGGGCACTACCCTGGCCAGAGGGGCTGACCCATTCGACGGTGAGCTCCTCCATGCCCTCGAACCTCTCCATCAGTGCCGATGTAAATTCCTGATCGGCGTCGATGCGGTTGCATTCCAGTTGCTGGGATACGTCGTATTCCCGATGAGTGGCTTCCCCATGATGTTCTTCGTCATGATGTCCTTCGTCGTGATGTTCGGCCTCGTGATGATCGTGCTCGTCGTGGCCGTGATGAGTCTCCCCACCATGGTTTTCGTCTTCCCCGCCGAGTTCCACGGCTGCGGCCGTCACGCGGCAGTCGGCCGCTGCGGTGTTGACCAGCGGCGTGGTTTCCAGCCAGCGGGTAATGTCCGCCAACCGGCTTTTTTCCGCCTCTGTGCGGGCGCCATGCTCGAACCCGGCGAGGTTGTAGGCCGGGGAATTGAGCATCAGGTCAATACGGTTTTCTTCCACCGCCATCTGCAATCGGGCATGGCCGTGCTCGTGGGCGCCGGGATTGTCGGCGGCCAGCGCCATCGGTGCCAGGCTGCAGGCGGCGACCATACATCCAAGTGTATGCAGCGAGCGTGGACGGTTGGGGGGTAAGCGTTTAGCGGACATGGCAGGCGGCTCTCCTTGAAATTGATATGTTATAACATAATTTACTCTTTCCCGGTCCGGAATCAAGAGGGCAAGTGTCTTAAATGCGCCTGAATGCTAGGATAGGGCCTTCACTCATTCATACAGGACCGTCCCGTTTCATGTCCGAAACCGACACCTCCAACGCCCGCGCCGTCGCCTTTGAGCGCTGGGCGAATATGTTCACCGCTCACAAGGCTTTCAGTCATCCATCAGAGCTCCATGGCGTGCTTTGTGGCCGGCTCGCTGCCGGCGCTCGTATCAATGAAGAAGAATGGCTGGCCATGGTGTGTGAGCACATGGGCCTGCCCCAGGCTGCGACCGACGAATCGGACGAACTGCGGGAATTTATGGCCTCGGCCTATAGCCAGACGCTTGAGCTGTTGAAGGCTACCGATATGAGTTTTCAGCCCTTGCTGCCGGACGATGATTACGCCATCGAACAGCGACTGGAAGCGCTCACCTCCTGGGTGCGTGGTTTCCTGGAGGGCATGGCGCTGTCCGCTGGTCAGGCACTGGGTGAGGCGCCGGATGAGATTCGCGAACTCATTGAAGATCTGGTGGCGATCAGTCAGGTGGCCGATGATGACGAGCCGGACGATGAAAGCGAACAACAATTGATGGAAATCGTCGAATATGTACGGCTGGGGGCGCTAGCGGTGTTTACTGAGTTCAATCCGCCGGAAAAGCCGTCACCCAATACCCCGACTTTGCACTGAACAACGCTGATACCCGTGGGAGACTTCATGGCTTCACTGATACCCGTCAAGGAATTCAACGATCGCCGGCACCGGCTGATGGAAAGAATGGCGCCGGATAGCATTGCCATACTGCCAGCCGCCCCTGAACGGGTGCGCAACCGGGATGTCCTGCATCCGTTTCGCCAGGACAGTGACTTCCATTACCTGACGGGGTTTGGTGAGCCGGAAGCGGTCCTGGTTCTGATTCCCGGCCGGGAGCATGGAGAGTCCGTACTTTTCTGTAAGGAACGAAACCCGGAAAAGGAGCTTTGGGATGGCTTCCTGGCAGGCCCCGAGGGTGCCATCGAGACCTTCGGCCTGGACGATGCCTTTCCCATTGCCGATATTGACGACATCCTGCCCGGCATGATCGAAGGTCGCAGCCGGGTGTATTACCCACTGGGCAAAGATCATAATTTTGATGCCAAGGTGATGGACTGGGTCAAACTGATCCGCAGCAAGGTGCGTTCGGGGGCCCATCCGCCCGGCGAGTTCGTAGCCTTGGAACACTTGCTCCACGACCTGCGTCTGTACAAGAGCGCGGCGGAAATCAAGGTGATGGCAAGGGCCGGCGAGATCAGTTGTGAGGCCCACAAGCGGGCGATGAAGAGGGCCGGCAAAGGGGTCTTTGAATATGCCCTGGAAGCCGAACTGATCCACACGTTTATGGAAAACGGTGCCCGCTCCACGGCCTATCCGTCGATTGTGGGGGGCGGCCAGAACGCCTGTATCCTCCACTACATTGAAAACAGCGCCCCGTTGAACGATGGCGACCTGGTGCTTATCGATGCAGGCTGTGAACTGGAATGCTATGCCTCCGATATTACCCGTACCTTCCCGGTCAGCGGAAGGTTCAGCGATGAGCAGCGGGCCCTGTATGAAGTGGTGCTGGCGGCCCAGTACGCGGCCATTGAGGAAGTTCGTCCCGGGAATCACTGGGACCATCCCCACCAGGCCGCACTGAAAGTACTTACCCAGGGCTTGATCGATCTTGGCCTGCTCAAGGATACGACGGTAGAGCAGGCCATCGAGGAACAGGCATTCAAGCCGTTCTTCATGCACCGTACCGGCCATTGGCTTGGCCTGGATGTGCATGATGTCGGGGACTACAAGGTGGGCGATGCGTGGCGCGAACTGGAGCCGGGCATGGCACTGACCGTGGAGCCCGGGCTATATGTGGCGCCGGACAACACCAGCGTGGATGCGAAATGGCGTGGTATCGGCATTCGCATCGAGGATGACGTGGTGGTGACGAAAGAGGGCTGTCGGGTACTCACCGAGGCGGTCCCCAAGACCATTCCCGAGATTGAAGCGCTGATGGCCGACTGACCGTGAACCAGCACGATACCGATATCATCATCGCCGGTGGTGGGCTGGCAGGAGCCACCCTGGCATTGGCGCTGGCGAAAACCTTGCCGCAATTGCGGGTGACCGTGGTAGAGGCGTTTCCGTTGTCTCCGGACGCCCTGCCTGACAGTTACCAGCCCAGCTACGATGCCCGCTCCACAGCGCTGGCCTGGGGCTCAAGGTTGATCTTTGAAGAACTGGGCCTGTGGCAACGGCTTTCCGAGCATGCCACGCCCATTCGCCATATTCATGTATCGGATCGTGGGCATTTCGGGGCCACGCGCCTGAACGCCGCCGAGCACCAACAGGAGGCTCTGGGCTATGTCGCGGACAACCGCTGGATGGGGCTGTGCCTGATGCGGGAACTGCTGCAGACCCATGTGGTCTGGGAAGCACCGGCGGAAGTGACAGCCATGCAGCCGCTATCGGAGGGTGTTCGCGTTACCCTGGGCGCCGACACGGGAAATCGGGAACTGACCGCGCAGTGTCTGGTGGTGGCTGACGGCGGCCGTTCCGGCCTGCGTGAAACACTGGGCTTCCGGGTCAATGAACAGGCGTATGATCAGCATGCCCTGATCGCCAATGTCTCCACCTCCCATAGTCATGAGTTTACCGCGTTTGAACGTTTCACCGATGCTGGCCCCATGGCGTTGTTGCCTCACGGCTCGCCAGCGCGCGCCGGCACAAACGCCGCCCTGGTATGGACGTTGAGTAGTAAGGCTCTTGATGAACTGCTGTCATTGGGCGATGACGATAAGTGCCAGCGACTGCAGCATCGTTTTGGCTGGCGCCTGGGGCGTTTTACCCGCATCGGGGAATGCAGCCACTACCCGCTGACCCTGAAAACCGTGGATGAGGCGGTTCGGCCTGGTGTGGTGTTGGTAGGCAATGCGGCGCACACCCTTCATCCGGTTGCCGGTCAGGGCTTCAACTTGGCCTTGAGAGGCCTGATGGCTCTGGTGGAACAGTTCCGTGTGGCCGTCGAGCAGCAGCAACCCCTCGGCAGCCTGGGCGTGCTTAACGCTTATCAGGCTCGTCATCGCCGGGACTGGCAACAAACCGTACGGTTTTCCGACTCACTGATCCAGCTCTTCGGCAATCATCTGCCCCTGGTAACCACCGCCCGCGACGCCGGCCTGATGGGGCTGGATCTGCTACCCGGCGCCAAGCGCTGGTTTGCCCGCCAGGCTATGGGCCTGGGTGGGCGCCGGGCCGAGCTTCGTACTCCTGACAACGTTTTCTCGGAACGCAATGACCATGAGTGAGCAACCGCAATTCGATATCCTGGTGGTTGGCGGCGGCATGGTGGGCTCGGCCCTGGCGCTGGGTTTGTCTCGGCAGGGCTGGAATGTCGGGCTGGTGGAAGGTGCCGACCGAAAGGCCTTGATGCAGGACCCCGAAGAAGCGCTATCTGTGGAAGATTTCGACCCCCGCGTGAGTGCCATTTCGGTCTCAAGCCAGCGCCTGCTGGAACAGTTGGGGGTATGGCCGGACATAACCGCTGGTCGTCACTGTCCCTATCAGACGATGACGGTGTGGGACGGCGATGGCACCGGCCGCATCCAGTTCGAGGCGGCAGAACTCCGCGCCCCGGCGCTGGGTACGATCATCGAGAACCGTCTAATTGTGCGGGCACTGTTTGATGCCCTGGCTGACAGCGCTGTGACCCTGATTGACGGGGTCAGGGTGAGTGGCTGGTGGCAGGACGGGCATACGCGAGGCATCCACCTGGAAGACGGCCAGACCTTTGGCGCCAGGCTTGTAGTGGCGGCGGACGGTGCCCACTCCCGGTTGCGCCAGTGGGTGGGGCTACCGACCCGCGAGTGGGATTACGGCCAGCAGGCCATCGTATGCACCGTTCGAACGGCCCAGAGCCACCGTTATACGGCCTGGCAACGGTTCTCGCCCACAGGACCTCTGGCTTTCCTGCCATTGTTGTCAGAGTCCGGCGATGAGCATTTTTGTTCTATTGTATGGTCACAGGATACTGAAGAGGCACGGCGTCTGATGGGGCTGGATGACCATGCCTTCAAAGCGGAGCTGGAACGGGCGATAGAGCGTGAACTGGGCGCAGTGGACCTGGTCTCGCGTCGCTACGCATTCCCTTTGCGTCAACGCCACGCCAAGGAATACATCGCCCCTGGCTTTGCGCTGGTGGGCGATGCCGCCCATACCATTCATCCCCTGGCCGGCCAGGGGGCGAACCTGGGTTACGGGGATGTTCGTGCGTTGCTGGATGAACTTGCCAGTGCCCGGAGCAAAGGCATTGATCCAGACAACGAGCTTGTTCTGGCTCGCTACCAGCGCCGTCGCAAGGGTGAGAACCTCGCGATGATGGCGGCCATGGAAGGTTTCAAGCAACTGTTTGGCCGCGATGAGTTGACCCTGCGTTGGCTCCGCAACACCGGCATGCGCTGGCTGAACCAGCTTGGGCCGATCAAGAATCGTATTGCCGCCGAGGCCATGGGGCTGGATGCCTGAGTATGGTTTGCAGGGCGCACTATAAACATCGTTGAACCAAAAGGAATTCGTTATGGCTGCCAGCAGTCTCCTCGTATTGATTGATGACATCGCCACGGTTCTGGACGATGTGGCGTTGATGACCAAGGCGGCCACCAAGAAAACCGCCGGCGTGCTGGGGGATGACCTTGCGCTTAATGCCCAACAGGTGACCGGAGTGAAACCTGCGCGGGAACTGCCGGTGGTCTGGGCGGTGGCGAAGGGCTCGATGCTCAACAAGGCTATCCTGGTTCCGGGGGCTCTCGCCATCAGCTTCTTCGTGCCCTGGTTGGTGATTCCCCTGCTGATGCTGGGTGGCGCCTTTCTCTGCTTTGAGGGGTTTGAAAAAATCGCTCACCGGTTCCTTCATAGGCAGGAAGATGAACAGCACAAGGAAGAACTTCGCAACGCCCTCAAAAATCCCGACGCCGATCTGAAAGCGGTTGAGCAAGACAAGATCAAAGGGGCGATCCGCACGGACTTTATCCTGTCGGCCGAAATCATAGCGATCACCCTGGGAACGGTGAGTAGTCAGGGCATCGGAATGCAGTTCATGGTGCTGACGGTCGTCGCCATAATGATCACCATCGGTGTCTATGGCCTGGTGGCCGGCATTGTGAAACTGGACGATGGCGGTCTGTACCTCAGCCAGAAAGAAAGCCCATTCGCCAAACGGGTTGGGGAAGGCATCCTCTGGTTTGCTCCCTGGATGATGAAAGCCTTGTCAGTGCTGGGCACCATCGCCATGTTCCTGGTGGGTGGTGGCATTCTCACCCATGGACTACCACCGGTGTATGAGGCCATTCATCACTTTGTCGAAGGTTTTGGTGGTTTCGCTCAGGCCGTTATTCCGGTGCTTGCGGACGGTGTTTTCGGCGTTGTAGCGGGCGCGCTACTGGTAGCGGTGATCACACCACTGACAAAACTCTGGAAGGCGCGTTCGGCCTGAGCTAAACGCAGGCGTCGAACAGGCGGCTGACCAGCACAGGTACGGCGGTCTCCACCCGGAGGATACGGTTGCCAAGGTGTACCGCTTCGCAGCCCGCCTCGGTCAGCTTGTCGACTTCATACGGTATGAACCCGCCTTCCGGGCCAACGCACAGGGTGGCGGGTTCGTTGATGTGTGCCGGGCAGGGCGTGCTGGTGCCGGGGTGGGCCACCAGAGCACGGGTATTTCTCAGCAGGGCCGGCAATTCATCTTCCACGAACGGCTTGAACAGCTTGCGGACGTGCAGCCGGGGCAGGTGGGTGTCCCGCGCCTGCTCCAGGCCGAGTACCATGTTTTCCCGCAGATTGTCGTCCGACAGCCACGGCGTTTGCCAGAAGCTTTTCTCCACCTTGTAGGCATTGATCAGCCAGATGTCCTTGACGCCAAGGGTTGCGCAGGTCTGCAGTACACGACGGAACATCTTTGGCCGTGGCATGGCCAGGATCAACGTCAAGGGCAGGGGGGCTGGCGGCGGTGCGGTTAATTCCACCTGGAGTACAGCCTCGGTTTCGGTAAGCCTGACCACGCGGCCCGTGCCAATATCGCCGTCCACCAGGCCCACGGGTACCAGGTCGCCTTCCGCGACCTTCAACACTGAATGCAGGTGTGCCAGCCGGCGGCCTGTGAGCACGGCTGTGTCCGTCGCCACGAAATCATTCTGGAACAGCAGTGCCAGGTTCATTCGTTGGAGGCGTCCGTTGCGTCAGGGGTTTCCACCTCGCGCCTGGCGAGCCGACCAAACAGAATGCCGAGTTCAAACAACAGCCACATGGGCACCGCCAGCAGGGTCTGGGAGATGATGTCCGGTGGGGTCAGCAGCATGCCAATCACGAAGCAGCCCACCACAATGTAAGGGCGCTTCGCGGCGAGGTCCTCAGGCGTGGTGGCACCGCTGAGAATCAGCAGTATGGTGGCGATGGGAATTTCGAAGGCAACCCCGAAGGCGAAGAACATCTTCAGTACGAAATTGAGGTAGCTGCTGATATCCGGCAACTCCACAATGCCTTCCGGGCCAATGGCTGTGAAGAATCCGAACACCAGCGGGAACACCACGTAATAGGCAAATGCCGCCCCCAGATAGAACAGGACGACCGACGTAAACAGTAAGGGGAACGCCAGTTTCTTCTCATGGGCATACAGGCCCGGCGCAATAAAACTCCAGAGCTGGTAGAGGATCACCGGAATGGCCACGAACACGGCTAGCACCAGGGCCAGTTTCAATGGCGCGAAGAACGGGGAGGTGATGTCCGTTGCGATCATGGTCTGGCCGACTGGCAGCAGGTCCCGCAAGGGTTGCGATATCAACAGGTAGAGTTCATTGGCAAACGGGTAGATGGCGGCAAAACAGATGATCACCGCCAACACCATTTTCAGCAGGCGGTTGCGCAGCTCCAGCAAATGCTCGATCAGTGGCATTTCCGGCTGTGCATCTTCGGGACGTTGGGCGTTTTTGCCGTCGGGCTGGGTGGTCATGAACGGTTATCCGGCGTGCTTTCCTGTTGTTTCGGGGTGCCATCGGCCGAATGGTCGTGCGTGCTGTCATCCTCTCGTGGCGGATCATCAGGGGTCAGAGAGGCATGTCCGGAACCGTTGGCTGAGGTAGGGTCTTCCTCAGGGTCCATTACGGGCTCTTCGGGTTCGGCAATCCGACGGGTCGCAGGTGCGGGCCGGTGTTTGGGCTTATCGTCGTCGGACAGAACCATGTGTTCGTATTTCTTGGCCTCGTCCAGGGCGCCGCGCACCGACTTCTGGACATCTTCCAGGCCGACGTCGCCGGCTTTGCGCAGTTCTTCGCGAAGCTCTTCCGCCTTGAGCTGACGGTCGAGTTCCGAGGAGAACTGGCTCACCATGCGGCGGGCACCACCAATCCAGCGCCCGGCTGCCCGGGCCGCTGTAGGCAGCCGTTCGGGGCCGAGAACCAGTAACGCAATGACGCCGCAGATCAGCAGCTCGACAAAGCCGATATCAAACATTCAGCCCGTCTCAGCTGTGGGACTTGTCCCGTGGCTTTTCTTCGGCGCGGGCTTCATGAGCTTTCGCGTCGGCATCGTCTGCAATGGCGTCCGGGTCATTGTCCTTCTTGTCGTCTTCGTTCATGGATTTTTTGAACCCACGAATGGCACCGCCGAGATCCCCGCCGATGTTGCGGAGCTTTTTGGTTCCGAACAACAGGATAACAATGCCAAGTACGATTAGGAGTTGCCAGATACTGATGCCCATGCCGGGACCCTCGTCTTAAGGTTTCTGTTACGGTTGATTGTACGCCACTTCGGGGGGCTTCCGGAAACCCTCTTCAGGGCTGCCCGGATCACTGTTCCCGGGAGGCTTTTTCTTCAAGGCCAGACAGGTCAAATCGGCTGGCGAGCTCGTCGATGACGTCCTTGGGGCCAAGGCCAAGCCGGGACAGCATCACCATGCTGTGAAACCAGAGGTCGGCGGTTTCATAAACCACGTCCCGGGTTTCACCGGAGTGCTCCGCGTCCTTGGCGGCCAACAACGTCTCGGTGCACTCTTCCCCTACCTTTTCCAGGATCTTGTTGAGCCCCTTCTGGTGCAGGCTGGCGACATAGGAGGTTTCCGGATCGGCCTCCTTGCGGGCTTCCAGCACCTGGGCCAATTGCTCAAGAATGTCACTCATGGTTGCTACCTCCCTGTTTGTCACCGTAAATAGCGCCGGGATCCCGCAGAACCGGATCCACGCTCGTCCATTGCCCGCCTTCCAGTTTGCGATAGAAGCAGCTTCGTCGCCCGGTGTGGCAGGCGATACCGCCTTTCTGCTCAACCTTCAGAAGAATCACGTCTTCATCGCAGTCCAGCCGGATTTCCGAGATCACCTGTTGGTGCCCGGAGGTTTCCCCTTTGCGCCACAATTTGCCGCGGGAACGGGACCAATATACGGCCTGGCCTTCTTCAGCGGTCAACTGGAGCGACTCTGCGTTCATCCAGGCCATCATCAGGATGTCGCCGGTAGCGGCGTCCTGGGCAATGGCAGGTACCAGCCCATCCGCATTCCAGCGGATTTCCTCTAACCAGTCAGGCGTCCCGACTCTAGCGTTTGAATCTTGCATTTAGATGACTTCCGTCAGTTTTTCCGTTCATGGCCTACAACCAGCCAGGCCGCCACGGCCAGTAGAGCCCAACCATGAACGGGCATGGTCTGCGCGAGGGTGGCAAGGTCGTGGTCGAGGCTCAGCCAGGCCACCCCCGCCAGGGCTGCAGCGGCCAGCCCCCGTCGCCAGCGCCGGTCGGCCCGGGCCCGGTTTTCACGAATAAGTTCCAGTGTAGCGCGACTGGGGTGGTCGTTGGAGCCCGTGTTGCGTAACTGCACCAGCGCGTCGTGTACCAGCTGTGGCATTTCCGGCGACTGCTCCAGCCAAGCTGGCAAATGGGACTGCAGGGATTTGATCAGGCCGGACGGGCCGATGCGTTTGCGCATCCAGGCTTCCAGGAAGGGTTGAGCAGTGCTCCAGAGGTCCAGATCCGGATAAAGCTGACGCCCCAGGCCTTCCACATTCAGCAGGGTTTTCTGCAGCAGTACCAGTTGCGGTTGCACTTCCATGTTGAAGCGCCGCGCCGTCTGGAACAGCCGTAGCAGGAAGTGGCCAAAGGAGATGTCTTTCAGTGGCTTCTCGAAAATCGGCTCGCAAACGGTGCGGATAGCGGCCTCGAATTCGTTGACCCGGGTGTCCGGTGGCACCCAGCCGGACTGGATATGCAACTCGGCGACCTGGCGGTAATCGCGGCGGAAAAACGCCAGCAAATTGCGGGCAAGATAGCTTTGGTCATCCGGTGCAAGAGTGCCAACGATGCCGAAATCGATGGCAATGTACTTCGGGTCCGCGGGGTTGCTGACATCCACGAAAATATTGCCGGGGTGCATGTCGGCGTGGAAGAAACTGTCCCGAAAAACCTGGGTGAAGAAGATCTCCACCCCTTTCTCTGCCAGTACCTTCAGATTGACGCCGGCTTCACGAAGCGCCGGAACGTCGGCAATGGGGATGCCGTGAATGCGCTCCATGACCAGAACGGACTTGCGTGTGTAGTCCCAGTCGATGGAGGGGATATAAATCAGCGATGAGTTCTCGAAATTACGGCGCAGCTGACTGGCGTTAGCGGCTTCGCGTTGCTGGTCGAGTTCGTCATGGATGGTGGAATCGTAGTCCGCCACCACTTCCACCGGGTGTAGCCGACGGCCTTCGGACCAGTAGCGTTCCAGCAGACCGGCCATCATGTACATCAATGCCAGGTCCTGGCGGATGACTCGTTCAATGTCGGGGCGGATGACCTTGACCACGACTTCCCGGCCGTCGAGAAGCGTGGCGGCATGCACCTGGGCGACGGAGGCAGAGGCCATGGGCTCGCGGGAAAACTCCGCAAACAGCTCCGACACCGGCGCACCGAGGGATTTTTCGATAATGCCCTGGGCGACGTCGCCGGGAAAAGGCGGTACCCGGTCCTGCAGGTTTTTGAGGGAAAGCGCCATGTCGTCGGGTAGCAAGTCCCGTCGCGTCGACAGGATCTGGCCGAATTTGACGAATACCGGCCCCAGCTCTTCAAACGCGAGGCGTAGGCGGTCCCCCCGGTCCAGCTTGGGTTTCGGAAACAGGTGCCAGGGGGCCAACAGGAAAAACACTTTCAGGGGGACAGGCAGTTCCGCCAGCGGTAGAAAGGTGTCCAGCCGGTAGCGGCAGAAGACCCAGGCAATGCGGAACAGGCGTTGCAGGCGCGTCACGGCGTCTCCGTTTGGTCTTGTTGTCTGGGATGCTCCAGCCGCGTGACCCTGGCTTCCAGGCGTTCGGTCTGCAGGTTCAGCCGGTCGATATCGGTAAACGTGGCTTCCAGCTCCCGGCGCCCGGGCAGGCTTCGGCTTTCTTCATGAATATATTCTTCAACATTGGCGTTCAGGGACGCAAACGCCTGTCGGCTCCAGCGAACAGCCCCGCGAACGCGCTGGCCGATAAAATGCGCCGGCACATCACCAATATACCCGGCCATGGCAGCTTCCCAGTCGGGGTCGAGTTGGTCGATGGCGCGCTGGAACTGGTGCGCCAGGGCGGTATCGCCTGTCACGTGAATGCGGCCTTCGCTGAAAACTCCGTCATCGCCGGTGGCCAGGGCGGCGAACGCCATGGGGCGACCGGACAGGATCAAGGCAGGAGCTTCCGAAGGCTGGCTGGCAACCTGAATGCGATCTCCCGCCTGTTGCAGCGTCAGCGTGAGGCCGAGCCCGTTCAGCGAAAACTGTACCGGCCCCGTGAGCGCTGACATCAGCGTCTGCTTGCCAGCGGGGTCCAGCGCCAGCGCTCGGTTGAGCGCGCTCTCAATGATAGAGGTGGCGGCAGACAGCAGGGTTGGGCCGGGAAACATCAGGGCTTGATTCCCACATGCAGGGCGACCACGCCACCGGTCATGTTGTAGTACTTGCAATTCACCAGGCCGGCCTCTTCCATCATCGCCTTGAGCGTATCCTGATCCGGATGCATGCGGATGGACTCGGCCAGGTATTGATAGCTGTTGGAATCGCCGGCAATCAACTGGCCCATCAGCGGCAGCGCGTTGAATGAATACACGTCATAGGCTTTGCTGAGCAGCGGATTCTTGGGTTTGGAAAACTCCAGTACCATTACCTTGCCACCAGGTTTCAGCACCCGGGTCATGTCCCGCAGGGCCTGGTCCTTGTCGGTAACGTTGCGCAGGCCAAAGGCAATGCTCACAGCGTTGAAGCTGTTGTCCGGGAAGGGGAGGTGTTCGGCATCCGCCTGCACGTATTCGATGTTGCCGGCGTAGCCTCGGTCCATCAGCCGGCCCCGGCCAACCTGAAGCATGGACGCATTGATGTCGGCCAGCACAACCTTGCCGGTTGGGCCGACCAGGTCCGAGAACTTCATGGTCAGGTCGCCGGTACCCCCGGCAATATCCAACACCTGGTGCCCCTTGCGGACGCCGGAAAGCTCAATGGTAAAACGCTTCCAGAGGCGGTGGATTCCCATGGACATGAGGTCGTTCATCAGGTCGTACTTGCCGGCCACGGAATGGAACACGTCAGCGACCTGACCCGCTTTCTGGCTTTTCGGCACGTTGCGAAAGCCAAAATGGGTAACGTCGTCTTTCGGTGTTTCCGCCTGCGGCTGGTCGGTAGACGGTTGTTGCTCGCTCATGGGCATGTCCTGTCAGAATCTGAACCCCGTATTCTAACGCTTGCGGGGGTGGCTACAAGTTTAATGCCGCCTTACACTATAAATAGCGCCCGAAATCCTGGAGATATCCGTTTCATGTCAACAATTGATGTACGCCGCACTCATTCCCTCGACAAAGAGCACGCCCGCCAGGCGGCGGAAACCCTGGCTGAGGATCTGTCAAAGCAGTTTGATGTGAACTATCAGTGGGAAGGGGATCATCTCAAGTTCAAACGCAGCGGCGTGAAAGGCCAGTTGGAAATCACCGATAGCAATTTCCATGTTCACCTGGAACTGGGCATGATGCTGCGGCCGTTCAAATCGCGTATTGAGCAGGAAATCCACTCCCAGCTTGATCAGATTCTGAAGGCCTGAGTTCCCCCTATTTCGTTAAAGGTCACTCGGTAGCTCAAATGGTTTCGGGTGGCCGTCCAGGATGTTCTTCATGACCCGCTTCTCTCGCGTGACCAGCCGGTCAATCAGTAGGTCTACATTGTCCATTTTACGGAACGCGGAATAGCCCCGGTGCAGGAAACTGTGCAGATCGCTGAGGCCCGCCATCTCGGCCGGTGCCCGGCTCATTGAAAGCAGCCAGCCAAGGGTGCGGTTGCGCACATAGCGGTCGAGCTGGTGCCCCACCTCAGCCACCAGGGTAATCTGCCGTTCCCGTTGTTCCAGTTGCTGGCTGCTGCGAAAGATCTGGCAGTAGGCGTCGCTGGAAAGTTCGCTGGGAGAAAGGCCGCTTGAATGGCAGAGTTCGGCCAGCTCCAGGTCCAGCCGTTGGGTAATCAGGTTCAGCTCCACCAGCCCGGCGAAGGTGTCCAGCAGGTTGTCCGGGAGCCACTTCACCATCTTCGGGAATACGCGGTCGATGTTGTCGTCGCGTTGGGTCATGCCGGCGGGGGCGTAGAGGTCCGTCAGCAGGAATTCCAGGCCGGTGTGGTAGCCGGGGTGTTGGTAGAGGTCCGCGTGGGTGGCCTTCAGGCGCTCCGCCTGCCAGTCCGCTATCCGGAAGGTGTGTTCCAGCAGGGAGTGGGTGGCTTTGTACTGGCGGAAGTCGTGGTAGTCCAGTAGCAGTCGCTGCAACCGGCGGGCGCTGTCGGAATGGGCTGGGGTAGCGACTAGGCGCTCACGATACATGGGGGTGTGGCTCCACTGGACCTGCAACAGAAACGCGCCAGTTTAGCGGAGCCGGAGCTTGAGTGCAGCTGTGCTAACCCTGGGCCGTTGCCGGCAGACTCTCAAATCCCGGCACCCATTCCTTGCTGTCGAGGGTGATAAAGTGGCTGGGTGCCTCGGTTTCGACAATCCGCATGGTGGTTGGGCTTTGGCGTGCACTGGCCAGCATGACCTGTCGATCCAGTATTCGGTCCACAGCCGGTATCAGGAAGGTGCCGTAACGAACCTTGCTGTACACACTGGTGTCTGTCCTCTCCATCCAGGCCATCAGGTTCTCTATGTTGCGAACAATGGTCAGGTGGTCCTTGGTGGCGGAAAACAGTTTGCCCAGCAGCTGCTTCTTGCGTGGGTTCATTTTGCCGAAGAAGGTTTGACCATAGGCGGATGAGGGAGCGCTGTTTATCAGGCGAATCAGCCAGGGCCACATGCCATGGCTCACCGGCTCCAGTACCGCCGTTACCAGGGCAGAAAGACGTCCCTGGGGCAGAACGGGTGCTTCCAGCACCAATTCCACGTTTTCATACAGTTCCGGCCATTGATTGATGGCCTCAAGGATGACGGCGCCGCCGCGAGAATGGCCATGTACGCGGATGTTGTCGGTGCTGGGCAGGTTCGCCAGGGCCTGGTTGAGAATACAGGCGTCGTACTCGATAGTGCCGTCGAGGTGTTTGATAGGCACTTCCCAGTCCGGTGCTTCGGGCGTTACGCCGTTTACGGGAATGTGATAGTTGCTGCAGGTCAGCAGGATCAGTTCGGTGGTTGGTGCTTCGTAGGCCTGGGTGAAGTAGCAGTGATTTTCCAGAAAACCGTGGACGCCAATAACGGTCTGTTCGGCCTTGCCGCTATGATTGCGGACGGAAACGGCGCCTGTGCCGACGCGGAAGACTCGCCCTGAGAACATCTCCGAGTAAGCGCTATCGATCGGTTTTATCAGTTTTCGTACATGGCTCGCTTTCATGACTGCTCTCCTTCAGCACCTGATGCCTGCCTTTTATTGGTCTTTATGGGCGCTGGTACATTCAGTTGTACCGATTTCTGCCACCGCAGGTATTGGCACTGATTACTGTTTTTACGCTCAGTCAGGGCCAATAGACGTTTGGCGAACAGTGCGTAAAGGCACGTGTAGTGCCTAATAACCATTTCATCAAGCCTTATTCCCAGTATAGGGGTGAAAGGTTACTTCCGTGTAACTTTTTGTAACTACGTGACGCCGACAGCCTTATGGAGCCTTCAGGGCTTGTCTGGCACAATGCGGGGTCAACTTTCCATTTCTTGCAGCATTTATCCGGGGACAGACAGGTTTGAGTCAAAAGGAATCGCATCTGCTGTTGCCTGTGGACTCGGCCTGGCTGGCTCTTGAGCGGCCCGAAAACCCCATGACGATTACCGTTATGTTGCGGGTGGAAGGGCTCACGGAAGCCCGGTTGCTGGAATTCCTGCGTATTTACTGGCTTGCCTGGGAGCGTTTTCGCTATATGCCGGTTCGCCGCGCCCCTGGCTGGTGGTGGGAAGAGGACCCGGTATTTTCGCTCCATCACCACCTGCAGGTGGTCGGCGGCGAGCTGGACCGGCAGGCCTTGCAGGACTGGGTGTCAGCCCGGTTGAACCAGCCATTGCCCACGTACCGTCCGCTCTGGAAATTCTGGTTGCTTCCCGATGCCGAGGGCGGCGCCGTACTCCTTTTGCGCATGCACCACTGCTACGCCGACGGGCTCTCCCTGCAGGGCATATTTGACCGGTTGTGCCCGCCGTCGCCGCAACAGGCGCCGGTGCTTTACGGCGCGGCGGAACAGGCGGACATGGGGCGTTGGGGAAGAGCCGCCAATGCCTGGCTGCGTGAGCTGACGGCCAGCGAGTGGCCGCGGGAAGAGGCGGGTGCGGAGGACGATATTCCCCGCAACGGTGGCACCGCCGGTCGCAATGCCCTGGAGCGGGCGACCTGGAAAAGTGTCAAGCTGGTCAATGAGCTCAGCCAGTTCCTGGTAGAGCCGGAAGATACGGACTCCTCCCTTAAGCGGTCGCTATTGGGACGTCGCCAGTGCCGCTGGTCGCAGCCCGTGGCGCTTGAACGTTTTCGCCGGATTGCCACGCTTACCAGCGTTACCATCAACGATGTGTTACTCAGTTGCGTGGCGTCTGCAGTCCGCAATCGGCTTGTCGCGGACGATACCGATATGGATGAGGCAGTGCTTCACGCGGCGGTGCCAGTGGATATCCGCAACCGCCTGCCGGAAGGGGTAAAGCCGGAGCCCGGCACCCTGGGTAACTATTTCGGGACGGTGTTCGTGCCGTTGCCGGTGGACGGTGAAAGTTCCCTGGAGCGGCTGTTCCGCATCAAGCATGAAACCCGCAAGCTCAAGAAAAGTTGGCAGCCCGGCCTGTCCTGGGCGCTGACAGGCAGCGCACCGCTGATTCCCGAAGCCTGGCGTCAACCTGTGGCGGATCTGTTCTACCGCAAGGCCAGTGCGGTGGTGTCCAACGTTCCCGGTACTCGTGAGCAACGCTACCTGGCCGGTTGCCGCATTCTGGAGCAGATGTTCTGGGTACCCCAGGCCGGGGATATCGGGCTCGGCGTCAGCATTGTCAGTTACGCCGGCCAGGTCCAGTTCGGTGTGGTGGCCGATGAGGCGGTCATGGCCGATCCCGAGTGCTTCCTGGATGACTGCCTGCAAGAGTTGGAATGCTTTCCCCTCTGACGGGTAGTAGTCCCAAAGTTCTGTTTTCATAGCCTCCTAAAAGATCAGAAAACCTGCCCCCTTGGCGCATTTTCCACCCCCGCTGCTTCGCCGACCATTGAATTCAGGCGAAAGAATGCGCCTGAGACACGGGTAACCACCCGCTGCTCAACACCCAGATTCAATAAAAACCGGGGGAGTTTATGAACAACAACAATTTCCGAAAGTCAGGGCTGGCCATCGCGATGGTTGGTGCGATGTCGGTCAGTGCCGGCGCAAACGCGGCAATCGAAGTGTACAACGAAGACGGAACCAGCTTTTCCGTGGACGGCTATTTCAACGCCTTCTACGTTAACCGTGACGACAAGCTGAACGACACTCGCAATTCCGACGTGAAAATGGGGTTCCTGCCCAATACGATCGGTTTCAACTTCAGTAAGGAAATGGGCGACCTGACTCTGGGTGGCCGGTCTTCGTTCTGGTCCACCATCAACGACAGCCTGCAGTCACCGACGGATACCGCTATCGATGTGCGTCAGCTGTACGCCACGGTAGACGGTTCTTTCGGTCAGGTGCTGATTGGTAAGGACTTTGGTCTTTACGCCCGCTCTAACATCTTCCTGGACGAAATCCTGATGGGCTTCGGTTCTCCGGGTGCGGCAACCGGCGTTTCTTTTGGCAATATCCGCACTGGGTACCCTTACCCTAATCCATCGGCACAGATTACCTATCGGACCCCGGATATGGGCGGCTTGAAGGTGGCCGCTGGTATTTTTGAGCCTGCCAATACCACGCCGGGTGCGGAGTCGGAACAGTCCGAGCCGCGTTTTGAGGCAGAGGTTACCTACAGTGCGGATTTGAATGGCCTGGCGTTGACAGGCTGGGTAAATGGTCGCCATCAGAGCTCCGAGAATGCAACCACCGAAGTGGACAGCCAAGGCCTTGGTTACGGTCTTAAAGCGTCCGTTGCAGGGCTGTCGCTGACGGCCTCCGGCTTCACCTCTGAGGGCGACGTTCCTGTATTGCTGACCGATGCGGCCCTGACTTCGGAAGAGGACGCCGACGGCTACCTGCTCCAGGGATCCTATATCCTTGGCGCCAATCGGCTGGTGCTGTCCTACGGCGAAACGGACTCTGACCAGGGGGATTTTGAAACAGAGAACACCTCGGTCGCGGTCTTCCATAGTGTAAACAGCAACTTCAAGTTGGTTGCCGAATACAACATGTTTGAGCAGACCACGAAGTCCACCGGCGCGGATGCAGCAGAGTTCGACACCCTGGCGCTGGGCGCTGTGATCACGTTCTGAGTGTTTGAAGAGTGCCCCAGCACCGGCAAGGATTCCCGGCGCCGGGGCCTCGCCCCTAAGACTAAAGTGCCGGTTTGCTTTCCCGCAAATCGGCAGCGCCAGCAGGCATTGATTCAGGAGGGTTTTTAATCAATGGCTTATGATCATTTTGGCGCGCCAATTAAAAGCACTGAAGTCGCATTGGCTCCGTTTTCGGATTCCGTAGAATCGAGTGAAAGCCACTCGGTTTCGGAGCGCGTATCCATGAAACCCGTTACCACGCTGCCTGCCGTTCGGGTAGCCAGCTCCCATGTTCGTGACCCGATGCTGGCCGCCACCAATCTTGCCAGCGAGCTCAACCATGAGCATCTGGGTTGTGTCCTGTTTTTCTGTTCCGCTGAATACGATCTCGGCCGTCTGGGCATTGCCCTTGAACACGTGTTTGATGGCGTGCGGGTCAGTGGTTGTACATCTGCAGGGGAAATAACACCGGATGGTTACGGCCGGGGGTGTATTACCGCTATTGGTTTCGACCGGCGTTACTTTTCCATTGAATGCGCCCTGATCAGTGAGCTTGAGCATTTCACCCTTCACGACGCCCAGGGGGTCATTGATGGCTTGCTGTCCACCTGCCGTGATGCCGGACTGGCCTCAGTCAAGGGCAACACCTTTGCCATCACTTTGCTGGATGGGCTGTCGAGCCGGGAAGAGCTTGTGCTGGCGACACTGAATGCCGCGCTCGGCACTATCCCACAGTTTGGCGGTTCCGCTGGCGACGACGAGCGTCTGGCCAATACCCACGTGTTTTTCGAGGGCCGGTTTCACACCGGGGCCGCCACTGTGATGCTGGTTAATACGCCATTGGACTTCCGTGTGTTTTCCACGCACCACATGCAAGCCCGCGAAGAAAAGCTGGTGGTTACTCACGCGGATGCTAAGAGCCGAACCGTCTATGAGTTGAACGCGGAACCGGCAGCAGAAGCCTACGCCCGTGCAGTGGGCGTAGCGGTGGAAGAGCTTGACCGCAAGGTGTTCGCGCTGCGACCGATGGGCGTGCGGATCGGGGGGCACTATTTCGTGCGCTCGGTACAACGGGTGAACGCCGACGGGAGCCTGACGTTCTACTGCGCGGTGGAAACCGGCATTGTCATGACCGCCATGGAGCCTGGCTCACTTCTTGAGAGCGTGCGCACGCAAATTGAAGCCTCCGAACGGGTCGTGGGGCCACCACTGGTGACCATAGGCTGCGACTGCTTTCTTCGTCGTCTGGAAGCGGAGTTCACTGGCGTTGTAGATGAAGTGTCAGATTTCCTTCGTCATCATAAGGTCATTGGCTTCAATACCTATGGTGAGCAGTTCGACGGTATGCATATCAATCAGACGTTTACGGGGGTGGTGATTGGTCAGCCCGATGCCGGTTACGGTCACAACTGAGGCTGATCCCGACGACCGCAGGGATCAGCGGATTGCCGAGCTGGAGGCGGAGAACGAACGCCTCCGAAAGATAAGGGACGCTCTTATTGTTCGGGTGGAATCCGGCTCGGCTCACAAACCCGAACCCTATGCGGCGTTTGAACACTCGGTGGTTCTGGCGGAGCAGGTGCGGGAACGTACGGAAGCGCTCAACCAAACCATGGATGAGCTCAAGCACAGCAACAAGGCCCTGAACAGGGCCCGCGAAGAGGCTGAAACCACGCGCCAGCGTCTGGCAGACGCTATCGAAAGCATTGCTGATGGCTTTGTGCTTTTTGATCACCAGCACCGCCTTATTCAATGTAACAGCCGGTTCCGCAGTTACTGGGCCGATGCCCGGTTGGATGTTCCTCCCCCCGGCACTTCTATCGCCGATCTGAAGGCCATGGCGATCAATTCCGGGCTGGTGGTTGAAGAGCATGTGAATGAGTCCTCAGAAGGGGCGGTGTTCCTGCTGTCCAACAGCCGTTGGGTGCAGATGACGGAAAGGAGCACCCGTGAGGGTGGGCTGGTTGTTCTTTACTCGGACATTACTGACGTCAAGAACAGTGAAATGGCTCGCCGAATCAAGGCGCTTGAAGAGAGCGAGCGCTGGATCCGCGTGGTGACGGACCATGTGCCCGCACTGATCGCCTACGTGGGCGCGAACATGACCGTGCAGTTCTGCAACAAGGTTTATGAAGCCTGGTATGGGCGCAATGGCGAGTCGCCGCTTGGTAAACACCTGGAGAACATTCACCAGCCTGAGCTTTACCAGAGGCTAATGCCTCATATGCAGGCTGTGCTCAGGGGTAATAGCGTCAACTTCGAATTCGAGGAAACCAACGACACCGGAGAGACCCGCTACATGCTCCGCGCCTACGTACCAAACGTGGACGACCACGAGGAGGTTATCGGGTTCTTCGTGCTGATCCGGGACATTACCGACCGCCGCAAGACCGCGCTGGCACTGGAGCAGGCGTACGATAATCTGGAACGGCGGGTGAAAGAACGTACCGCAGCTCTTACCGGCCTCAACAGTCAGTTGCGACAGGAAATCAGTGAGCGGGCGGCGGTGGAAGCGCGACTGCGTGACGCCAAGATGGACGCCGAGCGCGCCAACTTGTCGAAAACCAAATTTCTGGCGGCGGTCAGCCATGATCTGCTGCAGCCACTGAATGCAGCTCGCCTGTTCACCAGTTCTTTGTTGGAGCACTCCTTCGGGCCCAAGGCCGAGGGACTGGTGCGATCGGTAAGCACCTCCCTGGACGATGTGGAAAACCTTCTGGGCACCCTGGTGGACATTTCCAAGCTGGATGCCGGCGTGATCAAGCCGGACATCATGGCCTTCGACTTGCGGGACCTGCTCAACAACATCGCCCGTGAGTTTCGTCAGATGGCACTGGCGGAGGGGCTGACGCTGGACTTCGTGCCATCCTCGGCAATCGTGGAGTCCGACTCCCAGCTACTGGCGAGGATTCTTCGCAACTTCCTCACCAATGCCATTCGTTATACCGGCACCGGGCGCATTCTGCTGGGGTGCCGCCGGCATCGGGAGCATGTATTGCTGCAGGTGTGGGACACCGGCCCTGGTATTCCGGAGGACAAGCTGACCGAGATTTTCCAGGAGTTCAAGCGCATTCGCCCCGCTGGCTCGCAGCCGGACAAGGGCCTTGGGCTGGGGTTGGCGATCGTCGACAAGATTTCCCGCATGCTGGGTCACGAGGTGACGGTATCCTCGATACAGGGCAAAGGCTCGGTATTCAGTGTAAAAGTGCCGGTCGGGCAGTTGTTGCCCAAACGGCCGACAGCAGATGATGACCGCGCGGTGTCAAACCATGGGGGACTGGGTGGCGCCAGGATCTGGGTGATCGATAACGACCACGCTATCTGCCAGGGCATGCAGACGTTGCTGGAAGGCTGGGATTGCCAGGTGGTTTCCGCGGTTTCTCTGGAAGATCTTGAGCGGCAGGTGGATCCGGCCAAGTGCCCCGTGGACCTTATTCTGGCGGATTATCATCTGGACAACGACGAGAATGGAGTAGATGTGGTGGCCGAGATCAATGGCCGCCGCCAGCGCCCGGCTCCGGTGGTCATGATTACCGCCAATTACACCAACGAGTTGAAGCAGCACATCCGCGAGCTGGGGCACGTGTTAATGAACAAGCCTGTGAAGCCGTTGAAGTTGCGCAGTGCGCTGAACCACCTTTTGAGAGGGTGATCTCCTACCGTTTCAGGTACTGACTGAAATCCACGTCGCTGGCCGACAGAATCGCCTGCACCCGGTTGTGAACCCCCAGCTTGCGAAGAATCGCCGAGACATGGGCTTTAACCGTGGTCTCTGCGATGTTCAGGTTGTACGCGATCTGCTTGTTGGATTCCCCCTTGGACATGCGCTCCAGTACCAACAACTGGCGGCGGGTCAGGGAGTTCAGCAGCTCTGGTGAAATCGGGTTGTCCTCATGCCGGCTGCGGCGATGGGTGTTTTCCTTGCCGGTTCGGATGATGTCTGAAGGCAGGTAGACATTGCCGTTGAGGATCTGCTGGATGGCCTCCGTCATCTGGGCGCGGGGAGAGGACTTGGTGATGAAACCGCAGGCACCGTAGGTAATGGCCTGCAACACCACCTGTTTGTCTTCCTCCGCCGATACAATGACTACCGGGATGGTTGGCGCTTCGTTCCGCAAGGTAATCAGACCGTTCAAGCCGTGCATTCCCGGCATATTCAGATCCAGCAGAATCAGATCCAGATCATCGTTTTCGCGGGTAATGTCCAGGGCGCTGTCCAGGTCGGCGGTTTCAATGATCTGACTACCGCTAAAACCGGTCGATATCACGCTGCTGATGGCCTCACGAAACAGCGGGTGGTCGTCGGCAATCAATATTTTGTAGGTTGGCTCCATGGGTGGATCCACCGGTTTGTTGTCATTATCAGGGATGGTTTCCGAAACATCATAGCGCTTTTCGGGAGAGAGTGCGGCATCGGGCTCATTCAGCATGGCGGCCTCCTGGGACAGGGGATCTCCCAAGTGGGGTGTGATCCTCTGTTTATTATTGTGATGATTGCATTACACGCTATCCGCGCCCCGGGTTGAATGCGACCATCGCACCAAAAAACAGGCACCAAAGTACTATTCTTGCCGGCCGGCGGGCTTCGTATCGTGGAGGGATGAGTCAACAAACCATAACAATGCCTGATCCTGTGTTTCCCGGTGCTGCTGTCCGCGCTGCCTGGATGGCTATGGTCATCCTGTGGTTGGTTTTTGCGCAACCCGGGGCGGCTCATGCCCGCGATAATCAACCGTTGCCCGTGTTGTCCGTCAGTGTGTTGCAGTTCGGCACCGCTCACTGGGAGTTGGACCACATAGTCCACCAGGGGCTGGATCGGAAGAACGGCTACCAATTGGATCTCACGCTGGTGGCCAACCTGCCCGCGTCCCGACTGGCGGTAACCAGTGGTTCCGTCAACGGGGCTGTAGCCGACCTGCATTGGGCTCAGGCCCGTTTTGAGGACGGGGCGCCCTATCTTTACGTACCGTTTTCATCCCAGATTGGCGATATCGTGGTGGCTGAAGACTCCGATATACGCGCCGTGGCCGATCTGGCCGGCAAGCGTATCGGCGTTGCAGGCGGGCCGGACGGCAAGGGCTGGATACTGTTGCAAAAGGTTGCGGAACAGCGAGGGATCAATCTTGCGGCATCCGCCGATGTGCAGTTTGCCGCTCCACCGCTGCTGAGTCAGGCCCTGAGGCGGGGCCAGGTGGATGCCATCGTCACCTACTGGCATTTTGCCGCACGCCTGAGAGGTGAGGGCGGCTGGCGTTCGGCGTTCAGAATGTCGGATCTTCTTGTCGCCATTAATCTCGACCGGAACTTGCCGGTTCTGGGGTATGTTTTTCCGGCTGATTGGGCGGAAGACCATCGCGCGTTGATGAACCGTTTTGCCAGATCGTTGCAGCAGGCCAAGAACGAGCTCTCGGATAGCGAAAGGTTCTGGCAACGCCTGCGGCCACTGATGGGTGAGCCTGACGACGCTGTATTTCAATCGCTGCGGAAAGGGTTTGTGGCAGGCGTACCATTACCGCTAACGGACCAGCGCATTGCGGGCCTGCATCGTCTGCTGGCGCTCACCGGTGCCAATCCTGACAATCGTATGCCCACCGACCTGTTCCACCGGGGCCAGCCGTGAGAGCCTTCTCTGGCCGCCCTCCGGCCTGGAGTTACTGGGTGGTGTTGCCGTCTCTTGTCTTTTTCTGGGCGGCGGTTGCCTGGGTGATCAAGTCCCCCTTGCTGCCGTCTCCCCTCGACGTTTTAGATTCCCTGATGCAGGAATCCGAATCCGGAGCCCTATGGCACCACCTTGGTGCCACACTAGCGCGTGTGGTGGTGGCCTTTGCATTGGCCATGCTGCTTGGTACCGGGATTGGCATTGTGATGGGGCGCTCCCAAACCACCAATGCGCTGTTCGATCCTTTGCTGGTCCTGCTTCTTAATCTGCCCGCGCTGGTAACCATCATCCTGATGTATGTCTGGTTTGGCCTGGTAGAAGTGGCCGCGGTGATGGCGGTGGTGATCAACAAGGTCCCCAATGTGGCGGTGACGGTTCGGGAAGGCGCGCGGAGCCTGGATTACCGGCTCGAGGACATGGCTACCGTCTACGAGTTCACCCGCTGGCAACGGTTTCGTGAGGTCTGGGTACCACAACTGTTTCCCTATCTGATGGCGGCTACGCGTGGTGGCTTGGCTCTAATCTGGAAAATCGTGCTGGTGGTCGAACTGTTGGGGCGTTCCAGTGGTATCGGATTCCAGTTACACATGGCCTTTCAGGTGTTCGATGTGGCTGCCATCCTCGCTTACAGCCTGGCCTTTATAGCCGTTGTACAACTCATCGAGCTGGCCATCCTGCAGCCCCTTGAACGCCGGTCCAGCCGCTGGCGTCAGCCGGAGGTGGCCCATGCTTGAACTACGAATAGCCGGCCGCAGTTTTGGCAAACCCGTGTTGGGCGAGGTTTTCGCCACCATTGAGCGGGGCGATCGTATCTGCCTGTTAGGGCCATCCGGTATTGGCAAAACCACCCTGTTGAATGCTATCGCCGGGCTCGATAAGGCACTCCCGTCGGATGCCATTGTTGGCTGTGACACGCTGCGGATTGGCTATCTGTTCCAGGAGCATCGATTGCTGCCCTGGCGAACCCTGAACGCCAACCTCAAGCTTGTCGGTGCCAGTGATGAGGAGGCTGAGAGTGCCCTGGGCCAGGTTGGTCTCGCTGGATATGGGCATTACCTGCCAGATCAGCTCTCCCTTGGCATGGCGCGGCGGGCCGCCCTCGCACGTTGCCTGGCGGTTGAACCGGACCTGTTGCTATTGGATGAACCCTTCGCATCTCTTGATCCGGTAATGGCGAGTGAACTGAAAACACTGATTGCCGGAATCCTGGACGCCAACGCCAGCATGGCCATGATTTGCGTAACCCATGATGGGCGCGATGCTGAGATCCTGGCGAACCGGCTATGGTATCTGGATGGTAGTCCGGCGCAGCTGCAATGGGACGATGCCATTGGCGAGCCCAGTTTGATCAGCGATCTTCTTGGGAAGTTGCGAGACTCGGAGGGCGTGGACCTGGTTTAGTGAAAAAACGTGACACTCGAATTGTTGCCTTCGTGAAACATCGGCTAACATGGCCAGCTTGTCTTTTACCGTCAACAAGGAGTGCTGACGATGGGCTTTATGGACCTGGTCCCGGTATGGGACCTGAAGGCCTACCACCTTCCCCGCATTGAATCCCCCTTTATCGCCACCAGTATGGCTAGGCGCGTTATCCAGGACGATGGCAGTGTCCGCGCGCGCATGGAATCGGCGTTCGGGCCCCAAACCCGCAGCGGCCATCATCTGACCGAAACCGTCTGCCGGGCAGTCAGCGATAACAGGCTGATGCTTGTCTATACCGGGTCCGGCCGGCCCCTTTCTCCCGTCGTGAGCTGGCTGCCAGACGATAGCCTGCCCGCGGGAGGACGCTGGAGGTTACGCAGTGGCGGAATGAACTCACCTTATGCCATCCAAAAAGGCGTAGCAGAGCTGAATGCCTGCGACATTACCCCTGAACAACTGCGCCAGTATCATCCCCAAGGCATTGGTGGGTTGGGTGTAGGGTTGTTCTCGGCGAATTATCGTCAATGGCGGAGATCTGAGCGTGAGTCGCAAGACGGGGCGGAAGATCATCGATTGAGCCTGCCGCTGGGAGCCTCTGCTTCAGTGGCATCGCTGAGTGCTGCGGCAGCACTGGCCGCCGAGAAAACAGATTCCTCCAAGGCTGTTCCTCCCAAAGTACATCTGGAAGTCGGGATATTTACCGACGGCACCATGAACAACGCTGCCAATGCACGCTCGTTTGCCGAGCAGCTGGAGCGGGATTGTCTGATTCCCTATGAAAACGATGAGATAAGTCGGGAGGAGTGTGAGTGGCGAATTCGCCTGATGATGGGGGATAGTTACGCCAATGGCCTTAGCAACGTGGCTAAATTGTGGGACTTGTATGTAGAAGGCCGTAACGAACTGGATGATGCCGTTAGGTATAGGCGTAAATTGTATGCTCCTGGAGTAGGCACCAAGACCGGAGGTGACGATGTTTTATATGGGGCGATAACTGGTATGGGAGAGTCTGGTGTCGTCCAGCAGGTGAAGGGCGTGTTTGTGGATCTAGCACGAGAGGCGAAGGAAATTCTGCAAACATTATCTGTTGAACAGCGAAATAGACCTTTTGAGAGATTAACACTCGACCTGTTCGGCTTCAGTCGGGGTGCGTCCGCTGCCCGCCATGCTGTCCATGAAATCAGCAAGGGGGAGAGCGGCCTTTTGGCCAAGACTCTGTTCGAAAACGGTATATCTTGGCCGAAGCACATAGAAATTCGTTTCGTGGGTCTGTTCGACTCCGTGGCAGCCATTGTGAACCCTGCGGCCGGTGACCTTTCGGCTCACAATGATCGCAACCATCCTGTAAGGCTTTATCTGGACTCGGACAAGGTAGATCGTGCGGTACATCTGACCGCTGCTCACGAACACCGTAAGAATTTCGCCCTGAACAGTCTAAGAAGTCGCGACGGCAGCTTGCCTGCCAACTTCCGAGAGATAAACCTGCCGGGTGTCCACTCTGATATAGGTGGTGGCTATAGCGACAACCAGAGAGAAGAAGTGTTACTGAGCCCAATTCTACACGTGCCCCGAAACCGGCTGCGCTGGCCAAAGAAAACCATGCAATGGGATGATTTGGAGTTTCAAAGAAAACAAATTGTGGCGGAAGGGTGGGTCGGTCCCCATAGCTTGCCAGTGCAGCGATCAGACCACGCGCAGAATGGGCCAAGCGATCCAGGTTCTGGAGAGCCCGCGCGACTCGAGATCGTTAGCCGACGATATGACCATCCGGCCCCAGATGGCCGAGTCGATCTAGTGTTGCGGATGCAGCGCCAGGTGCGCGGCGAGTATTCGAGAGTTGCTATGCGGTTGATGCACCATTTTGCGAGAGAGGCCAAGGTGCCGTTCAACGCCGTTGAAGCGAAAAAGAGCGACAACGCGCTACCCGAAGAACTTGAACCCATTTTCTCAGAACTTATCGATCAGGTTTGCGTGGGTAATGACTCGCCTTCACTTGCACAAAAAGACTTGAACTTGTTGCTTCAGCGATATATCCATCATTCATCGCACTATAACAGTGTCACGACTCAGATTGCGGGTGAATCAGTGACAATTGAGGGCGTTTACCCCAACTCGCCAGCGCCCTCCGGGGAACGTTTGGTTTATCCACAGATGGAAGGCGAATAATGATTAGGAAGATCTCGGTCGCTTGGGTGTTAGTGCTGGCTGTATTGGCCAGTGGCTGCGCATCTCCGCAAGATAATGACTCCATTTGGTATATCGATGTGGCTGCTCCCGAACACTATGATGTTTGGGGGGTAGAAATGTTCTTAGAGAAGACTGGCGAGCGGAGTTGGCGTCAGCCCGTCGGCTACGTAGGTTGCTGCTGGGAGGGGCCTAACGGCCCAACTGGGTCTGGTTCCAGGGTTGATCCGTTTCCAGAACTGATATGGATACGTTGGTTCTCATTTGCCGAGCAAAAGTATTACGTCAAGCTGATCGAAGTGCCGCCGAATCTGTTAGAACGCATGCGGAAGCCTGCACCCTACGCAACGCAGGTTGATATGCGTTCTGGGCCAAGAGATACCATGGTTATTGGTTTGGCTCCTGGTGGTACTGTCGTGGTTTGGATCTTGAACCAGATAGGCAACGAGATAGAAGTAATGCGCATGAAGGCGACCGAGGTGCCAGGTGATCCGGACGATTTTGAAGTGGGAACCCGAAACTACCTAGAAAAGCACGGCGACTACCTCCAAGAACACGGCGTACCAAAGGAAGGTTGGTAAGCGGGTACCCTGCCTGCCGAATGCCTCTCGGTCAGGCAGGCTTTGTCCCCAGTATCTTGGTCCTCTGCGGCCGAAACCCCGCCGTTGCCAAAAGTGCCAGCACGACCGTTACACTGGCGGTAATGCCGAAGGCGGTGGGATTCCACTCCAGATACAGCGAAAACCGGATCGCTTCCACTGCGTGGGTGAACGGATTGAACTGGCAGACCCAGTACAGCCAGGGGCTGGCTTCGTTCATTTTCCACAGGGGGTACAGCGCCGAAGACATGAAGAACATCGGGAAAATGACAAAGTTCATGACCCCCGCAAAGTTTTCGAGTTGCTTGATCCAGGTGGCAATCAGCAGGCCCAGCGCACCCAGCATCAGGCTGGTTAATACCAGGGCCGGAAAGACGGCCAGGTAGCCCCACAACGGTGGCTCCACATCCACCAGCAATGCCAGCATCAAGAACACATACACCTGCCCGACCGACACCACCCCCATCGCCAGCAACTTGGTCACCAGCAGGAACGGCCGGGGCAAAGGGCTCATCAATAAAACCCGCATACTGCCCAGTTCCCGGTCATACACCATGGAAAGCGCCCCCTGCATGCTGTTGAACAGGATGATCATCCCGCACAGCCCGGGGGCGATGTAGGTCTCGTAAGTGATGTAGGTCTGGTAGGGCGGAATAATGGAAATACCCAGCACCGCCCGGAAGCCGGCGGCAAACACCACCAGCCACAGAAGCGGCCGAACCAGGGCGCTGGCGAAGCGAGTGCGTTGTTGCCAGAAGCGCAACCACTCCCGCGTCTGGATGCCGACAAAACAGTGCCAGTAATGGGCCGCTTTCATGATTATCCTGCCCCCGTCAGCGAGTGAAACGTTTCCGCCAGGTTCCGGGTGCCCTCGGCTTCGCAAATGTCCTGGCCGGAGCCATCGGCCAGCAGTTTCCCCTGGTGCAGGATCAACACCCGGTCATCCTGTTGCACCTCCTCGATCATGTGCGTCGCCCACAGCGCGGTCAGGCCGGCCTCGTCGCACAGAATGCGAACATGTTCGTTGAGCGCTCTGCGACTTGCCACATCCAGGCCGACAGTGGGCTCATCAAGCAGCAACAGAGAGGGCTCATGAAGCAAGGCCCGGGCAATTTCCACACGCCGTCGGTGGCCGCCATTGAGCTTGCGCACGGGTTCGTTGGCGCGCTCCAGCAGTTCAAAACGAGCCAGCTCGCGATCACCCCTCGTTCGGGCGTCTTTGCGAGATAATCCGTGCAGCGCGGCGTGATACTGCAGGTTCTGGCGCACGGTCAAATCAAGATCCAGAGCGTTCTGCTGGAACACCACACCAATCTGGCGCATGGCCTCGGATGGCTGTTTTTTCAACGATTGACCGGCCAGCAGTAGTTCGCCTTGTTGGAGCGCCAGAAGCCGGGTTAACAAACCGAACAGTGTGGACTTGCCGGCGCCGTTGGGGCCCAGAAGAGCGTGGAAACGGCCAGAGGTCAGCGCGAAGCTGACCTCTTTGAGCACGGGCTTGTCGCCGTAGCGAAAGCTGATATGGCTGGCTTCAATGGTCATGCTGGTGTTATGAGGACGGATCAATGACCACACCCCAGGGGTAGCGGCCGACCTTGATGGATTTGATCACCTTCAGGTCTTCGACATCGATCACCGAAACGTCTCCTGAAACGCCGTTGGTGGTATAGAGATGTTTCTCATCCTTATCGAGATCCAGTTGCCATACCCGACTGCCCACCAGTAGATAATCCAACACTTCATAAGTCTGGGCATCGACGACTGCAACATGATTTGATGGGCCGAGCGCTACGAAGGCGTATTTTCCATCGGAGGTCAGCTCGATACCGACGGGCTGAACGCGGTCCTGATTCACGCCAGGAACCTTGAACGACATCTCATGGATCTGCTCCAGATTGTCCACATCGATGATGTGCACGGTGCCGCCGATTTCCGCCGAAGCCCAGGCAATCTTGCTGTCTTTGCTGAATTCCACGTGGCGGGGGCGTTGCCCGACAACGATGTTCTTTTCAATCTCAAAGGTCTCGGTGTTGATCCAGTGCAGCATGCTGGTGGTTTCACTGGTGTTGACCGCCCATTTTCCGTTCGGGCTTACAGCCATGCCTTCCGGCTCTATACCGACGTCAATCTGGGCCAGGACGTCTTTTGTGTCCACATCCACCACTGTGACGATGGCGTCGTCCTCGTTGGCGATGTACAGATGCTTGTTGTTCGGGTGAAGTGAGAACTGTTCGGGATCTTCACCGGAGGGCAGGGTGTCGACGATCTTGCGGGTCGCCAGATCCAGCACCTGCACAGTATCGTCGTCACTGGCGCAGATATAAAGCTTGGTGTGGTCCTTGGACAACAGGATGCCCCGTGGCCGCTGGCCCACATCAATGGTCTCAACAACTTCCTGAGTCTCGGTGTCGATGATGGAAAGGGTGTTGTCTTTTTCGTTGGACACGTAGGCAAGGCTGGCCATGGCCGGTGTCGACAGGCCGACGATGGCGACCAGGGCGGCGTGCTTGAGCAGAGACTTCATGGTGTAACTCCTTCTTGTTATAGAAAGCTTCCGCCAGAGCGGTCAGCCGTTGATGCGACATTCGCTCTCTGGTTTGTCGAAACCGAGCGTGTCCATGTCCGTGTTGGGATGCAGAAACCCCTCGAACGGTGCCCTGGCAACCAGTCCCCGTGGATGAACCAGGGGAATTGGCTGTCGAAGTTGGCCGTTCCAATCGCGATAAGTCAGCTTGCGGCCCTTGAAAGCGGCAAGCTGGAATTTGTCGCTGAAAAGAAAACTTCGGATTGCGTTGGGGCTTGCGTCACCCAAGTCAGTGACGGCTGTGCCGATGGAACGAATGGCTGCCCAGGTGGCATAGTCCTCGCCGTTCATGTCGCGGCCAGCCAGATCACGGAAGCGGCTTTGCAGTTGAGCGGCGCCCCAGCTTTCCACTACCCGGTGCCAGGTAACGGGGGACATCCCCTGAGTGCCGACGACAGGTCGCGGCAGCCATGTATTAAAAGGCACGTACTCGCCAAAATCGCCTCGAACATCCGCCACCACAACGGCATCGTAGTCGCTGGCCTGGGTAAACAACGGCAGTTCCCTGGAGGCGGTGCGGCGAAGGTCGGCGTCAAAGGTCCATGGTTTGTCTTCAATAACTTCCAAACCGAAGCGCTTGGCAGATCTGCGAAAGGCATTGGCCCAGACTTTGTCGTCGTCAGTGGGCCCGGTAATCAAGAAAATCTCGTTCCAGCGCCGTTGGTTCAGCCACTGTGCCAGTGCGTCCGTCAGCATGGCGTAGCTGGGCATGGTATGGAGCAGGTTGGCGTTGCATTCGATGGTTCGAAGCTCGTCCGCTTTTGAACCGGCATTGAACAGAAGTGTGTCTGCGTCCGTCTTTGCGATCATTCTCTTCAATGTCTGTGCCGGAGTATTCACCACGAACAGTTCGATACCGGACGCGCGCAGTTGGTCGAAAGCGGCCATCGCCTCGGCTTCCGAGTCGGCAACCCTGCTTTCCAGGGTGTAGGTCTGCCCGAGAAACTTCCCGGTGGTGCTGTTGTCCTGCATGCCCAGTTCTGCGCCTTTCAGGCCGGCGTCTTCCGGTTCGGGAAGGACATTGGACAAGACCGGGCCCTGGTCCGGATGCCATTGCACATACCCTACACGTACCTCAAGAGAATCTGCTTTCAGCGGGGCGGTGCTGAGGATGGCTGCCAGTATTGCGGTTGCAGTCCTGAACAAAAGAGACATGAAGTTCTCCGGTTTATTGTTGTGCTTCCAGCTTAGAGAAGGGAAAAAGTCCCGGAAATATTCAGAAAGTAGGAAAGTGCCGGTACTAAAGAACTATTCCGGTCAGAAATAGGGCGTTTAGCATGATTGGTATAGGTGCCAAAGCCTTTGACTGGACCAAAATAATGACGGCTTACCGGAAAATTTCCCTGACCATGCTGGCGGTATTTGTTGTCGTGTATCTGCTGGGTGCTGCGTTGTACATTGGGCAGGCGCAGCACGATGTTCAGCGTGAGCTCACCGGCGTGTCAGGTCTGGCGAAAAGTCTGGGCGATCCTCAAGGTCTGCCGGCTAATGTGGTTGCGAATATGCGGCACATAAAGCCAGTGGCCGACAAGGCAGACGACAATGGGCATGTGCCTTCCTGGTTTTCGTCCATGGTGTCGGGACAGGTGTCTTTTCCCTCGGTCAATGGCTGGCGGATTGATCCCGCTGATGAGGTCGAGGAAATCTGGGAAGGGTTCCTGCTGGTTTCCTTTTCCTACGCAGTGGGTATGGTTTTGTGCTTCATGGCACTCTACGGAATGGTCAGGCAGGGGCTTCGGCCCCTGGTTTCATTGGCAAGCGCTCTGGAGGCTGTGGCCGGGGGGGAGCTGACGTCCAGGCTGCCAAGGCAGAGTATCCGAGAACTGGATACTCTGGCCGGTCGGTTCAATGCAATGGCCACCGCGCTGGAAAAGGAACAGAAAACCGTCAGCCACCTGCTGAACGAACTGCTGCAGTTACAGGACCGGGAGCGATCACATATTGCCCGTGTCTTGCACGATGATCTTGGCCAGTATCTCACCGGTATTCGTGCGCAGGCGCGAAGCTGGGTGTACGACCCCGAATTGAACGAACGACAGAAGCAACAGGCAAAAGATCTAGCGGGACACTGTGAAACCGTGCAACAGCATTTCCGCCATTTGTTGCAGGATCTGCACCCATTGGTGATGGAGCAACTTGGCCTGGACAGCGCCATTCGACACCTGGCGGAACAGTGGCAGCAGTTGAGCGGGCTGGACTGTCGGCTTGATATGGATACGCAACTGCCGCAACTCACCGATGAGCAGCAGACACATCTCTATCGTTTCCTTCAGGAGGCGCTGAACAACATATCCCGACACGCCAGAGCCCGCTGCGCAATACTGGCGGTTGCTCAACATTCCGATGGACTGCGGATTGACATTCGGGACGACGGAGCCGGTGCAGAGAACTTTCCCGCGAAGGCGGGCCTGGGCATTCGCTCCATGCGTGAGCGGGCGCGATGCCTCGGCGGAAAGGTGCAATTTTCCAGCAAGGTGGGTGAAGGCACACGAATACGCCTTGCGGTGCCTTTGTCTGAATCCATTACAGCGCCAGGAGGTGCCGTGTGAAACTGATGATCGTTGATGACCATCAGGTTGTGCGTCAGGGGATTGCCAACCTGCTGAGGTCGATGATACCCGCCGTCGCCATTGTCGAAGTGGAAACAGGACAGGATGCGGTTGCCCGTTACGCGGACCACCAGCCGAATGTCGTGCTGCTGGATATGGGGTTGCCGGATATCTCTGGCCTGGAAGTGGGGCGCCGACTTCGTCAGCGCTGGCGCAGCGCCGCCATTCTGTTCTTTACCATGCACGATGAACTACCAATGGTGCGCCAGGCCCTGGATGTTGGTGGGCTGGGATTTGTATCCAAGAGTTGCGCCCCCGAAGAATTGGCGGAAGCGGTCAAACGGGTAGCGGCGGGCCAACCCTACATCGAGCACCCGATTGCGACCCGGCTGGCTATGAATCAGGAAAGACCGGTGGATCACCGTCTGCGCGATATCACACAGCGGGAGATGGAAGTTTTGCTGATGTATGCCCGGGGGGAGAGTGTTCCGGGGATTGCCGGGCGCCTGTGTGTTAGCAATAAAACGGTTTCCAACCATCTGGCGGTATTGAAAAGCAAACTGCAGGTGGCCTCGTCAGTGGAGTTGATTCACCTGGCTGTGGATGCTGGTCTGATTCGGTACGGGCAATTGGGAGAAGGCCAGCGGGTGTGAGCCCGCCCACCATTACCAATCGAAAGGGCAGGCCGTGCAGCCTTCCATGTAGGTACCCTCGAACGTTGCGTAATGTATCCGGGTTCCGGTGAGATTGGCGTTAGACAGATTGGCCAGTCCGAGCTTGGCCTCCTGAAGGTTGGCTCCCCGCAGATTGGCACCCTTCAGGTCGGCTTTTGGCAGCCAGGAGATTTCAAAACTGCTGAAGGCGAGATTGGCGTTCTGCAATGAAGCGCCTGAGAATCTCGAAAAATCGAAATTGGCCCCCGTTAGATTCGAGCCGCTAAAGTCAGCCCCCTGGGCAAAAAGGTATTGCCCCTGCATGCCCTGAAGATCTGCATTTTTCAGCGATGCTCCCCGCATGCTTGCTCGGTAGGCCTGCAAACGGTAGCCAACGACGTTGTCCAGACTTGCTCCATCCAGATTGGCACCTCTGAGGCTTGTATGGCTCAGGTTGGCGCCTGAAAGGTTAGCGCCTTTGAAATCAGCGGAACGCAAGTCCATGTTGGACAGATCGGCGCCCCGAAGATCCGCTCCGGGGCACTGGGCCCGGCGCTCAAGAACACAGCCGTTGAATGAGGGCGCATGATCCTGGCCGGCCATGTAATCGCCGGCGAACGACTGTGAGCACAAAGCCATCATGGAAGCAGTAATAACGAATTTCATGGTAGTCACTCCCGAACAGATACAAAAAAGGGCCTGGCGTTAAGCCAGACCCAGGTCGGAAATTGGTTAGCGTGAAGCCTGCGCCCAGGAGGGCATCTTGAACACCCAGAATGACCCGCCTTGAGAAATGGGCTTGGTCAGCTCAGCCATATCGCCGCCCCACAGTGGCACTGCACCGCCGTAGCCAGAGGCAACGCCGATATACTGCTCACCGTCCATCTCCCAGGTGATCGGAGACGAAATGATCCCGGAGCCGGTCTGGAACTTCCAGAGTTCTTCGCCGGTTTCGGCGTCAAAGGCCTTGAGGAACCCGTCTCCCGTGCCTGTGAATACCAGGCCGCCCTTGGTGGCAAGAACACCTGCCCACAGGGGCATATTTTCCTTGTGCTCCCATTCAATGTCGCCGGTGATGGGGTTCATGGCACGGAGGATACCCACATGGTCGTCGTACATACGTTTGATGCGGAATCCCTGACCCAGGTAGGCCGCGCCTTTTTTGTAAGTGACCTCCTCGGTCCAGTAATCCTCTTTCCAGTGGTTGGCTGGCACGTAGAACAGACCTGTATCCTGGCTATAGGCCATAGGATTCCAGTTTTTGCCGCCCAGGAAGGGCGGGGAGACCTCTACGGCCTTACCTCGGGTTTCGCCCTCGGCTACGGGTGGCGGGCGCTGTCCCTCGGCTTCGATCGGACGACCGTCCTCGCCAATCCCTTTAGCCCAGGTAATATTGTCTACGAACGGGAAACCTTTTTTGAAATCGCCGTTGGTGCGGTCAACAACATAGAAGAACCCATTGCGATCAGCGTGCGCTGTCGCTTTTACGGTCTCCCCGTCCTCATCGTATTCAAAAAGTACCAGCTCGTTGTTGCCGGAGAAGTCCCAGGCATCGTTGGGTGTGTGCTGGTAGAACCATTTTACTTCGCCAGTGGACGGGTCTACACCCACCTGCCCGGACGTGTAGAGGTTGTCGTAGTCGGCGGGGTCGCCACCGGGTGACGTGCGCTTCCAGGTATTCCAGGGCGCTGGGTTGCCGGCACCAATGATGATGGTATTAGTGGCGGCATCGAAACTGGCACTTTGCCAGGGGGCGCCGCCACCGTGGCTCCAGGCTTCGACTTTTCCGGTTTCGGTGTTGGGATCGTCGGGCCAGCTCGGTGCACGAGGGTCACCGGTCGGTGTGCTTTTCTCGCCGTCCAGGCGGCCATAGTGTCCTTCTACGAACGGGCGCATCCAGATTTCTTCACCGGTATCGGGGTCACGCGCAAACAGTTTGCCCACAACGCCGAACTCATCCCCGGACGACCCGTGAATCAGCAGTACCTTGCCGGACTTTTGGTCTTTTACCAGGGTTGGAGCCCCGGTCATGGTGTAGCCTGCTTCGTGGTCGGCAAACTTTTCACGCCAGGCTACCTTGCCTGTGTCTTTATTCAGGGCAACGATGCCGGCGTCAAGGGTGCCAAAGAAGACTTTGTCACCGAAGATGGCTGCGCCCCGGTTCACAACGTCGCAGCACGGGCGGATGCCCTCGGGCAGGCGGTGATTGTATTCCCAGAGTTTGTCTCCGGTTTTGGCGTCCAGGGCGTAGATCCTGGAATAGGAACCGGTGATATAGATGACGCCGTCGTGAATTAGCGCCTGGGATTCCTGCCCCCGCTGCTTCTCGTCGCCGAATGAGAAAGACCAGGCCGGAACCAGGCGCTCAACGTTCTCGCGATTAATAGTGGTCATCGGGCTGTAACGTTGTGCCTTGGGGCCGATGCCGTAGCCAAGTACGTTTTCCGTGGTTTGTGCATCGTTGGCGATGTCGTCCCACGTCACGTCTTTGGCGTGCACCTGAAGTGACAGAGCGGCTGATGAACCCAGCATCAGTGCCAGGCTGATCCCGCGTATAAGCGGATGCTTTTCTTTGGTGGTTTTCATACATGTTCCCCTTGGTTTTTGTTGTGACTAACGCCCTGCTTCGACGTCGACGCACTGAGTATTAGCTGCGTAGCCAACGCCAGGCGACGGAAATGCCCATGCTGGATCCGGGAAAAAACCAGAAAAACCCGGGAAAATATCCCGATAAGTGCGCTTGTAGCTGAGAAACGGGCAGTTTTCAGACATTGCCTTTCCATCTCATGCTTTGGCCTTCGCTCTCTGCGTCTACTACCAAGGAACTACGCCAAAACCTCCAAAGTGGCATTCGGATTGAGCGGTGCGATTCCTAGACTGGGAGCAAGCACATTGGCGTCTGACAAAACCAACAGCCAATGGATGAGGAATCAAATAGCAGAGGTAGCAACAATGACCACGTCTTTTTCACTTCACACGCTGCTGGCAGCCGCTCTTTTGGGAGCTGCTGGTCTGGTATTGGCTCACGGCAACGTGACTCCACAGGAGGTGGACACTGGTGACCTGCCTGAACTCGGTGACGAAGTGCGATCGCAGAACCCGTTTCGGGAAGGCAATGAGTATGGCAATCACAATGCCCAGGCCGTGACCGTCGGAGAGAGCGCCTACGCCGGCAACTGCGCTGGCTGCCATGGTATCCGCGCTATGTCCGGCGGCCTGACGCCCGACTTGCGTGAGCTGACCGAGTGGGATGACGAGTATTACGTTACCCGAGTGCTCAACGGTACTGACCGGGGCATGCCTGCTTGGAAAAAGACACTGGACCAAAACGCCATATGGGCCATTCGGACTTATGTGGAGTCTCTGCCGAAGCCGGAATGATCGCCTCACGGATTCTCACACAAAGCCTGTACTCAGGCCGGCCCTGTGCCGGCCTGACGTCGTTGGGGAGAAAACAATGAAAACACTGTCCCGTATTATTGTACTGATGCTGTTTTTCCAGGTGGTCCCGGCGCAGGAAGTGGACGATGGCGATCCGTTACTGAACAGGCCTGCGGAGCGAACCTACGACATCATTCTCGAATCCGGTTATCTGAAAGTTGGTGTTTATGAAAACTTCCCGCCGTACTCCTACGAGGTGAACGGAGAACCCCGTGGCATTGACGTGGAAGTGGGCAAACAGATTGCCGAAGCCATGGGCGTTGAATTCCGGGTGCACTGGATCGTGCCCGACGAAAACCTCGGAGATGACCTCAGAAACAACGTCTGGAAAGGGCACTACCTAGCCAAGCGGCGGCTGGCAGATGTGATGATGCGGGTGCCTTATGACAAGCAATATGCCTACATGCAGGATTCCACCGGGGAATACATCAACGAACAGGTGGTGCTGTTCGGCCCCTACCAGCAGGAAACCTGGCAGATTGCCTTCAATCCGGAGAAGATTGACGGTGTCGATACCGTCGCCAAGTTCCAGTACCACCCCATCGGTGTGGAAATCGATACCCTTCCGGATTTCTACCTTAGCTCCGGACTACGAGGGCGGATGAGGGATCAGGTCAGGCACTATGCCAACGTACGGAAGGCTTTCGACGCCATGCACGACGGTTCAGTAAGCGCTGTTATGGGAATGCGCGCCGAGATCGACGATGAGCTGGGCCGCCCTGAAAACAATGAATTCCAGTTGGCCGGTAATGGCTTTCCCGGCATTGGCAAGCAGGTTTGGGACGTGGGTATGGCGATCAAGCATACCCATCGCCAACTCGGTTATGCGATCGAAGCCATTATCGGTGACCTGGTGAAGTCCGGCGATATGCAGGCACTGTTTGCGGAGCTGGGCCTACGATATAGCGTTCCCCAGTATTACCGGGAATTTCTCAGTGAGGAGGCGTTGGCTAGGGCCGAAGGTCAGCGTTGATGAAAAACCGTTTGACTCAGAGCGACACATCAAGCCCGCGACACCCACGCGGGCTTTGTTTTTGGAGGTAGTAATACCAAGTGATGAGAAAACCAGTGCCGGGGGGTAATTGTCGGTTTTCGTCCCAAAGCGAAGAATCACTTCAGAGGCGGGAAAAGTTCCCGGTTCATCCTGAAACAAAAACGATAGCACCGAAAACAAGAGACTTGGAGAGCGCAACCATGACATCGAACAAGTTCGGGATTCGCATTGCAGCCAGTGCCTTGGCGCTGGCCGTATCGTACGGGGCCCAGGCGGTCACCGACGAAGACATCATGAACGATCACAAAACGCCGGACGATATCGTCAGCTACGGCATGGGTACCCAGGGCCAGCGGTTCAGTATCCTGGAAGACCTGAACACCGGTAATATTCAATACCTTCAGCCAGCTTGGGCCTTCTCGTTTGGTAGCGAGAAAATGCGCGGCCAGGAGTCGCAGCCGCTGATCAAGGATGGCGTGATGTATGTGACCGCCTCCTATTCCCGTGTTTACGCCATTGACGCCAGAACCGGAGAGGAAATCTGGCAGTACGACGCGCGTCTGCCTGACGGCATCATGCCCTGTTGTGACGTTGTTAACCGCGGCGTTGCCCTGTACGACGACAAGGTTATTTTCGGCACTCTCGATGCCAAACTCGTCGCTTTGAACAAAGACACCGGCAAGCCCATGTGGATCAAGAAGGTTGCCGACTACCAGGCGGGTTATGCCATTACTGCCGCACCTATCGTCGTCAAAGGCAAAGTGATTACCGGCGTTTCCGGTGGTGAGTTCGGTATTGTCGGCAAGGTGGAAGCCTACGACGCCAATACCGGTGAGTTGGTGTGGATGCGCCCGACCGTTGAAGGCCATATGGGCTATGTCTACAAAGATGGAAAGGCGGTTGAAAACGGCATTTCCGGCGGCAAGGCTGGACAGACCTGGCCGGGTGATATGTGGAAGAACGGCGGTGCTGCGACCTGGTTGGGTGGCACCTATGATCAGGACACCGACTCCCTGTTCTTCGGAACCGGTAACCCGGCACCCTGGAATTCACACCTGCGCCCCGGCGATAACCTGTTCTCTTCTTCACGGGTGGCTATCGATCCGGACGATGGCAGTATCAAATGGCACTTCCAGACCACACCTCATGATGGCTGGGACTACGATGGTGTCAACGAGCTGATTTCGTTCGATTACAAAGAAAAGGGCAAAACCGTGAAAGCGGCGGCAACCGCTGACCGCAACGGCTTCTTCTACGTTCTGAACCGTGAGAACGGCGACTTTATTCGCGGCTTCCCGTTCGTGGACAAGATCACCTGGGCTGAAGGACTTGATCCGAAAACCGGCCGCCCGATCTTTAAAGATGGTGGTCGCCCGGGTGACCCTTCCGCCATGGAAGGAAGCAAGGGTGAAGTGGTTGTTGCCCAGCCGGCGTTCCTTGGCGGCAAGAACTGGATGCCGATGGCCTACAGCCAAGACACCGGCCTTTTTTATGTGCCGTCCAATGAATGGTCCATGGATATCTGGAACGAGCCAGTTTCCTACAAGAAAGGCGCGGCTTTCTTGGGTGCGGGCTTTACCATCAAGCCAGCTAATGACGAGTACATCGGCGTACTCCGCGCCATGGACCCGAAGACCGGCAAGGAAGTCTGGCGTTATGAAAACACCGCGCCGCTGTGGGGTGGTGTGATGACAACCGCGGGCAACCTTGTCTTCACTGGTACGCCAGAAGGTTACCTGAAGGCTTTTGACGCCAAGACCGGCGAAGAGCTGTACAAGTTCAACACCGGTTCCGGCGTTGTCGGCACCCCGGTTACTTGGACCATGGACGGCGAGCAGTACGTCTCGGTTGCCTCTGGCTGGGGTGGGGCGGTTCCGCTCTGGGGTGGTGAAGTCGCCAAGGTGGTAAAGGACTTCAACCAGGGCGGTATGGTCTGGACGTTCAAGCTGCCGAAGGATCGTGTTGCGAGCAACTGATCCCTGGAGTTTACCGACTCGGTATCGGGTCTAGAAGGGGCTGCCGAAAGGCAGCCCTTTTTTTATGGTACATCCTTTCAGTTTTAATCAAATGATTATATGATGCCTTAATCAGATGATTAAACAGGGGTGGCTTGTGGTGCTGGTAATCATTCTTGCGGTGCTGATACTGGCCGGCTGCTCGCCGGCTTCTGAACCACTGGATACCTCGTCTTCGCCACGGCTAGTGGACGTGGCAAATGTTGAGCCGGCTGAATCGATGTCCTGGATGAACTTGCCGGGCCGGGTGGAATCAAGCCGAAGAACCACGCTGAGCTTTGAAGTAACTGGCCAGGTGGAGTATCTGGCCCTGGATGTTGGCGATGCCTTTCAGCGTGGCGATACCCTCGCAAGGTTGAATGGCGAGCGCTACCAACTGACGTATGAACGCAGTCAGGCGGCAGAGGTGGAGGCCAGGACAGGCCTTGCTGACGTTCAACGCGAGCTACGGCGGCTGACAAGGTTGCGCCAGGGCGGGCATACCAGTGAAGCTACCCTGGAAAACGCAGAGGCAGCCGTGGCTGGTGCCAGGGCCAGGGTGGACTCCGCCGTCGCGTCCCGGAAACTGGCAGCGCGGGATCTGGAACAGACAAGCCTGCAGGCACCGTTCGATGGCACTGTGGCACGCAGGCACGCTGAACCCGGGCAACGAGTGGCGGCCAACGAGGTCATCTTCAACCTTGTTTCAAGTGGCGACGGTTTTGACGTGTTGACCCGGGTGCCGGAGAACGTCATCGGGCAGGTTCAGGAAGAAAGCCTCCAGTCAGTGTCAGTGCCCGCACTGGACGGCGCACAGACGACTGCGCGGGTAACACACATTGGCAGTCACGCCGCTGACGGGAATGATTACCCGGTTATCCTCCGTATGACTGGGTCCATGGCGGGGCTTCGCTCTGGTATGACCGCTGAAGTTTCTTTCAAGATAGCGGCCGATAGCATGACCACGTCGGTTGACTCATTTCGTGTGCCACTGACTTCCCTGTTATACCCAGTCCTGGGTGAGCCCCGGGTTCTGCGGCTTGATGACGCTAACCAACTGGTCTCCGTGCCGGTGAAAGTACTCTCGGTAGCAGACGGCGAGGCGGTGGTCACCGGGGGCCTGCAAGTGGGGCAGAAAGTTGTCGCGCGCGGTGTCGAGTTTGTCTCGATAGGTGACCGCGTCAGCATTCTGGGCCAGGGCCCACAACAGTTCCATTGAGGTGGTCATGAACCTCTCCCAGCTCGCGTTCCGTTTCCGTCCGGTTGTCCTGTTGGCCACCGTGGCCGCCATGTTCTTTGGCGCGTTCAGCTACCTCTCGCTTCCCACCAGGGAGGATCCCAGTATTACCGTCCGCGAGGCGGTGGTCAGTACCCGTTTTGCTGGCTTACCCGCCGAGCAGGTCGAGGAATGGATCACCAAGCCGCTGGAAACCCGGATTCGACAGGTTGCCGAGGTGGAGCATATCCGGTCCACCTCGATGCGGGGGCAGTCACTGATTCATGTTGAGATTCAGGATCGCTACTTCGATCTGGCTCAGATCTGGGATGACGTGCGCCAGAAGGTGGAGAGTGCCCGCAGTCAATTACCGGAGGGGACTGAGGCGCCAGTCGTCAATGACGATTTCGGTAATGTGGCCGTGGTCACTGCTGCGCTCACCTCAGATCAGTTCAGCCAGGCTGAACAACTGCAGATTGCCGAACATGTGCGCGCCCGTCTGTATGGTGTGGAGGGAACCCGTAAGGTGGAGTTGCACGGTGTGCAGCCGGAACGCATCTACATCGATGTCAGTGAATCCCGCCTTGCCAATCTTGGGCTGACGCCGGTTCAGTTGGCCTCACAGCTTAGTGATCGAAACGTTATCTCACCGGCGGGCGTTATGGAATCCGGAGAGCAGCGGCTGGCACTGCAGGTGTCGGGTGCGTTTCCGGACTTGGAAGCCCTGCGGGCATCGGACATTCGGTTGCCCGATGGTGGCTCCCTTCGCCTGGCGGACCTTGGAGCGGTCAATCGGGGATACCTGGATCCTCCGGCTAACACCGCTTACCACAATGGCAAGCGTGCAATTGTATTTGCCATCTCCATGACTGATGGCTATAGCGTCCTTGATTATGGCGAAGCCGTAAGGGCTCGCCTGGACAACATCGGGGCCAGCCTGCCGGCGGGCTATAACCTGGACATCATGACGTTCCAGGCGGACCAAGTGGCCAATGCGGTCTATGGCGTCAGCCTCAGTGTGATACAGACCCTGGCTATTGTTCTGGCGGTTGTGGTTCTGTTTCTGGGCATTCGCACCGGCCTGATAGTCGGCTCAACGGTACCGGCAGTCATGCTCGTAACCCTGGCATTGATGGGGCTCTTCGACATGACGTTGCAGCGCATGAGCCTCGCAACCCTCGTCATTGCCCTGGGGCTGTTGGTGGACAACGCGATCGTCGTTGCGGAGGACTTCAAAGTTCGCCTGGCGGAGGGTACGTCTCGTGACTTGGCGCTGAAACAGACCGGGGGTGAACTGTCTATGCCCCTTCTGTCGTCCACGCTGACCACCATTCTGGTCTTCCTGCCACTGATGTTGGCGGAACATGTCTCGGGCGAATATACCCGGTCGATATCAATAGTGATTGCCCTGTCGTTGCTGACGTCCTGGCTGCTGTCGATGACAGTGGTGCCGATATGGTGTCATCGCTTCATGCAACGCCCCGCTGATGATTCCGATCGCAGTGCACCTCAGCAACAAACCGGGCCGGCGGCATTATCCGAGCGCCTGTTCCGGGCTATGTCCAGTGGGTATGAGGTGGTGCTCAGACGCTGCCTGCGGCATCGGCCGTTATTCCTGATAGCGGTGGTGGCTTTGCTGTTGCTGGGTATTGGATTGATGCAGGTGGTGCCCAAGAAGTTCTTTCCCGATTCAGACCGGCATCAGGTATTGGTCTACCTGGATCTGCCATCTGACAGTGCGCCCTCTGCAACGGACCAGCAGGTTCAGGCGGTCAGCCGGTCGCTCACCGAATCTCTGGGTGACAAACTGACGGGTGTGGCGGCCTACGCCGGATTTGGTGGTCCCAGGTTCGTGTTGTCACTCACCCCCATCGATCCGGCGCCGAATAGAGGCTTCCTGGTGTTGAACGTGGCAAAGAGGGACCAGATGGCATCGGTGATGACAGCGGCGCGGCAACTGCTGGCTAAGGAGTTTCCGCAACTGTCCTCCCAGGTCACCCGGATGTTCCTCGGGCCTTCAGATTCCAACCTGCTGGAGATTCTGGTCAAGGGGCCAGACCGAGAGGTGCTCTACGATACTGCGGCAAAGGTGGAGGCAGAACTCCGCGCTATGCCGGGGGGCAGGGACGTGCGTCAGAGCTGGGAAGCACGCATACCGTCATTGCGCATCGAGGTTAACCAGGCACAGGCGGATCGCGCCGGTGTCACCTCTGCCGATATTGCCAGCTCGCTGAAAGGAGCCATTGATGGTTATCAACTGAGCCAGTTACGCCAGGGCGACACCCTGGTGCCCATTGTGTTGCGTTACCCGCCTGAAGTGAGGTCCCGATTGGAGCGCCTGAAATCGCTAGTGGTCTACCCGCTGAACGATCCTGGTGAGGGTGTTCCCCTGAACCAGGTGGCGACAATCGGGCTGGACGATGGCTACTACCGGATCGACCGGCACAATCTGGTTCGCGCCATTACCATCGAAGGACGAAACGATGCTTTGACTGCCGAGGACATGATGCCTCGCATTACCCCAACACTGAGATCCCTGGAGGCCTCTTTGCCGCCGGGCCATTGGGTTGAGTTTGACGGCGTGGTGGTGCAGTCCGCCGAAGGGCAGGCCTCGATGCAAGCCAACCTGCCATTGTGCCTGGGGTTGATCCTGATCCTGCTGGTAGCCCAGTTCAATTCCTACAAGCGCCCGCTGTTGATCGTGGTCACCATTCCCCTGGTGATACTGGGCGTATCAATAGGCCTATTGGCATTGCGGGCGGATTTCGGGTTCATGGTACTTTTGGGGATCTACAGCCTGGCCGGCATTATCATCAATAATGCCATCGTGCTGATCGAACGAATCGACCGGGAACGTCGTGACGAGGGGCATTCGCTGCAGGAGGCCGTTGTCCGCGCCTCCGTTCGACGGCTCAGGCCCATTGTCATGTCGGCTGCCACGACCATCCTCGGACTGTTGCCGCTGATTGTGGGTAAAGATCCGCTATTCTATGCCATGGCCAGCGCCATGGCCTTTGGTTTGGGCCTGGGAACCCTGATGAGTCTGGGCGTGGTGCCGGTGCTGTACACCTACTTTTTTGCCCGCGAATCAGGGAAGATGCCTCATGCAACCGAGACAACATAGTGCATTTGGAGAGAAAGCAGTGGCAAACGAGCCGGGCAAAGCCGAAGACGAAACCGCCCAAAAACTGATCCTGGCGGGCATGGAGTTGTTTGGTCAATATGGTTTCAAAGGCACCACGACCCGCATGATTGCCGAAGCCGCCGATTCCAATATCGGCTCCATTGCCTATTACTTCGATAATAAGACTGGCTTGTACCACGCCATTGCCCGGCATATTGCCCGGCGCATGAGAGAAGTTTTCGGTTTTACTGGCGAGCAATCGGCTGCAAGCGCCAGTGATTGCGATCAGGCCCTGGCCCAACTCGAACTCATCGTGAAACGCATGGTTCGCCAGTTCGCCCAGGCCCCGGAGGCTCGCCGCTGGCTCATGTTGGTGATGCGCGAACAGGCCAGTCCCACTGAGGCGTTTGATATCCTCTACGAGGAAACCTTCGAACGTGTCCATGTGCACCTGACCCGCCTGATTGCGGTCGTGATGGACCGGTCACCCGACGAGCGCCGGGTCATCATCGAGGCCCATACCGTCATGGGTCAGATTGTCTTTTTCCTTGTAGGCCGCTTCCCATTACTACGCAGGCTTGGGATAGAGGGCGAATTCCCTCCTGACGTCGTGGACACTGCCGAACAGGTGGTAATTTCCCACCTCCATGCCCTGGCGTTTACTACCAAGGGATGAGTTTTTCACCTCCATCGAATCATTCAACTATCCAGTGCCGGGGTCTACATTGAATAGGTAAACGCGCAAGGCCGCGTTGTCCTGCGACAAACACAACAAGAGGTCGAGACCATGATCTACGCACAACCTGGTAAGGAAGGCTCCGTCGTCTCCTTCAAACCCCGTTACGAGAACTACATCGGCGGCGAGTGGGTCGCCCCGGTCAAGGGTCAGTACTTTGAAAACATCACGCCGGTGACCGGCGATGTCATCTGTGAGATCCCCCGCTCCTCGGCCGAAGATATTGACCTGGCTCTGGATGCCGCCCACAAGGCCGCGCCAGCGTGGGGAAAAACTTCGACCACTGAGCGTTCCAATATCCTGCTGAGAATTGCCGACCGTATCGAGCAGAATGTTGAAATGCTGTCGGTCGCCGAAACCTGGGATAACGGCAAAGCCGTTCGCGAGACACTGAACGCCGACATTCCTTTGGCGGTTGACCACTTCCGTTACTTTGCCGGTTGTATCCGCGCCCAGGAAGACACGTCCAGCGCCATCGACAACAACACTGTGGCCTATCATTACCATGAGCCACTGGGTGTGGTTGGCCAGATCATTCCCTGGAACTTCCCACTGCTGATGGCTGTGTGGAAACTGGCGCCTTGTCTGGCAGCCGGCAACTGTACGGTGATGAAGCCTGCCGAGCAGACGCCAGCCAGCATCCTGATCCTGATGGACCTGATTGGCGATCTGTTACCCCCGGGCGTGGTTAACATCGTCAACGGCTACGGCATTGAAGCGGGCCAGGCCCTGGCCACCAGCAAGCGTATTGCCAAGATTGCCTTCACCGGCTCCACACCGGTGGGCTCCCACATTCTCAAATGCGCGGCCGAGAACATCATCCCCTCTACTGTAGAGTTGGGCGGCAAGTCTCCGAACATCTACTTCTCAGACGTAATGCAGGCTGAGCCGGAGTTTATCGACAAGTGTGTGGAAGGCCTGGTGCTGGCGTTCTTCAACCAGGGTGAGGTCTGTACCTGTCCGTCCCGTGCGCTGGTACAGGAAGACATGTACGAGGAGTTCATGGCCAAGGTTGTTGAACGCACGAAGTCCATCAAGCGTGGCAACCCGCTCGATACCGATGTGCAGGTCGGCGCTCAGGCCAGCAAGGAGCAGTTCGACAAGATCATGTCCTACCTCGACATCGGCAAGCAGGAAGGCGCGGAAGTGCTGACCGGCGGTGGCCGTGAGGAAATGGACGATGCCTATAACAATGGCTTCTACGTTCAGCCCACGCTGTTCAAAGGCAAGAACAACATGCGTGTGTTCCAGGAGGAAATCTTTGGTCCGGTGGTGGGTGTAACCACCTTCAAGGACGAAGAAGAAGCCCTGGCCATCGCCAACGATACCGAGTTCGGTCTGGGTGCCGGTCTCTGGACCCGCGACATCAACCGTGCCTATCGCATGGGCCGCGCCATCCAGGCGGGCCGCGTATGGACCAATTGTTACCACCAGTACCCGGCGCACGCTGCCTTCGGTGGTTACAAGAAGTCCGGCGTTGGCCGCGAGAACCACAAGATGGCGCTGGACCATTACCAGCAGACCAAGAACCTGCTGGTCAGTTACGACATCAACCCGCTGGGCTTCTTCTAAGTCCGCCAATGACTGTTGTGCCCGGGCCCTCCCACACAGGCCCGGTGGCGAGTCAGCACATGGATGTGCACATTCCTCCCCGGTGTCTGGCCGGGGTGCATCTCTACCGGGTTGTAGTTGACTGGTGGGGGTGGATGGGTCTTCCTGCCATTTTTAGGTCCTTCCCAGGGCCTTTTTTTGTGTCTGCGCCGGCGTTCACCGGAATGGGTCGAAAGGATGAATTTCAGGGCCCGGATCGGCTGGAAATCAGTGCCAAAGTACCATATTTGCCTTTTCGTGGACTGGGTAGGATTGAAGGTGAGTTGCCGGATGACCGGTTAACGGATCCTCAATGCCACAACAATCATCACAAGAGGTAAGCGTTATGTGGACCAAACCAGCCTATGAAGACCTGCGGATCGGCTTCGAAGTCACCATGTACTTCGCCAACCGCTGAGAAGTGATGGCCAGCCTAGTGCGCTGGCCATTTTGCTTCTGGAGATTTCGTTATGCAGATTCGTATCCTCGGTTCCGCCGCCGGCGGAGGGTTTCCCCAGTGGAACTGCAATTGCGCCAACTGTGATGGCTTCCGCAAAGGGACCCTGAACGCCAGCGCACGTACCCAGTCATCCATCGCCATAAGCGAAGACGGCGTGCACTGGATTCTCTGTAACGCCTCTCCTGACATTCGTGCTCAACTGGCAAGCTTTGATGCCATGCAGCCGGCGCGTGCGCTTCGGGATACCGGAATTAACGCGGTGTTGCTGTGCGACAGCCAGGTGGATCACACCACCGGTTTGCTGATGTTGCGCGAGGGGTTGCCCCTGGACGTGTGGTGTACCGCCCAGGTGCATGAAGATCTGAGCAGCGGCTTTCCACTGTTTCGCATGCTCACCCACTGGAGCGGTGGCCCCCAGTGGCATGAAGTACCCTGTACCGATCAACAGTCTTTTTCCATTCCCTGCGCCCCGGCGTTGCGGTTGACGGCCATTCCGTTACTCAGTAATGCGCCGCCGTATTCGCCGCGCAGGAATAATCCCCACCCGGGAGACAACATTGGGCTTTTCATAGAAGACACCCGCAGTGGTGAAACCGTCATGTACGCCCCGGGGCTCGGGCAGCCCGATGAGCAGATTCTGCAGTGGATGCGCAAAGCCGACACGCTGCTGGTGGATGGTACCGTTTGGCACGACGATGAAATGTTGCGCTGCGAGGTGGGTACCCGTACCGGTCAGGAAATGGGGCATCTTGCCCAGAGCGGCCCCGGGGGCATGATCGATGTGCTGGATACCATGCCAGCACGCCGGAAAATCCTTATCCATATCAATAACACCAACCCCATTCTCAACGAAGACTCCCCGGAACGGGCCGTGCTGGCCAGGCACGGCATTGAGGTGTCGTTTGACGGCATGCATCTGGATATGAAGGTGCCCTCGTGAACGCACTCGCTACACCTGTCATGAATCGCGGGGATTTCGAGCAGGCCCTGCGGGCAAAGGGCCAGTACTACCACATCCACCATCCGTACCATAAAGCCATGTATGGCGGTGATTGTACTCCTGAGCAGATTCGTGGCTGGGTCGCTAACCGGTACTACTATCAGATCAACATTCCCCGCAAGGACGCGGCGATCATGGCCAACTGCCCGGATGCCTCGGTGCGCCGGTTGTGGCTCCAGAGAGTACTGGATCACGATGGCCACAGTGACGACGAAGGCGGTATCGAGGCCTGGCTGAGCCTGGCGGAAGCAGTAGGGTTAACTCGGGACGAGGTCATCGACCAGCGCCACGTGCTGCCGGGTGTGCGGTTTGCGGTTGATGCGTACCTGAACTTTGCCCGACGGGCGACCTGGCAGGAAGCGGCCTGTTCCTCCCTGACGGAACTGTTTGCGCCGGAGATTCACCAGTCCCGGCTCGATAGCTGGCCTCAGCATTATCCCTGGATCCAGACCGATGGTTATGGCTATTTCCGCAAGCGGTTGTCGGAAGCGCGCCGTGACGTGGAACATGGCCTCACCATCACCCTCGATCACTTCACCACCGCGGCACAGCAGGCCCGTGCCCTGGAAATCCTTCAATTCAAACTGGATATCTTATGGTCTATGTTGGATGCCCTGACTATGGCTTATCAGCACCGCACGCCGCCGTACCACACCGTAACCAGCCAGCCAGTCTGGCACCGGGGGGTGTAGTGGCCACGCCCATGGAGCGCACACCGCGACTTCGCCCGGGTTTCCGCTTCCAGTGGGAGCCGGCCCAGAACGCCCATGTGCTGTTGTATCCCGAAGGTATGGTGCGGTTGAACGACAGCGCCGGGGCGGTGCTGAAGGAAGTGGATGGCCAGCGCACGGTGGCCGATATTGTCGCTATCCTGGAACAGCAGTTCCCCGATGCGGGATCCCTGGCAAACGATGTCAGTGATTTCCTCAAGGACGCCGAACAGCAGCATTGGATACTGTTTCCATGAGTCAGCACGACACCATGCCGACGGGCGATCGCCCTGGTATTGGTCCGCCCCTATGGCTGCTGGCGGAATTGACCTACCGCTGTCCACTGCAGTGCCCTTACTGTTCCAATCCACTGGATTTCGCGCAGACCCAGCAGGAATTAAGCACCGAAGAGTGGGTCAGGGTGCTGCGCCAGGGCCGTGAGATGGGAGCAGCCCAACTGGGCTTTTCCGGCGGCGAACCGCTGGTGCGTCAGGACCTTCCGGAGCTGATTGCAGAAGCCAGGCAGCTGGGCTATTACACCAATTTGATAACCTCCGGCCTGGGGCTCACCGAGGCCAAGGTGAACGCCTTCCGCGACGCCGGGCTGGACCATATCCAGGTCAGTTTCCAGGCCTCAGACCCGGAACTGAACAACGCCGTGGCCGGCTCACGCAAGGCTTTCGAGCAGAAGCTGGCGATGGCCCGTGCGGTAAAAGAAGCGGGTTACCCCATGGTGCTCAACTTTGTGATCCATCGGCACAATATCCACCAGATGAACGATATCATCAGTTTGTGTGAGCGATTGGGTGCGGATTACGTGGAGTTGGCCACCTGCCAATACTACGGCTGGGCGTTCGAAAACCGTGAGGGGTTGATGCCCTCCAAGGCACAGCTGGAAAAGGCTGAGGCCGAAGTAAACATCTATCGCAAACGTCTGGCAGATGACGGCTCGGCGATGAGGTTGATCTTTGTCACCCCGGACTATTACGAGGAGCGGCCAAAGGCCTGCATGAACGGGTGGGGCAGCCTGTTCCTCACCGTGGCGCCGGACGGCACCGCCTTGCCCTGCCACAGCGCCCGCCTGTTACCCATTGAGTTTCCCAATGTACGGGATTCCTCGCTACACTCCATCTGGTATGACAGCCCGGGTTTCAACCATTACCGGGGTGACAGCTGGATGCCGGAGCCGTGCCGGTCCTGCGACGAAAAAGGAAAGGATTTCGGCGGCTGCCGATGCCAGGCCTACCTGCTGACCGGTAATGCCGACAACGCCGACCCGGTTTGCAGTAAATCACCCCATCATGACCGCATCCTCGCCGCCCGCCAAGCGGCGGACCATGCCACCGCCGGGTTGGAGGAGCTGACCTATCGCAACGCCAACAACTCCCGGTTGTTCTTCAGGGGCTGATGCGCCCCGTGAGCCAGATGCAACGACAAAGCTGACGTCAGAACAGGCCTCGTCGGCGCTTTTACAGCGTACAGAGCTAGCGGCATCTGCGACCGGTGAATTCTGGCTGGAGTCCGACCCGGTCAGTGGTGGCAATGTGATAATGACCTTGGAGGCGGGTGTCGGGATTCCTTTGCTCTCTCGCAGCTTCAGCGCTCGCAGCCAGGTTAACGGTTATGGAGGTGGTGCGCTGTGTGCCGGGCCCGAAAGCGTATTCGCCGTCGAGGCGTCCGGGCAGCAGGTTTATCACATTGATACGGCCACAGGGGCGTGCTCTCCACTCACTGACGACGATGCCTGCTATGGCGGACTCTCCTGGGACGCGGCGCATCACCGGGTGTTGGCAGTGCGTGAGGCGAACGGCCGCCAGCAACTGATGGGTATTGCCCTAACGGACAGTGAATCAGCGAACTGCATACTCCACGAGTCGGAAGACTTTTACAGCGCCCCGACGGTATCGGCCGACGGGCGGCACCTGGCCTGGGTGAGCTGGTCACTACCGGACATGCCCTGGGTTGCCTCCGTACTCTGGACAGCATCGATTCAGCGGGACGGCTCACTGACCCAGGCGCGACGCTGGCCTTCGCCCTCAGAAGGCAGTGTTCAGCAGCCGATATTTGATGGCGACGACGTGATTGTGTTGTCGGATCATGAGGGGTGGTGGCAACCTTGGCGGCTGACGTCCGGCGGGCAATGGCACTTGCTGGATGACAGCCGGGAGGATCATGCCAGCGCCCCCTGGCAACTGGGTGAGCGTCACCACCAATGCCTTCCCGACGGTGGTTGGGTACGTATGCGGTACCAGGCTGGAGTAGGGCAGTTGTGGTTGTTTTCAGGGCATGAAGAAACAGGCGTGCGGATCGCCAGGGAGTATGTCGACTTTCGATGCCTGGTTGTGCAGGGCCAGAGGGTGTTGTGTATTGCCCGCTCGTCCACCCGGCTCGACACGGTGTTGTCGGTCGATTGGGGCACCGGACATGCCGAGCCACTCTCCGGTGGCGAAGAGCCTTTCCCTGGAATGACATTGTCTCAGCCGGAACTCTTCAGCGTTCCGCCATCAGCCGGTGGTGTCGATGCCATCAGCGGTTTTTTCTACCCGCCAGTGCCATCCGCGTCTGATGGTAAGTCGGTACCAATCATCCTGATTGCCCATGGCGGCCCGACCTCCACGACCTATCCGGTACTCAACCTCCAGACCCAGTTCTGGTGCCGTCAGGGGTTTGCCGTGGCTGAAGTGAACTACCGCGGCAGTTCTGGCTTCGGCCGGGCCTTTCGCATGGCGTTGGCGGGGAACTGGGGACGTGTGGACGTGGCGGATATGGAACGTGCTGCTCGCTGGCTGGTCGCCAACAAAGCCGTTGATCCCGCCAGGCTTTTCATCCAGGGCCGCAGTTCGGGCGGTTATACCGCATTGCTGGCCATGGTCCAAACCGACGTGTTTGCGGCGGGCGCCAGCCAGTTCGGTGTCAGTGATCCCCGGCGGCTGAGAGCGATGACGCATCGATTTGAATCCGGTTATCTGGACTGGTTGTTGGGATCTCCCGACGACTGTCCCGACAACTGGCAGCAGAGGTCGCCACTGGCTCAGGCAGATCGCCTCTGTCGACCGATGATCTTTTTCCAGGGTGCGCAGGATCGGGTGGTGGTCCCGCAGCAGACCACTGCCATCGTCAATGCGCTGCGTCGCAATGGTGGCTCTCCGGAGGTGTATGTGTACCCTGACGAGGGTCACGGATTTCGCAAGCAGAGCAACGTTGCCGATATGCTGGAACGATTGCTTCGGTTCTATCGCAGGCAGTCGACCGATCAGTAATGTGACGCCTGTCCGCTTTCCCGTTTCGCTGTAAGACAGTCTTACATACAGTTTTCAGTCCCCCCGACAATACTCTTCCATCAGACAAGAAACCGGCCAATTCGGCCTGATGTGGGGACAAAACAATGAAAATAGGGACTGATGGATTTCCGGGAAAGGCAGTCGTTCTGCTGGGCGCTCTGGCGGTATTGACCGGCTGCGGTGGCGGCGGGAGCAGCAGCGAATCCAGCCCTTCGGATTTTGACGCACCGGTAGAGCCGGTCAACATTGGCGGTGATGGCGATATTTTTGACCCGGAGCGCCTGCTCGACGTGGAAATCACCATGTCCGCCAGCAACTGGCGAACATTGAAAGCCGAGGCGCGAACGTTGGCTGACACCTCCCGCGAATGCCTGCCCGAGTTCGAGTACACCGAGTTGCCCGCCACCGTCACCATCGACGGCGATACCATGGGCAACGTGAACGTGCGAAAAAAAGGCTTTATCGGGTCCCTCAGCCCGGATCTGCCTTCCCTAAAACTGGATTTTAACGACCTGCAGGAAGGGCGCACTTACCAGAACGTGTCCCGTATGACCCTGAACAACAATCGTCAGGATCCCTCCAATGTTCGTCAATGCCTGGCTTACGACCGGTTCCGGGATATCGGTATCGCAGCGCCGTTATGCAACTACGCCCAGGTGACCGTCAATGGCGAGGATTTGGGGGTTTTTGCCCATGTTGAACCTATACGGAAGCCCTTTTTGCGGCGCACGTTTGGCGATGACTCGGGCAATCTGTATGAGGCGCAGCAGGCCGATTTCGGCAACTATCTGATCCGCCGGTTCGAGACCAAGACCAACGAAGACGCCAACAACCGCTCTGATCTGCAAGCCGTTGCGGACGCCATGGCGCTGGATGATGAGGCGATGATGGACGTGTTGCCCCAATTGCTGGATGTGGATGAGTTCATCCGTTTCTGGGCCATGGAAACCTTGCTGGGAGCGTGGGATTCGGCGAGCGGCAACGCCAATAACTTTTACCTCTACCATTCTCCGGACGATGGGCTGTTCCACTTCATCCCCTGGGGTGCCGATACCGCCTTTCGTGGAACCCATCCCCTGAAGCCTGGCTCCGCGCCTCTGTACCGTAACTTCCGTCTGGCGGAGCGGCTTTATGGGATGCCGGAATACCGCCAGCAATACCTGGACGCGCTGGAAGACCTGTTGGCCAACCACTGGGACGAAGAAGCGATGCAGCTGGAGATCGAGCGGGTGATGGCGTTGACCGGGACCACGAAGGCCGACGTTGAAAGTGTTGAAAGCTTCCTGCTTGGCACCGGCATGCCCGGAGACGACGGGTATGAGCGATCGCAACGGGAGGTGTTGCTCAGCGCCATCGCCGGAAACGAGCCGGAAGAGGCGGTGACCTTGCTGGAGGATACCCAGCCGGACTGCTCCGAGCCGGCCAAGACCAACCTGACCGCCAGTGTTTCAGCGGTATCCGGTACAGACTCCGGGGTATTCAGTTTCACCTTGCCGGATGGTCGACAGGTCAGCGCGAGCCTGACGTTCGCTGCCTTTGAAGTAGACAGCCTGGTGTACTCCGTTGACACCGAGCAGGCTCCCGCCGTGCACAGTTTATTGCTGATTGGTGTCGACGCCGCCCAGGGCTTCAAGCCTTATGTGTTGCAGGTATTTATCGAAGACACCGATTACAGACCCGGAACCCATAAACTCCATGGCTTTGCCACCAATGCGCTGCTCTTTGAAGTGGATGAATCCGTACCTGGCGACGTGGTGTCACTGGCGCTGGGGGCGACCGGCACCATCACCCTCAGCAGCGTAGGCAGCGGCGCAAACGCCGGCGATGTGGATATGGACATCGACATGACCATGGAATACCTGCCGGGTACTGAATAATGGTCAGTTGTTTCAGCCTGAACGCATTTGAATCCCACTCACTGGCGGATCAGAGCTCGTCAGCGTTGATGGATCGGGTGGATACCAAGTATCTGATCGACGCTGCCGAACTGAACCAGTGTCTGGCAGAGCTGACGGCAGAGTACACGGTGCTGGAGATGAACGGGTGTCGGGGAATGGCATACGACACGCTCTATTTCGATACGCCCGGCCGGCAGCTCTACCTCGATCACCACAATGGCAAACTGAACCGCGTAAAGGTCCGCACTCGCCACTACCGGGCCACCGGTGAGCGTTTTCTGGAGGTCAAGGTCAAGACCAACAAACTGCGCACCTCCAAACAGAGAATGGTATTGACCGGGGCGGAGCCAGACGCACGAATTCTGCGTCACTTCCTTCAAGAGCAATTGGGCCTGCCGGCGACACGGATGCTGCCGGCTCTTTTTGTTCACTACCATCGCATCACGCTGCTCAGCAGAACCGGTCACGAGCGGGTTACCGTGGATACGGATATCTGCTTCGAGCATAGCGGGGAACACCAGCGGATCGGGTTGCCGGGCGTTGTGTTGGTGGAGGTCAAATCGTTGCGCCATCAGCGGCGTTCACCCGTTCTGGACATCCTGAAAAGGATGGGCCACAGGCCCGTCAGCTTCAGCAAATACTGCATCGGCACGGCGCTGCTGTGCCGGGGCCGGATCAAGGCCAACCGCTTCAAGCCAGTGTTGTCGAAGCTTGATGCGCTCAGGGCCCCGAGAGAATACCGCTACTTCAAGGAGTCATCATGGAATCTGCAGTTGATGTCCATTTCTTTATCCGCCTGATCATTAACCTGATCTCGGTTTTCATCCTGATCCGTTGTTACTACGCATTTTCCCACCATCGTGAAAACGCCGCCTCGTTCATCCTGTTTGGCGTGGGTGTGTTCCTGGTCACGGCGTTACTGAATTCGGTGACCGTGTCCATGGGTTTCGCCTTTGGGTTGTTCGCGGTGTTCTCGATGTTGCGATACCGCACCGAAGCATTGGGCATCAAGGAAATGACCTATCTGTTTTTGGTGATCGCCATGGCGCTGTTGGCGGCCGTCGGGAACGTGGAGCATTGGGTGTTGGCGTGCCTGAATGGCCTGGTGATCGCCATCGCCTTGTTGCTGGAAACCCGGATGATGTTGCCATTGTGCGGCGAGAAGGACATCGAGTACGAAAAAATTGACCTGATTCACACCGACCGTCAGGACGAACTGATTGCCGACCTGCGATCTCGGACTGGCCTGGATGTGAATCGGGTGGATGTGGTTTCCGTGAGCTTTCTGCGGGATACAGCGCAGCTAAGGATGCATTACCGCATGGAGCAGGGATCATGATGGACGATCTGCGCTGGGCAATGCTGGTGATGTGGCTGATGGCCTGCTTTTCCCTGCAGGTGCGTGCAGACACCACTGATTTTGAGGCCGACATCGGCGGCTACGTGGTGGGCGGTGTGGACCATTATGGCGCTTTCCATGACGAAGATGGCGTTGACTCGACCACGAACACGGTACTGCGGAAATTCAGGCTTGGACTTGAACTTGCCTATGGCAAACACTGGTCCTTCGAGCTTGATGGTGACTATCAGTACGACGGTGATGAGCAGGTACTGGAATTCGATGACGTCTGGTTGCGATACGATGGCTTTGGCTGGGGTGGCGTCCAGGTGGGTCGGATGAAAGAGCCTTTTGGTTTTGAACGTACCAGTGGCTATTCCAGCCTGATGACCAACGAACGCTCCCTGGCGACCAGTGCCTTTGCGCCGGGGCGCTCCGAAGGCGTGATGGTAAACCGGGCCGGTAAAAAGGCCACCTGGGCACTGGGCGTATTTCGGGAAAGTGGCGATTCCCAGGCTCCCAGGGCGGTAACGGGCCGCGTGACCTTTGCCCCGCTTCACACTGAACATCAGACAATCCATCTGGGCCTGGCCGGATCCTGGCGTGACATGCGCGGCGAACGGTTCCAGATACGCGATCATGGGGAGGTCTACAGCGCCGACAATGTGATCCGAAGCCCGCGTTTTGACGCGGATGACCTGGCACTGTTGGGTGGCGAGTTTGCCTGGAGTCGCGATTCAGTCACCGTCACATCGGAGGCGATGACCCAGCGTGTCAGGCAGGTCGGGGGCGATGAGTGGCAATTCAGTGGCGGCTATGCCCAACTGGGTTATCTGCTCACGGGCGAACACCGGGGGTATAGCCGGGGCGAGTTCGACCGCATTGACCCACTCAGCCATCTGGGGGCCGTCGAGCTGGTGGCGCGCTGGAGTGGGGTGGATCTCCGGCAGCGGGATGTGGGCGCCGAAGCCTCCATAGCGATGCTGGGGATCAACTATTATTGGCGTAAATCGGTTCTGCTGAGGGTGAATTACCTGATTCCGACCATCAGCGGCAATGCTTTGATGGCAAACCCCGATGGGGATGCGGTCACCGTGCGTGCCCAGCTCAGGTTCTGACGCGATCGGCCTCCAGGGGCAGCGCCAGTGTCACCCGCGTCCATTGCCCCAGCGCACTGCTAATCGACAGTGTCCCACCGTGGTGGCGCAGGATGGTCTGGCAAATGCTAAGGCCCAGCCCGAGGTTTTCCGGTGTGTCACTGGTCGAATAGAAAGGATCCGTCAGGCGACGTATCTCCTCCTCGGGAATGCCGCAGCCATTATCGGCCAGTGTGATATCAAGGGTCCGGGCATCGCGAGTCGTCGACACATGAATGATGGCGGGCTGACGATCCAGTTGGCTCTGAAGCGCCGAGGCAGCATTGAGAAACAGATTCACGAACACCTGAGTCAGCGCCGAAGGGTAGCAAGGTACTGTTAGGGTTTCCGGTACGTCGATCTCCAGGTCAATGCCGCGCAGTTTGTGTTTGGTGAAGCGCGTGGCGGCATTGATAAGCCCCGTGAGGTTTGCCAGTTCTTTGGCGTGCTCCGGATGAGGGACAGAGAAATCGATAAGGTCCGAGACGATGTCGGCAATGCGTTTCTGATGCGCCGCGGCATCGTCGATCGCTTCGCCCAGTTCGGGGTCTTCGTTGATATCCTTTGCGTACTGCAGCGCCTGCACGGAGCAGTTGACCGGATTCATGATTTCATGGAGCAGGCCCTTGGCCATGTGACTGAGGGCCTGATGCTTCTGTTGCTGGATCAGGTTTTCCTCAGTCACCTGAAGCGTTCGCAGAGTGCGGCTCAACATCCGGTTTCTGTCGCGCAACAGGAACTGCAGCGCCAGGATGTTTCGCACGAAGCGACGAAAAAAAACGGCTAACAACGGTGAAATGACCAGGCACATCAGAACCAGCCAGTTCAACAACACTTCCTGTAGCTTGGTTGCCACATCCGCTGCGGGTACCGCGGCCCAGATAGCGGCGTAGAGAAACGCCAGATTGATGGCGATCATGATCAGGGTATGCCGTGGCGACAGCGTCACGATGCCGAGGAAGCTGATGAAGAAGTAGAGCCCGATCGTCGGTGTGAGATCTCCACCGGTTTTGATAAAGGCAAGATAGCTGAACAGGGCCATGTTCAGGAAAACCAGATACATGATCAGTGGCGTGCGAAAACGCACGGCCTTGAATCGGTGGGCCACAATGAGACAGGAGAGAATCGTGGTGTAGACAAACAGTCCGCTCGGAACGTTGGCAGGGCCAAGCTGTGTGGCCAGCGTCATCATGTGCGCAAGGGTTCCGATCAGTGTGATTAGCAGCGAGACGTCCGCAAAGACCGGCAGGAAACGGAACCGGGATTGGGCGCTATAGAAACGCTCGAACTGTCGTTGCTTGCGTGGAGTAAGTTGCTGAACCTGTTGCAGGCCGTCGAGTATTTTCATGAGTCGAGATTGTTCCTGAAGCGTTTCATGAACAGCATCAGATCCGGTTGCCGTTCAAAGCCCATCTTGATGAATATTCGGTCCTTGTAGGAGTGCACTGTTTTATAGGAAACCCCGAGTCGATCCGCAATGGTCTTGAACGCGACCCGATCCGCCATGAGGCGTGCCACTTCCCGTTCACGGGCAGATAGCGCGTGAAACGCCTCCAGATCTGGTGATGTTGTGGTAGCGGGTGCCTGGCACGAGTCCGCGTCCACATACACTTGCCCGTTGCGAATGTAGTGCAGGGATCGAATGAGTTCCTGTACTGACTGAGTCTTGGCCACAACCGTTTTGATGCCTGACTCCAGATAGATCGCCAGGCGGGCTGGAGAGACCGGTCGCTCGACCAGCAGTAGCACAGACAGCGCGGGGTGATTGGAAAGGGCCACTTCGGCGATGGTCAGGCCATCGTTGTCCTGCAGGGCTTCCTCAATGATCAGCACGGTAGGCCTGACGGTCGGCAACTGCTCCAATGTATCGACACCGGTTGCGGACTCGCCCACCAGATCAATGTTCTCTTCAAGAAGCAGCTGATAGAGGATGGCGTCCCGGTACAGGCGCTTGTCGATGGTGACGTACAGCCGGATATCATCTTTTGTCACGGCTGCCGGCTCCCGCCCGAGGGCGCGCGCAGAGGCAACGACAGCTCAAGGGTGAAGCGTTGTTGGCCTCCCTGAAGGAGAACTTGGCCGCCCTGTTGTTGGGCCATGATGTAGAGCGCAAGCAAGGCGCCCTGTTGCTTCAGTAATTGGCTGGAAACACGCGCCATTGGCGAAAGGACATGACTGTATAGGTGGAGGTTCTTGCCGGCTTCCAGCCGAAGGGTCGTGACGTCCTCATCCTGCTCTCTTATGAGGTGGTCACGGCTCATTCCGGACGCGCTCAACAGCACATCCAGCGCTGACTGAATGGCGTCGGGCAGGGTACCGTTGTTGGGAACGGCGTCGGTTAACGGTATCTCCAAATACCGAGTCAGTTCGGCGCGTAGCCCGCGGACCAGAGCGTTATCCAGAGCCTCAGGGCTATGGTCACGAAAGTGGGAGGCGCCGGGAGGCAAGGTGCTGATGGCGTCCATATCCCTCAGGAAATTCTGTATCACGTCCCGTGACGCCAAGGGAACTGATGGCGATTCGGTCAGAGCCCTGAGAAGAGCGGCTTTTCGCCGTTCGCGAACGCCCTCGAAACGCTCAGCAAGTGCAAATTGCCACTGCTCCGATTTCTGGCGCGATGCGTGGTGCTGAGCAATAGCGTCGTCCAGCACCGGGAGCAGGGATGCGGCATGCCACGGCTTCTTCTGATAACGGAAGATTCGCCCCTGATTAACCGCGCCCAGCGCAACGTCCAGTTCCCCGTAGGCCGATGTGAGGATGCGAGTAATATGGGGATAGGACTGTCGCATCTCGTTGATCAACTGCAGTCCTTTCATGCCTGGCATGCGCTGATCTGTCATCAGGACTGCAGTCCGGTGACCTTCCTGATGGAGAGTCTCCAAAGCCTGCTGAGCGCTGGCGGCGCAGCGGATTTCGAAGCGGTCCTGCATCCGCATCAGCTGTTTGCTCAGGTACTTGGTCGCCGATTGTTCGTCGTCAACGATCAGTACCAGCGGCTTGGGGTGTTCGCTCTCGACGGGAGTGGGCCCGGCGTTATCCTGTACCGACATGGTGGCTGCAAACAGGTCGGTGCGTACGAGGTTGATGTCCCAAGGCTTGGCGTAGCAGCGGTCGACAACCCTATTCTCCAGCAAGTGAATGATCTGATCGAGGGAAAACTGGCCGCCAATGACGATTCGCAAGCAGCAGCCACCATCGCTGACCTGCTGAAGTAGAGAAGACGCCAGCAACTGATCGGTGTCGGTGGTGATGAATACGAGCGCGTCGGGCAGGGATCGGCCCCGTGCAATGGCGGCCAGGGCCTCTTGGTCAGAGGAGTAGCTGTCAATTGAAAATGCCCCGGCAAAATCCTGGAGAAAAGCATCCCGATCGTCTTCCCGGTCGTACCTGAGAAGTACCCGATGTGGTTGATCAGCGGACATGTGAGCTGGATCCTTGGAGACAGGTTGGCCGAGCGATAATACCAATCGGGTATCGACCCGAATGTAGGAACATCCTACGCTGTTTGGGTGCCGAAAATCCCGGCACAGGTCTCAGGATGAGGAACCAGATGAGAAGGCACCCGGGTTGGGTTAAACTCCGGGTGAGACATAATAACAACGACATAATGGCGAGACCTTACATGAGCTACGACATTTCCTCCCTGCGCAAGTTTGTGTCCCCCGAGATCATCTTTGGTGCCGGCTCACGCAAGGCAGTAGCCAACTTCGCCAGTAACTTTGGTGCTCGACATGTGTTCCTGGTATCTGACCCTGGCGTGGAGAAAGCCGGCTGGGTTGCGGAAATCATGGATATCCTGGTGGCGGCGGGTCTCCGTGTCACGGTATTTACCGGCGTCTCAGCCAATCCGAAAGTGGACGAAGTCATGGCCGGGGCTGAATTGTATAAGTCCAGCCAATGTGACGTGATTGTCGCCATCGGCGGCGGCAGCCCCATGGACTGCGCCAAGGGTATCGGCATTGTCAGTGCCCATGGCCGGAATATTCTTGATTTTGAGGGTGTGGACACCATTACTTCGCCCTCGCCCCCGATGATCCTGATTCCCACCACGGCGGGGACATCCGCCGATGTCTCCCAGTTCGCGATCATTTCCGACCCCAGCCGGCGCTTCAAGTTCTCCATCATTAGCAAGGCGGTGGTGCCGGATGTGTCGCTGATCGACCCGGAAGTGACGGAAACCATGGACGCCTACCTGACGGCCTGTACCGGGGTGGACGCCATGGTGCACGCCATTGAAGCCTATGTCTCCACTGGTAGCGGGCCGCTGACGGACACCAACGCCCTGGAAGCCATCCGGCTGATCAACCGCCATCTGGAGCCGCTGGTGCTGAACACCGCCAATGTGCACCTTCGAGAGCAGATCATGCTGGCGTCCATGCAGGCCGGCCTGGCGTTTTCCAATGCCATCCTGGGGGCGGTGCATGCCATGTCCCATAGTCTCGGTGGCTACCTTGATTTGCCCCATGGCCTTTGCAACGCCCTGCTGCTGGAGCACGTTGTAGCGTACAACTACACCTCGGCAGAGGACCGGTTCCGGCGCGTGGCGGAGGCCATGGATATCGACACCCGCGGTATGTCAAAACCGGTCATCAAACAGCGCCTGATGGCGCGAATTATCACGTTGAAACAAGCTGTAGGGTTGGAGGCCAAGCTTGGCAAACTGGGCGTGACCACGTCTGACATACCCTACCTGTCCGGCTTTGCATTACAGGATCCATGCATCCTGACCAATCCTCGCAAGTCTTCCCGACGTGACGTCGAAGTGGTTTATGAAGAAGCCCTCTGATTCCAGCAACGCCGACTACGACATCGGTGACCTGCTTGGCCTTGGCAGCCAGTCGGTAAGAAAGAACTACTACCCGGCGCTGCAGGAGCGGATCGACGAACTGGAGAAGGAGCGTAATCGCTACAAGTGGCTGTTCGAGAATGCCCTTCACGGCATCTTTCAGGGTAACCTCCGGGGCGGCTTTGTGGCCGCCAACCCGGCCATGGCCCGGATCTGCGGCTATGAAAGCTCTGAAGCCCTGATCACGGGGGTTATCCGCCTTCGTGAGCAGCTGTTTTGCAGTTCTGGTGAGTTTGACGCCATCCGCCAGGAGTTACTGGATAACGGCAGTCTCAGTGCAAGGGAAACCCGGCTCAGACGCGCGGACAATACGCCAGTGCAAGTGGCAATCACGTTGTTGCGGCGGCCAGACCTCGGCCCGGAAGTGGTTGAAGCTTTTGTCGCCGATATCACCGAGCGCCACCAGGCGCGAGAAAAGTTGCGCCAGCTCAACGCGGATCTGGAACGCCGTGTGGAGGAGCGCACCGAAGAGCTGCAGAACGCCAACGTGGTGCTACGTTACCAGATCGAGCAGCGCGAACGGGTGGAGCGGGAGTTGGTGGTGGCTGTAGAGGCCGCCAAGGAGGCCAATGAGAGTAAGGACAAATACCTTGCGGCGGCCAGTCATGATTTGCTGCAACCCCTGAATGCGGCCAGGTTACTGGTGTCCGCCCTGATAGACAGTGATCTGCCAGCGGATGAAAACCGACTTGTCCAGCGTGTGTGGAGGTCCCTGGAGAGCGCTGAGGACCTGTTGGCGGATCTCCTGGATATATCCAGGCTGGATCAGAAAGCCATGCGGCCAGATATCGTCAATACCGATGTTGGCGAACTGATGAGAGGGCTGGCGCAGGAATTTGAACCGGTGGCTGAGAACGCAGAGCTGCACTTTCGGGTGCGCTTGGGGACAGGCTACGTAAGCACTGACCCGCGAATGCTAACCCGGATACTCCGCAACCTGTTGAGCAACGCGTTTCGCTATACCCGTGAAGGCGGTGTGCTGTTTGCGGCCCGCAAGCGTGGTCCCAATCTGGAAATTGGGGTGTGGGACACCGGTGTGGGCATTGAGCAGGAAAAGCTCGAGGACATCTTCCGGGAATTTCACCAGATACTGCCCAAGGGTGGCGGTCGCCAGGGTGTGGGCCTGGGGCTGGCAATTGTCGAACGCATGGCAAGGATACTGGCCTGCGAAATCCACGTGGGTTCACATCACGGCAAAGGCTCCTGTTTCAGTATTCTTGTTCCTCTGGCCCGGTTCACTGAGGCGACTGTCAGTAGTCAAAATGCGGAGCTGCCACCAATTGCACCTGTGTCCTTCGATGGGCTTCGTGTTCTGGTGATCGACAATGAAGAGCCGGTACAGGAAAGCATGCAGGCCCTGCTAGAGCGTTGGGGTTGCATGGTCACCACGGCGGGTAGTGCGGTTGAGGCTGTGGCGCATTGCGGCGGCGCAGACATCATCCTCGCGGACTTTCACCTGGATGAGAACCTGACCGGCTGTCAGGCGGTGTATGCCGTACGCAGACACTTCGGTCGTGACATCCCGGCGGCCATCATTACTGCGGACCGCAGCGATGAAACGCGAAGGCTAATCAGTACCCAGTATCTGCCCATTCTGAACAAGCCAGTAAAGCCTAACCGTCTTCGGGCGCTTGTCTCCAGTCTTGCCGCATCCCTGAACTCAGAGTCGCAATGACGGTCTACACTTTATTCTGTCAATCATTGTTTTGTCAGGAGAGTGTGACATGTCCGTTCCCGAGAACGCCCTCACGAACCACGAAGTAACTGTATGCCTGTCTGGCGGTGCCGTCCTGGGACCCTTCAACGCCACCTGGTCGAAGGACGAAGGCGGTGACGTAAGGGAACTGGTGCGGGAGTATGATGGTTTTCTGCAAGGGGAGAAGCAGCGCCGCTTCAAGTTTCACCTTCACGACACCTACACCAACACGGTTCATACCCTGATCCTGAATTTTGATCAGGTTACCGGCATTTGCGACCATGTCAGACTGAAGTCACCGCCAAACGGGTGAGCCCCAATGCCTGTGAACAGAGGAGGATGTCATGACGAATTTCAGGACTGAAAAAGACAGCCTGGGCGAAGTACGCGTTCCTGAAGACGCTCTTTGGGGCGCACAGACCCAGAGGGCTATCGAAAATTTTCCGGTAAGCGGCCAGCCAATGCCACCGGCGTTCATTGCGGCAGTGGTAAGAGTGAAGCAGGCCGCCGCCGATGCCAACGCCAGCCTCGGTTTACTGGATAACGATCTGCGGGACGCGATTGTTGCGGCCGGTGACCGCCTGGTAAACGGTGAATTCGCTGACCAGTTCCCCATTGATCGTTATCAGACCGGGTCTGGCACCAGCACTAACATGAATGTGAACGAGGTCATCGCCGCCCTGGCGGCGCAGGAGGATGTTGAGATTCACCCCAACGATCACGTCAACATGAGCCAGAGCTCCAACGACGTGATCCCGACCGCCATCCATGTCAGTGCCGTGGCTGGTATATACGAGCGTCTGATTCCCGCGTTGACCCACCTGTGTGGGGTGATCTATGAGCGTGAGGCGTTGTTCGCGAATCAGGTCAAGACCGGCCGTACTCACCTGATGGATGCCATGCCGGTCACCTTGGGCCAGGAGCTGAGAACCTGGCGGGAGCAATTGCTCGCCGCGGAAAGACGGCTTGAGGCGGCCGCCGATGATCTTCTGGCGGTGCCCCAGGGTGGCACGGCCGTGGGAACCGGGGTGAATGCGCTGGAAGAGTTTCCTGGGCAGTTCGTTAAGTTCCTCACCTCCAATACGGGTTACCATTTCCGCTCCCTGGAGCATAAATTCGTGGGGCAGAGTGCTATCGATGCGCCCGTAGCTCTGTCGTCCCAGTTGCGGGGGCTGGCCATCGTACTGACCAAGATCGCCAACGACCTGCGCTGGATGAACAGTGGGCCGATTCACGGTCTGGCGGAAATCAGCCTGCCGGCGTTGCAGCCGGGCAGCAGCATCATGCCAGGTAAGGTCAACCCGGTGATTCCCGAGTCGGTGGCCATGGTCGGGGCCCAGGTCATGGGGCTGGACAGCACCGTTGCCATGGCAGGGCAGTCGGGTAACTTCCAGTTGAATGTGATGTTACCGCTGGTTGGTGCCAATCTATTGGACATGATCGAACTGCTGACCAACGCCTCAACCATGCTCGGAGATAAGGCGATTCGGGATTTCACGGTGAATACCGATCATCTGGACGCCGCAGTCGGCAAGAACCCGGTACTGGTTACCGCACTCAACCCCGAAATTGGTTATAGCCTGGCGTCTGATATTGCCAAGGAAGCCTACCAGACCGGACGACCGGTGATTGACGTGGCGGAAGAGCGCAGTGGCCTGGATCGCAACCGGCTGGAGGAACTGATGGACCCGCTGAAGCTGACCAAAGGCGGGCTTGCCTGATAGTAAGTAACCGCCGAAAGGGCGGCCCTGACGGAGACTGAGCCGATTGCTGATTTCTATCGAGCTCTTCGTGATGCTGGTGCTCGCAAATGGCGTACCGGTTCTGGCCGCCCGGCTGTTTGGCCGGCGCTGGTCGGCCCCTGTAGATGGTGACAGGCTATGGCGGGACGGGCGGCCGGTGTTGGGGCGCAGCAAAACCTGGCGCGGTATCGTATCCGGTGCGCTGGCGTGTTGCCTGTTTGCGTGGATCACCGGGATAGGCGTCATATTCGGCCTGGCGTTCGGGTTACTGGGGTTGGCTGGCGATATCATCAGCAGTTTCATCAAGCGTCGTGCCGGGCTCGCCTCCAGTGCCCGGGCCTCAGGGCTCGACCAGATCCCCGAAGCCTTGCTGCCGATGCTTCTGGCATGGCTTTGGCTGGACCTGGGCTGGTTTATTGTGGCGGTTGTCGTGGTGCTGTTTACGCTGTCGAATATCCTGCTGTCGCCCGTACTGTACCGCCTGGGTATACGCCATCAGCCGCACTGAGCTCAAGCTTTAGCCGGGGCCCCTTGTCAGGGTGTGTATTGTTACCTCTGGTGGGCAATTCAGCCGTACGTTGACCACCGATGTGCCCGCGCCTGGTGAGGTATACCCCTGCATGCCGTTGCGGCGCCAGTAGCCGCGGCCGAGTTCTCTGGGGCAATCGGAATCCAGGGTCACGGGGATGCCACCGGGCAGGCAGATCTGGCCACCGTGGGTATGGCCGCACAGGAAGATGTCGTAGCCCGCATGGGCAGCCTCGCGCCAGATCTCCGGCGTGTGGCTCAGTAATACGCTGATGCCACCCGGGGGGATCTCGTCTCCTGCTCGGTGTAGGTTGTGTACCTTGTAGAAATGGGCATCGTCCACACCTGCCAGATAGAGTTTGTCCTCGCCACGCTGCAGTACGGCATGTTCATTCATCAGCAGGTGATAGCCCATGTCCTCAAGTCCAGGAACCATGCGTACGCTGTCGTGATTGCCCAGTACAGCGTAGGCTTTGCCGCGAATAGCGTCCCGCAGCCTGGCCATGCCATCCATGGCACCATCAATCGAGCCCCAGGTGAGGCGCCGGTAGTCCCCGGTGAGCACACACACATCGTACTCGAGGGGCTCGATTTGACGGATGACGGCCTGCAGGTTGGCTTCATCCATATCCACGTGAAGGTCGGTAAGGTGCAGTATGCGGAAGCCTTCGAAGGCCTGAGGCAGGCCAGGGATGTGGAACTGGTTGTGGGCGGTGTCCAGCCGGCGGCTGTTGTGCTGTCCCCGCCGGAACAAACCGGCCAGTTTCAGGCAAACACTGATGAAGCGTGGAGCGGAGGTGATGTTTTCCAGGTGGAACGAATGGCGGTCCGGGCCGAATACACGAGCTTCCGCTTCCCGCTCAATGCCCAGGCGCTGGCGCGCGTGTACCGGGCCAAGGCGGAGGCTCAGGCGATACTCCAGGAGGTCATCCTGATTGTCTGGTGTATGGGCCCGGGCGGTCATTGCTGGTCCTGTTGGTTGTTGGAAACGTTACCTGTCACGATCCGGTCAACCCGTCCCTTCATTATGGTCTGGACTGGGAGTGATGCAACCGAAGCGTCATAATGTTCATCTTTCTTAACACACGTTGCCACGATCAGAGTGTTCCATGACCAAGGATAGCTTCACCAGGGAGACGTATGCCGGGGCCCTGCCAGCCTGGCACATTTTTCTATTATTTCTGCGTTTGGGCCTGACGTCTTTCGGTGGTCCGGCGGCCCATCTGGGATTCTTCCATGACGAATTCGTAAAGCGCAGGCGTTGGTTGTCGGACGCGGCCTATGGCGAGGTGGTGGCACTGTGCCAGCTGTTACCCGGCCCTGCTTCCAGCCAGGTGGGATTGACCCTGGGGTTCCTTCAGCGCGGCTATCGAGGCGCAGCAGCGGCCTGGCTTGGCTTTACCCTGCCGTCGGCATTGTTGATGACGCTGTTTGCACTCGGCCTTGGCCTCTGGCCGGATGCCGGGCAGGGTGGCTGGATAACCGGCCTTAAGTTATTTGTGGTCGCCGTGGTTGCCCAGGCGGTCTGGCAGATGGGCAAAACCCTGTGCCCGGATGCTCCGCGCCTGTCGATTGCCGTGGTGGTCGCGGTTGTTCTGCTGATGGCGGGCGAAGCCTGGATGCAGATACTTGTCCTGCTTGCAGCCGGCGCGGCCGGTGCTGCGATGCACCTGCCGCAAAAGCGCGTGGAGGAGGCATTAACCATACCGGTTCAGCCCCGTCGCCCGATGGTGTTTCTGGTGGTATTTTCCGCGTTACTGCTGTTGGCTTTTTTACCGTTGGCCGAAGGCTCCCTGGGCTGGATCGGGTCTGAACTCTATCGCGCGGGGGCGTTGGTGTTCGGAGGTGGGCATGTGGTGCTGCCCTGGCTTCAGGGGAGCTTTGTGGTGCCAGGGCACCTGTCGGCGGATACGTTTCTGGCCGGTTATGGCCTGGCTCAGGCCATGCCAGGCCCGCTGTTTACCTTCTCAGCGTTTCTGGGAGCCATTGAGGGCGGCTGGACCGGTGCTGCCGTGGCTGTGGTCGCTGTTTTTCTGCCGGGAACCCTGCTGGTATTTGCCGGTCTACCCCTGTGGTCATACATTCGCAGCCATTCGGTTGCACGGGCGGCCCTGGCTGGGGTGAATGCCGGCGTTGTCGGGCTTCTGCTGGCGGCGCTGTATGATCCGGTGTGGACCTCTGCCGTACACAATGCAGGGAGCGTTGCGTTTGTCCTGTTGGCCTGGGTTTCCCTGTCGATATGGAAAGTACCGGTCTGGATACTGGCACCCGGCAGCGCGCTGGTGGGCTTGCTGGTTTTCTGATGCCCCCAAAGTGGGGGTAGCTAAAACCAACCAGGGAGGCCACACTTGGACATTGGGGAACTAAATGAACGGTAATAATCCAGAAGCAGAGGCTGATTATGTCCACATCCTGCACGATTCCGGGCTTGAACGTACCGAAAAGCCGCTTTCCGGAGCCTGAAAGCGATTTGCCAACCGGCGATAACCGCGAGCAAAGGGTTGTGCTTGGCGGTGGCTGTTTCTGGTGTGTGGAAGCCGTTTTTCTGGCGGTGAACGGTGTCAGCCGGGTGGAATCCGGCTATGCCGGGGGCACAGCGGAAACCGCCAACTATGAGGCGGTGTGCGGCGGCCAGACCGGCCACGCCGAAGTGGTCGACGTTCATTACGACCCGCAGACCGTCAGCTTCGGGGATATCCTGAAGGTGTTTTTCTCGGTGGCCCACGACCCAACCCAGCTTAACCGGCAGGGAAACGACCGTGGTACCCAGTACCGTTCCGCCGTTTTTTACGAGAATGACGAACAGAAACAGGTGGCGGAAGCCTACATTCGCCAACTGAACTCGGCGGGCGTTTATGATAATCCTCTGGTGACAACCCTGGAGCCGTTGGAGGCTTTTTATCCGGCGGAAGACTATCACCAGAATTTTGCCGCACGGAATCCATACCAGCCCTACATCACGGCTGTTGCGGCACCAAAGATTGAAAAGCTTGTGGACACGTTCGGTGACCAGCTCAAGCCCGGTTACACCGACAACAACATTGCCTGAGGAGGCTGCTATGAGCGTTTCTGCTGCAGGTTATGACCTGACCCCGCTGACACCACAACAAGTGGACGAAAAGGCCGCGGGCCTGACGGACGAGGAGCGCCGCGTGTTGCTGGATCATGGCACCGAGCGGCCATTTTGCGGCACCTTGCTGGACAACAAGAACGCAGGTGCCTATTACTGCCGGTTGTGCGAGTTGCCGCTGTTCAGTTCCGATTCCAAGTTCGATTCCGGTACCGGTTGGCCGAGCTTTTTCCAGCCTTTTGACACCGACCACATCCGTTACATTGAAGACAACAGCATGGGCATGGCTCGCACGGAGATCCGTTGCCCGCGTTGTGACAGCCACCTTGGGCACGTGTTTCCGGATGGCCCGCCGCCAACCGGCCAGCGTTACTGCCTGAATTCAGTGGCGATGGTGTTCAGGGAGAACCAGGCCTGACCGGCCTGGTTAGCGGATGACTGTCGACACCAGATAGCTGGTGTAGCAAACGTACACCAGCAATAACAGCACGCCGTCCGGTCGCCCGATGGTCCGGGACTTACCCGTCAGCCCAAAGCTCATCAGCAGAAGCCCGATGGTGAGGGCTGTCATCAGGGTCCAGTCGCGGTAAAGCACTTCCATATCCACGGCCAGGGGCTCAATGGTCGCAGCCAGGCCAACCACGGCCAGAGTGTTGAAAATACCAGACCCCACAATGTTGCCGAGTATCAGGTCGTGTTCGTTTTTCTTGACGGCCGCCAACGCAGAAGCCAGTTCCGGCAGAGAGGTGCCGATGGCAACGATTGTCAGCCCGATGATCAGGTCACTGACGCCGAGGCTCTGGGCAATAAACACCGCGCCCCAGACCAGCATGCGCGAGCTCACCAGCAAAAGCACCAAGCCTACAACCAGCCACATCACGGCTATTTTCAGCGGCATCGGGTGGGCAACCAGCTCGGAGTCGGTCTCGCCGATCAGTGAGTCCCCCTTGCCCTGGATGCCTTGATAGATGGACCAGCCCATGACGGCTGCGAACACACCAAGCAGTACCCAGCCATCGAGCCGGGTCAGGTTGCCATCAATCAACTGGTAACCGGCGATGGCCGTCAGTACCAGTAGTAGCGGGAGTTCCTTGCGTATTACCTGGGAGTGCACGGCAATTGGTGCAATCACCGCAGTCACACCAACGATCACGGCGATGTTGGTGATGTTCGAACCGTAAGCGTTGCCCAGGGCCAACCCGGGATTGCCATCGAGTGCGGCCATGGCTGACACTGCCAGTTCAGGCGCAGAGGTGCCGAATCCGATAATCACCATACCAATCAGCAGCGATGGCATACCGAGGTGTTTGGCGGTGGCTGCTGCGCCTTCAATGAAGCGGTCTGCGCTCCAGACCAGTAAAACCAGGCCAGCGATGATTGCTGCGATTGCCAATAGCATAAAGGATGCCCTGTTGGTGTAAGCCGCACGGTATGAGACTAAAGTGGCGGTGATATCGTTGAGCACAGACGCGAGAATGTAACAAAGAGCGCCCGGCGAGCGCATTTTAAACGTTTGACCTACACACGGCCACCGTTGGTAAATAAATCAGGACGTTGGCCCTTGTCAGATATGTTGGCGCAACCAGCCCCAGGCGGGCCCGACCACGAGTCAGTTGATATTCGCAATTTATTATCCGATCAAAAAACGGGATAATCGCGCCACAATTTCCAAGCCCCTCTGCTGATCGTGGGCGGGCAACAGGCTTTAAACTAGCTAGGGTGATAACCAATGGCCGTTAGACAGGCAGATGTGGTGCTGGTCGGCGGGGGCGTCATGAGCGCCACCCTCGGCATGATGCTCAGGCAGCTTGATCCTTCCCTGGACATCGTCATGGTTGAACGTCTTGATCACGTCGCCCATGAAAGCACCGATGGATGGAACAATGCAGGGACCGGGCATGCCGGCTACTGCGAACTCAATTACACCCCCGAAACCGACGATGGCGATGTTGCTATCGAGCGGGCGTTGAAGATCAATGCCTCGTTCGAAGTATCGTTGCAGTTCTGGTCTCATCTGGTTGAGCAGGGGATGCTGCCGGAACCCAAAAGCTTCATCAACCGAACTCCTCACCAGAGCTTTGTATGGGGCGAGGATGGTGTGAAGTTCCTCAAGCGTCGCCACGAAAAGCTCAGCGCCCACCATTTGTTCCGGGAAATGGAGTACACCGAATCCCCGCGGGATCTGGAAGAGTGGATGCCGCTGGTGGTGAACAACCGCGACCCGATGCAGAGAGTGGCCGCCACGCGTATCAAGCACGGTTCAGACGTGGACTTTGGCTCTCTCACCCGCAGCATGGTGGAGTTCCTGGAAACCACGCCGAACTTTGAACTGATGTTAAGCAGCCCCGTGCATTACCTGGCCAAGCGCGACAATGGCCGCTGGAAGGTACGGGTGAAGAACCAGAAAACCGGAGAGCTGACGAAGCTTGAGGCTGGGTTTGTCTTCCTGGGCGCCGGTGGCGGCGCCTTGCCGATGTTGCAGAAGTCCAACATCGACGAATCCAAAGGCTACGGTGGTTTCCCGGTCAGCGGTCAGTGGCTGGTTTGCCAGAAGCCGGAAATCGTCCAGCAACATCACTCCAAGGTCTACGGAAAGGCGCCAATCGGCGCACCGCCGATGTCGGTTCCGCATCTGGATACCCGTATTATCAACGGTGAACCCGCGCTTCTATTCGGCCCGTTTGCTGGCTTCACCACACGGTTCCTCAAGCAGGGTTCGGTATTCGATCTGTTCGGATCGGTCCGCTCAGCGAATCTTCGTCCCATGTTGTCGGTGAGCCGCACCAACATGGACCTGACCCGCTACCTGATTGGTGAGGTATTCCAGTCTCACAGCGACCGTGTGGCTTCCCTGCGCAATTACTTCCCGGATGCCCGCGAAGAGGACTGGCGCCTGCAGGACGCCGGCCAGCGCGTGCAGATCATCAAGAAGTCGCCGGAAGGTGGCGGTAAGCTGGAATTCGGTACCGAAATTGTGGCGGCGAAGGACGGCACCCTGGCCGCTTTGCTGGGTGCATCGCCGGGGGCTTCGACGGCTGTCCAGGCCATGATCGATGTGATCCAACGTTGTTTCCCGGAACGTATGGAGTCTTCGGAATGGCAGGAACGCATGAAAGTGATGGTGCCTTCCTACGGTCAGTCGCTGGTAGACGATGAGCAATTACTCAATAGAGTGCGGGAACGAACGCTCTCAACCCTGAAATTGAGCTGATATTCCCAAACGATCTAACACTGGCGGAAGCGCTGGTAGTCCTGGCTTAAAAGCTGGGGCTGCCGGCGCTTTTTGTTTTCTGGGCGCCGGGCCCGGTTGCGATTTGCGCCTGAAACGTTAGGTTATAAGGAAACACCACCAAGGAGAACGAACATGAGCGAGCAAGAATTCGATCCGAATAAAGGCTATATCGCACTCCTGGGATGGAGCCTGAACGCGGTGGAAGCTGCCGATAAATTTGATCGACGATATGTGGTGGTTGCGCCGGATTGGGCGGAGGCTTACTGCAAGGAACATGATATTCCCTATGTACCTTGGAACTTCGAGCGCCTGAACGACCGGTCAGTTGAGATTGCTCAGACACTCAAAGAGATGGGCGTTAATGTGGCTATCCCATTGTTTGAGGAAACCGTGGAATGGGCCGGCGCTATCAACTCGGTTCTGATGGATCAGCCAAAGCTGTTCGGCCAGTCCATGTTGTTACGGGACAAGGCCCTGATGAAGCGCCGCGCGCAGCTGGGCGGCATTCGCGTTGGGATCTTCGAGGAAGCCCATGACCGAGACGACGTTATCCGTTTCCTCAAGCGCGTCAACCAGACCCTCTTGAAGTTGGACGGTGACCCCAACGATCCGATTCACCTCAAAGCATTCGACAAAGCCGGTTGTCTGGGCCACCGGGTGATTCGTACCCCGGACGAAGTGGACACCATTCCCGAGGAAGAATTCCCGGTGCTGATGGAATCCCATCTGGACGGTTGGGAATTTGCCGTCGAAGCCTGGATTCACAACGGCAAAATCGCATTCCTGAACATCTCGGAGTATGTGACCCTGGGTTACTCGGTGTTTGTGCCGGCCACGCCGGACCTGGAGAAGTACCGGGAACAGATCACCCGCGAGATCGAAAAGCTGATCAAAACGTTCGATATCGAGTTCGGGTTTATTCACCCAGAGTACTTCGTGACCAGCGACAGTACCATGTACTTCGGAGAGGTGGCGTATCGGCCGCCAGGCTTCAAGGTGTTCGAGCTGCTTGAGCGTGCCTACGGCTTTAACGCCTATCAGGCACTGATCATGACCTTTGACCCGAAAACCACGGCAGAAGAGGTAAAGGCGTTCTTCCCCAAAGAGGTGGTGGATGCCAAGGGCTATGCCGGCTGTTTCGGCGTTTATCCGCGCCGCCGGGTGGTCAGCCAATTGGAAATGCCGGAAGAGACCGAGAACCACGATTACTTCGAGTCCCACGAGCTCACGCCGCCGTTGGAAGAAACAGTTACCAAGCGTACTGCCTTTGGCACACATTGGGGCCTGGTTTACTTCTTCGGTGAAGACCCTTATGTAATGCGGGATTTACTGAAACATCAGGAAGAACTGGATTTCTATGTATAATTCCGTAAGGAATTAACAACAATGGGTCTGATTCAGACTCTGAGGAACACAGTTTGAGCAACTCCGACGCTGGAAACCCGGCACCTGTCGTCAATTTCGATAAGCTGGTTCAGCGACTGGACGATGCCATCGCGGCTCTCGATGAGAGCCGCGATTTTGCCAAACTTGGCAAGTTACCCCGGTTGTTCGACATCGTGCGACGGGTGCTTCTGCAGCCGGAGGGCTGCCTTGCAATTGAACAGCGAGCCGAACGGCTTGAGAAAGCCGGCGTGTTCCTGGGAACAGACTGGGCAGACCCCTCCATTCTATTGCCATCGTTGACCACCTTTTCCTTGCAAAGCCCACAGGCCGATACGGTCATCATCGAAGGGCTCAGCGAACTGCGTTTGCTGGCGGTCGCGCGCGGTGAATACCTGCATGAGTCGATGTCGGCGGAACAGGCGCATCACTACCTGACCCAGGTATTGGCCATCAACCTGAACATGCTGTTTGGTGAAGCAGGCGAAGCCGAGCGGGAGCAGGGCAAGCTGGCACTGGTCAGCCGCGCGGTGGTACAGCATGTTGCCACCCAGATCGGCTATGAGCATGTCATCGATCAACTGATTGAAGAGATCTGGCGCATATTGCAGCAACGACCGATCCAGGTCAGCAGCGTACGGCAGATGATTACCCAGATTGCACTGTGCCGCATTGATCCCAATGTGGATCTCGGTGGTGCGGGTCAGGGTGCGGAGCGTCTGATTTCGAGCCTTTACGGGCCAACACAGGCGTGCCGCGAAGATCCTGGCATTCCTGTTTACCAGGAACGGCTGCAGTCCATGGACGCCGTGGCCCTGCAAAGTGAGGCGACCGGTTTTGCCCGTTCCATGCACGACACCGGATTGGTGTCGCCGTATCACGCCACGTTTGTCCGCCACATCCTGGAGAGTCAGGATGCGCTATTGACTGAAGCCCTGGGCCTGTCCAGTACCGGCCGCGATTGCCTGCTCTGCTACAAGGATCTGGTGCATGAGTTGATCAATGAAGGCGTCTATCCGGAAACAGCCCAAGGTCTTTATGGCCTTGCGTTGATGCTGGAGCGAGGCATTCTCTATCAACCGCCACTTGCACCCGCGCTGTGGCGCCAGGCCAGGCTCTCCATCTGCCCGCACGCCCGGGAGCGTATCCGATTGGCATATGGTTACCAGCCACAGCCGAAGGCATGGCTGTTGCAGGGTGTGCTCAACATGCTGGGCCAGCCCCTTGGCGTGGGGCAGGGAAACAACCCTACCTGCCAATCTGCACGGGCGCTGTCCATGTGGGCCTACAACGATCCGGACTATCTGTTGCAGATGGTGGCCTGGGCCGCCCGCGACAACGAAATCATCATGCATTTCGAGGGTCGCCCGGTATCTTCCTCCGGCAGCCAGGGTGGCGTGGCCTCCGAAGTAACGCTCGACCTGGATCCGGTTTCGCTGGTGGTAGTACCGCACCTTGACCGGATTTATGCGGAAATGGGGCGCCTGTGTACGGACCGCCAGGGCGACCCCCACCAGTGGGTTAACCCCGAGTTCCATGGTTGGTCCGCCGGCCGTGGATTCCGCATAAACGTGGATGTTGCAACCGGTCACCTGGAAGACCTGGACACCTTCCTGCGACATTTCTATGCCAGCTACCACCCTTACTATAATGGCAACCAGCCGCTGATCCATCCGCAACCGGCTGGCGTAGCGGTTACCGACAGTGCCGCAAGATTCATCGGCTGGCACGCGATTACCATCCTCCGTGTGACTCTGGACCCGGAAGAGGTCATGCGGGTGTATTTCTTCAACCCCAACAACGACAGTGGTCAGAATTGGGGCGACGATGTGGTGGTCAGTACCTCCAGGAAAGGGGAGCGGTTCGGTGAGGCATCCTTGCCCTTTGAACAGTTCGCCTCGCGGCTGTACATTTTTCACTTCGACCCCCTTGAACGCGGTGAACCCGCAGACGTGGGCGAGGAGGAATTGGAGCGGGTGATCAGCCGCGTTCACCGCAGTTGGGGCCGAGACCGGTTGCCGGCTGAGGCATTGCAGGCCGAACCTCCGCAGGAAAAGTAGACCCAACCAAGCCAGAACGGGAGAGATGATGACCGCTGAGGCCACTACCCGCCGCAACGGCGCCGAGCTGTTTGTTCGTGCCCTGGAAAACGAAGGTGTTCGGTACATCTTCGCGGTACCGGGTGAAGAAAACCTGGATCTCCTTGAGGCCCTGCGCGAATCCAGCATTGAGCTGGTGCTCAATCGTCACGAGCAGGCAGCCGGCTTTATGGCCGCGACCTACGGGCGCCTGACAGGCCGTGTGGGCGTTTGCCTGTCGACCCTCGGCCCTGGGGCCACCAACCTGGTAACCGCCGCTGCCTATGCCCAGCTCGGCGGCATGCCAATGATGATGATTTCCGGGCAGAAGCCCATTAAATCGTCCAAACAGGGGCTGTTCCAGATCCTGGATGTGGTGGACCTGATGCGGCCACTTACCAAGTACACCCGCCAGATCAGCAACGCCAACACCATCCCCGCCAAGGTGAGAGAAGCCTTCCGGTTGGCTTCGGAAGAGCGCCCCGGTGCGGTTCATCTCGAATTACCGGAAGACATCGCCTCCGAGGTGGCAGAGAGCGATACCCATATCTTCCAGCCCAGTGATGCCCGTCGGCCCACTGCCAGTACCAAGAGCCTGGACACTGCCTGTGACATGATCAGCAAAGCCAGGTATCCGCTGATCATGATTGGCGCCGGTGCTAATCGCAAACGGGTTTCCCAGGCCCTGATCCACCTGGTGAACGTGACTGGCATTCCCTTCTTCACCACCCAGATGGGCAAGGGCGTGGTGGATGAGCGCCACCCCCGTTACCTGGGTAATGCGGCGCTCTCGGCCGGCGATTTTGTGCACTGCGCCATTGATCACGCTGACCTGGTGATCAACGTCGGGCACGATGTGGTTGAGAAACCGCCGTTTTTCATGCATCCCGGCGGCAAACAGGTTATCCATGTGAACTTCAGCGCTGCTGACGTGGACCCGGTTTACTTCCCCCAGCACGAGGTGGTGGGCGACATTGCCAACAGCGTGGAGTACCTGGCCGAGAAATGCGGCCAGTGCTCTTCACACGACTTCAGCCGGTTTATGGAAGTGAAAGCTTCCGTGGACAGCCATATGGCCGACAAGGCGGACGATGGCCGTTTCCCGGTTATTCCCCAGCGAATCGTCAACGACGTACGCCAGGTCATGCCCGACGACGGCATCATCGCGCTGGACAATGGCATGTACAAACTCTGGTTTGCCCGCAATTATCCGGCCTACGATAACAACACTGTGCTGCTCGACAATGCCCTGGCTTCCATGGGCGCCGGCCTGCCCAGTGCCATGATGGCGGCCATGCTCTATCCACACCTCAAGGTGATGGCGGTGTGCGGCGACGGTGGCTTCATGATGAATAGCCAGGAGCTGGAAACCGCTGTGCGGCTGAAGCTGAACCTGGTGATACTGATCATCAACGACAATGCCTACGGCATGATCAAATGGAAGCAGGCCCAGGAAGGCTTTCAGAACTTCGGGCTGGATTACAACAACCCGGACTTCGTCAAATACGCCGATGCCTATGGTGCCACTGGCCATAGAATCACCCGTACCGAAGACCTGCGGCCGACGCTGAAAAACGCACTGACCTCGGGGGGTGTGCACCTGATCGATGTGCCCGTGGACTACAGCGAAAACCGCCGTGTGTTTGATGAAGAATTGGTAAATCTGACCTGTAACCTCTAATGCCTGTAGTATTATTCGCCCAGTATTGAACATTGATTGAGGATGGGCGAATGAGTTACTCGTGGTTCAGAGTGGTGGCACTAGCGCTGGCGGCCGTGGTGGTCGCTGGATGCAGCAAGCCGGAAACGCCCCAGGAAGTGGCCGCTGAATTCTGGCAGGCCCTGTCCGAGAAAGACGCGGATACCGTTGCCGATCTATCGACGCTTGCCGCCCCCTCTGCCTTCGATGGCTACGCCCGGGACTGGTCTGGCACCGTGCCTGATTTCGGTCGGGTGGTCATCGACGATCGCGAAGCTACGATCGTAACCCGCCTGCCCGCTGAGAACGGCGTCCCCGGCGAGCGCCGGGAAGTGAATACCTACCTTGTGGAACAGAGTGGCGACTGGCTGGTGGATTACGACCGCACCGGCGAGGCGATCATGAATCCGTCTCCGTTTGCAGGTTTGATCGGAGAAATGAACCGGCTGGGCGAGCGCTTGACGGCCAGTTTCGGACAGTCCTCCGACGATCTCTCTCGCCAGATGGACGCCATTGCCCGCGAATTCGAGGCGTATTCCGATCAGGCCCAGCGCCGGGCAGAGCAGGCCATGGAAGAGTACGGCCAAGCCCTGCATGGGCTGATGGAAGAGTTGGAGGAATCCATCGAAGAGGCGTTGGAAGACAACCAGCGGGCGCCTGAGAGAGATCGAAGTGTCTTACAGCGAACCGCGGCGGACCTCAATCGAAGCAGCGACAGGCTGGATGAGCCGGATTTCGACGCCTTTGCCGACAGTTCTCGTGCGTTAGCTGAGGCGGGAGCGCGTATCTCGCGCCTGAGTGACGATACCTTCAAAAGCTACAAGCGCACGTGGGACGCCAAACTGGACGAAATCACTGAGCGTACCCGCGTATTTTTTGAAGAGCTTCATGGGCGTGGGTGATAACCCGGCGTCATAGAACTGTCATATTGATCTGGTGTACTGAAGATGTGTTAGTCCCTGAAAGCGACTAAAGGAGCTCCTGCTCCACTGCATCTTTGGGCCAACGGACGGCTCCTTTTTACGCCTCTAGTATTACCCCGCCAGCCCGGTAACCACAAACCAGCCGGTCACCAGCGTGAGCGACGTTGCTACAATTGCCAACAACCCGTCCCTCGCTACGATTGCCAGCCCGAAGGCCGTCAACGCAGCGCCGCCACCATTGGCGCTGAAGGGTACCACCTCCATCGCCGGCATGGCCAGAGCCACCAGCATGCAGATAATGGCCATCACATAGAGCCCTGGCCCGTCCGCCAGAAACACCAGGCGCGGCCCTGTCCAACGATCCAGAAAACGAGCCGGTTTTTGCAGCCAGTCCAGTCCCTTCAAGAGCTTGTCCTGGGGCACGGAACGCTGGGAAATCCAGGACGGCATCCAGATGGTGCGTCTGTGGAACAACAGTTGCCCCAGCGTCAGCAGAACCACCAGCCCCAGAATGGTTGGAACGCCGGGAATGTCACCGATCAACGGCGCCAGGGTGATCAGCCCTGCTACGAGCACCACGGGCCCGAACGAACGTTCCCCCACGCCATTCATGATATCGTTCACCGACACTCGCCCGGCTCCGGCCGCCGACTCGCGAATCTGCTCCAGCAGTTGTTGCATGTTGGTAGGATCGCCATTATTGCGCATAGATAGGGCTCTTCCTCGAATCAGGGTAACGTCTGCCAAATCCGGCCTTTAAAACCTACCATTCTCGATAATCGGAAAACAGCGATTGCGACCGAACCGCAGCGGAAATGATTGAAGCCTTTGCAGACCAGGACTAATCTCGATCCAGCGATAACAAAAACTTCAGAACCCGGAAATCCCCATGGCAGACTTGCTCAACGTTGACTGGATGCTCACCCTCAACCACCTGCTGTTGATGGCCATTGCCTACCTGCTGGCGTTCCCCATCGGTTTCGACCGGGAAGAGCAGGGGCCCAGGATCGGCCTGAGAACCTTCCCGCTGGTGGCCGTGGTTTCATGTGGCTTCATGCTTGTTGGTCGAGCCGTCATCGACTCCCCGGGCGAACAGGGCCGCGTACTGCAAGGCATTGTCACCGGCATCGGTTTCATTGGCGGCGGCGCCATCCTCAAGGACGACAGCCGCGTAATCGGCACCGCCACCGCCGCGAGTATCTGGAACTGTGGCGCGATCGGTGTGGCTGTTGCGTACCACCACCTTGAGATTGCCATAGCCCTGAGTGCCCTGAACTTCTTCACGCTGCGCTACATGGGAAGGCTGGTGCGGTCGGTGACCGGTGAGCCTGTGGTTGAAGATGGGCAGACAACCAAGCCTGTGGAAGTTCGGGAGTCTGATAACGAAAAAAGCCCCTGAAATCAGGGGCTTTTTTCGGTTGGTTGGTGGAGACGGCGGGAATTGAACCCGCGTCCGCCAGTACTCAGCCTTGAGGTCTACATGTTTAGCGTCTCTCTATTGATTTAAGTTCAAGCGACCCGAGAGCCAGGGTGCAAGAACCGAGTTCTTTAGATCTTAGCCGTTAGCCAGTGAACTCTGGAAAACGGAGCATCCCGTAAGCGATGACGTCCTGAGATGTTGCTTCCGGGCTACGGGCGACCCGGTCAGGACGACTAGCAGCTTACGCTGCTAGTGCGTAGTTTTCGTCGTTTGCGACTATTGCGTTGCAGCTTTGGATTAACGAGATTGGCTGCCATCTCGACATGCACCCAAGGGTTCGCCACCGGCGTCGAAGCCATGTCGTCCCCTTACCGACAGTATATGTGGCTGCTTCCGCCAACTTCAAGGTTTTCCTGGTTTTGTTTTGTGGTGTCGGGTGGTCAGTTGTACCTATCAACTGGCGGCCCGGGCGGTGTTCTGTTCGCTGTTGTGCAGCGCGGCGTCCAGGAGTTCGGCAAAGCTGTCGCGGAAATGCCCCATCACACTGGCCGGGTCGGCCTTGATGTTCTTGTCGATGGTGATGCCGAATTGCACCGTGCCGGCGTAGCTGAATATGCTCAAACCGATGCCGATATTGCCGCTTTGGGGCACCCAGAACATGGGCTGGGTGAGCTTTGCTCCCGCCAAATATACAGGTTCTTTTGGGCCCGGCACGTTAGTGAGTACCGCAGAGGCCTTATTGCTGAGCATGGAGAGCGCCCGCCGCTCAAGGACATCCGGGCCGCGCCCGAACAGGTCCAGCAGGCTGTAGGTTACCTGAGCCTGATAGGAGCGTTTGAGGCGGTTCATGTTTTCCTGAACCTGGCGGAACCGCATGATCGGATCGGTCTCCTCCACGGGCAGGGTGACCAGCACTAGCCCGAACTGGTTGCCCAGGGTTTCGATCGGCTGTCGCATCGGGCGCAGGTTAAACGGTACGGCAACGCGAACACCGCATTCCGGCGTGGCCTCGCCGGTGGCTAAAAAATGCCGTTGCAACGCGCCGGCGGCGGCACACAGCAGCACATCGTTGGCGGTGCCGCGCAGGGCTCTGGCGCACACCTTCACTTCGGCGAGACTCAGCGGGTCGGCCCAGGCGACATGCTTGCGACCGCTCAGGGGTATTTTCAGGCAGGTGTCTGGTTCCGCCGGGGAGAGGCCCAGCTTGAGCAGGTCGACGGCGATGTTGCCCGCGGTAGTGGCCAGTTTGAACGGGTAGCCCGGCTCGTTGCGGATGGACTTCAGAAACAGGCCTGCCTGGTCGATGGCGGTTTGTCCATTATGCAAAGCCCGGCTGGCGAGCTGTCGTAGACCTTGAGGTGCATGGGTCTTGGATTGGCTGGATGTCGATACCCGGCTGAGTCTCGGTTCCGGCGAGTTGTCGGTCAGCGAAAGCAGCACACGCACCAGTGAAATGCCGTCAGCAATGCAGTGATGGATGCGAACCAGCAGGGCACAGCCACCCTGATAGTTCTCGATATAGTGGATTTGCCAGAGCGGGCGCCGGAAATCCAGCGAGGTGCTGGTCAGGTCGCTGGTCAGTGTTTGCAGCTCCTGTTTGCCTCCATCGCCGGGAAGGGCAAGAACGTGAATATGGTTGTCGATATGAAAGAGTGGGTCGTCCTGCCAGTACGTGCGGTCGCCTTCGGTGACGACGCGCTGTCGAAAGCGCCGGAAGGTGAGAAAGCGTTCGTCGAGCGTTCGCTTGAGGCGCTTGAGGGCAATGGGCTGATCAAACACCAGCACCGCTGAAATCATCATGGGGTTCTCGGGGCATTCCATGCGTAGCCACGAGCGATCTACTGCAGACATGGGTGTTTGTCGGCGTGTCATCACTTGCTCCCTTTGGTTCCCGTCTGTCCCTGGGTGGCCGCTGTCCGTATGCGGATTGGGGTAAGGGATCGAGTATAGGCTGATCAGAGAGGGGCTAAAAGAGGATGCAGATGCGACATAAAATGCGGGGAGAAGTCGCCGGGCCTGGGGCCCGGCCAGCGGATCAGACGTTGGTTTCGCGGAGGATGCGTTGTTTCTGGCGGTTCCAGTCCCGTTCTTTCTCGGTGGCACGCTTGTCGAAGAGCTTCTTGCCTTTCACCAGGGCAATTTCGCATTTCACCTTGTTCTTCTTCCAGTACATGGCCAGCGGAATGCAGGTATGGCCTGCCTGGTTAACCTTGCCGACGATCTTGGCAATTTCCTTGGCGTGCAGCAGCAGTTTGCGGGTCCGGGTCGGGTCCGCGATAACGTGGGTTGAGGCGGCGGTGAGCGGGATGATGTGGGATCCCAGCAGCCAGGCCTCTCCGTCCTTAAGCAGCACGTAGGCATCGGTGAGCTGCGCCTTGCCGGCACGGATGGATTTTACTTCCCATCCGAGCAGGGCCAGGCCCGCCTCAAAGCGTTCCTCGATGTGGTACTCATGTTTTGCCTTTTTGTTCAAGGCAATGGTGGCGCTCGGTGCGCCGGGTTTCTTCTTGCTCATGAATCGTTGATCCGGAGTCGGACAGAAAATTTACCGTGCGTAATCGTGCCGGAAAAGCGCGCATTGTAGCCCAGTAGTACCAGACTGGTCACGAAATCGGCGCGATTGACTGAGTCGATGGTCGTATGGGTTGTGATTCCTCCGCTACAATGTGCGCTGAGATGTCGTCAGGGAATGGAATGCCTACTCCATACGAAACACCAATCGGGTCGTGGACCCGGCCAACCACTTTTTTCTGGGCCGCGACCGGGGCAACCTTTGGCCTCGCGAACGTGTGGCAGTTTCCCTACCTGGCCGGCCAGCATGGCGGCGGGTTGTTCATATTGCTGTACCTGGCGTGCCTGTTGCTGGTCACGCTGCCGTTGATGGTCACCGAATCCGCGATGGGAAGATACGCCCGCCATGGATTGGTGCTGGCGATGGATGGTTTCGTTCGCAGCGCGCGACGGTCCCGGGCGTGGATGTGGGCTGGTCGTCTGGGGGTGTTGGCGGCTTTTCTGGTGCTTTCCTTTACGGCTGTTTTCGGTGCCATCGCTCTGGCCTACGTATTCTACGGAGCCATGGGCCGGTTTATTGGCGCCGGCGAGGCTGAAGCCGCAGGTATCCTCTCCGCGTTGGTGTCGGACTCGCGGGACTATCGCGTGTTCATGGGCTGGCACGGATTCTTCCTGTTGCTGGTGGTGTGGGTGTCGATGCAGGGCGTGGTGGACGGTGTCGAGCGTGCAGTACGGGTGGTGGCACCGGCGATGATGCTGATTCTGCTGGCGCTCTGCGGTTTGGCCGCCTGGAGTGGGGATTTCCGCAGTGCGTCGGACTTCATGCTGGATTTCCGCCCCGCCGACGTGACCCTGGACAGTTTGCGGGCGGCGTTGTTTCACGCGTTTTTCACTCTTGGGCTCGGAATGGGCGTGTGGACCCTGTTCGGTGCCTATACACCCGCGGACACTCGCCTTAAGCGTTCCGTGCTGGCTGTGGTGTTGATGGACACCCTGATCGCCATCGGGGCCGGGTTGGCGATTTATTCGTTGGCGCCCGATGGCCATTCCATGGAAGGTGAGCGCGGGTTCGGGCTGCTTTTCCTGTCGCTGCCGGTGGCCCTGGCGGATCTGCCGGGCAGTCAGTTTCTGGTGGCGGCCGTGTTCCTGGTCATCGTGATGATTGTGTGGACGACGTCTCTTTCATTGCTTGAGCCGGTGGTCGGTTGGTTTCAGGAGTGGACAGGCGCACCAAGGGGCTTGTCCGCCTTTCTGATGGGCAGCTCAGTCTGGCTGGCGGGGCTTGGGTCGTTGCTGTCCTTCAATCTATGGTCCGACGAGCGTTTCGCCGGGGGCACCTTGTTCCGCTGGCTTGAGCTGATCACGGGTGGCCTGCTGATTCCGCTGGTGAGTATCCTGATATCTGTCTTCGCGGGCTGGTACCTGACCCGAAATCTGACCTTCACCATACTGGGAAAGGCACCACGCCTGATTGGCCGTATATGGTTCTGGGTGATGCGCTTGATCTTGCCGCTGGTGGTGGCGTATATCGGCCTGCAGTACACCGCCACGTCGCTGGTGGCGTTGTGCGACAGCGGTAGCAACGGATTGTGGTGCGAACCTACCGTAGAGTTGGCGCCAAGCTCAATGACGCCAACTGCCCCCGATGCGAATGATCCCAACAATGAAGCGGGTGATGCCGGTGGGGGTGGCGAGCCAGAGACCAATCCGGGCGAGCCAGGCGAGAAGAGCGGTAAGAACGGCCCGGCTGGGCAGGAAAGTGACCCCAACAACGGTGATATCCTTTATCATAGCGTCTGATATTGGCGTCCCGATTAAAGGGGCTCCCCCTTTGCAGGGTCTTCAACTCAAGAGTATTCGCAAGCAGGACGTCCGGTTCCAATGCCCCATCAGATCGACAAGACCGCGCTGGTTATGCACTCGGCGGAACGCATGTTCCACCTGGTCAACGATGTTGCCAGCTACCCCGACTTTCTTCCCTGGTGTTCAGCCAGCCAGGTGCACGAGCAGACAGACCACGAAATCATGGCATCTATGGATATCGCCAAAGGTGGTATCCGTCACCGGCTGACCACGCGCAACCAGCTGTACCTGCCGCATACCATTGAAATGAGCCTGGTGGATGGTCCTTTCCGTAACCTTAGCGGTCGTTGGCAGTTCAAGCCCCTGCAGAATAACGCCTGCAAGGTGATTCTCACGCTGGAATTTGAGTTTTCCGGATCCTTGTCGAGGATGACGTTCGGGCCGGTCTTCAATCAGGCTGCGAATACCATGGTGGACGCGTTCTGCCGTCGCGCAGACCAGGTGTATCTCGGGGGATAACAATGATTCGAGTTGAGGTGGCCTTTGCCAGGCCAGACAGGCAGGAAATCATCAGCTTGAGTGTCGAAGAGGGCACCACGGCTGTGGAGGCTGTGAAGCGTTCCGGCATTGTTGCCATATTTCCTGAGGTCGATCCGGAAAATGGCGATATGGGAATCTTCGGTAAGGTGATCAAGAATCCGTCCGCCCACGAGTTGCGGGACGGCGACCGGGTTGAAGTTTACCGGCCGCTGCAGATCGACCCCAAGCAGGCCCGGCTTAACCGGGCAAAGAAGAAGGGTTAAGGCTTGAGGCTGGCTCAGTAGGCGGGCGTTTCTTCCAGCAGCTGGGCTTCGTAATGGGAATACTGGTCGTTATCGTAGTAGACGATGACCCGTTGTTCCTTGATATCGCCACCACTGCGCTGGAAGGTATACACATAGTACTCCCGGGACGGATCGGCGGGGTTGGTCATCAGCGGGGTGCCCAGCAAGGAGTGGACCTGGCTGCGGGACATGCCCTCGGCCAGTGATGTCAGCTCTTCGTCGGTCAGTATGTTCCCCTGTTGTACATTGATCTTGTATACGCCTGGGAAAACACAGCCAGCCATGATGAGAGTTAGAATGAGAGCTGTGAGCTTTTGCATCGCCGGGGGAAATCCTCTATCTTGAAATCGCCTGCCAGGGGCAGGTGTGACACGGTCTGACCGTTAACATGCGGCTTCATCATACCGGAAGCCGTGAGGCACACCAAAGAGTGAATCGTAACATGTCATCCGAAAACACCGAATTACGAAAAGTCGGTCTTAAAGTCACTCTGCCAAGAGTGAAGATCTTCAATATTCTGGAGAACTCCGAGGAGCATCACCTCAGCGCCGAGGATGTGTACAAAAAGCTCCTCGAACAGGGTGATGACGTGGGCCTGGCAACCGTCTACCGGGTGCTGACTCAGTTTGAGGCAGCTGGCCTGGTTCTGCGCCACAACTTTGAAGGTGGGCACGCCGTTTTTGAGATGGCCGGCGACGATCATCATGATCACATGGTCTGCACTCAGACCGGTGAGGTCATTGAGTTCGTCGATGAGGTAATCGAAGAGCGGCAGCAAAAAATTGCCAAAGAACGAGGCTATGAGATTGTCGATCACAGCCTGATTCTTTACGTCAAACCCCTCAAATCCTGATAACTCAGGATTTGTTCCGGAAAAAAGAAAAAAAGGGGGCGGGGTTTTAGCCCGCCCCAACAACTCTCAGGATCGAGAGGGGAATACGCTTACCTTTCAAACTGTTCAGTGATGCGTAGCCTGGCCTTTCGTGAACATTTCGTGGGCATGGGCAATGGTGTGTTCGGTCATATCCACACCACCGAGCATTCTTGCCACTTCGCTGACCCTGCCATTGTCGTCCAATGACTCGATCTTCGAGTAAGTGGCGTCTGATTCCGTAAACTTGCTGACGAACAGGTGCTGATGGCACTGGGCCGCTACCTGGGCAAGATGGGTGACGCACAACACCTGTCCATTACTGCCCAGGCTGCGAAGCAAGCGACCAACCACTTCGGCGGTGCCGCCACCAATGCCTACATCCACCTCGTCAAAGACCAGTGTTGGTGTGGTGGAAGTTTGCGCAACCACCACCTGAATGGCCAGGCTGATGCGTGAGAGTTCGCCACCCGAGGCTACCTTGGCTAGCGGACGTGCGGGTTGGCCCGGGTTCGCGCTGACCAGGAATTCAATGTCTTCCAGGCCGTGGGGCGCAGGCTCGTCGCCTTTGTTGCGGCTCAGGTGGGTTACGAACTGGACCGCTGGCATGCTCAGTTGGGCGAGCTCCTCCGCGATGCGCTGATCAAGGTTGGCAGCAGCCTGTTGGCGTGCGTTCGACAACTCGGTGGCCAGGGTATTGAAGTGGCTTCGCTGTTCTTCCAGTTCCGCCTCCAGCTTCTCAACGCTGCCCTCGCCGTCGTCCAGCGATGCCAGTTCGGCACTCAGGCTCTGGTGGAATTCCGGGAGAGTCTCCGGTGTGATGCGGTGCTTGCGGGCCATCTGGTAAATGGCACTCAGGCGCTCTTCCACTTCGGCCAGTCGGGCTGGGTCGGCGTCGTAATCTTCCACAAAGTGGCGCAGGTTGTCGCCAGCCTCGGTGATCTGAATCTGGGCTTCATTCAGCATCTGGATGGTTTCCGTCAGTGCCGGTACCTCCACCGGCAACTGCTCCAGTTGCTGTAAAGCCTGGCGCACCAGATCCGCTGCGCTATTCTCATCTTCCGTGCATAGCAGGGTAGCCTGATGGCTGTTGTGTAGCACCGTGTCGGCATGGCTGAGCCGTTCCTGTTCTTTCTCCAGCTCTGCCTGCTCTCCGTCTTCCAGCGCCAGGCGATCCAGTTCTTCCACCTGGTAGCGCAGTAGCTGCAGGCGGGCTTCTGTCTCATCGGCATTCTGCTGGCGTTCGGTCAGCCGCTGGCGGGTTTTGTGCCAGGCTTTCCATGCATCCCTGGTTTGCTCTCCCAACGCTTCTGCGCCAGCGAACTCGTCCAGCAGTTTGCGGTGAGTCTCCTTGCGCAGCAGGGACTGGTGCTGGTGCTGGCTGTGGATGTCCATCAGGGCGCTGCCCAGATCTTTCAGGTGGGCAAGGGGGCAGGGCTGGCCGTTGATGTAGGCGCGAGAGCGGCCATCCTTGCTGATCACTCGGCGCAGGATGCATTCGTTGTCATCGTCGAGCTCATGGTTTTCCAGCCATTGCCGGGCTTCGGCAATGCGGGACACGTCGAAAGTAGCGGTAATATCGGCGCGTTTGGCGCCATGGCGTACGGCGCCAGCGTCGGCGCGCCCGCCCATGGCAAGGCCAAGGGCGTCCAGGACAATGGATTTGCCGGCACCGGTCTCTCCGGTCAGCGCCGTCATACCCTTTCCAAACTGAAGTTCGACCCGCTCGGCAATGGCGTAATTGGAAACAGTGAGCTGTGTGAGCATGCAGAGGTCCTCCGCTCAATTCCTGAATACTGTGATTACATACAGTGACTGTGAATATATACAGGGTTTTTCCTGTTTGCAAACATCGGCTGGCGAATTTGTGAATGAATGAGGTGCGCAACGGTTGAAACATCCGATACGGGCCCCATATCCGTTCGCAAACATGTTTTTTTCGGCCCATGGCGGTCGGAAACCAAACGTTAACCGGCCGGTCGTCTGGCCGCCGACGATCAAGCAGGAGTAGTCATGAGCGCTGACGAGAATCGTAACGAACAGGTGGAAGAAGAGTTGAAAGACACTGCGGAAGCCGCTCCCGAGGAAGAAACGGCGACGGAAGACAGTGCCGAAGCCGCTCCGGAAAGCGAAGTTGAGGCCCTGAAGGCCCAGGCGCAGGAGTTTCAGGAGCAGATGTTGCGTTCCCAGGCGGAGATGCAGAATGTTCGCCGTCGCGCTGAGATCGATGTGGAGAAAGCCCACAAATTCGCGCTGGAGAAGTTTGTGAAGGAGCTTCTGCCGGTCGCTGACAGCTTGGAAAAGGCGGTTGAAAGCACTGAGGGGCATGAAAGTGCCGGCGAACTGGTGGCCTCTATTCGTGAAGGGGTCGAGATGACTCTTAATCTGTTCATGGGGAGTCTCGGCAAGTTCAATGTGGTTCAGCTTAACCCCGTGGGTGAGCCGTTTGATCCCCAGCAGCACGAGGCCATGTCCATGGTGCCGGCACCTGATGCCGAGCCCAACAGTGTGGTGGCTGTGGTCCAGAAGGGCTACACCCTGAACGATCGCCTTGTTCGTCCCGCGATGGTGGTGGTCGCCAAGGCCGAAGACGCGCCAAAAATCGACGAGCAGGCTTGAAAAGCAGATTAAAGCGCCAATATAGCCAGTAAACAGGCGGCGCACCGGGACTCCGGGGCAACTTTCAAGGCAGCCGGAACTGAATTGAACAACCGAATTGGAGTAATTGCATGAGTAAGATCATTGGTATCGACCTGGGAACCACAAACTCCTGTGTAGCCATTATGGATGGCGACAAGGTCAAGGTTATCGAAAACGCCGAGGGTGATCGCACTACCCCGTCCATCGTGGCGTATACCGAAGACGGTGAAACGCTGGTAGGTCAATCTGCCAAGCGCCAGGCGGTCACCAACCCGAACAACACCCTCTACGCCATCAAGCGTCTGATCGGTCGTCGCTTTGAAGACGACGTGGTCCAGAAAGACATCAAGATGGTGCCGTACAAGATCGCCAAGGCAGACAACGGTGATGCCTGGGTCGAAGTGAAAGGCGAGAAGATGGCGCCGCCGCAGGTGTCTGCGGAAATCATCAAGAAGATGAAGAAAACCGCAGAAGACTATCTGGGCGAGAAAGTGACCGAAGCGGTTATCACCGTGCCGGCCTACTTCAACGACAGCCAGCGTCAGGCCACCAAAGACGCCGGCAAGATCGCTGGTCTGGACGTGAAGCGGATTATCAACGAGCCAACTGCTGCTGCGTTGGCCTATGGTCTCGACAAGAAGAGCGGTGACCGTACTGTTGCTGTTTATGACCTGGGTGGTGGCACCTTCGACATCTCCATCATCGAGATCGCCGATGTGGACGGTGAGCACCAGTTCGAAGTGTTGGCCACCAACGGCGACACCTTCCTGGGTGGTGAAGACTTTGACATGAAGCTGATCGAGTATCTTGCCGATCAGTTCAAGAAAGACAGTGGCATTGACCTGCGTGGCGACTCGTTGGCGATGCAGCGACTGAAGGAAGCGGCTGAGAAGGCGAAGATTGAGCTTTCCAGCAGCCAGCAGACCGATGTGAACCTGCCTTACGTGACGGCAGACGCCAGTGGTCCCAAGCACATGAACGTGAAAGTGACTCGTGCCAAGCTGGAGTCACTGGTTGAAGAGCTGGTCGAGCGCAGTCTCGCGCCGTGCCGCACCGCGCTGGAAGATTCCGGTGCCAAGATCGGTGAAATCGACGAAGTCATCCTGGTCGGCGGTCAGACCCGCATGCCGATGGTTCAGGAAAAAGTGAAGAACTTCTTCGGTAAGGAAGCGCGTAAGGACGTGAACCCGGATGAAGCTGTAGCCATGGGTGCTGCCATCCAGGCGGCCGTGCTCTCCGGTGATGTGAAAGACGTTCTGCTGCTGGACGTTACCCCGCTGACCCTGGGTATCGAAACCATGGGTGGCGTGGCGACACCGCTGATCGACAAGAACACCACGATCCCGACCAAGAAGTCGCAGACTTTCTCCACTGCGGATGACAACCAGACTGCAGTGACCATTCACGTGGTCCAGGGTGAGCGGAAGCAGGCGACACAGAACAAGTCACTGGGTCGCTTCGACCTGGCGGACATTCCGCCGGCGCCCCGTGGTACGCCGCAGATCGAAGTCACCTTCGATATCGATGCCAACGGTATCCTGAACGTGTCGGCCAAAGACAAGGCGACCGGTAAAGAGCAGTCCATCGTCATCAAGGCGTCTTCAGGTCTGAACGACGACGAAATCGAGAAGATGGTTCAGGACGCGGAAGCCAACGCCGACGAGGATCGCAAGTTCGAAGAGCTGGTCCAGGCCCGCAACCAGGGTGACGCGATGGTCCATACCGTGCGCAAGACCCTGGCCGATGCTGGTGACAAGGTGTCCGACAGCGAGAAAGAGTCTATCGAGGCTGCGATCAAGGAGCTGGAAGAAGCCCTGGCTGGTTCTGACAAGGACGACATCGAGGCCAAGACTCAGAAGCTGACGGAAGCGTCTTCTGAAATGGCCCAGAAGATGTACGCGGATCAGGCAGAGCAGGCGCAGCAGGCCGGGGGCGAAGAGTCTGCCCAGTCCGGTTCCAGCGACGACGCCGTTGATGCCGAGTTTGAAGAAGTCAAAGACGACGACAAGCGATAAAACTTAAGATCATCAGGCAGTTGGAAAACGCGGGAGCTCTTCCGCGTTTTCCTCGTTTTACCAACAGGGTTTTAGAGCATGGCCAAGCGCGACTATTACGAGATTCTCGGGGTGTCCCGGGAAGCGGATGAAAAAGAGATCAAGCGAGCCTACCGCAAGCTTGCGATGAAGTATCATCCTGACCGGAATCCGGATGATGAGGACGCCGATCATAAGTTCAAGGAAGCCAGTGAAGCTTATGAAATACTCTCCGATTCCTCCAAGCGCGCAGCCTACGACCAGTTTGGCCACGCCGGTGTTGATGGCTCTGCCGGCGGCGGATTCGGAGGAGGCGGCGGTGGTGCCAGCTTCTCCGACATTTTTGGCGATGTGTTTGGTGATATCTTTGGTGGCGGCCGCGGTGGCCGCAATACGCGCGGGGCTGACCTGCGTTACACCCTGGAGCTGGACCTGGAAGAGGCGGTAAAAGGCAAAACCGTCCAGATCCGGATTCCTGGCCACACCGAGTGCAACACCTGTGACGGTTCCGGGGCCGAGAAGGGCTCACGGCCGGAGGCTTGTGGTACTTGTAATGGCATGGGCCAGGTGCGGATGCAGCAGGGCTTCTTCACTGTGCAGCAGGCGTGTCCTACCTGTCGTGGTTCCGGCAAGATCATCAAGAACCCGTGTAAGAAGTGTCACGGTGCCGGTCGCATCCAGGAAGAGAAAACGCTGTCCGTCAAGGTGCCGCCGGGCGTGGATACCGGTGATCGTATTCGTCTCTCCGGTGAAGGCGAGATGGGTGTTGAAGGTGGGCCTTCCGGTGACCTCTATGTGCAGGTCGCGGTTCGAGAGCATTCCATCTTTACCCGTGATGGTCGCAACCTCTATTGCGAAGTGCCTATCAGCATCGTGGATGCCAGTCTCGGTGGCGAACTTGAAGTGCCGACGCTCGATGGTCGCGTTAAGCTGAAGATTCCACCGGAGACTCAGACCGGCAAGCTGTTCCGTTTGCGGAACAAGGGCGTTAGCCCGGTTCGTGGTGGTCCGTCCGGTGATTTGCTGTGTCGCGTGGTTGTGGAAACTCCGGTTAACCTCACCAAGCGTCAGAAAGAGTTGCTGGAAGAATTCCAGAAGACCCTGGACGGTGGCGATGGCAACCAGCACGGTCCGCGAAAAACCTCCTGGTTTGAAGGTGTGAAAAGCTTCTTCGACGAAATGAAATTCTGAGGGCAGACGTGATGAGGGTAGCAGTCATCGGCGCCGCAGGGCGCATGGGCAAAGTGTTGATCGAAGCCGTTGACGGAACTGAAGGCCTGGAACTTGGCGCGGCAGTCGTCGAGCCTGGCAGCAGTCTTATCGGCGCCGACGCCGGTGAAATGACCAGCATTGGTAAGACTGGCGTCAAGATGGCTGGCAGCCTCGCCGAAGTGAAGGAGGATTTCGACGTACTCATCGACTTCACCTTCCCGGATCTGACCCTGGAAAATGCGGAATTCTGTAAAACCAACGGCAAAATGATTGTGATCGGTACCACCGGCCTGACCGACGCCGAGAAAGAACAGCTCGCCGTTGCCGCGGAAAAGGCCCCGGTAGTGTTTGCCCCCAACATGAGTGTGGGCGTCAACGTCACCCTCAACCTGCTGCGCACCGCCGCTGCAGCCCTGGGTGACGACTATGATGTGGAAATCATCGAAGCCCACCACCGCCACAAGAAAGACGCGCCGTCGGGCACGGCATTGCGAATGGGCGAAGTTGTCGCCGATGCCCTCGGTCGAGACCTTAAGGAATGTGCTGTCTACGGCCGTGAAGGCTTTACCGGGGAGCGTACCCGCAAGGAGATCGGCTTCGAAACCATTCGGGCCGGCGATGTGGTTGGTGATCATACCGTTCTGTTCGCCACTGAAGGCGAGCGCATCGAAATTACCCACAAAGCCAGCAGCCGGATGACGTTTGCCAAAGGTGCGATGCGTGCGGCATTGTGGTTGGAAGGTAAGCCGGCCGGGTTGTACGACATGCAGGATGTGTTGGGGCTGAAGTAGCGACGAGTAAGATTTCGCGTGGACACAAACTGCCATATTTCGTACAATAAGGCGGTTTAACTGCACCAAGCGTAGCTTTGACAACGCTCAACAGAAAAAGCGGGACGGAGTTCAACTCCCTCTCGCTTTTTTGCGACCTGAATTTGCGCTTGCGTTCCTGTTCGTGACGAACCTGTACGCCACTCGATGAGGATACAAGCCTTGAGTACACCTGCCATCCTTGCACTCGCAGACGGAAGCCTGTTTTACGGCACCGCCATTGGCGCTGAAGGGGAAACCAGCGGAGAGGTGGTGTTCAACACCGCCATGACCGGTTATCAGGAGATCCTGACCGACCCGTCCTACTCCCGCCAGATTGTCACCCTCACATACCCTCACATCGGCAGCACCGGTGTGAATGAAGAAGACATCGAATCTGATCGCGTCCAGGCCGCCGGCCTGATAATCCGTGATCTGCCCCTGCTGGTGAGCAACTGGCGCAGCACCGGCTCGCTACAGGACTACCTGCGCGACAACAATATCGTCGGCATTGCCGATATCGATACCCGTCGCCTGACCCGAATCCTGCGGGATAAAGGGTCCCAGAATGGCGCCGTGGTCGCCGGCGCAGACGCCACGGCCGAGCGTGCTCTGGAGCTGGCCAACGCTTTTCCGGGCCTGAAAGGCATGGATCTGGCGAAGGAAGTCACCTCGGAAAAAACCTGGACCTGGAGCCAGAGTGAGTGGGATATCGAAAGTGGCTATGGCGAGCGCACCGAATCAAAATTCAAGGTCGTCGCCTGGGACTACGGTGTGAAGCTCAACATCCTGCGCATGTTGGCCAGTCGCGGCTGTGATATCACTGTTGTGCCAGCCCAGACCCCCGCTGCCGATGTGCTGGCGATGAATCCCGATGGTATTTTCCTGTCCAACGGCCCCGGCGACCCCGAGCCATGTGACTACGCCATCAGCGCCATTCGCGATGTGTTGGAGACCGACATTCCGGTTTTCGGCATCTGTCTTGGCCACCAGTTGCTGGCCCTGGCCAGCGGGGCCAAGTCCATCAAGATGGGGCATGGCCACCATGGCGCCAACCATCCGGTACAGAACATCGCCGATGGTACCGTGATGATTACCAGTCAGAACCACGGATTTGCGGTGGACGAAACCAGCCTGCCGGACAATCTGGAGGCGACCCATAAATCCCTGTTCGACGGTTCTCTGCAGGGAATCCGCCGTACCGACAAGCCAGCCTACAGTTTTCAGGGTCACCCGGAGGCGAGCCCCGGCCCGCACGACGTAGCGCCGTTGTTTGATGAATTTATCCGCCTGATGGAGGCACGTTGATGCCAAAGCGTACCGACATTAAAAGCATTCTGATCCTGGGCGCGGGCCCCATCGTGATCGGGCAGGCGTGCGAGTTTGACTACTCTGGAGCCCAGGCCTGTAAAGCCCTGCGTGAAGAGGGGTACCGGGTTATCCTGGTGAACTCCAACCCGGCCACGATCATGACCGACCCGGTAATGGCCGATGCCACCTACATCGAGCCTATCACCTGGAAGACCGTTGCCAAGATCATCGAGAAAGAACAGCCGGATGCATTGCTGCCTACCATGGGTGGTCAGACAGCCCTGAACTGCGCTTTGGACCTCGAAAAGCACGGCGTTCTGGCTGAGCATGGTGTGGAAATGATCGGCGCCAACGCCGACACCATCGACAAAGCTGAAGACCGTGATCGTTTTGACAAGGCCATGAAGAAAATTGGCCTGGAGTGCCCTCGCGCCACGATCGCCCATTCCATGGCGGAAGCCTGGGAAGTGGCCAACGACATCGGATTTCCCTGCATCATCCGCCCGTCCTTCACCATGGGTGGTTCCGGCGGCGGTATTGCCTACAACCGCGACGAATTCGAGGAAATCTGCACCCGTGGTCTGGACCTGTCGCCGACCAACGAGTTGCTGATCGATGAGTCCCTGATCGGCTGGAAAGAGTACGAGATGGAAGTTGTCCGCGACAAAAACGACAACTGCATCATCGTCTGCGCCATTGAAAACTTTGACGCGATGGGCGTGCACACCGGTGACTCCATCACCGTCGCGCCGGCCCAGACGCTCACCGACAAGGAATACCAGATCATGCGGAACGCCTCTCTGGCGGTACTGCGTGAGATCGGTGTGGAAACTGGCGGTTCCAACGTGCAGTTCGGCGTAAACCCGGACAACGGCCGTGTCGTCGTCATCGAAATGAATCCCCGGGTGTCGCGTTCTTCGGCGCTGGCGTCCAAGGCAACGGGTTTTCCGATCGCCAAGGTGGCGGCCAAGCTGGCGGTGGGTTACACCCTTGATGAACTGCGCAATGAAATCACCGGTGGTGTTACTCCGGCCTCGTTCGAGCCCAGCATCGACTATGTGGTCACCAAGATTCCGCGCTTCACCTTCGAGAAGTTCCCCCAGGCTGATGCGCGCCTGACCACCCAGATGAAATCCGTGGGTGAGGTGATGGCCATCGGTCGTACCTTCCAGGAGTCGCTGCAGAAGGCCATGCGTGGTCTGGAAGTGGGCTCCGACGGTTTTGAAGAGAAGGTCGACCTGAGCACCACCGACGGCCAGGAAACCCTCACCCAGGAACTGAATGTGCCTGGAGCCGAGCGCCTTTGGTACATCGGCGATGCCTTCCGAGCCGGGATGACCGTGGAAGAAGTGTTCAACAACACGCATGTAGATCCATGGTATCTGGTACAGATCGAAGACCTGATCAAAGAAGAGACTGCCCTCAAATCCGCCGGCAAGGCGGATATTGATCGCGATACGCTGTTCCGCCTCAAGCGCAAAGGGTTCTCCGATGCGCGCTTGGCCAAGCTGCTCAGCATTTCTGAAGTCAGCTTGCGCAAGCTGCGCCATGACCTGGACATTCGCCCGGTCTACAAGCGGGTGGATACCTGCGCGGCTGAATTTGCCTCATCAACCGCCTACATGTATTCGTCCTATGAGGAAGAGTGTGAGGCGGGTGCCTCTGATCGCGAGAAAATCGTGGTCATTGGCGGTGGTCCCAACCGCATCGGTCAGGGTATTGAGTTTGATTATTGCTGCGTTCACGCCGCCCTCGCTATGCGCGACGATGGTTATGAAACCATCATGATCAACTGCAACCCGGAAACCGTTTCCACCGACTACGACACCTCGGATCGGCTCTACTTCGAGCCCATCACCCTGGAAGATGTGCTGGAAATCATCCACGTCGAAAAACCCAAGGGTGTGATTGTCCAGTACGGCGGCCAAACCCCGCTGAAGCTGGCCCGTGGCCTGGAAGCGGCGGGTGTGCCGATTATCGGTACCAGCCCGGATGCCATCGACCGCGCCGAAGACCGGGAGCGTTTCCAGCAGATGATCGGCCGCCTCGGCCTGATTCAGCCGGAAAATGCCACCGTGCGCAGCCACGAAGAAGGCATCCTGGCGGCTCGCGAGATTGGTTATCCGCTGGTGGTACGCCCCTCCTACGTGCTGGGTGGTCGGGCCATGGAAATCGTCTATGACGAGGATGAGCTGGTTCGCTACATGCGCAATGCCGTGCTGGTCTCCAACGACAGCCCGGTGCTGCTGGATCACTTCCTCAACGCCGCCATCGAGGTGGACATTGACGCCATCAGCGACGGCAAGGACGTGGTCATCGGTGGCATCATGCAGCACATTGAGCAAGCGGGCGTGCACTCTGGTGATTCCGCCTGTTCCCTGCCGCCCTACACCCTGCCGAAAGACGTGCAGGATGAAATGCGCGAAGCGGTACGGAAGATGGCCATTGAGCTGGATGTTATCGGCCTGATGAACGTGCAGCTGGCCTGGCAGGGTGGCGAGATCTACGTGATCGAGGTGAACCCGCGGGCGTCCCGTACCGTGCCGTTTGTGTCCAAGGCCATCGGTGTGTCACTGGCCAAGGTGGCGGCCCGTTGCATGGCTGGCAAGTCACTGGCAGAGCAGGGCTTCACTCAGGAAATTGTGCCGACTTACTATTCCGTCAAGGAATCGGTGTTCCCGTTCAACAAATTCCCGGCAGTGGATCCCATCCTGGGGCCGGAAATGAAGTCCACCGGTGAGGTGATGGGTATTGGTGACAGCTTTGACGAAGCCTTCGCCAAGGCGGCCCTGGCCTCCGGTGAGCGCCTGCCGGCCAAGGGTACGGCCTTCATGTCCGTACGGGACGTCGACAAGCCCGGTGCCGCGAAAGTGGCACAGGATCTGATTGACGCCGGTTTCAAGGTGATTGCCACCACTGGTACCGCCAAGGCTCTGAAGCAGGCCGGGCTCACCGTTGATCGGGTGAACAAGGTTCGTGAAGGGCGTCCGCACATCGTGGACGCTATTAAAAATGGTCAGGTACAGCTGATTATTAACACCACCGAAGGTCGCAAGGCGATTTCCGACTCGGCACAGATTCGCCAGTCGGCCCTGCAGACCAAGGTAACCTATACAACGACACTGGCGGGCGGCGAAGCCTTCTGCAGGGCCATCAAGTTCGGGCCCGAGCGCACTGTGCGCCGCCTCCAGGATCTACACGCAGGAAAGTAAGACTATGGCTGACAGAGTACCCATGACAAAGGCGGGCGAAATCCGCCTACGTGAGGAACTTCAGAAACTGAAGTCCGAAGATCGTCCCCGGGTGATCGCGGCTATTTCCGATGCCCGCGAACACGGCGACCTGAAAGAGAACGCGGAATACCACGCCGCTCGGGAGCAGCAGAGCTTTATCGAAGGGCGTATCCAGGAAATCGAGGGCAAGCTGTCCGCAGCCCAGGTAATCGACGTCAACAGCATCGAAAACACCGGCAAGGTGATCTTCGGCACCACCGTGCGAATGCTTAATGTCGATACCGACGAGCAGGTCAGCTACCAGATCGTTGGTGAGGATGAGGCAGATATCAAGGCCGGAAAGCTGTCCATTTCCTCGCCGATCGCGCGGGCGCTGGTGGGTAAAAGCGAGGGTGACGTGGTTGCCGTGCGTGTGCCTTCGGGAACCGTTGAGTATGAAATCGAGCAGGTAGAGCACATCTGACGTTCGTCGGGTGCTGATTCTGCAAACAAAAAGCCGGCTGCGAACAACAGCCGGCTTTTTACATTGTGCGGCCCTGGCGTGCTGACAGCGTCAGTGTTTCTGGCGCAGCAGGTTGGACAGCTTGGGGTTGGGCTTTTTCGCCCGGCGCAGGATCACGGCGATCTTGCCGATGGTCTGCACCAGCTCCGCGCCGGAGGCTTCGCACAGGGCGGCAACGGCTTCCTGGCGGGTTTCGCGGTCCTGGCTGGCAACCTTGATCTTGATCAGCTCGTGGTCGTTCAGGGCCCGCTCGAGTTCCTCCTGAAGCCCTTCGGTCAGGCCCTTGTCGCCGACAATGATAACGGGCTTCAGATTGTGGGCGATGCCCCGGTATTCCCGGCGCTGTTCCGGCGAAAGACTCATTATGTGATCTCTTTATGGGTGCGATTAATAAAACGTCAGCGGCGAAATGCTCGCCAATTCCGTATAATCGCGGGATTGTATCAGATCAATCGGCCGGTGAAATCGCCGTTACCACGTACCCATATGATTGGAGGTCCAATTGGAGCGCTTTATGGAGGTAGGTTTTGGCTCGCTCGAAAACCAGTGACCGCTGGCTGAAGGAACATTTTGATGATGTCTGGGTCAAAAAGTCTCGGGAAGACGGCTATCGTTCGCGGGCCAGTTACAAGCTGATTGAGCTCGATAACAAAGACCGCCTGTTCCGGCCCGGGCAGACAGTTGTGGATTTGGGTGCTGCGCCTGGCGGCTGGTCCCAGGTTGCGGTTGAGCGGGTTGGTGACGATGGCACGGTGGTCGCCAGCGATATTCTCGAGATGAGCCCGATTGCAGGTGTGGCGTTTGTTCAGGGCGATTTTACCGAGCAGTCAGTGCTGGACGAATTGCTGGATTTACTGGGTGAACGCCGCGCTGACGTTGTAATTTCGGATATGGCACCCAATATGAGTGGTATGGCGGCAGTGGATATTCCTAACGCCATGGGTTTGGTGGAGCTGGCGCTGGATATGGCGCAGCAAGTCCTGAAGCCCGGTGGCGTGTTTGTCGCCAAGGTATTTCAGGGAGAGGGATTTGATGCCCTGCTGGCTGAAATGCGTAAAAGTTTTGGCACCGTTGTCAGCAGGAAGCCTGACTCCTCCCGCGCAAGATCGAGGGAGATTTATCAGGTGTGCAAGGGATTTAAGGGCTGACCCCGCCCCGGAACGGAATGACCGTGGGATTGACACCCCCGCAGTGGTCGATACGGATAGGCCGATTCTGGTGGACGGGCGTACAATTGGTGTAAGGTGTCAGAAAAGGCTTTCTCCTGACGGGGCGATCCTTCAATTCACAGGTGACGATCCTTGAACGATATGGCAAAAAATCTGGTTCTCTGGCTGATTATAGCCGCCGTACTGCTGATGGTGTTTCAGAATTTCACACCCACCACCAGCGGGCAACAGGTCAATTATTCGCAGTTTGTGGAAATGGTGCAGGACGGACAGGTCCGTCAGGTCACCATTGATGGTCTGCAGGTTCAGGGTACCCGTGGTGACGGCTCCCAGTTCCAGACTGTCCGCCCACAGGTGTCCGACAATAAGCTGATGGATGATCTGCTGGCCAACAACGTGGAAGTCATCGGCAAGGAACCGGAGCGTCAAAGCCTCTGGACCCAGCTGTTGGTGGCTGCCTTCCCAATTCTTATTATCATCGCGCTGTTCGTGTTCTTTATGCGGCAGATGCAAGGCGGTGGCGGTGGCAAAGGCCCCATGTCCTTTGGCAAGAGTAAAGCCCGCCTGATGAGTGAGGATCAGATCAAAACCACCTTTGGTGACGTTGCCGGTGTCGACGAGGCCAAGGAAGACGTCAAGGAGTTGGTGGATTTCCTGCGGGACCCCAGCAAGTTCCAGCGTCTTGGTGGCAGTATCCCCAAGGGTGTACTGATGGTGGGTCAGCCGGGTACCGGTAAGACCCTGCTCGCCAAGGCGATTGCCGGTGAGGCCAAGGTGCCATTCTTCTCAATCTCCGGTTCGGACTTCGTGGAAATGTTCGTGGGCGTGGGTGCCTCCCGTGTCCGTGATATGTTCGAGCAGGCCAAGAAACAGAGCCCCTGTATCATCTTCATCGACGAGATCGATGCCGTTGGCCGCCATCGTGGCGCTGGCATGGGCGGCGGTCACGACGAGCGTGAGCAGACACTGAACCAGTTGCTGGTAGAGATGGACGGCTTCGAGGGTAACGAAGGCGTTATCGTGATTGCCGCCACCAACCGTCCGGACGTACTGGACCCGGCGTTGCTCCGCCCAGGTCGCTTTGACCGCCAGGTCGTTGTCGGGCTGCCGGACATCATCGGTCGTGAGCAGATCCTCAAGGTGCACATGAAGAAAGTGCCTCTGGCCGATGGAGTAGAGCCTGTGTTGATTGCCCGTGGCACGCCCGGCTTCTCGGGTGCTGACCTGGCGAACCTGGTGAACGAAGCTGCGTTGTTTGCGGCCCGTCGTAACCAGCGTCTGGTCTCCATGGAAGAGTTTGAGCTCGCGAAAGACAAGATCATGATGGGCGCCGAGCGCAAATCCATGGTCATGAGCGAGAAAGAGAAGCGTAATACGGCTTACCACGAGTCCGGTCATGCCATTGTCGGGCGTCTGATGCCTGAGCATGATCCGGTCTACAAAGTCAGTATTATTCCTCGCGGCCGCGCATTGGGTGTCACAATGTTCCTGCCGGAGGAAGACAAGTACAGCCACAGCAAGCGCTTCCTGATCAGTTCCATCTGCAGTCTGTTTGGTGGCCGTATTGCCGAAGAACTGACCCTTGGTTTCGATGGAGTCACCACCGGTGCTTCCAACGATATCGAGCGGGCAACCAGCCTGGCGCGTAATATGGTCACGCGTTGGGGGCTGTCTGAGAAGCTTGGCCCGCTGCAGTACGATACAGACAGCGAAGAGCCTTTCCTCGGTCGCTCTGCCGGTCAGGCGCAAACGGTCTATTCTCCGGAAACGGCGCAGCGTATCGATGAGGAAGTTCGCAACATCATCGACAGCTGTTATGAAAAGGCGAAGCAGTTGCTCGTCGATAACCGTGACAAGCTCGACCTGATGGCCGATGCCCTGATGAAGTACGAGACCATTGATCGTTACCAGATCGATGACATCATGGAAGGCCGTGATCCCCGCCCGCCGAAAGGCTGGGGTGATAGCGGCCCCTCCGGTGGTGTTCCGGCTGATGAGCCTGAGCAGGCGCCTGCTCCGAAGGGTTCCGACGATGGTCGCCAACCGGGTGTTGGTCGACCGGCCGGTGAGCACTGAGCCAGGCTGGATACTGGTCAGATATAGTTGAAGACTGAACGCCGCCCCTGACGGGGCGGCGTTTGTTTTTGCGGGTTGCAGAAAAGGTTACTTATGCAGATAAACTTTGCGGGCAGGATTCTGGATATGTCCGGCTGCCACGTCATGGGGATCCTGAATGTGACGCCGGACTCCTTTTCGGATGGAGGTCGGTACACTACCGCTGAGATTGCCCTGGCAAGGGCCCGTGAGATGGTGGCGGACGGTGCGGCTTTTATTGATGTGGGTGGTGAGTCCACACGGCCAGGCGCTACGCCGGTGTCTGTCGAGGAAGAGCTTGAGCGAGTGTGTCCGGTGGTAGAGGCGATTGCCCGTGATTTGGACGTTGTCGTTTCGGTCGATACCAGTTCGCCCGAGGTTATGGCGGAGGTGGTGAAGCTCGGTGCCGGGATGATTAACGACGTCAGGGCGCTGCAACGGGATGGCGCGCCCGAGGTGGTGGCAAGCGCTGGAGTGCCGGTGTGTGTCATGCACATTCAGGGCGAACCGGATACCATGCAGGATGATCCTCGCTACCGGAATGTGCGGCGGGAGGTCAGTTCGTTTCTTACCGAGCGAATGCGGGTGATAGAGAAAGCCGGTGTGCGGCCAGATAACATCATCCTTGATCCTGGTTTCGGTTTTGGCAAGTCTCCGCAGCACAACCTTCAGTTACTGGCCTCGCTGGAACAGCTGCAGTTGCTAGGGCACCCGATTCTGGTGGGCATGTCCCGCAAGAGCATGCTGGGCCATATCACCGGTCGTGATGTCAGTGAACGCTTGCCCGCAAGCCTCGCTGCCGCGACAATATCCGCCATGAAGGGCGCATCCATCATTCGCGTCCACGATGTCAGGGAAACAGTCGATGCCGTTAAAGTGGTGACGGCAATGGAGGAAGCTGGACGATGAGCGACAGAAAATATTTCGGCACGGACGGTATCCGGGGCCGGGTGGGCGAATTTCCAATAACCCCCGAATTTATGCTGCGCCTGGGTTGGGCTGCGGGGCAGGCCTTCAAACGGGATGGGCAGCGTAACAGTGTGCTGATTGGTAAAGACACCCGTCTTTCGGGCTATATGTTCGAATCCGCCCTTGAGGCAGGTTTGTCCGCGGCCGGAGTGGACGTGAAACTGCTTGGGCCCATGCCCACCCCTGCGATCGCCTATTTGACCCGAACCTTTCGCGCCTCCGCGGGGATTGTCATCAGTGCGTCCCACAATCCGCACCATGACAACGGTATCAAGTTCTTTTCCCCTGCCGGGACCAAGCTGGATGATGCTCTGGAGACAGAGATCGAGAAATGGTTGGATCGGCCCATTGAAGTTTGCGGGTCGAAGGAGCTGGGGAAGGCGTCCCGGGTGGATGACGCCCCTGGCCGATATGTGGAGTTCTGCAAGAGCACCGTGCCTAATGAGTTTTCCCTGGAAGGTCTGCACATTGTCCTGGACTGTGCCCATGGTGCAACGTACCACGTTGCACCGAAAGTGTTCCGCGAGTTGGGGGCGAAGATCTCCGTGGTAGGGGGCGAGCCTGATGGTCTGAATATCAACCTTAATGTCGGTTCCACTCACATGGGATCATTGAGCAAGGCCGTTCTGGAGAAGCAGGCTGATCTCGGGATCGCCTTTGATGGCGACGGTGACCGGGTGCTCATGGTGGATCGTGACGGCTCGGAAGTCGATGGCGACGAGTTGCTCTACGTGATCGCCGCGCAACGTCATGCCGCCGGAACCTTGAAAGGGGGCGTTGTGGGCACCCTGATGACCAATCTGGGCGTTGAGTTGGCGCTCAGGGAGCAGGGTATTGATTTCGAGCGTGCCAAAGTCGGCGACCGGTATGTCATGGAGCGACTCATCGACCGGGGCTGGCTGCTTGGCGGTGAAGGTTCCGGCCATATGGTCATCCGCGATTGCACCAGCACTGGTGACGGTATTGTGTCTGCGCTCCAGGTATTGTTGGCCATTCGTCGCGCAGGTAGCTCCCTGGCAGACCTTCGCCAGGGTATGAGCAAGTTGCCTCAGAAGATGATCAATGTGCGGGTCGACCAGCGTTTTGATCCTCTCGGGCGTGACGATATTGTCAGGGCCGTGGAGTCGGCGGAGGCCAGGCTGGGTGGCGGTGGTCGCGTGTTGCTGAGGGCGTCGGGCACAGAGCCTCTGATCCGGGTAATGACGGAAGGGCAGGATGAGGCACAAATCGTGAAAATTGCCGAGGAACTGGCTGTTGTGGTTGAGAATTCCCGGGCATGATTTTGTGCTTAGGGGCAGTTGTCTGCTGTAAAAGACTGCTGTATAGTTCGCCCTCCCTTGAATCAGGGATTTTTTATGCGCCGTAAGATTGTCGCCGGCAACTGGAAAATGAACGGGTCGAAAGACTTGGTAAGCAATCTGGTTGGTCAAGTCCGGTCCGAATTAGCATCGTTTGATAATGGTGTGGAGGCTGTTATTATTCCTCCCGCCCTGTATGTTGGCGATGTTGCTGAGCAGGCTGGCGATAAGCTGGCTGTTGGTGTTCAGAATGTAGCGTGCTGGGATTCAGGCGCCTACACCGGGGAAATCTCCGCGGCGATGGCAAAAGATTGCGGCTGTGGTTTTACCTTGGTCGGGCATTCGGAGCGCAGGCAGCTCTTCGGCGAAACCGATGAGCAGGTTGCCACCAAGGTCGGGCAGGCCCTGACGTCAGGGTTGGTCGCTGTTGTTTGCGTTGGCGAGACCCTCGAAGAACGTGATGCGGGCAAGGCTGAAAGTGTCGTGTCGCGACAGGTTCGCAAAGCCCTCGTCGACGTTGGCAGTGAGTCATGGCAGCAGGTTGTGATTGCCTATGAGCCAGTTTGGGCCATAGGAACGGGTAAAACCGCAACCGCTGATGATGCTCAGACCATGCATGCCGCTATCCGCGATGTGTTGAAGTCCCTTGGGGCTCCGGCGGATGAGATATCGCTGCTTTACGGCGGCAGTGTAAAAGCGGATAATGCCGCGGCGCTTTTTGCTCAGCCGGACATCGATGGCGGGTTGATTGGTGGCGCGTCATTGGATGCAAACGATTTTGTAAGTATTTGCCGGGCGGTGCCAGGCAAGTCTTGAGCGTTAAAGGTTCGCGAAAGCCATTAGCAAGAGTCATTAGAGAGTCATTATGGATTGGGTCGAAACACTGGTTGTCGTTCTGCACGTGCTCATTGCGGTGGCGCTGGTGACGCTGGTCCTGCTCCAGCAGGGTAAGGGTGCCAATGCCGGTGCTGCATTTGGTGGTGGCGCCTCCCAGACCGTGTTTGGCAGCGAGGGCAGCAGTAGCTTTCTGACCCGTGCCACAACTTTGCTGGCTATCGTATTTTTTGTAACGAGTTTTTCGCTGGCTGTATTTGCCAAGCAGCGTGCCGAAGTGGCAGGTGAGGCGGGTATTCCTGTAGTCCAGGAGTCACCGGCCGAATCGGATGCCGGGCAGGCTGAGGGTGAATCAGCGACAGAAGGCGAAGACGGGCGCGGGGATGAAAATAAACTCCCCGAGCTCGAGTAAAGGTGCTGCCCAGGTGGTGGAACTGGTAGACACGCTATCTTGAGGGGGTAGTGGCGAAAGCCGTGCCGGTTCGAGTCCGGCCCTGGGCACCATATAAGAAGAAAAACGGCTTGGATTTACCAGGCCGTTTTTTTTGGTCAGTCCTTGACCAGTAAGGCCGGCGTCTCTATACTCCGGCGGATATTGGAGCGGGCTCCGGGCACAGTTTGCCCTGCCGGTTCCAGGCAGGCCAGGTGTCTGTCAGCAGGGGGTGTTTAGATTGCTTTTCCCCTGTGAGTTCTTGCAACAAAGGGCCCCACTTTTTAGGGGCTTTTTGATTAAGGGGCCTGGCGCATCAGGCCCTGGTGCATAAAAAGGGCTGATCAACAGCCCTTTTTTTGTTTTTGGGGTCGGAAAAATCGAGTAACGGAGACGGGATAACCTTGTCAGCCAAGTTGAAGCAGCTGGAAGAATTGCTCAGGCCCATTGTGGAAGGCCTGGGTTACGAGTTTTGGGGCATTGAATTTCGCTCCCAGGGACACCATTCCCTGTTGAGAATTTTTATTGACGATGCTGAAAACGGCATCGGCATTGAAGACTGTGAGAAAGTCAGTCGCCAGGCCAGCGGCGTAATGGATGTGGAAGACCCCATTCAGACGGAGTATACCCTGGAGGTATCTTCTCCGGGCATGGACCGGCCGTTGTTCCGTCTGGAGCAATATGAGGCATTCGCAGGCCACCAGGTCCAGATCAAATTACGAATGGCATTTGAGGGGCGTCGCAAGTTTCAGGGCCTGATTAAAGGCATTGAAGGTGAAGACGTTGTCGTGGTTGTTGATGATCACGAATACCTGTTGCCATTCGATAGCATCGAGAAAGCCAACATCGTTCCGGTATTTGAGTAAGTCAGTGGACGCAAAGTTTATTTTTAAGGGCAGGGCAATCCAATGAGTAAAGAGATCTTGCTGGTGGTTGAATCCGTCTCGAACGAGAAAGGTGTCGAGAAGGACGTGATCTTCGAAGCAATCGAGCTGGCACTCGCCACCGCTGCCAAAAAACGCTACGACGACGAGGAAGCGGACATCCGCGTTTCCATCGATCGCCGCACCGGCGAATATGAAACGTTCCGTCGCTGGCTGGTGGTTGATAACGATGCGGTTCCTGCTTTGGGCACCGAGCTGACCATGCAGGAAGCGGAAGAAATCGACAAGAGTCTGCAGCCCGGCGATATCCATGAAGAGAAAGTGGAATCCGTTGCCTTCGGCCGTATTGGTGCCCAGGCAGCGAAACAGATCATATTCCAGAAAGTGCGGGAAGCCGAGCGCACCAAGATTGTCGATAGCTACCGGGATCGCGTGGGTGAGCTCGTCTCTGGCACCGTAAAGAAAGTGACACGTGACAACGTCATCGTGGATCTGGGGGCCAACGCCGAAGCCTTGCTGCCCCGTGAACACCTGATTCCCCGTGAAACGTTCCGTATGGGCGATCGTGTGCGCTCTCTGCTGCAGGAAATCCGTACCGATCATCGCGGCCCGCAGCTGATTCTGAGCCGTACCGATCCGCAGATGCTGATCGAACTGTTCCGCATTGAGGTGCCGGAAATCGCGGAGGAGCTGATTGAGATTCGTGGCGCAGCCCGGGACCCAGGCTCCCGCGCCAAGATTGCGGTCAAGACCAACGACCGCCGGATTGATCCGGTGGGTGCCTGCGTGGGCATGCGTGGTTCACGAGTACAGGCAGTTTCCAACGAGTTGGGTGGCGAGCGTGTGGATATCGTGCTGTGGGACGACAACCCCGCGCAACTGGTCATCAATGCCATGGCACCGGCGGAAGTGGCGTCCATCGTCATGGACGAGGACCGCCATACCATGGAAGTGGCAGTAGCTGAGGACAATCTGGCCCAGGCGATTGGCCGGAATGGTCAGAATGTTCGGTTGGCGACGGACCTTACCAGCTGGACGCTGAACGTCATGACAGAAGAGGAAGCAGGTGAGCGTCAGGAGCAGGAGTATAATTCTCTGCTCGAGCACTTCACCGGCAATCTGGATGTGGACGAAGAATTTGCAGGTGTCCTCATTGAGGAAGGGTTTACCTCCATTGAGGAGGTAGCGTACATCCCCATGGAAGAGATGCTTGCCATTGACGGTTTTGATGAAGAAACCGTGACCGAATTGCGTCGCCGTGCCAAGGATGCCCTGTTGAATCAGGCCCTGGCCAGTGAAGAGGCGCTAGAGGGCGCTGAGCCCGCAGAAGATCTTCTCGCAATGGACGGTATGGATCGTGGCCTGGCTTTCAAGCTGGCCGGTATGGGGATTCGTACCATGGAAGATCTTGCAGAGCAGTCGGTTGACGACTTGCTCGACATTGAAGGAATGGAAGAAGAGCGTGCCGGCCAGTTGATTATGGCAGCACGCGCCCCCTGGTTTGAAGACCAGGCTTAATCGGGAGGAGGACCAGTATGGCTGATGTAACGGTAAAACAACTGGCCGCAGATGTAGGCGCTCCCGTGGATCGTTTGCTGCGACAGATCGTGGAGGCTGGCCTGAAAGCCCGCTCCGAAGGGGATTCTGTTACCAGTGATGAGAAGCAGCAGTTGCTGACCTATCTGAAAAAGAATCACGGTGAGAGTGAGGCTGAGCCCAAGAAAATCACTCTTAAGCGCAAGACAACAACCACGCTGAAAGCGGGCCGTACCAAAACGGTCAATGTTGAGGTTCGCAAGCGCCGTACGTATATCAAACGCGCCGAGCTCGAGCCGGAAGCGGCGAAGCAGGAAGAAGCTGCCGAGCAGGCGGCTGCGGCCCCGGAAGAGGCCCCAGCGACAGTCGCGGCTGAGCAGGCACAGCCTGCGGATGCGCCGAAGCCGGAAGCGCCGGTGTCAGATTCTCCGGCTGAAGAGCCGGCTACTGACGAAAAACCGGCTGAAAAAGCTCAGCCGGAAGTGGCTGCCGAGCCGGAACCGTCACCGGTTCCCGCGCCGGAAGACATGCCGATACCGCCGCCTGAAGAAGGCGAAGGCAAGGATCGAAAGCCGAAGAAGAAGAAGGAAAAGGCCCGCGAGCGCGGTGATGAGCCCGAAGAGGGTAAGCCCAAGAAGAAGTCCGCAGGGCATCGTGGGCCGCGCAGCCGTCCGGTGGAAGAGCCTCTGATTATCAATGAAGAGGAAGAAGACACCACGCTGCGCAAGCCGCTCCGTGCGAAAAAGAAACCCAAAGAAAAGCGTCATGCTTTCGAGAGGCCGACCAAGCCAATGGTACGAGAAGTCGATATTCCCGAGACGATCACAGTGGGTGATCTTGCCCAGCGGATGGCGGTCAAGTCAGCGGACGTCATCAAGAAACTGATGGGCATGGGGGTAATGGCGACAATCAACCAGGCTCTCGATCAGGAAACCGCTGTTCTGGTGACTGAGGAACTCGGTCACAAAGCCAACACGGTGAGTGAAGATGCGTTCGAGGAAGAGGTTCTGAGTGAATTCTCCTTTGAAGGCAAGGAAAAGACCAAGCGTGCGCCGGTTGTCAGTGTGATGGGTCACGTTGACCACGGTAAGACCTCGCTGCTGGATTACATTCGCCGCACCAAGGTGGCGTCCGGCGAGTCCGGGGGTATCACCCAGCACATCGGTGCGTACCACGTTGAAACCGACCATGGCATGGTGTCCTTCCTGGATACTCCGGGCCACGCCGCCTTCACGGCGATGCGTGCGCGGGGTGCCCAGTGCACCGACATCGTTATCCTGGTGGTGGCCGCCGATGACGGCGTTATGCCGCAAACCAAGGAAGCCGTGGATCACGCACGTTCCGCCGGCGTTCCCATCGTCGTTGCCATCAACAAGATGGACAAGGAAGAGGCCGACCCGGATCGTATCAAGACCGAATTGGCGGGTATGGAAGTTATTCCGGAAGACTGGGGCGGTGACGTTCAGTTTATCCCTGTATCCGCCCATACCGGTGACGGCATTGAAGATCTGCTTGAGGCACTGCTGCTGCAGGCTGAAATCCTTGAGCTCGAGGCCTCTCCGGATGCACCTGCGAAGGGTGTGGTGGTCGAATCCAGCCTTGAGCGTGGTCGCGGTTCCGTGGCTACCGTACTGGTGCAGAACGGCACGCTCCGTCAGGGCGAGATGGTGGTGGCTGGTTCCTTCTTCGGTAAGGTTCGCGCCATGACCGACGAGGCCGGCAAGCAGGTCAAAGAAGCCGGGCCTTCCATTCCGGTGGAAATCCTGGGCCTGAATGGCACGCCGAACGCTGGTGATGAGTTCTTTGCTGTGGCTGACGAGAAGAAGGCCAAGGAACTGGCGGAATTCCGTCAGTCCCGCGAGCGGGAGCAGCGTCTGCACAGGCAGCAGGCTGCGAAGCTTGAGAACCTGTTCGAGAATATGGGCAAGGACGAGGTCAAAACCCTCAACGTGGTGCTCAAGACCGACGTTCGTGGTTCCCTGGAAGCCATCACCAAGTCGCTGCAGGATCTTGGTAACGACGAAGTACAGGTCAAGATCGTGTCGTCGGGCGTTGGTGGTATCGCAGAGACGGACATCAGTCTGGCCATGGCGACCAACGCGGTTATCTTCGGCTTCAACGTGCGTGCGGACACCGCGTCCAAGCGTCTGGTGGAGCAGGAAGGTCTGGATCTGCGCTACTACAGCATCATCTACAACCTGATTGATGATGTGAAAGCAGCTCTGACCGGCATGCTGGCGCCGGAATTCCGCGAGGATATCGTGGGCATTGCCGATGTGCGTGATGTGTTCCGTTCGCCGAAGTTTGGCCAGGTGGCTGGCTGTATGGTCACCGAGGGTAACGTTTACCGCAACAAGCCGATCCGTGTCCTGCGTGACAACGTGGTTATCTTTGAAGGCGAGCTGGAATCGCTGCGCCGCTTCAAGGATGACGTGCCGGAAGTCCGCAACGGTATGGAGTGTGGTATCGGCGTTAAGGGCTACGACGTGAAAGTCGGCGACCAGATCGAGGTATTCGATCGCGTTCGGGTTGAGCGTAAGCTTGAGTCCACCGGCGCGTGATGCGCCTGAGATTAAAGGAAACCTGATGCCAAGAGAGTTCAGCCGGATTGATCGCATCGGCGATCAGATGCAGCGGGAGCTGGCCCAGCTCATCCAGCGGGAGGTCAAAGACCCGCGGGTGGGCATGGTCACGGTGAATGCCGTCAAGGTGAGCCGTGACCTGGGTTATGCAGACGTTTACGTATCGCTGCTGACCACCGAAGAGCTGACCGAGGAGTCGCCGCAGGTGCGGGATTCCCTGACAGTGCTGAATAAAGCGGCTGGCTTCCTGAAAGGGCAGGTCGGCCGTGCCATGAAATTGCGGGTGACGCCCCAGTTGCGTTTTCATTTCGATACGTTGCTTGGGCACAGCCGTCACATGGACAATCTGATTCGGGAAGCGGTTGGCGACAAGCCAGTGGTTGACCGTGACGACGACGCCCGCAACGACGGGGCGTCTGATGATCCGGAGCAAAAGGCTTGAGTCGACGTCGTAAAGGTCGCGATGTAAACGGCATACTGGTGATCGACAAGCCGATGGACATTACGTCCAACGGCATCCTGCAGCAGGTAAAACGCCTGTTCGGGGCGGCCAAGGCCGGTCACACCGGTGCGTTGGACCCGCTGGCCACCGGCGTGTTGCCGTTGTGCTTTGGTGAAGCCACCAAGTTTTCCCAGATGATGCTGGACAGCGACAAAGCCTACATCGCCACCGCTCGCCTGGGTGTCCGCACCGAAACCGGGGACAGCGAAGGTGCCGTGGTTGCTGAGAGACCTGTGCCCCCTGGGCTCGATGCCGATGCACTGGAACCGGTGTTGGAGCGCTTTCGTGGCGATATCCAGCAGGTTCCCTCCATGTACTCCGCGCTAAAGCACAAGGGCAAACCGCTCTATGAATACGCGCGCGAAGGTATTGAGGTGGAGCGTCCGTCGCGCCCGGTGACCATATACGAGCTGACGCTGCTGGAGGTGCGCGAGACCGAGATTGATATCGCGGTAAGTTGCACGAAAGGCACCTATATTCGCTCGCTGGTGGAGGACATTGGCGAGGCATTGGGCTGCGGTGCCCATGTCACGGCACTGCGCCGCACCATGGCCTCCGGTTTCACGCTGGCGGATGCCCGTGAGGTTTCAATGCTGGAGTCCATGCGCGAAGAAGGTGAAAGTCTGGATGGCCTGCTGGTGGCCCCGGATGCTGCTCTGTCCATGTTCCCGGAGCGGGATCTGGAAGGCAGTTCGCTGGTGTCGATATTGAACGGACAACCAGTTAGAATATCGGGTCAGCCCGCGGAAGGGTTCGTTCGCCTTTATGGCAACGGGCGTTTTGTCGGGCTGGCGGAAGGATTCCCGGAGGGGGAGGCGACCAAACTGGTGCCTCGTCGTCTGGTGAAGAGTGGCTGATAGCCCTTTGAGGGTTATTGCCAGTTAGCCGGGCTGTAGAGATGCGTGGTTCGGCCGAATTCGATAGCATCGCGACAATGAGGTGAGTTTTATGGCACTTTCTGCCGACGAGAAAGCACAGATCGTTAAGGATTTTCAGCAGGGTGATGGCGATACCGGTTCTCCTGAAGTTCAGGTTGCACTGTTGAGCCACAACATCAACAAGCTGCAGGATCACTTCAAGACCAACAAGCAGGATCACCATTCCCGCCGTGGTCTGATCCGGATGGTTAACCAGCGTCGTAAACTGCTGGATTACCTGAAGCGTAAGAACGCAGACCGCTACCTGGACCTGATCCAGCGTCTGAGCCTGCGTCGCTAATCCGGTTGTACTTAACGGCCGGCGGGGCTTTGATAGTCCCGCTGGTTGTGCCTCTCTCCTGCATCGTGTCTGTCTGTGAACCCTGAAGGAACTCCCTGTCGTAACGGAAAGCTGAAATTGATAGCAGGTTGTTGAAAAGCCCGGTTTAGCCAGGTGGCTTACGCCCCGGGGTTTTGCAACAGCCTGTTAGCTTTCAGACGGGCTACCCTTCAGTTCATCACTTCAGGCGATGTTGCAGTTATAGCGGATAATTCGCAGGGGCGAGTTATCCGGGTCAACCAATTGAAATGATGAATTCAGGAGTTACCGTGGATCTTAATCCCGTTAAAAAATCGTTCGAACTCGGCGGCAAGACCGTCACCATCGAAACCGGTCGCATCGCCCGCCAGGCCACCGGCTCTGTGCTGGTCACCGTAGACGACATTTCGGTACTGGGTACCGTGGTTGCGGCCAAGGAAGCCAAGCCGGGCCAGCCGTTTTTCCCGCTGACCGTTAACTACTTCGAGAAAACCTACGCTGTGGGCAAAATCCCGGGTGGTTTCTTCAAGCGTGAAGGCCGTCCGTCCGAGAAAGAAACCCTGACGTCTCGCCTGATTGACCGTCCGATTCGTCCGCTGTTTCCCAAGGGATTCATGAACGAAACCCAGGTCATCACGACGGTCATGTCCTCCAGCAAGAACCAGGATCCGGATATTGCCGCCATGCTGGCCGCTTCCGCCGCCCTGTCCATCTCTGGTATCCCGTTCGATGGTCCTATCGGTGCATCCCGCGTCGCATACACCAATGAGCGTGGCTACTTCCTGAACCCGACCTTTGAAGAACTGGAAACCTCCCTGCTGGACATGGTGGTTGCCGGTACTGAAGACGCGGTTCTGATGGTTGAATCCGAAGCCAAGGGCCTGACAGAAGACCAGATGCTGGGCGCCGTGCTCTTCGGGCACCAGGAAATGCAGACAGCGGTTACCGCGATCAAGGAATTTGCCGCTGAAGTTGGCAAGCCTCGTTGGGAGTGGCAGCCAGAAGCAGAGAACACTGAGCTTCTGAACGCTGTAAAGGCTGACTTTTCGGCCGATATCGAGCAGGCCTATGGCATCCGTGACAAGATGGAGCGCTATGCCCGCTTGAGCGAGATCAAGTCCGCTGCCGTTGAAAAACTGGCCGGAGAAGAAGAAGGTCAGCCGGCGGAAGACGAAGTGAAGAAGTATTTCGCCAAGGTTGAGAAGACCATCGTTCGCCAGCAGGTTATCGACGGCAAGCCTCGTATCGACGGCCGCGACAACAAGACCGTTCGCCCGATCGAAGTGGAAGTTGGCGTTCTGCCCAGCACCCACGGCTCCGCCCTGTTTACCCGTGGCGAGACTCAGGCCATCGTGACCACCACGCTGGGCACCGCCCGCGACATGCAGATCATCGATGCCCTGGAAGGCGAGCGTAAAGATCCGTTCCTGTTCCATTACAACTTCCCTCCGTATTCCGTTGGCGAAGCGGGCCGTGTGGGTACACCGGGTCGTCGTGAAGTGGGCCACGGTCGTTTGGCCAAGCGTGGTGTCGCCGCGGTTATGCCGACCATGGAAGAATTCCCGTACACCATCCGTGCGGTATCCGAAATCACTGAATCCAACGGTTCCAGCTCCATGGCCTCGGTCTGTGGTTCCAGTCTGGCACTGATGGATGCAGGTGTTCCCATCAAGGCGCCGGTTGCCGGCATCGCCATGGGTCTGGTCAAGGAAGGCGACCAGTTCGCGGTTCTGACCGATATCCTGGGTGATGAGGATCACCTCGGCGATATGGACTTTAAAGTTGCGGGTACCTCTGAGGGTATCACTGCTCTGCAGATGGACATCAAGATTCAGGGCATCACCGACGAGATCATGGAAATTGCGCTGGATCAGGCCAATGCAGCACGTCTGCACATCCTGGGTGAGATGGCCAAGGTTATCTCTGCGCCGCGCAAAGAGCTTTCCAGCCGCGCGCCGAGCATCACGACCATCAAGATCAACCCGGAAAAGATCCGCGACGTTATCGGCAAGGGCGGTTCCACTATCCGCTCCATCTGTGACGAGACCGGTGCTTCCATCGATCTGGATGACGATGGCAACGTGAAGATCTATGCCGACAATCAGGATGCGGCCAATGCTGCGATGAAGCGGGTGATGGAAATCACTGCGGAAATCGAAGTAGGCGCTATCTACAGCGGTCGCGTTGAGCGCATCGTGGACTTCGGTGCCTTTGTTAACATCCTGCCTGGCAAGGATGGTCTGGTGCACATTTCCCAGATCTCCGAGCGTCGCATCGAGAACGTGACTGACGAGCTGAGCGAAGGTCAGGAAGTTCTGGTGAAAGTTCTGGATGTGGACAACCGTGGCCGCGTGAAGCTGTCCATGAAGGAAGTGAAGGAAGGTGAGCAGCCGACGGATCTGTCCGCGCTGTAAGCTCTGCTTCTAATAAAAAGCCCGCCACTCCCTGGAGTCTGGCGGGCTTTTTCATTTTCAGGCCTTCAATTTTGTGAAGCGCCCGTCGCAGACAGGCTTTCAAAACACGCCACGTAAATACGTCCCTGTGGGGCTCGGTCGCGCCATCCCTGGCGCTCCACGGTTTTGCAAGCCTGTCTGCGACGGACGCCCAGGCTTTTTACTCGCCCTCCATAAATTTCAGAACTTCATCCTGATACCCCGGAATCACAAATGTCGAGGCGTGGGGAGTATCCGTCTGCAAGAACGTTTTGGGTTCTTCTGCTTCCTCGTACAAACGCTCCCCGTGGTGAAATGGGATAATCCCGTCCCGAACACTGTGAATCACCATCACTGGAACCGGGCTGATATCACCAATGCTTTCGTAAGCCTCGTATTCGTCAGTGATCGTCCAACTCAATGGAACCTGCAGTGGCCAGGTGAGCCAGAAGTCGCCGAGTTTTTCACGGGCAATGGCGCGGAAGCCGGAGAAGGTGCCGTCTAGAATCACGCCGTCCAGGGGTGGTTGCTCGTCCCGCTTTACCCATTCACTGGCCAGGGCGGTTCCCAGTGCGCCACCCAGGCTCTGACCTAGAAGGAACAGGGGCTGGCTCTGTACGTCCGGCTGGTCGACCAGCCATCGCAGGCCGGTCTCTGCGTCGTGCAGGGTGCCTTCTATGTCCGGTGCGCCAGTGGAGCGCCCATATCCCCGGTAGTCGATCAGGAAGACGTTGTAGCGTCTCTCAGGCAGCCAGGCGACGTTCATGATGTGGCTGCTGATGTTCTGGGCGTTGCCGTGGAGGAAGTAGACCGTACCCTTGGGCTCGGACTTTGCGGGGAGCCACCAGCCGTGGAGGGTTTCGCCGTCGGGGGTTTCCACGAACACATCTTCGAATTCCAGGTTCAGGCGGTCGGGAGTGATGTAGGTGACCTGGTCCGGATAGAAGAACACGCTGCTGCAGCCGGTCTGCAGCAGCAAGGTAAACGCGGCGGCGAGGCCGGCCAGTGTTCTCAGAATTGTCAGAAGTAGGCGTGGAGTCCGAGTTGCCATGTGCTGCGGTACCTGTCGTAGTGGTCTTCACGGCTGAATTTTCCGAACAGGCTGAAGTCCCGTTCGAGGTGCCAGTTGCCTTCCAGGTAGGCCTGATCCTGTCGGTGTTGGCTGCTGACGATCCAGGCTTTGGTTTTTACGCCGCCCAGAAGGCTGAACTGGTTGTTCTGATGCAGTATACCCAGGTCGGCGCCGGGGGCGGCGTCGTAGCCGCGTCGCAGGTCGTCGTCGATTTCCAGGTCGGCAGTGGCCATGGCGAAGGCTTGGGTGCCGGGTGCCAGCTGCCAGCTGCCACCGGCGCCGCCCTCCAGATAGGGGGTGAATACGCGGTTGGTTTCGGTGTCAGTGCGGCGGCCGCCGAAGCCGACTTGCCAGGATAGTGGCGAGAAGAACTGGTTGCGCGGCGAGAGTGAGCGGATTTCCACGCCGGTCAGCTGTTCAATCTGTACTTCGTTGTTGTCCGTGTACAGGCGGGCATCCAGTCGTAGGAACTGGAGCTGTGCTCCGCCACGGTAGCCTGCGGGTGGATCAAGTATGTCGTGATAGGCGGGGCGTAACGTGAGTTCGCTGAAGTTGCGGTCACCCATGCGCCCGCCGCTGACGCTGGCGCGAAAGGTGTCATGGCCCTGGTCGTCCCGGATGGCAGGCTCAGGGGGGCTGTCCTTTATCGCGACTCCGCGGATCTTGCTGCGTTCCCTTAGCAGGTCATGGGAGAGTGGGGCTGCATGTTCCCTGGGCCAGCCCTCGGCTTCGCTTTGGTAACGAACATAGTCGTAGGTGGCGTCCAGCACCCGCGCACGCGGTTCATCACTCAATGCCTGTACCTCGGGTGCATCGGCATCCACATAGCCGTTGGCGATGGCGGCGGCGAGTGTCTGATGGTCGTCGGGCAGAGCGTCGATGCGGTGGCTGACGTTGGTCGCCGCAGAAGGTCGGTAGTAGACGGAGTCGACGAGTCCCTTGTCGACAACCCATCGCACCGTGTCCGAGGGAATGGCATGGGTGCCGACTTCCCCCAGCAGATCGGTACCGGGCCGGGCGACGTCGATCAGGGCCAGCAGGCGGTAGGCGCAGTTCTCGTCAAAAAAGTAGTAATCGAAATTGCGCTCGCGTATCTCCCAGGTATGGGCGAGCATCATGTCCACTTCCGACTGGGTGAGGTTGAGTGTGTACTCCCACAGGTCCCGGTGCTCAATGTCGGAATAGAGGCGAATTTTTTCGTAGTAGGGCTGGATGGAGGTAATGCCCGGGTAGCCACCAAAAATGCCCTTATAGGCGAACAGAATTTCGCTATCGTGGGCGGCCGCATCGGCGGCGTAAGAGATGGTGTTGGCCAGGATCAGGTTCGTTTCCTCGTCTTCCCTGGGCGGGTCCAGTCGCAGGAACGTATGGCCAAACATGGACGACGGGCTGTTCAGGTAGGACGCGGCAAATACCAGTGTCACGGTTTCGGTATTCAACTCGTCGGTCCACTCCTCGAAAGCGGGGCAATTTACGGGTTGCCCGGGCAGGTCCAGTTGCGCCCTTAGCCAGCGGTCCCGTGCCGGGAAGCGGCAGCGCGCGTGCTCATTCCCGCCTCCGGGCTGGGTGATGGCCGCGAGTGTGGCTTCCAGTTCCGCCTTTGGTGAGGTTTTGCCGTTATCGCTGAGGTAGAAGGCATCGTCGTCCGCCTGACCGGTGTAGCCGTCGCCGAAGCGGTCGGGTTGGTAATGGAGCAGGGTCAACCACGCAGGATTCTGATGTAGGTTTCCGGTGTCGGGGAGCGATGTTGCAAATGCATTGAAACAGGATGCCAGCCATATAGGGGCCAGCGCGAACTGAAGCAAAGTGCGCATGGATGGTCAGTCAATTCCGGGTTAGGCGACGGGTGGATGGTGAGACATTCGTTGCGCCGTCCATGGCGCGCAAACTCCTTTTTCTTCGCGCCCGAAGATCAGGCGGCTACGTACTTGCTCAGCGTATCGTTCTGCTCCAGCAGGGCTACGATGGCATCGACAGCCTCGCCAGAGGTGGTGTCGGACGATGGGAAGATGGTTGCGAAATTATCCTGCAGAACTTTGCGGAAAGAGTCGCGATCCGCTTCGTCCACACCCAGCAGTACGGCCAGGGTGTCCAGGTTTTCGCCGGAGCCACGGGACATGTCGCGGGCAACTTTATCGATGTTGCTGTCCATGTACATGGCCATGGATTGCACGGACTGGTTGGTCTGACAACCCAGGGTACCGGTGGTCATGCCAAACGTCTGGTTACCGAAAGTACCGTTGGTGGTTGCCGCCAGAACGTGGGGGGCGATGCCTGACTGTCCTTTCCAGATCATTGCACCAACGCCGCAACCAGGCTGAGCGAAGGCTAGGGTAGAAGCACCCATGAGCAGTGCACCTGCGATGAGTTTTTTCATTATCCACTCCTTGTTTGATTTAGCTGTCGTCGCAAACGCGCCATGCCCACCTGAAAGGGTCCCGGAGCCGGCGCGCTAACGGCCCTGACTGATTTCCCGTGGAGACAGGTCGACCGTTGACTCTGAGTATAGTTGAAATATCAGGAAGGCAAATTACAAAGGCGCTGAGTGATTGATTTGGCCCGCAAAGTCAAAAATGTGATCATGTGTTCATATTTCTAAATCGGCTAAAAAATGTTCTTTTGTAATGATCTTGTTATATAGAACTTGTTTGGGTATAGTGCGCGCGGCCATGAAGGCTTGTACACAACACATGGAGATTGAGTTTTGAAAAAAGTTCTTGTCGCATCATCACTGATTCTTGCTGGCGCACTGACTGGCTGTTCCTCACTGAACACCAGCGCTCCCTCCCTGCCGCTGTCTGGCTCCGTTGCTACCGACGTTAAGGCTGACATCGAAGTAGGCGAGAAGATCACCGGTCAATCCTCTGCAACCAAGGTTCTGTTCTTTACCCTGGGCGCTGAAACTGAATACGCTGATGGCGTTGCCTACTCTGCCGGTGGTAACGGTGGAAGTGCACTGCCTTTCGCTCTGCCGAACCCGGTTGAAGCTGTTAAGGCGGCTGCTGCCTACAACGCCATTCAGGAATCCGGTGCTGACGTGATTGTCGCTCCGCGTTACACCGTCAAGAAAGACGATTACGTGGTATTTGGAACCATCAACGTATCCGTTGAAGGTTACAAGGGCACCATCAAGAGCGTTAAGTAAGCGATTGCTTGATGCCAGGTGTTACAAAAAAGCCGGAACATGACACCATGTTCCGGCTTTTTTGCGTTTAGGTACGCCGTTCTAGCGGTGGGTGGCTATCTCATCAACCACCGAGGTAGGCATTCTGAACGTCCGGGTTGGCCAGCAGGTTTTTCCCGGTATCGTGCAGGCGGATACGTCCGGTTTCCAGCACGTAGCCTCGGTCCGCCAGGTTCAGGGCCTGATGCGCATTCTGTTCCACCAGGAACACGGTAATCCCTTCCTCGCGCAGCTTTCCGATGATCTCGAAGATCTGTTTGATCACCAGTGGAGCCAGCCCGAGGGAGGGCTCGTCCAGGATGATCATGTTCGGTTTGCTCATCAGCGCCCGCCCGATGGCCAGCATCTGCTGCTCGCCGCCCGACATGGTGCCGGCACGCTGATGTTCCCGCTCCTTCAGGCGCGGGAACAGTTCGTAGACGTGGTCCTGGCTTTTGCGGATTTCCGACTTGGTGTTGAAAAAACCGCCCATGTGGAGGTTCTCTTCAACGGTCAGGCCGGAAAACACGCGCCGGCCTTCGGGCACGATAGCAATGCCCGAGCGCATGATGTTCGATGTGAGATCACGGGTGATGTCCCGACCCTGGAGAATCACCCGGCCAGAGGTGGCCTGGGGATTCCCGCAGACGGTCATCAGCAGCGTGGTCTTGCCGGCGCCATTGGCACCGATCAGCGACACGATCTCACCTTTTTTCACTTCGACAGAGACACCGTGAAGTGCCTCGATCTTGCCGTAATGGGTATGGACGTCTTCTAGTACAAGCATGGTTATTCCTCAGGCCTCACCCAGATAGGCTTTGATGACATCATCGTTGCGGCGAATCTCATCCGGTGTGCCGCTGGCCAGGGGGCGCCCCTGGTTGATCACATTGATGCGGTCAGAGATATCCATCACCAGGCTCATGTCGTGCTCAATCAGCACCACAGACACGTTGTAGTCTTCCTTCAGACTGATAATCAGCTGGTTCAGGTCTTTGGTTTCGGCCGGGTTCAGGCCTGCAGCGGGTTCATCCAGCATCAGTAGCTTGGGCTCGGTCACCATGCAGCGGGCGATCTCAAGACGGCGCTGCTGGCCGTAGGCCAGGTTGCCGGCTTCCCGGTTCGCCATATCCGTCAGTCCCACCCTGTCCAGCCAATAGGCGGCGCGGTCCAGCGACTTTTGCTCTTTCTCCCGATAGTTCGGGGTATTCAGTATGCCGGAGAGCAGATTGGTGTTGAGGTGGCGATGTTGCGCCACCAGCAGGTTCTCCACCACCGTCATACGGCTGAACAGACGCACGTGCTGAAAGGTTCTGACCAGGCCAAGGCGGGAAATCTTGAAGTCCGGCTTACCCTGGATTTCACCTCCCTGGAACAGGATCTTGCCACCAGTGGGCTTGTAGAAACCGCTCATGCAGTTAAACACGGTGGTTTTGCCGGCTCCGTTGGGGCCGATGATAGCCACAATCTCATGTTCCTGTACGTCCAGCGACACCTGATCCACCGCCAGGAGCCCGCCAAAGCGCATCGACAGATTCTGTACTTCAAGCATTATCCGTCACTCCTGCTTTTTCAGTTCAATGTGGATGCGTCGCATGGGCAGCAAGCCCTGCGGGCGCCAGACCATCATCAACACCATGGCCGCGCCGAAGATCAACATCCGGTACTCGGAGAACTCCCGTGCCAGTTCCGGCAGTATGGTGACCGCGATCGCAGCGAGGATGACTCCCATCTGGGAGCCCATGCCGCCCAGTACCACAATCGCCAGAATGATGGCCGATTCCAGGAACACAAAGGATTCCGGGCTGATAAAGCCCTGCTTGGAGGCGAACACCGTACCGGCAAAACCGGCGAAGAAAGCACCGATGGTAAAGGCGGAAAGCTTCACCGCAGTTCGATTCAACCCCAGGGATTTGGCTGCAATCTCGTCTTCGCGGAGGGCTTCCCAGGCACGGCCTACCGGCATCCGCATCAAGCGGCGAATAGCGATAGCGGTAATGACGGCCAGTACCAAAGCGATCAGGTACAGGAAAATCACCTTGTGCTCACCGCTGTAGGCGATGCCGAAGGTTTCATGGAACGACGTATTGCCTTCCTCCTTCACCCGGCGGCCGAATTCCATGCCAAACAGAGTAGGGTCGGGAATGCCGCCGATGCCATTGGGGCCGCCCGTCAGGTTGGTCATGTTGTTCAGCAGGATGCGGATGATTTCGCCAAAACCGAGTGTGACGATGGCCAGGTAATCCCCTCGCAGTCGCAACACCGGAAAGCCAAGTACCAGCCCGAACAGGGCCGCAAGCAGGGCACCGATCGGCAGGGCAAACCAGAATGAAACGCCGTAATACTGAGACAGCAGGGCAAAGGTGTATGCACCGACGGCGTAGAAAGCGACGTAGCCCAGGTCCAGCAGGCCGGCGAGGCCGACAACCACATTCAGGCCCAGGGCCAGCATGACGTAGATGAGCACCAGGGTAGCCAGATCCACCGCGCCACGGGAGGCGATAAAGGGCCAGATAAGGGCGCCTATGATCATCAGCGTGAGCAGGGCCGATTCCAGTTTCAGCCGCTTGCTCTGCTCCATGGGCTTGCGGTTGGCCAGCGGGTTTGCTGCGGGCAGCTGCCGCAGTGAGCCCATCAGATTGTCCCGGAACAGCTGGAACAGGAAGACAATAACCGCTGCCAGCAGTACGCCGATGACGGTAGACGTTTTGGCCCCTTCAAGGGTAACCGTAGTGCCTTCGCTGGCCAGGTTGAATCCCAGAATGGGGTACGAAATGATCAGGGTGACAATGGCGCAAAACAGCGCGTGTTTCAGGTTATGAGCAGCCATTAGATCTTTTCAACCTCCGGTTTGCCAAGCAGGCCGGTGGGTTTGAACAGCAGGATCAGGATCAGCAGTCCGAAGGAGACAACGTCCTTGTATTCGCCACTGAGGTAGCCGGAGGTCATGCTCTCGGCAACCCCGAGAATAAGCCCCCCAAGCATGGCACCCGGAATGCTTCCGATGCCCCCCAAGACGGCGGCCGTAAACGCCTTCAGTCCCGCAATGAAGCCAAACAGCGGATCGATGGAGCCGTAGTACATTCCCAGCAGAAGGCCTGCGACCGCGGCCAATGCAGCGCCAATGACGAATGTGGCTGAAATGATGCGGTTGGTGTCTATGCCCAGCAGGTTGGCCATTCCAAGGTCTTGGGAAACGGCCCGGCAGGCGCGGCCGATGCGGGAGCGGGATATGAACAGGGAGAGTATTGTCATGCAGATCAGTGTGGTGATGAAGATGGTGACTTGCATGTAGGAAATCGAGGTCTGGAACGAATCTTCGGCACCGAACCGGAATCCGCCTTCAATCAGCGCAGGAAAACCGATGTTGCGTGATCCCTGGGCCAGATGGACGTAGTTCTGGAGGAAGATGGACATGCCGATGGCGGAGATCAGCGGAATCAGGCGATGCTTTCCTCGCACAGGGCGGTAGGCCACCCGTTCCACGGCCCAGCCCATGGAGCTGGAAACGATCATTGCGCAGACCAGCGCCACGATCAGTATCAGTGGCAGCCAGGCGATACCCAGTGCGGCAAGGCCGGTAATGGCGATCAGGGCCGTGTAGGCGCCGATCATGTAAATTTCACCATGGGCAAAGTTGATCATGCCGATGATGCCGTAAACCATCGTGTAACCGATGGCGATCAGGGCGTAGGTGCTCCCGATCGTCAGCCCGTTAATGAGCTGCTGAATAAAATACAGGAGGTCTTGCATCTGTGTGGGACTCCGATAGCCTGCCCCTTCCTCTGCACACAGGCACAGCCCGGGGTACCGGGGGGACTGAATACAGGATCAACAGGGGCCTAGAAAAACACCTTCTCCCGGATCGCGGTGAGAAGGTGCTCTCATAATTACCGTTTGTTAACGATTGCGGCTTAGTTTACCGGAGTTTTGCTGCCATCTGAATGCCATTCGTAAACAACAAACTCAAACGATTCCATATCGCCTTTGTTGTCGTACTCAACGGTACCGATTGGCGTCTGGAATGTGCCTGCGCGCAGCGCTTCGGCCACATCGAACGGGTCCGTTGATTCGGCGGCTTCAATGCCATCGGCAATCAGCTGTACAGCGGTGTAGGAGGTCAGTACGAAAGGACCGGACGGATCTTCGCCTTTCTCTTCAAAGGCCTGAACCAGTTCCTGGTTTTCGTCTTTTTCATCGAAGCTCGGCGGCAGTGTAACCAGCAGCCCTTCGGCTGCCTCGCCGGCGATGGTGTTGATGTCTTTGTTGCCCACGCCTTCCGGGCCCATGAAAGTGGCGTCCAGGTCAGCCTGTTGCGCCTGGCGCAGGATCAAACCGAGTTCCGGATGGTAGCCGCCGTAATAGACGTAGTCCACATCAGCCTGCCTGAGCTTGGTCACCAGCGATGAAAAGTCCTTGGCACCAGCGGTAATGCCCTCAAACATGGCCACTTCAACACCGGCTTCTTCGAGGGTGTCACGAACGGCGGTCGCAATGCCTTCACCGTACTGTTGCTTGTCGTGAACAACGGCAACACGTTCGGGCTTCTGGCTGATCAGGTAATTGGCGGCAACCGGGCCCTGCATGCTGTCCAGGCCGATAGTGCGGAACACCAGCTCATAGCCACGCTCGGTAATGTCCGGGCTGGTTGAAGCTGGCGTCACCATCAGGATGCCTTCGTCCTCGTAGATGTCGGAAGCGGGCTGGGTGGAGCTGGAGCAGAGGTGCCCGACCACGAAGCGCACGCCTTCGTTGACCATGTTGTTGGCAACTGAGACGGCCTGCTTGGGATCACACACGTCGTCCTGTTCGACGGCTACAAGTTTCTCTCCCATAACACCGCCATTGGCATTGATCTGTTCGATCGCCATGCGGGCGCCAGAGAACTGCATATCACCGTACTGGGCGACAGGGCCGGTCATCGGCCCTGCGATGCCGATTTTGATTTCGGCAGCGGCTTGGCCGGCGCCCATCACGGCAATGGATGTTGCAACAGCGGATACGAGTTTCTTGACTGGTGTTCTCATTGGGTCTGTCCTGTTTTGTGTCAGGGTTTTTCTTATGTTCTCAGCGATGTAAACAAACACCACACCTGCCACCTTGTCAAGCAGGCAATGCCAGTGAATGTGACGGAACGCTGACGGTTGTTTTTCCAATCATAGGCGAGCAAGGAGCGTGCCGGCCTGTCGTGTCAGGCGTCAGACTGCTCCCCGTCGTCCGTGAAAATCAGTTTCCGGAAACTGTCGTGATCCCTTAACTGTTCAAAGCTGGGGTCAACGGAGGCGTCGTCCTTGTATGCTTCAGAGATATTAATCGCCTTTTGCAGCGTCGTCACGGCATCGTCCCAACGACCGATCTCGGCGTAGGCGCAGGCCAGCTGATAGTGCGCATGGCCGTTTTCAGGGGCCAGTTTCAGGGCGCGCTGGCAAAGACTGATCGCCCACAGTGGCTCCTGCATTTCCAGCACCGCATCGGCCTTGTAACTCAGTGCCTCCACGTCGTCAGGCCGAAGATCCAGGATCGTATCGTAGGCAGAAATCTTATTCTGCTGGGAGGTTTCCTGGCTGGCTTTCAGCCAAAGGGAGTGCACTTCGTTGGTGCGTTCGATCTCGGCCTGGTTCTGATGAATGATGTCGGATTTCTGCCTTAACTGGTCCTCGATGAATTCCAGGCGCTTTTCATATTCAACGACCAGTTCATTGACCCGCTTCTCGGCAAGGCTGGTGAGCTGGTTGCGCATGTCGCGAATCGAATTCCAGCCAATGACCACGAGAATGGAGGTGGCGCCAGCGATCAGGTAGAAGAAGTAGGTAACGGTGTCGGTGGCGTACGACATGGTTTTGTCGGCCACCGAGAGTTCTTTGTCGACAACCTTCTCGATCAGCTCGGCGCGGGTGTTCATCATTTCCTTGCGCAGTGCTTTGGTTTCCTCCAATAGATACAGCTCAACAAACGGCGTGTACATGGGTTCTTCCGCAGAGTCGATTCGCTGCTGGACATCCTCGGCGGTAAGGTTCTCGCCGGGCTCCTGAGCCATGGTGGCAGAACTGAATAGCAGTGCGATCAGGCATGAAGCGAGGGCGGTTGTCAGGCGCTTCCTGAAAGAGCTTTGCGGAAGAAAACTGTGTGCTCGGGTGTTCATTGGGCCGTGTCCGTTTTGCGGAAATTCAACAAGGGGTGACCTTAGCATAGTGGTTGGCGGAAGAATGCGAAAATTCGTAAAAGGACTGGCAGGTCAGTGCAATACACAGCGGTGGGTGTGGTGACTACTGCTTGCAATCTTGGGAGCAAAGACCTCTAATACTTAGTGTTATAAACAATTCGGCAAATCGAAGCGGAGTGTTGCGTTGAACAATTACGAAGAGGTTTTGGTGGCGTTGCGTCGGGTGATTCGAGCGACAGACCTGCATTCCAAACGCCTTAGCAAGCATGCGGGGCTGACTGGGCCACAATTGCTGATTATGCGCAGCATCCGTGACCTGGGCGAGGTCACCATCGGAACCATTGCCGACAAGGTGAGCCTGAGCCAGGCAACCGTGACCACGATTCTTGACCGGCTGGAGCATCGTAAGCTGGTCTACCGTGTTCGCAGCACTCAGGACAAACGCAAGGTTCATGCGCATCTGACGAGTGAGGGTGCGGAAATTCTCTCGCGGGCACCGAACCCGCTTCAGGAAGACTTCACACGGAAGTTTCAGAGCCTGGCGGAGTGGGAGCAGACCATGATTCTGGCTTCGTTGCAGCGGGTGGCCAATATGATGGACGCCGACGATATTGATGCTGCACCAATGCTCACGGTGGGCTCGGTGCTAAAGGATGATGGCTGGAAGGCCGATGACAAGTCCTGAGACGATGGCATCGGCTTCAAGGACTATTCCGGCATTTTTGCGGTGATCTCAATGGATTGGTACCAAGCCGCCAGATCAGAAATCTGTTGATCGGTCAGGTTCTTGGCGACCAAAGACATCATCTCGTGCTCCCGTTTGCCACTGCGAAAAGCTTTGAGTTGTTTTTCAATATAAATCTGACTTTCGCCCGCCAGGTTGGGTGCGATTGGGATCTTTGCTATCCCGTCCAGGCCGTGGCAGGTTTTGCACTGGGTTGCGAGTTTCCGCCCCTCAGCAGGGTCTGCGCCCTGCGCCACTGGGCTCATCGCAAGAAAAGAGGCCAGAACCGTTATTGTTGAATAAGCGGCTCTGGTTTTTCTGGTCGCATGATGTTTCCAGAGGGCCGGAGGACGCCCACCTGTTTTTGGAATCATGAGCCGGAACCCGTGTAAGCGATTCGGTATACAGCCCCGGCCAAATCATCCGAAACCAGCAATGAGCCATCTTTCAACTGAGCCACATCGACCGGCCGACCAAGATACTCACCATTTTCATCCAGCCACCCTTCGGCGAAAGGAACCGTTTCGCCATTCATATTTCCTTCGGCGTCCACCGGCGTGAACATGACCCTTGCTCCGACCGGGACGGTCCTGTTCCATGAGCCATGTTGCGCTGAGAAAATCCCGCCCTGATATTGCTTCGGAAACATGTTTCCGGTGTAAAACATCATCCCCAGATTGGCCGCATGAGCTGTCGTCTCAGAGACTGGGAACACCACCTCTACCGGCACTTCCTCTCCTTTGTATTCGTTTGTGCGAACATCACCGCCTCCGTACCAGGGATGGCCAAAATGCTGGCCCATGGCGGTCTGGCGATTGATTTCTCCTGGAGGGATGTCATCGCCCATGCCATCGACCTGATTGTCCGTAAACCACAGTTCGCCGGTATTGGGGTTAAAGTCCTGTCCTACAGAGTTGCGGACACCACGTGTGTAGATTTCACGTCCGCTGCCATCCTGATTAACCCGGATAATCCCGCCAATGCCCCACTCACTGAACGTGTCCAGGTGCTCTTTCGGCGCAACATTGTAGGGTTGTCCGAGCGAGATGTAGAGCTTCCCGTCCGGGCCAATGTCGCAGACTCGGGCGGTGTGGTTGTAACTGACGAACTGTTCAGGGATCAACTCGCCCCCTGGGATCACCTCTGAGGCGACAACATCGCCTCCCTCAAAGAAGAACTCCGCAGCCGGATATGCCAGTACCCGGTTTTGTTCGGCAATGTAGAGTACGCCCGACGGCGAAAAACAGGGACCGTTGGGGACGGACTTGGCCAGCGACGGTGCGAAATTCTTTACTTCATCGGCCACGCGGTCTTTATCCCGGTCGGTCATTGCCCAGACTTCGGTTTTACGGGTTCCAACAAACGTAACGACACCCTGGGGGCCAACCGCCATGTGTCGCGCGTCGGGAACCAAAGCGTAAAGGCTGATTTCAAACCCTTCGGGAAGTTTTATTTTCTGCAGGGTCTTGCGAATAGCATCGGCGCTGTCGCTTTTCTGGTCGATCACAGTGAACTCGGCTTTCCCCGTAGTCTGGAAATTGCCAAGTTTCTTGAGAGTGTCGTCAGATTGGCTGTAGGCGAAGGGGATGAAGGCAAGGCCCGCGGCCAAGCACAGGATCGAGTTTATTTGGTTCATTGTTCTACCACTCCCTTTGACTCAGCGAGTCGGAAGCCGGTGACCCTCGGGCCACCGGTGCTCGGTTTTTGCTCATGTCAAAGCGAGTAAAGACAACGGTTGCATAGGCGTCAAGGCAGCCCTGCAGTGGTCAGACCAGTAATATTAATGGACGCTTGATCCCTTGCGGGGTTTGTTTCCGAAACACACCTGAAACACGTCGTTGTAATGCTTCGCAAAATTCACCGTCAGGCCTTCTTTCAGGTATTCCGGTAGCTCTTTATAATCCCCCCGGTTTGCCTCCGGCAGAATCAGGTTGGCGATTTTCTGGCGACGGGCAGCGATGACTTTTTCGCGGATGCCGCCCACGGGTAGTACCTGCCCGGTGAGTGTCAGTTCGCCGGTCATGGCGATATTCTGCTGCGGCGATTCGCGGCGGGCGATGGACAGTAGGGCGGTGGCCATGGTGACGCCAGCGCTGGGACCGTCTTTGGGGGTGGCGCCTTCGGGAACGTGCAGGTGCACGAAGGATTTGTCGAAGAAGGTGGGATCACCCTTGAATCGTTTAAGGTTTGAAGAGACAAAACTGTAGGCGATTTCCGCGGACTCTTTCATGACGTCGCCCAGTTGCCCGGTGAGTTTGAAACCGCGCTGGCTGCTGTGGATGCGTGAGGCTTCGATGCTCAAAGTCGCGCCGCCCATGGCGGTCCAGGCCAGGCCGGTGACCACGCCAGTGCCTTTCAGGGATTTCTCTTTGCGGAAGGCGGGTTGTCCCAGATAGGTTTGCAGGTCGGAGACGCCGACCTTCACGGGTTCGTCCGGGTTTTCCAGTAATCGAACAATGCCTTTGCGAATGACTTTGTGCAGCAGTTTTTCCAGGCTGCGGACGCCGGCTTCACGAGCGTAGCCTTCAATGATCTGCTTGATGGCGGCGTCGGTAATGTTCATCTGCTTCTTCAGCAGGCCGGCTCGTTTTAGCAACCGGGGCATCAGGTGATGCTTGGCGATGTCGAGCTTTTCCTCAGTGATGTAGCCGGATAACCGGATGACGTCCATGCGGTCCAGCAATGGTCTTGGAACCGTGTCGAGTTGGTTGGCGGTACAGATGAACAGGACCTTGGACAGATCCATGCGCACGTCCAGATAGTGGTCCAGGAATTCCCGGTTCTGTTCCGGATCCAGGGTTTCCAGCAAGGCGGAGGCCGGGTCTCCCTGGAAGGAGGCGCCGATCTTGTCGATCTCGTCCAGCATGATCACCGGGTTGGACACTTTCGAGTCTTTCAATGCCTGCACAAATTTGCCAGGCATGGCGCCGATATAGGTGCGGCGATGCCCTTTGATCTCGGCTTCGTCACGCATGCCACCCACGCTGAATCGATAGAACTCGCGGCCGAGGGCGTCGGCGACGGAATGGCCGATGGAGGTTTTGCCCACGCCAGGCGGGCCGACCAGCAAGAGAATGGAACCGCTGACTTCGCCCTTGAAGGTGCCTTCGGCCAGGAACTCGACGATACGGTCTTTCACGTCGTCGAGACCATCGTGGTCACGGTCCAGAATGCGGCGGGCTCCGGCCAGATCGAAATGGTCCTCCGACGTCATGCCCCAGGGCACCTGGGTCAGCCAGTCCAGATAATTGCGGGTAACGCCGTATTCCGGTGAGCCCTGCTCCAGCACCTGCAGTTTCTGAAGTTCGTCGTCAAAACGTTCCTGAACCTGTTCCGGCGGGTTCAGGCTTGCCATGCGCTCGCGGAAGCGCTCGGCATCGGCGGTTTTGTCGTCCTTCGCCATGCCCAGTTCGCGTTGGATGACCTTGAGTTGTTCTTTCAGGAAGAACTCACGCTGGTGCTTTTGCACCTTCTCGTTCACTTCCTCGCTGATTTCACTTTGCAGGCGGGCCACCTCCTGTTCTTTCGCCATTAACAGAAGTACTTTCTCCATGCGCCTGAGCAGCGGCACGGTATCGAGTACTTCCTGCAGTTCCTGGCCAGGAGCGCTGGTCATGGAGGCGCCAAAATCCGCCAGGGGAGAGCTGTCATCCGGCCCGAATCGGGAGAGGTATTGCTTCACTTCCTCGCCGTATAGCGGGTTGGTGCGCAGCAGTTCCTTGATGGAGCTGATGATGGCAAGGGTATAGGCTTTCAATTCGTCTGCGGCTTCTTCCGGTTCGTCCGGGTATTCCACTTCCACCAGGTAGGGTGGCCGGCGCCGAAGCCATTGAGTAATGCGAAAGCGTTGCAGGCCCTGGGCAATGAACTGGACTTTGCCACTTTCCCCCTGGGCGTGATGGACGCGTACGGCGCAGCCTACGGTTTCCAGTTCCTCGCTACCGGGAATGCCTTGCTCGGGGTCGCTTTCCTCCACGAAGCAGATGCCCAGCACCTTGTGGTCGGTTTCGCCCACGCGCTTGAGGGTTTCCTGCCAGGGGTTCTGGTTAACCACAATTGGCTGCACCTGGGCGGGGAAGAACGGCCTGTTCGACACCGGCAATACGTACATGCGGCGGGGCATCTGCTGTTTTGGCAGTACCAGGCTTTTGCTGTTCTCGTCCTTGCCGATGTACTCGGTCAGGTCTTCTTCGGGAGCATCAAAAGAGTCGTTGCGGTTGTCGTCGTTCATGCCGTACACGCATCCTCCAGGGAATTTGATCCGGGCTGTCGCCCGGGTCCTATTGCCTATGTAACGGCAAAGGGGATTATTTCAAGGCAGGTGTGGAGATTTACTGTCTGGGAACTGCGCGGGCGCCAAAACCTTGAATTTCGGCTCTCAGCCCCCACTACCAACAACAATCCGTTAATGACATTTCAGGAAAACACTTTCAGGTGCCCTCCATGAGCAATTCGCCATACATTTTTGAAGCCACCATGGACAACTTCCAGCAGGATGTGATGGAAGCGTCCTCCAAAACGCCCGTATTGATCGATGTCTGGGCGGAGTGGTGCGCGCCCTGTAAGCAATTGATGCCGCTGTTGGAAAAGCTGGCGGAAGAGTACAAGGGCGGCTTTATGCTGGCCAAGGTAAACGCCGACGAACAGCAGCAACTGACTGGCAGTCTGGGCGTGCGCAGCCTGCCCACTGTGATCCTTGTGAAAGATGGCCAGGCAGTGGATGGCTTCAATGGTGCATTGCAGGAGAGCGAGATCCGCAAGGTCCTCGACAAGCACATTGAGATACCGGAAGACGAGGAAGCACCCTACGACAAGGCCCACAGATTGTGGGAAGAGGGTGACGTAGAGGCGGCGCTGGCCGTGCTGACAGAGATGAATCGTAGTAACCCGGACGACCTGAAAGTATTGATCGATCTTGCGCAGTTGAAGGCTGAACTCGGTGACCTGGAAACCGCTGAGCAGGTGCTGGACAGCCTGCCGCCGGAAGAAAAGATGCAGCACCAGGCCAAGCAGCTGGCGGCCCGGCTGAAATTCCTCAGAGCGTCAGCCGAGTTGCCCCCCATCCACGAACTGGAAGATGCACTGGATAAAGATCCGAAAGATCCTAATGCCCTGCACCTGCTGGCGTTGCATCATATCCTTCAGGAAAACAACGCCGAAGCGATGGAATTGCTGATTCGCCTCATGCGTGTGGACAGTAAGTATAAGGATGAGGTGGCGAAGACCACGTTGATTGAGCTGTTCGATAAACTGGGTAACAACAATGCAGATGTGCGTACCTATCGGCGCAAACTGTATACGCTGATGCATTGATGTGCAGTGAAAGGCATTTCTGGAAGGAGGGGCCCACCTAGGGCCCCTTTTTTTGTGGGGCCGGGTTAACCGTTGCCCTTCTTCATCTGCTCATACTCATCCTCAAAGAAGAACTTCTCTTCCCCAAGGGCCGGTTCCAGCTCATGCAGCCAGGTGGCTGTTTCGCTGTACTTGGCAAAGAACGGGCGCTGCACCCAGTCCGGGTTGCGGGCCTGGATGAACCGGAGCACGAACACTTTCTCGCCGTTGATCTCGGTGATGCCCTGTACCTCAACCTTGCCGGGGCCAGCGCTCATTGACGGGCCGCGGGCGGTGCGAGCCAGGCCTGAAACCTGCTTGATGGCTTCGCGGTAGATATTGAACGCTTCTACCAAAGGCACTTCGAAGTAGTTCTTGGCTCCGGTGTCCCGCTCCACAAACATGTAGTAAGGGATGATGCCCAGCTGTACTTCCTTGTCCCACAGTTTTGCCCAGTCGTCGGCATTGTCGTTCACATGCTTGATCAGTGGGCCCTGGGCGCGGATTTCAGCGCCGGTGGCACGCAGGCGGCGGATGGCTTCTTCCGCGATATCGGTGGTGATTTCCTGCCAATGGTTGTAGTGCGCCATGATGGCCACGTGCTTGCCGGCATCCACAAGGCGGGCAAACAGATCAATCAGTTCGTCTGCATCCTTGTCGGTCACAAAACGGTATGGCCAGAAGGTCAGGGCCTTGGTGCCGATGCGAATGGTCTGGATGTGATCAAACTCCGGCTGCAGAAGAGGCTCCAGGTACTGGACCAAATTCTTGGTTTTCATCACCATGGGGTCGCCACCGGTGACCAGCAGGTCACTGACTTCGGTATGCTCCTGCAAGTAGCCGTGAAGCTTTTCTGCTTCGGTGCTGGCCATCTTCAGGTCCTTGTCGCCCACGAACTGAGCCCAGCGGAAGCAGAAGGTACAGTAGGAGTGGCAGGTCTGGCCCTGGGCCGGGAAGAACAGAACGGTTTCACGGTATTTGTGCTGAACGCCGTCCAGGACTTCGCCGTTCAGTTCCGGCATGTTCATTTCCATCTGGCCGGCCGGGTGCGGGTTCAGCTCGTCGCGAATTTCTTTCGCCACTGCCTGGATTTCTTTCTTCTCCGCGCCCTCACGATGCATCTTTGCCATGCGCTCGTAATGCTCGTCCTTCAGCATGCCCTTCTGGGGAAACACCAACTGGTAAAGTGGGTCGTTCGGCACCTTGTTCCAGTCAATCAGCTCATTGATCACGTATTCGTTAACGCGGAAGGGGAGTACGCTGGCTACCACCTTCATTTCAAACAGGGTCTCTTCAGGGAGATTCTGGATAACGTCAATCTTATCGAGCTGGCGGTCTGTGTAGACCTTGAAGCGCCGCTCTTCGAACTCGGCGGTTGGAATCCGGTTCGGGAACGTGACGATGGAGTTCATAGATCGCCCTCTTTGGTTGTGAGCCATATTCTGGAGGGGTGGAGATTGCCACCACTCCGCTGGTCAAAAAACGGGCAGGCGAGTATACATAAATCTAAAAGTATTTTCAGGTCTAATCAAATTGGTAGGAAACCTACGACCTTGGTCTGAATATGCTTGTTTGGGAGAGAAAAAGGCGCCATTCTTACGTAAGTAACCGAAATAGTCCGACAGGCAATGGTGAATTTTCCTCAAAAATTGAATTTTTATACCGAAATGTAGTAAAAATACTACTTAATCGTCGGTGTGGTTTGTGCCGGTGTGTGAGTGATACCTGAATTCGCTGACCAAAAGCCAAGTGACTCAAGGGCGCTTCACGCAGTAAAACTGGCGATCGTGTTCTATGCTTGTTCAAAGTAACGGGCAGGCAGATACCCATAATAAAACGCTCTGCATTCCATCGCAGCTTATCGATATTGCAAGGCGCTCAGCCGCTGATCGTGGCGCGCTCTGCACTTTTTAATGCCAAGGGGAGGTTTGATGTACCAGGACGATGATCCCATAGAGACCAGTGAATGGCTGGATGCGCTGGAGTCTCTGATCGAACAGGAGGGCGTTGATCGCGCCAAGTACATTCTCGAAAGGCTCTCCGAACGAGCCAGCCGCGACGGCACTGAGTTGCCTTATTCCATCACGACGCCCTTCCGCAATTCCATTCCGGTGACCCAGGAAGCCCGGATGCCGGGCGACCTGTTCATGGAGCGCCGTATTCGTTCGTTGATCCGCTGGAACGCCATGGCCATGGTACTGCGGGCCAATCAGCGCCCGGGTGATCTGGGCGGGCACGTGTCATCCTTCTCCTCGGCGGCGACATTGTATGATGTTGGCTTCAACTACTTCTTCCACGGCGGGGATGAGAAGCGCGAATCGGATCTGGTGTATTTCCAGGGTCACTCCTCACCAGGTATTTACGCCCGCTCCTACCTGGAAGGGCGTTTTAACGAAGATCAGTTGGACAAATACCGGGAAGAGGTGGACGGTGAAGGCCTGTCTTCCTACCCCCACCCCTGGCTGATGCCGGATTACTGGCAGTTCCCAACGGTGTCCATGGGCCTTGGGCCGATCCAGGCCATCTATCAGGCTCACGTGATGAAGTATCTGCACAGTCGTGAGCTGATCGACATGGGCGACCGCAAGGTCTGGTGCTTTGTCGGGGATGGCGAGTGCGACGAGCCCGAAACCCTGGGTTCCATCTCTGTGGCTGGCCGCGAAAACCTGAGCAACCTGATCTTTGTCGTTAACTGTAACCTGCAGCGCCTCGACGGCCCTGTGCGTGGTAACGGCAAGATTATCCAGGAACTGGAAGGCGTATTCCGGGGAGCTGGCTGGAACGTACTGAAAGTGGTCTGGGGCCGCATGTGGGATCCGCTGTTCGAGAAGGATCAGGACGGCCTGATGCAGCGCGTCATGGACGAAGCCGTTGACGGCGACCTGCAGAACTTCAAGAGCAACGGCCCGGCCTATACCCGTAAGCACTTCTTCGGCAAATACCCGGAGTTGTCCAAGATGGTGGATAACCTCACCGACGAGGACATCAACAAGCTTAACCGCGGCGGCCATGATCCTTACAAGGTCTATGCGGCCTATCATCACGCTATCCATAACAACGGTGGACGGCCGACGGTGATTCTGGCCCATACCATCAAAGGTTATGGCTTTGGTAACGCCGGCGAAGCGCAGAACACAGCGCACTCGCTCAAAAAACTCGATATCGAGCAACTGAAAGCCTTCCGTGACCGCTTTGCGGTGCCGCTGAAGGACGAAGAGCTCAAGGACGTGCCCTATTACCGGCCGGCGCCGGACAGCCCGGAAATCGTTTACATGAACAAGCGCCGGCAGGAACTGGGCGGTTTCTATCCCAAGCGCCGTAAGGACTGTCAGCCACTGCAGACGCCGCCGCTGGGCACCTTCAAGAACTTGCTGGAAGGCTCCAATGGTCGTGAAATCTCTACGACCATGGCATTCGTGCGACTGCTGACGGCTCTGACCAAGGATAAGCGCATCGGTAAACGGGTGGTTCCGATCGTACCGGACGAGGCCCGTACCTTTGGTATGGAGGGTATGTTCCGTCAGTTGGGTATCTACACCTCTGAAGGCCAGAAGTATGTGCCGGAAGACCGTGACCAGATCATGTACTACAAGGAAGACAAGAAAGGTCAGGTGCTTGAGGAAGGGATCAACGAAGACGGTTCCATGGCGGCCTGGATGGCAGCAGCGACCTCCTACAGCACCAACAACTTCCCGCTGATACCGTTCTACATCTTCTACTCCATGTTCGGTTTCCAGCGCGTGGGCGACCTGGCCTGGGCGTCGGGTGACATTCAGGCCCGCGGTTTCCTGGTGGGTGGCACCGCCGGGCGAACAACGCTGAACGGTGAAGGCCTGCAGCACCAGGACGGCCACAGCCACATCCTGGCCCAGACCATTCCCAGCTGTAAGGCCTATGACCCGGCTTACGGTTACGAAATGGCCGTGGTGGTCCAGCATGGCATCAAGGAGATGTTTGAAGACAATCAGAACGTCTTCTACTACCTGACCATTGAAAACGAAAACTACGAGCAGCCCGCCATGCCGGAAGGCAAGGACGGCAAGAAAGTGGAAGAGGGCATCATCAAGGGTATGTACCTGCTGGATTCCGTCGAAACCAAGGGCCGCAAGAAAACCCCCAGGGTTCAATTGCTGGGCTCCGGCGCCATCCTCAACGAGGTGCGTGCGGCTGCTGAGCTGCTGAAAGAGGACTTTGGTGTTGCCAGTGATATCTGGAGCGTGACCAGCTTCAACGAACTGGCCCGGGACGGCCTGCACATCGAACGCTGGAATCGCCTGCACCCGGACGATACGCCCAAGAAGTCGTACATCACCCAATGCCTGGAGAAGCAGCAGGGGCCGGTGGTGTCGTCCACCGACTACATCAAGCTGTTGTCTGAACAGGTGCGGGCGTACATTCCGAAAACCTACCTGACCCTGGGCACCGATGGTTTCGGCCGCAGTGATACCCGCGAGAAATTGCGGAGTCACTTCGAGGTGGATCGTTACTATGTGGCGGTGACCGCGCTGGCAGCCCTGGCAAGGGATGGCGAAGTCAAAAACGACGTGGTTCTCGAGGCTATGCGCAAGTACGGAATCGATCGCAACAAAACGAACCCGGTGCTGAGCTAAGGAGACCGCCATGAGTGAACAGGAAATCAAGGTTCCGGATCTCGGCGGTGCAGACGAGGTCGAGGTTATCGAAGTGCTCGTCAGTAAGGGAGATTCGGTTGAGGAAGAAGATCCGATACTGACGGTGGAGTCCGATAAAGCATCGGTAGAACTGCCGTCACCGGGTGCCGGAAAAATTACCAAGATCACCGTCAAAGTGGGTGACAAGGTCAAGGAAGGCGATGTCGTTGGCATGATGGAAGTCAGTGGCGACACTGGTGGCTCGGATGACGACAAGGATTCTGGCGAAGACGCCAAGTCCGATGAGAAAGACGAGGCGGAAGCCAAGTCGGACGACAAAGAAGCCAAGTCTGAAGAGAAAAAGCCGGCACCGAAGAAATCCGGCGGTTCCCGAAAGGAAACCGTGAAGGTGCCCGCGCTGGACGGCTTCGACAATGTGCCGGTGATCGAGATCAACGTCAGCGAAGGTGATGAGGTTGAGGCGGACGATGCACTGGTGACCGTGGAGTCCGACAAGGCCACCATGGAGATTCCGTCTCCCTATGCCGGCAAGATCGGCAAGATTCTGGTGTCCGAGGGCGACAAGATCTCCGAAGGTCTCGATCTGGTTGAAATGACCATCGTGGAAGAGGGTGGCGACGAAGGCGAAGAGGACGCGTCGTCCGAGGCGTCTGAGTCTTCCAGCAAGGAAAAGCAGGAAGGTGAGCCTGAATCGAAAAGCAAGCCTTCCGATCCCAAGCCGGAGCAGCCCTCGGCAACCTACGAGCCACCGGCGCCGGGTGCCAAGGTTCATGCTGGACCGGCGGTGCGCAAGCTGGCCCGTGAATTCGGCGCGGATCTGACTCGCATCAAGGGTTCCGGCCCGAAGAGTCGCATCCTGAAAGACGATGTCCAGGCCTACGTGAAAAGCCAATTGCAGCAGACGCAGCAAGGCAGCACCGTGGCTGGCGGCGGTGGCGCCGGCATTCCTGGCGTGAAACTGCCGGACTTCAGTCAGTTTGGTGAGATTGAGCGCGAATCCATGTCACGCATGATGTTTGCTACGGCGAACAATATGCAGCGTAGCTGGCTGAACGTGCCCCACGTCACCCAGTTCGAGGACGCGGATATCACCGACATGGAAGACTTCCGCAAGGCCCAGAAGGCGGCCGGCGAGAAGAAAGGTGTGAAGATGACACCGCTTCCGTTCCTGCTAAAAGCCTGCGCCACGGCGCTGGCGGAGTTGCCGCAGTTCAATGTGTCGCTGGATATGGACCGCAAGGAAGTGATCCGCAAGCAGTACATTCACATTGGGATTGCGGTGGACACGCCTCACGGGCTGATGGTGCCGGTGATCAAGGATGTCGACAAGAAGGGGCTCTGGGAGCTCGCGGAGGAAAGCGCGGACCTGGCCCAGAAGGCGCGGGACAAGCAGCTTAAGCCGACCGAGATGCAGGGTGCCTGCTTTACCATCACCAGCCTGGGTGGTATCGGTGGCACGGCGTTCACGCCGATCGTGAATACGCCGGAGGTGGCGATTCTTGGTGTCTCAAAGGCGGCGATGAAGCCGGTCTGGGATGGCAAAGATTTCCAGCCGCGGCTGATGCTGCCATTGTCGCTGTCCTACGACCACCGCGCGGTGAACGGGGCTGATGCGGCCCGGTTTACCTCGGTGTTGAGTCAGTTGTTGGGGGATATTCGGTCCCTGCTTCTTTAAGGCTGGCAGTTCTGTTCCGTAGCCTTCGGGCTGCGGAGCGGTCGCGAGGCCGGTCAGGTTATTCAGAACACGCCCGTGGATACGTCCCTGTAGGGCTCGGTCGCGCCATCCCTGGCGCTCCACGGTTCTGAATAACCTGACCGGCCTCGCTTGTTTTGGCTTTGTGGATATCTCCTGTTTTCCTACTGACTTGTTTGTCACCTCAACTTTGCGAATGGCGCGACGGCCAGCACCGTTGCCCGGGAGGCCTATTTCCTGGAGTTTGCGGAGAAGATGTGCAAGCGGGTGGATGTGCCGTTGAGGGAGGTGCTGGCGGTGATGACGTCGCGGGGGGTGCGTACCCGGCTACGGGCCGGCGAGTGATGGTTTGAAGGTTTCCAGCTTGTGGTTGAAAATCGCGCGTTGGGCTTCGGCCTCTGCGACGTCCGCAAGGTAAAAACGGATCCGTGTCCCGGGCCCACGTTGCGCCAGTTGGCCAGCATCCAGGGCGCTCAGGCAGCCTATTTTTGGGTAGCCACCGATGGTTTGCCGGTCTTTCATCAGGACGATCGGCTGGCCGTCACTGGGCACCTGAATGGCACCATAGGCGATGCCTTCGGAGATGATGCCGTCCAGCTCAGAGTGTATAGGGTCGCCGGTTAACCTATAGCCCATGCGATCGATTCGCTGGCTGACCTCGTAACAGCCCGTGAAGAATTTCATACGCTCACCAGCAGAGAAGTGCGCGTATTGGTAGCTGGGGATCACACCGATGTGGAGGTCCTGGTTATAGTCCGGAATTTCCCCGGCTGGCAGGCTTGCCATGGTCTTTGGATGGCTGCGGTCAAACCCGATGCAGTCGCCTTTGGCCAGCTTTTGCCCGCGTCCATCCAGCCCCCCAAGGCCTTCGCGCACGACGGTGGCGCAACTACCCAGTTTTACGGTGGGCTTCAGTCCCCCGGCGACGGCAAGGTATGCCCTTAGTCCGGCCACCGGCATGCCGAATTCGATACGGTCTCCCCGGTGGATTTGATAGGTATGCCAGGGTGCTGCCGCCTCTCCATTGATCTGCGCTCCGAGGTCCGCACCCGTGAGCGCGATGCAGGTATCCTCATGGGCCAGCAGGCTCAGTTTTCCAATATTGATCTCGATCTGCGCTGCCTCCGGTGGATTGGCGAGCAGGCGATTGGCCCAACGAAAGGCATGCTCGTCCATGGGGCCGCCGGTGGTCACGCCAATGTGCTGATAGCCGTACCGGCCAGGGTCCTGCAATAAGGCCAGCATACCGCCATCCAGAACTTCAAAACTCATCGAGGCTGCCTCCCAGGTCCAGATACTCCTGGCGGTCAATCGACCGGAACCGCACCCTATCCCCTACTGATACCAGCGCCAGGGAATCGCTGTCCCAATCGATCATTCTTTGAGGTGTGCGACCGACTATCTGCCACCCGCCCGGCGTGGCGCTGGGATAGATGGCGGTCTGCGAGCCGGCAATGCCAACGCTCCCGGTGGGTATTTTCTGTCGGGGCGTGGCTTTGCGGGGCAGGGCAATGCGTTGGTCGGTAATGCCAAGGTAAGCGAACCCCGGGCTGAATCCGATGGCGTAGACGCGGTAGGTCTGCTCACTGTGGATGCGCACCACTTCGTCCCGGCTCAGGCCGGAATAGTCACACACCTCGTCCAGGTCCAGGCCTACTTCGTCGCCGTAGTAGACCGGCAACTCAATGGTGCTGGAAGCGCTTTCATCCGGCGCCTCCTGTTCGCCCTCGCTCAGTGCCTTGCGCAGCCGGGACGCGATGCCGAAGCGGTCGGTCCTGTTGGCGTCATAGCAAACCAGCACGGAGGTATACGAAGGCACCAGGTCAATCACCAGGTCCGACAGGTTCTGGCGAATGGCCTCCGTGGCCCGCTTGACCTGGCCGGCGATGTCATCGCTGATACGGTCACCAAAATAGACGATGTACGTACTTTCGTTGACGGCTTCAATGATCATAGTGACTCAACGACCTGCCGCATGTGCCTGGCCGCCTCTACAGCATGCTGGCTGTCGCCATGAATGCAGAGAGTGTCGGCCTTTATCGGGATACGTTTGCCGGAAATCGACGTGACGCTGCCTTCGGTGATGATCTGTGTTACCTGCCTTTCTATGGCTTCCGGCGTGTCATGAACCGCGTTCTTCACCGAGCGTTTAACCAGACGGCCTTCGTCGCTGTAGGCACGGTCGGAAAACGCCTCGAACCACACGTTGATGCCAGCGTCGGCGGCCAGCGCCAGAACTTCGTCGGCATCAGGTGTTGCCATGACCACCAGGGGGCAGTGGGCTGCATAGTTGCGTACCGCAGCCATCACCGCTGCCAGGGTTGTGCGGTCTACTGCCATTTTGTTGTAGAGCGCGCCGTGGGGTTTGATGTATTCGATGGCTGTGCCGTGGGTGCGGCAGATGCCGTCCAGCGCAGCGATCTGATACACCAGCAGGGCCTGGAGTTCCTCGGGTGCAAACTCCATGTCACGCCGGCCGAAGCCCAACAGATCCGGATAGCCGGGGTGCGCGCCGATGGCGACCTTCTCGACAATCGCGGTTCTGACGGTGCGGTCCATGGTCAGCGGGTCTGAGGCATGGAAGCCGCAGGCAATATTGGCCATATCAATGTAGGGCATGACCTCGGCATCCATGCCCTTGGTCCAGCTACCGAAGCTCTCGCCCATATCGCAGTTGAGTTTCATTGGTTGTCTCCAGAAACAAGTGAATGTGCGCTAGCCTCGGCTCATGGTTTGAGGGAGGTAGGTGACAATTTCCGGGAACCAGCCGATCAGAAACAGCGCCGCCATGATCAGCAGGAAAAAGGGGAGCGCAGCTCGGGCAACGTAGAGGATGTCTTTCCCGGTCAATGCCTGGATCACGAACAGGTTAAAACCCACCGGCGGTGTGATTTGTGCCATCTCAACCACCAGAACAATAAAAATGCCAAACCAGAGCATGTCGATGCCGGCCTGCTGGACCATGGGCATGACCACGGCGACGGTAAGAACCACCACGGAAATGCCATCCAGGAAACAGCCCAGTAGAACGAAGAGGGCAGTCAGGCAGACAAGCAGTTCGAAAGAAGAGAGCGACATGCTGCCAATCCATTCCGCCAACTCTCTTGGAATGCCGAGAAAGCCCATGGACAAGGTGAGAAAATGCGCGCCCACCAGAATCAGGCCAATCATGCAGGAGCTCTTGACCGCGCCCAGCAGGCTTGCCTTGAAACTGTCGGCGTTCAGGGATCCGGTGACGGCCGCCAGCAACAGGGCGCCAAAAACTCCGAGTGCGGCAGCCTCGGTGGGTGTGGTAAAGCCGGCATAAATCGAACCAAGCACAAATACAATCAGGCCCACAATCGGCAGCAGCATTCGCAGCGCCTTGATCTTGGCTGAGAACGAGATGTGCTCTTTCTTATGCTTGGGCATCTCATCCTTGTTCAATGTCGCCCACACCATGGTGTACCCCATAAACATGACCACCAGCATGAGGCCAGGAAGAGCGCCGGCGATAAACAGGCGGCCGATGGACACTTCGGCCGCCACGCCGTAAACGATCAGAATAATAGACGGTGGTATCAGCAGCCCAAGGGTGCCGGAACCGGCAAGGGTACCGACAGCCATGCGATCGCTGTAACCCTGAGCCTTGAGCTCGGGCAGGGTCATGCGGCCAATGGTGGCCACCGTGGCGGCCGACGAGCCGGACACCGCGGCGAATATACCGCAGCTGAGAATGTTTACGTGCAGCAGCTTGCCCGGTAAACCACCCATCCAGGGTGACAGTCCCTTAAACAGGTCCTCGGACAAGCGAGTACGGAACAGCACCTCGCCCATCCAGATGAACATCGGCAGTGCGGTCAGAGACCAGCCGGTGCTTGCGCCCCAACTGGAGGTTGCGAACAGAAGGCCGATCTGGTCGTTGCCGGACAACAATAGCCCGAGGACGCCAATGCCAACCAAGGTCAGTGATACCCAAACGCCAAGCGCGAGCATCAATATCATGGAGGCAGCGAGGGCGATGGAAAGCAGCGTGGTATCCATCAGATTTCCTCCAGATTGACGTCACTTTCGTGTTGTTGGTAAGAAGGCACACGTTTTCGCAGTACCGCGATCAGGTCGTCCAGGATCGCGATAGTAAGCGCTAACGTGCCCAGCCCTACCGGGATCTGAGGAATCCAGATCGGAATGGGGATGTAGCCGTGTGAGACCTCCTCGAAAACGTAGGACTCCCACACCATGTGCCAGCAGTAGAAGGTCATGAAGCACGCAAGGCCGAGGCCAAGGATGAGTACCGCCAGTTCCTGAACGAACCGCGCCCGGGCCGACCATTTCTGGATAACCAGGGTTACCCTGATATGGCCACCTTCATGGAAGGTGTAGGCAAGCCCGAAAAACGTAGAAGCCGCGAGAGCATACCCGGACACGTTTTCAGCGGAAGGGATGATGAAGCCGAACAGGCGGCCGACAATCTGCACCAGGATCACGACCATGATCAGTGCAATGCAGAACCCCGCTGCGTAACCAGATGCCAGGTAAAACTTGTCTCGAAGGGTACTCATGGAAGATGCCTCCCAAGGCGGCTTTCCCGCTGGAATACCAGGGGAAAGCGTCTTGTGAATGGACCATTAACGGTAGTTTTGCAGAATAGCGCCGACTTCCTTCGGAGCTTCTTCTTCCCATTCCTGGATCATGATGTCGCCGATCTTCTGGAATTCCTGCATCAACTGTTCGGATGGCTCGGACACTTCAATACCGTTCTCTGCCAGCGTCGCCGTGTCTTCGGCGGCGGTTACACGAACGCCCTCCCAGCCCTTCGTTTCGGCTGCCGCGGCGGCGTCAAGAATGACCTGTTGTTGTTCCTCGCTCAGGCGGCGAAAGGCGCGCTTGTTGACGACGACAACGTTCTTGGGAATCCAGGCTTTGATGTCAGTGTAGTGAGAGAGGTAATCCCAGGCCTGGCCGTTGGCGCCGGTGGATGGGGAGGTGATCATCGCGTCAATGATGCCAGTACTGAAAGCCTGGGGGATTTCAGGTACCTGAACGGTGGTTGGGGTGGTGTTCATGAGATCAGCCAGTCGTGAAGTGGACGGGCTGTAGGCACGCATCTTCAGGCCTTCCAGGTCGCTCATGGTGTTGACCGGAGCCTTTGTATAGAGGCTCTGGGCGGGCCACGGTACCGTGTAAAGCAGCTTCATGCCCTCTTTGTCGAGTTGTTTTTCCACCTCGGGTTTTGCCGCTTCCCACAGCCGTTTTGCATCCTCAAAGCTGGTTGCCAGAAACGGAATGTTGTCGTGTTTGAACACCGGATGGGTGTTACCCATGATGCCGATGAAGATTTCCCCCAGCTGAACCTGCCCTGTGCGGACGGCCCTCGGGATTTCCGGATGTTTGACCAGTGAGGCGCCGGAGTGGACGGTGACGGCTATGTCGCCATTGGTGCCTGCCTTGATGTCTTCAGCGAACTCATAGGCGATTTTGGTTGGCAGGTTCGCATCGCCGTAGGGCGTTGGCATGTGCCATTGGGCTGCGTTGACTGCGGTGGTGAAGAAAAACCCTGCCATCAGGGTGGCTGTCGCAAGTTGTTTGAACATATCGATTCTCCCGTTCTTTTGTTGTTGCTTTGGTCATCAATTGGCAGTTACTACAGCACCGCCAGTTCTTCGTTGAGCCGCTCGGTGAGCAGCATTTTTCCCGGTACGTGAGTGATCGCGATCGGGGGGCGTGCATTCTCCAGGGCGACCTGCGGTGTCACGCCACAGGCCCAGAAGACGGGTATCTCGTCACGGCCGATGGTGACGGCGTCGCCAAAATCCGGAGCGTGGATATCGTTGATTCCGATCAGGGCCGGATCCCCGATGTGCACCGGCGCCCCGTGCGCTTTGGGTAGCCGGGTGGTGATCTGAATCGCCCGGATGGCATCGGCAGCTTTGAACGGCCTCATGGAGACCACCATGTTGCCGTGGAACCGGCCGGCCGATTGGGTGGCAATGTTCGAGCGATACATGGATACGTTCTGTCCCTGCTCGACGTTCCTGATGGACAGGCCGGCGCGGACCAGCGCATCTTCGAACGAGAAGGAGCAGCCGAGTACAAACGTCACAAAATCGTTGCGCCACACATCGCGAATGTCAGTGGCAGACTCAGCCCGTTCACCATTGCGGAAGATCTGGTACTCGGGGATGTCGGTTCGGATGTCAAGATCACGCCCAAGGCCCGGCAGCATGGGGTCGCCGGTCTGGGAGACGCCAATCAGGGGGCAGGCGACAGGATTGTTCTGGCAAAACAGAAGAAAATCGTTCGCCCAGTCGGCCGGCAGGATGACGACATTGCCCTGAACCAGGCTCTGTGCCTTGCCGCTGGTGGTTCCGGTATGGGTGCCGGAGCGTATGTGCGCGCGTAGCTCAGATACCTGGTCAAGCAGGCCTGTTTTGAAGTCTGAATAATCGCCGGTCTGCATCTCGGCTACCCCTGATTGAATTTGTTATGTGGTTATGGATCAGGTTATTCCTATTGGCGAAAAAGTCTAATTATGGTTTTTTACGTTTGGTGATAAGTTCTCGTGATGTCCGGTTCCGCGTACTGTTTCGAAACGTTGACCGCCAGGTTGGCGGCCAGTTCGGCTATCGGGTTAAACGGCACGCTGGGGTACGAGGCTGTGAACGCCAGTTGTGATGGTGTCCAGGCGGCATCCAGAGTGATCAGGCGTCCGCTTTTCAGGCCGTCAGATATCACGCTCATTGGTAGTGCCGACACACCAATGCCATCCAGCGTCAGCCGGCGACATGCTGCCAGTGAACTGGATGAATAGAAGCGTGCTGGCAGTTCGTCCAGTTCGCTGAATTTCTGGCTGATTTCGGCAAACGGCTTGGTGTTTCTGGCGTAGGTAATGATGGGCCACTGGGCCAGTTCCTCGAGCTCCAGTTTTCGGTCTGGCAGTTTCAGCGAGGGACTTGCGACCCAGATCAGGGGGAAGCTGCACAGGTCCAGGTTTTCAATCTTGGGTTCGGAAACCGGACCCATCAGGAAAGCGAGATCGAAGGTCCGGTCCATCAGGCCGGTGCGGAGGTTCCCGGTGACGTCGACCGTGATCTCCACGTCCAGGTTTGGTGTGTTTTCATTCAGCTTGCGGAAAAAGTATGGCAGCCAGGAGTGGACGATGGTCTCGGAAACGCCAAGTCTCAAGATGCCGGACAGCAGCGCGACCCTGTCGGCGCGTTTGCGCAGCTGCTGCGACATGGAGACGATTTTTTCGGCATAGGGCAACAGCTCCTGCCCCCTGGTCGTCAACATGGTGCGGCCGGAATCCCGCTCAAAAAGCTGAACGCCCAGTTCTTCTTCAAGCGCTGCTATTCGGTTGGATATTGCGGGTTGCGTGGTGTTTTGCCGCTCCGCCGCCTTGCGAAAGCTCCCGAGGGTAGCAACCCAGATAAAAGTTTCCAGACGTTTAAAGTTCATGGGCGTTCTTTGTGGGGTAAAGGATGCAGTGTCAACCAGTTCTGAATGAGGAGTGTGAATACATACTGGAAGCTTAGCTCAGGCTAGCTAAAGATATAGAAAAGATTGTGGGTCGCCTGAAAGTGACCTTCGAAGGCCTGCCCGGCAATACAAGGTCTCGCCGGACGTATTACGACCGCTTGGGGATGTGGGGTAAGTCAATTACGTAGTGGGAGGGGCGCTTATGCTGGATATCAATCCCTGGCGCACCAGAGAAATAACGGCCGGGCTATTGCCCGGCCGTTATCGTAAGGATCATGAGATTACACGATCATCAGTAGCTAATGTTGACCATAGCGACAACCTTGTAGGTGTCCTCAGGGTTGTCTCCGTAAAAGTCTCCCATGAAGCCATAGGATCCACGAAGGCTGAGGTCATACACGCCGGCGAATTTTTTGCCGAACTGGGCAGCGACTTCAGTGCCGAGGCTCGAGCCGTTAGCCTGAGTGGCGCTGTCGGGCGCGTCGTCGGCAACCCGGAAGTAACCGGTGCCGTACTTCAGGTAGTAGTCGTTAGAAAGCTTCTGATCACCCGAGACCATTAGCCCCATCAGACCGTATCCCTGGTAAGCTGCATCGTAAACTGACTTAGCCCCCTGAGAACCATTGTTGTAGTAGTAGTCTGTTCCGAAGATTTGCAGATTACTGCTATTCAGCTCCCAGCCTGACTGGTTTGCAGCGAAGCGATCTGCACCATTGCTGCTGTCGTCAGCCGGAATGTAGATGCCGTGAATCTTGAGGCTCGCGTTGCCCCAGTGTCTCTGGGCGTACAGGTTCAACATGTAGGTGTCGCCATCTGTTGCGTCAGAGTCGAGCCCGGACGACTTTTTGTAAAGTACCGAGCCGCTATAGGCCATTTGGTCATAGGTATAGTCGGCGTAGGCACCGAGATAGTTGTCATCCGTTCGAGCCGCCGTACCATTCAGAGCAACCTGACTGCTGTTGCTGATCTGGGCTCCGGTGAGGCCGTAGTGGAAAACCTCGCTGGGGTGAAGCTCGGCGCTCACCGTGTAGAAGTCCACGTCGTCTGCGGAATCTCTATCGTTTTCTTCCCACTTGAACCAGCCACCTGTCAGCGTGGCCATGCCAACATTGCCCGCAAAGGAAATGCCATTCATGTCGTCGTTGGTGACGAAACTCTCGTACTTGCCGAAGCCATAGCCCTGGATGCCCGCCCGTACCTTCCAGTCGCTGTTTGGCACCTTCAGTTCAGCGTAAGCATTTTTGGTTTCAACGCCAACGCCATCGGCGCTGAGCTTGCCGCAATTGTCACCCTGGCAGCTTCCCGTCTCACCCCACGGAGAATCGAACTCACCGTACCAGACTACAGTCACGTTATCGTTGAGGTCGCCGCTGATCTTTGCGCGCAGGCGCTGATCTACAAAGGCACTGCTGTTGTCGTTGGTCTCGTCCAGGCTCTGCGACGTGGCCTGAAGGCGGTAATAACCGTTCACTGTGAAGGGCGAATCGCCATTCTTAAGTTTCTCCATTTCTGCTGTCAGTTGATTTATTTCAACCTTCAGGTCTTCTACAGTCGGTGACGCACGTCCGACCGGCTCTGCGGCCAAAGCCGGCGTTGTTGCTACAGCCATTGCCAGCGGAGCGGCGAGTGTTCTCAGCTTATTGCGCATGTGCACATTCCCTTTTAGTCTTTTTGTCAAGTCATTTATTTTTTTCGAGCCACAACATAGTTGTTTTTCTTACAAAAAAGACATTAGATTACTGTCCGTCGAATTGCAACATTTTGTCTGTTAGACTTTTGGTTACCAGTCGCCGTGTGCGGAAACCATGCAGGTGCGGCGGCTCTCCGGGCATTTGTGCCCCAGCAAAGCCCGGTGAAGATAGGAAAGCGCGCGTTTTTTGGCCCCATCTGTGTCAGTGCGAGCCGTGTGTTGAGGGTGTCTTCAGGGTAGGCAATGGATGGCATCGCCGGGCTCTGAGCCTGTCAATATATGTATATTTTTCTTGCGCCCTGGTTATCACTTTCTTCATTAGTTAATACGAGTAATCGAAACGCTCCCCTATTTTTCACATATGAAAAATCAATAATAAAAGAGCTTATTTCATGCATGGGTGAAATCGAAAACCCGGATTCGGGCGTATCACTGTCCCAGCTTGCTTTGATTAACGAATCTGGTCCTGAAGCGGATGTTAAGCCAGAAAGCCCCGGCCTTCTTTTTCTGAGATAGGTTACAACCGATCCATTGTTCACAACCGCTTTCCTGGGAATGGACAGATGTTCTTCGTTAACGGAAAAGGCGTAATCGGGTGATGTAATGATTTTCCTGTCCTTCAGGCGTTTCGTTAGTCTTGGCGAGGATACCTTGCCGAGCCCGAGTTGTGGCGAAGACTTCCAGCTTGAGTTCCGCAATTCAAGATTGGCTTCATTTACTATGATTGAGGTAGCGTTGTCGATAGGGAAGTAGGAAAAAATCATGTTTCCAGCATCGGCCGGGACAACGGAGTCATTTCGAGCATTGGTCTGTTTCCCGGAAGTAACTGCTATTTTTCCAATGTCACCTTGCAGCAACTCGTATCGTTGGGTGTGCAGCTGATTATTGATAAACCGTAACGCCACATTCTCGGCTTTTTCGGATTCTTCCTGCAGCGTTTGCCCCGAGATTTCAAAAAGCTGAGAGAAGATCTTTGTGTATTGTCCCTTGCCTGAAATATCCCGGTCCTGACCCCATACTACGGCAACCTCCGGGTTCGGATCTGAGTCTGACTGGCCAACTGACAAGAAAATGGCTTTCGAATTTTTGATGCCTGATGTCAGTTCATCAATTCTTTTAACCCTGCCGCCATCGAAGAGTCCCAGTACCAATGCCGAATCTGACAGGAAAACCAGTTGACTGTCTTTCTGGCTGGGCCGAGGCAGCGCCTCAACCATTTTAGGGCTGAAATCTTCCGGCAGTGGGAGAATGCTCGGAGTGTAGGCTTCGGCTCGTATTTCACCCCCGTCCTGATTGGCTTTGTCAATCAGGACGGAAAGAAAGTATTTTTGAGAATCGGTGGACTTTATAGAGAGTGCCGTCTTATCTCTGACCTGGAGAACCTCAAGAGTCAGGCCTTCATCGATGGGTCCGGAACTGCCAAACTTTACATCGAATCCCTTGACGGTGAGGCGCCCCAGCAGTGCGAGAAACTCTTTATCGGTGTTCAGGTCCTCAATATTCGATACCACCCTGATGCTCTTCTTTCCTGTCCACTCCGACAGCGAATCCAATGGTACATCGTAGCCTTGGGCCTGAGCATTGGATGCGGCAGAAAAAATCAGGAAGATCACGAAAAACGGCTTCATAAATCTATGCCTCTTAAAAAAGTTGAGGCCCCGTTACCGGCGCCTCAACTTGATTGCTTCCAGTCGTTATTAATCAGCCGGGCTCAGTAATTCCAGTTCAGCTCGAGCATTGCAACATAGGCCGCATCGTCTGCGCCGGTGGCATCCTCAACGCCCTTGCCGGGCAGGAAACTGGAGAGTACCAGCCTTGGAGCAAAGTACTGGTTAGCCTGGTACTTTACAGCCACATCAAGTTCGGTGCCGGCATAACTGTCCACCGATCCGCTGGCGGTGCTGAGCGTTTCAAGGCCGCCCGCTTGCTGGAACCACATGGGAAAAACCTGTGCCTGATATGACAGCTTGGGCGAGATCGACGCTAAATTTCCCGAACTGCCAACAGAGAGCATGATCTGGCCTGGGTTGTTACCGGTGCCGGCATTGGAAATGCCGCCGTACCCAGCACCACCAGGGCCAGCCTGGTCAAGGGCGAGACCGAAAAGGCCCGATGCTATCGCCTGGTTAGAGTTTGGCTGCCATCCCATAAACTGGCCGTCAATACCGATCAGGGGCGAATATCTGCCGATGTCGGTGATGCCCAGCCAGCCCTCTACATCATTGTCGGTAGGGTCGTCATCCCCACTTGCTACGCGTAGTGCTACAAAGGGGTTGAAGGATTCACTAACCGGGTACTCAAGGCCCGCGTAACCGGCATAGGCACTGATGTCATCGCCATTGTCGAAACTACCGGTCACGCCCAGCACCTCGGCCCGTACCTTTATGGCGCCAATATTTCCGATGTATTCGACACCGTAATAGGTTGCCTTTGCACCTTGCTGCTGGTTGTCGCTGTATGTCAGGATCGGGGAGATACGACTACCTTTTCCCAGATCAAAATCAAACTTTGAAGCAAACACGTCCCAGTCCAGTTCACCGTTAGCAGGGTTTGCTCCAGGAGCCTGGATGTTGGAAATCAGCCCATCTGTAATCGGCATCCAGAAAACATCGTAGCTACCGAACGAGGTCTTGCCGGTGGCGCCGAACAAGGGGTGGTCGTCGCCATATAGAAGGCCGCCTGAGGCGAGGTCCAGATTCTTGAAGGTCCAGCCGCCCTGCAGGGTAAATGCGGGATCAAAGGTATAAGTGAAGAAGGCCTGCTCCAGGCCAAATCTCTCGCCTCGGAATGCGCGATCAACAGAATTGGCATCAAGGGAAAAGTCATTCTCAAGAAGTATTTTGCCTGTCCAGTTATCGCCAGTCGCCACCACTCCAAGCCTGACCTCAGCCCTGACGTGCTCATCTCCAACCTGAACAGCGCCAGCAGAAGTGCCAGTGGCGCCATCGTCGACGCTGCTGTCCAGATCGAAATTAGAAAAATAGGTTGGTTGAAACTTGCCTTGGGTAAGTATATCCAGCTTGATTCCTGAAGCTGTCGGGACCTCCACCGCTAAGGCAGCAGGTATGCCGTTTGCGGCTATCAGCGCCCCCAAAAATCCCTGACTGATTCGCTTTTGTATTGTTTTCATCGATCCTCCAGCGTCTCTAGAACGAGATTGTCGTTATTGCAGCCCAAAAACAATAAGGCTGTGTTCTATCTAGCAGAAAAGCCTGAAATCGGCAAGTCTACGGCACGGCAAAATGTGTCTGGCAGTGTTGCACTAAAACAAATTTACAGATGCTGGCAGTCGGCGCCCGAAAGCCGGCTGGCAGGGGTGCGGGGCAGGCACTAAAAAAAACAGGGCAGGCCAGTGCCTGCCCTGAAAATCAGAGCACGTCATTAATGATCGACTTGACTCGACTCGGGTAAAGCGTATCAAGCTAAACTTAACCAGAGCTGAATTTTCCGATTATATTTTGATGGTGATGTTTTCTGTATCGGTTTTCAGCCAGATATAAGTTTGATCGGGGATTCCGTGCGGTCAAAATGCATATTGCAACCTTGCACGCACTTCATCTCCGCTAGCGCCATTGGCTTCTTCGCCATCCATGTAGCTCATTCCAAGTCGAACATTCTTGTTGGCGTAATAGTTAACGCCCAGTGTTGTTTGCTCACCGTCGGTCGTGGCCAGCCCCACATCACTGTATTTTCCGTCACCATCCTCAAAGCGGGCAACAACTTCCCAGGCCCCTTTGGGTGATGCCGGTTTTACCCGCTTGAATGCTCCGGCTTTGTAAGGACGGCTTTCGCCGGTGATGATCCAGCCAAGCTGTACGTAATAACCATCAACATCCACCTGGCCTTCCTCGGAATCGAAATATTCGGCCTGGGCATGGAAGGGCCCGGAAGCGCCGGCGAGCTCCAGATTAAACGTATCGACCTCATCGGCCTGAGTGTCGGCATCACGCGTGGTATAACCCGCACCAAGATGAACAACCATATTGTTCGTTTGAATCGGTGCAACCGTGCCCCGTGCGGTTACTGCCGTGTTATTGAAATCGTCGCTGCCATTGCCGCCTGCCTCGAAGTAGCCGATACCGTAGGTCCAGTTGCTGCCTTTGCCGCTGAGCTGGATGCCGCCGCTGCGACCGGGGGCATAACGCTCGGTCATGGCAGATCGCTCAAGCGCTGAGATGTCTTTTGAGCTCGTTAATTCTTCCAGGCCGAATGGCTCTTTCTGTTTACCGATAGTCACGGTTGCAGCTGAGCCAAATCCCATGTAACGAATGTACAGGTCTTCAGCAGTACCGCCGTCGGCGCCATCACTTTCAGCGACGTTGAACTGGGTCTTGTACGCCCAGTCGCCAAAGTGGCCCTTGGCGTAGAGGCGTGCCCGGCGCACATCGAAATCGGTAGTGTCAACACCGTTGTCGTCAGACTGCGTGGCGTCGTAATCCCACTGAATGCGCCCGCCGAGCTGAAAAGACGCAGAGTTATCCGACACTTTCACTTTGATACCGCTGTCGGTATCGATCACAAGGTCTTCGCCGCTGGTCGTAACGTTTCCGGCCTGTGCAGCAGAAGCGGCAGAAATCGCCAAAGCCAAGCCCAAATATTTCTTGCTCATGATCTGTCTCACCTTTTTCGGTTTGCTTGTGTGTGTTGAAGCGCTATTAAAGTCTATTTGGCAAAGATTACAGAATGGTTACAGAGAATGCATCAAAACAGGGCGCTGGTCCGGGCCGGTGACAGGTTCTGGGGCGCTAGGTGTTGGGTCGTTTTTCGGGGGCAAGCTCAGAATGTGCCGATTTGTCTCTATAATAATGATAAACAAGAATAAATAAGATGTGGCAAGACTTTTGCTAAATCATATTTGGAGCAATGAAACCCAACCGAAGGTATCCATTATGAAGAAGCAGTTTTTCACCAAATCCGGATTTATCAGTATCACTTTGCTTGCAGCACTTCAGGCTGCGCCCGCCATTGTTAGCGCTGACGTCAGCTCAAATGTGAGCGCCAGCAGCAACTATCTGTTCCGGGGCGTCACCCAGACAGACGGGGCTGCGGCTGTCCAGGGAGGGTTGGATTATGAGCATGCGTCGGGCTTCTACGCCGGTGGTTGGGGTTCCAATGTCGATTTTGGTGACGGCACCAGCTATGAGCTTGATCTTTATGCCGGATTCTCCGGCTCTGTGGAAGAACTGGGTTATGACGTTGGGTACATTTATTATGCGTATCCTGACGCGCCGGACTCCATCGACTTCGGCGAACTGTACGGCGAGATCAGTTATGGCATTGCGGCCATCGGCCTGGCCTACACGATCAACAGCGACACCAGTGGTGATGGGGTGTTCGTGCAGGGGGATGCCTATTACTACGCCTCTGTTGGGGTGCCTCTGGAGGACAGCTACAGTGCCGGTGTGACGCTTGGCTATTACGACTTCGCTGATGACGGCAAGGCTTCTGTCGGCGAGGCAAGTTATTCACACGTCGCCGCCAACGTTACAAAGGATGCGGGAAACTTCGGTTCTTTCAGTGTTAACGTGGAGTACGCGGACATTGAGTCAACCGACGCGCTTGGCTCTGTCAACTCGGATGATCCGAAGTTCTGGCTGGGTTGGAGCAGGAGTTTCTGATCGGCCAAGTGATCACAAGCAATTCAGATCCAGAATAAAAAGCCGGCCCAAATGACGGGCCGGTTTTTATTTATCATGCAAGAACCCACCATCGTGCGCCTGCCTTGACGCCCGGTGACTCGACATCCTCGCCCTTACCTCTGCCCCCCCCCTGCCGCCAAAGCTCATTTCTTATCCGGTGCCTGAATTTCAAACTGTATTAAAGGTTTGTCTGTAAGGTCGTTCCAGATTCCCACGCAAAAATGCTGACTCACTGACCTCAGTCAAACAGCCAGGATGATACTGAATGAACAAACGATTGTTGTTGTGCGCGATGATAGTTCCGGGAGCCTTGGCCGTCTCTCCTATGGTGTCGGCCCAGGCAAAAGAGAGTGTGTCGCTGAAAGAATATCAGCAGGCCAAAGCCAGCCAGGCTGTTTCCCTGAACCAGGCCATGGTGATGGCTTTCGAGAATAGCCCGGTATTGGCTTTGAGGCGGGCCGCGGTCTCGATACAGCAGGGACAGCTTGATCATGCCAGCCGCTGGGCGCCGAGCAATCCAGAGTTTGAGTTGGGGGCCCGTCAGGCCCCGGATCAGGCCGACGAGTCCCTGGAATATGGGGTGAGGGTTACTCAGGAGATCTGGATGGGTAATCGCGGCGACCTTGGGCAGTCGCGTGCCCGGAGTAATCTCACGTCCCGGCAACAGGAGCTTGAATACCTGAAGGTAGCCACCAAGGCGCGGGTGCGGGCCGCCTATTTCCGGATACTGCTGGCTCAGAAAGAGTTGGAAACCGCAACCCGTGCCGTTGAACTTATGCAACGCACCAAAGACCTGGTTGAAATGTCCGTAAAACAGGGTAAACAAACCCGGATTGATCTCAATACCGCAGTCATTGGGCTTGCCAGGGCCCGGAATCAAAAAGCCTCGGCGGAACAAAAGCTCGAGCAATCAAAAATTGACCTTACCGAAGTGCTCGGGGTGTCCCCCTCCGATGCCGTTGGGGTGACCGGCGAGCTTGATGTGACGCTCGAAGACCTGCCTCCGACCAGCCAGCTTGTCGAGATGGCACAGAGTCAGAGAGCGGACCTGAAAGCGGCGGCCGCCAGAATTGCAGCGGATGAATCTGGCCTTGAAGTTGCGAAAAGCCTGACGATTCCAAATCTGAAAGTCTTCGGACTTTATGATCGTGAGGAAGGCTCCAACCTTTTCGGTGCAGGGGTGTCGATGCCTTTGACCGTTTTTCATGATTATTCCGGTGAGCAGAGACAAGCTGCTGCGCGGCTGAAAACCTCCGAGCTTGAGGCAGAGGCCTTGCGCCTGGCTACAGAGCGTCAGGTTGTGTCAGCTGTGGCCCGGTACGAATCCACCGCCGTTCGGCTGCGCCAGATGAACGAGTCGATCCTGGAGCGTTCAGAGGAAACATTACAGTTGATGCAGAAAGCACTTCGGGCGGGCAAGGTCGGTGCCTCGGATGTTCTGGCGGCACAGGACAATCTCCTGTCGGTAAGGCAGGAATACGTTCAGGCGCAGAATGATTATATCGATGCCGTCCGGGCGCTGGAGATAAGCACAGGAGGTGCTCTGTCGATGTCAGCCGGTTCCTGAGGGTATGAAACTCAAAATTGACCGTTCTCTTAGTACCGTTCTCTAAATATTGAGGGTGAATGAATGATTCGCAATCTGAAGATACTGTTAATAGTTGTCGGCGCTCTGAGCTTGCAGCAGGCATACGCTGCCGGAGAAGCCGAGGGTGACCAGCACGAAAATGAAGAAGCCGAGCATGCCGGAGAGGAAAACCAGTCCCGCCAGATCCATCTGACGCCGGAGCAGACAGAGTTACTGTCGATTCAGACTGTGGCGGCTGCCAAGGGGCGCGCTGGCGCAATTGTTACGGCACCTGCCGAGATTCAGTATGTGCCGGACCGCGTGGCCGAGGTTGGTCCGCTGCTGGAGGGAAAACTGACAGGGTTGGCGGTTGATCTGGGGGATCGTGTCAATAAGGGGCAGTTACTGGCAACCCTGAACAGTGTGGAGCTGGCCCGGATTCGCTCCCGGTTAATCTCGCTGGAGGCCCGCAAAGAAGCGGCCGAGTCTGACTACAATCGTGAAAGGGAGTTGCAGGGACAGGGTATTTCCAGTGAAGAAGAGTTCCTGGATGCCAAGGCTGCCTTTCTTGAAACAAAAGCGGAGTACGATTCCGTGCGGGAACAACTGGCGGTTTACGGCAGCGAGTCGTCAGGTGACAGTGGGGGGCTGGCGCAATACGCGCTCCGCTCACCCATTGAGGGGCGTGTCGAGCAGATGCATGTTCGTCTGGGGCAAACGCTGAGTCCGTCGGATACGCCTTTCATCGTGGCGGATGCCTCGGTGTTGTGGGCCATTCTTCAGGTGTCCGAATCCGATATTGACCAGATTTCAACGGGAGACGAGGTTCAGATTTCCTCCAGGGATTCAAGTTCTGACCGGTTTCACAGTGGGCAGGTATCCTGGGTGTCGAGCATGCTCGATGAAAAGACCCGCACCATCCCGGTTCGCGTTGTGCTGGAGTCTCCCAGAGGCGACCTTCGCCCGAATACCTATGCCACGGCCAGAATCATGACGGAATCGGAGGCCTCACTGCCGCTGGTTCCGGATGATGCGGTTCAAACCATTGGCGATGACTCCGTTGTGTTTGTTCCGGGCGATGAGAAAGGGGCTTACAAGGCGGTTCCCGTCACGCTTGGCAAGGAGGCAAACGACTGGATCGAGATCAAGTCCGGCATTAGCGCAAACACGGAAGTGGTTTCAGTAGGCGCTTTTGATCTGATGTCGGCCATTACCGCCAGTGGCCGCAGCGCCGCTCACGGACACTAAACCCCGGGGGGAGCATGATCAACGCAATTGTGAATTATGCGCTGAACAATCGTCTGATGACGCTTGTTTTTGCTATCGCCGTGATCGTTGCCGGCGTATTTTCATTTCAAAAACTGCCGGTGGATGCGTTTCCGGACGCGACGCCGACCATGGTTCAGGTGTTTACCACCAGTCCTGGTCTGTCGCCGGTTGATATCGAAACGCTGATTTCCTATCCCGTTGAGATCAGCATGTATGGAATTCCCAAGCTGGAAAAAGTGCAGAGCACGTCGATTTTCGGGTTGTCGCGGGTGACCATCTATTTCGAAGATGGCACCGATATCTACTTCGCCAGGCGGCTGGTAAACGAACGGCTTTCCGAGGCCAAGCGCCAGATTCCCGAAGGGATGGGGCAGCCGGAACTCGGGCCCATAGCGAGCGGTCTTGGGCGCATCCTGATGTATTCCCTGGAAGCTGAGGATAAGGATCAATACAGCCTGCAGGAAATCCGCACGATCCAGGACTGGATTGTCAAGCCCCAGCTCAGAACCGTTCCGGGTGTAACCGGTGTGCTGTCCATCGGCGGCGAGGTAAAACAGTATCAGGTCAATATCGATGCGCAGAAGCTTCAGGCAAGGAACCTGACAGTGTCTGACGTTCGCGGCGCCCTCACCCAGAATAATCGGAACGTCGGCGCCTCTTTCATTACGCGAGGAGGTGAAGAGTATATAGTTCGCGGCTACGGTTGGGTTAATTCAGGTACCGAGGGCATCGAGGACATCCAGAACATCATTGTGTCCAAGAGTGAGGGAGAGTCTCCTATTTATGTCAGGGATGTGGCAGAGGTTAGCCTTGGACCGGCAATTCGCCGCGGCGCGGAGGTGTCCTCGGGCGAGGAGTCCGTGGGCGGCTACGTGATGAAGCTGATCGGAACCAACACCAGTCAGGTACTCGAGGACGTCAACGCAAAAATCGATGATCTGAACAAGTCACTTCCCGAAGGGCTGAAAATAGAGGCTTATTACTCCCAGGCGGAGTTGGTGGGCAAGGCCATAGGCACTGTCGAGAAAGCATTACTTGAGGGCTCGGTTCTGGTGCTGGTGTTCCTCTATCTGTTCCTCGGAAATATACGTTCCACACTGATCGTGGTGGCGACCTTGCCGTTGTCTGTGCTTTTCGCATTCATTGCGATGCGGATTTCGGGCCTGTCCGCCAATCTGATGAGTCTGGGGGGGCTGGCTATCGGCATCGGTATGATGGTGGACGGCGCCGTTGTGATGATAGAGAACATCTTCCGACATCTGGAAGAACGATCAGAGGAAAAGGTCAGTGTTCTGAGGCTTGTAGGTGAATCTGCCCGGGAAGTGGCTCGTCCGATTGTGTTTGCCATTGGCATCATTATTATCGTTTTTCTGCCGCTGTTTACGCTGCAGGGCGTTGAGGGCAAGCTGTTTTCGCCCATGGCCTACACCATCAGTTTTGCGTTGATCGGTGCGCTGTTACTCGCGTTGACGTTGGTGCCGGTTCTGGCCTCGCTGTCATTCAAGATGGGCGGGCATCACAAGGAGCCGAAACTGGTTCTGTTCCTGAACCGGCTATACAAGCCGGTGGTGAATACTGTCGTCAAAGCCCCTAAAATTGTAATGGGCGTGGCCGTCATTGCCTTTGCCGGCAGTCTCCTGCTGTTTCCCTATCTCGGGAGCGAGTTCGTGCCCACGCTCAGGGAAGGCACGTTCCAGATTCGCTCGACACTGCCTCCTGGAGCCAGTCTTGAATCCGCCATCAAGTATGGCAAACGGATTCAGTCCGTTGTCGATGAATTTCCAGAGGTCACCGGCACCTATGCCAGGATCGGTCGTGCCGAGGTGGGCGGTGATCCTGAACCCGTGAACGTTGTCGCGACGCTCGTCAATCTGAAGCCTCTGGATCAGTGGCGAGAAGATGTGAGCTATGAGGACCTTCAGAGCCGGATTGCGGAGTCTTTGGATGAGCGGGTTCCCGGGCTTGCCAACAATCTGTCACAACCGATTCAGCTCAGAACCGACGAACTCCTCTCAGGCGTTCAGGCGCAACTGGTTGCCAGCATTTTCGGCGACGACCTCGACGAGTTGGGCCGGATCGGCAAGGAAGTGGCGGCCCTGGCGAATGATGTGCCGGGGGCAACGGATGTGCGCGCTCAGCAGAGCGCAGGTAAAAAACAGATCGTTATTCGCCCCGACCGTGAAGTGCTGGCGCAGTTTGGCATCAGCATTGATAACCTGATGAGTACGGTCGAAACCGGGATTGGCGGTAAAGGCGCGGGGCTGGTCTTCGACGGTGTCCGGCGATTTGAGATCTTCGCCCGGCTGCAAGAGTCCTATCGCGGGTCCATCGATGAAATCAGAAAGCTTCCCCTCCGGGGTAATAGTGGCGAGCTCATCCCGCTTTCACGGGTGGCCGATGTTGAAATGTACGCTGGCCCCAAGAAAATTTCGCGCTCCAATGCCAGTCGGCGACAGTACGTGCAGATGAACGTACGTGGTCGCGATATGGGCGGTGTTGTTCAGGATTTGCGCAAGCGGATCGAGGAGCAAGTGGACATGCCGCCGGGGTATTTCGTGGAGTTCGGCGGTCAGTTTGAGAACCAGGAAAGGGCCATGGCGCGGCTGGCGATCGTTGTGCCCATTACCCTGGCGCTTATTTTCCTGCTTCTCTTTTCGGCATTCAGTAGTCTTCGCTATGCGGCGCTGATCTTCATGAATGTGCCCTTTGCGGTTACTGGTGGCATTGTCGCGCTGTTTGTGACGGGGCTTTACCTCTCTGTGCCCGCTGCCGTGGGATTCATCGCGGTGTTCGGCGTAGCCGTACTGAACGGTGTGGTGATGGTGAGCTACATCAATCAGTTGCGGGACGAAGGCTACGAAGTCATTGAAGCAGTCAAGTTGGGTGCTCAACGCCGTTTGCGGCCGGTTCTGATGACCGCCTCTGTGGCTATTCTGGGGCTGATTCCCCTGCTGCTGGCCGATGGCATTGGCTCTAATGTCCAACGGCCACTGGCAACGGTTGTGGTTGGCGGTCTGATCACGTCAACGTTGCTGACGTTGGTAGTGTTGCCCAGCGTGTATCAGTGGTTTGCATCCGAACGTCGTGACGTTGAAGTCTGATAGGCAGGAGAAGGCTTATGTATGAAATAAAGGCTTATGTCAGAGAGGTTATGGCAGAGCATGTGGTTGATGCTCTGGCCAGAGTCAAGGGCGTGACAAGCATTGCTGTCGTGCCTCTCAGCGAATTTGGTCATCTGGTCGGCGATGAGTCGCCTCTGGAGAAAGTGAAGATGGTCAAGCTGGAAGTAGACGTAGCGACCGATGATGTCGCTGGTGAAGTTGTGGAACTCATTGTCAGAACGGGCAGAACCCAGGATGGGCACCCGGGTGACGGCAAGGTACTTGTATCCCGCCTGGTTCGGGCTGTTCGTATCGAGGACGGCGAAACCGGTGAGAGTGCACTGGAGCCTGCTTCAAGCTAGTGCTCTGGAAACTGGATGGCGGTTCTGCGGCTTTTGGTTGCGGGCCGCCATCACAGTTCTATCTCCAGTTCCCAGCGATAGATCATATCGTCTGAGTCCGTAGTGAGGCCAAATGCAACGCCCGCCTGGAGTTCCAGAATACTGGAACCCATTCTGAACTCAGCCAGGATGGCAGGTCCCATCAAATGGTTGTTTTCGGCCCCGTAATACTCCAGCCCTGGCTGAAACGTGTCAGACTTCGTGTAGGCGAACTGTAATGAGCCAGTGGGCTCAAGCTGCTCGTCGTCTTCGCCAAATGAGCGGCTAACCAGAAGGTTCGTCAGGATGCTGTAATGCGCGTATAGCTGTCTCTCGTAAAGTGACCCAAGGGTCACTCCACCGGCTTTTTGGCCATGTTCTTTTGACAGTTCAATGAACAAGCCCGCAGCGCTCTCAGTGTCTTGAAAAAAGTTTCCAATCAGTTCGATTTCGTATTCCTCAAGTGAATACGCTCGCCCCGGTCTCTTGATTGCGTTGAAGTTAAGTTCGGCGCTCAGGCGTTCAGATAGCCCGTAACCCACCTCCCACTGATCGGCACGAAGGTTGTCAATTTCGCTCCCCTCACTGTCCAGAAACGCCCCAACCACTCCGATTTCGAGATCCCCCGCAGTTACCCGGGGGGAGTAAATTTCATCGACTGCGAGCTCTGATTTGACCGTGAGGGGCCATAACAGAACCAGGAAAGCCAGTTTGAGTTTGAATCCGTGGCGCGGTGCGCCTGCGTTATTCGTTGCTCGAGACATAGATCACCTTGAAGAAGTGACGGAAAGTAAGGGGCATCGAATGACAGGCTATTGATCTGAGCGCTACAGAAACATAAGTCTTTGGTACTCATTTTGTCCGTCAAAAGGACAGTCCGGGAATGCTGGTGGAGTTGGAGGGCGGTTTCTTTTGTGGATGACGCTTCGAATTCAAGTTCATTTCAACCTTTTCACTTACTATCCTGGCCTGTTCCTACCTTGTCATGGACGCCTCGCGCCCATGAATTGTGGCTATTTACCCCTTCGGGAGAAAGTCGATGAAGGCAAGCAAGCACTCGCCCAGGGCGTTGCTGTGTTCAGTACTATTGTCCATTCCTCTGTTCGGTCAAGCGGAGACTGTGAATTGGACAAACTGGCTCACTGGCCAGATAAGCAAGCATCCGGATGTCATGGCGTCGACAGAGCAGGCGGCAGCCCGGAATCAGGATGCTGAGGCAAGCGAACAACCGCGGTATAACCCGGAGCTGTCTGTTGGAGCAGACAGAACGGGCAGTGAAAACAACTTTGAGGCAGGGCTGTCACAAACGATCGATTGGTCTGATCAACAGGGTGCGCTAAAGGACAAGGCAAAGCTGATCAGGCTTTCCGCTGAAGCTGATTTGAACGAGGCGGTTTTGGCACAAACGTCCGAGTCGCTGTTTGCGCTTGTCGAGTGGCGCGCGGCGACGCGTGCCGAAGAAATTGCGGAATCCCAGCAACACCGTCTGGATGCCTTGCTGGAGCAGGTTGAGCAACGCCAGCAGGCGGGCGACCTGGGTCGTACCGATGCAGAGTTGCTTTTTTTAAGCCTTTCTCAGCAGCTCAGTGAGCTCGCCCAGGCAAAGGCTGCGGTTGATCAGGCGCAAGCCCGGGTCAGAGAGCTTCTGCCGGATTGGCGGCCTCAGGATGGGGGGATCCCCGGGCACATTTGGCCGGCTCTTGCTTCCAGGGTCGATAACGACAATTTGCTGGCTCATCCGTCAATTGTTGCCGCCCGCGCGAGGTGGCAGGTGCTGCGGAGCGAAGCCGAGGTGGTCAGTCGCAGAGCGGCGGCATCTCCCACGGTCGGGCTGAGCGGAGGGCGTGATGGCGGTGAGAACCTGGTTGGCCTGACGTTCTCGATCCCTCTGAATGTCCGTAATAACTACGGTGCCGAAATCCAGGCTGCCAACCGACGATCATTAGAGGCCGAAGCTCGGTTTCAGGCACTTTATCGGAAGCAGCAGTATGGTCTGGCGGGCGCCCGAGCTGCCTGGAAGCGATACGACACCCAACTCAGCCGATGGACAGAACTCTCCCAGGGGCGTGTACAGCGAAGTGCTGATTTGCTTGAGAAGCAGTGGCAGGTCGGCGACCTCTCCACCTCTGAGTATCTCCAGGCGCTGGGCCAGCGCGCGGAGAGCCTGAAAACCGGTATTGAACTGGAAAAGCAGGCGCAGCTGGGTCTGATTGAGCTCTTGAGTCAGTCTGGCGAACTGATCACCCCCTTCCAAAAATAGTCTGGAAACTGGATATTCATTATGAAAAAAACTCTGATTTCTGTATTCGCATTGACGTTGCTTACAGCCCCACTTTCTTTTGTACAGGCAGAGGAAGATGCTCATCAGGAAGCCGGCCATGATCATGCTGCCAGTGGCGACGATCGTCAGGAAGTCACCGGTGAGGAGGGCGAGCATAAGGAAGATCATGGTGAAGAAGGTGAGCATGAAGAGGAAGGGGGGCACGGCCACGAAGACGAGAACGGTGGCCATGAAGAAGCGGCCACCGCAAGCATCAACGCCAAACAGAAAGATCTGGCCGGCATTGAAGTGGCAACGCTCGAAAGCCGGCTCGTTGACTATGAAATTTACGCGCCCGGTGAGCTGCTAACCAACGGTTATACCAGCTATCACGTGTCCCCCCGGGTTGCCTCAGTGGTGCTGCGGCGTCACGTGGAACTGGGTGAGCACGTAACCAAAGGCCAGCTGCTGGTAACCCTGTTCAGTGAGACAGTGGCACAGGCGCAGGCGGATTACAGGAAAGCTTTTCCTGAATGGAAGCGAATCAGCGGGCTGGGTCGTTCCGTGGTGGGTGATCAGCGGTTCAATACCGCGAAAGCCAATATTGAGGCGGCAAGCGCGACTCTGCTTGCTTACGGGCTAAACGATGATGACATTGGTGCACTGAAGGCCAGTGGCGTGGGTAGCCTCGGTGAATACATGCTAAGGGCTCGCGTGGATGGCGCAGTGCTGACCGATGACTTTGAGCAAGGACAAAGAGTTGAGGCTGGCCAGCCGCTGGTGACTCTTGCTGACGAGAGTGAACTTTGGGTAGAAGCCCATCTGCCAGCAAGCTCCGACATTGTTCTTGAGAAGGGCGCGGAAGCCGAAGTCAGGGCAGCTGGTCGTGTGGCCCTGGCAACGGTGTCCCAGGAAGCCCACACCATTGATCCTGTGACCCGCACCCGGATTGTCAGGCTGGAGCTGGACAATCCTGAAGATCGTTTTCATCCAGGAATGTTCGCAGATGTGTATTTTCGTTTTAAGACCAGCGAGCCGGTGCTTGCCGTGCCGGAGACTGCATTGATGCGTGGCGCGGACGGTGACTGGACGGTCTATGTGGAAGAGGCCGAAGGCGAGTATGAACCCGTGGAAGTGGAGCTGGGTCGCTCAATTGGTGGGCTCCGTGAGGTTTCCGGCCTGGCTGCGGGCCAACGAGTCGTTTTGCGGGGCGCATTTTTTGTGGCCTCTGAGATTGCCAAAGGCGGCTTTGATCCGCACAACCACTGATTCCGGGAGCCATTATGTTCAACCGAGTAGTCGACTGGGCGGTTCAGAACCGCCTATTGGTTCTTATTGCACTCGCTGTGCTTATCGCCACGGCCGCATTTCAGATCCCAAAACTGAATCTTGATGCTTTCCCTGACGTTACAAACGTCCAGGTCGCTGTTAATACTGAGGCGCCCGGACTAGCGGCTGAGGAAGTCGAACAACTGATCACCTATCCAATCGAAGCGGTAATGTATGCCTTGCCCGATGTCGAGGAGGTTCGGTCCATCTCCAAAACCGGGTTGTCCGGTGTCACCGTGGTCTTTAAAGAGGGCACGGATATCTATTTCGCGCGCCAGTTGGTGTTCGAACGGTTACAGGCCGCGCGGGAGCTGATTCCGGATGGCGTCGGGGTGCCTGGAATGGGCCCGAATACGTCCGGTCTCGGCCAGGTCTACCAGTACTTGCTGATAGCGGACCCGGATTCGGGGTACGACGCAATGGAATTGCGCAGCTTGCACGACTGGCTGGTCAAGCTGTTGCTGATACCGGCTGAAGGGGTTACGGAAATCCTGTCGTTTGGCGGAGAGGTTCGCCAGTACCAGGTGAATCTGAATCCGGCTCGGATGCTGTCCTATGACCTATCACAGAATGACGTCATGGAAGCCCTGGAGAACAACAACTCCAATGTCGGTGGTTGGTACATGGGCCGCGGGCAGGAGCAACTGGTTATCCGTGGTATGGGCTGGTTGGGCAGTGGCGAGGAGGGCCTGGAGCAGATCCGACAAGTACCCGTGAAAACCAGTGATGGCATCACGGTGACCGTGAGCGACGTCGCTCAGGTGGCGTTGGGCACTGAGATCCGCCAGGGTGCGGTGACCATGACCCGGAAGGATGAAGCCGGTCAGGTTGAACAACTGGGTGAAGTGGTTTCTGGCATTGTACTCAAACGAATGGGGGCCAACACAAAAGCCACCATCGACGGCATCGAGGCCCGCATTGATCGCATAAATCAGGCGCTTCCGAGTGGGGTTCGTTTTGAGCCCTATTACAACCAGGCGGATCTGGTGACCAAGGCCGTAGAGACGGTGACCAATGCGCTTTTGTTGGCTTTTGTGTTTATTGCGATTGTGCTTGCCCTGTTCCTGATGAATCTGCGGGCAACAACGCTGGTGCTGCTTTCAATACCGATTTCCATCGGTATTGCACTGATGATCATGGCCTGGTTCGGTCTCTCGGCCAACCTGATGTCTCTGGGCGGTATTGCTGTGGCAATTGGCATGCTGGTGGATGGCTCTGTTGTCATGGTTGAGAACATGTTCAAGCATCTGACCCATCCCGATGCTGAGCATGACGCCCACCGGAATGAGTTGGCTGAAGGCGACCCCGATCCACTGGATGCATCGCACGATGATCGTGGCATTGCACTTCGACTGCAGGAAGCGGGCCGGGAAGTGGCGCGGCCGATCTTTTTCGCGACGGCGATTATCCTGGTCGTTTTCATGCCTCTGTTCAGCTTTGAAGGTGTGGAAGCCAAGCTTTTCCAGCCAATGGCGATCAGCATCATGCTGGCCATTGTGTCCGCTGTGATCGTCGCTCTGGTGGTTGTACCCGCGCTGGCGTCATACATGTTCCGTAAGGGTATCCGGGAGCGGGAAAGCTTCATTCTAAAACCCCTGGAAAAGCTCTATCGCATGGGGCTTGCCTGGTCACTGAAGCATAGCCGCGTGGTTGTTGGCGCGTCGGCTGTTCTTGTTGTGCTGGCGGCGCTGATTGTGCCACGACTCGGTACTGAGTTCGTGCCTGAACTGGAAGAGGGCACGATCAACCTCCGGGTGACTCTGGCTCCCTCATCAAGCCTCGATACGGCGCTTGAAGTGGCGCCAAAACTGGAGGCCATGCTGATGGAGTTTCCAGAGGTGACTTACGCTCTGTCCCGGGCGGGGCGGGCGGAAATAGGCGGCGATCCGGAGCCCGTGAACAACATCGAGATCTATATCGGCCTTAAGCCAACAGCCGAGTGGACCAGCGCCAGTAATCGCTATGCATTGCAGGCCCTGTTTGAGGAGAAGCTCGAACAGCACCCGGGGCTACTGTTTAACTTTTCTCAGCCTATCGCGACCCGGGTTGATGAATTGTTGTCAGGTGTTCGTGCGCAGTTGGCCATCAAACTTTTTGGCCCGGATCTCGACGTACTGGCGGAGAAAGGTCAGCAGATTGAAGCGGCGGTCCGAACAGTTCAGGGAACACGGGATGTGGCCATGGAGCAGATTGCCGGTGAAGCGCAGTTGGCGGTTCAGCCTGATCGTCAGGCACTCTCCCGGTACGGACTCGCCGTGTCTGATGTGATGAGCGTCGTCCGGGACGGACTGGGTGGTGCCGCTGCGGGCCAGATCATCAGCGGCAACGAGCGGTATGATATCTATGTGCGTTTGGCCAAACGTTTCCGGGAAGACCGGGATGCTATTGCCGATCTCAGGTTACAGGCGCCGTCCGGAGCCTGGGTGAGACTTGGTGATGTGGCCGATGTGTCTATTGAGTCTGGCCCGCCCCAGGTGCGCCGCGACGACGTTCAGCGCCGTGTGGTCATTCAGTCCAATGTGCAGGGTCGTGACATGGGCAGTGTGGTTGCCGATATTCAGGATACCATCGCGTCAGACGTGAACCTTCCCCCCGGATATTCGGTGGATATTGGTGGTCAGTTCGAAAACCAGCAGCGAGCTCAGAAGCGATTGACCATTGTGGTTCCTGTATCTCTGGGCCTGATCGCGCTGTTGCTGTACTTTGCTTTCAGTTCGGTCGGTCAAGCATTGTTGATTCTGGTCAACGTGCCGCTTGCCGTTATTGGTGGCGTCTTTTCACTCTGGATCTCCGGTCAGTATCTTTCAGTGCCCAGTTCCGTTGGATTTATCACACTGTTTGGTGTGGCTGTGCTGAACGGGGTCGTTATGGTCGAAAGCATCAATCAGCGAATACAGGATGGGTTGAACGTGGATACCGCGGTGTTTGAAGGTGCCGTCTCCCGTTTGCGTCCTGTCTTGATGACAGCAATAACCTCGGCGCTTGGTTTGATACCGATGCTGTTGTCGACGGGCGTGGGTGCGGAAATCCAGAAGCCACTGGCCAGCGTGATTGTTGGTGGCCTTATCACCGCAACTTTCCTGACACTCTTTGTTTTGCCGGTTCTGTTCGGTCGCTTTTCGAGAGCCAAGGTGGGTGATATTCAGCGGTAGAACATAGGGAAGGCCGCAGGGAGTCTGTAAGTGGATGAGTTCATGTTGTCCGGTGAGCTCGTTCACGGGCAACCTCCGGAGCAGAGCCGAGAGCCTGAAGGCCGGATGTGTCATGATGAGTGGTCTCGCTAGTCCGGAAACGGCAGTAAAATCATAATCCTGGCTCCTCCGTTTTTCGAGGATCCGATTTCCAGGTGTCCGAGGTTGTCTTCGACAATCTCGGACACGATGGACAATCCGAGCCCAAATCCGGCGACCGTTTCATCCAGCCTGGTGCCCCTGTCCATGACAGTGGCTGCCGCCTCGGGAGAAATTCCGGGGCCATCGTCCGTTACTTCTATGGAGAGTCCTGATGACGTGCGGACGATTGTAACGTCGACGGTTGTCTGGCACCACTTTCCACCATTTTCGAGTAAATTGCCAAGCAGCTCTGAAAGATCCTGCCGCTCCATTGGCCAACTGAAGTTTTCGGGTAAGGTGGTGTGGAGGCGGAAAACCGTATCAGGGAATATTTTTTCCATGACGGTGATGACACTTGCCGTGATTTCAACCGGCATGCACGTTCGTCCCATCTGTCTGCCTGATATGTCTGCCTTGCTCATCCGGTAGTTCAGGGATTTGTCAAGCTCCCGCAAGTTAGAGGTCATAAACACAATATCCTCCCGGGACGGAGGCAAGGTGTCGATGTCCGACAAAATGGCAAGATTGGCAGAGATAGAGGTTTTGACCAGGTGAGAGAGATCAGAATTCAGGCGGCGGTGGCGGTCCAGACGCCGGTTTGACAGCTCAAGCAAATCATTGAGCTGGCGGATCAGCGGACGAAACTCTTCCGGTACGTGAGGGTTCAGACGACTTTGTTTCCCGGATTGGAGCCGTCTCAGATCCTCTTTTATCTTACTGATGGGCTTTAACGTCAGATGTGTGGTGGTTCCAATCAGAGCCAGCAGTATCGCGAGAAGAACGGCCGAGGCGCCGAGCAATGTCAGGTGGGCCTTCAGCGGTCGTTCAGAGAGCGCCCCCTCGGTTTCAAGAACGCTGATTGAGGCCAGTTTTTCACTGGCGGAGAAAATGCGTTTGAGCCCGAAAAGCGTGTTCGCACCCTGCGCTATGTGGATGAAACCCTCGGGCTTCTCTGCAGCGCCCTGCAGTTGGCTCTGGTCAAAGTTCGGGCTCGCCAGGACGCTTCCGCTAGCCGTTTCGATGACGATGGCATGCCCCAGAAGCATTTCAAACTGATTGATCATGTTGCTGAGGTCGTCGGTTGTGGGGGATTCAGCCTCAATGATTGCCTGAAAGTTTTCCAGCTCTTTGTTCAGGTGTTGCTTCCTGGACTCGTCCGATAGTTGCTTTATCACGTAGGTGTGTGAAAAGAATATCAGAGTAAAATATACGAGGCTGAAAACAGCACCATACTGAATGGCTGTTCTGCGGATACTTTTCGGAGCAGACATATTTTAACCTGGTTGGTTCACTCGGGCGTTCAGCGGTTAGGATCTTTTTCGAAGTAGTAGCCCTGGCCACGCAATGTTTTTATTTTATTGACCCCTATTATTTTTCTAAGCCGGGTTATGTAAACCTGAACGACATTTCTGGTGGGGCATCTTTCTATGTTGTAGAGGGATTCAACCAGTTCGTCCTGGGAAAACACTCGGTCCGGTGAACGGAGGAAACACTGCAAAAGGCGGAATTCCGTAGCTGTCAGTCTGAACTCTTTCTGGTCGGGCGTGGTAAGCGTTCGGTAGGTGGCGTTGAGACTGAATCCGTCAACACTGATCTGGTCTGTCGTTCTGCCGTCCTTTCTTCGGATAATCGCACTGAGCCGGGCTTTCAGTTCATCAAACTCAAACGGTTTGGGAAGGTAATCATCAGCTCCCGCATTCAACCCTTCTACTCTCTCAGTCCAGTTGGAGCGTGCGGTCAGAATAAGGATGGCCTCTTTTTTCCCGTTTTTTCTCCATCTTTGCATTAAAGAAAGTCCATTTTCATCGGGCAGTCCGATATCGAGAATAACGGCCTGGTAGGAGCTTGTTTCAATCAACGAGTCCGCTTCTTTGCCGGTTTTGGCGATATCTACTGTGTAGTGCGCCTGCGCAAGCCAGTCCGATATTTTTTTGGCAAGTACAGCATTGTCTTCAACAATCAGAATTTTCATTTGTAAGCGCCGTTTTTCGTGGTGGGAAAGTTTCGCTCGTCCGCTATGGATTGTAACAGTAACGAAGGAATCAGGATCTGAAAAGCCGGTTATTAGCGTTGTCCAGGTTGGCTCTTCCGAGGTTGGCGACGCTGCGGTCCAGATCATCAATGGCGCGAAGTTCTCAGGCGAAGTGGCGCCTGAGTGTGAAAAAGGGATTATCGGAGTGCCCCAAAAATCCGGCTCCCGAGGAGTGGAAGCCGGATTTTCAGCAACCTCCGTTCACTCATCAGAAATTGACACTTACCCCCAGTGAGGCAGTGCGAGGCAGGTTTGCCATGGCACCATCAGGCAAGCGTGAAACAATTTGCTGCTCATCGAACAGATTGTCCACTTTCAGGAAGACATCGGCACTGGCGGTCAGTGCGTAGCGGCTGATGAAATCGACCAGGACCAGGGACTCGGTCTCGTCCAGTTTCGTCGCGGTGTTGTTGCATCCCGCGCTGACGCACATCTCATCGACGTAGGTGGCCACAAGGTAGTTGTCCCAGCCACTCGGGTGCTCCATGCCTGTGCGGAAGCTCATCTGGTTTTCAGGTACGTCCTTGAGCTGCTCACCTTTTCTCAGGCCAGAGGCGGCATTGTCCTTGCTGATCTCCGCCTGGGTAAAGGTGTAGGTAAGGCTGACCGGAAGGTAGAAATCGCCCGCCCGGGTGCCGGTCTGGAGCTGGAATTCCGCACCGGCAATTTCAGCCTCGCCGGTTATAAAGCTGCCAGAGGTGGCGCCATTGCTGCACGGCGAGCCCACGGAGCAGTTTTCGGCCTTGTTGGAAAAGTCGCTGTAGAAGCCGATCACTTCCGCGAAGAACGCATTGCCAAAGTAGCGGACGCCAGCTTCCCAGTTCTTGCTGGTTTCCGGTTCTTCGTTTGCCCTGGCACCACCCCCGAGAGGGGAGAAACCTCGGTGCACGCCGCCCAGAACCTGCCAGCTTTGGGTCAGGTCGTAGGTAAAGGAAGCGCCGGGCAGGAGTTCAGCGCTGTCATTGGCGCGGGTGCTGTCGATGGTTGTGCGGCCGGGATCCGCGTATTGGGTGCGACTGGTCTGCACATCCTCGTAGCGCAGGGCCAGATTAATGCTGAGCTTGTCCGTCGCCTGCCATTTGTCGAGTGCCCAGAAGCTCAGGGCTTCGCCGGTCTCGAAGCGGTTGTTGCTGCCCGTTGGGGCCACGCTGTTCTGGAACACCAGGGAGCCATTGACCTGGTCGTACACATCCACCGGCTGGAAGCGATCCATTTCATCTTCGTGGGCGCGGGCGCCGAAGTCGAATTCGTGGTTGCCAATGGTTACATCGAAGTTTGTCTGCACGCCCTGGGAGACGTACTCCCTGGCGTTGTTCTTGTAATTCAGGCCGCTGGTGTCAACGGTACCGTCGAGAATACCCTGGGCATTGGCGTCTCCGGCGTTTGCCGCGTCGATGATGTTTCCGCCGCCACTGAGCTTGTACCAGTTGCGCTTAAAATCGTTGCGGTAGAGAGTCGTGGTGCTGCTGACATTGTCGCTCCACTCAAACTGATGAGTCAGGCTGACACCGGAGTGGGTGTTATCCATCTGGTCGGGACTGGACAGCCCGTAGCGCCGGTTGGGATCCTGGCTGAAGTCCGCATCGGTCAGGCCGAGGTAACTGGAGTTGGAGGTTTCTTCGGAGTATTGCAGCTTGGCGGTCACGCTCTGGCGATCTCCCTGCCAGCGTAGCTTGCCGACATAATCACTGATGTCGAAGCCACTGTTGCGGTTACTTCGGTCAATGTCCTTGAAGCCTTGCGCTGAGCGCTGGACCGTTTCAAACAGGTAACCCCAGTCACCGTTCGTGTCGCCATAGGTTGCATGAACGTCGGTGGAGCCGCGCTCGTTGGTGACGGCTTCGACGTAGCCCTTCTGCTCGTCGGGAATGGGTGTGGAGATCAGGTTGATCACACCGCCGGTGGTTTGCGGGCCATAGCGCAGCAGCGGCGCACCCTTGAGTACTTCCAGCGAGGACATGCGCTTCAGCGTCGGGAAATAATAGGCGGCCGGATTGGAGTAGGGTGCCGGCGCGGTCAGTACGCCATCTTCCATCAGTGTGACATTGCTGCTGCGCTCGGCGGTGGCACCGCGAATGCCAATGTTAGGGCGCAGGCCCTGACCTTCCTCTTCCCGTACATACACGCCCGGGACGGTTTTCAATACCTGGCTGATGTCGGCCTCAACCTCGGTTTTCAACTGCTGATCGCCAACTACATAGCCTGACCCCGGCAGAGTTTGGGCTGCAGACGCATCGCCAATGATTTCCATAGGTTCAAGCATCTGGGGCTGGTCATCGCCGGCGGCCCAGCTCATGCCCGGGGCAAGGCTGATCGCCATAGCCAGTGATAGTTGGGAAGGTTTAAACATGTGTTTCTCCGCAATCATTCGTATTTGAAGATATAAATAGCAATGATTTACAATTGCAAATGAGAATTTACGGATTGTTCATGATTAAGTCAATAATTAGTGTTAATGACCGGGAAAAGTGTCAACAGGCTAAAAAGGTTGAATTTCTGTTAAACGGGCGATCCGAAGGTCAGTTCGGGTTGGGAGGAGGGTATCAGCTGGCCCGCACCCCGGGGCCAGCTTTTTCTATAGGGCTTTATGGTGTTAAAACCACCACCGGACGCCTGCCACGAAGCTGGAGGATTCGACGTCTTCTCCCTCGCGCTCACGAAGGTCCTTTGTATTGCCGAGAAAGCGGGTGTAAGAAACACCCACGTAGGGTGCAAACTCCCTCGAAAAGTGGTATCTCAGGCGGAGCCCCAGGCCCACATTGTTGATGCCACTACCGACGCCCCATTCCTCGACATCGCTGAAGGCGACGAGCGTTTCGCCGCGGCCCTGCAAAATGAGCCTTTGGGTCAGCAGCCAGTCGTACTCGGCTTCAAGATCGTATGACACGTCACCGTCGTCGGTCACTCTGAAGTTGGTGTCTACCTCAAACCAGTACGGGGCAAGTCCCTGCAATCCAACGATGGCAGAATAGCGTTCCTTATTAGGGCTGGGGCCAAACGTTGTCTGGGCACCCAATCCTGTCTGTAAATCCCAGAAGCGATCAAAGCGATAGCTGTACTGCACATCAAAATTTTCGATGTCGCCGCTGTCGCTGGATAGATCGGTCTCACCTTCCGTTTCGACCCATAGCCGATTGCGATCTTTGCCAATCCATCCCTGGGCATCCCACAGGGCCATTTCGTTGTTGCCGTCACGCTGGTATTCCAGCCGGTCAAACAGAACCTGGCCAAACACCTGGTTGTCGTGTATTGGCAGTGTCCAGTCCGGTTCGGCCTGAACGCCAGTACCGGCGGCGCCGGCTCCTGAGGCAATCGTGAGGGCTGAGGCGCCCACAATCCACTTGATGCGATTCATCATAATGCTCATCCCCTATCCCGTTAAACGACCGACACGACACGAAACATGCCTGCGTCCATGTGGTACAGCAGGTGGCAATGGAAAGCCCAGTCACCCGGTGCATCCGCCGTAATCAGCGCGGATACACGCTCGCCGGGTTTGACGGAAATCGTGTGTTTGCGTGGACGATACTCACCCGCACCGGTTTCCAGTTCCATCCACATGCCATGCAGGTGAATGGGGTGATCCATCATTGAGTCGTTGACGAGGATCAATCGCAGGCGCTCGCCATGGTAGAACTTGACCGGGCCATCGACTTCAGAGAACTTTTTGCCGTCGAACGACCACATGTAACGTTCCATATTGCCGGTAAGGTGCAGTTCCACTTCGCGTTCGGCCGGGCGCTTGTCGGGCCAGCCATCAATGCTCTGCAGCTGGGAATAAGTCAGCACCCGATGATTGGCTGTTTCAAAACCTACACCAGGGTCATCCAGGCGTGACTGCGGGCTGGAAGCCACCATGGCCGCCCCGGGACCGTGATTGTCAGGGCCATGGGATATCGGCCGACCCGCCGTCGGGACCTCATTCATCGTTGCTTTGTCCGAGCTCATCTTGTTCATTCCCGAGTCGGCGCCATCCATCATCATTTTGCCATGGGCTTTGTCGTTGCTGCCCGACATCATCGCCATCTTGCCACCCATGTCCATGCCGCTGTCCATGTTCATATCGCCGTCCTTGCCCATGGCGCCCATGCTCATCGCGCCCATGCCCATGGCGGCCATACCGCGCTCGGTTCGCGGATACATGGGCGGCACTGGCGCCTCTATTCCCTTGCGGGTGGCCAACGTTCCGCGCACATACCCCGACCTATCCTGTGACTGGGCAAACACGGTATGGGCCGTGTCGGTTGGCTGTACGATCACGTCGTAGGTTTCCGCCACGCCAATGCGAAATTCATCCGTTTCTACGGGCTGCACTGGCTGGCCGTCAGCGGAAATAACAGTCATCGGGAGTCCCGGGATACGGACATCGAAGAAGGTCATCGCCGAGGCGTTGATGAATCTCAGGCGAATTTTCTCGCCGGGACGGAACAGCCCGGTCCAGTTGCTGGCGGAAGGCGACCCGTTCATCAGGTAGGTATATTCAGAACCGGTTACATCCAGGATATCCCGGGGACTCATTCGCATTCTGCCCCACATGCCGGCTTTGCTCCACGCGGCATCCCAGCCCATGGTTTCGACATCTTTGAAGAAGTCGCCAACGGTGCGCTGGTTGTAGTTGTAGTAGCCCTCCGCCACTTTCAGATTGCGGAATACGTCGTCGGGAGAATCAAAGGTCCAGTCGGAGAGGACCACAACGTATTCGCGATCGTAGGCCACCGATTCCGGCTCGGCAGGATCAATGATAATCGGCCCATAATGGCCCAGCTGTTCCTGAAGGCCAGAGTGGCTGTGGTACCAGTAGGTGCCGTGCTGTTCGACCGGAAAACGGTACTCAAACGTTTCGCCGGGCATGATGCCGGGAAAGCTGACGCCAGGAACGCCATCCATCTGGTACGGCAGAATCAGACCATGCCAGTGAATGGATGTTGCCTCCGGTAGCGTATTGGTGACACGCAAGATTGCCTCGCGCCCCTGCTTGAGGCGCACCAGAGGCGCCGGCAGAGTGCCGTTGATGGTGATGGGCTGTTCCGAGACTCTGCCCCCTATCTTGAGAGGTGTTCTCGCGACGGTCAGGTCGTAGATGTCAGCGCCATTACGCACGGTGTGGTGTGCGTTAGAGTTATCGAGTTTGCCTCTTGCAAACGCAGGCAAAAGGCTGTCGTAGCCGGCAAGAAAACCCATTGCAGCCGCGCTTTGGATAAGTCGCCTTCTGGACAGCCGCGTACCCTGATTTTTCAAGCTCATGCTTTGCTCCTGTCTTTGCTGGCTTAACTGAAAAACGGAGAGCTCAAATCACTAGGTTAACAGTTCGTTCATTGGATCATATGCAAGCTCTTGCGTTTCACGCCTTGGGGTATGTTAAATGACGCTACTGAAACGAAACTGAATACGCTTTCAGCATTGATGCCGTCATTTGTAGTCTTGAATGAAAGCCAGCGTCTGTTTAGCGTAGCCCGATTGTTTAGCGACGATAGCACTTGCGTTCCGGTGGCCCCCTAAGTGTCAGTGAGTCTTGTATGCAGTAAACCGGCCGGGAAGGAATGGTGAGTGCAACGGATGTGCTCATGCCCTGAGTGGCGTATGATTAACTGTATCTTTTCACGTTTTGTTTGAGAGACACCGATGAACAGAGAACCTGTCAGCCGTGAGTTATTCGATGAGGTAATGGTCCCCAACTACGCACCCGGGTCTGTGATTCCCGTCAAGGGTGAAGGCTCCCACGTTTGGGATCAGGAGGGTAAGGAGTACATCGACCTGGCGGGTGGCATTGCGGTGACCTGCCTCGGTCATAATCATCCCGGCCTTGTGGGCGCGCTGATGGAGCAAGCCGAGAAAATCTGGCACCTGTCCAATGTCATGACCAACGAGCCCGCCCTGCGGTTGGCCAAGACCCTGTGTGATCTGACCTTTGCCGAGCGTGTGTTCTTTGCCAATTCCGGTGGCGAGGCCAATGAGGCCGCGTTCAAGCTGGCCCGTCGCTATGCCTGGGAACATTTCGGCGCGGAAAAGAATGAAATCATCTCCTTCAAGAGCTCGTTCCACGGCCGCACCCTGTTTACGGTCAGCGTGGGTGGCCAGCCCAAGTACCTTGAAGGTTTTGAGCCTGCGCCAGGAGGCATTCATCACGCCGATTTCAACGATCTTGAGTCGGTCCGGAAGCTGATCTCCAGGGAAAAGACCTGTGCGGTGGTGGTAGAGCCTATTCAGGGCGAAGGTGGCGTCATGCCCGGCGATCCGGAATTCCTCAAGGGCCTGCGCCAGCTCTGTGACGAAAACGATGCCTTGTTGGTGTTCGATGAAGTTCAGTCCGGCGTGGGCCGCACCGGGCACCTCTATGCCTACCAGATGTATGGCGTAACTCCGGATATCCTGTCCACGGCCAAGGGGCTTGGCGGTGGCTTCCCGGTGGCGGCCATGCTGACCACGGAGAAGGTAGCGAAAAGCCTGGGTATCGGTACCCATGGCAGTACTTATGGCGGCAACGCCCTGGCGTGTGCTGTTGCCCAGCGGGTAATTGATACGGTGAGCCAGCCGGATATCCTCAAGGGCGTTGCGGCGCGTTCGGAGCGCCTGCGGAAGGGGATGATGGACATTGGTGAGCGCTACGGCATCTTCAGCGAGGTTCGTGGCTCCGGCTTGCTGCTCGGCTGTGTACTGACGGAGGAGTGGAAAGGCAAGGCGAAGGAGTTTCTCAATGCCGGCCTGAACGAAGGCGTGATGGTGTTGATTGCCGGCCCGAATGTCGTGCGGCTGGCGCCATCACTGATTATTCCAGAGCCTGATATTGATGAAGCGCTGGCGCGGTTTGAAGCTGGTGTGAAAAAGGTTTGTGGTCAGTAGCAGACGTTAATCCGCGACAGTAACCACAAGCATGATGACAGGAGCCGCCTATGTGGCTGGTACGTCCGGCTCAGCCGGGTGACCTGAACGACATACTCGACATCGCCGGGGGCCAGGGCCCCCGGATGTCATCCACCCTGCCCAAAAAACAGGACGCACTGTCCACCAAGATTGATCAATCCACCCGCTCCTTTGCCGGCACAAACAAACCCGACGAACCCAAGCGGTTCCTGTTCGTACTGGAAGACACCCGTACAGGCAAGGTGCAGGGCGTATCGGGTATCGATGCCCGGGCGGGTAATGGGCAGCCGTTCTACAATTACCGTCAGGACGCACTTATCCATGCCTCCCATGAGCTGGGCGTTTCGCGCCGGGTGGAGGTTCTGTACCCATCCCATGCGCTGACCGACCACACGTTGTTGTGCTCCTTCGCCATCAGGCCGGAGCTGCGTGGTACTGACGCCTTCGAGCTGCTGTCCCGTGCCAGGATGCTGTTTATCGCCAGCCATCGCTCGCTGTTCACGAATAAGGTGGTTGTGGAGATCCAGGGTGTGCAGACTGAAGACGGGGAGGTGCCGTTCTGGGACAGTCTGGGGCGGCATTTCTTTAATATGGATTTTGAAACCGCGGACCAATATTCCGGGTTGTTGAGCAAAACCTTTATTGCAGAACTGATGCCGCCCAACCCGATCTACGTCACGCTGCTCAGCCAAGCCGCTCAGGATGCGCTTGGGCAACCTCACTCACAAACCCAGGCGACGTACGAGTTACTTCAGTGTGAAGGGTTCCGGGCTGGATGCTATCTCGATATCTTCGATGCCGGGCCGGTACTGGAAGCTCGCACCGATGCGCTCAGGTCTGTTGTGACCAGTCATCCGAAAACCCTGCATGCCGCCCATACTGACGATGGCGAAACATGCCTGATTTGTGGTGGTGAGGGCGGGGATTTTCGCAGCACGCTGACCCCGCTCTCGGAGAGCCTGCAGGACCAAGTGAAAGTGCCGCCGAAAACCTGGGAATACCTGGGCCTGAGCTCCGGTGACACGGTACGGGTGACACCATTATGAACAGGGCAAGCACAGCAAGCACAGACAGGAGGCCGGAATGCTGGTAATCCGACCCTTGCAGGAGAACGACCTCGACGCCCTGTACGCCATGGCACAGGGCGCCGGAAAGGGATTGACGACATTGCCCGCGGATAGGGCACTGCTGGCAAGGAAGATCCAGCATGCGCAGGAAACCTTCAACCAGCGCTGCGCACCTGAGGCTGGCTTGTACCTGTTTGCTCTCGAGGATACCGAGCTCAAACGGTGTGTGGGCATCAGCGGCATACAGGCGCGAGTGGGCCTGGATGAAGTGTTCTATAATTATCGGCTGAGTGTGACGGTGAATGCCTCCCGCGAGCTCGACGTGCATGTGCGCACCCCGACGCTGCATCTGTCCAATGACATGACCGGTACCACCGAGGTCTGCTCACTGCTGCTTTCGAGTTCCCATCGGGGTGGTGGCACCGGTCTGCTGTTGTCCCGTTGCCGGTTCATGTTCCTGGACGACTTCCGTTCGCACTTCTCCGAGAAAGTCTTCGCCGAGATGCGGGGGGTGTCCGACAGCAACGGCCAGAGCCCACTGTGGGATGCCCTTGGAAGCAAGTTCTTCGATATGGAGTTCAGTGAGGCGGATATGCTGTCAGGCCTTGGCAATAAATCGTTCATTGCCGAGCTGATGCCCAAGTACCCCATTTATCTGCCCATGCTGCCGGACGCTGCACGGGCGGTTATTGGCCGTGTGCATGAAAACACCGAGCCTGCGCTGAAAATGCTGCAGGCGGAAGGCTTTAACTTCAATGGCATGGTGGACATCTTCGATGGCGGCCCGGCGGTTGAGGCCTTCATTCACAGTATCCGTACCGTGCGCGAGGGAATCAACCGCCACGTTATGATCCGCAAGAAGCCGCTGGTGATGGATGTCCCGGCGGAGCAACAGGTAATGATATCCAACCGCTCGTTCCGAGACTTTCGGGTAACGACCATACCGGCTGAGTGCATAGGGCTCGATACTGTCAGCATTCCGGCCGATGTGGCCGAAGCGCTGGAAGTTGAATCCGGAGACCTCGTGCGGCTGGCCCCTTTGAAAGATACCGGAAGGAGGTAATGACAATGGCAAACCTGACAGGTCAACTCTTTATTGATGGACTCTGGCTGGAAGGCCATGGCGACTTTTTCGAATCCCTCCAGCCGGTCACCGGAGAGACGGTCTGGGATGGCGTCAGCGCCAGCATCGAAGACGTGGACGCCGCCGTGCGCGAAGCCCGCTCAGCGTTTGTCCACTGGCGCAAGCGCCCGTTCAGTGAGCGCCAGGCCCTGGTGGAAAAATTTGGCACTCTGCTGGAGGAACACAAGGAAGAACTGGCGCACCAGATCGGCTCGGAAACCGGAAAGCCCCTGTGGGAATCCCGCACCGAAGTGGCAGCGATGATAGGCAAGATCGGAATCTCCGTTGCCGCCTATCACGACCGCACCGGTCACTCCGAATCCGACGTTGCTGGCGGCCATGCTGTATTACGGCATCGCCCCCATGGCGTGGTGGCGGTGTTCGGCCCCTATAATTTTCCCGGGCATCTGCCCAACGGGCATATCGTGCCGGCGTTGCTGGCGGGCAACACCGTGGTGTTCAAACCCAGTGAACTGACCCCCGGTGTCGCCGAGCTGACCGTGAAACTTTGGGAAAAGGCCGGCCTTCCTTCCGGCGTCATCAATCTTGTGCAGGGGGCAATGCCGACCGGTAAATCCCTGTCGTCGCATCCGGGCGTTGATGGGTTGTTCTTCACCGGCAGTTCCACGGTAGGGCACCTGCTGCACAAGCAGTTTGGTGGTCAGCCCGAGAAGATCCTGGCGCTGGAGATGGGCGGCAACAATCCGCTGATCGTCCAGAACGTGCATGACCTGGATGGCGCGGTGCATCACGCCCTCCAGTCCGCCTTCCTGTCGGCGGGTCAGCGTTGCACCTGCGCACGTCGTTTACTGGTACCAAAGGGTACCAAGGGCGACCAGTTCCTGGAGCGCTTTGTTGAAGTGGTCAGCCGCATCACCGTGGGCGATTTCGATGCGGAGCCGCAACCGTTCATGGGGTCGGTAATTTCAAAAGAAGCGGCCGACAAGCTGTTGGCGGCCCAGAACAGCCTGGTGACGAAGGGTGGGCAACTGCTACTGGAGATGCAGAGTCTGCGGGAAGGCACCGGCCTGTTGTCACCGGGCATTGTGGACGCAACCGGCCTGGACCTGGTGGATGAGGAATTCTTCGGCCCGTTGCTGACGGTATACCGCTACAAGAGCTTTGATGAGGCCCTGGAGCTTGCGAACAACACCCGCTATGGACTCTCGGCGGGCATCCTGACCGATGACCACAAACTCTACGAGCGACTGACGGACGAAGTGCGCGCGGGCATCGTCAACTGGAACCGGCCGTTGACGGGCGCCAGCAGTGCCGCGCCGTTCGGTGGTGTCGGGGCCAGTGGCAACCATCGCCCCAGTGCCTACTACGCTGCCGATTACTGTGCCTGGCCGATGGCCTCGCTGGAGGCGAAGAAGAGCGAAGTGCCGGACAGCCTGGCACCCGGGTTAAATTTCGACTGACGGAAGACGAGTCATGGCCAAGCACGCAGTAGAAGCCAATTTCGATGGCCTGGTAGGGCCTACCCATAACTATGCCGGGCTGTCATGGGGCAATGTGGCGTCCAAGTCCAACGTTCGCTCGATGTCCAATCCGAAGGAGGCCGCCCTGCAGGGGCTGGCGAAAATGAAGCGTCTGGCGGATCGCGGTTTTGTCCAGGGTGTTCTGCCACCCCATGAACGCCCGCATATTCCGACCTTGCGGGCATTGGGGTTTACCGGTTCGGACCGCGACGTTCTCAGCGCGGCCGCCAAACAGAGCCCGTCCATCCTGGCTGCTGCCTCGTCGGCGTCTACCATGTGGACGGCCAACGCCGCTACGGTGTCGCCGAGTGCGGATACCTCCGATCACCGCGTGCATTTTACGCCGGCAAACCTGAGCGCCAAGTTCCATCGCTCTATTGAGCATGTGGTCACCGGCCGGGCACTGAAATCCATCTTCGCGGACGACGCCTGGTTTGCCCACCATCCGGCGCTGCCGTCGGTCAGCCAGTTTGGTGATGAAGGCGCCGCCAACCACACCCGTCTGTGCGGCGGGTATGGTGAGCCGGGCGTTGAACTGTTCGTATACGGCCAGATCGCCTTCAACGAACAGGCTCCGGCCCCGAAACTGTATCCCGCACGCCAGACACTGGAGGCCTCCCAGGCCATCGCCCGCCTGCATGGCCTGAAAGACAGCCACGTGGTGTTCGCCCAGCAGAACCCCGCTGCGATTGATGCCGGGGTGTTCCACAACGACGTTATCGCCGTCGGTAATGGCAACGCTCTGTTCTACCATGAGCTGGCGTTTCTGGATGAAGAAACCGTGCTGGCTGATATCCGCTCGCGCCTGACAGGTGCAGAACTGGAAGCCGTGCGTGTCACCAGTGAGCAGGTGCCGCTGGAGGACGCTGTGGCCTCCTACCTGTTCAACAGTCAGTTGCTGAATACGCCCGATGGCATGATGCTGGCGGTGCCGGGTGAATGCCGTGAAATTGCGTCGGTCAGCCGCTATCTGGACGAGTTGGTGAACGACTCGGGGCCGATTACGTCGGTGGAGGTTTTCGACGTCAAACAGTCCATGCGCAACGGTGGCGGCCCGGCATGTTTGCGTTTGCGGGTGGTGCTGAACGACGACGAACTCAAGGCCATGCACCACGGCGTATTGCTAACCGACTCCCTGTATGAACGCCTGACTACCTGGGTCGAGGCGCATTACCGGGAGGAGTTGTCGCAGGAGGATCTGGGCGACCCGATGCTGCTTGACGAAGTCCGTAAGGCTCTGGATGAGTTGACCGGGATTCTTGGGCTTGGGTCTATCTACGATTTTCAGCTCTAATCCGGTTATCGTCCTCCTTTCTCAGGACGAGATAGAGGACGTCAGCATCTCCATGGTATGACGGATCAGTGATTCCGCAGAAACGTTGTCTTCCAGGCCGCTCTCAGTCATTTCGCTCTGACATAGCATGATGACGCCGTGGAGGGCGCCACGGAGGTAGAGCGCGGTTTCAACCGGATTGTGGATGCGCTCGCGGTTCATGGTGCCGTCTTCCAGCCCCAGGTGTATCGCGCCGACCATCAGCTCCATGGTTTCTGCCTTGCAGCCAAACATCTCGCCTGCCAGCTCGTCATCTGCGTCGACCATCGCCGTGGAGGCTGTTGTCAGTGCGGAGAAGTAATCCGGCTGCTCGCGGTAGAAGTTGTAATAGGCCACTCCCATGGCGGATATCTGAGCCAGCCCGGTGTCCGCCGTCTGGCGAGCCTCCTCGAAGCGGCGGCAAAGGCTGTGGCCGGCACGAAGCATGATGCCGCGCTGGATCGCCGCCTTGTCCTTGAAGTACACGTACAGCAATGCACGGCTGAGCGCGGCCGTGCGCGCGATGTCGTCCATGGATGTGCGCTCGTAGCCCTTCTCCGAAAACACCAGTTCCGCAGCATCCAGAATGCTGTCGTACCTGGCCTGCTTCTCTTTCTCTCTACGGGTTTTTAACGGCTCACTCATAGGGGGTTCCGGGTAATGGAGACTGCCATCTCATGATACATGGTTAGGGATGAAATCCGATTATTGACAAATTGTCAAAGAATGACATTATGTCTGATAATGAACTTTTGTCCACCGGATGGATGATGAAAAACACCGTGACCATGGAAGAGAGGACTTCTCAATGAACATCGCCCGGCGCTCCGCCATCGTTTCCCTCTTGGCCGCTGCAAGCCTCCTTGTCAGCGCCTGTAAATCCAGTGAACCGGCGCCTGAACAGGGTGCTGCCCCGGTAACAGTGCGTGCTGCCGAGGTGACGGGCGGCCAGACGGAGGGCGTTTCGCTGCGCTTTTCCGGTATCGTCCGGGCGGCCCAGCGGGCAACGCTGACGTTCCAGGTGAGCGGCACCCTTCGAGAACGCGCGGTTGAACTGGGGCAGACCGTCAAGACCGGTGACCTGCTGGCGCGGGTATATAACCCTGCACTGGAACCGGCGCGGGATTCCGCAGCCGCCCGGCTGGACGAACTGAGAACCCAATATGATCAGGCCAAACGGGAATGGGAACGCTCCCGTCAACTGCACGAGCGCGGGGTCGTTTCGGAGCAGGGACTTGAGCAACTGGCTTCCCGGCGGGACAGCCTGAAAGCCAGTATGGCAACGGCCGAAGCATCTCTTGCCGAGGCCACACGCTTACTGCGAGAGAGTGAACTGAGGGCGCCGTTCGACGGCCGGGTTGAAGCCTTGCTGGTGGAGCGGGATGAGTTTGTGGCCTCCGGCCAGCCGGTGATGCGTCTGTCGTCCCCGGAGGGACGCGAAGTGGAAGTGCGGGTACCGGCGTACATGCTCAACCATGTGTCGCTGTCGCAACTGCTGCCGGTCTGGTCGGTGCAGGATCGTAACCGTGCGTCGGTCACTGGCTCTATCGTGGAAATTGCCCAGCCCGGCGGTGTTCGCGGCGAGCTCCATCCGGTATTGGTCAGCCTGCCGGCAGATACCCTCGAACCCGGGGAGCCGGTGGAAGTGGGTATTACGCCCCGTGAAACCGTGGCCACGACGGTGCCGTTGTTGTCGGTGATGAAATCCAACGGAGGCGCCAGCGTGTTCCGCATTTCCGATGGCGTTGCCCGCCGTGTGCCGGTGACGGTGCAGCGGATTATCGGTGAGCGTGTAGTGGTGGATGCCTCCGATCTTAGCGCTGGTGATCAGGTGGTCTTTGCCGGCATGACCCGTATTTCCGACGGTGATTCCGTGGAGGTGCGCTGATGTCACTGCGCCTGCTGAACTTTCAACGCTTGCTGGGCATGGTGGTGACCATGCTGTGCCTCCTGGGGATTGCGGCCTACAGCACCATGCCGCGCCAGGAAGATCCTTCATTTCCCTATCGCGCCGGTCTGATTAGCATCAACTACCCAGGCGCCAGCGCCGAAGCCGTTGAGCGGTTGGTACTGCAGCCATTGTCGGACGAGTTGCGCCAGGTGGAGGAGGTTGATTACACCCAGGCCACTGCCCGCACCGGTGTGGCGATTTTCAACGTGCGCCTGAACGACACCATCTACGATACCGATTCCGCCTGGGACCGTGTCCGCCAGGCCATGGACCGGGCGCGCCTGGATTTCCCGGATGACGTTGGCCAGATGGTTCTGGACGACCGCCTGATTGATATTCCTGCCATTATTCTTGCGGTCAGCGGTTCTGGTTCGGTTACCGAACTGAGCGACGTGGCGGAGCGCCTGAAACAGAATCTGGCGGACATTTCCGGCGTGTCCCGTATTGAACTGGAGGGTGACGCGGACGAACAGATCACCCTGGCGCTGGACGACGCAGCCATGTACCGGCTGGGCATTTCCCCCGCACGCGTGCTGGACACGTTGGCGCGCCGCAACCAGACCACGCCGGGCGGTTTTGTTATCGCCGACGGTCGTCGTCTGTCGGTGTTGCCAAACAGCGAATTCACCAGTGTGGATGCCATTCGCGCGACGCCCATTGAACTGCCGGACGGCTCCCAGGTGCCCCTCGCCGCGGCTGCTGAAGTCTGGCGTGGCCCAGCGGAGCCCCGGCAACCGGAAGCCTGGTACGACGGTGAACGGGTAGTGCTGGTTTCCATGATCATGGAGGAGGGCAGTACCGACGCCATTCGGTTTGGCGAACGTGTGCGGGAACGGCTATCGACGATCCGTGACGAGTTCGCTCCCTATGAAATCCGCGAGATGTTCTTCCAGCCCGATAAGGTGGAAGAGCGGCTCGACAACCTGGCCTGGAGCCTGGTGATGTCCGTTATCATCATTGTGGCCGTGGTGTTCACCGGTATGGGCATCCGCATGGGGCTGCTGGTGGCGTCGATCCTGCCGATGGTGGCGCTGATCAGTATCGGACTTTATGACCTGGGTGGAGGTGTACTGCACCAGATTGCTGTCATCGGCATGGTGATTTCCCTCGGTATCCTGATCGACAATGCCATTGTGATTGTCGAGAGCATTCAGGGATACCTGGATGACGGCATGCGACGGTTGGACGCCCTGAAGCAATCTGTGAAAGAGCTGGCGGGGCCGTTGGGAGCCTCCACGGGTACTACCATTGCGGCGTTCATGCCGTTGTTGCTGTCCAAGGGTGGGACGGCGGATTTCACCCGTGGTGTGCCGGTGATGATCATGCTCACCCTCTCCGTCAGTTACCTGCTGGCTGTGTCCGCCGTACCACTGCTGGCGGCCCGCTTCCTGAAACCCCGCAAGGCAGACACGCGCGAAGACAAGCTGGTTGGGCTTTCCCGTTTTCTCGGCGCCCTGGTGGCGAGGCGTCCGGGCACTTTGATCCTTGCGGGTACGGCGCTGGTGGTGTTCAGCCTGTCACTCACGCCATTCATGAAACAGCAGTTTTTCCCCAACGCGGATCGTCCCCAGGTGGTGGTTGAGCTTTACATGCCCGAAGGCACGGATCAGGAGCGCACGTCCAGTGTGGCGGCCGACCTTGAGCGTGCGATCCGCTCCCGACCAGAGGCCCTGGAGGTGCATCGGTTTGTTGGCTTTACCGGCCCCAGCTTCTATTACAATCTGCAGCGTGAGCCCCAGGCGCCGAACCGCGGGCGAATCGTGGTATCAACGCCCACCCTGGAAGATACCACCGGCCTGGTACAGTGGATTCGCGACTACGCCGGGCACGAAATGCCGGAGTTGCAGCTAACGGCGGGAATACTGGGGCAGGGGCCGCCACGGGCAGCGCCGGTGGAAGTGCGGGTTTATCATGCCAGCGACGACACCCGCGCCCGTGCCGTGGAACAGGTGTTCTCGGCGTTACGCAGCGTTAAGGGCACGGTGGATGTGCGTCACAACCTGGATATCGGCGTACCGAGCATTGCCATCAATGTGGACGATGCCAGCGCGGCCCGCTACGGCCTGAACCGTGCCGATGTGGCCCAGAGCCTCTATGGTCAGAGCTTTGGTGTGGTGGCTGAACAGTATCGCCAGGAAGAAGATCCGATTCCCCTGGTGTTGCGCTCCCGGGAAGGCACCAGCCTGTCATTGCCACGCTTGTTGTCGGTGAATATCTACAACGATCAGGGTGACGCGGTGCCTCTCTCCGCTATTGCCTCGGTGGAAACGTCCTGGCAATCGGCGGCCCTGTTCCAACGCAATGGCACCCGGATGAATACCGTCTGGTCCAATCTGATAGCAGATTACAGCTTCAGTCAGGCTCTGGAAGGGCTGGAAGCAAGGCTTGCAGAAAATCCTTTGCCCCCGGGTACCCGGCTGGACATGGGTGGTGATGCCGAGGGCTCCGGCGATGCCAACAACGCCTTGCTGACCACGGCGCCCATTGGTGTGTTGCTGTTGCTGTTCTTCCTGTTGATACAGTTCAATTCCTTCCGACGTGTCGGCATCATCCTGCTGACAGTGCCACTGGCCACCGTGGGTATCTTCCCGGGGTTGGTGTTCTCCGGCTCGCCGTTTGGTTTCCAGTCGCTGCTGGGCGTCATCGCCCTGGTGGGAATAGTGGTGAACAATGCGATCGTACTGCTGGATGTGATGGATCGACAGTTGGAGAAGGGGGATGACATTCGGGATGCGGTTCGTAAGGCGGTGGAGCAGCGCACACGGCCCATCCTGCTGACCACTGCGACCACCGTTGCGGGTTTGTTGCCGTTGGCGTTCTCCAGCTCCACCTTGTGGCCGCCAATGGCCTGGGCCATTATCTCGGGCCTGCTGGCCTCTACGGTACTGACGTTGCTGGTGGTACCGTCGGTCTGTACCCACGTGATCAGCTGCAAGGTGGCAGAGCCAGAGAACGCTCCGGCCTGACGCTAGCGGGTGGGTCTGATCATCAGGCCTACCCGCTGGCCAACGGGTACGTCGCGGTTCGGGAACACAATGCCTTCGGGTGTGTCGCCTACCGTGTAGCGGGTGTTACTGTCTTCCCAGATGACCGTGCCCGGGTCGTACATGGTGAAGTTGGCGACGTCGTCTGGCACGTGGAATTGGAAGCTGTCGCCGGTGTTCAGAATTTCATGCACCACTTCAAACACTGTTATCGGTGCTGCCCCCTTGTCCCTTTTCGGCGGCTCCTCGCCTTTCAGTCGTCGTCGCAAGGCATTGGCAATGCCCGTGAAGCGGCCGAGATCGTTCTGCCCGAAAGGCCGTACCTTGCCAAGTTCCACAGTGAAGCTTTCTGCTCCCAGTTCGGACGAGGAAAACGAGGCAAAGGTGGTGCCTTCACGGTGCTGCAATAGCAGGGTTTCCACCTCCGCCTCCAGCAGGAAATCAATCTGCCCATCCGGAATGTCCCGTCCCTCCACAAACGGATAGAGGGCGAACTTCTCCCGCAGTGACGGGCGAATGGCGGTGTGCAGGTCGTAGTGGCACACATTGGCAGAGTGTTTGGTGGCGAAGGCCCTGCAGGCGTCCTCCAGCAACCGGGCTCGTTCCGCCTCGGGAAAGTTCCGGTATTCCGGTTTACGGTGGGCGCCACCGAACAGGCGGTTGAGGTTCACGTCAATAAAGCGCTGGCCAGCATCCATCGCCATTGGGTTGCCAAGTATCAACAGCGCCGGGCAGGCCAGTTGCCATTGACCGTCGATCAGCTCATTCAACAGATGGTTCAGAACCTCAATGGGCGCGGTTTCATTCCCATGGATGCCAGCGGAAACAATCAGCGACTCATTGTTGGGGTTGGGGCGCCCAGTAGGGGGTTCCAGATAGAGGAGCCCGGAGTCCTGCAACTGCAACCCCGTGCCGTCGTCCAGAACAACAATCTTTTCCGATGTTGCGTGCTCTGTTCGTGTGAGCGTGTGAGAAAGCCAATCAAGGCCAGGACCAAAAATCATTTCAGCTGCGCTCCGGACGTCCCTGCACTGTGGATTTGTCAGCCACTCACCGGCCGTTGATGTTGCAACAGATAGTTTTCCAGCTTGCGGAAAGCAAACACCAACATAAACGTCAAAACCATGTAGAGCAGCGCCACAAAGATAAACGCATCAAAGGGGGCGTAGAATCGGGAATAAATGTTCCGCGCCGCCCCGGTCAGGTCCACCAGGGTCACCACGCTGGCAATGGCACTGGCGTGAAGCATGAAAATGACTTCGTTGGAGTATGCCTGCACACCCCGCCTCGCCGCGCTCGGCAGGATAATCCGGCGCATCCGCAGTGCCCAGCTCATGCCATAGGCCTTTGCCGCCTCAATCTCCCCACTGGGTGTGGCTACAATGGCACCCCGGATAATCTCCGTGGTGTAGGCGGCGGTATTCAGTGTGAACGCCAGCAGGGCCGGGTAGAAAGCTTCACGGAAGATGTCCCACCAGAAGGTTTGCTGGATACCCTCTATCTGGGCCAGGCCGTAGTAAATGATGTACAGCTGGATCAACAACGGTGTGCCCCGGAAAATATAGGTATAGAACCAGACCGGGCCGTTGATCAGTGGGTTCTTCGAGGTGCGCATGATCGCCAGGGGAACGGCAACCAGCAGGCCCAGGATCAGTGACAGAAATACCAGTTGAACGGTAGTGACCAGCCCGCCCCAGTATTCCATGATGGTGGGGGCCGTGAAGATATCGTTCTGGTTCAGCAGTTCAGCAAGAAATTCAGGCATGGTTCAGCTCCCCTGTACCACGCCAATATTGGCGCGCTTGTTGAGCCACTTGATAAACAGCTCGGAACCGGCTGTCAGGCTGAGGTAAACAAACGCCACCGGAATAAAGAAATGGAATGGCATGCGCTCGGCCTTGGCGGCTTCTTCGGCGACCCGCACCATATCGGTCAGGCCGATGATGGAGACCAGTGCGGTGGTTTTGAGCAGTACCTGCCAGTTATTGCCGATGCCAGGAAGGGCATGGCGTAGCATCTGCGGTAATATGATTCGGTGAAACGTGCGCCAGCGGCTGAAACCGTAGGCACGGGCCGCTTCAATCTGACCGCTCTCCACGGCGAGAAAGGCACCACGGAACGTCTCCGCCATGTAGGCACCGAAGATCAGGCCAATGGTGATGACACCGGAGATAAAAGGGTCAAACTGGAAGAAGAAGTCTATGTCGTAGGCGTCGTAGAGGTAATCCGACAGGTTATTAACCGCGACCTGGCCGCCATAGTAAAACAGCAACATCATGACCAGATCCGGTACGCCACGGATCAGGGTGGTATACGTGGTCGCAATCCCAATGGCTACCCGGCTTTTGGACAGCTTGGCGGAAGCGCCAATCAGCCCCAGAACCAGCGCGAGAGCAAGGGAAAAGAAGGCCAGTTCAATGGTGACCACAGCCCCTTCCAGCAGGGCCGGGCCGTAGCCTTTCAAGTCAATCATGGGTACATCCGGTAAGCGGGGGCAGCAAAAAACGCTGCCCCCGGGCCAGTTTTACATCTTGATGTCGTAAGCGAAGTACTTTTCCATGATGGTGTCGTAGGTACCATCTTCCTTCAGGGTGGCAAGCGCCTCGTTGACTTCCTGCGCCAGATCCTCGTCACGCTTGCGCATGGCGACGCCCACGCCCTGGCCGAGTTTGACCGGCTCGCCAACTTCCTTGAAGCCATCCTTGCTCAGGACGGTCTGCTCACCAACCGGGTAGTCCACAAAGACCACGTCCAGGCGCTGGCCTTCCAGGTCAAGGACCATGTCGTCAGCGGTGGTGTAGCGCTTGATGGTCACAACGCCACCCATTTTTTCGGTCACAAAGGTGTCCATGGTGGTGCCGCGCTGTACGCCAACGGTCATCCCTTCCATGGCGGCCATGTCGGTGACGTCGGTGTTGAAGCTTTCGGGGCCGAACCAGCCACCCGGAGTGTTGTAGTACGGCTCGGAGAACAGCACACGCTCAGCACGTTCGGGCGTAATGGACATGGAGGACATGATCAGGTCGAACTTGCGCGCCAGCAGGCCCGGAATCATACCGTCCCATGCCTGGATAACGAATTCGCAGTTGGCGTTCATCTCTTCACACATGGCTTCGGCCAGTTCCACTTCGAAACCGGTCAGTTCGCCGTTTTCATCCTTGTATTCGAACGGCTCGTAGGGCACGTCGAAGGCGATGCGAAGGTTACGTTCCTGGGCGTGGGCGACACCGGCCATCATGGCCAGGGCGACGCTTGCTGCAACAATCAGTTTTCTCATGAGTCACTTCTCCAGTAGTCAGCCTTGTGGGCTTTATTATCGGCAGTGGTCTGCCTTATTTTGCTGGTTTTGGCATTTACTTCCGGGGCGGATCTGCCCCGACAAGGAAACATGGTTTCAAGATAGCACTGCACGTCAGAACTTTGGAGCCAGAAACTGCTTCATTCTTTCTGAATCCGGATTGTCGAAGACTTTGTCCGGTGTACCTTGCTCCTCGATCACGCCCTGATGCAAAAACAGGACCTGGGATGACACATCCCGCGCAAACGACATTTCGTGGGTTACCACGATCATGGTTCTGCCTTCTTCCGCGAGGTTCTGCATGACTTTCAAAACCTCACCAACGAGCTCTGGGTCGAGCGCGGACGTGGGTTCGTCAAACAGCATCACTTCCGGCTCCATGGCCAGGGCACGGGCAATGGCGGCCCGCTGTTGCTGCCCGCCTGACATCTGGGCCGGGTAGTAGTCCTTGCGCTCGTAGATGCCGACCTTTTCAAGATAGGCTTCGGCCCTTTCGATGGCTTCTTTTCTGGGCACTTTGAGCACGTGAATAGGGGCTTCAATGATGTTTTCCAGCACGGTCATGTGAGACCAGAGGTTGAAGCTCTGGAAGACCATGGAAAGCCGGGCGCGAATCAGTTCAACTTGCCTGTTGTCCGCCGGAATCCGCTCGCCCTTGCGGTTGGTGGTGAACCGAATCGGGTCGCCGTGCACGATAATGTCGCCGGAGGTGGGTGTCTCGAGCATGTTGATACAGCGCAGAAACGTACTCTTACCGGAGCCGGAGCTGCCGATCAGGGAAACGACATCCCCCTTCTTTGTTTCCAGTGAAATGCCCTTGAGGACTTCCAGTTGATCAAAGGTCTTGTGGATGTCCTTGCAGATCAGAGGCGCTGAATCCGCCATAGGTGGCTCCCGAGGCTATATAACAAAGGCGCAAGTTTTACGGGCTGTGGATGCGGAAATCAATCCCCCTAAAGCGGGGTTTTTCTGTTTTTCATTACATATACCGCGTGTTAATTGTGGATTATTGAACGTTTGATGCAAGCTTTTTGCAGTTTATGCCCGTTGTGGTGGCTTTTCCGATGTTGCCGATGCGTGCAGGGAGACCCGGATAATGGCCGTTCCCTGTTGCTCGATCGTACGCATGGCGTCACTGACAAAACGCACATGGGCCATGGCGATGCGTTTTGCCGCCTCAGGCTTTCCTGCCATCACCGCCTGGTAGATTCGCTTGTGTTGCCGGGAGATCTTGTTGCGCATTTCCTCACGCGGATTCAGGTTGGCCACGGAGGCTTCCACCGTCAACAGCATGAGGTTCTTCAAGCCATTCAGAACATGCACCAGGACCGGATTGTGGGACGCTTCCACGATGGCCTGATGGAAACTGTGATCCGGCCGGGCGTTGGTGAGTGGGTCGGTCTGTTCGAGTGCGGAGTAGGCCTTGGTGATGCGATGAAGGTCCAATGCAGTGGCACGTTGTGCCGCCAGATAGGCGGCCTGGCCCTCCAGCTGTTCTCTTACTTCCAGCAGGTCATACAGGGTTCGCGGGTGGCCGGTAAACATCTGCAGCAGCGGGCTGTCCTCGCCGTCCTCTTCACCGCCGGGCACAATTCGGGCTACGAAAGAGCCCTTGCCATGCCGGGTCTCAATCACGCCCCGCCCCTGTAACTCGTGCAGGGCTTCGCGGATGATGGCGCGGGACACGCCAAGCCGGGTAGCCAGTTGTCGTTCCGACGGCATTTTCTGTTCCGGCGCCAGCCCGCCGTCGAGAATGAGCCGTTCGAGTCGATAGGAAATTTCCTGTGCGATTGCCATGATGTTTCCTGCCAGGAGTCACTGGTCGGACCAGTTGTTTTTATCGTGCCTTGAATTAAAGAAACCCTTTCGGGACCAGTAAATATGGCTCATTACAGCGTTTTCGTCTATCGGGCATTTACAAAACTGGTCTGACCAGTTGGCAATTTTCTGGACTAAACCCGGCAGGACTACGAATATCGATCTAATGCCAGCTGTTGCTGGTGTTGACGTGACCCCGATAAAAACAATGTCAACGGAGATGTGGCGATGAATACCAACAAGAACAGCGAGCAATTAAGCGCTCCGGATACGCAGTCTGGAAACGTTGCCCCGCGGCGAGGTTTCCTGAAGTCATTCGCACTTGCCGCTGCCTTCTGCGGTGTGGCCATTGCAGGCGCTGGCCAGGCCCAGGCTGCAACCACCTGGAAGATTCAATCAGTATGGGACGCTGGCACCGTAGGCTATGACCTGTTCGAGGAATGGGCCAACAGCATGGAGGAGAAATCCGGTGGCGAGCTGATCATCAAGCCGTACCCGGCCAAATCGGTTGCCGCGGATAACAACGCCCTTTTCGAGGCGGTGCGCAACGGCGTTCTGCAGGGTATGAATCCCTTTACCCTGTACTGGTCCGGAAAGATTCCGGCCTCCGTTTTCCTGTCGTCCTACCCGGCCGGTCCCGATCAGCCGCACCAGTGGGACATCATGTTCTATTCCATGGGCATGCTGGAAAAGACCCGTGAGATCTACAAGAAATTCGGTCTGTTTTACGTGGGCCCGATTCAACACGACGCCAACATCATTCACTCCAAGAAGCCGGTGAACAGCCTGGCGGATATGGAAGGCCTGAAGATGCGTGTGCCCGGTGGCATGGTCGCTGAGGTTTTCCAGCAGTTTGGTGTGTCCACGGTGAGCCTCCCGGGGTCGGATATCTTCCCGGCTTTGGAGAAAGGCACCATCGACGCAGCTGACTACGTCGGCCCTGCCGTGAACTACGAGCTGGGTTTCTCCCAGGTGACCGACTACATCATGTTCGGGCCTCCTGGTGTTATGTCCATCTACCAGCCGGTGGACCTGATGGACCTGACCGTCAACCTGCGTGCGTGGAATGCGCTGGACCCAGAGCTTCAGCAATTGGTTGAGGACGAGGTTCGTATCTACTCACAGAAGCACTACCTGACCATTCAGAAGCGCAACATTGAAGCGATGGAGAAGTTCAAAGAGGATGGCTCGAAGGTGACACGTCTGAGCCAGGAAGACCTGGAAAAGTTCCGGAAGGCTGCGATCCCGATCTGGTTCAACTGGGCCGGAAAGAACGAGGATGCCAGGGCGATTCTGGATATCCAGCTTGAGTACATGATGAACGAGACCGTTGGCTACCTCAACGAGGAAGACATCAAAGGCATGTAAGCCGGCATAACCATAATAAACCGATCACGGGGAAGGCAGGGAGTGCGCCGATGGCACGCTCGCTGCCTTCCCCGCTCTGTGATTAAAGGTGATAAAACATGTCTGACCTGAGTGCGTTCGGCTTTGTATTGCCTCACTGGTTCTACTGGGGCTGGCTGGCGGTCATGCCGCTGATCATGATGGCGCTGGACCGTTGGTTGTCCCAACGGGGTGTGAAAGCCATCGACAAAAATGCCGAGGCCAACCAGAAGCTTCAACAGATTGAAGCGGAACTGAAAAAAAGCGTTGATTACAGTGATGCGAGTAACTGGTTCACCAAGGCGGTGGACTGGATCAGCGAGAAATCCGGTGTCTTTATTTCCTTCTGGACCGTGAACGCGGTGGTGTTCTATTTCTTCGAAGTGGTGATGCGCTATCTGTTCAACCAGCCCACCATCTGGGTACACGAGGCCAGTTTTCTACTGTTCGGCATGCAGTATCTGATGGCGGGTGCGTTTGCATTGCTTCACGGTGCCCATGTGCGGGTTGACGTGGTTTACAACTTCCTGCCACTTCGGGGCCGCGTGGGCATGGATATTTTCACGTCCATGTTCTTCTTCATGTTCGCGATTGCGTTGATGATTACCTCCTGGACCTTCCTTGAGAACTCTTATTCCATGGACGAACGAACCGTTGAGACATGGGGCATTCAGTACTGGCCGGTGAAGGGCGTTATGCTCCTCGGGTCGACGCTGCTGTTCCTGGCGGGCCTGTCCAAACTGCTCAAGGACATCACTATCTTCATTAAACTCGGCCGGGAGCAACACGCATGAGCACAGAAACCATGACCAACCAGGGCACGGGTTCGCTGATCGGCAAGCTCGGCACCTGGCTGATGATCATCGCCACGATTGCCCTTGCTTTTGTCGTGTTGGTGGAAGTCATCAATATCCTGTTTTATGACCCCTGGAGCGACGAAAAATTCCTGTTCAAGCTCTCCGGCCTGCTGTCGGATGTGAAGATTGGTCCGCTGACCTACATCATGTTTGGCTCCCTGGCGGTGCTGTTGATGATGGGGCTGCCGCTGGCCTTTGTGACCGGTGGCCTGGGCGTGGCGTTTATCTATCTGGTGGGCGACTCGATGATGCTGAACATCATCCCCAGTCGAATCTTCCCGATGATGACCAACTCGGACCTTGCAGCGATCCCCCTGTTCATCTTCATGGCCTCCATGCTGGAACGGGCCGGCCTGATCGAAGAGATGTTCAACGTGGTCTACAAGTGGATGGGCGGCCTGGGTGGCGGCCTGGCCATTGCCACCATACTGGCCTCCACGATTCTGGCCGCCATGGTCGGGGTTATTGGTGCGGCCGTGGTGACCATGGGCATTATTGCGCTACCGGCGATGCTCAAACGCGGGTACGACCAGAAGATCGCGTTGGGCTCGATCATGGCCGGGGGCACACTGGGCATCCTGATCCCGCCTTCCATCCTGGCGATCCTTTATGCGGTTGTGGCGCAGCAGTCAGTAGGTGAGTTGTACCTGGGCTCAGTGATTCCGGGGCTGATTCTGGCTGGCCTGTACGTGATTTATGTGGGTACCCGCGCGTGGCTCAATCCGGAACTCGGGCCGCCAGTGCCGGAGGAAGAGCGGATTGGCCTCAAGGAAAAACTCCTGCTGCTGAAAGACCTGATCGCCCCACTGGTACTGGTATTCCTGGTGCTGGGCTTGCTGTTTGGCGGTGTTGCGACTCCCGTTGAGGCGGCCGGTATCGGTTCTTTCGGGGCGATCCTGGTGGCCATGAAACACAAGGTATTCTCTGTCGCCACACTGCGTGATGCGTCGGTCACCACCGCCAAGGCTTCGGCGATGGTGCTGTGGATCATGTTTGGTGCATCGGTGTTTGTCGGGTTCTACATCCTGCAGGGTGGTCAGGACTTCATTACCGAAACCATCCTCGGTATTGGTCTGTCGCCCTACGCCGTTCTGCTGTTGTTGATGGTGTTGCTGGTGGTGCTGGGCATGTTCCTCGACTGGGTGGGTATTCTGCTGCTGGCTGTGCCCATTTTCATTCCGATTGTCGAGGCGCTGGAATTCCCTGGCCTGCTGGGTTTCCCGGCCGTGCCCGGTGAAGACGTGGTGCTGTGGTTTGGTGTGCTCTATCTGGTGAACATGCAGATGTCGTTCCTGAGCCCGCCGTTCGGCTACGCACTCTTCTACATTCGGGGCGTGTGTCCGCCGGACATCACCATGGGCACAATCTTCAAGTCGTCACTGGTATTTCTTGCTATTCAGGCATTCGGTTTGTTTATCTGTGTGCTCATTCCGGGCGTCGTTACCTGGCTGCCCAATCTGGTTTATGGCTAATAAAGAGGAGTAATTGCTCATGTTGACGGTTAAACGACTTGATCTGGCGGATGCCAGAATACTCATCGAAGGCGCGGCGGAGAAGGCGCGCGAGATTGGCGTACCTATGTGCATCGCCATCACCGACGAGTCCGGCAATTTGATCGCGTTCGAACGCATGGACGGCGGCAAGATCACCAGCGTGACCATTGCCCAGGACAAGTCCTTCACCGCATCAGCGGCGAAAAAGGCGACACACGATTACAACGCCGTGAACGTACCCGGCAAGCTGGCTTTCGGCATTCATACCGAAGTGGGTGGGCGTATCAGTTCTGTCGGTGGTGGCCTGCCGGTGATGGTCGATGGCGAGGTTGTTGGCGGTATCGGTATCAGCTCTGGCACCCCCCAACAGGATATGGACTGTGCCCAGGCAGGGATTGATCACTTTGAAACCAAACGCGGTTGATGGCTGTCTCACTGAAAGCCATGACTCCCAGAGAATGATATGAACAGCAAACCGAAAATCAGCGCAGCGGAGCTGGCAGAACAGTTCCGTGCGTTCATAGACCCGGACTTCGTCATTACCGATGACGAAACCATGAAGCCCTATGAATGCGACGGTATGTCGATGTACTGCGAGATGCCGATGCTCGTGGTGCTACCGGAGACCGCCGAACAGGTGCAACGGGTGATGCGCATCTGCAACGAGCACGAAGTGCCCGTTGTGGCCCGTGGTGCCGGAACCGGCCTGAGTGCCGGTGCCATGCCGCACAAGGAAGGCGTGGTGTTGTCGCTGGCCAAGTTCAACCGCATCCTGGACATCGATCCGTTGGCGCGAACGGCCTTACTGCAACCGGGTGTGCGTAACCTGGCGATCAGCGAGGAGGTTGCCCAGTACGGTCTCTATTACGGGCCGGATCCTTCCTCCCAGATTGCCTGTACCATTGGCGGCAACGTGGCGGAAAACTCCGGCGGCGTGCATTGCCTGAAATACGGTTTGACCGTTCACAACATTCTCAGCGTGGAAATGATCACCGCCGAGGGAGACCGGGTGACCGTCGGCAACGACGCTCTGGACGCCTGTGGAATGGATCTGCTGGCGTTGATGACCGGCTCTGAAGGGTTGCTGGGCATCGTCACCAAAGTGAAAGTAAAACTGCTGCCGAAACCGGAGATAGCCCAGGTGGTGATGGCCGGCTTCGACAGTGTGCAGAAAGCCGGCGATGCCGTCGGCGGAATTATCTCCCATGGCATCATCCCCGGCGGCCTGGAAATGATGGATGGTCATGCGATTATCGCGGCTGACGATTTTGCCCAGGCAGGTTACCCGCGCGAGGCGAAAGCATTGCTTCTGTGCGAGGTGGACGGCACCGAGGAAGAAGTCCATGAACACATCGAACAGGCGGAGAATGTGTTCCGAAAACTGGGCGCTACCTCGGTCAAAACCTCCCAGAGCGAAGAGGAGAGGGCGCTGCTCTGGAAAGGCCGTAAATCGGCCTTCCCGGCAGTGGGTCGTATCTCGCCGGATTACTACTGCATGGACGGCACCATTCCGCGTCGGCATCTGGCGCACGTGTTGCTGGAAATGGAGAGAATGTCCGAAGAATTCGGCCTGCGGGTAGCCAACGTATTCCACGCCGGCGACGGCAACCTGCACCCGCTGATCCTGTTTGATGCCAACGTGCCCGGCGAATTTGAGCGCACTGAGGCCTTTGGCAGCAGCATTCTCAACCTTTGCGTGGAAGTGGGGGGCTGCATCACCGGTGAACACGGCGTGGGTGTGGAAAAAATCCGCCAGATGGCCGTGCAGTTCAACGACGAGGAACTGCAGCAGTTCCACGACGTCAAAGCGGCGTTCGACCCGGCTGGTATTCTCAACCCTGGCAAGGGCGTTCCCGCCCTGCGTTTCTGTCAGGAATACCGCTCGCTCGAGCACAAACAACACAAGCACGACACGGTGGACGCGGCGCATGGCTGATCTGTCTCAAAAGCTGCAGGAGCAGGTTCTCCAGGCCCGCAAGACGGGCCAGAAACTGAATATCGAAGGCGGTGGCACCAAGGCCTTCATGGGGCGGGCCGCCGACGCCGATGCCGGCTCTCTGAACATGGGCGAGCACACAGGCATCGTTGAATACCATCCTGTGGAACTGATATTGACCGCACGTGCCGGCACCACCCTTGCGGAAATCGAAGCCACCCTGGCCGAAGAAGGCCAGTGCTTGCACTTCGAACCGCCCAGGTTTGGTGATGGTTCCACGCTCGGTGGCACGCTCGCGTGCAACCTCTCCGGCCCCGCACGGCCCTGGTCCGGCTCGGTACGGGACCAGGTGCTGGGCATCCGCCTGCTCAACGGCAAAGGTGAACACCTGCGCTTTGGCGGCCAGGTAATGAAAAACGTGGCCGGCTACGACACCTCCCGGCTACAGGCCGGTGCCATGGGCACATTGGGTGCGATCACCGAGATCAGCCTCAAAGTCATGCCCAAACCGGCGATGTCTCTCACCCTGGTGCAGGACGTGGCGATGGACGAAGTCATCCACTACATGAACAGCCGCGCCAAAGAGCCCAAGCCCATCACCGGTGCTGCCTGGGTGGACGGCAAAGTCTATCTGCGCCTCGCTGGCGCCAAATCCGCCGTGGAGGCCACCGCCGAAAAGTGGTCCGGTGAAGTCATGGAGCAGGGTGACCAGTTCTGGCAACAGCTACAACACATGCAGCACGAATTCTTTGCCGGTGATGAACCGCTTTGGCGCTTCTCCGTCGGCTCCACCGCCAAAAACCCGGACCTTGATGGCCCCTGGCTGATCGACTGGGCCGGCTCCCAACGCTGGTACCGTGGTGAAGCGGACATAGCCCAACTGGAAACCATGGCCCAGCGCGCCGGCGGCCAGGTGAGCCTGTTCCGGGGTGGTGACCGCACGGATGAAGTGATGCACCACCAGCCGAGGGCGCTAAAAGAAATCCAGCAACGGCTGAAAAAGTCGTTCGATCCCGACGGTATTTTTAACCCGGGCCGACTTTATAGCTGGTTGTAACAATCAGCTCCGGTATCTCACAGGAAACTGAGCGGGCCTTCTGAGATGCCGGGGAAGTGAGTGGTGGCCCCTTTTCTGAAACTGTACGGAGCCATGGATGGCGGAGTCCAAGCGTCACATGGATGTGCCGAAGGAGCGTGTTTCAGAAAAGGGGTTACCGCTCACTTGTGCTCCAAATCAAAAAAGCAGGTAAACAATGCAAACCAATTTAGTCCAACAATTCGCCAACACCCCAGAAGGCCAGGAAGCCGAATCCATCCTGCGTGCCTGCGTACATTGCGGCTTCTGCACCGCCACCTGCCCAACGTACCAGGAACTGAACGACGAACGCGACGGCCCCCGCGGCCGCATCTACCTGATGAAAATGTTCCTGGAAGGCGAAGAGGTCACCGAAAAATCCCGTGAACACCTCGACCGCTGCCTCACCTGCCGCAGCTGTGAAACCACCTGTCCTTCCGGTGTGAAATACGGCCGCCTGGTCGATATCAGCCGAGGCCTGATGGAACAGGAAATGCCGCGGCCACCCAAAGAGCGCTGGATACGCTGGTCGCTGGCTCGGGTACTTCCCAACCGTCGACTGTTCGGCTTCCTGCTGCGCATGGGCCAACTGTTCCGCCCGGTACTGCCATCCGTATTGCGCACCAAAGTGCCGCCCAGGAAAAAGGCCAGCCCCTGGCCGGCTGCCAGCCACGACCGCATCGTGCTGACCCTTGCCGGTTGTGTTCAGCCCTCCGCCACGCCGAATACCAACGCCGCTGCCGCCCGGGTGCTCTACAAACTGGGTGTCACCATGGTGGAAGCACCGGAAGCCGGATGCTGTGGTGCAGTGAACCATCACCTCTCGGAACATGATCAGGCCCTCAACGCCATGCGCCGCAACATCGACGCCTGGTGGCCCGCCATCGAAGCCGGAGCCGAGGCCATCATCATGACCGCTTCCGGTTGCGGGGCGATGGTTCAGGAGTATGGCCACCTGTTAAAGGATGACCCGACGTACGCCGCCAAGGCGCAGAAAGTCAGCGACATGACCGTCGACCTGGGCGCTTTCCTGCTCAAACAGGATCTGGAAAAACTGAAGGTGCCCCAGGGCGCAGGCAAGGTCGCTTTCCATTGCCCCTGCACCCTGCAACACGCCATGCAGCAGAACGGCGTGGTGGACCAGGTATTGCGCAGGGCCGGCATTGATCTGGCTGAAACCAAGGAGAAACATCTGTGCTGCGGCTCCGCCGGCACCTACTCCATTCTCCAGCCCAAGCTCAGCCAGCGCTTGCTGAACAACAAGCTCAAGGCGCTGACTGTAGACAATCCTGACCGCATCGTCACCGCCAACATTGGTTGTCAGATGCATCTGGAAACCAAGGCCCAGGTGCCGGTCCAGCACTGGATCGAGCTACTGGATGCGTGATCTGTGGGCCAGCCGTCATACTGGCCCTCTCACTCGCACGCGGTTTTGTTTATAATGCCCGCGCCGACACACGAACCACAGGGAGTGGAAACCAATGCCATGGAGGCAGGCCGCAGTCTTTGTATTGCTCGTTATCCCCGCCATCTCATCAGCCCAAAAAATGTACACCTGGGTTGATGACCAGGGGGTTGCTCACTTTACCGACATAAAGCCCGGTATACGCGAACACAAACGCGTTGAGCTGAGGACGCCCTCGCTGATTCCCATGCGGGAGAACATCACCCGGGGCAAGCGGGTGAGCACCATCAACCAGCAGGTGAATCGTAGCCTGGAAGCGGGCAGCGGTGGCGGGCGAACGTTATCCGACAAACAGGAAGCCCGCGAGCGTGAGCGTAAGAACGCCCGCTGTAAGGAGTATCGGGAAAAGCTGGACCGCATCCAGAAGCAACTGCGGGCCGGGTACTCCAACGACCAGGGCAACCGCCTGCGGCGACAGCGCCGGGAAGTCAGCCAGAAGCTCTCGCGGGAGTGCCTGCTTGGCTAGGCCCGGTCAGGACGTGAACGTGGTTGAGATCAGGTAGACGGTGTAGCCTACGAAACAGGCGAGTAAAAGCCCGCCCTCCAACCGGTTAATCCGTCCCGGCCCGCGAAAGCCATAGCCCAGTATAAACAGCGACAGAGTCAGCGCTGACATCACCGCGATATCCCGGTAGAACACCTCTGGTGCCACCGCCATCGGGCTGATGGTGCCGGCAATGCCCACAACCGCCAGGGTGTTGAACAGGTTTGAGCCGAGAATGTTGCCAAGGGCAATGTCATGCTCACCCTTGCGCGCCGCGATAACCGACGACGCCAGTTCAGGCAGGGAAGTTCCCACCGCCACAATGGTCAGCCCGATGATCAGGTCGCTCACGCCAAAGCCAAGCGCCAACTCAACCGCGCCCCAGACCAGAATCCGCGAGCTCACGATCAGCAGCAACAGGCCCGCAATCAGCCACAGCACCGCGTTGCGAAGCGGCATGGAGCGGTGGCTCATTTCTTCCGCAACCTCCGTGCCCAGGGAATCGTTTTTCTGCGTCATACCCTGGCGGATGGACCAGGCCAGCAACAGGAAAAACACGCCCAGTAGTACCAGCGCATCCACAAACGTCAGCTCACCGTCCCACACCTGCCAGGCTGCCAGTGCCGTCACAGCGGTGAGTATAGGCAGCTCCTTGCGCATTACCTGCGAGTGAACCGCAATCGGGCTGATCAACGCCGTAATACCCAGAATCAGGGCGATGTTGGTGATATTCGAGCCATAGGCGTTACCCAGAGCCAGTCCCGGATTACCCTGAGTGGCGGAAAGGGCAGACACCACCATCTCCGGCGCCGATGTGCCAAAACCAACCACCACCATGCCGATCAACAGCGGTGGCATACCAAAGTATCCGGCCATGGCCGCGGAACCCTCAACAAACTTGCCGGCGCTCCACACCAGAACGGTGAGGCCGATGGCGATAGCCAGAAACGAAAGAAGCATGGATGGTTCCCTGAAAAATCGCGCTGTTGGCAGTGGTGTTAATGATGTAAGTTATTCTGGTTCCAGAGAATGTTAGATGCAAATATGAGCGTTGTTATCTCAGCAGTTATGCGGATGGAGCGGTAGAGGATAAAAGCAGGTATTTTCCCGTGTGTGGCAACACGCATTCGGGTTCGGCGAGAAAAAGGCACCGGTCTCGTTTAAGCCGGTGGAGCAAAAGTAGGGCGACAGAAATAACAAAGCCCGCACAATGGCGGGCTTCGTCAGAAATCTTAATGGTGCCCGGAGGCGGAATCGAACCACCGACACGGGGATTTTCAATCCCTAAAAATCGACATTTTCCGGCATTGATCTACACTCCCAAAATTACAACAAAACCCTTTAATATCAACTATTAGTTGAATTTTTCCCGCCCTATTGTATTGATCGAAATTTACCCGTATTCTCGAAAAGTGCTTACATATTGCTTACAAATTGCTTACACGTTTTCGAGGGGGTAGCAGGGGTGAAAGTAAACCTGACCGCAGGCAGGGTGGATGGATTCAAGGCCGGTGCCGATGGGAAGCAATCCTTTCTATGGGATTCCACGGTGCCGGGGTTGGGGGTTCGTGCCACCGCAAAGAGCAAAGCTTTCATCTATCAGAACCGGTTAGACGGTAAAGCCCTGCGGGTGACTATCGGGGACGTTAAAACGTGGGGCATTGATGAAGCCCGCGCTGAAGCCCGTAGACTTGGCACCCTGGTTGATCAGGGCGTAGACCCCCGCCTGGAAAAGAAACAGCGGCTGGCGGAAGTCAGGGAGGCTCAGAAGGAAGCAAAACGGGCTGATGCCACCGTTGGTGATGCCTGGTCAGAATACATTGAAGCCCGGAAGGCCCGTTGGGGTGATCACCACCTGAAAGACCACCTGAAAATCAGCAAAGCCGGTGGCGAACCCCGCAAACGTGGAAAGGGCAATACACAACCCGGTGTGCTGACCCCGCTCCTTTCGGTGAAGCTGGCGGATATAGACAGTCACACCGTGGGGCAATGGTTGCAGAACGAAGCGAAGGACCGCCCCACACAAGCCCGGTTAGCGTTTGCCCTGCTGCGGGCATTCCTGAACTGGTGTGATGATCAACCCCGTTTTCAAGGGTTGGCAAGCCCTGATGCCTGTTCTAACCGGCTGGCGAAACAAACCCTACCCCGTAAAGGGGTGAAAGTGGATTGCCTGCAACGGGAACAGTTACCCGCCTGGTTCTCAGCGGTCCAGAAAATTCACAACCCCGTGATTTCCGCTTACCTGAAAATCCTGTTGCTCACCGGTGCCCGCCGGGGTGAATTGGCAACCCTGAAATGGTCAGACGTTGATACCCGGTGGGGTAGCCTGGCAATCCATGACAAGGTTGAAGGGGAGCGGGTGATACCCCTGACCCCGTATGTTGCCTTTCTGATCGACTCATTACCCCGCCGGAATGAATGGGTATTTTCCAGTCCCACCGCAAAGAGCGGGCATCTTGTCGAACCACGGGCACAACATACCCGCGCCCTGAAAGTGGCAGGCATTGAGGGACTGACCCTGCACGGCCTGAGGCGGTCATTCGGCACCTTATCGGAATGGGTAGAAGTGCCCGCCGGGATCGTCGCTCAAATCCAAGGGCACAAACCCAGCGCCACCGTTGAAAAGCACTACCGCCAGCGACCGCTAGACCTGTTGAAGCAGTGGCACACGAAAATCGAAAGCTGGGTTCTGGAACAGGCCGGAATCAAGTTTGAACCACCGGGGGCAGGTAAGCGCCTGCGAACCGTGAAAAAGTGAATCCGCCAGCCGGGAGCAATAGGAGAAACGAACCATGATGCAGAACAGCAACGCCGGTGTTATCACCGAACAGGAAGCCCGCCAGCTTGAACAATCCTTGCAGGAAACCCGGTCATGCAGACTCGGTGCCTTCACGGTGATGATGCAGACAGACAGCGACGTTCAGGAAGAAATGAAGCATGACCCGCTGTATAAGTCCGATTCGCTGGCGGATCTGCGGGAAGCCCTAGAAGCACACCGGCGGGTAACAGAGCTGATGGAAAGAGCGGTGAGGCGCTTGGAAGGGATGCGGGGGTTGGGCCGGTGAGTGAAAGCGTCAAAGTGGCTTATCTGATTCAGTTTCCGGTAGGCCAATTATCCGTCCCGGTCGGTGACGTGCCTGCGATGATAGCAAAGGCAATGCACCCTAGAGACTGGAATTTCTGGGAGGGCAGGGAGGCCCTTTTTGATCAGTTGTTGGCGAGGGTGTGGCACCGGGTTGGAATGAGTTTTTCAGGCCAGCTTGAGGCTGCAAAGGAAGTTCGCTCGATTCTGGAAAGCCAGAATGAATCACCGTTGGTAGCGCTGTTGCAGAAGCTATCAGGGCACAACTTCTATCAACTGTATCTGGCGGGAATTCATAACCGGTTGCTGGTTAAGGCGGTTGCTGATGGTGCTCTTGCTCTGATTGACAGCGCTCCCCTTAGTCCTTACCCCGTTAAGCAAGATGATTTCGGGATGATGGAGTTCAGATCTACGGACAGAGTGAAGTTAGCAGATTTGGGTAAGCACTTGCGCCCGTATGGTGTGATGATCGATGAAGTCGGTATTAGCAGCGGTGGGGAGGAAACCCCCGGTGGAAAACGGCGGGTACCAGTTGATGAAAAGCGTGGAAAGATCATCTTACGGGTTGTGACCGCTATGGATCTGGACCCTGAAAACTTGCCCGCCTACAGATCAGGGCATAGTACTGTGAAAGCCAAAATCCGGGCGCAGGTCAGGGAAGTTGCCCTTACCGACTTTGCCCCTGATGATGATTTGGAAAAGTTCGACAAGGCGTTTGATCGTGCCTGGTCGTGGCTAATTAAAAACAAGCGAATAAATCACCCAAAGGCCGATTGTTAGGCCCTACCCAAAAAGCCTACCCAAAAAAGCCGCTAGATTTGGTGATGGCCGCATGAGTGAACATGGCTCCCGTTGAATATAACGCAATCTAAGGAGCCATAGTCATGCTGACTACAGAACAACTCGCCGAAAAACTGCACGTTAAACCCAACACTGTCCGGTCTGCACTATGCCGCACCGGTTCGTATATGGGTATTCGCCCTGTAAAACTCCCAAACCGCTTTTTGGCCTGGCCTGATGATGCCGTTGAACGGCTGGTGGCTCAGTCGCAAAGCAGCACCGAAAGCCAGCAAGCATAAGGGAGGAATGATCATGCCTGTCATTCAAGTTGAAGCGTTTGATTTACCAATTGATCCAGAAGGGGCCTCATCGTTTGTGCTGCGAGATGGGGAGGGGCGGTTACTGGTTGACCCAGTGTTGTTGGGAGTCAGGCGGGACATGGTTCTCTTTCATGGTCTGGAAGAGCCCGATGATACCCCGCTTGTTTATCACTTTGGGCATGTCCCGTTTACTGAATTGGATTGGCTGATGCCGCTGTATCAACCCGATAAAACGGTCTTTCCGGAAGATCGCCGGAAAATGGTGAACCTGATTAAGCGGCATTGCTTGGATTGTGTCGCAACTTTGCCGGGCCGGATCGTGGAAGTTGAATTCCATGAGGGGGTTTGAAAATGGCAACAATTAACACCGAGGGAGCCGCCCCGGATGTACCACCGGGGTTGATACCCCCGAACCTGGAAGCGGTACCAATGGAACTTCAGGAGTACCCACAATGGGTCGTCTGGAAAGCCGTGGAAAAGAAAAAACGGGACGGCATGGTGAAAGTGACCAAAGTCCCGTACAACCCGAAAACCGGGAAGCCCGCCAGCACAAAAAAGCGAGAAGACTGGGGCACCTTTGATGACGTATGTGAAGCCCTGCTGATGGACGGTTACACCGGTATAGGGTTCGTTTTCACCGCTAATGACCCGTTCGTAGGGGTAGACCTGGATAACTGCTTTGGTGAGTCCGGAGACCTGCGGGATGACGCCCGGAAGGCAGTGGATGAATTGCAGTCATTCACCGAAAAATCACCTTCGGGTAATGGGCTGCACATTATCTGCAAAGGGGAGTTACCCGGTGCCGGTCACTGCGACAACAAAACAGGCCGGGAAATGTATCAGGAAGGCCGGTTTTTCACGATAACGGCTGATGTGGTGAACGGGTTAGGCACCGTTAAGGCAGGCGGTGCCGCCCTGACTGCACTGTATTCGGATTGGTTCGAACAGTCCGCCAGCACTGGCACAAGTCACACTGTAGGTGATCTGGATTGGGATGATGATGCACCGGTGGTGTTATTGGATGATATGCCAATAGGGGAGGGCTGGAAAGCCCTGGTCAGGGATGGTGAAGGCCCCCTAGCAAAGGACCATCCGAAAGAGGGTTCAGACGAGGTGGACCGGTCCGCTGTACTGCTGCCGGTCTGTCTGGAAATGGTCAGCGCCGGTGTGAACAAAGAGTCGATTCTGACGGCGCTCACCGATAAGGAGCACTTTTTGGCCGGTGCTGCACTGGACCGGAGAAGCAACCGGAAATCCGCCATGCAATGGCTGTGGAAATACACCCTGGCAAAAGCCAGGGCAAAGGCGCTGGCTGACAGTCAGAACATCGTGAACCTGTTTGATGACTTGCCACCGCTGGAACGGACAGAGCGGGCACCGGTTCGCGCTGGTTTTCGCTTCATTTCTGGTGCCGAGTTGGTAAAAGACGTTCCCCCTACTGAATGGCTGATAAAAGACATTATTGAAACAAACACTATGGGGGAAATTTTTGGCGACCCCGGTGCGGGAAAATCATTCGTTGCTCTCGATATGGCCTGTTGTATTGCCACTGGTGAGGGTTGGCAGGGTTCCTCGGTAAAACAGGGAGCGGTGTTCTATATCGCCGGTGAGGGGCATAAAGGGATCAGACGCCGGTTGTTGGCATGGGAGAAGCACCGAGGGGTGAAGATACCGGAAACAATCTATGTCAGTACTACCGCTGTGCCGCTGACTGAGGATGAGGCAGTACAAACGGTGATGAGCGAAATCAAGAAGATGATAGCTTTGCACGGAAACCCCGCCCTGATTGTTGTTGATACCCTGGCTAGAAATTTCGGTGGGCTTAATGAGAACGACAATAAAGACATGGGGGTTTTTGTTCAGCACTTGGACCGGCTGAAGTTCGAGCTTGATACTACAATCCTTGTGGTTCATCACACCGGACAGGGGAATAAAGACCGTTCGCGTGGCGGTAGCTCCTTTTTTGGAGCGGTTGATTTTGCGTACCTCGTCGAGAAGCGCCCCGGTAAGGTGATTGCGTTGAAGGGCAAAAAAGCCAAAGAAGATGAAGATGGTAAGCCGCCGTTATTGATGCGGCTCCACAGTGTGGACCTAGGAGAAACTGGAAGCAGTGCGGTAGTGGTTCAGGCTGATGAGTTCGTTGATGAACCCGAACCGCCAATGAGCAAGCAGAAAACGCAAATTTGGGCAATCCTGGTTCATGCAATGGATGAGGCCGGTGGTGATGGTCTGGACAACAAAGCGTTAGTTGAACTGTGCGAAAGTCAGGGCATAAACCCTGCACGGGTATCGGAGGCCAGAAAGCATTTTGAGGGCCAGGATTTAATCACCGTGGTCAAGGAAGGCAAAGAGATAAAAATTCATCGGAAAGACCCGGTTTTGGGTTAAAACTCCCCTCTGATAGTTCGGAAACCCCACCGAACTATCATTTTTTCCTGCCTGAAAGTTCGGAATAGTTCGGTTCGATGCTTCGGAAGAGCGAACAACCGGAATCCCTTGTGCCCCAAGGGTTATAGCACCGGGGGTGCTTTTTGTTCGCTTCGGTGGTTCGGTATCCTGCATTGTTCGTTCGGTGTACCCCCCTTTAGGGGTACCGAACATGCGAACCGAACTGAACTACACCGGTGATTAATCCCTGAATTTGTGGAGCCTATAAAAGTTTGAAGATACACACGAACCGCGCTCAGCGTCCCCCGCGGTGCACGAATACTCTTAGGAAGGACCCCCGCGTCGTTATGGGCTACAGTTTGTACCTAGCAAGCGTTGAAAGTTGGAAAAAGAGGGATCAATGAAGCAAGCAGTGGTAGCGATGATATTCCTGATTGGGTGTGGTCTAGTGTTCGCAGATAACCAAGGACGGATCAGTAGTTGGTTCTATGTAGTACAGGATGACCCACTTGATGATCAGTCCTTAATTAAACTGGGTTCGCCTGCCATAGGTGGGCAGGGCAGGTTGGTCGTGTTTTGTGAGGGGCTGTTTGTGAAACAGATTGCTGTGGACTGGCAATCCTATATCGGTTTTGAGGCTGACACACTGAAGTTTAGGTTTGATGATGTGCCGGCAGTTTTAGACGATGCAATAACGTCCCGAAATGGCCAAGCTGTCCTTTTCAAAAATTTTGATGTGTTTGCCGGCATGCTGAAGCATGGTCGGTTACACATCCGAGCTCAGTCTGGGGAGCGCATGTCAACGAAAACCCTGACATTCGATCTTGAGGGGTTCAAAGAAGCCGTGGAAAAGAGCGCTCCTGATTGTTTCATGACGCGTTGAGAGTATGAAAGCATTACCTAGAAATGTAATGGTGTGCTGAGACTTAAGCTGGCAAAAATGAACCGCATGGCAAAGCGTGTTGTTTGGCGTATGTCTTCTGAAACCTAGATTTTGTATCTGGAATAATAGATAGGACTTCAATGAAATGGATGAGAATGAAAAACGCCTTTTAGAGATCAAGCAAAAGGCTGCTTGGTCTTCCAAACAAAAAGAGAATGAGCGCGCATTGGCGAAACGGCGGGAGGATCGAAAGATCGTTCTCAAGTTTGCATTTCTGGCTGCGGCCTTGCTAATTCTCGCTGTATACTACTTCTCGAATTGGACTCTTTTATTTGGTGAAAAAAGCTCACAAAAGGAGTGGTATGAGGGGGGCACGCTCCACGATGCAACCATCCGCCAGTGGCTTGACGCCACCTACGACAACAAGAGAGCGACCGCGGGAGATTGGGTCACTTCGGTGTTAGGTGAAGATGAAGTGCGGAACCTTAATCAACTTAAGCAGCGAGCTGATAAAACTGTGGAGTGTGTCGATGCGCTGACAAAGCCCGTGAGGGAGGCTTATGGTCAATATCAGCGCCTCGGTAGGACAGGTTACTTTTGTATCGAGACACTGAGCCAAAACGGTTGGCAGTAGGAAGAATTTTAGCTTTGAATAGTATTTTGATGTCTAGCTTTTCAAATTCGAATGGACAGAGGGTCTTGGAATTTTTGCGCTCGTCAGTCGAGGCTGATAAACGCTCAGGGCGAGTTACTATGTAATGGTTTACAGAAAACCTAATGATAATGATCCTACCCCCCCCCACTTGAGTAGCAAAGGCGTATTTCCCGGATCTGCTTACATATTGCTTACAAATCAACATTCCAGAAACAACAAAGCCCGCACAAGGCGGGCTAAGTCATTGAATTATAATGGTGCCCGGAGGCGGAATCGAACCACCGACACGGGGATTTTCAATCCCCTGCTCTACCGACTGAGCTATCCGGGCGTGTTGCGGTGCTGCTGCAACGGGGCGCTATTAAACCGGTTTAGGTTGCCTGAGTCAAGGCCGTTCCGGGAAAATTTTGATAGGCGCTTCCACAAGTTGGGTGCGCCTACTTCTCTGGCGGCACATAGCCCTCAGCCTTATCGAACGGCTCGTTGTTGAAGAAGCGTTCCATCTGCGCCTGCAGGTACTTGCGGGCGTTGGGGTCCATCAGGCTCAGGTGTTTTTCGTTGATGAGCATAGTTTGCTGGGCCTGCCACTCTTCCCAGGCTTTCTTGCTGACGTTCTCGTAGATGTCTTCGCCTTTCTTGCCGGGCATGGGGGGGAAGTCCAGCCCTTCGAGTTCTTCCTGGTATTTGCGACAGAATACGGTGCGGCTCATGTCTGCTCCTGTTTGGAGGTGGTGTTGCTGAATCTGCTGGGATGATAACAGATCAAAGCAAGAGGGTTTGTTCCGGCGCGGTCAGCAGTGTGCGAATGGGGGCCGGCAGGCCGAGGGTAAGGGCCTGGCCCCGGTGGACCCATTTGTAGCTGTCCCGATCATTGATGTGAGCGGGGCTTTGTACGGTGAGCCGTGCCGGCTGGATATGAAGGTGGTAATGGCTGAAGGTGTGCCGAAAGCCGCTGGTGAGTTCCGGTTCGCCACAGTGGAAGCCGAAGGCCTGTTCGCAGGCGTCTGGCAGTTCTTCCGGGCCGTAGGCCGGGTCCAGTTCCGGAAGGCTCCAGAGGCCGCCCCAGATGCCGCTGGGAGGCCGGCGTTCCAGCAGGATGCGCCCTTGGTGATCTTCCAGTATCACCATCCAGGTGGTTTTTTTGGGCTTGGTTTTCTTTGGTTTTGAGCCAGGGTAGAGGCTGGTTTCGTTGTTGGCATAGGCGTCGCATCCGTCTTGTAGCGGGCAGCTGTCGCACGCTGGACGGCTGCGGGTGCAGACCATGGCGCCCAGGTCCATGATGGCCTGGGTGTAGTCGCGGATGCGTGCATCGGGCGTGTGTTCTTCAGCGCGCTCCCAAAGCTGGTTGAGCACGTCGGTCTTTCCTGGCCAGCCGGGGATGGCGTGGTAGCGGGCCAGCACCCGTTTTACATTGCCATCCAGTATGGCCGCCCGTTGCTGGAAGGCCTGGGCAAGGATGGCCGCGGCAGTGGAGCGGCCAATGCCGGGCAGGGCCTGGAGTTGTTCCAGGTTGCCGGGAAACTCGCCTCCGTGCTCGTTGGCCACCTGTTGCGCCGCTTTCTGGAGATTGCGGGCGCGGGCGTAGTACCCAAGGCCGGACCAATGGCTGAGAACGTCATCCACCGGTGCAGAAGCGAGCGCCTTCACATCTGGAAAGCGCTGCATAAAGGCTTCGAAGTAGGGAATAACAGTGGTCACCTGGGTTTGCTGAAGCATGATTTCCGAAACCCACACGCGGTATGGGTTCCGGTCATGATGCCAGGGCAGGTCGTGCCTGCCGTTTTCGTCGTACCAGGCGAGAAGCTTTTGGGCAAAACCGTCGTTCATTGACCGAACAGGCCCTTGAGGGCGTCTTTCACCTTTTCGCCACTCTCTTCACCCAGCTTTTCTTGCAGTTTTTCGGAGACTTTGTCTTCCGCTTTGGATTTGGCCTCGTCCACTTTTTCGCGGGCCTTGGCTTTTGCAGCGTTGGCGGCAATGGTTTTCAGGGTGTCGCGGAAGCGCGACCCGTCAAAGGAGCAGAGGCCGGCCGGGTCTTCCGCGAAGTCGCCGCGGCACTCAACCGGGATCACCACGTTTTCCACGTATTCGGTCACTCGGCAAGCTTCGTCCCGGTGGATCTCGCCCACGATCCGCAGGCCAACTTCGTAATCCAGATCGGAAGCAGCCAGGTCCACCGTGCCGTCGCCTTCCAGTCTCATGCCGGCGAGGGCAGCCACAAGGTCCGTGTTGTTCAGGGTGTTGCCGTCAATCTTGAGGGTGCCCTTCATGTCGTTGAACGGCGTGCTGGTGCCCCAGTCTGATGTAGAGAGGCTTTCCTGATTGGCCAGTGCAATGCCCTGGCACGCTATGCGTGTGAGGTTCATGCGGGTGAACTCACCCTCGGCCAGATCAAAGTTGATGTTGCCTTTGGCATTGCTACGCAGGGCGGAAATGCGATTGCCTGTGGTATTCACATCCACGGACAGGTTGGCGCCACCGGCAAGCATGTCCACTTCGGCAAGGTCGGTCAGCAGTGGCAAAGTCTGTACGTTGTTGACCTTGGAACCGATGGTCCACTTCGGATTGTCGGTGCGGGCATCCAGGGTCACTTTGGCGCCGAAGGAGCCTTCGTACAGTTTGCCGCTGAAGTCCTGCACTTGCAGCACACCATTGCGTGCGGTGATGACCGATTTGATTTCCTTGATGGTGAGATTGCTGACAATCAGTTCGCCCAGCCCGAGTTTGATGTCCAGAGCCAGTGACCGGAGGGTTTCCAGGGGCAGCAAATCGCCCTCTTCCGCCGGGGCGCCACCACCTTGCGGTGCTTCCTCGGCAGCCGCTTCGGTCTGTTCCTCACTGGCAGGCGGCAGATAGCGGTCGGCATTGATCGCGTCGCCCTGCAAGTCCAGGCCAATACCGCTGTTGGCCAGGGCGTAACTGGCACTGCCCTGGAAGGTGGTGTCGTCCAGGCTGATGGTCAGATCGCTGAGTTCCACGGTGCCGGCGGGGCCACCGATGTTGGTGGAGAAAGCGACGGCCTTCATGACGTCAGGGTCTTCTGTTTCGATGGCGGGTTGGCCAAGGGCCGCCAGAAGCGCTTTGAGGGAAAATTCGTCAATGCTGAGGCTGCCTTCGAGTTTCGGTTTGTCGCCAAAGCCGTTCACCGTCAGGTCTGTGTTGAGCGTCAGGTCGGCCAGGCTGGCGGTAAAGCCATTAAGCGTGGCGGTTTCGTTTTCCAGATTAGCTTCCACGGAGCCAGCTATTTCGGCGCGAACGGATTCGCCGCCAAAAGGCTCGCCGTTCATGTCGAAGATGGCTTCCAGGTCAGACACGCCAAATTCGTTTAACGCTTCATTGGCGGCCAGGCGGGCACTGATGTCGCCCTGAACTTCAAACTGCGGCTGGTTGGTGGCGAAGCGGAACGAGACGTCCAGTGGGAAGCTTGAACCCAGGGTGATCTCGCTGGCGTTTACGGTGAAATCTTCCAGGGTAAATGCCTGGCCCGTGCCCTTGTCTTCGTAATGAACGCGGGCGTTGCTGATTTCCACGCTCTCTACGTTGAAGTTCAAGGGCTCGCTGGCGCCGCTGCTCTCTGGCTGTTCTTCAGCGGTTTCGGCTGGCGTGGCGGGTTCTTCCTGCTGCGGCTGTTCTTCACCTTCCGGCATGATGCGGGTCCAGTTACCGGTACCGTTGGCATCAACGGACAGGTTGGCGTCCAGCCCGCTCAACAGGAACGTATCCACCCGGGGCGACATGGTTACCAGGGACCAGAAGCTGACCTGGGCCACCAGTTGGTCAAGCTTGACCAGGCGTTCGTCTTCCAGGGTGGCCTCAACGTCGTTCAGTTCCAGGCCCAGTGGGATGAAAGACCAGCCAATATCCCCGGCCAGTATCAGGTCCAGATTGGTCTTACTTTCGACCACTTTCTCAATCTGTGGCTTGTAGGTGTTTGGGTCAATAACGGCGACCGCGATAGCGACGGCGGCAACGGCAAGAATGAGCAGGCCAACGATGGCAAGAGCCACATAGCGAACAGCTTTCATGATTTTGGCGTCCTTCCGATAATTCGTGTCCGGTAACTGGGCTTGTGATTAGCCCAAGGATAACCCAGGGGTAACAAAATAAAAGCCTGAGTGTATGACAATACGTTAGTGATCAGCCAAAATAGGCACCTTATTTCTACACAACGATATAAAGCGCGTCTTACAACGATAAAAAGGAGTAAACAGTGGCTATTACTGTCTCTATTGAGCTTAACCGGGAACTGGATCTGCCGGCCGGATATGACGAAGTATTCGAGCTGCTGGCGGACGTGCCCGCATCGGCCAGCCATTTTCCCAAGGTGCATAACCTGGTGGATCTGGGCGACAACGCCTATCGCTGGGAAATGGAAAAGGTGGGCGTGGACAAGCATGCCATCCAGTCTGTATACGCGTGCAAATACTTCGCGGACAAGGACAACGGCAGGATTACCTGGGAGCCGGTGAAAGGCGAGGGTAACGGTGTGGTAAAAGGCTCCTGGACCCTCAAGAAGAAAGACGACAACACTACTTCAGTGAAATTCCAGACCAGCGCCGAGTTGACCGTTCCGCTGCCGAGCCTGTTGAAACTGGCCATCAGCCCCGTGATCAAGCACGAGTTCAACAGCCTGGTCGATACCTACATGAGTAACCTCAAGAAAGCGTTCTGATGGTCGTCGCTATCAAGGCTATAAAGGCCATTGCGGGACGCGGGGAATCATAAAAGGTATAATGCGCGCAGACACTTTTCCGGCATGTGCCGACTGATGACTTTGGAGTCCCCATGGCCGAACGCAAGGCTCGGGTAGAAAGAAATACCCTGGAAACACAGATCACCGTCGAGATCGATCTCGACGGCACCGGCAAGTCCAGCTTCGACACGGGCGTGCCTTTCCTTGAGCACATGATGGATCAGATTGCCCGCCACGGGCTGGTGGACCTGAACATTGTCTCGAAGGGCGACCTGCACATTGATGACCACCACACGGTGGAAGACATTGGTATCACCCTGGGCCAGGCCTTCAAACAGGCGGTTGGCGACAAGAAGGGCATCCGTCGTTACGGCCATGCCTACGTGCCGCTTGACGAAGCACTGTCCCGCGTGGTGATTGACCTGTCTGGCCGTCCCGGCCTGATGATGGATGTGCCCTATACCCGTGGTGCTGTGGGAGGCTTCGACGTCGACCTGTTCGAGGAGTTCTTCCACGGCTTTGTGAACCACTCCATGGTCACCCTGCACATCGATAACCTGAAGGGTAAGAACACCCACCACCAGATCGAAACCGTGTTCAAGGCCTTCGGTCGTGCCCTGCGTATGGCCATTGAAATGGACGAGCGAATGGCGGGTATTACCCCGTCCACCAAGGGGTCGCTGTAAGCGGCCCTGGGCTCAACTAAAAGAACCACGATTCAGGAAGTCTCTCTTCGCATGAAAACCGTTGCCATTATCGACTACGGCATGGGTAACCTTCATTCCGTCAGCAAAGCGGTTGAACACGTCGCGCCGGATACACAGGTGCTGGTCACCGACAACGCCGAGCAGATCCGCAGCGCGGACCGGGTGATCCTCCCTGGCGTGGGTGCCATCCGCGACTGCATGGCGGAAATCCGCCGCCTGGGAATTGATGAGTTGGTGCGGGAAGTCTCCGCTGACCGTCCGTTGCTCGGCATTTGCGTAGGCATGCAGGCGCTGATGTCCCGCAGCGAGGAAAACGGCTGGGTGGATTGTATCGACCTGTTCCCGTCGGAGGTGCGCTTCTTCGGTGACAATCTCACCGAGAACGGCGAACGCCTGAAAGTGCCTCATATGGGCTGGAACGAAGTGCGCCAGACCATGGATCACCCGCTTTGGCACGATATTCCCGACGGCGACCGCTTCTATTTCGTGCACAGCTACTACGCTGAAGCCGAGGGCAACCCGGATATTGCCGGCCGTACCCATTACGGCGTTGACCTGGCTGCAGCCGTGGCGAGAGATAACATCTTTGCGGTGCAGTTCCACCCTGAAAAAAGCGCTCGGGCGGGGCTGCAGTTACTGAAAAACTTTACCAACTGGACTGGAACATGCTGATCATCCCGGCCATAGATCTGAAAGACGGCAAATGCGTAAGACTGCGCCAGGGCCGTATGGACGACTCCACCGTTTTCGGTGACGATCCTGTTGATATGGCAACCCGCTGGGTGGATGCTGGCGCCCGCCGCCTGCATCTGGTGGACCTGAATGGTGCCTTCGCCGGTGAGCCCGTCAACGGCGAAATCGTCCAGGCCATCGCTCGCAAATACCCGGATTTACCCATCCAGATTGGCGGCGGTATTCGTTCGGCGGAAACCATCGAGGCCTATCTGAAAGCCGGTGTACAGTGGGTCATTATTGGTACCAAGGCGGTGAAAGAACCGGAATTCGTCACCGAGATGTGCAAGCGCTTTCCCGGCCACATTATCGTGGGCCTGGACGCCAAAGACGGCCGCGTTGCCACTGACGGCTGGGCGGAAGTGTCTGAAGTCATGGCGACCGACCTGGCGAAACGTTTTGCCAACGACGGCGTCGAGTCCATTGTTTACACCGACATCAGCCGCGACGGCATGATGCAGGGCGTGAACGTGGAGGCCACCGCTGCACTGGCGGAAGAAGGCGGCATTCCCGTGATCGCTTCTGGCGGCGTTACCAACATGGACGATCTCAAGCGCCTTGCTACCGTGGCTGACAAGGGCATCCTCGGTGCGATTACCGGCCGAGCCATCTATGAAGGCACCCTGGATGTGGCCGAGGCCCAGGCCTTCTGCGACAGCCTGAAGGGGTAAAACGAATTATGGCTCTGGCAAAACGCATTATTCCCTGCCTGGATGTCGATAAAGGCCGCGTTGTAAAAGGCGTGAACTTCGTCGATATCCGCGATGCCGGTGACCCGGTGGAAGTGGCCCGCAAGTACAACGAACAGGGCGCCGACGAAATCACTTTCCTGGACATCACCGCCAGTCACGAAAGCCGCGATACCACCTATGAAACCGTGGAGCGCATGGCGGCTGAAGTGTTTATCCCGCTGACAGTGGGTGGTGGTGTGCGCACTGTTGAGGACATCCGCAAGCTCCTGAATGCAGGCGCGGACAAGGTTTCTATCAATACTGCGGCGGTGTTCAATCCGGACTTCGTGCGCGAAGCGTCTGACCGTTTTGGTAGCCAGTGTATCGTTGTCGCCATTGATGCCAAACGTGTCACTGGTGAAGGAGAGGAGCCCCGATGGGAGATCTTCACCCACGGTGGGCGCAAGCCGACAGGGCTGGATGCCGTTGAATGGGCTCGCAAGATGACCGCGATGGGTGCCGGTGAGTTGCTGCTGACCAGCATGGACCGTGACGGCACCAAAATCGGATTCGACCTGGGGCTGACCCGCGCCATCAGCGACGCTGTATCAGTGCCGGTCATTGCTTCAGGGGGTGTGGGCGAGCTTCAGCATCTGGCAGACGGTGTGACCGAAGGTCGCGCGGATGCCGTACTGGCGGCGTCCATCTTTCACTTCGGTCAGCATACGATTCCCGAAGCAAAGGCATTCATGAAGGCCCAGGGGATTGTGGTGCGGGATTGAGGCCGGGCCTCATTCCTGCTTCGCCAGCGCGGGCCGAATCGCCCGCTTTTCCCCTTCCGCAAACATTGGCCGGTTGCCATTCCTCATCGCCCATACGCCGCTGACGGTCGCTACGGCAATTCCCTGCTCGTCCAGCTCTGGCAGACGTTTCTCCAGATAGTCCACCGTTACCTTGTGAGGATGGCCAATGCCGATGGCGCTGCCGTTTTCCTTTGCCCGCTTGATAAGAAGCTCGAACTGCTGATTCACGAATTCCTCGGTTTGCTCGTGATCCAGGAACACGTCGCGGGTGAGGGTGGGTATGCGGTAAGCGGCTGCGACTTCGCCCGCAATGGAGGAAGCGATGGTGCGGCTGTCCACGAAGTAGACCGGGTAGTGATCGAGTTCAGACATCACCCAGTCCATCGGCTGAAGTTGTTGAGTTAGCAGGCTGCCCATATGGTTGTTCACGCCCTGCACATGGGGAATGGACTGAAGCGCTCGCCGCAAGGTAGTGGCCAGGCTGTTCTGGTCCATGTCCGGGTTCAGGCCGCCGGGCCCAAGGCCGATGTTACGGGTATTGGCCATTGGCGCATGCAGCATGATTTCCTTGTGCTTCTGGTGCGCCAACTCCGCCAGTCTGGTGGTGTATCTGCGGTAGGGCAGAAAAGCCAGGGTGATGGGCTGATCCAGGGCGATCAGTCGCTCACCCTCCACCAGGTTATGTCCCATGTCATCGATGATGATGGCAATAGTGGGCGGGAGTTGCCCCTCGTGCTCCCCGGCAACAACCGGGGAGGTGGCCAAAAGGGCGGCAATCAGTGTTGCTAGAACTTTCAATCCGCGCTTTCCTGTGTCGGCTTGTTACGCTTGTTGAGAATGCCCATGCCTTTCAGCAGGTTCAGTGCAGAGCGTAGCTGGAAGTCCTTGTTCGCCGGCGACGTGCTTTGTGCGTCCTCCTGCTTTTGCGGTTCTTCCTGCTTCCCCTCATCCTGCCCCTCAAGGTGGCCGCTGAGATCCGCCTCGGTAAAGAACGGCTGACTGTCGAGCTCCGTCAGTTGCGCCGGCTTCACTTCAATATCCGGTTTGATCCCCTTGGCCTGGATGGAGCGCCCATCCGGGGTGTAATAGCGGGCGGTGGTCATCTTGATGGCGTGAGTCTCATCCAGGGGGATGACGGTTTGCACGCTGCCTTTGCCGAACGACTGGGTGCCCATGACCACGGCACGCTGGTGATCCTGAAGCGCGCCCGCAAGAATCTCGGATGCAGAGGCGGAACCGCCGTTAATCAGAACGACAATGGGCGTATCCGGCATCACATCTCCGGGTTTGGCGTTGAAGCGCAGGCGCGAGCTCTGGATGCGGCCTTCCGTGTAGACGATCAAGCCGCTATCCAGCAGGGCATCCGCTGCTTCAACCGCCGCCTGGAGAATGCCACCGGGGTTGTTGCGCAGGTCGATCACCAGGCCGTCCAGGTCGCTGCCATGTTCTTTCTCCAGGGCTTCCAGTGCCTTGGTGAACTGGGTGCCGGTATCCGCCTGGAACTGGGTTATGCGAACGTAGCCATAGCCGTTCTCGATGATGCGGGATTTGATGCTGGTGACCTTGATGATGTCACGTTCCACATCAATCTCGATCGGCGCTGATTCTCCCTCGCGTATGATGGTCAGGGTGAGGACGGTTCCGGGCTTGCCGCGCATCAGTTTAACGGCTTCTTCCAGCGACATGCCTTTCACCGGCTGGTCACCCAGCTTGATGATCAGGTCACCCGCCTGTACGCCGGCCTTCTGAGCAGGGGTGTCATCGATGGGGGAGATAACTTTTACGAAGCCATCTTCCATGCCCACTTCGATGCCCAGGCCGCCAAACTCGCCGGAGGTGCTCTCTTCGAGCTGTTCGTAGTCTTTCGGGGCCAGATAGGTGGAGTGCGGGTCCAGGTCAGACAACATGCCTTTGATCGCGCTTTCGAGGAGCTGTCGGTCGTCCACCTCTTCCACATAGGCGTCCTTGATTCGGCCAAACACTTCGGCGAATTTGCGAAGGTCGTCCAGTGGTAGCTGTTCTTCCGGATCGGGCAGCTGTATTTCCACCTGCTCACCGTGCTGGATGCCTTCCAGCAGGCGTCGGGTTTCTTCATCGGCTTCCTGGGCATGAATAAGGCCGGGCAGAACGGTTAAGCAGGTGGCAAGGGCGAGTGCGCGTGTGCTGGCGTGGTGTAGACTTCTTACCCGTCTCATTCACATGTCCTGTGTTAATCCGATGACTGGTTGTTCCCAAGTATTGCTGGACAGTATGGCGTTACCGGGCTGATTTGTCAGCCTTTGGGGTAGCGTGAACCAGTTCATCGGTTGCCGAGCCAGCGTCGGGGATTGTCCGGTTTTCCATTGTGGCGGACCTCGAAATACACCGCGGGGTCATTGGTCCCGCCGGTTCGGCCAGCCTGGGCAATTGCCTCGCCCGCTTCAACCCAGTCTCCGGGGCTGGTGAACAGGCTACTGCTGTGGCCGTAGAGCGTCATGTAGCCGTCGCCGTGGTCGAGGATGGTGATCAGGCCAAACCCGCGTAGCCAGTTGGCGAAAACAACGCGGCCATAGTGAACGGCTTTTACGTCGCCTTCCTCGGCGGTGTTGATCAGCAGTCCGTTGTGCTTGAGTTTTCCGCTGGCGTAACTGTCTCCGAAGTTGCGGACGACTTTGCCTTCCGCCGGCCACGGCAGTTTGTTCTTGAGTGATCCGAACGGATCTGACTCATTGGGCGTGGGGATGTTGGCGATGGCCTCTTCGACCTCCCGCAGCAGTTTTTCCAGGCGCTTGCGATCCTCTTCCAGTTCCTCGCGTTCGCTCAGCCGATTGCTGATGTCGGTTTTCAGGGCCGCCAGGGTCTGTTCCCGTTCCTTTTTGCTGCTGCTCAGCTTTTGTTGGCGGTCGGCGACATTCTCTTCCAGTTCTGCCAGCCGCATCCGCCCGGCCTTGACCTGCTTTTGCGTTTCTTTCAATTGGCGGAGATTGGCAGCGAACGCCTCGAGGCGGTCAATGGTGTCCCGGCTGAGGTACTCGTAGTAGGTCATCGTGCGGGCGATCTTGTCCGGGTCAATCTCGTTGAGCAGGACTTTGACGGCGGGTGCGTCGCCTTCCATCCAGGCGGCGCGGATCTGTTTCTTCAGGCTGTCGCGCTGGCTTTCCAGCACGCGGGTGAGTTCGGTCTCTTCCTTGCCGAGCTTGGTCAGGCGCTGTTGCTGTTCCCGTGCCTGCTGGCGGAGCTCCCGGCGTTCGCGGGTGAGCCGGCCTATTTCCTGTTCGAGCCCGGAGAGCTGTTGCTCCAGCGAGGAACGGTCTTCCTCGGCGTCGGCAAGCCACTCATCAATATCGGCAATCTCTTCCTTGAGATCTTCTATCTGGCCAGGTGTGACCTGTTGCTCCGCCAGTGCTGGCGTGACGACTGCAAGCATCGTCACCGCCAGCCAAAGACGCAGACTCAACCGATCTCCACCAGGCTGTGCCCGGTCATTTCAGCCGGTTGTTCGAGGTTCATCAAGCTCAGCAGGGTGGGTGCCACGTCGCTGAGGCTACCGTCGTCCCTGAGGTTGACCTTGCGTGGGCCAACGTAGATAAGCGGTACGGGGCCGATCGTGTGGGCCGTGTGTACCTGGCCGGAATTGGGGTCGGTCATCTGTTCGCAGTTGCCGTGGTCAGCGGTGATCAATGCTTCACCGCCCACTTCCTGCAAGGCTTCGGTAATACGGGCTACACACTGATCGATGCATTCCGCGGCCTTGATGGCGGCATCCAGCTTGCCGGTGTGGCCCACCATGTCGCCATTGGCATAGTTACAAACAACCAGGTCGTATTTCCCGCTCTTGATCGCCTCGACCAGCTTGTCAGTGACCTCGGGCGCACTCATTTCCGGTTGCAGATCGTAAGTCGCCACTTTGGGCGAAGGAACCAGGATTCGGTCCTCACCTTCAAACGGTGTTTCGAGACCGCCGTTAAAGAAGAAGGTAACGTGTGCGTACTTCTCGGTTTCGGAAATCCGCAGCTGGGTTTTGCCGAGGCTGGCCACATACTCGCCCAGGCCATTGGTCAACTGCTCCGGGGGATAAGCGCAGGAAGTGTTAATGTCGGCTGCGTACTCGGTCAGCATGACGAAGTCAGCCAGTTCCGGATGCTTGCGACGCTCAAAACCGTCGAAGTCCTTTTCCACGAAGCAGCGTGTCATCTCGCGGGCGCGATCGGCGCGGAAGTTCATGAATATAACGGTGTCACCGTCGTTGATGGTGCCTTCGTTATCGCCGCTGGCCATGATACGGGTGGCTTTTACAAACTCGTCGTTCTCGCCGCGCTCGTAGGCTTGCTCCAGCGCGGACACCGGATCAGCTGAGGTGAACTCTGCTTCGCCCAGGGTCATAACGTTGTAGGCTTCTTCCACACGGTCCCAGCGATTGTCTCGGTCCATGGCGTAGTAGCGGCCAACAATGGAGGCCACCCGGCCCACGCCCAGGTGCTTGAGTTTGGTGGCGGCTTTTTCCAGTGACGCTTTTGCACTGCGGGGAGGCATGTCGCGGCCATCGAGGAAGGCGTGGATATAGACTTCCTTCGCGCCGCGCTTGGCTGCCATCTCAGCGGCCGCCAGTACGTGGTCTTCATGGCTGTGAACGCCGCCGGGGGAAAGCAGGCCCATCAGGTGCACAGCACGGTTGCTGCTGACGGCTTTATCAATGGCGGCGCAAAGTACGGAATTTTCCGTAAAACTACCTTCTTCTACATCTTTGTCGATGCGTGTCAGGCTCTGATAAACCACCCGGCCAGCGCCCAGGTTCATGTGCCCAACCTCGGAATTACCCATCTGTCCCTGGGGCAGGCCGACAAACATGCCGGAGGTGTTGATGAGTGTTTTCGGCTGATTTTCCCAGAGCTTATCCCAACACGGGGTGTTGGCGTTGCTGATGGCGTTGTCTTCAGCCGGGTCACGGTGGCCCCAGCCATCAAGAATGATCAGTGCGGTAGGCTTACGCGTGGCAGTCATCACTTAGTCCGATGGTAGTTTGGTAAATTTACTAAAACGAACATTGATTCTAAACATTTTCGCACCCTCCGGCCAGTGGCGTCACCTTCGGCCTGGTCACCTTCTGTCCTTGGGGAAGGGTGTGTATAATCCCGCCACAAACTATTCAGCAAGGTGTTTTCATGGAAAGGGTGTTCGAGTTCGCGGTTAACCATTACATTCTGGTATCTCTGTTTGTCGCTTTCCTGCTGGCCATATTGGTGCTCGAGTCTCGCCGTGGCGGCAAGAAAATCTCTGCGCAGGGAGCCGTGAATCTGATTAACCGCGACGAAGCTGTCGTCGTCGATATCCGTGATCGCAAGGATTTTAACGAGGGCCGGATAACCGGTTCAATCAATATTCCCCTTAATAGTATCAAAAGTCGTGCGTCGGAACTGAAGAAGTTCAAGGACAAGCAGATTATTGTGGCTGACAAGATGGGTCAGCATTCCGCCATGGCGGTCAAGCAGTTGAATGCGGAAGGCTACGCCAATGTGGTTCGCCTCAACGGTGGCGTTGCGGACTGGAAAGGCAGCAATCTGCCGTTGGTGAAGAAGTAACGGCCCTGCCAGGCCTTGAACTGAACGGTAAACTGTCGCACTGTTTCACATCGGCCGGCGGAGCCAGGCATTACACTGTTCCGGCAGCACTGACATAACAACGGGCCCTGGTTGCCCCTTATCGAGAATGAAAGGATAGAACATGGCTGAAAATGAGCAGGCCGCAGCAGGCAACGAAAACCAGAATCAACCACAGTTCGCGCTCCAGCGTATCTATGTGAAGGATCTGTCGTTCGAGTCGCCGAATTCCCCGACGGTTTTTCAGGACCAGTGGAAACCTCAGGTTAATCTGGATCTGAACACCTCCCACAACAAGATCAGCGATAACCAGTACGAAGTGGTCCTGTCTCTGACTGTGACCGCGAAAGTCGATGAAAAAGTGGCTTACATCGTCGAGATTCAGCAGGCGGGCGTTTTCCTGGTGAAAGGTATTGAAGGCCCGCAGCTTGGCCAGATGCTGGGTGCCTATTGCCCCAACATCCTGTTCCCCTACGCTCGGGAAGCCATTGACGGCGTGGTCGGTCGGGGTAGCTTCCCGGCGCTGATGCTGGCACCGGTTAACTTTGATGCCATCTACGCACAGGCATTGAAGCGCAAGCAGGAAGAGGCGTCAGGGGAAGCGAAGGAAGAGCAGACTCACTGATACGCTCTCGTCACAAGCGTCAGAAAAACCCCGCCAACGGTTCAGGTTCGTGGGGTTTTTTATTGGGCGATTTCCTGCCCGATACCGTCACTGATTATCTGGTCGATCTCGCCGGATGCCTTCATGGACTCCAGCGCCCGGGACAGGCAAGGGATATCGTCTTTTCGGGATTCATGAACCCAGTGATAGAGGGGGGCTTGCAGCAGTGGCTCGCCAATGGACAGGTTTGGGTTCTTGCGTTTGGCCGCCAGGGCATCCCACTCCAGGGTCAGTGCCACGTCGATACGGCCTCGTTCCAGCAGATCGATCAATTGAAAGGTGTCACTGGTGGCAACCTGTGTCACATCCTCGGGCAGCACCCGCGCAATCATTCGATAGCCATTGAGGAAACCAATCCGTTTTCCCTTCAAAGAGGCCTTTGAATCGCCGGCCTTGCCGTTGAGAACCACCGAAACCAGGCGCGCCTCCTGGATGGGCGTCGTCAGCGGTAGCAGCGGGGCATTGTCGTTGACGGCCATCGGGATTCGGGCAAGCTCGCCGTCTGACTGGCCTTTCTCCGCCATAAGCACGGCCCGTGCAGCCGGGACATCCAGATATCTTATGTCCAGCCCGCAGCTGTCATAGAGCTTTCTGATGATCTGTTTGCCAAGGACCACAGACACTTCTGACGTTGTCGAGGGCGTGGTGATAACACGGGTAGCCAGCGTATTGTTATTGGACCAGGCGTTGCTGGTGGTCAGCATGAGCAAAACGGCAAAAACGGGCCATCCGCTCTGGCGAGGGTTACTGCGACCCTTCAAATCCAAACTGCCTCCACGCTTCATAAACCACCAGTGCTACCGTGTTGGATAGGTTAAGGCTGCGACTTTCCGGTCGCATGGGCACTCTCAGGCGATGGTGCTCCGGCATCGCCTCTCGGACGTCCTGTGGCAGCCCGCGAGTTTCGGGGCCGAACATCAGATAGTCACCGTTCTGGTATTCGACATCATGATAGCCGCGGCTACCTTTGGTGGTCAGCCCGAAAAGCCTTGAAGGTTGCTCACTCTCCAAAAAGGCCTGGTAGTCGGAGTGTACCGTTACCGTTGCGTACTCACTGTAGTCCAGGCCCGCCCTGCGCATCTGCTTGTCCTCCAGGGTAAAACCCAGGGGTTCAATCAGATGCAGCCGGCAGCCGGTGTTGGCGCAAAGCCGGATGATATTGCCGGTATTCGGCGGTATCTCCGGCTCGAACAGCACCACGTTCAACATCCTGTGATCAACGCTCCACGGCGAGGGCAACACCCATGCCGCCGCCAATGCACAGGGTGGCAAGACCCTTCTTTGCATCCCGGCGAGCCATCTCGTGCAGCAGGCTGACCAGAATCCGGCAACCGGAAGCCCCGATTGGATGGCCCAGTGCGATGGCACCACCGTTCACATTGACCTTCGCGGTATCCCATCCCAAGTCCCGATTAACGGAAATGGCCTGGGCGGCGAAGGCTTCGTTCGCTTCCACCAGATCCAGATCGTCCACCGACCAACCGGCCAGTTTCAGGCAGCGTTGGCTTGCCGGGATCGGGCCGGTGCCCATAATGGCCGGGTCGACACCGGCATTGGCATGAGCCCTGATCGTGGCCAGAGGCTCAAGCCCAAGTTCCTTGGCCTTGTCGGCGCTGCACACGATGACGGCCGCCGCGCCGTCGTTAAGGGAAGACGCATTGCCGGCGGTGACGGTTCCATCCTTTTTGAACGCGCCACGAAGCTTGCCCAGGCTGTCCGCGGTTACGCCAGCGCGCGGGTTCTCGTCCGTGTTGACGATCAGTGGATCGCCCTTGCGCTGAGGAATAGTGATGGGAACAATCTGGCTTTCGAAGTAGCCCGCGTCGATCGCGGCGGCCGCCTTCTGTTGGGACGCGGCAGCAAACTCATCCTGTTCTTCACGGGTGATGCCGTACTTCTCCACGATGTTTTCTGCGGTGACGCCCATGTGGTAGTCGTTAAAGGCGTCCCAAAGGCCATCGGAAATCATGGTGTCCACCATGTTCCAGTTACCCATGCGCTGGCCGTTGCGGCTGTTGGGCAGCACGTGGGGAGCCTGGCTCATGCTCTCCTGACCACCGGCAATCATCAGCTCGGCATCGCCGCAGCGAATGGCCTGGACCGCCATGTGCACCGCCTTCAGTCCCGAGCCACATACCTTGTTGATCGTCATTGCCGGTACAGAGGCGGGGATGCCGGCGTTGATGGACGCCTGGCGTGCCGGATTCTGTCCGCAACCGGCCGTCAGAACCTGGCCAAGGACCACTTCGTTGACCTGATCGGCAGCAACACCGGTTTCTTCAAGCAGGGCTTTGATAACGGCGCTGCCCAGCTTATCGGCACTCAGGCTGGACAGCCCGCCGCCGAAGCTGCCGACGGCGGTACGTTTGGCGGCTACGATAACTACATCACGCATGGAGTCTCTCCGGTTTGCACGCAGATTTTAAAAGCTGGCTTCATTGTATCGGAAAGCGAGAGTGGGCCAAAGCAGGCAGCTGCGATGGTCTTAAATATTGAGGGATCTTACATATTGAGGCTGCGTCCGCCATCCACCGCGAGGATCTGGCCGGTGACAAACGGGGCGTCGCACAGCAGGAAGGCGATGGCGCCAGCAATGTCCTCCGGCTTGCCGGTACGGGCCAGGGGCGTTTTGGCCAGTATACTCTGCTGGTAACCTTCGTCGATCGCCGCATCACCCTCTGGCCAGAGGATCGCGCCCGGTGAAACCCCATTTACACGTACCTCCGGTGCCAGGTCCTTCGCCCACGACTGGGTCAGTGAAGCGAGCCCGGACTTGCTGGCGCAGTAAAGCGGATGGTCGGCCAGCGGTCGTTGGCTGTAGATATCGATAAGATTCACGATGGCGCCCTGTGACTGTTTCAAGGCAGAGAGGCAGGCCTGGCCGAGAAAAAAAGGCGCCCGCAGGTTGGTGTTCATGATCGCGTCCCAGTCACCTGCGCTGGCGTCCTGTGTAGGGTTCGGGTAGAACACCGAGGCGTTGTTCACCAGGCCATCAAGCCGACCCCAGGTGGAAATTGCCTTGCGGGCCAGCAGTTCTGTCTGATCCGGGGCGGCAAGATCGGCCTGGATGACAACCGCCGATTTCTGTCGGATGCTGTTGAGCTCGTCACGAAGGGCATCCGCGTCCGCCTCCCGCGAACGGTAATGAATGACCAGGTTCCAGCCGCGTTGGTGGAGATGTCTGGCGGTATGGGCGCCAAGCCGATGCGCTGCGCCGGTAATGAGCACTACAGGTGTTGAGGATGCCATCGCGTGTCTACTCTTTGTTGAGAAATGCGAGGATACGCCGCAACCGCTCTTTGCGGATTGCTTCACCCAGTTCTTTTCCACGAAACCCCTGTTCCATCAGGGTTTTCGCCTGCACCCCGGTGGCGGCGTGTTGCGCGGATTCCAGCCAATCCACCTTGTGCCGCTCTGTCTCCGGCAGCGCGCATTTCAGAGCAACCAACAGGCCGGAAAATCGGTCTGCCCGACGCCACACGTCTGCTCCATCCAGCATGTCCAGCAACAGGTCGGCGTCGTGAGACGTCATAGTGTGAATCTTTGGTATCACGTCGGTGATGAGGCGGGTGAGATCCTGGCAGTCGTTGGGGGCTTTCAGTGCCCTGGCTCGATTCCGGGCTTCGGCTGGCGCCAGGGGGGAAAGCAGCGCGGCGAAGCGGACACTGGTGTCGTCGCTGCTTTCGTGGGCACGGCGCAAGGCGCCGATGGCGCCTGAAAACGCCTTGAGTGGCTCAAGCTCCGGTATAAGGATGGCCAGTGCGCCGCATTCATGCAGGACCTCGAAGAAGGTGCCGGGTTCCTGCTCATGCAACGCTCGCTGGATTTCCTGCCATACCCGCTCCGGCACCAGGTCGCCGACCTCTCCCTGGTCCACCATCTGCCGCATCAGCGCCATGGTGGGTTCGGCAATGGTGAATCCCTGGGGCTGCAGGCGGGCAGCAAAGCGTGCAGTGCGCAGTATGCGCAGCGGGTCCTCGGCGAAGGCCTCGGAAACGTGGCGTAGTTTGTGATCCTGCAGGTCCTGGCGGCCGTGGAAGGGGTCGACAATTTCACCTGCGGTGGACTTTGCCATGGCGTTGATGGTCAGGTCACGGCGCTTCAGATCGTCCTCAAGGGGCACGTCCGGGGCGCTGTACACGGCAAACCCGTGGTAGCCTCGTCCCTGCTTTCGTTCCGTTCGTGCTAATGCGTATTCCTCCCGCGTGTCTGGGTGAAGGAATACCGGAAAATCCGCGCCTACCTGCTTGAAGCCCTGTCGCAACATGTCTTCCGGCGTTGCACCGGTGACCACCCAGTCCCGGTCTTTGACCGGCAGACCAAGAAGTTCATCACGGACGGCTCCGCCCACCAGATAGGTTTTCATGGATCGGGTTCTGCTCCTTGAGGGATGTTGCTCTAGGGATTATCCCGGCAAGGCGGGCCACAGGCAAACCGGTTGGCCACAAAAAAGCCCGGTATCAAACCGGGCTTGGTGGACTGCTTCTATACAACAGGCTCAGAATGCAGCACCGAGCTCAATCGCCGCGCCCAGATCGGCATCGCTGATCAGGCCGCCGATATCGAGGCGGGCACCGAAGGGCGACAGGCCGATACCGGCCGTAAACTGGGTGTCTTCCTCGATGCCATCGTTGTCGTCATTGCTGGCCAGGTTCTGGCGCACGCCGAAGCGAAGTTGGGCGTAGCGGAAAGCGTCGAATTCCGCGCCGAGGGCAACCCACTGGGTGTCATCCTCATAGCCGAAGGCTTTCTTTTCCGTCAGGTCCACTTCTGCGGTCAGCACGTGGAAGTCGCCTTTATGGGCGATGCCCGCGGTTACCATCGGGTCAAGTTCCAGAGTGCGCTTTTCCTCGTCGGGGCGGCTGGCTGCAGAGTCCAGCTCCATGGGGATCAGGTTCTTGACCGCAATGCCGGCATTCCACTGGTTGCGGGATCCGAAAGCGTAGGCGGCGCCCACGTCCAGGTTGAACCCGCTCTTGTCGGTCTGGTATTCGTCGCTGTCGAACTCGTCGTCTTCAAACCCGGAGACGGTTTCGGTGTATTGGAAGGTGCGCAGTTGAACGTATTTTGGCGATACGCCGAGTTGCAGCCGTGAGCTGTCCTGAAGCTCTATGGAAGTGGCGATGGAAAGGCCTACTTCGGCGACAGCGGAGGCCAGGATGCGGCCGCGGGACTCCAGGTCACGGTCGAGATCGGCGGCAATCAGGTCGACGGTGCTTGCGGTTTCCAGGTCGGCCAGAAACTGCTCGTCGTCCTCGTCAAACTCCCCGCGGACGGTGGCGCGGATGTTGCCGTTGGTGAAAAAGCCGACGGCAAAAGACTCCGTGGGCACGGCCAGGGCGACGCCCAGGCCGCCGTCAATCCGCACGGTGTCGCGGTCAAAGTCGTTGAGCTGACGTCTCAGGTCGCCGGCGGCTTGGCGGGCATCGTCCGGGTTGGACGTCTTGTCCAGTTCCTGGAAGCGATCAATCGTGTCCTGAATATCGTCGATCTGGTCAACGGTTTCCTCTTCGTCCGCAAAGCGGGCGTTGACGGAGGGCAGCATCAGACCAAAATCGTTGGACCATTCATGGTGGTCCGCAGCCATCATCGCCGGATTGGTGGCGCCCGCCGCAGCCGGATGGGCGACGGCGACACCGGTGCCGCCCATGGCAAAGGAGCGTGACGACATGAACGCCTGCGGGCTCGCGATGGCGGAGGTGGTGGCGATGGAAAGGCCGATGGCCAGTGATAGCTTGGTCAGACGGGTTGGGGTCATGATGAGTCCTGATGAAGCGATGATGCTAAGTTAAAAGTGACATGCAGTTCAGGTTAATCCAGTTGCCGCCGTGACTCACCGGTGATGCGGTAACGGTTTGTTTTTTTACTGTAAATAGCGGTAGTTTTTTGCCGCCTGGTTTCTGTGTGGCGGGCCCGGTGGGACATGAAATTATGGAATTCAGTCGGTTACAAAGGTTGGCGTGAATTTTTCATAAGGGCAGTGAACAGATGTTTTTTCGGAGAACCAACATGACCCTGCGGTGGATACTGATACCTGCGCTGATGGTGACAATGATCGGCTGCGCCCCCGTGGGCCAGCACCGGAACGCCGGTGCCGACGGGCAGCAGACCGAACTGGACCCGATTACCGTGCGAGTTAGCGGCTTCGGGACCTATGAGGAAGTGTCGAAAGATCGCCTGAACACGCGCAAGCGCCTGCTTGCCCGGCGTGCGTCCCAGTTGGATGCCTATCGCAACCTGGCGGAGCGGGTTTATGGCACCGTGATCTACGGCAGCTCAACGGTTAACGATTTCGTATTGCAGAACGATATGTTCCGCACCTACGTTGATAGCTACATCCGTGGCGCCAAAATGGTTGCCGTGAATGAACACAGTGACGGCGTGGTGGAAACCGTTATGGAACTCAAGCTGGAGCCCAGGTTCCGTGCCTGTGTTTCCCGCGTAACCGATCGGGAAGTGCAGGACCTGTGCCCAATTCCGATGCCCAGAGGCAATGACAGCACCGGAGATTTCCAGAGCCGGGGCGTTGATTCCCTCTACTACCTCGAATAAGAGAACGATTTCCCATGAAGCTGGCTATTTCCGTTGTCACAGCACTGTTGGTAATTGCGTGTGGCGGTGCCCAGGCAGTGGTGCTGGAGGGCGTCGGCCACGCCACCATTTACAACGATGACGTCGACAGCGCACGGCAGGAGGCTAAGAAGGCGGCGTTAAGGGATGTTTCCCTGCAGTACGAAGCCAGGATCAGTAGCCGCGACACCATGGAAAACGGTGTGGTGACGGAATCCCGCCTACAGGTTGCCTCGTCAGCGCGGGCAAAGTCCGTTGAAGTGGTGGACGAGTACCGGCGGGGCAATCTGTTACGTGTCACGGTTCGCGCCGACATGTCGGCCGGCGGCCAGTGCCAGGCCGGCGATGCCGCAGAGTTGAGAAAGCGCGTGGCCGTGACCGGTTTCCCCATGGTGTATCCGGATCAGGCCCGGATAGGGCGCATAGGGGATGCCGGCGAAGTCTTGCCGCAATTGTTGCAGGCAGATCTACAGAGTGGTGGCCAACTCCAGGTTTTTGGTGCGACCACCCAGCGCCTGTTTGATGACCTGCTTAATGCCCCAACGCACCAGAAATTCAACAATCGATTGAGCAACGTGATCCAGGTGGCTCGCGAGCTTGGGGTGCAGTTTGTGGTTACCGGTGTCATCCGTGATGTTGGCGTGTCTGACCCGGACGCCTGGGGAAGTTCTGTTATCGACCGCCTGCAACGGGGCATTGGTGCGGCGAACCAGAACCGGCGGTTTGTGGTGGACATGATGGTTTATGACGGCTTCAGCGGCGCACCTGTCTATCAGGAGCGGTTTTCGGCGGAGGCACGTTGGAATGCTGGGCCGGGGTCTTCTGATGGGTTCGGGTCGGCGGGTTTCCGGGAAACCGAGTACGGACAGGCTGTTGCGGGATTGATGAACAACATGGTGTCCGCGGTCAATGATGCGCTTGCTTGTCAGCCATTCATCACGCGGGTGACGAGAGTCGACGGTAACAAGGTCACGCTCGATTCCGGAGCCACGGCAGGCTTGCGCCCGGGGGATGAGCTGAAACTCTATCGCAGTGCCAGTTTCTTCGATTCACCCGGGGCGACCCCGGAACTGGTGGACAGCCGCGCCACCATGACAGTGAACAACGTTCACCCGGATTTCAGTAACGGCAGCATTCCTGTCTTTGGCGGGCTGATTAATATACAGCGGGATGACGTGGCTATCGTCTGGTAGGGCTGCTCAATCACGCTGCGGCGGTTTCCGCAGCCACATCCCGGATTTTGCCAACCATGGCTCTCAGGCCGTTGCCCCGTGTGGGCGAGATGTGGCGGAACAGATCCAGTTGTTCGAACAGCTCGTCGATGTCCGTGGCCAGCAGGTCCCTGGGAGACTTGCCATTCAGGGCCACCAGGATAATGGCGGCAAGGCCGCGAACGATGATGGCGTCAGAGTCAATCAGCAGGTACAGCTTGCCACTTTGCTCATCGTAATGATGGATCAGCCACACCTGGCTCTGACAGCCGTGAACGTAATTCTCTTCCCTGCGCTCGTCGTCCGGAAATGCCGGTAGCTGCTTGCCAAGGTCGATAATGAACGCGTAACGCTCTTCCCAGTCGTCCAGGAATTCAAAGCCATCGAGGACGTCTTCGAGGGTGGTGTCTTTCCCGAGCGGATTGTTCAAAAACTCCTGTTCAGCGGCAGTCATTACAGCATCCCCAATTCAAGCTTGGCTTCGTCGGTGAGCATGTCATTGTTCCAGGGTGGATCGAAGGTCAGTTCGACGGTCACCTTGTCCACATTGGGTACATGCTCAAGCTTGGTCTTGACGTCTTCAGTGATCACCGGGCCCATGCCGCAGCCGGCGGCCGTGAGTGTCATCTTGACGTACACATGGTTGCCGTCTTCCGTGCCATTCTGTATTTCACACTCGTAGATCAGGCCCAGCTCCACCACGTTGACCGGAATTTCCGGGTCGTAGCAGTTGCGCATCGCTTCCCACACCTGGTTTTCGTTCACCGTACCGTCTTCAGGGGTGTCGAAGCTGCTTTCAAGGGGTTTCTTGCCCAGGGCATCGGCATTGTGGCCTTCAATACGAGCGAGGTTGCCGTTCACGGCCACGGTGAAGCTACCACCCAGTGACTGTGTGATGGTGACGAAGGTGTCCGACGGAATCATGATTTCGGTTCCGGCGGGCACCAGGCGCGCCTCTACTTCGCGTTTGGTCAGGACCACTTCCCGTTCTTGCATGCCTTAATGGGCCTCGTATTCGCTATCTGGTTTGTCGGGTTCAGGCGACTGTAAAGCTCTCGCCACAACCGCACTCTGCCGTCGCATTCGGATTCCGGAACTGGAACAGGGAGTTCACCCCTTCGGTCACGAAATCAATTTCAATGCCGTTCACCAGAGGCAGGTGCTCTTCCTTTACAAAGACGTCCACACCGTCGATGTGAAACACCTTGTCGTCCGCTGCGGCTTCTTCCACCCACTGGGTTTCATACTTGAAGCCGGAACAGCCGCTTTTCTTGATCGCCAGGCGGATACCTTTCGCCTCAGGCTTCTTGTCCAGTTGTTTGCGTACGTGTTTCACCGCTGTCGGGGTCATGGTGACCGCCACGGTTGGTGTGAAGACTTCGGCTGTCATATTTCCACCTCCATCAGGCAAACAGACGCTGGATTTTCTGCAGGGCAGTGAATAATTGTTCCACTTCCTCCAGCGTATTGTAAAACGCAAAGGATGCCCGGGCTGTACCGGGAACCCCGTAAAAGTCCATCAGCGGCATGGCGCAGTGGTGGCCAGTGCGAATCGCGATGCCCTGCTGATCCAGCAGTGTTCCTATATCACTGGGGTGCAGGCCGGCGATTTTAAAGGACATGACTGGCACCTTTTGGCTGGCCGTACCGATGATTTCCATACCCGGGACCGACTCGACCAGTTCGTTGGCACGGGTGAGAAGCGCGTTTTCCGCCGCTTCCATGCCATTGCGATCCAGGTCGCCCAGATAATCAATGGCCGCGCCCAGGCCGATGGCCTCGGCAACCGGCGGTGTGCCGGCCTCGAACTTGTAAGGCAGCACGTTCCAGGTGGTGCGCTCGAACGACACCCGCTCAATCATTTCACCGCCACCCTGGAACGGGGGCATTTCTTCCAGCAACTGGGCCTTGCCGTACAGCACGCCAACGCCCGTCGGGCCGAACAGCTTGTGGGACGAGAACACGTAGAAATCACAGCCCAGAGCCTGTACGTCCGGCTGGAAGTGCGGCACCGCCTGTGCGCCATCGATAACGGTGATCACGCCGTGAGCCTTGGCCTGCTCAATCAGCGGTGCAATCGGGTTCACCGTGCCCAGGACGTTGGACACGTGCGTCAGTGCCAGTACCCGGGTGCGGTCGCCCAGCAAACTATTGAACGAGTCCGGATCCAATTCACCCTGTGGAGTGATCTGGATGGGAACCACCTTCGCGCCCGTGCGCTCGGCCACCATCTGCCAGGGCACGATGTTGGCGTGATGTTCCATATGGCTGACGAGAATTTCGTCACCAGGCTTGAGGCGGCCGGCCAGGCCATTGGCCACCACGTTGATGGCCTCGGTGGTGCCACGGGTCCAGATAATCTCGCGGGTGCTGTCAGCGTTCAGGAACGCGCGAACCTTCTCCCGGGCGCCCTCGAAGGCGCTGGTGGCGCGGTCGCCAAGCGTGTGGGCGCCCCGATGGACGTTGGAATGCATTTCCCGGTAATAGCGATCCATGGCGTCCAGCACGGCGATGGGCTTCTGTGACGAAGCGCCGTTGTCCAGATACACGAGGGGCTTGCCGTTGATCTGCTGATCAAGAATCGGAAAGTCCCGGCGAATGGCCTCGACGTCGAACGCCGCAGTGCCCGCCTTTTTGGCCATGGAAAGGTCTGTCATAACCGGTCAGGCCTCCTGAAACGTCTGATCGAAAAATTCATTCAGCCGGAGCTGGGCAGCGTCTTTGACCGCCTGAACCGGAATCTGTTCAACAAGTTCGTTAATAAAGGCCATTGTCAAAAGGGTATTGGCCTCACGGCGACCGATGCCGCGGGATACCAGATAGAACAGGGAAATCCTGTCGAGCTGGCCGATGGTGGCACCATGGGCGCATTTGACGTCGTCCGCGTAAATCTCCAACTCGGGCTTGGTGTCGATTTCGGCGCCGGTGGAGAGCAACAGGTTCTTGTTGTTCATGTTCGCGTTGGACTTCTGGGCATCCTCGTGGATATGGATGCGGCCATTGAACACCGCGTGGGACTCGTCTGCAGCGATATTGCGATAGGTTTCCTCGCTGTCGCAGTGGGCGGCCACGTGTTCAATAGAGGTATGGTTGTCGTAGTGCTGCTTGCCCTGGGTGACAACCACGCCGTTCAGCTTGCACTCACCGCCTTCGCCTTCCAGCCGAACCTGCAGGTCATGGCGACGCAGTGGCCCACCGAAGCCCACGCAGTGGCTCTCGAAGCGGGAATTGGCGGCCTGGCGAACACCGGTAGCCCCGATGTGCTGTACATTTTCGCCTTCCATTACCAGCCGCACATTCGTGACCTGGGCTCCATCTGCCAGTACAAACTCGGTGACGGTATCCACCATGACCGGCTCCTCGCCACTGGAGAGGTATTCCTCTACCACCGTAATCTGGCTGTGACGCGCGGCATCCACATAAATGCGCGGGTACGCCGAGCCGGAAGCTGTGCCGGTCACTTCGTGCACGATGAACAGCGGCTGATCGAGAACCGCTTCCTTGTCCAGCTGGATGTACAGGCCGTCTTCAAAGCGAGCGGAGTTCAGTCGCGCCATCTGTACGGCACGGGTGTCCAGCGTGTTGTCCAGGCGTTCGGCCAGGGCCGCGGCCTCGTCATCGTCCAGATCGGCGAAGCGTTGAATGCGGATGCCATCCAGGTCCGGAAAGTCCGAGGCCTCCGGAATCATCACGCCGTTGTGGAACACCACGCGATAACCGGGAATCGACAAGCTGCAGCCGTCCTTGCCGGTTGCGGGCAGGGTGGTGGCCAGTTCGTCGGTCAGCTTCAGGTGCCGGCTGGAGTATTTCCAGTTCTCGGTTTTGCGGGTGGGCAATGGCATATCCACCAGTGCCGTGCCCCGCTGTTTGCGCAGTTCAAGCAACGGCTCGGGCAGCGAATGCCCGCCCGGCTCAAGGAAGGCGCTGGAAATGGTTGGTGCTGGTTTCATTCCACGGCCTCCTTAGCTGGCTGCACTGGGGGTGGCTTCTTCGTCTTTCACGCCGAGCCAGCCGTAGCCACGCTCTTCGAGCTCGAGGGCCAGCTCGCGACCCCCGGATTTGACGATCCTGCCACCGGCCAGTACATGAACATGGTCTGGCACGATGTGGTTCAGCAGACGCTGGTAGTGAGTCACCATCAGAATGGCACGGTCTTCGGCGCGCAGGGCGTTTACGCCCTTGGAAACCACCTGCAGGGCATCAATGTCGAGCCCTGAGTCTGTCTCATCCAGAATGGCCAGCTTTGGCTGCAGCAACAGCGCCTGAAGAATCTCATTGCGCTTCTTCTCGCCACCGGAGAAGCCTTCGTTGACACCGCGCTTGAGGAACGCCGGGTCCAGGTCCACCTGTTTGGAAACCTCTTTGGCCAGCTTCATGAACTCCGCGGCGTTCATTTCCTGCTCGCCGCGGTGTGTGCGCATGGCGTTGACGGCGGTGCGCAGGAACTGCAGGTTGCTGACGCCGGGAATCTCCACCGGATACTGGAACGCCAGGAAAATACCTTCACGAGCCCGCTCTTCGGTTTCAAGGTCCAGCAGGTTCTCGCCGTTCAGGCTGATTTCGCCCTGGGTTACCTCAAATGTCTCATTGCCTGCCAGCACCTGGGACAGGGTGCTCTTGCCTGAGCCGTTGGGGCCCATGATGGCGTGAACTTCCCCGGCCTTGATCTCCAGGTTGATGCCCTTGAGGATCTCTTCACCCTCAACGGATGCGTGCAGGTTCTTGATGCTTAGCATTTCTGGCGTCTCTCTATAATCTGAAAACTGGAATCTGAATATCTGTATATGAGCCTGGGCTTAACCAACGGACCCTTCAAGGCTGACTTCAAGCAACTTGCCAGCTTCCACGGCAAACTCCATCGGCAGCTCCTTGAACACCTCTTTACAGAAGCCGTTCACAATCATGGAAACCGCCTGCTCCGGGTCGATGCCACGCTGGCGGCAGAGGAACATCTGCTCGTCGCTGACCTTGGAGGTGGTTGCCTCGTGCTCAACGATGGCCGACTTGTTCTTGCTCTCGATGTACGGGAAGGTGTGGGCGCCACAGCGGTCGCCGATCAGCAGCGAATCACACTGGGTATAGTTACGTGCACCTTCCGCACCCGGGCCGAACTTCACCAGCCCGCGATAGGCGTTGGAGCTCTTGCCGGCGGAAATGCCCTTGGAGATGATGGTGCTGGACGTGTTCTTGCCCAGATGAATCATCTTGGTACCGGTATCCGCCTGCTGGTAATTGTTGGTCAGTGCCACCGAGTAGAATTCGCCCACGCTGTTGTCACCACGCAGCACGCAACTCGGATACTTCCAGGTCACCGCGGAACCGGTTTCGACCTGGGTCCAGGAAATCTTGGAGTTCTTGCCAATAGCGGCGCCTCGCTTGGTGACGAAGTTGAAGATGCCGCCTTTGCCATTCTCATCGCCCGGGTACCAGTTCTGCACCGTGGAATATTTGATCTGTGCATCGTCCAGGGCTACCAGTTCAACAACGGCAGCGTGAAGCTGGTTTTCGTCGCGCATCGGCGCGGTGCAGCCTTCCAGATAACTGACGTAGCTGCTGTCCTCGGCGATGATCAGGGTGCGCTCGAACTGCCCGGTATTGGCCGCGTTAATGCGGAAGTAAGTGGACAGTTCCATGGGGCAACGAACACCCTTGGGTACGTACACGAACGTGCCATCTGAAAACACGGCGGAGTTCAGGCCCGCGAAAAAGTTGTCGCCTGCAGGAACCACAGAACCCAGATACTTTTTCACCAGTTCCGGGTAGTCCTGGATGGCCTCCGAAATGGAGCAGAAGATTACGCCTGCCTTGGCCAGCGGCTCCTTGAAGGTGGTCGCCACCGAAACGGAGTCGAATACGGCGTCAACAGCCACGCCGGCGAGCTTTTCACGCTCGTGCAGGGGAATGCCCAGTTTCTCGTAGGTCTTGAGCAGCTCAGGGTCGACTTCGTCGAGGCTCTGGGGCATGTCTTCCTTGCGCTTGGGCGCGGAGTAATAGGAAATCGAGTTGTAGTCGATTTTCGGATAACCCACGTGTGCCCAGTCCGGCTCGTCCATTTCCAGCCAGCGACGGTAGGCCTTCAGGCGCCATTCCAGCATCCATTCCGGCTCTTTCTTAATGGCGGAAAGGCGGGCAATGACGTCTTCGTTCAGGCCGGGCTCGAACGTGTCGGCTTCGATGTCTGTTACGAAACCGTGTTCGTATTCCCGTTTGATCAGCTCGTTCACCTCTTTATCGGTGGTCGCCATGATCGTCGCTCCGTATTCTCTCATCTCGGGCCTTGCAGCCCCTGGTGTCGCCGGTAGTCTCGTGTTCAGGGCTGCCGGGCGGATGTCATAAATTCATGCGTCGCAGTGATCGCCCCAGATCTGGGTGCGCCCTGCAATCGGTTTTTGGATGACGGATTGGGTGCGGCCCTGTTGAAAATCAAGGGCAATATCCGTTTCTTCTGGTGAGTGAGTATACAATACCAGAGTAAAATAGTCAGGTATTAAATTGCGCGTGTCGTGATTATACCTTAATCGACCCTTGTGGCACTAAGGGTGCGGTAATCGGGTCGATAGCCCGGCTCTTTGTGCTATTAGGCGGAGTGTGTCTTCCTGTCTGCGACTAAAGCCCAATATGGTTATTTTCGGCTAACATGTGTACGCTGACCAGCGCAGGTAAAGCGTGCCTGCAGGGAATGATCAGGAGACCGTGACATGCACTCAGAACCGATGAAGCCCCGCGCGGCTATGGCACCGTTCAGTGCGCGAGTGACTTCGTTGATTGCCGGGCATCTGGAGCGAGGTCGGGTAGGGGTGGAGGCTGTTGCCTCTCAACTGCACATGAGCCGGCACACGCTCCATAAAAGATTGAAAGAAGAAAATCTGACCTTTGCTGCGTTGCTTGAGGACATCCGGCGTGAACGGGCGCTGGCCTACCTGAAGGATCGCAGTAAGCCCCTGGTGGAAATCGCTGAACAGCTCGGGTTCTCCGAACTCAGTGCTTTCAGCCGTGCGTTCAAACGCTGGATGGGTAAATCGCCAGGAGCCTACCGCTCGCGGGTTGCTTAAGGAATATTGAAAACGCCGGGGCCGCAAATTTGTGCGTGCCCCGGCGGCTTGCTGCCGGGTGGTCAGGCTTTCTTGAAGATCAGCGTGCCATTGGTGCCGCCGAAGCCAAAGCTGTTGCTCATCACCAGGGGCAGATCCACGTTGTCCTGCCGTTCCCGCACGATGGGGTAGCCTTCGGCGCCCTCGTCCAGGTTCTCGATATTGGCTGACGGAGCAATAAAGTTCCCCCGCTGCATGATCAGGCTGTAGATGGCCTCGTGCACACCGGCTGCGCCCAGAGCATGGCCGCAAAGTGGCTTGGTTGAGCTCAGTGGCGGTATCTTGTCGCCAAAGGTTTCCTTCAGGGCTTTGAGTTCGGTGACATCCCCCGCTGGCGTGCTGGTGCCGTGGGTGTTGATGTAGCTGATCTCGCCATCGATGTTTTTCATCGCCTGCTGCATGCAGCGAATGGCGCCTTCACCGCTGGGCGCCACCATATCGGCGCCGTCAGAGGTTGCGCCGAAGCCCACCAACTCGGCCAGGATGTTGGCTCCGCGAGCTTCCGCATGCTCCAGGGCTTCCAGTACCAGGATGCCGCCGCCGCCAGAGATGACGAAACCGTCCCGGTCCCGATCGTAGGTGCGGGAGGCTTTTCCGGGGGTGTCGTTGTATTTGGTGGACAGCGCACCCATGGCGTCGAACATCAGGCTCAGCGTCCAGTGGATGTCTTCACCGCCACCGGCAAACATCACGTCCTGGCGGCCCAGGGCAATCATATCGGCAGCATGGCCAATGGAGTGGGCACTGGTGGCGCAGGCTGAGGTGATACCGTAGTTGATGCCGGTAATGCCAAATGCCGTAGCAAGAGAGGCGTTGATAGCGCTGCCCATGGTGCGGGGCACACGATAAGGCCCTACACGACGGATGCCTTTCTCACGGTGGGTGTCGATGGCGTCCATCAGCTCCACCGTTGATGCACCGCCAGCGCCGGTAATGACGCCGGTAGAGTTGGCGCGGATATGCTCTTCTGTCAGCCCGGCTTGTTCAATGGCTTCTTTCATCGCCAGGTAGGTGTAGCCGGAGGCCGGGCACATGAAGCGCATCAGTTTGCGGTCGATCAGTTCCGGCAGATTCAGGTCAATCTGTCCGCATACATGGCTGCGCAGACCGTTGTCCTTGGCTTCCTGGCTAAAGCCAATGCCAGGAATTGAATCCCGCAGGGACCGGGTTACTTCGTCTTGATTGGTTCCGAGGCTGGAGACGATTCCCATGCCTGTAATAACAACACGACGCATTTAATGGCTCCTAGAAGTCATCCGTAGAATTGAACATGCCGACCTTCAGGTCTTTGGCGGTGTATATTTCCCGGCCATCCACTTCCATACGGGCATCGGCAATGGCCATGGTGAGCTTGCGGCGGATGACCCGTTTGATGTCGAGGTGATACCGAACGAGTTTGTTCGTGGGTAGCACCTGGCCGGAAAACTTCACCTCACCGCTTCCAAGCGCACGCCCCTTGCCTTCACCTCCGGTGGCTGCCAGGAAAAAACCCACCAACTGCCACATGGCGTCCAGGCCCAGACAGCCGGGCATGACCGGATCGTCCACAAAATGAACCTTGAAGAACCAGAGGTCCGGGTTGATGTCCAGCTCCGCAACGATGCTGCCTTTGCCATAGAGCCCGTCGGTTTCGCTGAAATGGGTAACGCGGTCCATCATCAGCATTTCATTGATGGGCAGTCGCATCTTGCCGGGGAAGAGCGTGCCTTGTCCGCAGGCTTCCAGATCGGCCTTGGTAAAGTGATCAGGGGTCATAATGCCAGTGTTCCTGTTACAAAATGGTTTCTTATACTTTAGCTGGTATTACCGCTAAGGCTATTGACCATTGGTTGCAGTTTGCAGTCGGGCACAAATTTTCTGTGACGATTTTTCACTTCGCCATGGCGACGCCACCCTGGCCAACGACTCCGGAGGTCAGCGCCCCCCGGATTTCTCGGATACCTGCTTCGTCAGTTCCTGCAACTGTTGCTGAACCGCCTTTAACTGGCGTGCGATCTCGTCCCGTTCATCGTGGGCTTTTTGGGCCTGCTCCGCATTCTGTTCCTCACTCATGACTTCCAGGATAGCCCCGATCATCATGTTGAGGAATACGAAGGCCGTCAGGAATATGAACGTCAGGTAGTAGAGCCAACTGAGCGGGTAGGATTCCATCGTGGCATACATCACATCCGTCCAGTCCTCGAAGGTTGCCACCCGGAACAGAGTAAGCATGGCTATGGCGACATCGCCCCAAAGGGTCTCGTCCACGTCGGCAAAGAACATTGAGCCCATGGCCGCATAAATGTAGAAAATGATAAACATCAACAGGGCGATGTAGCCCATGCGCGGGATGGCTTTCAGAAGAGAGTTGATCAGGAAGCGCAGCTCTGGCACCACAGAGACCAGGCGCAACACCCGGAACACACGCAACAATCGACCAAGCAGCACGGCGTCGGAGTTGTCCAGGGGGATGAGGCTACCAACCACGACCAGTGTATCGAACAGGTTCCAACCATCCATCAGAAAGCGTTTCTTGTTGGGGCAGGCAGCAAAGCGGAACAGGATTTCTATCAGAAAAAATACGGTGATGGCGCTGTCCATCACGCTAAGGGAACCCTCCACCAGTGGCGGAAGCTCATAGGTCTTTGCGCCAATGGTGAGCGCCGACAGGATGATAATGCCGATAACCACGCTCTGGAAGATCCGGCTGGACTCTATGCGGCGCAGTTGTTCGAATCCGGTTGTAGGGCTTGGTTGGGCAGACATGGGAAAACAGCAACTCCATAACGATCGCGGAGCCTGAATTCTAAAGGGAGTAGGGCGGATTGGGTAGCGGGAACTTTGCTCAGGCGTTGGCGAGTATGATCCGCCACTGCTCTTCAGTAACGGGCATCACCGACAGGCGGTTGCCACGCCTGATCAATGCCAGACCCTCAAGCCCTGGCAGGGACTTGATTTCATCCAGTGGGATCAGTCGTGGCAGTTTTTTTTCAAAGGCCATATTCACGGCCTGCCAGCGCGGTTTTTCCGGTGTGCTTTTGGGGTCGTAGTAGGGCGAATCTTCCCGGAACTGGGTCGGGTCCGGATAGGCGGAAGTCACGACGCGGACAATCCCCGCCACGCCAATGTGTTTGCAGCTGGAGTGGTAAACAAACACGTCGTCCCCCTCGGCCATTTCCCGCAGGAAATTTCGCGCCTGATAGTTGCGCACTCCGTCCCAGGGGATGGTCTGATCCTTCGCGTTCTCAAAGTCATCGATGCTGCATTCGGACGGTTCGGTCTTGACCAGCCACTTTGCCATTGTTCGGCTCCCGACATGGTGAGGTTATACAGTATAACCAAAATCCGGCTCGTCTGGCCGTTATGGCACGGTCACGCTGTCACAGGGTATGGGGCAGGACGCCGTAGTAGATTGCGCTGAAGTGCAGGGCGCTGCCGCCGATGACGAACAGGTGCCATACCGCATGCATGTAGGGAATGCGGTCCGCAAGGTAGAAGCCGACGCCGGCTGTATAGACCACGCCACCCGCGATGGTCAGGTAGAGGGCTGTCTCGCTGATGCTAGCTACCAGGTCCGATGAGGCGAAGGTGATCAGCCAACCCATGGCAATGTAGATACCTACACGTGCCAGTTTGAAGCGGTTCTGGAAGATGACTTTCAGAACCACGCCGGTAGCCGCCAGGGACCAGATGATGGCAAACAGGGTCCAGCCGCTGGTGCCGCGCATGTTGACCAGCAGGAAAGGGGTGTAGGTGCCGGCGATCAGCACGAAGATGGCGCAGTGATCCAGGGTCTTGAACAGTGCTCGCATCCGGGGATGGCGAGCGCCATGGTAAAGCGCCGATGCCAGGTAAAGCATGATTAGGGACGCGCCAAAAATGCTGAAGCTTACAACCTTCCAGACATCACCCAGTTGGCTGGCCGCGACGATCAATGCAACCGTGCCGATCACGCTAAGAAGGGCGCCGAGGCCGTGGGTGGCACTGTTCAGCCATTCCTCGATACGGTGATGGACGGATTCTTCGGGGTTCTCGCGAGCTTTCATGGGTACCTGGTTCGGTTCTGTCATGCCGCTACGGTACTTCAGCGTACAGGTGTACGCAATAGACGAAGTGTGACGTGTTGTTCAGCTCGAACCTGTAATGACACTGTTCGATGGATTATCCCGAGCTGCGGCCGTTGCCGGACGCCTTTTTCAGCCTTGAGAAGGTTGCCGGCACCACGCCCAGCCACGACGCCAGCTGGTTGTCCGGCACCCGCTTGATCAGCTCGGGATACTCGTCCAGCAACAGCCGGTAACGCTCTTGGGCCGGCATGGTTTGCTTGCGGAACTCCCTCATGCTGGTCAGCTCGGCGACTTCCTCCGTCAGCACAATGGCGAACTTTTCCCAGGCGCCATCCCCCTGTGCCTGGACTGCTGCCCGGAACGCGGAAAAATCGGCCACCCAGAGTGTTGCGGGGGTAACGGCTGTGAGGCACAGGGTGTTGCGGGAAGTTCGGCTTCTGCCAAAGACAGGCCAGATCAGATCCCCTTCCGTGAAAAAATGGTGGATGGCCACCTTTCCCGCCAGTGATTCCCGGAACAGTCGAAGCACACCGTGCTGGATCAGGTACACGTTACCCCAGGGGCGGTTGTGTCGCTCCAGATCGGTTTCAGCGTCCACCCGGCATTTCTGGAACAGTCCGCCCAGTTCACTGACGAAGCGCTGTTGGGGGTTGTCGCTGTCGTTGCTCAGATGAATGCCAAAGCAGTGGCTGAGCCCGCTGAGTAACGCATGGGACTCCGGCGCGGGCTCATGCCAGATAATATCCCGGTGTCGCTCTGCCAGCATGCAGGGGGGCGATGAGCTGGCAATCGGTTCCTGTTTCATGGGAGCACCTTGGCTGGGTCGGTTGTCGGAGTTTGGCATCTGGATAGGTACATTCAAAATAAATTAAACCAGTTTGTCTTAGCGGCTGAATCAATATTCCTGCTGGTGTTAAACTCGGTGCCTTTCTTGCCCTGTACCGGAGTCAGCATGGCCGCGGCCCTCGCACTGTTCTACAAACTGCTCCCCCTGTATATCACGGTTGCCCTGGGTTGGGTTGCCGGGCGTTATCTTCAGGCCAGCGGTAAACACATCGCCGGTATCATGCTCTACATTGTAACGCCCTCTGTGGTGTTTTCCGGGGTTATGGCGGCACCGCTCTCGACGGAAGTGATCCTGTTGCCACTACTGGTTTTTACGCTGTGTTCGGTGCTCGGTTTTGCGCACATGAGGATTGCCCGCGGAATAATTTCGGACGGCAGTGCCAGTCTTATTCCGTTGTCGGTGGGCACGGGCAATACCGGTTATTTTGGCATACCGGTGGCATTGCTGCTGTTTGGTCAGGAAGGACTGGCGCTTTATATCGTGTGCATGCTGGGTACGACGCTGTTCGAGAATTCCGTGGGCTTCTATCTGGCCGCCCGGGGACGATACAGCCTCAAGGATTCCCTCGTGAGGGTGGCGCGGCTGCCTTCAGTCTACGCCTTTATGTTGGCGGTTGTGCTGAACCTGAACGGATTTTCCATCCCGGATGTTTTCACGCCGCTTTTCGACAACCTTCGTGGGGCCTACAGCGTCCTCGGCATGATGATTATTGGCATGGGGATTCTCAGTTTCCGCGGGCTGGCGGGCAACCCGCGTTTTACCGGCCTGGCGTTCTTCGGCAAGTTCGTGTCCTGGCCGCTGGCGGCCATCGTGCTCTGGTGGCTGGATGCCCGTTTCTTTGGTATCTATAACCTGGCCGTCTACCAGGCGATTTTCCTGATTTCCATAACGCCCATTGCCGCCAATACGGTGGTCATAGCCACGCTGCTGGACACCGCGCCAAAACAGGCCGCCGGTACCGCCTTGCTGAGCACCTTGTTTGCCCTGGCGTTTATTCCGGTGATGGTGGCCCTGGTTATGCCGTAACCCGGGGAGCGGTGCGTAAGGTGAACAAGCCCGCTATCAGGCCGGTGAGCGCGCCAAGCCAGTGGGATTGGACGATGACATGGCCCCCAATCAATGGGTTTTCGCCAACCGCCGGGTATAGAAACACCTCCGTTGCCATCTTCAGCAGAATGAATGCCAGTATGGTAATGCTCCAGCGGGTATCCGTTTTGATATTGAACAAGGCCGTAAACACCAGAAGCCCATGAAGACAGCCTGAAAACCCCCGATACCAGTCAACCTCGGGCGCCGCCAGAAACAGACCTGAAGAGATGGCGAGAGGGGAGAGAATCAGGTAGCTTATCCAGCTCGGCAGGGGTGGATGCCTTGTGAACAACAGGCCGGTTACCAGTAGCCCCGCCAGGTTGAGTAGCAGGTGGTTCAGACCCAGGTGGGTCCAGTGGCCGGTGAGCAGCCGCCAGTACTCACCGCCAGGAATACCCTCACGAGACCATTCCAGAGCGCTTGCCGGCCACAGGAATGCAGCCGCCAGCAGCGCTGCCAGTACCGTGAATCTCGGCCAGCAAGGGAATAGTTGTGGTGATCGTGTGTGTGTCATAAATACACGGCGTTACGCAAAACGCCTGGTGCCCTGCTTGCGAAGTGATTAGATTTTGTGCACCCCCTCAAAACAACAAAACAGGGATGTTCAATGCAGTTCAAGTTTATACAGGTTGTTGCGGCCATAATCACCCTTATGCTCCTTGCTGTAACCCCTGTGGTTGCGGACACCAGCACGGTTCGTGATATCTGGATCGACGGCCATGAGTACGCAGCGGTGCTGGAGGAGAACTTGCGGGTGGACAACGCCCGGGATTCCGACCTTGCCGGCACTCACTATAAAGGGCACTTCCCGGAATACCCGGGCAGTTGGGTGAGGGTTTCCCGCCTGGACAGCGGCTGGGAAGGCTTGGCGTACGTTTTCGGGCGCATGCATGCCATCGGCGATGCCCCTCGTGCCAGTCGGGTGACCAGTTTTAGTACCAGCCAGTTGGAGGCGCCGCAGTGCGGTCTTGATCATCTCCATGGCCGAACATTCATCACTCCGCAAAGCTTGACCGGTCGTGCCATGGCGCAGGCGGTCTCCGCCAGTTACGACACACTCTGCGCAAACAAGGTAGACGGCGCCTGCCTGATGCTGGAACTTGAGCTGGCGTTTGACCAGCAGTTCCAGGATCGCTTCCCGGGCGACTTCCAGGGCCGTGCAGGAGCCATACTGAATATGGTGGAGGGCTTCTACGCCGATCAGTTCGGGATTGTGTTCGATACCTTATCGCTGACGTTCACCGGGCCGGGGACGTTCGACAGCACCACGGATGCGGGAACCCTGCTGGACGACGTAACTGCCCGGAGAGGCGCCCGAATTTTACCGTTCCTGGAAAGCGAACGGTCGATATTTCACCTGATCAGCGGTCGCGATTTTGCTGGCTCCACGGCAGGTCTGGCGTGGGTTGGTACGGTGTGTTACTCGCAAGGCTATGCCTCCGGTATTACCAATGCTTATAACTCTAACGCAACCACTGCGGTTGTGATCGCCCACGAGATTGGCCATAACCTGGGGGCAAGCCACGACTCGCCAGATAATGGGTGCGATGAAGGCGTAAATATCATGAGCCCTTATGTGGTGTCCTCGGCCACGCAGTTTTCCCAGTGCTCCGACGATGCCATCGCCAACAGGATTTCCCAGCTAAATTCGGTCGAACAATGTTTTAACTTCCCGGCGGATGCGGGGCTCACCGCCGTCTCCGGAAACCCGAGTGAGGTTCAGGCTCAGTCGTCGTTTCAGGCGCATTTCGACATTGCGTATCGCCGGGCTGCCGAGCCAGCAGACGGCCTTGTCGTTGCAGGGGCTATCGGTGATCAGGAGGGGCGCTTGCTGGGCGTCAGTGTAGGTGGCGCAGCCTGTACCTTGCTGGGCACCGATGCCTATGACTGTGGTGAAATACAGGCTAGAACGGGGCTTCAGCTCAGCGTTCACGCGGTTGCCGGCGATCGCCCAACTTTCAGTTTGCTGCAGAATGTGAGTCTGGCCAGCAACAGCGGTGACGTTAAGGATATCCGGCCGATAAACGATTCGATACTGACGGAAATTGCGGTTACCGACAATGAGTCTGGGACGACGGGAGATCCGGACGACGCTGAACCGACATCAGGCACGCCGGAAGCCACCGGCTCGGATTCCGGAGGCGGTGGTGGTGGCGGTTCCGTTTCCTGGTGGTGGCTTGTGGCCGCAGTATTCGCGGCAGGCCTTCGTGGTCAGGGCCGTGTGGGCCAGCCAGTACGAGTTATCGGACTTCCGGGCTGGCGGAACTGACTGACGCCTGTTTGGCGCCTTCAATATCCTTCCGGGCATGACGCACTACGCTGACACCCGCGGTAATAGCCAAGCCGCCCATGATGGTCGCCACGGCCAGGTCAGGCCACGCAGTGCCAGTACCAAATACCCCCAGGGCGGCCACCATGACAGCGACATTGCCGATAGCATCGTTGCGACTGCACAGCCACACCGAGCGCATGTCTGAATCGCCATCCCGGTAACGGAACAGTATCAGTGCCACAACGACGTTTGCCACCAGTGCCATAAGGCCCACGACCCCCATGGTCAGCGGCTCCGGTGTGATGCCGCTCTGAAGTACCCAGATGGCCCGGGCGAGTACGATGACACCGAAAACGGCCATCGTAATACCTTTCACCAGGGCGGCCCGGCCGCGCCAAAGCATACCCATGGAAAGTACGGTCAGGGACAGCACGTAGTTGGCGCTGTCGCCAAAGAAGTCGATGGCATCGGCCATCAACGACACCGACCCGGATTGAAGGCTTGCGATGCCTTCCACCAGAAACATTGCAAGGTTGACCCAAAGCGCAATCCACAATGCCTTTCGAAAGCCTGGAGCGGGGGATTTTGGGTTGGGGGCGGAGCAGCTACTGCAGGCCATGAATACCTCCTTATGTGAGACTGTATTCATTAAAAACCCTGTAGCTACTACAGAGTCAAACCCCGTCGCGAAAATGGTGTTCAGCGAGAGCCGTGAGTGCCGGGAATATGGTTGTGGTTGCCGGAGGACGCTTCATGGGCCGGCTCCGAAGTCAGTCCGCCGAGGATGCCGCACTCGCTGACTGTACGGCCTTCGGAGCAGGCATGCTGCAGTTGTTCAAGGGTATCTTCCAGGCTTTCAAGCTCCTGCAAACGCTCGCGTACATGGCTGAGGTGCCGAGCCAGAAGGGCATCCACCTCACTGCAATCAGAGTCCGGCTGGTCGGCCAGGCGTATGAGCTCCCGGATTTCGTCCTGTGCCATATCCAGGTTACGGCAACGTTTGATGAACAGCAGGCGATCAAGGTGGCTTTGCCGGTATTGGCGATAGCCACTGGCCAGGCGGTCGGGTGCCGGCACCAGCCCGATTTTTTCGTAGTAGCGAATGGTTTCTACCGGAATGCCTGTGGTTTTCGAGATTTCGCCAATTTTCATGGTTGTTCGCCTGCCGTTTGTCCGCCAAGACCGTTATGGGTTCTTGACCGGCTTCAATGGTTCCAGATTTTTCCGGTTGGCCAGAAATTCAGGCCGTGGTTTATTGCCACAATAAGGCTCTTCCAGAGTATTGTGAACGCTGTTGTAAACGAAAAACAGGTTGCTTCGCGGCCAGCACGACATATTCACGTTGGAACCATGCAGCGTGTTGCACTCGAAGATGATCAACGACCCCGGTGGGCCCTTCGGTGCCTCAATGGCGTTCTCGTCCATCAACCGGGTCAGACTGGCTGCGTCTGGAACCCCGAGATCCTGGCTCTTGAGGGATTCTTTGTAGTTGTCCTCCGGCGTGCGACCGACGCAGGGGATAAAATACTTCTGGGAACCCGGAATCAGCATCAACGGGCCGTTGAACTCGTTGTTGTCGGTCATCACGATGGAACAACTGAGGCTGCGCATGCGCGGCATGCCATCCTCGCTGTGCCAGGTTTCGAAATCGGAATGCCAGTTGAACCCCTTGCCTTTGAAACCGGGCTTGTAGTTGATCCGCGACTGGTGAATGTAGACCTCGCTGTCCAGCAACTGACGCACGATGTTGAGCAGGTGAGCATCACGGGTCAGCCGGTCAAAGCGTTCCGAAATGTCATGAATGCCGAAGATGGATCGAATCTCCTCCTTTCCGGGCTCAAGAATGGTGCCCTCAGACAGCTTGAGGTCGTCATCGTCCTCGTAGTCTTTAAGCTCTTTGATAAACCCGTCCATCTCGTCCTTGGAGAAGAAGGAATCAAAAAACAGAAACCCCCTCTCATCGAACTCTCGCACCTGTCTGGCGGACAGTGGGCCGTCAGACAGGCGCTCCGAAGGGGTGTGTACCACAGGATCCAGTCGCTCAAACATGCCCAGTTTGCGTTCGAGGCGTGTCGGAAACAGGTCTTGTGGGCGTGCCATATGTGTCCTCCTTTTTGCGGTAGATAAACAAATCCGTTGGGGTCTTAAGATGTATTTCAACCGTTGATATGGAGGGGCCCTTGAAACATCTTCGAGCGAGGCTACAGTTTGAAAAGTCCACTACCAACCGGCCATGAGTCGTGGTCCTTTGAACAGTGAACGTTGATTGCCGAGGATCAGACGGTGGTTGTTTACGTGTTTTTTACGATTTACGGGTGCCCAACTCCTTTTCATGCTTCTACTATGGAAGGTTAGGAGCGTTCAGGGGAGGAAGGGTATGCGGTTGCCGTTATCAATCAGAGTGTTGATGCTTTTGGTTCTTCCGGGGTTGGCTGCCTTGCCGGGTGCCGCCAATGGTGCTTTTCGCTGTGGCTCGTCACTGGTGGACGTCGGTGACTGGCCAGTGGAGGTTGAAGAGCGCTGCGGTGCGCCGGATTACGTAGCGACCTACCCAACGGCCACCGTTCCCGGAATAGGTGTTGTGGGCGAAGTTGAGCATTGGTACTACAACCCCGGTCCACAGGGATTTATTCGCCGCCTTGAATTCAGGAATGGCAAGCTCCGGCATGAGCACAGCCTGGGCTATGGCTTCGCCGGCGACAGTGCCGGTGACTGCTCTCCGGCGCGGCTGCAAAGTGGGCTCAGCGAATTCGAAATGGTGGCCTATTGCGGCGAGCCGCTTTCCCGGCGAGTCACCTGGGAACCCGTTGGCCGTGGGTCAACGGTCGCCGGTCACTACCGTGCCGATCAACTGGTGCCTGTGGAAGAGTGGCTGTACGAGACCGGAAAGACCCAGTTCCGCCGCATCGTCAAGTTGCGTAATGGGCGGGTGGTTCACGTGGAGACCGCGAAGAAACCAACGGGAAACTGATTATGGCCCGATTCAGCGATGGACTGCCCGCACCCTCGGTGCTGATGTTTGACTGGCATGGCACGCTGGTGGATACGCACGACGCCATGTTCAGCGCCATGGAAGAGATGCTGCCGCAGTTGGAAGACCTGGGCCTGGTGGACCGGCTGTTGCCCGAGGACAAATGTCGCACCTCTGACGATGCTCGCCTGGTCCGTTACATACGGATCTTCCGGCGGCTGCACCCGCGCATTCTCGCGGAACGGCGGGTATCACGCACCGATATCTTCAACGCCATCTTTGGCGACGATAAAGACGCCAAGCTTGTCGCCCATAAAGCCTACAACGATTGTTACCGGAAATACTTCGGCAAGGTACGGCCCTTCCAGCAGGGCGCCTACGAGTACCTGACCGCCATGAAGGAAATGGGCATCCAGCTGGCGGTGTCCACCAACCGCAACCGGGAGTTCCTGGACAAGGAACTGGGCATGGTGGACGAGGGGCGCTGGCGCAACCTGTTTGACGCTACGGTGTGTGCCGACGATGTCACCGAGTACAAGCCCGACCCGGAAGTGATTACCCGCGTGCTGGAGAAACTGGGGCTGCCAGTCGACGAACAGGCCTGGTATGTGGGCGATAGCTACGTGGATATGCTCACGGCCAACCGTGCCGGAGTATCGGGTGTTTTCTACAACGGCGCCTGTTGGGAGCCGGATCGAATTGACAGTTGGTTCAGTTATCGCGACGCTCCAGCCGCCATACTGGACAGCTTCGAAGACCTCATAGACCTGCTGGCGTTGTTGGAGCGACATCAGCCAAAGGCGTTTCGGGCCACTCCGGCGGAAGTCCGGCCACGGCCCTATCCGCGGCCGGAGCCGCCACAGCCCCGCATTGAGCCGGACTGGCATCCTGCCGTTGTCAGCCTGATCCGCCCGTCGGTGGTGTTGTTCGACTGGCACGCCACGCTGGTGGATACCCTGGACGCCATGTATCACGCGGTGGACGATATGTTCCCGGAATTCGAGGAACTGGGCCTGGTCAGCCGTATGCTGGCGCCGGAAGACAGCAAGACACCGGAAGACGCTCGGCTGGTGGCTTACGTACGGGAGTTTGCCAAGCTTCACCCCAAGGTTCGGGCCGATCGCAAGATATCGCGCACCGATATTTTCGAGGTCTTGTTCGGGGAGGATCAGGAGGCCAAGCAGATCGCCCACAAAGTGTTCAATCGTCACTACCGCGAGCACTACGGCACGGTGAAAGCCTTTGAGCCAAAGGTGCGGGCCGTTCTTGAGGGACTTCGACGGATCAATATTCAGGTGGGTGTTATTACCAATCGTGACCGGGAATTCTTCGAGCATGAGTTGGCCGCCGTAGAGGACACCGGCTGGACGCATCTGTTTGATGTGGACGTCTGTGGAGACGACACGCCGCTGAGAAAACCTCATCCCGATCAGCTTTATCTTGCCGTGCAGAAGCTGGATTACCCGCCAGACCCGAGCGTCTGGTACGTAGGTGACAGCACCACAGACGTGATAGCCGCCAAACGCGCCGGCATGACGGCGGTGTTTTTCAACGGTGCGCAGTGGGATTTGCCCTGGCTGAACCGGATCTTTCCGGGCACTCACAAGCATCCGGATAAGCCGGATGTGGTGGTCAATGACTTTTCGGAATTCTGGGCGCTGGTGCTGGCCTGCGAAATCGGCCCGCCGTAATCTCAGTGAGGCCGGCTGTTCGCCAGCGCCTCTTCGATGTCGAGTCCAAGGGAGATAACGCCCTTTGGCAGTTTGTCGGTAATGGGTCCAACGGGGGCGCTGACCGTCACCTGAAAGCGGGACGTCGAGGCATCGTATCGAATGTCCGAAAGGTACATGGCCTCCAGCCCGGTTAAACCGGAGCGGATGTTTGATACGACAGCGTTGAACTTTGGCTCATCCCCCTGCCAGTAATCCGAGGTAAGTTGGCTCATGGCGACCAGAGTGCCCATGTTATTGGAGAGCAATGCCTCGGTGACCAGTTCCGGGTGAGTAAGCGTCCAGGCATTCAGAGTTCGCGATCCCGGCAACTCAAGTATGGTACTGGCAAGGTCGGTTGCCTTTTCCGGTGCCTGTGCCTGCCACATGCTGTCGAAGGTCAGTACGTCCGCCAGGGTTTCGAGGCGTGGGCCGGCATCAATGGCTTGTTGCAGGTCCAGCATGCTGTCGATCTCGCTGAACAGCCGCTCCGCCAATTGCCTTATGCGCTTGTCCTCCTCTTCGGAGAGTGTAATCTGCCCCTCCATGCACCCGGGTAGATAGCGGTTAAAGCTTGAGATGAAGCCCGGGTTGTTGGCGGTGAAATTCTCGCTCATATACAGATACAGAGGTGCGTAGCGAAGAAAGTGTGCATTCAGCTCGTTGTAACCCGTGCCCTCCATGTGTTGCAGGCCACTCATGGTTCGCTCATCCATCAGGGCGGCGTCAATTCGACCGCGCCTGAGCAGGGCGGGCAATTGGCTTGGTGATGACACGCTCAGAAAAATGTTATAACCATTGGCTTCGAGCCAGGCTTCCTCGTTGCTGCCGTCGACAACGCCGATACGGGCGGTGTCTGGGATGGGGCCGGGGTCTGCGTTGAAAAGGTACCACTTCTCCAGCGATACCGGGTCACTTCTTTTTGCTGTGATATCCAGCTCTGTGGACGGATCTATGGCAAAGTAGCCGTCAATGAGATTGCGGCTGAGTGAGTGCGCAGCCCGGTTCTGGGGAGCGAGCCGGATGTTCGTGGACCAGCCGGCCTGATTGGCCGCGCAGGTCACGGTATCTACGGTTTCGCCAACCACATCCGATACGCCACCGGCTGTCTGTGCAGACATCTGGTAAGGCGGGGATTCAAATGTGTAGAGAGTGAGTGTGGAAGGCCCGGCGTGGCACACGGAAACAGCTAGGGTGCCGAGTACGCTCAGGGCCATAGGCCGAAGATCCATGATGACCGAGTCATCCCTTTTGTTGACAATGCTGACTGAAGACTAGCATTTGGATGTGGGTTTTGCCTTACTTTGTCTGACAGCGGCCCGACAAGGTTCAGGCATCTCTCTGCTCGAATGAATAACAATAAAGGCTGATGAATGTCTGATGTAAAAACATCGATTCTGGTTGTTGACGACGACCTGGCAATCCGTGAATTGTTGCATGAGCACCTGTCTCGTGTCGGCTATGATGTCATGACCGCAGCCGAGGGCGACAGTATGCGCCGCACTCTGTCAGAGGCACGGGTCGATCTGATTGTCCTTGATGTCATGTTGCCGGGCGACGATGGTTTCACGCTGTGCCGTGAGATTCGCGAGCACTCACAGGTGCCGATCATCATGCTGACCGCGAGCTCGGACGAAACCGACCGTGTGGTCGGCCTTGAAATCGGTGCCGACGACTACCTGGCCAAGCCCTTCAGCGCCCGGGAGTTGCAGGCCCGGGTCAAGGCACTGTTGCGACGCTCCGGGTTCAATCGTGCGGACAATCCCCGGTACGTGTACTTTGATCGCTGGCGGCTGGACACCCAGGCCCATGAGCTTATCTCGGACCAGGGCGAAGCCACTCCGTTGTCCGGCGCGGATTTTTCATTGTTGCAACTGTTCCTGGCACACCCCAACGAAGTCCTGGACCGTGACACCATTTCCGGCGTTACCCGGGGGCGGGAGTCCATGCCGCTGGACCGGGTGGTGGATGTGGCGGTCAGCCGCCTGCGCCAGCGCCTGGGAGACCAGGGGCGGAGCCCCAGGCTGATCAAGACGGTGCGAGGGGCGGGGTATCTGCTGGCGGCAACGGTGACCCATGGCGCGGAATAACGAGGGAACCTTAGAAACCGGCCGCAAGGTCTGGCGTCTTGTGCCTTCGTCGCTTCTCGGGCGCATTCTGTTGCTGACTCTGCTGGCAATGGGCGTTGCCCAGGTCGCCTCCAGCGTGATCTGGGTGGGCACATTCCGCGCCCAGCAGGTGGAGGGCCTGGTCAGCACAACCCGCAACCTGGCCTCATCAGCGGCGGCAACAACGCAGTTCTTCAAGTCCCTGCCACTGGAATACCGGCATATTGTGCTGGACCAGCTGCGGGATATGGGAGGCTCCCGCTTTTTTGTCTCCCTCAACGACAAACACATCGATATGCGTGCGTTGCCTGACAGTGAACGCAAGCGCCTGGTGACAGACGAAGTCGTGGCGGTGTTGAAAAGCCGGTTGGGGAAATCGATAAATCTGCACGTGGAATTTGTTCACCCCGATGACCTGCGAATACTGAATACCCAGTTGCCATTAGATGCGTTGCCGAAATCCTGGGCCCACTATGCTTTGACGCTGGAACCCATCAAACCGCCCGTTCTGGTGACTCAGGTGGAGATTGCCACAGGAGAGTGGCTGTACCTGGCTTCGCTGTTGCCGGCGCCCTATGTCTCGCTGGATGATGAAAGCATCCCGGGCCAGCAGATCGTGTTTATCCTGGTGATGATAGGGGTTCTGTTCCCGGTGCTGGCCTGGCTGGTGCGTCGCCAGACCCGACCATTGCACAAGCTGGCCAGGGCAGCGCGGGACCTGCCGCTGGATGAACACCGATCACCATTGAGAGAGCAGGGTAGTGCGGAAATTGTGGCGGTAACCCGTGGCTTCAATACCATGCATCGGCGGCTACAAAGTTACATCAGCGACAGGGATCAGCTGTTCCGAGCCATCTCCCACGATCTGAAAACCCCGATAACCCGGCTTCGCCTGCGCGCCGACCTGATTGACGACGCCGACATTCGCGAGCGATTCGAGAGCGACCTTCAGGAGCTGGAATTGCTGGTGAAGGGGGCCTTGCAGGGGATGAAGGACACCGACATCCATGAAAACGTGGAGTTGGTTGATATTGACGGCATGTTACGGCGAATGGCGGAAGCGTATGGAGGAGAGAGCCCGCGGGTAGTCGTGGAAGGAAACTGCGCGGCTTATCGCGGCAAACCACTGGCGCTCAAACGATGCCTGGGTAACCTGGTGGACAACGCCGTCAAGTATGGGGACTCTGCGACCATCAGTGTGGAGGACTCTCCCGAGCAGTTGACGATCCACGTCCGGGATTACGGGCCGGGTATTCCCGAGGCCGAACTTGGACGAATTTTCGAGCCCTACTACCGCCTGGGCCAGGAACACCGGCGGGGGCATGGGCTTGGTCTCGGCATAGCCCGTAACATTGCCCAAAGCCATGGTGGCGACCTTGAAATCGCGAATTGGCCAGGCGGTGGCCTGGACGTCACCCTCACGCTGCCCCGACATTGAGGTGGCATGTAACAACCGTGTTACATCGGCCTTTCAGTTTGATACGTTCCTCCCCGAGGTATTGCCATAGACTCCGATATTGCTAATACAACAAAAACAAGGAGTCATTATGAATACCCATAAAACGTATCGTTCTGCCCTGATCCTGGGCGCCAGTCCCCTTCACAGACTGACAGCCGCCGTAGGCGTGGCGTCGTTGGGATTGTTTGCCGGCCAGACGCATGCCCAGGAGAGTGTGGAAGAACGCTTGTCCGCCCTGGAGCAACAATTGGCTGAGGTCGAACCCCATGCCAAGGGTGAGCAGGGCTTCTCCTTCAACACCTACGCCCGTTCGGGCCTGCTGCTCAACAGCGATGGTAAAAGTGCCCCCGGCGGCCCCTACCTGACCCCCGCCGGCTCTGTTGGTGGGGCCGTGGGTCGGCTGGGTAGCGAGCCGGATATCTATCTCGAAGCCATCCTTACCGCCAATAATTATTTCGGCAACGTGCAGTGGCTGATCAATGGTATGTCTGCTGCGGATAACGATGAGCGTGTCGTAGGGGGCGTTATGGAGGCCGCTGACTCAGGTGTGCAAACCATGCTGGCCTACCACGGCAATCCTGGCAGAAACCAGTAAGGACCGCTACGTGGAAGGGGCCGAGTACCAATGGCTGACCTTCAACACCCGCCTGGCCAATGAGCTTGGCGCCAACTTTGAAATGCAGTACGAAGCCTCCTGGCAGGTGATGGACCTGCAAACCGAAGGCTACGAAGGCCGTGGTGATGTGGATGGCGACTACGCCCGCTTTACCATTGCACCGACTTTCAAGCCTCAGGTAGGCGGCTTCTGGAACCGCCCGGAAATTCGGGTTTTTGCTACCTACTCCACCTGGGACGACGAGCTTAACCGCTACGACGGCGGCGATGCCCTGGGGCAGGAAGACTTTGGTGGCAGCCAATGGACCTTTGGTACCCAGATGGAAGTCTGGTTCTGAGCCTGACAAACGTCTCCACGACAAGAATAAGGAGTCATGATATGAAATCGTTCAAGCGTCATCTTACAGCTCTGGCGGTCTCTGCCGCCCTGATGCCAACAGCGGCCGTTCAGGCCGGAGAAGTCGAGGTTCTGCACTGGTGGACCGCCGGCGGTGAAGCGCGTGCTGCGGCCGCTCTCAAGAAAATGATGGAAGAGCAGGGCCACACCTGGAAAGACTTTGCCGTGGCCGGCGGTGGTGGTGAAGCCGCCATGACCGTCCTGAAAACCCGCGCCGTCTCTGGCAACCCTCCTGCTGCCGCCCAGATCAAGGGCCTGGATATTCGTGAATGGGCGGAGCTGGGCTTTCTGACCAGCCTTGACAGCGTCGCTGAGGCGGAGAACTGGGATCAGCTCATACCGCCAATGATTTCCGACGTTATGAAATACGAAGGTGAGTACGTGGCTGTGCCCGTGAACGTCCACCGGGTGAACTGGTTGTGGGTGAACCCGGAGGTCATGAAAGATGTTGGTGTTGAGGTTCCCACTACGCTGGACGAGTTCTTCGAGGTGGCCGACAAGCTCAAGGCCGAGGGCTACATTCCCCTGGCGCACGGTGGACAGCCGTGGCAGGACGCAACGGTGTTCGATGCCGTGGCACTTGCCGAGCTTGGCCCCGATGATTACCGCAAGGCTTTTGTCGACCACGACATGGATGTGATCAACAGCGCCAAGATGGAAGAGGTCTTTGCACAGTTCGCCAAGGTCATGAGCTACGTCGATGACGATGCCGCGGGCCGCGACTGGAATACCGCCACCGGTATGGTCATTCGCGGTGAGGCCGCCATGCAGATTATGGGCGACTGGGCCAAGGGCGAATTCACCGCTGCAGGTCTGACGCCAGGAGAGGATTACGTGTGCGCGCCGGCCCCGGGCACAACCGGGCAGTTCACCTTCAACGTGGACTCATTCGCCATGTTCACGCTGTCCGAGGAGGAGGACATCAAGGCACAGAAGGATCTCGCCCGAACCATCCTGGAACCGGAATTCCAGACCCTGTTCAACCAGAACAAGGGCTCAATCCCGGTTCGTACCGACATGGACATGAGTGATTTCGATACCTGTGCCCAGGCGTCGATGGATACCTTCAAGTCCAGCGCGGATGACGGCGGTCTGGTGCCAAGCTTCTCCCACGGCCTGGCGACCACCAGCTACATTCAGGGCCAGATCTTCGATGTGGTCACCAACTTCGTAAACTCCAACAACCCGGACCCGGCAAAAACCACGGACCAGCTGGCAGCCGCCATCCAGTCCGCCATGTAATGCCGTATCAGGCCGCCCGATGGGCGGCCTTCGGGTTTCTTCAGGGGATTCCTCATGGAACACACTCAACGTCGCGCCACCGGGGTGGCCAGGGCATCGTCTGGCCTGATGGATGGCCTGCAGCGCTGGTTGCCCAAACTGGTGGTGGCCCCGACCTTCCTGCTGGTTGGCATCGGGATCTATGGCTACATGCTATGGACAGGCGTGCTGTCATTTACCAATTCCAGCTTCCTGCCCAGTTACAATTTCGTCGGCCTTGAGCAATACGCCAAGCTGATGGAGAGCGAGCGCTGGATCGTCGCTTCATGGAATCTGGCGATATTTGGCGGGCTCTTTATCGGCATCTGCCTGTTGATCGGCGTGGTGCTGGCGATCTTTCTGGACCAGCGCATCCGCCAGGAAGGCGCGATCCGGACTATTTATCTCTATCCCATGGCGCTGTCCATGATTGTCACCGGCACCGTCTGGCGCTGGATTCTTAACCCGCGCCTGGGCCTGGAAAAACTGATGCACGACTGGGGCTGGACGTCCTTCAGCTTCGACTGGCTGGTGAACTCCGACTTCGCCATCTACACCATTGTGATGGCCGCTGTCTGGCAGGCCTCCGGCTTTGTGATGGCGCTGTTTCTGGCCGGGCTGCGGGGCGTCGACTCATCCATTATCCGTGCTGCTCGGGTGGATGGCGCCAGCCTGCCGGTGATCTACTGGAAAATCATCCTGCCGTCCTTGCGGCCGGTGTTCTTCAGCTCCGTGATGGTGCTGGCCCACATTGCTATCAAGAGTTTTGACCTGGTGATGGCGATGACGGCGGGTGGCCCGGGCTATTCCACCGACCTGCCGGCGGTGTTCATGTACGCCCATACCTTTACCCGTGGCCAGATGGGGCTGGGCTCTGCCAGCGCCATGCTGATGCTGGGTGCGATTCTGGCATTGCTGGTGCCTTACCTGTATTCCGAACTGAGGGAGAAACGCCATGACTGATATGGTTCGTACCGGCTTTCGCCCCAGCCGCATTGCCATCTATGGCGTGCTGCTTCTGGCCTGCCTGGTGTACCTGATTCCGCTGATCGTGATGTTGATCACCAGTTTCAAGACGCCCATGGATATCCGCTCTGGCAACCTGTTGGCACTGCCCACCGACTGGACAACCATCGGTTGGACCAAGGCCTGGTCCGAGGCCTGCACCGGTGTGCAGTGTGAGGGCGTGAAAGGGTATTTCTGGAACTCGTTCAAGATGACGGTGCCAGCGGTGATGATTTCCACCCTGCTGGGTGCCTTTAACGGCTACGTGCTGTCGAAGTGGAAATTCAAGGGCTCGGATCTGTTGTTCGGGATGTTGCTTTTCGGCTGTTTTGTGCCCTTCCAGGTGGTGCTGCTGCCCATGGCGGCCACCCTTGGCAAGCTGGGCATGGCCAACACCACCGCTGGATTGGTACTGGTCCACGTGATCTACGGGGTGGCCTTTACCACGCTGTTTTTCCGCAACTATTACGTGGCGATTCCCGACGCTTTGGTGAAGGCGGCCCGGCTCGACGGCGCCGGCTTTTTCACCATCTTCTTCCGCATCCTTCTGCCCATGTCCACACCCATCTTCATGGTGTCACTGATCTGGCAGTTCACCCAGATCTGGAACGACTTCCTGTTTGGCGTGGTCTTCGCCAGCGGCGACAGCCAGCCGATAACGGTCGCCCTGAATAACCTGGTGAACACCAGTACCGGGGTGAAGGAATACAACGTGGATATGGCCGCCGCCATGATTGCCGCCCTGCCAACGCTGGTGGTGTACATCGTGGCCGGCAAGTACTTTATACGCGGCCTGACGGCCGGCTCGGTTAAAGGGTAAAACAACATGTCACAACTTGAACTGCGGGACATCCGCAAGACATACCCGGGGGCTCTCGATGAGACGCTCAAAGGCATTAATATTGACATCGCATCCGGTGAGTTTCTGACTCTCGTTGGACCTTCCGGCTGCGGCAAGTCAACCCTGATGAACAGCATTGCCGGCCTGGAGTCCATTACCGGTGGGTCGATTGTGGTGGAAGGCAAGGACATATCCACCATGGAGCCGAAGGACCGGGACATCGCCATGGTGTTCCAGTCCTACGCGCTGTACCCCACCATGTCGGTGCGCGAGAACATTGCGTTCGGCCTGAAAATCCGCGGTATGCCGAAAGACGAGATCCAGCAGGAAGTGGAGCGGGTGGCCGATCTGCTGCAGATTTCCGCGTTGCTGGACAAAAAGCCAGCCCGGCTTTCAGGCGGTCAGCAACAGCGGGTCGCCATGGGGCGCGCCCTGGCCCGCAGGCCGAAGATCTATCTGTTCGACGAGCCGTTGTCCAACCTGGACGCCAAGCTGCGGGTGGAAATGCGCACCGAAATCAAGAAGCTGCACCAGCGCCTGAAAACCACCATTGTGTACGTGACCCACGACCAGATCGAAGCCATGACGCTGGCGGACCGGATTGCGGTGCTCAAAGACGGCGAACTGCAGCAACTGGGCACGCCGAAGGAAGTGTATGACACGCCGGAGAACCTGTTTGTCGCGGGCTTCATGGGCTCGCCGTCCATGAGTTTTATCAATGTGACGGTAGAGCAGGCTGGAGCAGGCCTGGTGGTCAACGTTGAGGGCAGCGATGGCCGGAAACTTGCCCTGCCAGTGCCGGATTACCTGCAGGGGTGGGCCGGTAAACAGGTGGTACTCGGCATCCGCCCGGAGCACATAAGCCAGCCAGATGAACAGAAAAGAGATAGCCAGATGGTGGCCGAGAGCCGGTTTACGGTGGAGGTGACTGAACCCACCGGGCCGGACATCCTCGCCGTGATTCGCCTCAACAATGTTGATGTGCAGTGCCGGCTGGATGCGGAACACCCGGTGAACTGGGGGGAAGAGGCGGAACTGATGTTCGACATGAGAAAGGTCGTGTTTTTCGACCCGGACAGCGAGAAGCGCATCCGCCCATAGTCGCCCCAGTTCCTCTCTGTTTTCAGAGCTGCTCCAGGTGTGCCAGCAAGTTGTCGGCACGCTGGAGCAGCGCCTCCCGCCTTTCTGGTTTCTGCTTGTCCCAGTTGCGGTACATCATGCCCATGCGCGGATTGCTGGCAAAGTCTTCCCGATGGCGATTGATGAAATGCCAGTAGAGCGCATTGAAAGGGCAGGCATCTTCTTCCGTGGCCTTGTTGACCTTGTAGTGGCAGTTGCTGCAGTGGTCCGACATGCGCTGGATGTATTTGCCGCTGGCGGCATAGGGTTTCGATCCCAGATAGCCACCGTCTGCGTGCATCACCATGCCCAGCACGTTGGGTAGCTCCACCCAGTCGTAGGCATCGGCATACACGGCCAGGTACCAGTCACAGATCTCCTCCGGCTTGACGCCGGCCAGCAGCGCAAAATTACCGGTCACCATCAGCCGCTGGATATGGTGTGCATAGGCGTTGCGACGAGTGGCATCAATGGCCTTGTGCATGCAGCGCATCCTGGTGTCTCCGGTCCAGTAGAACCAGGGCAGGGAACGGGTATTACCGAGCCGGTTTTCCTGTGCGTACCCTGGCATATGCAACCAGTAGATACCCCGCACAAACTCACGCCATCCCAGGATCTGGCGGATAAAGCCCTCCACTGCGTTAATCGGCGCACGCCCCGAATACCAGGCCTGTGCGGCGGCCTCGCAGACGGCCAGTGGATCCAGCAAGCCGCAATTGATGTAGGGCGACAGGATGGAGTGGAACAGCCAGTCTTCATTGTCGGACATGGCATCCTGAAAGTCGCCGAAACAGGGCAGGGCGAAATCGATGAAGTACTCCAATGCCTGCTCTGCGTCCTCGTGGGTGACGGCAAAGTGAAAATCCTCCGTGGTGCCGAAGTGTTCGGTAAAGTGTTGCTCTACCAGCTCAATCACCTCCCGAGTCACCTTGTCGGGCTCAACGCGGTAGGGAGCCGGAGCCGCCGGTTTTCCCGTCCACTTGCGGCGGTTGTCGGCGTCGAAATTCCATTCGCCGCCCTCAGGCTTGCCATCTGGCGTCATCAACAAACCGGTTTTTCGTCGCATTTCCCGGTAGAAGAATTCCATGCGCAGCTGTTTACGCCCCTCTGCCCAGTCCGAAAACGCCTGCTTGCTGGCGATAAAGCGCGTATCCGGCCGGATCTCGACCGGCACACCCAGGCGCTCATGCCAATGGCTAACTTGCTCGTGCAATCGCCACTCGCCGCACTCTGTCGTGATCACCCTGTCAGCGCCGGTTTCTTTGAGCTGATTGGCGATGACAGACTCGAGATTTCGGGTTTCGTTATCGGGGTGGTAAGTCTGGTAGTGAACCTGCCAGCCGTCATCCTCCAGCCGCTGTGCGAAATGGCGCATGGCGCTGAACAGCAGAACCAGTTTCTTCTTGTGGTGATTGGTGTAGTTGGCTTCGTCGTGGACCTCTGCCATCACGATTCTGTCTCGTTCCCTGTCAGCGTTGTCGAGTGCGCTGATGGCGGTGGTCAGCTGGTCGCCTAGAATCAAAATCAGGTTAGGCATGTTTGATTGGCCTCTGGTACATGAGATTCTCTATCTTGTCAGGTGTTCTTTGTAAACTGAGCAGGTTGCGTCCTCTACACCCGCTCGCTCGACCACACAGAAGATGGTACGAAGAATACGCCATCTGCATGTGGGCGGTTCAACTCAGTAGCAGATAGTGTCCAAACATCAATTGCTGGTGTTCAGTGACGCTTGTGGAGTTGCCGGGTTATCTCTTCAAGTGGCAGTATGTGAGGGCTGAATGGACGCTGGCTGGAAGTATGCTAATGATAAGGGACGTTAATATGACCAAGAAGATTGTGAACATTGAGGACCCATCACTCACCCTCACTGAGCGCCAACACAACGAAAAATTCAAGGCTCGCACCGTTGATCTTTCCGGCTTGCTACCCGCGCAAAAACTGGGGTATCGAGTGGTGCACGTGGATCCCGGCTATCGTGCCTGGCCGTTCCACAGCCACCGGGTCAATGAAGAGATGTTCTTCATCCTGGAGGGGCAGGGCTTGGTTCGGATCGGAGAGGAGTCCTTCTCCATAACAAAAGGTGACGTTATTTGTGCACCGGCTGGCGGTACCGAGCACGCTCATCAGATTCTCAACAACTCCGATAATACGTTGTCGTATCTGTGCATCAGTACCATGGAAGCGCCCGATGTTATGGAGTACCCGGACTCTGGAAAGTTTGGAGTATTCGTTGGTACAGCCCCCGGAGGCCCTTCAGAAGAGCGCACATTTTCCTTTTTTGGCCGAGAATCTTCTGCGGTCAGCTATTGGGATGATGAATAATGTAGAAACTTGCGGCATGGCTGGCTTAATTGGCGTTCTCCACGCTAGCGGCCTCCACTATTCGGCGGAGGTCGTGTTTCTGGATATGGATGTCACAAAATACAAAGTCGTTAGCGCCAGCATGACTAAAGAAAAACTGCCGATATAAATGAGTCCTCCTCCAACAATTAGCACAACAGAGTTGAACAGACCAAACCTCTTTTCCATGGTTGACAGTATATAAGTCCTTTCATCTGCTTGTTTGGCGCTCAACTGAAGTTTGCTCATGGATAATGGTCGAATACAGCCAGATCCAAAACCAATTAATAGCGTCGCAAGACAAGCCGCAGGGAAAGGATCTCGATAATTCTCAGCCAACCACTCGCAAAGTGTGAATAAAGCCATCCCACTTAACATAACCACTACGTTAAGCCAGTAGTACCCGTTACTCCCAAGTACGCGATCCAAGTGGTTTGCATAGTATGCGGAAATGAAAGCAGAGAGTGAAAAAAAACTCAGCACAATACCGAAAGTGTATGGGTCGGGCTGCAGTTGTATGAAAAAGAAGGGCAGAAATCCAATAAAAGGAGCTAATGTCGCAATGCGGCCGACCACATAATAAGTCATCCAGAATTTGACCGATCCACTTAACCTTGGTGTATCGTCACGACCTGATGATATGTTGTGGCGAGCTTGGGGATTGGTGCTGATTGAGGGGAATGAAAGTACAATCAATATAGCTGCTACGTTTGTGAAAAGAGTGGCCAGGAAAGGCCATTGGTATTGATAATTGTAGAGAATGGCGCCAGAAAGCCCGGAAATTAACGTGGCAATAAACATCAAGCTTTGTGAGTTAGTCTGGACTCGTGCAAAGTCTTCTTGCGATATTTTTGAGTTGGCTTGAGACAAAAGCCCAATGTCAGAGCTAATTGAATAGCAGAATCCGATGCCTCCCAGAATTTGACCCACAAGGGGTAACCAAAAACTGACACTTGTTTGTTGGGTGCCCAGAATAAGTAGAATTATTCCAGATAATTTGGCCACCTCGCCAGTCAGCACCATTCCTTTGGCTGATAGGAACTGTGAAGTGTATCTGACGACCCCGCTGGCAAGTGTGATCGAAAAACCATACGCTGCAATGAGCAGCATGGTTCGCACCAAGCCATATTCGAGCGCGGTGAAGTACATGAAAATGATAATGACGTGGAAATACAGCCTCGACATTATTCGATAGGCATAGAACCTTACTATCATAAGATTGACCGCATTCCTGGCTGTTGATGGGACGGGGCATGAAGGTCTGGCCCTGTCGAGTATGGGTGCGGCGTTTACTTTTAGATCGCGTCGACCAATTGGCTGCTATGAACGGTACCTTGTACTGTTGCGTATATGCTTTTTCGCAACCAATCCAACGCTTGTTGATGACGGTAATCGCTGGTTTCTCTCACCTTGATATAGTAGGACCTGGCTGCGGGTACCGGGCGTCCGGGAAGCACGACAAGTGTTCGGTCTCGCAGATCGCAGCTCACTTCCGCCAAGGAAGCCAACGCGGCACCGCAGCTTGCTTTCGCTGCTTGCAGGGATAGACTGCTGCTTTCAAATAAAACGATCTCGTCGGATTGATTCCCTAGTTTTCCTTGCGCGGCTAACCAAGCGTCCCAAGATAGTCCGCCGTTTTCCCTGCTTGAACTGTGGCTTTCAAGCAAACAGGACTTCTCCAACCAATTTTTAGCATCTATCTTGATCATTTCGAGGTATTCAGGAGAGCACACGGCAACCATTTCGTCACGATCACAGAAGCACCAGCTTTCATCGATGAATCTTTCCTCATTTACGTTCACTTGGATGAGGCTTATATCTGCTGAATCGAACTCATTATCGTTTAAGCTCGACTCTAGAACGCAAAGCTTGAAATTATGAAATAGTCTCCTGAACATTGGTAGATACATTGGAACCCACTGTTCTGCTATAATCGTCGACATGGCCATTCTAATAACAAACGTTTCTTCTGGTTTTTTTTCCTGACCGTTATTTACTATTGATATAAGTGGGCCTATTTGTTGTAGAAGCAAGCGGCCTTGATCTGTGAGCCTTACACCGCGAGCCTGGCGGAAAAACAGTTCCGACCCGACAAGCTCTTCCAGGCGTTTAACTTGTTGACTCACTGCGCTCTGTGTCATGTGCAATCGTTGGCCACATGCGGTAAAGCTTCCGTAATGCGCCGCTGCAGAAAATACTTTTAGCATGTGTATACTTTTTACTTTACCTATACTTATTATCATCAGGCTCAACTCCATTGAACTTGGTTCCTTTGATGGTCGCTCATCAACACCCATCGATGCGGTGAGGCAACCCTATAGTAAAGCAAACACTATGCTGGACTTACGTTCACGCTAAGACCAACAGGACAAGACTCCACGCCTGTGTTTTTCTTTTGCCAATCCACACGTATTTTTACTGTTGCTACTCTCACGGGAAGCTGCCTTCTGGAAATCTCTGGAGGTGGTTCGGTAACAGGTTGACCGATTGATACCCTTCCGGTCCCGTATCTGACAAACTCCACCTCTCCTTCCCAATGCTCGGGACGACCAATTGGAGAAACCCGAACCAAGCTTCCGCGATGATAGGTGGCAGCGGCTCGCTCGTTCACGAAGGCTTCAACCCATATATTTGAACAATCGATAACCCTCAGCAGGGGCTGGTTGGTGCTGACCTGAGTGACCCCTTGAGTTTCAACAGACCAAATCAATACCGGAAAAGTAGAAGAGATAACGCGCTTTTCCTCTTGCCTCTGTTCTAAGGACACGAGGTTTTTTTGTTTTCGCAAGGCGCCAAGTCGTGCTTGTTGCACATTCAGGTCGAGTTTCAGGTCTTTAATCTCGAGTTCAATTTCACTCACGCGCAGTTGCGGATAGCTGAAGGTCATCGTGCCGCCTAGTTGCAACCCCAGCCTATCGGCCTCCGAGTCAAGGCGGATCTGCTCCCGCCTTGAGCGCAAGACCTCAACCTGGGCCTCGGCCTCTCGATGAGACATCTCAGTGACATCCAGTTCCTCCTCACTGACAAACCCTTTTCCCTCCAACTCACGGGTTCGTCTTAACTGCTTTTCCCTTAGTTGACTTCTGACAGTCGCTTCGGCTAGTTCAGCCTCCGCCTCATTCAAAGTTACAGACCAATTCTTTGCCTGTAATTCAGTCTGCTGGGATAAAAGGTGCTGGAATCGCGACAACTCACGCACTCTGCTTTTCAGCCTCCCTTTGAGGGAGGATATTGATTCAAGCTGAATGGCGATCTTTCGTTCGAGGTCCGCCCGCTGCAATCGCAGACTAAGTGCCAGCGGGTTGTTATTGACTCCTTTCACTTTGCCAAATGTCTTGCCTCCTGGGACAAACGCTCCAGCCCGAACCGTATCGGGCTCGGGCATCCAGGTACCGGAGATTGGTGAGCGCACCTCGATAACTCGAGCGTTCACGAATGCCTGGATACTGTCACTATCGTATACCCAGTTCCAGGCTGTATACCCTGATGCAAAAACAACCGTTGCCGCTAAGATATGCAGCCTGTGTATTGCCAACTTGCTCCTGAGTTTCAATCGTTTATCCCCAACTGAATCATTCCGTTGACTCGTTCCGATTCCCTTTCTTTGGCTTATTCTGGAAACGTTCCAGAATAAACAACCGTCGGGCGTATCAGTCTGTTTTTACCAGCCTGTTCGGCGATATGGGCACTCCATCCTACGATGCGCCCGAGGCAGAAGGTGGGCGTATACATATCTTTCTGCAACCCGGATACACGCAATGCGGCTGCTGCCCAGAACTCAAGATTCGGGTACAGGTCACGACCAGGCTTCAGTTCTTGGAGGGTGTCGACAATGACCTGCTCCACCTCCAACCCCAGTTGGAGCAAGGGATCGCAAGCTTTATACTTTTCACACATACTCCGCAATGCGGCACCGCGAGGATCATGGGTTTTGTAGACGCGATGGCCAAACCCCATTATGCGCTCACCGCGTTCCACCTTATTTCTGATTACAGCTTCGGCATTCTCAACAGAGCCAATCTCGTCAAGCAAAGTGTCTACCTTAGAGGGCGCCCCTCCATGGAGTGGCCCAAGCAATGCGCTTATGGCAGCAACAATTGATGATGTCAGGTCAGCCTCGGTTGAAGTAACCACGCGTGCGGTAAAGGTTGATGCATTGATCGAGTGGTCCATGGAAAGCACCAGGTAAGTCTCGAGCAACTTGACTTTCTCCGCAGCTGGTCGCTCTCCAGAGAGCATGTAGAGGTAGTTGTCCACGTGACCGAGAGACGGGTCTGGTCCAACAAACGGTTGTCCCATGCGTTTGTTGAAAAGGTAGGCAAGTATAACCGGGGCTCTGGCAATCAACCTGATCGCCTCTTCTTTTTCAGGTGGAAAGTGTTCCTTCTCCAGAGGCATGGTGGACATCGCGGTTCTCAATGCAGCCATATAGCTAACTTCGTCAGGGATGAGGTCCAGCATCGGATAGATCCATTGCGGTAATTCGCGCGCATCCGCCATGGATTTTGAGAACGCGGCCAGATCCATGGGCGTTGGTAATTCCCCAAACAACAGCAGGTAAGCAACTTCCTCAAACGAGTGTTTGGTTGCAAGCTCCTCAACCCAATGACCACGAAAAATCAGTTGACCTTTTAGACCATCGATGTAGGTGATCTTGGATTTTCCGATAGCGATGCCTTCCAGTCCTTCGTTTATTGCGTTCATACGGGGGCCTCCGTTTCTCTATTCTTATCTGTTACTGGCGCAATCTCTTCCCGAAGGAGCGGTAGCTTGCGCTCTGCTGCAAAACATTGATAGCTGCTGAGTATCTCGGCGCCGTTCACGCCCAGCCTTCTCACGCTGTGATTACTGAAGTTCAGGATGGTGGTTGCCATACGCTCCGGATTCTCATACTTTGATACCCCCATGTCGCACGTGAAATCCGCGCCCTCACGAATTTCCGACGGCACATCCTGTAACCGGAAATTGTTACCGGACTTTGAGAAATTTCCGGATGACCCAACCAATAACATTCCCTCCTCGGAGGCCAGTCTCACCATTTCTTCAACAACTGGCCCGCAGTTTAGGAACACCGCGATAGAATCACTCTCGGTTGAATGCTCGAGTACCCAGGGTGACAAGGAACGAATGAGCCGGGACTCTTTGTTCAGCGGAAAGACTACCGCCAGGGTGCTGTCCCGAGTTATTTCAAGCAGCCACTCCAGAGTCCCATCGTCCGGAACGACCGCGATCTCTGTCAGAACGTTCATGTTCCCCGCCACAATGCATGGATTGGTGAAGGACCGTCCCTTGAGGCTGTACATTTTACGGATCGAGTATTCCGAATTGCCCAGTAATCCGTAACCAATGTCCGCCGGCGTCAATGCCAGCCCCCCGTTTTTGATGACCGAAACCGCATTCCGGGCTGTTTCCAATAACACAGCTTTGTTCATTTCAAGACACCTTTTATTGGCTAAGTGAGTAAACCCAAGGTCTGGCTGACATATCCTGTTCAACGTATTGATCAATCTCTGATAGGTACTTCAATGTGATATCAATTTCGTCCTGACCACTAGCTATTCGCTCCCTGTCTTTGTCATCAATGTTGATATCTGCGGTTCCCATCCGGGCCTCAGGCGTTCGCCACTCGATAAGTTTTTTTCCGAGGTCGAGTGACATCATCATTCCCTTGGATTCCGGGCTGGCGCTTTTCAAAAGCATGCTATAGGTCTCGTCACTTATCACTGCAGCTATCAGACCGTTCCGCACAGAATTTCGGTAGAAAATCTCGCCAAATGACAGAGCCAGAACGGCGACAATACCAAAGTCCTTTAGCGCCCATACGGCGTGCTCCCGAGAACTGCCACAACCGAAGTTCCGGGCTGAAATCAGAATCTTGCTGTTACGGTTTTCTGGTCTGTTGAGCACAAAGTTTGAACAGAGCAGCCCAGTGTTGTCGTAACGCCAACGTGCAAACAGCCCTTTGCTCAATCCTGTCTTGGATGTCGTAACCAGCTCCGTCTGCGGGATAATGGCATCGGTGTCCACGTCGTTGTGGCTCAGAATAGAGGCTCGGACGTCACGGAATATCCACGGATCATTTACCGTCATTGTCCTCACCTTATGTCAGTTCAACTTCAGGCGAATAGGAGTAACTCGCTGCTATCGACGCTGAATCCAGGCAATGCCTTTGTAGTAACGGGATAACGTCGTCCGCCGAAAAGGCGCCCTCTAAACCCAGCGTGGGGATCGACAGGGCGTAAAGAGTGAACTCGTACCAATGCAGTTTCTTATCGTTGAGTGGAGGTGAGGGGCCATCGTAACCAAAGTAATGACCCGCCATGGTTTGATCCTCTCCAAGAACTTTCGTGTAGTCGTTCAGCCCTTCGATGAAACCATTGTGATGCTGTGAACTCTTGCCACCGACTGTGACGCATTTGGACACGCTTCCTTCTGGTATACGCTTGATGCCAGGCTGGATATCGGCAACGACCCAGTGGTAGAAATCTCGTCTAAGAGCACTCTCTGGTATGATCACCCCGGCCAGATTGACTTGTGTAAGGTCAACAGGAACGTGGCGATCCTTACATATCAGCACGAGTGAACGTGTGGCCGGCGGGATATCCTGCCATGCGATTTCCGGGTTTACGTTGCGGGCAAAACATAGCCCCTCGGACAAATCCTTTTTCGCAAATGCAAACTTGCTGGGCATACGCTCTCCATCCGAGAACGATTCCGATAAAATCTTCATCATGACCTCCGTATACATTCCACTGCATGGCAGCAGTGCGCTTACATTGAGTTAGTTGTTTGTTTCAATGCCCGCCGCCGGAGGCACTAAACTATTGACAATTTCTTTCACGTGTTCCTCGTCGCGCATTTGCCACCAGTGTCCATCCGGGTAGGAAACCGCCACAGGGCCATTGGCACAGCGTCCCATGCAGCCAGAAGACGACACCCTGTACCGATGCTTTTCAGCTATAGGAAGACTTGTCCTAAGGGCAGACTTGGCCAGTTGACAAAACGCAGTTCCGCCTGAGCTGCCACATGCACGGCCACCACCTGGTCGTACATTGGTGCAAATAAAGAGGTGCTTGATATATGGCTCATTCATAGGTGAATCCCCAGTGTTCTCGGATCTTCGATTTGACCTGCAATTGCGGAAGCTGCTGCAACGGCCGGGCCACTCAGGTGAGTACGCGCATTCGGCCCTTGCCGGTGCTCAAAGTTGCGGTTACTTGTTGAAACACAGCGAGAATAGGGCCTGACGAACTCGCGATTGACGCTGACACACATGGAGCAGCCTGGTTCGCGTACTTCAAATCCGGAGTCGACGAATATATCCAACAAACCTTCGCGTTCCGCTTGGCGTTTGACACTCTCCGATCCGGGCACGACATAGGCTGTCACATGGGGGGCGACCCTTTGATTGCGACATACATGCGCAGCGATGCGCAGATCACTGATTCGGCTGTTGGTACAGGAGCCGATGAACACCGTATCTATGTTTGTACCGCGGATGGGTTCTCCCGGGGTCAGCCCCATATAGGCCAGTGCTTTATCATCGCTGTCGTCCTGGGAACCAGGAACCGTTCCATCGATTGGCATTGACTGGGACGGTCGGGTTCCCCAAGTGATCTGGGGCTCGATGTCGGAAACATCGATCACCAGTTCCCGCTGTACCTCGGCATATCTGTCACTGGCGAGCGACAACCAGCGACTCTCCAGTTCGGATTTGTTGAGGACTTGCTTTCCCGCATCTGTTGTCAGGATATAATCAATGGTGAGCTTGTCCGGGGAGACAAAGCCTGACCTGGCACCGGCCTCAATCGCCATATTGCAGATCGTCAGTCGTCCCTCCATGGGCATTTGCCGGATTGCTTCACCGGCAAACTCTATGACCATGCCTCGAGCACCGGAAGGTCCGAGGTGCCTGCATATCTGCAGGATATAGTCCTTAGGCAGTATGTATCTGCGTTCTTTTGAGTCCCCTTCGAGACAGACCCGTAATACGCCCGGGCGTCGTTGAACAATGGTCTGGGTTGCCAGCACATGCTCGACTTCGCTGGTCCCGATCCCAAATGCGACCGCTCCCAATGCGCCGAGTGTGCAGGTATGGGAATCACCGCACACGACGGTCATCCCCGGCATTACGAGTCCTTGCTCTGGCGCAATGACATGAACGATACCCTGCCTGTCACTACCAATCTGATGATGGGAAATACCGAAGTTCTCGGTATTTTTTCTCATCGTACTCAGCATCTGCTCCGCCTCCGAGAACGTTCCTCCAACCCGCCCAGGTGCCGTGGAAACAATGTGATCTTCGGTGCCGATCGCCAAGTGGGGATATCGCACAGGACGGGATTTTTGTCTTAAGCCATCGAAGGCCTGAGGACTGGATACTTCATGCAACAGATGGCGATCAATAAATAAAATGTCCTCCCCCGTTGGAAGTGTCTTGACGGTATGTAGATCCCAAATCTTGTCAAATGTCGTCAGGCCCATCTCGGTCACATCCTGTAGAAATCGAGGGAGTTCTTACCGAGAAACCTCGCCTTGGTCTGGTTGCTAAATCCCGGGTGGGTGACCAGATCTTTAAAGGTTTCGCTCAGCTTGCCGCCTTCGTAGTGCACATGAGGGAAATCGGCGGATCCGAGAATCCGGTTTTCACCAACCAGATCAACAAACTCTTCAAGTCGTGGCTCATCACCCTCAACAGTGAAGAAAACCTGATTCTCCCGTAAGTAATCCATCGGGCTTTTTTCGGCTAGCCAGACTTCGGCGGTGGGTGTCTTACGCCACTTTTCCGCTCGATCAAGGAAGGTGGGAAGCCAGACAGCCCCGGCTTCCACGAAAGCCACTTTTAACTCAGGGAAACGATCCAGTATTCCGCCCGCGAGCACTGAAAACATGCTGTGCAACATTCCAGCTTCGAAATGGAGTATCAGACTGGCGGGAATGCTGGAAAGTGAGTCATTGAGGCTGTCATGGGGCCAGCCCACGTGGATACTCATTGGCATGTTTTCAAGACACAATGTCTCGTAGACGATATCGAAACGACGGTCGTGCAGAGGCATGTCACCTACCGTGCTTAGTACCATGCAGGTGGAAGCGCCTAGGGATTTAGCCCGACGTACTTCCCGGGCCGCCGCGTCGGGGTTTCGCATTGGCAGCACGGCGGCCCATTTCAGATTCTCAGGTCGTTGGCCACAACGCTCTCCCATGAAAGAGTTGTAGGCTCGTGCCAGCGCCTCCTCAAACCCAGGATCACGCGTCATAGGATGTAGCATCAGTGTGGGGTAAAGAACGGACACATCAAGCCCAATGGTTTGCATGCACTCAATATATTCATCTGGGTCCATCAATCCTTGCACTGAGACGCTGACCGGCTTTGACATCGCGTAGTCGGATGTTGGCGGGCTCGCATAGCATGAGGGATTCTGCCCCATCAGTTTTGGACGTATTTCTCCGTCGACTAGCCACACTTTGTTCCGGGTGGGGCGGTGTTTGATCACGCCTTCGATATCGATAATAGTAGGCCGACGATGCTCATATTCCTTATCGATGTATCGAAAAACCTCTTCGTTTTCCTCGATATGAGAATCGGCGTCGATAAATGGACGGGCCAGTTTGTAAAGCTCCTTGTAGTTCTGGCTAGCCGACTGGTCTGTACTTTTAATGGTTTCCATTTTCGAACTCTCCTTTACGTTATGGATGCGTAGTAGTCTTGAAGGTTTGTCCACTCTATGACTGCTAATCTGACCACTTCCCATGCGTTTTTCTCGAAATCCACTACATCATCTGCGTGTCGGATGATCAGGTTTCGTGCTTGCTTGCTATGATCAACATCAAGCTCACCGTGCAGGTAAAACCATTCCAGTTCGCTGTCGTTGAAACCATATTCTTGCTTAAGTGCGGCTGCCATCTGGCTGGCGCTAGCGGGGGTCTGTCGTTCGTTGCAATAAATGGCCAGCATTGCCAGAACAGGATGTCTTTTTTTGCAGCAGTTAATCAGGTAATCCGTGAATCGTTTCACGGGTTCTGCCACCGGGCTGTTTTCTATCTCCTGGGTGTCAGCGCCACAGGCAATCGCGAATCTTTTCATCAAATTGAAATGACTATCGGTTCCGTCACATATATCGGTTTCTTCACCCACTAACTGATCAACCTGAAAGACTCGTATATCCGGGTAATCCCTCGCATTGCTATGTATTGCGCTGAATGACACATTCTGGAGATAGGTTTGATGATATTTTTGAGTCGACCACCTTCTTAATGTCGATCTTGATGCCACCTTATTTACGATGTTCTGAACAGACTTATGTCTGACGTATCTGTTCTGATCGATAAATTTATCGATTTCGTCGAGAATCCGTTCTTCCATTTTTTAAGCTCCTTCTTATTGATTTGTATTGCTATGAATCTGATTTCTTTGCTCTATATAAAAATCATAGAATTGCTTGTTATTGTTGTACTTGTGAACATCCTTGCTTTTAATGATTGATCTATACATTCGATCTACAAGTTCCGGGCTTGATGGTAAGTTGTTCTTTTGCAAACGGTCGGTGATCACGCTACGACCAGAGAGTCTGCTTATTATATATTCGCGTTCTCGGCCGTAATGCTCAGGACATACATACTCGTAGCACTCCGGGTCTTGCAGCATTCCATTAATGTGAATGCCTGCTGCAGTCGAGAAAACATACCTTCCTATGAGTGGTTTTTGAGGAGAAACAACCAGGCTGATCTCATCAATTAGTTTCCGGCATGCTTTAATCATGTGTATTGAGTCGACGCGAGACTGCATACCTACTTCATATCCCCTGTAGTGGATGACAGTTGCGAGTTCTTCCATGGCTGTATTGCCCGCTCGTTCACCGATACCGCACAGGGATACCTGAGCGCAGTCCGCACCGCCGACCAGTCCTGCGAATGTATTGGCAACGGCAAGACCCATATCGTTGTGGCAGTGAACGGACAGCTCAATGTCGTCTCCGATAAACTCCCGAATGGCTCTTACCTTATCTTCAAACTCGCTGGGTAATGCGGCTCCAACCGTATCAGCTAGTACGACGCAGTCTGCTCCTTGTTCCAGGCCAGCGGCGACCACTTGCTTTAGCATATCAAGTGACCCCCTAGCAGCGTCCTCGCAGCCCAGTGATATGTGTTGTGCTCCGTTTGTTCTTGCAATTCGAACAGCCTCGCTGGCTTCATTTACCGCATCTGGAAGAGAAAATTGACGTTTCTTTTCAAGGTGTACCTCAGAACCGGTGAGCAGTATTTGAACCTGTGATTTATTGGCAGCTTCCGTTGCCTTGATGGCGCACTCTATATCGGCTGCCTTGGCCCTTGCGAAAGCGCAGATGGTTGCGTTTAAGCCAAGTTCACTGATTCCTTTTGTGGCTTCGAAATCGGCTTCCGAGCACGAAGGGAAACCGCCTTCGATATAGTCAACGCCGATAGCGTCAATCCATTTCGCTAGTTCTACCCGTTGCTCAACGGACATGGCGTTACCTGGAGCTTGTTCGCCATCACGAAGTGTCGTATCAAAGAGTTTTACAGTGCGCATAGTCGTCCCTTATTTACACAGTTAACTACTGTTGGCGTTCTATTACTCAAGTCGTGTTCCATACTTCACTGACTTGTCCTTGAGTTCGAATCTTGTACTGTTCGCTGGTCATCGTTTTATCGATATCTGGAAGGGTTTCGAGTATGGGTTCCAAGGGGAATTCACCGAATCTGGCAATAACCGGGGGGTGCTCGGAGAAGTCAATAAGTGTGTTGGCGTGAAGGGAGCCCAGGTGGCCGCCGTCAATGATCAGGTCAACACCGGGGCCAATCTGTTTCGCCACGTCATCCGCACTCTTGGGGTCCGGCCCGCCAGACATGTTGGCAGAGCTTGACGCCACGGCTTCCGGCCTAAGATCAAAAAGCATTTTCAATGCCAGATGTTTGTGACAGCCCAGGCCGACAGTTTGAAGGCCCCGTACTACAAAGCTCGGTACTTCCGGCTTGCGCAGTAAAATGACACTAAAGGGAGCTGGCCAGTGTTTATTTACCAGTTCCAACGCGCGGTCATTAGGTTCGGCAAAACGATCTATATAATTGGCGCTGGGGACGGTCATTAATAGTGGACTATTACCGTTTCTTTTTTTTGCCTCATATAGTCGCTTTACAGCATCTGAGTTTTTATAGTCGCAGTGTATGCAGTAGTTGGTGTCCGAAGGCAAAACAACTAAACCACCACGATCAAGAATCCTCGCAGCTTCCATGATGGAGTCTGGGCTTAATGCTCTAATTCTTTTGTCTCGTTTGGTCATGTCGACTCCATTTTTCAGGCATTGTTTTGATTTATAGGTTTATGTTTTTTGAAACACCTTGGATTTATTCTTTCAGAGGAGTCTTGGGCTAACAAACGATATAATCTTATGGTCAAATATAAGGAAGGCTTATGTCACAGGTCCTGACTGACATGTCTCGTGAACACTTGGTGAAAGTTGTCAGTTGATTGCGGTAATATTGAAGATCATCTATCGCTGAGTAGATTCACAAATTTCCAGGGGTGGTCCTCCAGCCAATTTCACTCGCCCCTATACCTCTACGAAATGGCGCATGGCGCTGAACAGCAGAACCAGTTTTTTCTTGTGGTGATTGGTGTAGCTGGCCTCGTCGTGGACCTCTGCCATCACGATTCTGTCTCGTTTCCTGTCAGCGTTGTCGAGTGCGCTGATGGCGGTGGTCAGCTGGTCGCCGAGTATCAGAATCAGATTGGACATAGCGGGAAACGACCTCCGTACCTGGGGCAGCAATCACCCATGATCGCCACGATGTGGTACGAAGGATACGCCAGCGGCGCAAGGCTGGTTCAGCTGGAAGCTAGCCGCCGGTCATATTCATGAAGCGAAGAATCTGAACGTCACCCTCGCTGGAAAAGTGATGGCGCTCCGGTTTCAGGTCCATGGCGTTGATGATGGTTTCACGGAGTTTGTCATCGGTTTCCGGGTGGCCGCGCAGCACGCGGCGCAGATCAACGGAATGCTCGTTGCCCAGGCATAGCAGCAGACGGCCTTCCACCGTGACCCGAACGCGGTTACAGGTAGAGCAGAAATTGTGGGAATGGGGCGAGATGAAACCGACCCGAATGTCGCTGTCCGGCATGCGGTAGTAGCGGGCGGGGCCGCCGGAATCTTCCGGTGTGGGAACCAGCTCATGGCGCTGGCTGATGATATCGCGCACTTCGTCGCTGGTGCACAGCACCTGACCGCGATCATGATCGGAAATTTCACCCAGTGGCATTTCCTCAATGAAGGTAATGTCCACTTTCTTTTTGCGGGCAAACTCAACCAGCTCTGGTACTTCCTGGTCGTTGCCACCTTTCATGACAACGGTATTGAGTTTGATGCCCTCAAACCCCGCTTCTTTTGCGGCGTCTATACCATCAAGAACCTGGGCAAGCCGGCCGGTGCGGGTGATGCGGCTGAATTTCTCGGCATCCAGGGAATCCAGGCTGATATTCAATCGTTTGAGCCCGGCCTTGCGCAGTGGCTCTGCCATGGTGGGCAACTGGCTGCCATTGGTGGTCATGGCGAAGTCCCGCAGGCCAAATGTGCCGATTTCCTTGACCAGTTCCAGAATGCCCCGTCTGACAAGTGGCTCTCCCCCGGTCAACCGAATCTTTTCGGTGCCCAGGGATACGAAGGTCTTTGCCACCTGGGCAATCTCTTCAAGTGTCAGCACCTGCTGCCGTGGCAGGAAGGTCATCTCCTCGGCCATGCAGTACACGCACCGGAAATCGCAGCGGTCTGTGACGGACAGACGCACATAGTTGACGGTGCGACCAAAACGGTCTGTCAGCGTGGCGTTGGGCATGGGTAAATTCCCCGTCTGGCTTTGTATACAACAAGCATAACCAATGTGTGGCGAATAACCCAACCCAATATCGACAAAAGAACCATTCGGGCGTAAGAACCGGTTTCATGAATTCTGCGTATACAAGTATCGGTTTGGCCACTTTCGGTGTGAACCTGATATCGATGACTTATTGGAGTTGATGAATGCATATCACCCGTTACACCGATTACTCCCTGCGTGTTCTGATTTACCTGGCGGTGCAGGGTGATGAGCTGGCGACCATTCAGCAGATCGCCGACAGCTATGAGATCTCCAAGAATCACCTGATGAAAGTCGTTCATCAACTCAACAAGAAGGGCTACATCGAAACCGTTCGTGGCAAGAAAGGAGGGATGCGCCTGCACATGGCGCCGGAGGACATTAACGTTGGCATCCTGGTCAGGGAAACCGAACAGGATCTCAGTGTTGTGGAGTGCTTTTCCTCCAGGAATGCCTGCCGCATCACGCCGGTCTGTGGGTTGAAATCAATGTTCGGCGAGGCCTTGGCGGCATTCCTGGAAGTGCTGGACCGATACACGCTGGCCGATATTATTAACGACCAGCATCGCCCTCAGTTACTACGACTTTTGCAGATCGCTTAACTCAAGGCCCGGTTGCTGAATTCCGGTAGCAGCCGGTTGCGCATCCGGTCCGGCAGTGAATAGCCGAAAATGCGTTTCAGCACGGTTGAATACTGTTTGGCGAAGGTGCCGGTGTTGTACGGAATACCGTGCTTTTTACACACCGCTTGAACTTTCTCCGACATTTCGGGGTAGCGGTGGGCTGGCAGGTCCGGGAACACATGGTGTTCAATCTGGTAGCTCAGATGGCCGCTCAGCAGGTGCACCCACTTACCGCCGGTAAAGTTGCTGGAGCCTGTCAGTTGGCGCAGATACCAGTGGCCCTTGCTCTCACCTTCGCATTCCTCCTCGGTAAACGTCTCCGCATCCTGGGTAAAGTGGCCACAGAAAATGACCGTGGACGACCACAGGTTACGGATCAGGTTGGCGCCAATGTTGCCCGCCAGTACCACAGGAGCCACCGGAAAGGTGATCAGCGGGAAGAACACATAGTCCTTGAAGGCCTGACGGCCGCCCTTGCGGAAGAAGTCTTTCAGGAACGGAATCTTTTCCCGTACCGAGATTTCCCGGCGGCGGATCCGTTCAGACTCCAGCTCATGCAACCCAACGCCCCACTGGAAGAACACACTCAGCAGAATATAGTTGATGAACTGCAGAGTATGAGCCGGCTTCCATTTGTCGTCGTCGCTCAGGCGCAGCAGGGCATAGCCATAGTCCCGGTCCTTGCCGATGATATTGGTGTAGGTGTGGTGCTCGTAGTTGTGGGTGCGGCGCCAGGAATCGCCACTGCACACCGTATCCCATTCATAGGTCTGCGAGTGCAGTGACGGGTCGTTCATCCAGTCGTACTGGCCGTGCATGACGTTGTGGCCGATCTCCATGTTTTCGATAATCTTGGAGATACCCAGCGCCGTGGTGGCGGCGAGGAACACGGGCGGGATAAACCCGAAGGGCATCAGCACCCGGCCGCCGATTTCCAGGGACCGGTGGAGCCGAACGATCCTGCGGATGTAACGTGCATCCCGTTCGCCAAGATCGGAGATCACCTGGTCACGAATGGCGTCCAGGTCGTTTTCAAGCTCTTTCAGTTGTGTTTCGTTCATCGTCTTCATGGTGACTCCTTGCAGAATGGTCGAACCATGTCTGCCAATAATGGGTTCAGGCGTTGTGGTGCGGCCGGTCAGAGTTCAACAGACACCGGCCCGCTCGGAACAGACACACAAAGCTGAATGGTTTCCTCGCCCGGGCCGGATGTTTTCCCGGTCAGGCGGTTGATCACAGTGCCGCTGGTCTTGCGGCAACTGCACTGGTGACAGATGCCCATGCGGCAGCCGTAGCGTGGCGACAGTTTCGCGGCCTCGGCAATGTCCAGCAGCACCGCATCGCCTTCGGACGAGACATCCAGGTTGCTGCGTTGGAAATGCACCGCTCCTCCGAGGGACTCGGTGTCGAGATTTGCGGTCGGTGCGGAGAAGAAGGTGCTGTGAATGCGGTCTTCGCCAATCCCCCGCCGATACAGGAGATCGTTGGCCAGATCCATGAGCCCTTTCGGCCCGCAGAGATAGCACCGCCGGGCTGCAATGCCGGGAACCTCATCCAGATGTTGCTCGCTGAGGAACTGGGGCGGGTGGGTGTCGCTGGTGGCAAACACCTTCAGGGTGAGGGCCGGCCAGCGACTGGCCAGCGCGTGCAGCTTTTCCGCAGCAATCACATCGGCCTGGGTGCGCACGAAATACAGCAGGGTCACCGGCGCCCGATAGTCTGATGCCGCCATGGTTTCCAGTTGGCTCAGCACTGGGGTGATGCCGCTGCCACCGGCGATGTACAGGGCTGGCTCCTGCGGATCGGGAATCTGGAAGTCGCCGAACGCCTCGCCCAGCCCGATGACCGCTCCTGGCTCCAGGTGGTCGTGCATCCAGTTGGTCACCAGGCCACCGGGAAGCCGTTTGATGGTCAGGGTGACGGTGCCGTCTGCGCGCCATTGAATGGGCGAACTGGACAGGCTGAAGGTTCGGTTGCGACGCACGCCGTCAACATCGATGCCAATATTGACGTGCTGGCCGGCGGCAAAGCCTTTCCAGCGCCCGGCCGGCGCCAGGACAAAGGTTTTGGTGTCGGCGGTTTCGTTGTAGATGGCCTTCACTCTGGCCGGCGTGTATTGCCGTACCCACATGGGGTTGATGCGCTCCAGCAGGGGATCAAAAAAGGCAGCCGGGTCGTCCCGGTTAAAAAGCTGCCTGCCCAGCCAGTGCAGGGTCGGTGACTTTTCCAGTACAGATATCATGATTGCTCTCCTTTGTACTGATGTGTACAAGTGTTCACTAATGTGTACGACTGTACACACCGAGGTGTTAGGCGGCAATCAAGCCACTAACATTGTCCTGTAATGACAAGTTCGGGTTATTTTTAGTGTGGGCCTGTGTACACTTGTTGGCTTGTGATCAACCGATGAGCTAGTTCCAGGCGATGGCAGAAAAACAACGACGTAAGCCGGGTGAAACCCGCGAAAAACTGATGAACGCGGCATTGGCCCTGGTGGGAAAGGGGCGGCACTTTGCCAGCCTGGGCATCCGCGAAGTCACCCGACAGGCAGGCGTGGTGCCGACGTCTTTTTACCGGCACTTCCGCAACATGGATGACCTTGGGCTGCAGTTGGTGGACGAATTGGGGCTGGTGCTTCGACGGATGATGCGCGAGGCGCGGGCGAACGTATTGCAGGCGGACAAACTGATCGACGAATCAGTCGGTATTTTTATCTCCCATGCCCGCAATAATCGCAGCTTTTTCATGTTTATGGCCCAGGGGCTGGCGGGGGAGAGCCGGGCGGTACAGGAAGGCATCCGCAGCGAAATGCGTTATTTTGCCAGCGAACTGGCCAATGATCTTCGGCGTCTGAAAGTGGCGGATCACCTGAGCGATGCCGACCTGGATATGACCTGCGACCTGGTGGTGCGCAGTGTAGCCTTCAGCCTGACGGACATTCTGGGGATCTCTCCCGACGACGACTATCAGGAAGAACAGGTGCGGCAGCGAACCGCGCGCTTTCTACAGCTGATATTTGTGGGCGCAGCCAACTGGAAGAGTCGCCCATGAAGGTCAACTCCTATTCCCGGAAACTGGCGTCGATGCGGTCGAGCTTGCGTAGCAGGCCCGGCCAGGCCAGCTTGCCGCCCAGGCCTTTGGTCACCTGATCCGCCTGTTGCCGGATGGTATCCACAATGCCGGCAGGAATTGGCCTCAGTGGGCGATCGCCCGACAGTGCCCTGATCTGAATCTGACAGGACGTTTGCAGTATGTACATGGCCAGGAAGGCATCGGGAATACTGGAGCCGGTGGTCAGCAGGCCGTGGTTGCGAAGAATCATGAAATTGGTATTACCGAGATCCTTTTGCAGGCGGGCCTTCTCGTCTTCCCTTAGCGCCACACCTTCATAGTCGTGATACGACAGGCTCGCCAGTGCAAACAGGCTCTGCTGGGATAGCGGCAGCAGGCCCTCCTGTTGGGCGGATACAGCAATACCGTCGGTGGTGTGCAAATGCATGACGCAGGCGGCATCGTCCCTGACCTGGTGGATGGCGCTATGGATGGTAAAACCCGCGGGATTGATATCGAAGTCGTCGGGGTTGATCTTGTTGGCGTCCTGATCCACTCGCACCAGGCTGGAGGCTGTAATTTCCTCGAACATCATACCGTATGGATTAATAAGGAAGTGGTGCTCGTCACCGGGTATCCGTGCGGAGATATGGGTGAATACCAGATCGTCCCAGCCGTATAGGGCGACCAGACGATAGGCCGCGGCGAGATCGACTCGGAGCTGCCATTCCTCCTTGCTGACCTGATCTCTTTTTGACGGAATTGAAAGTTGTTCGGACATGGTGCGGCCTCTCAAATCGGGTGTTCTTGTTGTGGTGAGTGTTTAGCCATTCATTGAGTGTAGGTGCGAGTGATCGGCGAAGACTGTCAAATCGTTTACAATTCTTTCCCATGAAGAATATCAAGACTGTCCTTGCCCGCTGCCCTTTATTCTCCGGCTTTTCAGAGTCGGCGATTGATGACCTGGAAGGTATCGCACGGATTCGCCGTTTTGAGGCTAACGAACTCATCTACAGTAAAGGTTCGGCAATATCGACCCTCAACATCATTGCCAGCGGGGTGGTTCGCATCAGTTCTGTGAACCCTGCAGGTCGGGAAGCCACCCTGATCATGTTCAGCGCGGGTACCTGGTTCGGAGATTCGGTGTTTTCTCCCGGGATGCGACGGGTATACGGCGCTACTGCCCACGAGGCCGTAACGCTGATAGAAATACCGGGCGAGGCATTTCGCGAACTCATGGCGACATACCCGGAAAGCTACCCGGTTATTCTTGATATGGTCAGCCGGCGGCTATGGGCCGCTATGTCCATTATTGAGGATGATGCACTACGAGGTGTTGCCGCCAGGATAGGGCGACGACTGTTGTTTCTGGCGGAAATCCAGGGCAATGGCGACGTCGGCACTGACCCGGTCACGATCTGGATCACCCGCGAGCACATTGCCAATATGATGGGCATGACCCGCCAGGGCGTGCATAAGTGGATTAAAGACTTTGAGCGTTCAGGGCTGCTGGAGCTGGCTTACGGCCGGATCGTATTACCGGATCCGACCGCATTGCAGCGACACCTGGAGACCATTGAGTAACTCTCTCCACGGGCACCGGAGCCCTGTTAGCTCTTTTCCGCAGTCTTTTTGCGAGGCGCCTTTCGAGCGTTGGATTTGGTCTGATTTGGTGGTGGCGAAACCAGGCTTTCCAGTTCATCCAAAGCCTCACCGGTGTAGACCGCCAGCTTCTGCATACTGGGCAACGTATCGCGGCAGCCCGTGAAACCGAAGTTGAGCGAGCCGGCGTAGCTCAGGCAAGTAATGTTGAGCGCACCGCCGTGGGCAATAAGCGAAACCGGGTACATCGCCTCCAGTCGTGCTCCTTCATAGTAAAGGGTTTCCCCTGGCCCTGGCACGTTGGAGATGGTCACGTTGAACACCGGGCGCATTCGCCCGCCCAGGCCTGACATCAACTGCAGGATGTAGGGCGACATCAGTAGCATGGTGTATTGGGTCAGGGCTTTACGCGGCAGTTTCTGAAGGTGCTGTTTGGCCCTGCGGGTAGAGTGTTTGATGTTCTTCAGCCGCTCGAGGGGATCGGCTTCGTCGGTCGCCAGTGAGGCAATCATGAAGCTGATCTGGGTGCCCGTGCCCTGATCATCGGAGGGGCGGATATTCACCGGAATTCCGGCGGTGAGTGGCGTATCCGGCAAACCATCCTGTTCAACAAGAAAGCGGCGCAGGGCAGTGCCACAGAGGTAGAGCACAATGTCGTTCAGGGAGCCGTTGGATGCCTGGGCGACCTGTTTGATCCGTTCGAGCTGGTAGTGCTGAGTGGCAAACCGCCGCTGACCGGTGACCCGGTGATTGAGGGCGGAAACCGGGCCGGCAAAGGGCGCGGTCAGCCCCTCTTCCGGGTGCCGTGCGGACTGGATCAGGCGGTTCATCGCATTCCAGAGCCTCGGCGCCATGTCGGCCTGAATCCTCAGGGCTTCCATGGCCTGGGACAGGGCGGCTGAAATGCTGGCTTCGGAATCTGTCTTGCTGCCCCGTGTCCGCTCCGGGCGTACCGACCATGGCGGCAGCATATTAATCTCACCGGGGTCCTTGCTGAGCACTCGCTGCATCAGTCGAACACCGCTTATGCCATCAATCATGGAGTGATGCATCTTGGTGTAGAGGGCAAAACGGTTGTTCTCCAGGCCCTCGATAATGTGGCATTCCCACAGCGGGCGGGAAAAATCCAGCGGGTTGGAATGCAGCCTGGATACCAGGATGCCAAGTTCCCGTTCACTGCCGGGGCGCGGCAACGCCGAGTGTCGAACGTGGTAGTCGAGATCCAGCTTCTTGTCGATCTTCCAGGACGGGGCGACCAGGCGGCCCAGGAACCCCGAAAAGGCGAGCTTGTAGCACCAGGGCGGCGCTACATCGGCATCGGCTTTCATGCGGGCGAGCATGTCTCTTAGAAACGTCTCCGGAGCATCTTCCGGTAGTGAAAAAATCTGCAGGTTGCCGACGTGCATCGGGGTGTCTTCCGATTCCACCGCCAACCAGGAAGCGTCCAGTGTGCCCAGGCGTTTCATTGATCGTCCTCTTGCTTTATGAAGCTGCCAAACTGCACTGAATCTGATGCGTTTGGATTCGTATAGTTGTTGTTCGAAAGTATACGCAACAACCGGGACAATCACACGAACAAGCAGGTTGAAAGGTTCAGGTTTTTGCGCGCAATCCCATTCCTACCCTTTGCGCAATTACATGTTGTTGCGAATCCATATTCACTCTTTTTCGGCAGCTTATGCTATTTTCACTAGCTGGCTAATCTAATCACAACAACAATCCTTGGAGGCTTTGTGGAATCGAGTCCACTGATCTCTGCGGGGCTGCCGATTGCCCTGTTTATCATCATGATCGGTATAGGTATGACCCTGACGGTCAGGGACTTCCGCCAAGTGGCGGTTTTTCCAAAAGGTATGGTGGTGGGTACCGTTGCCCAGATACTGCTCATGCCCATGGTGGCCTTTGCCATTGCCTCCATGCTCAACCTGTCATCGGCCATTGCCGTGGGGCTGGTAATCATTGCGGCCTGTCCGGGCGGCACTACCTCCAACCTGTTCGTGTTGCTGTCCCGGGGGAACATTGCCCTGTCGATCGTGTTGACGGTCACCGCCAGTCTTATAACCATCGTGACTCTGCCGTTATTCACCAACTATGCGCTTCAACTCTATGCTGGCACCGAGGAGTCCATCACGCTGCCGGTGGGAAGAACGGTAGGTATGCTGGTGGGTATTGTCCTGTTCCCTGTGGCGATTGGGATGATCTTCCGCACCCGGGCACCAGAGCTCTCGCGCCGTGCTGAAAGCGCAGTCAGCGTGTTCGGGGGTGTGGTTTTGGCGTTGCTGGTTGTCGGTTTGATCTGGGGCGTACGCGATCAGATCTGGGACCTGCTGCGACAGGCCGGCCCGGCAACCCTCCTGCTGAACATTGCCGGTATATTCCTGGGGCTCCTGGCGGGCCGCGCCGTGGGTCTGACCCAGCGCGAATCCATTGCCGTTGCTGTGGAGTTGGGCATTAAAAACAGCACCATTGCCCTGTTGGTAACGCTGACGCTGCTGGAGTCCAGCACCATGTCGATTCCCGCAGCGGTATACGGCGTGCTGATGTTCCCGATCGGTTTCCTGCTGGCGGCCTATGGCCGGAAAGTGATTCCAGCGACTACCATCACGACCACCACCCCGCCGCGCACAGAGACCAAGGCCGGGTAGGCACGGCGCTGCTTAGTGGCTATGCTCCTGACTTGGGCCGTTTTTTCTGTCGGGAGCCGCCACCATGAACTTTCTCAACGGAATAACCCTGCTGCTGGTGTATCAGTTGGTAGGGGAAGTCACTGTTCGTCTTCTCTCACTGCCGATTCCAGGGCCCGTGCTGGGTATGGTGATGTTGTTCCTGACGCTGATGATTCGGGGCGCCACGCCAGAGCCACTTGAGAACGCTTCCAGCGCATTGCTCAGCCATCTGTCGCTACTGTTCGTGCCGGCGGGTGTTGGCATGATGAGTCATTTTGGCCGGATTGCGGATGAGTGGCTGCCGATCACGCTGGCCCTGTTTCTCTCCACTATTATCACCATGGTCGCCACCGCCGGCATTATGCAGGTAACCTCGCGATGGTTTGCCCGACCCGAAAATATGGGAGGGCAGCGGGATGAATGAGCCGGTCATTCGTGATATCTGGGTTTATCTTTCAACGTCGCCGTTGCTTGGCCTGACCATTACGCTGGTGGCCTATGGCCTTGCCTATCGGCTCTATCTCAAGTCCAACTCCAGCCCCCTGGCCAATCCGGTGGTTACCTCAGTGGCGATGCTGATTGCCCTGTTGATGCTCACTGGTACCTCCTACGAGGAGTACTTCGAAGGAGGGCAGTTCGTTCACTTCCTGTTGGGGCCTGCCACGGTGGCGCTGGCGGTTCCCCTTTACCAGCAGTTTTCCCGGCTGCGCCAACTCTGGTTGCCGGTATCCATTTCCCTGGTGTGTGGTGTTGTGATTGCAGCGGGCAGCTCCATTGGGCTTGCCTGGCTGCTTGGCGGCTCCACTGAGATTCAGGTGTCCCTGGCGCCCAAATCCGCCACGGCACCGGTTGCCATGGGGATCTCCGAAACCATCGGCGGCATTCCGTCCCTGACCGCCGTTCTGGTGGTGGCCACTGGTATTGTCGGTGCGGTGCTCGGTACCAAACTGTTTGAATGGATGCGTATCACCGACGACAGTGTGAAAGGCATCGCCATGGGTGTGGCGGCCCATGGCATTGGCACAGCACGGGCATTTCAGGTCAGTTCCCAGATGGGCGCTTTTTCGGGGCTGGCGATGGCGCTGTCGGCGTTTGCGACGGCATTGATTGTGCCCTGGTTGGTGGATTTACTCGGAATTTAGACCGGCAGCAGGAGGTAAAGTGATCGTTCACAGGAGATTGGTTGTGGTCTTTTCAGCGCTGATATCCGCTGGAACATGGGCTACCGCCAATGCGCAGCAAAGCGTGGAGTCGCAAGACAATGTCATCAAGGTGACGTCGCCCCGCCTTGAGAGAGACCTCTACGAGACCCCCGCTGCGGTGTCCGTGACCAATGCCCCGGACATCCAGGAGGGCCAGCAGAGGCTGCAACTGGACGAGTCCCTGGATACTGTCCCTGGCCTGTTCTTCCAGAACCGCTACAACTTCGCCCAGAATCTGCGGCTGTCCACCCGTGGTTTTGGTGCCCGGGCGCCATTCGGCATTCGCGGCATTCGTATACAGGTGGATGGCATCCCCTACACGTTGCCCGATGGGCAGTCTCAGATTGATGCGGTGGACCTGGACTCGGCACAGCGCATTGAAGTGATTCGCGGGCCGTCGTCGGTTCAGTACGGTAACGCCTCCGGTGGGGTGATCGACATTACCACGGCCCGTGGAGACGAAATGCCGCCGGGCGCGCGCCTGCGTCAGGATGTGGGAAGCAACGACTATTACAAAACCACGTTCCAGGCCAACGGAAGTGAGGGGGCGACGAGTGGCATCGCAACTGCGTCCTGGCTTAACTACAACGGTTACCGCGATCAGAGCCAGGTTGAGAGAGGCCTTTTCAATGGGCGGGTGTCTCATGGTTGGGGAGCCGGGCAGCGTTTAACGGCCACCTTCAATGCCTTGCACACGCCAAAAGCAGAAGACCCCGCCGGCCTGACAGCGAGCCAGGTGGAACAGGATCGCCGCCAGGCGACGGCCAATGCCGAACGGCTCGACGCCGGCCAGGACGTTGGCCAGCAGACGCTTGGGTTGCTGTATGAAACCGCCGAGATGGGTACTGGGGACCTGGCCGTTAGTACCTTTTTTACGCACCGTGATTTTGCCCAGCAACTGCCGTTTCCCGGCCCCAGCCGAATTGCCTACGACCGGCAGTTCTACGGCGTCAGTACGGATTACCAGCAGGGCAGCAAGGTAGCGGGCCTTCCGCTGACCTGGGTGGTGGGCGTTGACCTTCATCGCCAGGTTGATGAACGCCGGCGCTATTCGGTGTCGTTTAACGGTGATGTCACCGGACAAACCCAGGACGAAACCCAGAACGGCACTACCGCCGCGGTGTTTGCCCAGGGTGACCTGGCATTGACGGAGCGCCTGAACGTGTCTCTGGGCACCCGGTTTGATCGCCTGCGGCTGTCGGTGGATGACCACAGGATCAGTGACGGAGACGATTCCGGCAGCCGCACCTATCGGGAATTCAGTGGTTTTGCAGGAGTCAGCTATCGGTTGGCGCCACGCCAGCAGTTCTACGCCACAGTGGGCACGGCCTTTGAAGCACCCACCTTCACGGAGTTTGCCAATCCCGACGGCAGCGGTGGCTTCAATCCAGACATTGAGCCCCAGCAGGCGCTTAACCGGGAAGTCGGTATACGCGGCGGCCTGGGGCAGGGGGTCCGTTATGACCTGGCACTGTTCTCCATCCGGGTGGACGACGAAATCCTGCCCTATGAGATCAATAACCGTACCTTCTACGAAAACGCAGGGCGCACAGAACGGAATGGGGTGGAGCTCGGCCTGAAGTGGGATATCTCCTACACCTGGCGGGTAACCAGTGCCGTGACCCTGGCGGACTACACGCTGAAGGACTTTACCGACGAACAGGGCAATGACGCCGATGGCAATCGCCTGCCGGGGTTACCGCAGGAGCAATGGGTTACGGAGGTTGAGTGGCGCGGTGACGGGCAACGGTTTGCTGCCCTGGAGTGGCAGTACGTGGGTGACCTGTACGCCGAGAACAGCAACCAGACCAGGGTCAGTGACTACTGGCTGCTGGGGATTCGGGCCGGTGACAGCGTTCGTGTAGGTAGTCAAAAATTCAGCGTCTACGGCGGTATCCGCAACCTTCTGGATGAGGATTACTTCAGCAATATCCGCATCAATGCCAATGCAGACAGGCCTATAGAAGATCGCGGCTACTATGAACCCGCGCCCGGCAGAACTTTCTATGCCGGGCTGGAGTGGGCATTCTGACAATTAATAGCGACATTCAATCCGCGTCGTCCGGCTCCCGTTGCGGGCAGTGGCACTCCTCCATGACCACGCCGTTGTCGACGCTTTCAAGGTGGACATCAAAGCCCCACAAACGATGCACGTGACGAAGAACCTCATCAGTGTCGTCGCCAAGTGGAACCCGGTCGACGGGGATGTGCCGCAGGGTCAGTGATCGATCCCCCCTGACATCCACGTTCCAGACCTGGATATTGGGTTCGCGGTAGCTCAGGTTGTATTGCCGTGCCAGCTTTTCCCGAAGGCTGCGGTAGCCGGGGTCATCGTGGATGGCGGTGATCCGGTAGACGTCTTCCTCATCATCGTTCTGAATGGCAAAAAGCTTCAGATCCCTCATCACTTTTGGGGACAGGAACTGCTGGATGAAACTCTCATCCTTGAAATTCTTCATGGCGAAATGCAGGGTTTCCAGCCAATCAGAACCGGCAAAGTCCGGGAACCATTCGCGGTCCTCGTCGGTGGGATTCTCACAGATCCGCCGCAGGTCGGTGAACATCGAAAAACCCAGAGTGTAGGGGTTGATGCCCGAATACCAGGGGCTGTCAAACGGTGGTTGGTAAACCACGGCCGTATGACTTTGCAGGAACTCCATCATGAAACCGTCGTTCACCAAGCCCTTGTCGTACATTCTGTGTAGCAGGGTGTAATGCCAGAAGGTGGCCCAGCCTTCGTTCATCACCTGGGTCTGGCGCTGCGGGTAGAAGTACTGCCCCAGCTTTCGAACGATACGGATGATTTCCCGCTGCCAGGTTTCCAGTAGTGGCGCGTTCTTCTCGATGAAGTAGAGGATGTTTTCCTGGGGTTCTTCCGGGTAGCGCTTCTTGCGGCTCACCGGGTCGTCATCCTCGCCCATTTTGGGGATGGTGCGCCAAAGATCGTTGAGCCGGCGCTGCTGATATTCCTCGCGTTCCTTTTGCCGGCGCAGCTCTTCGGCGGCAGAGATCGGCGCGGGGCGTTTGTAGCGGTCAACGCCGTAGTTCATCAGCGCGTGGCAGGAATCCAGGATTTCTTCCACCGCATCCAGGCCATAACGCTCCTCGCACTCGGCCACGTAGTTACGGGCGAATACCAGATAGTCAATGATGGCGCTGGCGTCGGTCCAGGTGCGGAACAGGTAGTTGCCCTTGAAGAACGAGTTGTGGCCATAGGAAGCGTGGGCAATCACCAATGCCTGCATGGGCAGGGTGTTCTCCTCCATCAGGTAAGCGATGCAAGGATCGGAGTTGATCACGATCTCGTAGGCAAGCCCCATCTGCCCCCGCTGATACCCTTTGGAGGTAGACAGGAACTGCTTGCCGAAAGACCAATGGTGGTAACCCACGGGCATACCGACGGAGCTGTAGGCATCCATCATCTGTTCGGCGCTGATCACCTCCACCTGATTGGGGTAGGTGTCGAGACCGAACTCCGCCGCGCATTTGGCGATTTCCTCGTCGTATTTCTCGATCAGCGGGAAGGTCCACTCGGAACTGGTCGAGATAGGTTCCCGGGTTTTCGGCTCGTTGGGTCTGTCGATGGTGTCGGTCATGCGGCTTTCCTCTCGAACAACTGGCGGAAGACCGGATAGATTTCACCAGGGTCGGCGATCTGTTGCAGCGCGAAGCTCTGCGGGAACCGCTCCTGAATTTTCTCGTATTCGTACCAGAGCATCTGGTGATCCTGGGGCGTGATCTCCACATAAGCGTAATACTGCACCAAAGGCAGGATGCTGTCGGCCAGCAACTTGCTGCAGATGGGCGAATCATCGTTCCAGTTGTCACCGTCCGAAGCCTGGGCGGCATAGATGTTCCACTCCGCAGGGGAGTAGCGGGACTCGATGATCTTGTGCATCAGTTTCAGAGCACTGGATACGATGGTGCCGCCTGTTTCCCGTGAGTAGAAGAACTCTTCCTCGTCCACTTCCTTGGCGCTGGTGTGGTGGCGGATGAAGACCACTTCGATCTTCTTGTAGTTCTTCTTCAGGAACAGATACAGCAGGATGAAGAAACGTTTGGCGATGTCCTTGTGCATCTGGGTCATCGACCCGGACACATCCATCAGGCAGAACATCACGGCACTGGTGGCTGGCTGGGGCTTCTTCACGTGCTGGCGGTACCGCAGGTCAATCTCGTCAATGAACGGGATGCGCCGGACATTGGCCTTGAGATCGGCAATCTCATCCTCCAGGGCTTTGATCTGGTCCTCGTGGCTGAAGGCCGGGTCCAGATCCTCCGGTGCGCTTTTCAGCGCGGCCAACTCTTCCTCCATTCGGCGGATTTTCTTGCGGCGTGCGCCACCGAGGCCAAGACGTCGGGCATGGGCACCCCGTAAGGAGCGAATCACGTCCAGCTTGGCGGGGATGCCCTGGGTTGAAAAACCAGAGCGAACGTATTTGAACGCCTCGGTGTCTTTCAGCTTTTTACGGGCGAGATTGGGAAGTTCCAGATCATCAAACAGAAAGTCGAGGAATTCTTCCTGGGTGATCTGAAAGGCGAACTCATCCATGCCTTCGCCATCCGGGCTGGCCTGGCCCTGTCCCTGGCCTCCGCCGCCACCGCCCGGGGGTTTGGGCACCGTGTCACCCGTCACGAACTCCTTGTTGCCCGGATGCACCATCTCCCGTTTGCCGCCCTGGCCATGGTGGAAGATCGGTTCGTCAGTATCCCTGGACGGAATACTGACATTCTCGCCACGCTCAATATCCGTAATGGAGCGCCGGTGAACCGCGTCCGCCACGGCCTTCTTGATATGATGGCGGTAACGGCGCAGGAAACGTTCCCGGTTTACCGCGCTCTTGTTCTTGCCGTTCAGTCGCCGGTCGACTACGTGGGTCATACCCATAGTTTCACTCCAGTTCAGCGTATGAAGGCTGACTTATTGAGACTTACGAACCCGCAGGTACCATTCCGCAAGGAGACGGACCTGTTTCTCCGTGTAGCCTCGATCGACCATACGTTCGACGAACTGCTTGTGCTTGTTCTGATCCTCCTGGCTGGCCTTCGGATTGAAGGAAATAACCGGCAGCAGGTCCTCGGTATTGGAGAACATTTTCTTCTCGATCACGCTGCGCAGTTTTTCGTAGCTGAGCCAGGACGGGTTGCGACCCTGGTTGTTCGCCCGTGCCCGCAACACGAAATTGACCACCTCGTTGCGGAAGTCTTTCGGGTTGCTGATGCCGGCCGGCTTCTCGATTTTCTCCAGTTCGTCGTTAATGGACGAGCGGTCGAGAATTTCCCCGGTTTCCGGATCACGGTATTCCTGATCCTGAATCCAGAAGTCGGCATAGGTGACGTAGCGATCGAACAGGTTCTGGCCGTATTCGCTGTAGCTTTCGAGGTAAGCCGTCTGGATTTCCTTGCCAATAAACTCAACGTAGTGAGGCGCCAGGAACTCCTTGATAAACCGCAGGTAGCGGTCGTGGGTCTCGGCCTGGAACTGCTCCTGCTCGATCTGTTTTTCCAGCACATAGAGCAGATGAACCGGGTTAGCCGCCACCTCCGTGGTGTCGAAGTTGAAGACCTTGGACAGAATCTTGAACGCGAAACGGGTGGACAGTCCGTCCATGCCCTCATTCACGCCGGCTGAATCGCGATATTCCTGGATCGACTTGGCTTTGGGATCGGTATCCTTGATGTTCTGGCCATCGTAAACCCGCATCTTGGAAAAGATACTGGAGTTTTCCGGCTCTTTGACCCGCGACAGGATGGAGAACTGCGCCAGCATATCCAGGGTGTCCGGTGCGCAAGGGGCGCCGGAAAGGGAACTGTCACGCAGCAATTTGCGATAAATATCAATCTCTTCCGTCACGCGCAGGCAGTAGGGCACCTTGACGATATACACCCGGTCAAGGAAGGCCTCATTGTGCTTGTTGTTACGGAAGGTCTGCCACTCGGACTCGTTGGAGTGGGCCAGGATAATACCGTCGAACGGCACGGAGCCCATGCCTTCGGTGGTATTGTAGTTGCCTTCCTGGGTGGCGGTCAGTAACGGATGCAGCACCTTGATAGGCGCCTTGAACATTTCCACGAATTCCATCAGGCCCTGGTTGGCCTTGCACAGGCCGCCGCTGAAGCTGTAGGCGTCCGGGTCATCCTGGGAGAAGTCTTCCAGCATGCGGATATTCACCTTGCCTACGAGGGCGGAGATGTCCTGGTTATTGTCATCGCCCGGCTCGGTCTTGGATACACCCACCTGGTCCAGTACCGACGGGTACATCTTCACCACACGGAACTGACTGATGTCGCCGCCGTACTCGTGCAGGCGTTTTACCGCCCAGGGCGACATGATGGACTTGAGGTAGCGGGACGGAATGCCGTATTCCTCTTCCAGAATACTCGCATCCTCAGCGGGATCGAACAGGCCTAGTGGCGACTCGTTAACGGGTGAGCCCTTGATCGCGTAGAAGGGCACTTTCTGCATCAGTGACTTGAGTTTTTCAGCGAGAGAGGACTTGCCGCCACCGACGGGGCCAAGCAGGTAGAGGATCTGTTTCTTCTCTTCCAGGCCCTGGGCAGCGTGGCGGAAGAAGGAGACGATGTTTTCCACGGCCTCTTCCATGCCATAGAACTCGGAGAATTCCGGGTAACGCTTGATCACTTTGTTGGAAAAGATACGTGACAGCCGGGAGTCACGGGATGTATCGATATGCTCCGGCTCGCCGATGGCCAGTAACATCCTTTCTGCGGCAGTGGCGTATGCCGCCGGGTCCTTTTTGCAGATCTCCAGGTATTCCTCAAGAGTGTATTCTTCTTCTTGAGTTGCTTCATACCGGTCTTTGAAATGCTGCATTATGCTCATAGATGGCCCCTCGCTTGCTCTCTTGCCATGAAAAGACAGCTTTTAGTTCACACAATATCCCCGTTGCTGTTGGGTCCGCCGCTCCAGGCGGTCGTTATGGTTATGGGTGGAAGTAAAGGGAGTAACAGACCGATTTACGCTGACGCGTTTATGTCGGTCTTGTTACTGTGAGCTTAGTTCAAGCTTCGGGACTTGGACAGGAGTAAAAGCGTTAAGGTTCATTAAATTGTGTATCAGCGCTTTCTGAGACGGAACACACTCTCCGTCGCGCCAGCAAGCCCTTTACGCTTGGTAAAAGGGTGATCTTTTGCCAGCGTATTGGTGAGTATATGTTCGATCTCGTAATCAGCGGAGTATAGTTTCAGTACTTCTTCGTCACTGACATTGAACGGCGGGCCCTTGATGTCGGTGTCGTAGTCCAGGGTGATCAGAAGTATGCGGGTGCCATCCGGAATCACGGCGGTCAGGTGGTCGACATAATCCTGGCGCATGTGGGGTGGCAGGGCGATCAGGGCAGCACGATCGTACACCAGCCGAACGTGCTTCAGGTCCTCCGGCACCAACTGGAAAAAGTCGCCGCACCAAAGCTGGAGATCGTCGTGGGCAAATTTGGTGAAGGGTTCACCCGGGTGAACCTTCGCTTTCTCCTGGCCCTCTTCGAAGAAGTCCTTGCAGGCAACGTCACTCAATTCCACGCCGATGACAGCGTGGCCGCGGTCATGGAGCCACCACATGTCATGGGCCTTTCCGCACAGGGGAACGAGCACGGCACCGGTGCCATTGCCGGCGAGCTCTGGCCAGTGGTCATGGAGGTACTGATTGACGGTGCCTTCGTGGAAGCCGATTTCTTTCTTGGCCCAGCGTTCGTGCCAGAACTGATGTTCCATGAGTGTTCCCCTTTTCGCCAATTGGAGGTTTCGCTCAGTCTAACTTAATCTGGGGCTCTGTTGGTCGGCCAAAAACTTCATGAATAAGGAACGACGAATGAAAGCCGTATTTCTGGACGCAGACACACTGGGTAACGATGTGGACCTCTCGCCGATTGAGGCCGTGACCGGGGAGATGGTCAAACATCCGCGAACGTCCCCCGAGCAGGTGCAGGAGCGCATACGGGGATTCGACACGGTATTGGTGAATAAAGTTGTGCTGTCGCGGGAGCACTTCGAGGCCAGCCCGGAGCTAAAGACGGTTGCGGTGGTGGCGACGGGGCTGAACAACATTGATAAGGACGCGGCGAAAGACTACAGCGTAACGGTGATGAACGTGACCAACTATGGCCGCTCCACAGTGGCGCAACACACCATGGCGTTGATTCTCGCGCTGGCCACGCGCTTGGTGGATTACGACAAGGACGTGCGGGCCGGTCGCTGGGGGCAAAGCTCGATGTTCTGCCTGATGGATCATCCCATCATGGAACTGGAAGGGCGCACGCTGGGGGTTGTTGGCTATGGCGACCTTGGGCAGGGCGTTGTGGAGCGCGCAAAGGCGTTTGGGATGAGTATTGTGCTTGGCGCAAGGCCCGGACAGGCAACTGGTGAGGTGGATGGTTACCCCCGGATTCCCCTGGATGAGCTGCTGCCCAAAGTGGATGTGCTGTCGCTTCACTGCCTGCTGACGGACGACACCCGGAATATGATAGGCGCCCGCGAACTGAAGATGATGAAAAAGGAGGCGCTGCTGATCAATACCAGCCGTGGCGGCCTGGTGGACGAGCAGGCGCTTGCGGACGCCCTGCGGGCGGGGACTATTGGCGGTGCCGGCTTTGATGTGCTGACGGAGGAGCCGCCCCGAAATGGCAATGCGTTGCTGGCGGATGATATTCCCAACCTGATTGTAACGCCGCATTCGGCCTGGGCGAGTCGGGAAGCGCGGCAACGAATCGTCGATATTACGGCGCGTAATCTGTCTTCGCTGGTCTGATTTTCTGACGGTTTTCCCGGGTACGCCCCCTCACTCCCCCCTCAAAAGTTCGCAGCCGTATGACGCGGCTGCGGTTCTTCCCCGCCTAAACTCCCTGTGAAATGCCCCCGATAGGGGCATGCGTTTCACCAACGCTCAAACAATAACAACAGGGCGATACCTATGATCAGACCTCTCCTGGCTCTTGCGCTTTCCTGTGTTTTCTTTTCCGCGCCGGCGTTCTCTTTTGAACGCGGTGAACTGCTTATCTGGATCAACTCCGACAAGGGGTATGAAGGACTGGCTGAAGTCGGCCGGCGCTTCGAAGCCGAAACCGGCATTCCTGTGACCGTGGAGACGCCGGACGATCTCACCTCCGAGTACGACCATTACGGCTATTCCTCCAAGGCGCCCGATATCGTGATCTGGCCCCATGATCGTTTTGGAAGCTGGATCAATGAGGGCCACCTGCGCCCCATCGAGCCGTCCGAGCAGGTGCGTGAGGCTATTGCACCCTTTGCCTGGCAGGCGGTTTCCGTGGGCGATCGGGTGTATGGCTACCCGATCGCCATGGAAGTGGTCAGTCTGCTCTACAACAAGGACCTGATCTCAACACCGCCCGCCACTCTGAAAGGCGTGAAAGCTGAGCATCAACGACTGAGCGCGCAGGATATTGAGGCCATCTCCTGGGACTACAAGAATGTGTATTTTTCCTGGCCAGTGTTCGCCGGATCCGGTGGGTACAGTTTCGGCCTGGAAAACCAGGTTTACGACCTCTCCGATGTTGGTGTGGACACAGATGGCGCTGTCGGTGCCGTGGCAGGCATAAAAGACTTGCTGGATTCCGGTGTGCTGTCGGCAGATGCGGATTACGGCACCATGATGGACGGCTTCAAGGCCGGTCAGACTGCGATGATCATTAACGGTCCCTGGGCCTGGAGTGAGATACGGGACGCCGGTATCAACGTGGGCATTGCCGACGTGCCCACTGTCAGCGGTGAACCTGGAAAACCCTTTGTGGGCGTACTGGCCGCCGGGATCAGCGCGGTATCCACCAACCATGAACTGGCCCGTCAGTTCATGGAGGACTATCTGCTGACCGAATCCGGCCTGCACGCCGTGAATGACGACAAGCCCCTTGGCGCCGTGGCCCATCTGGAAGTGGTGAAAACCCTCAGCGAAGACCCGTTTATCGACCATACCTTCCGCTCCGCCAGTCGTGGGGAAATCATGCCCAACATTCCTGAGATGAAACGCTTCTGGGATCTGATGACCATCCGCTTTGACGGCATGCTGGCCGATGATTACCCCATAGCGTCCACGCTCAAGGAGGCTGCAGGTCGGCTTGAAAGGCTGGATGACATGCGGGGCTGGACACGCCGGCATTACGTGACGAACTGAGTGAGCTCGCTATGGCATTCCCCCGATTAGAATTGACCATCCGTTCCCGGGTGATCCTGTTATTTACCCTGTTGATTGGCCTGTCCGTTGCGTCATCGGCACTGGTTTACCAGCGCATAGCCGGCATTGGTGACAGTGTCGATCAGCAGGCACGCGGCATCGCCGGCCAAATGGTTGCCATTGATGAGCAGTCCGAACTCATTGACCAGCAAAGGGCGTTGGGCAAGCTGTCCGAACGCGTTACGGTCGCCCAGCAACATATGGGTGCGATGCAGTATTGGTATTTTCACGCCGCTCTGAATGCGGACATGGAGTCCCTGGACAAGGCTCAGGCCGCCTCCGAACAGTTGGTGGACGAGCTGGCTGCCATGGTGGCGGCCGATAGCAGCCTGCAGGCGGAGATCGCGGAAATGACAGAAACCGTGGAACAGTACCGCACGCTCGGCGAAAAAATGTTCGAGTTCTTTGAAAAATCCATGATGCTGATGGGGCGTTCGATGGCGGAGGCCGCCCGTGAACAGGCCGTTAGTCTCACGGCTAGCCTCAACGATATCCGCAGCGGCTACCAGCAACGGGAGGCCGTACTCACCGGGGGCGTGTTGGAAGCCGGAGAGACAGTCAGGCGTGCCAGTGATCAGGTCGCCATCAGTGGCGGTGCTATTCGACACGAAATTGATCGGGCTGGATCGGTCAGCCTGATAATGGCTGGCGCGCTCGTTATCTCGGCATTGTTGCTGGGCACGCTGTTCCTGCGTTCACTGCTTCGTCCGGTGCGCAGGTTGGGGCAGCGCATTGGCGAAATACAGGCCGACAATGACCTGCGGGGCAGTCTCGAGTACCGCAAGAACGATGAATTAAGCGTGATCACCCGCGCCTTTGATCAGATGCTGGCGCGATTTGGCGGTCTGATCGGTCATGTCGCCGCCTCCACTATGGCTCGGCTGGAAACACGAGTGGAAGCCGTGGCCGAAACCATCGCCGGGCTGGCCAGCCAAAGCCAGTCTATCGGCCAGGTTGTGGATGTAATCCGGGGCATCTCGGAGAAAACCAACCTGCTGGCATTGAACGCTGCCATTGAGGCGGCCAGGGCCGGTGAAATGGGCCGGGGGTTTGCCATTGTGGCCGACGAAGTGCGGGGCCTGGCCAGCCAGACGGCGAACTCGACCGGGCAGATAGACGATCTCGTGTCATCGTTGCAGGCACAATCCCGTGATGCCGTTGAAGCGGTGGAGGCCGGGCGTGAGGAGAGTCGTACAACCGTCCAGCGCATCCGGCAATGCAGCGAGAGCCTGGGGCTGATCGACGAGAAGGCGGGCGAGATGCGTTTGCTCAACCAACAGGTCGCCCAGGCTGCGGCTGAGCAGAGCGAGGCTGTCAGCAAAATCGACGAAAACCTGATCAACCTCAAGCGCCAGATTGAAGACATTTCAGACAATGCCCGCGATACCGGAAGCATGACCGATTCCCTCGCGTCACTGAGCGAAGTGCTGAGAGGAAATATCAGCCAGTTCCGATACTGAGCCGAAACCGCTAGTAAAAGCCACACAATACGCCATACTTTGTTGTGATTTGGTATCTGACTGATAATCTGTACAAAACACTGGCAAACAGGACGTTGTGTGGCTTCATTTCAATTCAAAGACCGGCTTCAGTCTGCGGAAACCTGGATTCTCGCCAACCCCAATCCACCGCAGCACTGGCCGTGGACCTGGCTTTATAAAACCGGGCGTACCGCCTATGCGCTGGTGCGGGACGTCGTTAGTGGCAACCTGACGCTCCATGCCATGAGCCTGGTGTATACCACCTTGCTGAGTATTGTGCCGTTGCTGGCGCTGAGTTTTTCGGTGCTCAAGGCGCTGGGCGTACACCAGCGTATGGAACCCTTCCTGTTCCAGTTCTTTCGGCCCATGGGCCCCCAGGGCGTTGAGATTGCCGAGCAGGTTCTGGGCTTCGTGGATAACATGAAAGTGGGTGTGCTCGGCTCGGTCGGCCTGGCACTGCTGGTTTATACCGTGGTGTCACTGGTGCAGAAGATCGAGCGTTCTTTCAATATGATCTGGCGGGTGCCGGACATGCGCTCGATGGCCCAGCGCTTCAGTAATTATCTCAGCGTTATCATGGTGGGGCCGTTGTTGATGGTGTCAGCCATCGGTATCAGTGCCACCATTTTTTCGTCGGCGTTCGTGCAGGCGCTGATGGAAATCGAGCCGCTCGGCTCCATGATTGTCTTCGCCACCCGCTTTACCCCGTTCATGCTGGTGGTCGGGGCGTTCACCTTCGTGTACGTGTTCATTCCCAACACCCGGGTGAAGCTTCGCTATGCGTTCATCGGTGGCCTGGTGGCAGGTATATCCTGGCAGGCGGCGGGTATGCTGTTTGCGTCGTTTGTCGCCGGTTCCGCCAAGTACGCTGCCATCTATTCCAGTTTCGCAATCGGCATCATCCTGTTGATCTGGGTGTACCTCAACTGGATGATTCTGCTGCTGGGGTCCAGCATTGCCTTCTATCTCCAGAACCCGGGCTCGGTGGCCAAACGCCGCCAGGTGCGGTTGTCGCCGGAACTTCTGGAAAAAACCGGGCTGGCGTTGATGTGGCTGGTGGCGAAACCCTTCAGCGAGGGCCGGCCGGCACCGCAGCAGGAAGCGGTTGAACAGCAACTCAGAGTGCCGGGGGAGGTGACCCGTGGTATCAGCGACAAGCTGATCCGTGCCAGACTGCTGACATTGGCTGGTCGCAACGGCGATTGCCTGGCCCCGGGCCAGTCCCTCGAGAGGATCACCGTTGGCAGCGTGCTGGAAGCCATACGTCGTGATGAGGATCGGGTCGCTGACCGTTTACCCTATGCCGTGCCGAGCCATCTGATGGAACGCCCTCCGGAGCACGAATCGGTGTCCTTCGCCGAACTGCTGAAGCAGGAAGGGGGTTATGGAGACAAAACCTAGGCGCGGGTTTTTGCACCCGCCTCCAGGGTATCGAGGATCACCTTGCGCACCCGTGTAAACTGCTCCCTCGAGATGTGAGTAATGCGCAATACGTCTTCTTCCGGCATATTGCGTTGGTGGGCGTGACGTAACACCTCCCGGGTGCCGATAATAATACCGTCGTTCAGCGGGGTGAGTTGCTGCCTCGGCGCCGGCCGTTCCGCCGCCAGAAGCTGGGCATGGTATTTAGGCGGTAGGTTCCATTCATTGGCCAGCAATTGCGACGTGGCCCATTGGTATCGGGAAAGGGCGATGTGGATCAGTGAGGGGGGCGGTTCCACCAGCCCGGATTCTGTCCTGCAGACGCGCTGCAACTCCCTTCGTAGTGTGATGTAAGAGAGTGCTGGCAGTAGGCCTGCCATGAAATAGACGCTGCTATCCTGGCCCTGAATCTTCGCAATCAACTCCGCACTGCGGGCACAGGTGAGCCCCCAGCGCCATACCCGTTGTGCAAAGAGCGCTTCCCGACTGTTCCTGGCTGCCATCATCGGCCGCATGATGGCAGCGGAAATAACGTTGCGAATACCGTCCATACCCAGAACAAAGACCGCCTGGTCCACCGAGTCGATGGACTGGTCGCCGGTGCGGAAGTAAGGGCTGTTGGCAATCTGCAGTAGTTGTTCGGTCAACGCGGGGTCATTGAGGATGATCTCCGTCAGTTGGTTGCGGCCTGTTTTGGCATCGGAGAGTGCCCGCATCAGCATCGGCAGGGTCATGGGTTGGCGCGGTAATTCGTCCAACTCACTATTGGCGATTCGCCAGCGCAGTTTTTCCAGCACTTCATCCCATTGCCCGGTTTCTGAGCGTAGCGTGGCGGGGGGTGAGTCAAGCAGCCAGCAAAACAGACGTTCTTCCAATTTGTCGATCAGGGCCGGGTCGATGTCCGGGCTGTCGTTTGTTGAAACAACCGGGTTGAGCAGGCGGGATTCAGGTGCTGTTGCGGTTGTTGGTTTGTCGGACGAGAAAAGTCCTGAAATCCAGGAAATAAAGCCTGGCATCCGATGCCTCCGGGAAAAGAATAGTCGCCGGGAAATACATACCCGTACACCGCGAGTATAGAATGAGCTGGCGGCTATGCACAGTATAAAGCAGGCTTTTTGGCGCTAGAGCCTCAGAAAACAGAGCCTCCGAAGACGAACACCAATTGGCAGATACCGGCGGCGAAACCCAGGAAGGCGCCCACCAGTATCAGTTTGATTTCGTCCTCCTGGAAGCAGGGTCGAAGAAGGTCCTGGAATTCCTCAGATGAGAGGGCAATCATGCGCTCCACCATGATGCTTTCCACGGCCCTTGCCCGGTCGGTTTCGAACACCGGGTTATTGAAGGAGGTTTGCGAAATTTCGATGGCTTTTTTGCCGACCTGGTTCTTTAGGGTCGCAAAGCCTGTTGGTCCAAACGCCATCTGGGTCAGGGCCTTGCCCATGCCGGCGGTTTCGTCCACCAGGGGTTTAATGTGCTTTTTGACCATGTTGCGGGCCCGGTCGCCCTTCGGGCCCTCCAGTATGGCGTTGATGATGTTGCCAACGGTGAGTATTTCGTGGGTGACGATGTGGCAGAAGGATTCGGCGACTTGCTGCTGGCGTTTGAGGAACAGTCCCTGGAATCGGAAAGGGCCGACTTTCTTTTCGTGCAAGGGGCGGAAGATCACGTTCAGCGCGATCCAGTTGGTCGCCCAACCCACCATCAGGCCGAAGAAAGGTAGTACCCACCAACTTTGGTAGAAATACCAGACGGTCATCTGAACCAGGCCGAACAGGAAGCCGAAATAGAAGCCGGAGTTGATGATGAAACGGAATTCCACTTCCCCGCACTCGATGAAGATCCGGTTCAGCAGCCGTTTGTCCTTGGCCAGGCGTTCGATGACCATGCTTTTGATGTCGAGCAGGTCTTCGATGTTGTCGGAAACGTCCCCCACCAGGTTGTCCACCAGTTGCGGGGTGGACTTGCGTACCCGGTCGTAGACCATGTTCCTGGCTGAGGAGGGCAGGTTTTCCCAGAAGGTGGGATATTCCTTGAGCATCAGTTCGTCGACGTATTCTTCGGTTCGGGGTTCGACGGTGTAGAGGATGTGGGCTGCCAGTACCTTGGGGTCGATTTGCTGGAAGATTTCCTGCACGGTGCCAATCTTGGAGATGGTGGCGTCGACGCTGATGGCGGCCATTTTTCGGGCCTTTGAGGGGATGATGCCCTGCCAGCCGAGTAACGGGGGCTTGCCGATGAATTCCAGCGGGTAGAAGGTCATTTTGATGGCCAGCCAGTTCGTGGTCCAGCCGATCAGGGCGGCAATGACGGGGATACTGAGGTATTGCCAGAATTCTGGGGTGCTTAGCAGGCTTGTCATCTGGTGTTCGCTTTTTGGGTTCTGGAGTTTGCTGCATTACGGGGAGGCCTTTCCAAAACACGCTCCTTGCGGCACATCCCTGTGGCGCTTGGGCTCCGCCATCCATGGCTCCGCACAGTTTTGGAAAGGCCTCCCCGTAATACAGCCCCGACTACAGAGCTATCCTCAACAGACTTATCACTCGACAGGGATAATGTTGTCGGGGGCCGGCTCTGTCAATGACTTGCGCGCCAGATTGAGATGGCGGCACAGTCGGTAGGCTCAACCGCCGATATCACCCCACAACCACTGGCACAGTGCCATGGCGGCAACCGGGGCGGTTTCGGTGCGTAGAACGCGGGGGCCGAGGGCAACTGGGAGGAAGCCGGCGGTTTCGGCAGTGGTGATTTCGTCCGGGCTGAGGCCGCCTTCGGGGCCGATCATCAGAGCGACGCGAGCGGGTTTGGCAAGGGTGTCCAGGGATTGTTCGGTGCGGTGGTGTAGAACCAGGCGCAAGTCGCAGTCACCCGAGTTTTCAAACCATTCCGACAGTGTCATCACCGGTACTATCTCGGGCACCCGGGCTCGGCCGCATTGTTCGGCGGCGCTGATGGCGACGGATTGCCAGTGGCGCAGGCGTTTGTCTTCACGGTCGCCTTTGAGTTTGACGTCGCAGCGTTCGGTGGTCAGCGGTACGATGCGGGTAACGCCCATTTCCACGGCTTTCTGAACGGCGTAGTCCATGCGGTCGCCTTTCGACAGGGTTTGCCCGAGTACGACCTCCAGGTGGGACTCGGTGACATTGGCGGACGGCGTTCCCACTTCGACCGACACGTGTTTCTTCCCGGCCTCGGTGATGGTGGCGGGGTAGTCGTTGCCGTCGCCGTTGAACAGCAGCAGTTCCTGGCCGGGCTGCATGCGCAGCACACGGCCGACGTGTTGTGCTGCATTGTCGTCCAGGCCGGCCGTGGCGCCTTCACTCAGGGGTGAGTCGGTGTAGATGCGGGGGATGCGCATGGTGTTTGTCAGTCCCGTACGGCGATTTCGATGCCTTCTGTGGCCACTTGGGCCAGGTGGCGGATCTGTTCTTCGGTGATCACGTAAGGGGGCATAAAGTAGACTACGTTACCCAGTGGCCGCAATAGCGACTGGCGGGTGAGCGCATGCTGGTATACGCGGATGCCGCGACGCTCCTGCCAGGGGAAGGGCTCTTTGGTGGCTTTGTTTTTCACCATTTCCACCGCCAGGGTCATGCCGTGCTGGCGGATATCGCCGACGTTGGGGTGGTCCGCCAGGTGAGCGACGGAGTCTGCCATGCAGGTGCTCAGGCGTTTGTTGTTTTCGATGACGTTGTCGTCGCGGAAGATGTCCAGGGTGGCCAGCGCCACGGCGCAACCGATGGGGTTGCCGGTGTAGCTGTGGCTGTGCAGGAAGGCCTTCAGGGTTTCGTAATCGTCGTAGAAGGCGTTGTAGACGGTGTCCGTCGTCAACACCACCGACAATGGCAGGTAGCCCGCGGTCAGTCCTTTGGACAGGCACATGAAATCCGGAGTGATACCGGACTGCTCGCAGGCGAACAGGGTGCCGGTGCGGCCGAAGCCAACTGCGATCTCGTCGGCAATCAGGTGCACGCCATATTTGTCGCAGGCTTCGCGCAGTTTGGTGTGGTAAATCGGATGGTGCATGCGCATGCCGCCTGCGCACTGAATCAGGGGTTCGACCACCACGGCACAGATTTCGTCATGCTTTTCGGCCAGTAGCGCGTCCATGGCCTCGAACTGCCGCAGCGCGTACTCCTCGTCGGTCTCGCCCGGCTCCTTGTTGAACGCATCCGGGGAGGGCGCGGTCATGACTTCCATCAGCAGCGGCTGATAGGTGTCCTTGTAGAGAGCAACATCGCCCAGTGCCAGTGCCCCCAGGGTTTCGCCATGGTAGCTGTTGCTCAGGTTGACGAAGTTTTTCTTGCCCGGTTTGCCCTGATTCTTCCAGTAGTGGAAGCTCATCTTGAGCGCGGCTTCAATCGCAGAAGAGCCGTTGTCGGCGTAGAAGCACTTATTGAGGCCTTCAGGGGTCACTTCGATCAGTCTCTCGGAGAGGCTGACCACCGGCTCGTGGGTAAACCCCGCCAGGATCACATGCTCCAACTGACCAATCTGCTCCTGAATAGCCGCGTTGATTCTGGGGTTCGCATGGCCGAACAGGTTGACCCACCAGGAGCTCACGGCGTCGATGTAGCGGTTGCTTTCGAAGTCCTCAAGCCAGACACCTTCGCCCCGTTTGATGGGCACCAGGGGCAAGGTGCCTTCGTGGTCTTTCATCTGGGTGCAGGGGTGCCATACGGATTTGAGGCCGCGGGCGACGAGGTCAGCGTTGCGCATGATAAATCTCCGTCAAACGGTGGGGTTCTGTCAGGTTCCAACAAAAGGTCGGCTGTTAACCAGTGCGAATATTACAGTTAACAACGCCTGCTGACCACTATGCCATCCACCGATGACCGGCGGGCCAATGTGTGAATGAAACTCACCGCGCACAATCAGGCCATTCTTTTACGGAGGCCTTTATGGAACTGGAGTTGAGACATTCATACGATGCTGGCCTGGACCGGGTGCTGGGTGCGTTTTTCGACAAGGCCCATATCCAGGAGAAAAACCAGCGGCTGGGTTCGCGCAATGTGAATATACCGGAGCTGACCCGTGACGACTTGTCCGCGAAGGTTGTGGTTGAGCGTGAAATGACAGCTTCCACCGAGGTGCCCGGCATCCTGGCGAGCTTTCACAAAGAGTGGAATCGCGTACGCCAGGAAGAGCACTGGTTCCGCAAGGACGACGGGGAATGGCATTGCGAGTTCCGGGTAAAAATTGAAGGCGTGCCCGCGAAGATCAAGGGCAATATGCGCCTGCAGGGCACAGACCAGGCCTGCATCAACTACGTCACGCTGAATGTCTGGTGCGAAGTGCCGTTACTGGGCAAGAAGATTGCGCGGTTTCTGGCGGATGATTCCCATACCAAGATCGAGAAGGAGTATAGGATCACCCGCCAGTTGTTATGACATTGCGGTTAACGTTATTGGCGATCAGGCCCGCCAAAATAGCGACCAATCTGCAGGCCCAGATAGCGAGCGTCCCGATCATAACTGTCCAGTTCGGCTCGAATGAACCAGGCGGATTCCAGCGGTCGGTATTGAACGCCGACACCCAGTGCCAACTGCAGTGTTGACTGCTCGTCATAGCCGATTCTGCTGTCGCTGGCGCTGTTCTGAATCAGTGACGCACCCACCTTAACGAAGGCGTTGAAGCGGTGGCCAGGCTCCCGAATCCAGTAGCCGGCCATGAGTGACGGAACCTGGTAGTCGATATGGGCGTCGGGAGTCACTCGCTCCAGAGCTGGGTTTCGGTTGCCAAGACCGGCCTCACCGAGATCGCTGTATGCCAGCTCCCAGAACCAGTGGGGCGCAAAGTGATGGCCAACCGCAACCTTCCAACCCCAGTCAGAGTCGTCGTTGGTGCGCCAGCCATTGCTTTCGCCTTCTGGATCTATGTGGGTAACTCCCAGCCCTAGGTTGCCATAAAAACAACCCGAGAACTGCGCGTCGTCCTCACTGTCGTCATCCATAACGATTTCATGGTTTGAAGACAGCTGGTATCCGCACAGACCTGCGTCTGCCTGGGAAAGCCCAGGCAAACCGAGGGCCACTGCTGCGACCAGCAGCGGACGTGCGTGTTTGTATCCAGCGCGGCGTACCAGTACGAGTGCCAACAGTGCGATCAACATCCAGATACCGACACCCCCGGCTCCTCTGACAGCTGTTTCCAGTTCGCCGCCGTTGTCGAGGCGGTCAATCTGCCCGTCACCATCGAAGTCGCGTCCTTCAAGATCATCGTTGTAGCCATCTCCATCGGAATCAATGTCACGGTAGTCTTCACGTCCGTCCCCGTCAAAATCAGTGGGAGACCAGCGACGGGAAGTGTTGCCGTTAATTCCCAGCAGATCCACCATGCCATCGCCGTTGCTGTCGACCTGACGAATATCGACGCCCTTGTCAGCTGCTTCCACCAGGTCAACAATGCCGTCGTTGTCCGAATCGAGATCCCGGAAGTCTGCAGTGCCATCGGCATCTGAATCGATGGGCAGGGAATCTGCTGCTATGCGATCATCGAGACCATTAAGGTCGGCGTCGAGGAACTGGTCGACGTAGGTGTCTGAGTCTGCATCCAGCCGCCCCCGATTGGCTTCAAGTACATCGCTGATGCCGTCGTTATCGCTGTCCGGATCAAGACTGTCTGGCAGGTTATCGCCGTCGGTATCGACGAGACCGCTACCTTCCGCGACGTCAGGAATGCCGTCGTTGTCGTCGTCCAGGTCAGCACGGTTGTTGATGCCGTCCAGATCGTAGTCTTCCAGAGAACCGAATCCGAAGTCGCTTTCGTCAACAATGTCGGCGATGCCGTCACCGTCCCGGTCGGCCGCATCGTCGACAAGGCCATTATTGTCGGCATCGACAGTGGCGGCGTCATCGCGATTGCTGATGTCGAAGGGCCCGCTGCCGTCGTTGGCAGGGTTCGAGCTCTCGATATCACGGTAGTTCGGCAGCGCGTCAGCATCGTCGTCCGCAGGATTAAACAGGGTGCCCTGGTTGTTGGCCGGATCGTCGATCAGGCCATCTTCCGGCGCGCTGTCTGTGCCGCCGGCTTCGCGAACGTCGGTCAGGCCGTCGTTGTCGCTGTCGAGGTCACGATAGTCAGGCACGAGGTCGCCATCGGTGTTCACCAGGGTGGTCAGGGCATCATCAATGCCATCGTTGTTGCTGTCCGTACCACCTGTGTTGGTGACATCGAATTGATCGTGGATGCCGTCGCCATCGCTGTCGAGCAGCGGCAGCAGGTTGGTTTCGACACTATCGGGAATGCCGTCGTTGTCACTGTCGATGTCGAGCATGTCGACGGTGCCGTCGAGGTCGGTGTCGAGCAGGGCAACGATGTCATCATCAATACCGTCGTTATTGCTGTCGGTGCCGCCGGTGGTGTTGACGTCGAAGGCATCGTCAATGCCATCGCCATCGCTGTCACTGCCGGTTGAGAGGCCGTTCTCCAGGGCATCGGGAATACCGTCGTTGTCGCTGTCGGTATCCAGGTAGTCCGGGATCAGGTCACCATCGGCATCGGTCAGGCCGTTGAGGGTTTCGACCACATCGGGCACCCGGTCGTTGTCGCTGTCAGTGTCGCGATAGTCCGGCTGGCCGTCGCCATCTACGTCACGCGGGTTGTCGGCGTCTCCACCCAGTTCCTGGGCGTCGGAAATGCCGTCGTTGTCGCTGTCGGTATCGAGCGCATCGATAACGCCGTCGCCGTCACTGTCGCGTGGGTTCGACAGGTCACCACCGAACTCCTCTGCATCCGGAATACCGTCGCCGTCGGAGTCGTTGGACGTTGTGGACAGCCCGTTGTCGGCCTCATAGCCGTCGGGCACACCGTCACGATCCACGTCACACAGTGAGCTATTGGCATCCGGCTGACAGGCGTTCTTGATGAAACTGCCATCGGTCTCAGTTTCGTTGCCCGCCAGATCCATCGCAATGACCTGTACGTCCAGAGATCCATCCTGCAGGTTTGACAGGTCCAGGGTGCTGCTGAAGCGACCATTACCGTTGCCGTCATCCTGACATTGGAGCGTGCTGTCTGAAACCGAACGACCATCCTGATCACTGATCAGAATCCCGATCATGTCGGCGATTTCCGTGCACTGCCCTGACAGGGTGTAAGCCGTGGTGTTGTTGCCGTCTGCATTTGCCAGTGCGTCAAGTGTGACAGTAGGCGCCTGCAGATCGACAATGAGCTCACCTGACGTGGTGTCGCTGGCGGCTTGATCCTGGGCGTCACGGATCGTGGCGGTGACGTCGTACTGACCGTCTGCCAAGGCAGCGCCTGCAGGTATGGTCAATGCCCAGGCATTGCCATCAATCACAAGGGCAGGGTTGCTGTCCACGTAGGTTTGCCCGTTAACGGTCACATCAAACTGAGAACCACTGAAACTCTGCAGGGTTCCGTTCAGTGTCGGCGTGCTGTCATTGGTGATCAGGGTTTCTACCGTCGGCAGTACCTGGGCTCCGAAACCGGATGCGTTTTGGTCAACGGCATCGGCGATGCCGTCGCCATCCTGATCAGCGGTATCGTCGACCAGGCCATCATTGTCAGCATCGACAGTGGCGGCGTCATCGCGATTGCTGATGTCGAAGGGCCCGCTGCCGTCGTTGGCAGGGTTCGAGCTCTCGATATCACGGTAGTTCGGCAGCGCGTCAGCATCGTCGTCCGCAGGATTAAACAGGGTGCCCTGGTTGTTGGCCGGATCGTCGATCAGGCCATCTTCCGGCGCGCTGTCTGTGCCGCCGGCTTCGCGAACGTCGGTCAGGCCGTCGTTGTCGCTGTCGAGGTCACGATAGTCAGGCACGAGGTCGCCATCGGTGTTCACCAGGGTGGTCAGGGCATCATCAATGCCATCGTTGTTGCTGTCCGTACCACCTGTGTTGGTGACATCGAATTGATCGTGGATGCCGTCGCCATCGCTGTCGAGCAGCGGCAGCAGGTTGGTTTCGACACTATCGGGAATGCCGTCGTTGTCACTGTCGATGTCGAGCATGTCGACGGTGCCGTCGAGGTCGGTGTCGAGCAGGGCAACGATGTCATCATCAATACCGTCGTTATTGCTGTCGGTGCCGCCGGTGGTGTTGACGTCGAAGGCATCGTCAATGCCATCGCCATCGCTGTCACTGCCGGTTGAGAGGCCGTTCTCCAGGGCATCGGGAATACCGTCGTTGTCGCTGTCGGTATCCAGGTAGTCCGGGATCAGGTCACCATCGGCATCGGTCAGGCCGTTGAGGGTTTCGACCACATCGGGCACCCGGTCGTTGTCGCTGTCAGTGTCGCGATAGTCCGGCTGGCCGTCGCCATCTACGTCACGCGGGTTGTCGGCGTCTCCACCCAGTTCCTGGGCGTCGGAAATGCCGTCGTTGTCGCTGTCGGTATCGAGCGCATCGATAACGCCGTCGCCGTCACTGTCGCGTGGGTTCGACAGGTCACCACCGAACTCCTCCGCATCCGGAATGCCGTCGCCGTCGGAGTCGGCGACCGAAGGATCTGTGCCGGCCGCAATTTCAAAGCCATCGGGCACTCCGTCTTCATCCTCGTCACAGCGAGAGACGGTGTCGTCCGGTGAACAGACGTCTTTTACAAGGTTCACCTGGTCGGTGGCCTGATTGGTCGCCGTGTCACGGATAATCGCGTTAATGGAGATCGGGCCATCGTCGAGCTCGGTTGTATCAAACACCACCGAGAATGAACCTCCACCGTTGCCGTCATCGGCACAGGCAATGCCTGTCCGGGAGAGAGTTGTGCTGGCATCGCTGATATCGAGATCAAGGCTGTCATTCACCGCACTACAACTGCCGGCCACGGTGTAGGCCGGGGTGGTGGTGCTGTCCGGCCCTACGGTGTTGTCCAGCGATACGGTGGGCAAAGTGACGTCGACAGTAAGTTCGTCGGCGGTGACGTCGGTGCTTTGCTGGCCAACGGAGTCGGTGACGGTAGCCACCACCTCATACTGCCCGTCGTTTAGCTCGGCGCTGGCAGGAATCACAAGCGTCCAGCTATTGCCGGTCAGCGTGAGATTGCCATCGCCTTCCGTATAGTTTCTGGTGTTGACACTCACGGTCAGCGAAGCACCGGAAAATACCACTGCACTACCGGTCAGTTCGGGCGTGCTGTCGTTGGTCAGCAGGCTGTCCACAGTGGGGCGTTCAACCAGAGTGATCGTACCGGTGTTGCCGATGGCGACGCCGTTGATCGTGCCGGTGATGTTGGAGCTGCCGGTGGTGTTGTCGGAGGTGAACGTGGCGCTGTAGCTGCCGTCGCCGTTGTCCGTCACGTTGCTAATGGTGCCAAGCGTTGCGCTCAGGGTAACGGTGTCACCGCCGGTGGTCAGGGCATTGCCGTTTTCATCGATGGCCTGAACCGTTAGGCCACTCTGCGTGTTGCTGTCTGCGACCAGAGTTGGCAATGACGTGGCGATAGTGCTCTGACTGCCATTGGCATCACCGGGCACAAACTCCACGCTGGCCGTATCACTGATCTGTGCTGCATCGAGAGTACCTCTCACCAGCGCTGTTCCGGCCTCGGTAGACGAGGTCAATGTGGCTGTGTAGGTACCGTCGGCGTTGTCGGTTACCGGGCCAAGACTGCCTGAAGAGGTGGTGAGGACAACCGCGTTTCCACCCGAATCGAGGCTGTTCCCGTTTGCGTCGACGGCTTGAACCGTCACAGTAGAGGTTGTGGTGCCGTCCGCGGTAATTGTTGATGGTGCAGCCGAAATGATCGTGTTGGCGGCTGTGGCTGGCCCCGCAACAAAGGTGACGCTGGCGCTATCGGTGATCGAAGCTGCGTTCAGTGTACCGCTGACTGTGGCCGTTCCTTTAACCGTGGATGAGGTTAGCAGAGCCGTATAGGTGCCATCGCCATTGTCTGCGAAGTTGGACAGTGTTCCGGCGTTTGAGCTCAGGGAAACAGTGTCACCGCCTGCAGTCAGGTTGTTGCCGTTGGCATCCTTGGCTTGCACCGTAATCGTGGTGTTGGACGTACCATCAGCAGTAATGGAAGAAGGGGTAGCCGTAATCGTGGATGTGGCTGCCGAGGCGTCACCTGGCACAAATTCCACACTGGCAGTGTCGGTTATGTCGGTGCCATTCACCGTGCCGGAAATTGATGCGGTTTCAGCGGTTGTTGACGAAGTCAGCGTCGCCGAATAGGTACCGTCTCCGTTGTCGGTGATGTTGCTCAGAGTACCCGCGGTTGTTGCTAGCACTATGGCATCGCCACCGGAGGTGAGGGCATTGCCATTGGCATCGATTGCCTGGACAGTCACGGTAGAAGTGGTTACGCCATCGGCGGTAATCGACAGTGGCGCAGCCGTCAGCGTGGTGTTGGCCGCCGATGCCGGGCCCGGGGTGAAGGTAACCGTGGCGTCATCGACAACGGATTCACCGTCAATAGTGCCGGTAACCGTTGCATTACCCGCGGTTGTGCTGGATGTCAGGATGGCAGAATAGGTGCCATCACCGTTGTCTGTCACGGTGCCAAGGGTACCGCTGGTGGTTGAGAATGTAACGGTCTGGCCACTGAACGACGTGTTGTTCCCTGCTACGTCCCTGGCCTGGAGCGTGACTGTGGACGTGGAAACGCCGTCGGCGACAATAGAAGCGGGGTTGGCTGACAATGTTGAGTCTTCTGCGGTGCCCGGTAGCTCCGGCCCCTCGTTCTGTACATGGGTGAAGCTGACAGAATTGAAGTCCTGCTGGACAGGGAAGCCGCCATCGTCATAGAACAGCAGCGCTTCGATGGTGTAGGTGCCGCTTTGCTCATCGATCTGGTATGTCGGGCTGTAGGATTTGGTCAGGGTTTCTCCAGCCGTTGCGGAAAAGTCTTCGGAGAGAACACCAATGTTGTTCCCGTCCGGATCAATCACGTTCAGTTCCACGCGATAGTCGCCGGTGGTGTTGATGTCTATAACCGCATCGACATCCATGGTGACTGTGGAGCCGGCAATACCGTAATTGGTGATGCTGAATGCCGTAGTGTCGGCATCTTCTTCCGAGCCACCGTCGATCAGCAACTGGCCCCAGTAGACGGTTAGCAGCCAACCATCACTGATTTCGATTCTCAGGAGGTTGTTGCCCGGCTGGATAAGGCCCGGATCAACGGAGAACCGCGTAGTGTTGTCGATGCCGTTTTCGCCGGACAGTGTCCCGATCTCAACGCCATTCAGAAAAACGGTGTCGATCTCCCCCGCCTCTTCGTCAACGTCGTTGGCGTTGATGGTCAGAACAGCACTGGTGGCTGGCAGCGCGCCGGTAACATCGATATTGAATTCAATGGGGTAGTTGGGGTAATTGGCGGTGTTGTTGCCAAGTCTTACGTCCATGTCGCCATCGGCAGAGCCGGAGCCTGCATTGTCTTCGTTGTCTGTGTCGGTGTAATAGGTTTCACCGGCAAATGCTTGCGCACTTACCTGAAAAACCAGGAGACACAGCAAAAGCCTGAAAATGATCGCCGGAAAACGGCATCCTTGGTTTGATGACACGGGAATCCCCCTCCATTTTTTATCGTATAAAGCTCTTCATCGAAGGCTCATAGGTGGTAGAAAACGATCCGCGCATACAACTCCGTTGATCACTTTTCAAACACCGCTATTAGACTTAATAAACGTTAATAAACCCAGAAAAGTTGCACTTCGAACTGTTAAAAAATGTAATTTTTTTAGAGGGTTATTTGAGGGGGTATAGGAGAAATTATGAGTAGGTTGCTACTGTTAAGGCTGGTGTAAAAAGCGGGTTGAGTGATTGAGGCCCCCGGTTTCGGGGGCTTGGGTCGTAAGTCAGTGCGCCAACACCCGGCTCAGGAATGCCTGGGTGCGTTCATTCTGCGGATTGTCGAACACATCCGCCGGTTTGCCTTCCTCGACAATCTGGCCTTCGTGAATGTAGATCACGCGGTCGGCCACTTCCCGGGCGAAGCCCATTTCGTGGGTGACCACCATCATGGTCATACCTTCCTTGGCCAACTCTCGCATCACGTCCAGCACTTCGCCGATCATTTCCGGGTCCAGCGCGGAGGTGGGTTCGTCGAACAGCATCAGCCGGGGTTCCATGGCCAGTGCGCGGGCAATGGCTACGCGCTGCTGCTGGCCGCCCGAGAGCTGGCTGGGAAACTTGTCAGCCTGGCTGCCGATGCCCACGCGGTTCAGGAGCCGTTCGGCTGTGGCGTTGGCAACGGTCTCAGACGCATCCTTCACCTTTCGGGGCGCCAGCATGATGTTCTTTTTCACCGTCAGGTGCGGGAACAGGTTGAACTGCTGGAACACCATGCCGACTTCCTTGCGGATTTCAGCCAGGGCTTTCGGGTTGCCACTCTTCGGGGCAAGCTCGTTACCGTCCACCACCAGCTTGCCGGACTCGAACTCTTCCAGGCCGTTAACGCAGCGGATGAGGGTGGATTTGCCGGAGCCACTGGCGCCGATAACCACCACCACTTCGCCGGCTTCAACGGTCAGGTCAATTTCCTTGAGGACATGCAGGGTACCGAAGTACTTGTTCATGCCCTGCATTTGCACGATCTGTGTCATGGGTACCTATCCTTCAGACAGAAGCCAGTCCGCGCCGCTCTATCAGGCGGAGCACGAGTGAGAGGGAGAGGGTGATCGCGAGGTACATGATCGCCACCACGAAGTAGACCTCGAAGGCAGTAAAGGTGTTAGCGATGTACACCTGGCCCTGGCGAACCAGCTCGCCCACACCGATGACCGAGAACAGTGATGTGTCCTTGATGCTCACGATCGCCTGATTGCCCAAGGGCGGAATCATGCGGCGGAAGGCCTGGGGCCAGATAATCGACCAGAAGGTCTGGGAGCGCGACAGGCCCAGCGACAGGCCGGCTTCGGTCTGGCCCTTGTCGATGGATTGCACGCCGCCCCGGACCACTTCGGAAATATAGGCGCCGGAGTTCAGGGCAATGGCGGCGATACCGGCGGTCAGCGGGTCAATCGGGCCGCCAACCAGATCGGGCAGACCGTAGAAGATAAACAGCACCTGCACGAGAATGGGGGTGCCGCGGAAAATTTCGATGTACGCGGTTGCGGGCCAGCGAAAAAACCATTTTTTGTTGATGCTCAGCAGGCCGAAAATAATGCCCAGCACAAAACCAATGGCGAGGCCGCCAAAAGAAATAAGCAGGGTATAGGGAATACCTTTGAGCAAATAAGGAACGGCGTTGATGGCTGCCTGCCAGTCAAACTGAAACTGGAATTCCACAGTGGATGTCTCCGTTGGATGGGGAGTTACCAGCCGGGGTGTTGTGCACCCCGGCTGTGGTTTTCAGTTTTACATGTCTTCCGGCATGGGGCCGAACCACTTCTCGTAGATTTTCTTGTAGGTGCCGTCTTCCTTGATGGAAGCCAGGGCTTCGTTAACGTCATCCACCCACTCACTGCCGTTTTTCAGGGCGATGCCGTACTGCTGGCCTTCGTACAGCTTGCCAACGGTTTTAACTTTGCCTTCACCACGGGTGCTGGCGAAGTAGCCAACGTTGGGCGCATCGTAGAAAACGGCGTCAACGGCGCCTGACATAAGCGCCATGTACATGTCTGAACTGCCTGGGTAGGGCGTTACGCCGTCATTTTCGTCCAGCGTTTTCATCAGGTAGTCGTAGCTGGTGCTGCCGATCTTGGTGCCGATCTTCACACCTTCGAGATCTGAAATTTCCTCGACTTTTCCATTGTCCTGGCGCACCAGGATGCGCAGGCCGGAGTCGTAATACGGATCGGAGAAATCAACGATTTCCTCACGTTCTTCGGTGATGGTGATCCCGGCAATGGCGATGTCCACGTTGCCCGTCTGCAGGGCAGGGATGATGCCGTTAAAGTCCATGGTGTTCAGGTCGATCTCAAAGCCGGCACGGTCTGCCACTTCGCGGATGATCTCCATGTCGAAACCGATCATCTCGCCGGTTTCCTGATCCATCATCTCGAACGGCACGAAGCTGGGGTCGGTGACGACGCGCAGGGTTTCTGCGCTGGCAGTGCCTGCGGCAACGGTAAGTGCCAGTGTTGCGCCAACCGTCTTAAGCCATTTGGTGCTCATACAATCTCCTGTTTTTACTTTTGTTGCCCGTGCACCCGGTGGAGTGCTCCAGAAATGCGGGCTGATCAAGCCTGTTCTTTCCGGGGGCGGTTTGTGGAACTGCAACCCTTACACTTTAGACCATCAGGCGGAGAAATGCAGAAAATCAAATGGTTGGAGGGGAGCCCTCTCCCATGGAGGGAGAGGGTTTGGGGAGCGTTGGGGAGAGCAGCGAATCTTAAAACGCAATCTTCTCCCGCTCACCAATCCCCAGGTTTTTCCAGATACTCAGGCTCGGTTCCGCCTGGTTCAGGGTATAGAAGTGAAGCCCGGGCGCCCCGGCGGCAAGCAGTTTCGCGCACATTTCGGTGACCACTTCCTCACCAAACTTGCGGATGCTGTCGCTGTCGTCGCCGTAGGCTTCCAGCTGCTTGCGGATCCAGCGGGGTATCTCCGCACCGCACATGTCCGAGAAGCGGGTCAGGTTGGAGAAGTTGATGATGGGCATAATGCCCGGCACCACCGGAATGGTAACGCCCATCTTCTCCAGACGGTCGATAAAGTAGAAGTAGCTGTCCGCGTTGAAGAAGTACTGGGTGATGGCGCTGTTGGCGCCTGCTTCAACCTTGCGGGCGAAGTTCTTCAGGTCGTCTTCCGCGGTGCGGGCCTGGGGGTGGAACTCCGGGTAGGCCGCTACTTCAATATTGAAGGTATCGCCGCTGTACTCGCGGATAAAGCTGACCAGCTCATTGGCGTACCGCAGTTCACCGGCGGCGCCCATGCCTGACGGCATGTCGCCACGCAGGGCGACTATACGGTTGATGCCGTTGTCGCGATAGACATCCAGCAGTTCCGCAATGCTGTCGCGGGTGGCGCCCACGCAGGACAGATGCGGCGCGGTGGACACGCCCCGTTTGTGAAGGTCCAGCACCGTCTGCACAGTGCGGTCCCGGGTGGAGCCGCCGGCACCGAAGGTGACCGAGAAGAAATCCGGGTCAACCTCGGCCAGCGTATTGCGCACGCCCTGCAGCTTGTCCCAGCCCTTGTCGGTCTTGGGTGGGAAAAACTCAAAGCTGAAGCGGCGTTTGAACTGTTTCTGGGTTTCCATGCTGCTACCTGATCAGTACTTGTAACTTTCCGGCTTGTACGGGCCTTCGACCGGTACACCAATATACTTCGCCTGCTCCGGCGTCATCTTGGTGATCACGCCACCAAAGCCTTCCACCATGGCGCGGGCCACTTCCTCGTCCAGATGTTTTGGCAGAACCTGAACGTAGATACCCTTTTCACGAGCCTCTTCCGGCAGGTCGGCAAACTTGCGCTCGAATAGATGCATCTGCGCCAGCACCTGATTGGCGAAGGAGCCGTCCATGATCCGTGATGGGTGGCCCGTGGCGTTGCCCAGGTTTACCAGGCGGCCTTCGGACAGCAGGATCAGATGGTCGTTGACGGCCTTATCGCGATACACCACGTGCACCTGCGGTTTGACCTCGTCCCACTCCCAGTTCTTGCGCATGTAGGCGGTGTCGATTTCGTTGTCGAAGTGGCCGATGTTACACACCACGGCGCCGCTCTTGATCGCCTTGAGCATGTTGGCATCACACACGTTCATGTTGCCGGTGGTGGTGACCAGCAGGTCGGTGTTCTGCAGCAGTGCCTTGTCCACGCCTGCTTCGGTGCCGGTGTTGACACCATCGAGGTACGGCGACACCACTTCGAAACCGTCCATGCAGGCCTGCATGGCGCAGATCGGGTCGGCTTCGGTAACCTTCACGATCATGCCTTCCTGACGCAGGGACGCAGCAGAACCCTTGCCCACATCGCCGTAGCCGATGACCAGCGCTTTCTTGCCGGAAAGCAGATGGTCGGTGGCGCGCTTGATGGCGTCGTTCAGGCTGTGGCGGCAGCCGTACTTGTTGTCGTTCTTGGACTTGGTCACTGCGTCGTTGACGTTGATGGCCGGCACTTTCAACTTGCCGTCCCGCAGCATTTCCTGCAGGCGGTGTACACCGGTGGTGGTTTCCTCGGTGACACCGTGGCAGTTAGCCAGAATCTCCGGATACTTTTCGTGGAGCAGGGCCGTCAGGTCGCCGCCGTCGTCCAGAATCATGTTGGGTTCCCAGCCGTCCACGTCGGCACCTACGGTACGCTCGAGGCACCAGTCGTATTCTTCGTCGGTCTCACCTTTCCAGGCGAAAACGGGGACGCCGCTCTCAGCAATGGCGGCGGCAGCCTGGTCCTGGGTCGAGAAGATGTTGCACGATGACCAGCGCACTGTAGCGCCCAGCTCGACCAGTGTTTCGATCAGCACGGCGGTCTGGATGGTCATGTGAATGCAGCCCATGATGTTGGCGCCTTTCAGCGGCTGCTCGGTTTTGTATTTCTCACGCAGGGCCATCAGTGCGGGCATTTCGCCTTCGGCGATGTTGATTTCCTTACGGCCCCAGCCCGCGAGTGAGATATCGCGAACTTTGTAGTCATCGAATTGCTTCAGTTTTTCTGCCGGAGTGCTCATGGTGTTCTCCCGTCGTATAAATAGTGGTGATGGTCGTGTGTACGACCGGTCTTCAAATCAAATACCAGCGGCATCCTTCAACAGGTCAGCCCGATCTGTCTTCTCCCATGGGAAGGCAGTAAACGTCTTGCCGCCAACCGTCATCTCAACCGGCTCGCGACCAAAGTGGCCGTAGGCCGCGGTGGCCCGATACATCGGGTGCAGCAGGTCCAGCATGTTGGTAATTGCATACGGGCGAAGGTCGAAGTGCTCGCGGACCAGCTTGATGATCTTGTCGTCGCTGATCTTGCCAGTGCCGAAGGTATTCAGGGAGATGGACGTTGGCTGCGCCACGCCGATGGCGTAGGACACCTGGATCTCGCACTTCTCAGCCAGGCCAGCAGCGACAATATTCTTGGCCACGTAACGGCCGGCATAGGCCGCGGAACGGTCCACCTTGGACGGGTCCTTGCCGGAGAAGGCGCCGCCGCCGTGACGGGCCATGCCGCCGTAGGTGTCGACAATGATCTTGCGACCGGTCAGGCCGCAGTCGCCCACAGGGCCGCCGATCACGAACTTGCCAGTCGGGTTGATGTGGAACTGGGTATCCTTGTGCAGCAACTCCGCCGGCAGAGCGTGCTTGACGATCAGTTCCATGACGGCTTCTTTCAGATCTGTCTGGGACACGTCTTCGTCGTGCTGGGTGGACAGAACAATGGCGTCGATGCCGGTGACCTTGCCGTTTTCATAGCGGCAGGTGACCTGGCTTTTCGCATCGGGGCGCAGCCATGGCAGCAAGCCGCTCTTGCGGGCTTCGGCCTGGCGTTGTACCAGACGGTGGGAGAAAGTGATCGGGGCCGGCATCAGCACGTCGGTTTCGTTGCTGGCGTAGCCAAACATCAGGCCCTGGTCGCCGGCGCCCTGGTCTTCCGGCTTCTGGCGGTCAACACCCTGGGCGATGTCCACGGACTGCTTGCCGATGATGTTGATAATGCCGCAGGTGTCACCGTCGTAGCCCACGGTAGATGAGGTGTAGCCGATGTCCTTGATCACGCCGCGCACCAGGTCTTCCAGATCCACCCAGGCGCTGGTGGTGATTTCCCCACCGACGATAGCGACCCCGGTCTTTACCATGGTTTCGCACGCAACCCGGGCATGGGGGTCGTCGACCAGAATGGCGTCGAGGACGGCATCGGAAATCTGGTCAGCCAATTTATCAGGGTGGCCTTCAGAGACCGATTCGGAGGTAAAGACGCTGTAATCAGACATAGGGTTGCTCCTCTGTGAGCGTTGCAAATTCGGGCCGGCAATGGATTTTTGAGTGAGGCCGGCAGTTTTGATGTTGGTATCGTAAATCAGTTTTCAGAGCCTGCATATTTCTATATCAAAAAAAATTGATACAGTTTTTATTTCTGTCCTATGTGGACTCTGCGGTTTTCCAGAATTCTCTCACCTGCACCTGGAAGCCGTTTCTCAGCCCGATGAACAGCGACTCACCAGCAACCAGGCCTGCATCGGTGGCCCAACTGGTAAGCTCTTCCGGTTCAAAGCCCAGCCACAGATCGCCGCAGGCTTCCTTCGCCCAATCCTGGTCATGGCTGCACAGATCGCTGACAAACAGGCAGCCACCGGTGTTCATCAGTGCCGAGGCATCGAGAAAAATGTCCGCGGGGCTGGGTACGTGATGCAGGACCATGTTGGCCACCACCAGATCAAAATCGTCACCACGAGCCAAAAGGTTGTCGGTGACACCTTCAATCAGATCGACATTGTTCAGACGTTCTTCGATGCAGGTACGGGTGGCCTTGGCCAGCATGTCGCGGGAGTTATCCAGTGCCACCACGTGCCTGCAGATCTTCGAGAGCACCGGCAGGAATGCACCTTCACCGGGACCGATTTCCAGGGCCGTTTTCCAGTCATGACGCTCGGAACGATTACGAATCAGGTTCGCTACCGGTTCGGCGTAGAGGTCAAACGCGGCAATGAGTTCCTGTTGCTCCCGGAATTTTTCGGCGTAACGGGAGAAGAAGGCCTGGGACTGGTCCGCGCGCTGATTGCGGATGGCTTCGATCTTTTCCTGCAGATGCTCAGGCAGCGGAATACGGTCCACGCTCTGGAAAACCTGGCGGATGGTCTGATCCGTCAGCTTGTCGCTTTCGAGATTCAGAGGACGCCGGTAGAAAATGGCGTTGCCTTCCCGCTGGGGTTCCAGCAGTCCTGCCTTGTGCATCACCTTCAGATGATGGCTCATGCCCGACTGGCGCATCTCGAAGAGCTGGCTCAGTTCCAGTACACCGAAGGTGTCCCGACGCAACACTCGCAGAATCTCCAGGCGCAACGGGTCCCCGCTCGCTTTGAAGATCGGTGCCAGGGCGTCCACGGAGGACAGGTCATTTTCAGGTGTGGTCATGGATGTCATGGGAAAGAAGTGTAGGCATGTCTTTCCGGGCAATCAACATCTATATCAAAATAAATTGATATAGATTTAGATCTGTTTGAAAAATCAGATAAAATTTCTGTGCAAAAATTCCGGTGTTGAAAACATCCGTAAAACATTCATAAAAAGAGTGTCGCCGATTTGCCCCGGTGGTCACTAATCGGCGAAAATACGCGCCTTCTTTTTAACCGTTCACCTTTTGCCGACCAAAAACTGGAGAAACGTCAATGCCGTCTCGCACAGATCTCGCCAACGCCATTCGCGCGCTGAGCATGGATGCGGTTCAGAAAGCCAAATCCGGCCACCCGGGCGCGCCCATGGGTATGGCGGACATCGCCGAGGTCCTCTGGAACGATTTCCTTAGCCACAACCCGGCCAACCCCCAGTGGGCTAACCGTGACCGGTTTGTGCTGTCCAACGGCCATGGCTCCATGCTGCAGTATTCCCTGCTGCACCTGAGCGGCTATGACGTCTCCATCGACGACATCAAGAACTTCCGTCAACTGCACTCCAAAACCCCGGGCCACCCTGAGTACGGTTATACACCGGGCGTTGAAACCACCACGGGGCCGCTCGGGCAGGGCATTGCCAATGCGGTCGGCTTTGCGCTGGCGGAGAAAACCCTGGCTGAGCAGTTCAACCGCCCTGGCCACAATGTTGTTGATCACTACACCTACGCCTTCCTGGGCGATGGCTGCCTGATGGAAGGCATTTCCCACGAGGTGTCTTCCCTGGCTGGCACATTGGGCCTTGGCAAGCTGATCATGTTCTACGACGACAATGGCATCTCCATCGACGGTGAAGTGGACGGCTGGTTTACCGACGACACACCCAGGCGTTTCGAAGCTTATGGCTGGCAGGTCATTCCCGAGGTTGATGGCCATAACCCGGAGGCCGTTCGCGCTGCGATTGAGGCCGGCCGGGCGAACACAACTCAGCCCACACTGATTTGCTGCAAGACCATCATTGGTTTTGGTTCCCCCAACAAGCAAGGCACCGAAGCCTGTCACGGCGCTGCGCTGGGTGAGGACGAAATTGCACTGACCCGCGAGAAGCTGGGTTGGAACCACGGTGCTTTCGAGATCCCGTCGGAAGTATACGGTGCCTGGGATGCCCGTGAAAAAGGCGCCGCCGCACAGACCGAGTGGGAGCAGGCATTTGCCGCCTACGAAAAGGCGGAACCGGAACTGGCCGCTGAGCTCAAGCGTCGTATGGCCGGAGAACTGCCGGCGGACTTCTCCGAGAAGGCCCAGGCGTATATTCAAGAGTGCCAGGACAAAGGCGAAACTGTTGCCAGCCGCAAGGCGTCCCAGAACACCCTGAACGCCTATGGCCCGATGCTGCCGGAATTGCTGGGTGGCTCTGCCGACCTGGCAGGCTCCAACCTCACTATCTGGAATGGCAGCAAGCCACTGACCAAAGAAGACGCCAGCGGTAACTACGTTTACTACGGTGTTCGCGAATTCGGCATGGCAGCCATTATGAACGGCGTCGCCCTGCATGGCGGCTTCGTACCTTACGGCGCTACCTTCCTGATCTTTATGGAGTACTGCCGCAACGCCGTGCGCATGGCCGCGTTGATGAAACAGCGCTCCATCTATGTGTTCACCCACGACTCCATTGGTCTGGGCGAAGATGGTCCTACGCATCAGCCCATCGAGCAGTTGGCGAGCCTGCGCACCACGCCTAATATGAGCACCTGGCGCCCGGCGGATGCCGTTGAGTCAGCGGTCGCCTGGAAAGCTGCACTGGAGCGTGTCGATGGCCCGACTGCGCTGGTCTTCTCCCGTCAGGGACTGCCGCACCAGCAGCGTGATGCGGAGCAACTGGCCAACATCGCCAAGGGTGGCTACATCCTGTCAGACAGCGAGGGCACGCCGGACCTGATCCTCATCGCCACTGGTGGTGAAGTGGGGCTGGCTCAGGACGCAGCCGAAGCGCTGCGCCAGAAGGGTAACAAAGTTCGCGTGGTGTCCATGCCATCCACCGACACCTTCGACGCCCAGAGCGCCGCGTATAAGCAGGAAGTGCTGCCGCTCGAAGTGACCAACCGGGTCGCCGTCGAGGCCGCTATTGAAGATTACTGGTACAAGTACGTTGGCCTGGACGGCCGCGTGGTGGGCATGAGCACCTTCGGCGAGTCAGCGCCTGCCGGTGAGCTGTTCAAGGAATTCGGCTTTACGGTGGACAACATCATCGCCGTGGCCGGGGAGCTGCTGGAAGCCTGATGAGCACCGCTGCACCGTATCGCATCGCCATCAATGGATACGGCCGTATCGGCCAGTGCGTCTTGCGTGCACTCTACGAGAATCGTTTTCGCGATCACCTTCAGGTGGTCGCGATTAACGAGCTGGCGGACATCGATACCATTGCCCATCTCACCCGCTACGATTCCACCCATGGTCGATTCCAGGGTGAGATAAACGTTGAGGGCGATTCCCTGCTGGTTAACGGGGACCGTATTCGCGTCGTCCGTTGCGTCGAAGCATCGGAGCTGCCCTGGGACGAGCTGGGCATTGATCTGGTGCTGGAGTGCTCCGGTGCTTTCACCGACCGTGCGACGGCCGAGCAACACCTGAAGGCTGGTGCTGAACGCCTGCTGTTCTCACAACCGGCGGAATCCGATGTGGATCGCACCATTGTTTATGGCGTGAATCAGGACCAACTGGCCGAGTCTGATCGTATCGTGGCTGCTGCCTCCTGCACCACCAATTGCCTGGTACCGGTTATCCAGGTACTTGATGACGCATTGGGGGTGGAGCACGGCACGACAACCACTATTCATGCGGCCATGAATGACCAGCCGGTGATCGACGCCTACCACCATCAGGACCTGCGCCGAACCCGCAGCGCCCTGCACAACATTGTTCCAGTCGACACAGGCCTTGCGAAGGGCATTGAGCGCTTGCTGCCTCACATGGAAGGCAAGTTCAGCTCGGTGGCCATGCGGGTGCCCACCATGAACGTGTCGGCAATCGACATGGTGGTGAATGTCAGAGAAAACACCTCGGTGGAGGCGGTGAACAACTTACTAAAAAACGCCGCCCATGGCCCGCTGAAACACATTCTGGGCTACACCGATGAGCTTCTGGCCAGCTCCGATTTTAATCACGACGCCCACTCCGGCATCGTCGACGGAGGCCAGACGCGCGTAACCGGCGGCACCATGGTGAAGGTGCTGTGCTGGTTTGATAACGAGTGGGGGTTCGCAAATCGGATGCTGGACGTCAGCAAACACTGGCTCTCCAGCCACTGACACATTTTTTGATCAGGGGATGAACAACGATGACTATCAAGAGAATGACCGATCTGGATCTCGCCGGTAAGCGGGTACTGATTCGTGAAGACCTCAACGTACCGGTAAAAAATGGTGAAGTATCCAGCGACGCCCGCATCCGCGCCTCGCTGCCGACGATCAAGGCGGCAAAGGACGCAGGCGCAAAGGTCATGCTGATGTCCCATCTCGGCCGCCCGGAAGAAGGCGTTTACGACGAAGCCTCCTCCATGAAACCGGTGGCCGACCACCTCAGCAAGTTACTGGGTCAGGACGTTCGTCTGATTACCGATTACCTCGAGGGCGTTGATGTAGCCGACGGCGAAGTCGTCCTTTTCGAAAACGTCCGCTTCAACAAGGGCGAGAAGAAAGACGACGAAGAGCTTTCCAAAAAGTACGCGGCCCTGTGCGATGTGTACGTGATGGACGCCTTCGGCACCGCCCACCGCGCCCAGGCCTCCACCCATGGTGTTGCCCGTTTCGCGCCCGAAGCCTGCGCCGGCCCGCTGCTGGCAGCAGAGCTCGAAGCCCTCGGCAAAGCCCTGGATAACCCGGCCAAGCCCGTGGTTGCGATTGTCGGCGGCTCCAAAGTGTCCACCAAACTGGACGTACTCAACGCCCTGGAAAAAGTCTGCGACTCCATCATCGTCGGTGGCGGCATCGCCAACACCTTCCTGGCAGCCGCCGGTCACCCGGTCGGCAAATCCCTGTGTGAACACGACCTGATCGACACGGCCCGGGAAATCGCCTCCCGCGTTGAAATACCGCTGCCTGTGGATGTTGTGGTTGCCAGCGAATTCGCCGAAACCGCGACCGCCACCACGAAGAACATCTCCGACGTCAGCGATGATGACATGATCCTCGACGTTGGCCCGGAAACCGCTGGCCAGTTCGCCGAGCTGCTAAAAAGCGCCAAAACCATCCTCTGGAACGGCCCGGTTGGTGTTTTTGAATTTGATCAGTTCAGCAACGGCACCCAGTCCCTGGCGAAAGCCATCGCCGAAAGCGACGCCTTCTCCCTGGCTGGCGGCGGTGATACCGTTGCTGCCGTTGACAAGTACGGTGTGAGTGACAAAATCTCGTACATTTCCACCGGTGGCGGTGCTTTCCTGGAATTTGTGGAAGGAAAGACGTTGCCAGCTGTCGCAGTTCTTGAAGAGCGCGGCGCATAGCAAAAGTTTGAATCGCAAGGAGGGCCGAGACGCTCTTCCGGGACCGTAAAAAACAGGGATGTTTTTTACGAGCCTACAGGGACGTATTCTCGGCGTGTCCCGGAAGAGCGTCTCGGCCCTCCGCAGCAGACTCCAAACTAGGTAAGTCTGCCAAAGACATTGTTTAATAAACCAAGGAGACAACCCCAATGGCCCTGATATCGATGCGGCAACTGCTGGACCACGCCGCCGAGCATGGTTACGGTGTGCCGGCGTACAACGTGAACAACCTTGAGCAGATGCGCGCGATCATGGAGGCGGCCGACAAGACCGACTCTCCGGTGATTGTTCAGGCCTCTGCCGGCGCCCGCAAATACGCCGGCGCCCCCTTCCTGCGTCACCTGATTCTGGCAGCCATTGAGGAGTTTCCCCATATTCCGGTGGTTATGCACCAGGATCACGGCACCAGCCCGTCCGTATGCCAGCGCTCCATTCAGTTAGGCTTCAGCTCCGTAATGATGGACGGCTCCCTGGGTGAAGACGGTAAGACTCCTACCGACTATGAGTACAACGTCGACGTCACCCGCCGCACTGTGGAAATGGCCCACGCCTGTGGCGTGTCCGTGGAAGGCGAGCTCGGCTGCCTGGGCTCCTTGGAAACCGGGCAGGCCGGCGAAGAAGACGGCATTGGCGCAGAGGGCACCCTGGACCACAGCCAGATGCTGACCGATCCGGAAGAAGCGGCGGATTTCGTCAAGAAAACCCACGTGGACGCTCTGGCCATTGCCATCGGAACCAGTCACGGTGCTTACAAGTTCACCCGTCCGCCGACCGGTGACATCCTGGCCATCGACCAGATCAAAGCCATCCACGCCCGGATCCCGGACACCCACCTGGTCATGCACGGCTCCAGCTCCGTGCCTCAGGAGTGGCTGAAGATCATCAACGAATACGGCGGCGAAATCCCGGAAACCTACGGTGTGCCGGTTGAGGAAATCGTTGAAGGCATCAAGCACGGTGTTCGCAAGGTCAACATCGACACCGACCTGCGCCTGGCCAGCACCGGCGCAACCCGTCGCTTCCTGGCCCAGAACCCGGCTGAATTCGACCCGCGTAAATTTCTGAAGGAAACCATGAAGGCGATGACGGAAGTCTGCGTCGCCCGCTACGAAGCCTTCGGCACAGCCGGCAACGCCAGCAAGATCAAACCGGTTAACCTTGAACGCATGTTTGAGCGGTATGCTTCTGGTGAGCTGGATCCCAAGGTTCGATAAGCCCTGGGGTTTGCCTCTGTAGCCCGCTGACAGGCGGGCGTGCAGCGGTGGCAGAGACTGTTCAGAAAACGCCCTTAAATACGTCCATCTAGGGCTTGGTAGCGCCATCCCTGGCGCTCCACATTTCTGAGCAGTCTCTCAGTGGCTATCGGTTCCAAAAATCCGGTTGATGGTTCCGTCCTGTTTCATGTCCTCCAGTGCCTCATCGAAGCGAGCAACCTCTTCCCCGATCGGTGACGACTTTGACAGACCAATGAAGAATGGAACCGCCTCGAACGGCCCCCGGTGGTGAGTGAGCTTTTTCCGCAGGTTCGGGCGGTCTTCAATGGCCGATTCACCGGCAACCCGATTGACAAAAAAGACGTCGATTCGCCCCAGAGCAAGCCTCAACAAATTGCTCAGGATGGTTGGGCCCGGGTCTATCTTCAGCCGGTATTCCTCAACTGCCTGATCAAAGGCCTCTCCATAGTTGAATCCTTCCGTCAGCCCTATCCTCAAGCCCTGAAAGTCTTTGAATGTTCGGAAGTCTCGCTCAAAAGTACGGTCCTTCAAAGCCCAGACCACGTTGGCATCCTGGTGGATCGCCACGGTGAAATTCAGATATCGGGATCGATCCTTATTGCGGGTCAACAACATCACGCCATCGTATTTGCCTTCTTTAGCCCATAAGAGGCAGCGTTTCCAGGGCAAAAGCCTGAGATGCAACGTCATGCCCAGGCGTTGTTCCAGTTCCTCGAACAGTTCAACGGCCATGCCGGCTTTGGGTGGCATGCTGATTTCGCCGACGGTGTAGGGGGCCCAAGGGTCTTCGCAAAATCTGTAGGTGAGCTGACGCTGATCGTTAGCGGCAGAATGGAAGCTGAGAGCCGCAAGCAATGGCATCAGTATGGATCTGACGAAACGCCGTAATGTATGGGTCATGATGCCATCTGTTTTCTATATATAGACCGATTTACCGCAAAATACGTTTTATCCTTTGGTGGAAAGTTTTTCAATCTCTGCGTAAATTTTCTCCGCCTCCTCCATCAACGTGCCATGGGTACGTAAGTCACCATTGCGCTGGGCATGCAGCGCCTTCTGAAGCTTGGCTTCGTATTCCTTCTGCAGTTTCTTCTTTGGATCGCCCTTCAGGAATCCCAGCATTTTTTCACCTGTTTTCATTGATGTGTCTGGGAGCTTACGCCAATTGGGCACGAAAGTTCACAAACGAGTCCCCGTCATACTAACGGTACTCGTCTGCCGGATTCTCAGTTTCAAAGAATTTCACCGGGCCGTTACAAAATCCGTACATGATTGCGTCACTCCGTGGTCCGGGTTTTGCTCTATAGTCAATCATAAGTCTGGACGGGCAGGCCGAGCCCTGCCGCCGGAATGTGTGATTCACACGTGTTGATGGAGCCCGTATGACCCCTCGTTTTCTGAAGGCGCTGGTAACAAGCCGCTTGCTGCGACCTGTTTTCCTGATTCTGATCGTTGCCGGTGTGGTGCAGGTTGCCATGAGCCAGTGGCTGATATCCAATCAGGTGGACAGCCTGGTGGAGACCGCCGGTTCGGCGCTTGAGGCCAGCAGCCATGAAGTCAGTGGGTCGTTTGGTGACACGCGTGAAGACGTTCGAAATCGCCTGCAGCTCATGCAGCAGAGGACCACGGAAGAGTTGGCGGGTGAATTGACGCGCCAGCAGACGGCTCAGCAGGAGAGGGTGGCGAACAACGTTCGGTCGGCAGTGATGTCTGAAGCGCAGGGGCTGGCGGAGGTGCTGGCCGCGGTTGCCGCGCCGCTGATCTGGGATCGGGACGTGCCGCGGTTGACGGATCTCATTGAGCTGGCGGATGCCCGGGAGTCGGTTCTTTTTGCAGTCTATTACGATCAGTACGGGGAAAGGCTGACCCGTTATGTCGATCGCACGGATGATCGCGTACGCACCTTAATGGAGCAGGGGGAGGGCCGTGGTGCGGCAAATAAGGTACTGGATGCGGCAAGCCGCGACCCCAACGTGGTGATTATCACCGCCGATATCAAACCTCAGGGCACAGCGATTGGTCAGCTGAAAATGGGGCTCTCACTGGAAGGGATCAACCGCGATCTCGCTGCTCTGGAAGAAGAGTTCAGTGAGACCATCACCGGCAGTATCGACGCGCTGCGCCAGACATTGGAGGCTGAGACCGGGGAGGTCAACCAGCGCCTGCAGCAACAGCTTGCCACCATGGGTGGAGACACGCAGGCACGTATTGATAGCACAGTGGAGGCACTGGACCGTGAGGCGGGCAGCCTTGCCTCCAATCTCTCGTTCCTTGCCATCGGTTCTGTGGTTGTGCTGATCGTTCTGGTGGCGGCCGTGCTCGGCGGCGGTCTTCTTCCCCGTGTGCTCCGGTTGAGTTCGGCGATCTGGCAGATAGCCGACGGTGAGGCCGATCTGACCCGACGGGTATCCCTCAAGGGCCGCGACGAACTGACGGAAATGGCACGGGGCATGAACCAGTTCATTGCGCGCATCCAGGAGTTGGTGTCAGAGGTAAAGTCGTCCGCCGAATCAGCCGCTGAGAGAGCCAGAGAACAAGGTCAGATCAGCCGCGATGCGGTATCGGCCGTTAATCGCCAGCAGCAGGAAGTGGCGGAGGTGTCGGATACCATGTCGGCAATGTCGGGCAGCATTGCCGAAGTGGCTGACAGCGTCCAGGAAATAGCCGGTTCCGTCCAGAACGTAAACGCGGAGAGTGAGGCAACGGCATCGATTTCCCGTGATGTAAGAGGGCGTCTGGATCAGGTTGTTGCTAACGTGGAGCAGGCCGTCGCGGCGGTCAATGAGCTGAACAGCCAGAGTACGGAAATTGATTCCGTGCTCTCGGTAATCGGAGCTATTGCTGAGCAGACCAACCTGTTGGCGCTTAACGCTGCCATTGAAGCGGCGAGGGCGGGCGAATCCGGGCGAGGCTTTGCGGTCGTGGCCGATGAAGTGCGTACCCTGGCCAGCCGCACCCAGGAATCCACCACGGAAATTCAGGGCATTATTGATCGCCTTCAGCGGGGCAGCCGCCAGGCCGTGACCGTGATTGATCAGGTTTCGGGGCAGGTGGCGGAATCGTCCGCCGAATTCCGTCGCGCCGACGAGCACTTCGACCAGATCAACCAAATGCTGGGTAGTTTGCAGAAACGCGCGCTTGAGATTTCGGCGGTTGCGGAAGAGCAGAGCAGGAATGCGGGGGAAGTCAGCGTCAGCGTGACGGACATTGCCCGCCTGTCCGGTGAAACCGTTGACGCCATTGAGCGCTCAGATCAGGCCAGCGGGCAGATCGGGGAACTACTGGACACCCTGCAGGGCAAGGCATCCCAGTTTCGGGTATAAGTGCGCTCGGCGGCTCTACTCACAGAGCCGCGCACGGGCACGTCGATATTCATCACCAATTCGCCCGACAAGATCGCTGACCGATACAACGTCGGTGATCTGGCTGACGCCCTGGCCGGCGGACCAGACGGTTTTCCAGGCTTTGGCTTCGTCGTCCACGGGCTTGAGCTTATCGCCGTAATTCAGCTCACCGGCCTGGTTCAGCTTATCCATGGGATAGCCGGCGGCTTCCAGACTCTGACGCATAAAGTTGGCGGGAATCCCTGACACCGCCGGTGTGTGGATAATGTCGCCGGATACCGCCTCGATGATCATGTTCTGATAGGCTGCTTCCGCCCGCGATTCGGTGGTATTGATAAACCGTGTGCCCAGATAGCACAGGTCCGCGCCCATGGCTTGAGCCGCCAGGATGTCTTCGCCTTTGGAAAGCCCGCCGGCGAGCAGGATCACGCCATCGAACACCTCGCGGATTTCGTGCACCAGCACGAATGGATTAATGGTGCCAGCGTGGCCGCCGGCACCGGCAGACACCGCGATAATGCCATCCACGCCTGCTTCGGCCGCTTTGCGGGCGTGTTTCTGGTTGGTGACATCGTGGAACACCAGGCCGCCGTAACTGTGCACCGCTTCAGTCACCTTGGTGGCGGCTCCCAGGGAGGTGATCACTATGGGCACCTGGTGTTTGACGCACAGGTCCAGATCGACCTCCCAGCGCGGGTTCGTGCGATGAACGATGAGATTCACGGCGTAAGGCGCGGCTGTCTGGCCCGGATGGGTTTCCCGGAAGTCCTTCAGGCCTTCGTTCATCTGAATCACCCATTCCTCGAAGCCGTCGCTGGTGCGCTGGTTCAGGGCAGGGAAGCTGCCAACGATGCCCTGCTTGCAGCAGGCCAGCGCCATCTCTGGTCCGGAGATCAGAAACATGGGTGCCGCCACCAGCGGGAGACTCAGCGATGTCTTCAGGGATTCAGGTAAGGCCATGAGAATTCCTTAATTTTTGTTGGAACTTATGTAATGTATAAAGATCTTAGCGTGCTCATTACCGCATGAAAACGTCCACGAATGAATAAACAATAAGGAGCTCTACCATGGGCGAGGCAAAAAGAAGAAAAGAGACCGGCGCACCGCCGCCCAACAGGAAGAAAGATCGTAAGTCGTTGTATATCGGCATCAGTGTCATCGTTCTTGTTTTTGTTGCGGTGGGCGTCTTTTTCCTGACCGCGAGCCCGGCCCCCACCTCGGATGAGTTGCCGGTTGCCGGCCCCAATGCCGACCCGTTTCCTGCCCAGCTGGATCGCTTCGGCGTCTCCGTTGGTGACGAAGACGCACCCGTAGTGGTGCGGGAGTTTGCAGACTACCAGTGCCCCGCCTGCGCGCGTTTTTCGGACGCCAGCCAGCAGTTGAAGCAGGAATACGTGGAGTCCGGCAAGGTGCGGTTTGTGTACTTTGATCTGCCACTCCAGCAACACGACAACGCTATGCCTGCGGCCCAGGCAGCGCGCTGTGCAGGTGACCAGGACAGCTACTGGACCATGCACGACAAGTTGTTCGACATGCAGACCGAATGGAGTGGTTCCAGCAGCCCGGTTGATACCTTTAGCCGCTACGCTGAGGACCTGGGGCTCGATGAGCGCCGTTTCAGCCGGTGCATGACGACAGATCTTCACGTCGAAGAAATCGAACAGAGCCGTCGAGTGGCCATGCAGCTTCGCGTTACCAGTACTCCAACCGTGTTGGTGGACAATATCCGCCTGACCCGCCCCGGATGGGGGCAGTTGTCGGCGGTGGTTGAGCGGGAGTTGGCCGGTTCCCAGCAATAATACGGCGACCGGTTCTCCCTGGAAAACTCCCGTACGGCGGGAGTTTTTTTAGTTGTGCGCCAGGCATGGCGCGTAGCGCCTTGACGGGCGCTGTTCCGGTACAGGTGGTGCTGGCCGGATGACTTGGGGGTGCAAGTCCCCTGTGGACCCGGCAAGGGGAACCACTAGCCGGACGGCAAGGGTGTCCATCGTGAGATGGAATCTGAAGGAAGCCGCAGGCAAAGCACT